>Ga0169931_10000007_pt1 | contig 373515 bp, 358 predicted proteins | sample Kivu_15m_20L_FD_129675 | JGI IMG/M metagenome (GOLD analysis project Ga0169931, IMG submission 129675) | Freshwater microbial communities from Lake Kivu, Western Province, Rwanda to study Microbial Dark Matter (Phase II) - Kivu_15m_20L... | ecosystem: Environmental > Aquatic > Freshwater >...
GTGCTGCTGCTCGCGGCGTACACGCCGGAGTGGGCGCGCCCTCGGTCCACGACCGACAAGCACCCGCCCCAGCGGTTGGAGGACTTCGCCGCGTTCCTCACCGCGGCCGTTCGCCGCTACGGGGACCGGGTCGAGGCGTGGGAGTTGTGGAACGAACCGAACCTGGCGTGGTTCTGGGCGCCCCGACCGGATCCGGCGCGTTTCGCGGCGCTCGTCCGGGCGGGCGCCGCGGCGATCCGGGCCGTCGATCCCGACGCCGTCATCGTGAGCGGCGGGGTGGCACCGGCCTCGGACGCCGCCGACGGCACGACCCGAGCGCCCGAGGGGTTCCTCACCGACGTCGCGCTCGCCGGGGGTTTCGCCACGGTCGACGCCGTCGGCCTGCATCCGTACTCGGCCCCGGTGCGGCCCGGGGCGCCCGAGCCGTGGAACCTGTTCTCCCGCCTGCGCAGCGTGCGCGACCTCGTCGCCCGAGGGGCGGGACGGCAGATCCCGTTGTGGCTGACCGAGTACGGGTTGCCGACCGGGGAGAACACGAACTCGGTGAGCGAGCGCACCCAGGCCGCCGGGATCGTCGAGGCGGTGACGATCGCCCAGCGGATCGAGGGGGTGGGCCCGCTGTTCCTCTACGCCGATCGGGACCGGCCCGACCTGTCCGGCGTCGTGACCGGACCCCGGTAGGGTCGGGGTCGGGCCCGGGTGGCGGAATCGGCAGACGCGGAGGGCTTAAACCCCTCTGACCCAACGGTCGTGCGGGTTCGAACCCCGCCCCGGGCACATTGTCGACGCGTACCGGGAACCAGGTGGCACCGGCGCGTCGTCACACGGACATGCATCGCACGATCAGCGCCTTCGCCCTCGGCACGACCCTCTCGATCGCCGCCCTCGCCGGTTGCGGGGCCGCCGAGCCCGCCGCCGACCGACCGGACGGCCCGATGCCGCCCGTGAGCACCGCACCGCCCGCCGGCACCCCGACGCTCAGCGGCACCCGCTGGGTGCAGGTGGACGGGCCGGGCCGGTTCGAGCTCGACGGCCAGCGGTACTCCGCCTCGGTCGGGTGCAACCGCATCGGAGGCGACGCCGTCGTCAACGGATCGACGCTGACCTTCACGACCGGCCAGACGACGCTGATGGCCTGCCAAGACCTCATGGCCGCCGAGGAGGCCCTGCAGCGTGACCTCGGCGCCGTGGCGTCCTACCGCCTCGCCGACGGTCGCCTGCTCTGGCTCGACCGAACCGGTGCGACGCTGCGGGTGTTCGCCCCCGAACGCGACGCCCCGCTCGCCGGCACGTGGAACCTGGCCGGGTTTGCGTCCGAGGGCACCGTGTCGAGCCAGGTGACCGACACCAGCCTCTCGATCACCATCGCCGCCGACGGGACCGTCTCCGGCTCCGACGGTTGCAACCGCATCATGGGCACGACCAGCACCGACCAACCCGCACCCGCCGGCCGCGCCCCGCTGCGATTCGGCCCGCTCGCCGGCACCAAGCGGGCCTGCGACGCCGCGATCATGGCCCAGGCCGCCACGTTCACCAGCGCCTTGGCCCGCACCGCCGGCTGGTCCACCCAAGGCACGACGCTCTCGCTGTACGACACCTCGGGCACGCTCGTGGCGTCGTTCACCTCGGCCTGAGCGCCTCAGGAACCACCGCAGCGAGATCGACCGGGTCTCGCTGCGTCGTTGCTCGGTTTCGGTGACGCGTGCACCGTCGGTGTGGTGCTCCATCTCGGGCACACCGTGCTCCCGCTCGGCGACCGCCTGTGGGCGGTCCCGGTGCCGGCGCTGCGGACGCCCTGGTGGGCGCACCGGGCTATGACGGCGTGCCGGCTCCCCGTCGGCGTCAACCGGTAGGTGAGCGACGCCGCACGCGTCGCACCCACCCGGCTCGAGAGCGCCACCATCGCCACGAACGCGAACGCCGTGCCACCGGCACCGAGCGCGAGCACGGCGCCGGCGGCCCGCAGGTCCCACGACGAGTCCTGGACGCTGCCCCACAGGCCGAACGGCGCCGTCAGCACCACGGCCACACCCTGCGCCCACCAGAACGACGGGATGGCGCCGTACCTCTGCGCCAACGGCACGTTGGCCACGATCGCCACCCCGTAGCAGGTGCACGCCGCGAGGATCAGGCCCACGCCGAGCGCACTCGATCCCCCGTCGCCGAGGGCCGGCAGACCGAGCAGCACGATGCCCAGTGCGCCCACGCTCAGTCCGATGAACTGGTTCCGCCCGGGCAGCCGGGCCAACGCGATCGAGGCGACGACGGCGGTGAACAACGGGATCGAGCCGTTGAGCATCCCGGCCAACCCGGACGAGATGTGCCGCTGCGCCAACGGGAACAGCGTCATCGGTAACGCCATCCACGACACGCCGACGAGCACGACACGCCCGAGGTCGGCCCGCTCGATCCGCACGGCGCGCGCTTGGGGCAGCAACCCGAGCGTCGCCCAACCGATCAGGATCCGGAAGAACGTCACGGCACCGGGCGAGAAGTGATCGATGCCGGCGGCGATGAACAGGAACGACGCACCCCACACCGACCCGGCGAACGCGAGCAGGCCCCAGTCCCGTGCCGTGAACGCCCCGCTGTGCGTGCCCTCCGCCGTGAACCGAGTCGTCGGGCGCTCGTGCATCGGCGGCATCGTGCTCGGCTCCCGCCCCCGGCGCCACCCCGCACCGGACACGAGCGCAGGCCGCCGAGCGTTGCCGTCGAACGGGGAGCGCCGCCGGGTTCGTGGCCCATCCGCCGCTCGCCGACCGCATCGCGCTCCTGCGCTCCTACGAGGGGCTCGACCCGTCCGGGCGCGGCCCCAACGATCCGGCGCCGCGCTGAGGGCCTTCGGCGAACACCGACCCGGCGCAGGCGACGACGACCCACGTCGTGCCGAGCACACCGCACCACGTCATCAACGTCATCGCGACCCCGATCGGCCCGAAGCCGTCCCAACCCGACAGCAGCATCGGGAACACGACGCGGGCGACGATCCGCAACACCAGGAAGTTGACGACGGCGCCGACCGTGCCGGCGATGAGCACGGTCCGCCAGCGGAACGTGAGCGACGGCACGAGCAGGATCGGCGTGAGCCCCCAGAACACGAGCGAGACGGCCATCGCTGCGAACATGAGCACCGGCACCATGGCGCGAGGCGACGGGATCAGCAGGATGCTCTCGGTGACCCCGACGTCGACGAGGTAGAGGACGAACCACGCTGCGCCGCGCCACAGGCGTTGCAGGATCGAGGGAACCGCTCGGTTCCAGGCCATCGCGAACATGCGCACGACCGTCAGCGACATCGGGATGCCCCACACCAGGAACGCCGCAAGGCCCGTCACCGTCCAGACCTGCTCGAGGCCGGCCGCCGATCCGAACTGGCGCCGGATCAGGATCACGTCCTCGCCCGACGCCCCGAGTTGGCGGACGAACAGCTCGCCGATGCTGGACCGGGGCGAGAAGTCCTTGAACCACGCGTAGCCGATGAGCAACAACGGCATCACCGTCGTGAACAGCTCCACGGCGATGAGACCGCCGAGGTCGAGACCCTCGATGGCGAAGAACCGCCGGCCCGTCGTGACCGCCGGCCCGATCACGGCTCGGCCCTCGAGTCGTGCCAGCCGGTCCGGCGGCGCCTCGGTCTCGTCTACGGCATCGCCCACGGCGCCGCATTCTTGCGCGCGCGGACACGCCCGGGCGCTCGGCGCCCGGCGACTCAGCGCCCGGCCCCGGTCAGCGCACGACGAGGAGCGGGTCGGTGACGACGTGGCTGCGCCGCCCGTCGAGTCCGACCGGCGCGTCGCCGCGCACCGTCACCCGCCGCATGCGCCGGGGAGTCGAGCCGTAGTCGTCGACGGCGTAGTGCATCGTCGCCCGGTTGTCCCACAGCAACACGTCGCCCGGGCGCCAGCGGTGGCGAAGGGTCAGCTCCGGCTGGGTCATGTGTGCATACAAGAGCGCGAGCAGGCCGTCGCTCTCGATCCGACTCCATCCGGCGACGTGGGTGGTGAACCCCGGGTTGACGAACAGCGAGGGCCGAGCGGTGACCGGATGGACGCGCACCACGGGATGCAGCACCGGCGGCACCTCGGCCGCCTGGCGGTAGAGCGCCTCGGCGTCGTCCCGGCTGAGCGCGGTGTCGAACGGTTCGCCCCAGTACGCGAGGGGCGCGATCCGGTGGACTGCATCGAGGTCGTCGACACACCTGCGCAGCCCGGGTGCCAGCCGTTCGTATGCGGTGCGGGTGTCGGCCCACAGCGTGTCGCCCCCGTAGGCGGGGAGTTCGTCGGCGACGAGCACCGAACACGCCGGCGGCGTGGCGACGAACGTGACGTCGGTGTGCCAACGGGCGTTGCGGCCGCCCTTGGCCCCGTCGAGCTCGAGGATCTCCGGGTGGTCCGGGTCGCCGGGCACAACGGGATGGGCCGGGGTGGGCTCACCGAGGGACCGGGCCAGCGCCACCTGCCCGGCGCGCGTGAGGCGCTGGTCCCGGAACACGAGCACCCGGTGCTCGCACAGCAACTCGGCCAGCTCACCGGGCGCCAAGCCGACCCCGAGGTCGACCCCGCTCACCTCGGCGCCGAAGGTGCCGGTCAGCGGGGTCACGGTGCGGGTCACGCGAACCCGGCCACGGCGTGCGGCGTGTAAGGCTCCTCGAGGCGACGGATCTCCTCGGCCGTCAGCACGAGATCGACCGCCGCCACGGCGTCGGCGAGGTGGTGCGGCTTGGTCGCCCCGATGATCGGCGCGCTCACGAAGGGCTTGGCCAGCATCCAGGCCAGCGCCATCTGGGCTCTCGGCACGCCCCGCTCGGCGGCGACCTCGGCGACCCGCTCGACGATCACCCGGTCGCTGGCCGAGGTGTCGTAGAGCGTCTTGCCGAACTCGTCGGTGCGCGAGCGCTCGGTCTCCACCTCCCAGTCCCGGGTGAGCTTGCCGCGTGCGAGCGGACTCCACGGGATGACGCCGATCCCCTGATCGGCGCACAGCGGCATCATCTCCCGCTCCTCCTCCCGCTGGATCAGGTTGTAGTGGTTCTGCATGCTGACGAACCGGCTCCACCCGTGGGCGTCGGCCGTGTAGAGCGCCTTTGCGAACTGCCAGGCGTACATCGACGACGCGCCGAGGTAGCGGACCTTGCCCGAGCGCACGGCGTCGTCGAGCACCGACAAGGTCTCCTCGAGCGGCGTGCGGGGATCCCACCGGTGGATCTGGTAGAGGTCGATGTAGTCGGTGCCGAGCCGGCGCAGGCTGGCGTCGAGTTCGGCCAGGATCACCTTGCGTGACAGGCCCCGCCCGTTCGGCCCCGGCCGCATGACGCCGTGGACCTTGGTCGCGATCACGATCTCGTCGCGATTCGCGTGCTCGGCGAGCACTGCGCCGAGGATCTCTTCGCTCGTGCCGAGCGAGTACACGTTGGCGGTGTCGAAGAAGTTGATGCCGGCCTCGAGCGCCTGGCGGATGAACGGCCGGGCCTGCTCGGTGTCGAGGGTCCACGGATGGGTGCCCTGGTCGGGGCTCCCGTAGCTCATGCATCCCAGGCAGATCCTCGACACGTCGAGCCCGGTGCGGCCCAGCTTCACGTAGCGCATTCGTCCTCCTGTCGGAACGCACCCTGCCAGACGTCGGAGGTTCTTGGCAGGGAAGGCCCGACTTTGCTTGACTACCGCCCCAGTGGTCGTCCGACCACGGCACATGAACTCAGGGGGGACAGTGCGTACACGGCACTTGATCGGTGTCGTCGCCGTCGTCACGGCCAGCGGCCTGCTGGCAGCGGCGTGCGGTGACGACTCGTCGGGAAGCTCGGCGACATCCGCTGCAGCGACCACGGCGGCGACGACGGCAGCGGCCACCACGGCCGGCGCCACCACCACGGCGGCTGCCACCACGACCACCGCAGCCGGCAGCGGCTCGACGTGGTGCGCCAAGCCGATCGACACCTCGATCGACAAAGACGACGGCGTCGGCGCAGGCAAAGGCAAGTGGATCCTCGAGTGTGCGGCGGACAAGCCGCTCAAGGCCGAGGGTGCCCCGATCGTCCTCGGCTTCCAGAACCCCGAAGGCGATCCGGCCGGCACCTTCCCCGAGTACCAGAAGGGCGCCAAGGCCGCCGTCGACTTCGTGAACAACGAGCTCGGTGGCATCGGCGCCGACTACAAGACCGGCAAGCCCGGGCGGCCGATCAAGCTCGAAGTGTGCGTCATGGCCATCAACCCGGCCGACTCCACCAAGTGCGCCAACGAGCTCGCTGCGAAGAAGCCTTTCGCCGTGCTGTCGACGCTCAACTTCTTCGGCAACCACTTCCCGATCTACCAGGCCGCGAAGATCCCGGTGATCGTCGGCAACCCGATCACGGTCGCCGACTTCACGACCGATGGCGTGTTCGCCATCACCTCGGGCTGCGTCGGCGTCCACACCGGTCTCGTCGAGTTCGTCACCAAGGACCTCGGCAAGAAGCGGGTGGCCGTGCCGTGGGCCGACACCCCGCCCGGTGTGGTCTGCTACCACGACCTCGAGAAGAAGCCGCTGCGGATCCTCGCCGGCAAGATCGAGGGTCCGGCCGATGCCAAGGGCAAGGTCCCGGGGCTCGAGGACATCGGCGTGCCGATCAAGCCGGCCGCCGCTGACGTCACCCCGCAGGCCCAGCAGGTGCTCGACTTCAAGCCCGAAGGCATCATCTTCTCCGGCCAGTCGGCCGACTGCTGGTCGCTGATCTCGGCGCTCGGCAAGCTCGGCTGGAAGCCCAGCGTCACCCCGATCGCCCTGTCGACGGCCTGCCTCGACCTGGCCCGTATGAAGGACGCCGGCGACAACGCCAAGGGCGTGTACCTCGTCGGTGGTCTCCCGCTGTCGCAGCCGCAGCTCCTCGAGGGCCTCACGAAGCTCGAGAGCGAGACCTACGTGGCGAAGATGAACAGCTACGGCGGCAAGGACGACTTGGTCAAGGGCTTCGCCGGTGCCGGGTTCACCAACCTCATGAACATCTGGCGGATCGCCAGCGAGCACGCCCTGGCCGCCGGTGGCACCGACAAGATCACGTCGGACAGCTTCGTGGCCTACATGCGTGAAGTCGCCAACTTCCACGCCTTCGGCGCTCCGCCGCTGGACTGCAAGACCGCCCCGTCGCCCTACAAGTCGGTCTGCGCGAGCAAGGTGACCGCCGTGCAGTTCGACGGCGCCAACTTCACCGTGAAGCGCAAGAACTTCTCGGGCCTCTACATCGTCAAGGACACGCCGATCGACACCGGCAAGTGATCCTGCGACGGCCGGGCCTACGGTGCATCCGCACCGCAGGCCCGGCCGTCGTGCTTTTCCGGCGGGCCTACGCTGCTCGGCGATGATCGCGATCGGCCCCTACCGGTTCACCGAACAGGACGCCCGAAAGACGTTGCAAGCCGCACCGGTCGTGCTGGCGATGATGGCCGCCGGCCGGGATCCGGATCCGATCGCCGTGCTCGCCCACCGGGTCGCAGCGCTGCTCGATGCCGTCGACCCGATGCGCCTGGCGCCCGAGGACCTGCCCTGGCTGCTGGAGGCCGTGTGGTCCACCGTCGCCGCTGCCCCCGGGATGTTGCGGGCCGGCGACCACCTGCCGCCCACGCAGATCGGCTCGGTGGTGCAAGTGAACACGAGCCGAGGTGGCGTCCCCAAGGGGCCGGTCGCCGACGCTGAGGTCGGCTGGCGCGGGATCACCGGCGACGTGCAGAAGGAGCGCGCGCACCACGGCCGCCCATTCCAGGCCCTGTGCCTGTGGTCGGCCGAGGTGATCGACCGGCTCCGCGCCGACGGTCACCCGATCGGCTACGGATCGGCCGGCGAGAACATCACGATCGGTGGGCTGGACTGGGACGCCGTGCGCCCCGGCGTGCAACTGCAGTTGGGGACCGTGACGTGCGAGGTGTGGGCCTATGCCGTGCCGTGCAAGAAGAACGCCCGATGGCTGCTCGACGGCGATTTCGGGCGGCTGCACCACGACCGGGCCGCCGCGTTCGGTGGGGCCGTGAGCCGGGTGTACGCCCGGGTGACCGAGCCGGGCGTCGTACGCCCGGGCGACCGCGCCGTGCTCGAACCCTGACCCGGCGTCAGTTGCCCGGCCCGGCGGTGGAGGCGGGCCCCGAGATCGGCGAAGGCGTCGATGTGCTCCCCGACCCCGTGCCACGTCTGGCGCATGTCCTCCACGGTGAATCGGGGTGTTCCCGCGATGTCGCTGACCTGACCGATGATCAGGTCCAACACGTCTTCGGCCCCTTCGCACCGGGCGAGACCGGCGCTGAACGACGCGAGGTGCCCTCGCACCACCTCGGCCATGGCGTCGCTCTGCTGGGCGAGGATCGCAACCCACTCCCCGAGGCCGACCGCCTGGCTTCGGATCTGTTCGATCGGGCCTCGGACCGCATCCTTCGCGACGTCGACGGCGACCTCGATCGAGCCGATCGTGAGCCGCAGCGTCGCGTTCGCGACCCCGCCTGCGATGTTCGCCACGCCCTCCGCCGCATCGGCAAGCATCCCGTCGCCGAGCTCGACCTCCGGCAGGGTGTACGGGGGACGGTGATTCCGTCGAGCTGCGCGAGCAACCCGGCGCACGTCGCGGTGATCACGTCGGCGTTCATCCGCGCATCGGTCGCACCTGCGGTGAGGCGTTGCAGGAGGGCGATCTCGGCGGTCATGTCGTCGAGACCGGACTGCACGGCGTCACGGATCACCTCGAACGTCGAGCGCCCGTCGCCGATCGAAGCGACGACGGCGTCGAGATCGGCGATCTGTTGGTCGGCGTACTCGGCGAACACGTCGATGATCGCGTCGATGCCGTCATAGGCGGCACGGGCCTTGACCGCTTCGGCGTCGACGAACCCGCCCGCAAGGTGGAGCACGACCGCGTCCTTGGCCAGGGTCACCGTCGCCGCATGCCCTCGGACCAAGGGGTCATGCCGGCCCGCCGTAACGAGGCCGCCGAGCCAGACCCCGATGATGTTGTTGAGCGCGCCGATGATGTTGGGCCCTGCGTTCTTCAAGAACGCGCCGCCGGCGGTGAGGGGCAACCGGACCTCGTTGATGATGCCCGTCTGTGCGGCGCCGGCACTGGCCAGGCTCATCACGTCCAGGACGATGTTCACGACGTCGCCGAGCTGGTTGGCCTGGTAACCGTCTGCGAGGAGGCGCCACTTCTCGGCCTCGTCGCTCGTGGGTGCATGGTCGGCCCGGTAGAGCGCCTCGACCTCGACGAACACGTCCGTGGCCATCACCACGCCGTCGAGCGCGACCTTCGCGCCGCTGACGAACTCGTTCGCCGCCATCGACAGCGGTGCGAACTCGACGCCGACGACCGAACCGGCGAGGCCGTCGGTGATCAGCTGGTTGATGTACCGCACGCGCCCGACGCCGTTGTTGACGATGTTGACGCCGTTGCGGAACATCACCAGGTTCGTCGTGAGCTCAGCGTTCTGGGAGTTCGGGATCGCTGCGAGATCGCTGGCGAAGTTGATCGCGTCGGCCCCGAGTCCGGCGAGCAGACCCCAGCCGGGCACGAGGCGACCGAACTCCAACACGGTGCGGGTGGGCGGCCCGAAGTCCTCGAGCAGCTTCCCCCAGTCGATCTCCGTCTTCGCGGTCGCCGGGTCGGGCAACCCACCGCTGCCGGCCGGCGCTGCCGGACCGGCGACCGGGCCGGCCGTGGTCCGCCCCGCGGCAGCGGTATCCGCCGGAGCCAGTGCGCTCGAGCGGGTGGTGGTCGGGCCCCCGTCGCTCGCGGTGCGTCGGCCGGCTGCGCCGCTGACGGTTCGCGCGGCGCAGCCGTCGCCGGACCGGGCGGCGGGCTCGGGGGGCTGGCGCAACAGGGGTCGGCAGCGCCGGCGGCGTCGGGGTCGTCGGCGGAGGGGGTGGGGGTCCGGCGGGGGCGCCGGCAACAGCCCGCCCCGACCCCGACACCTCGCGGTCGGGCCCGGACGTGGGCTCCTCGTCGGCCTGCTCGACGCCGCCGACGCGATCGGGGACGAGTTGCACCAAGGCCCGATTGCCCGCCAGTCGCTGCAGGGCGAGCATCCCCTGCGGGTGCAGGCGTACCGAGGATCGGTCCACTCCCGCTCGACGTGCGGCGACACGACCCGCATCCGCGCGGTCGGCATCCGCGCGCGTTGCGTCCCCCTGCGCCGATGTCGCTCCGGGGCGGAGCCGCTCGAGTTCGTCTGCGCTCGGCGCAGGCGAACGCTCGGACATCGGCGCGTGTGCCGATCAGCCGACGGACCGGGTCCGCCCGGCCCAGAACGGGGCCCGGAGCTCGGTCTTGAGCACCTTGCCGGTGACGTTGCGGGGCAGGGCGGTCATTCGCTCGAGCGTCTTGGGGCACTTGTAACCGGCCAGATGCGCCTTGCAGTGCAGCAGCAGTTCGTCGTCGGTTACCGGGTATCCCTCCCGCACGACGACGATCGCATGGACCCGTTCTCCCCAGCGGTCGTCGGGGACGCCGATCACGGCTGCCTCGGCCACGGCCGGGTGGGCGAACAGCACGTCTTCGACCTCGCGCGGGTAGACGTTCTCCCCACCCGAGACGACCATGTCCTTCAGACGGTCGGTCACGTAGACGTACCCGTCTGCGGAGCGGTAGCCGAGGTCGCCGGTGTGCATCCACCCGCCCCGCAGGGCCTCGGCAGAGGCGTCGGGCCGGTTCCAGTAGCCGGTCATCACCGCCGGTCCCCGGCAGGTGATCTCGCCGACCTCGCCGGCGGGCAACTCCACGTCGTCCGGGCCGACCACGCGCACCTCGAACGACACCGTCTCGGTACCCGCGGAGGCGAGCCGCTCCGGATGGCGATCGGGGTCGTGATCGGCGGCACGCAGCAACGTGCAGCCCGACGTCTCGGTCATCCCGAAGAACTGGGTGAACTCGCAGCCGAACACCGCCAGGGCCTTGCGCAGCACCTCCGGCGCGATCGGCGAGGCCCCGTAGAGCACCGTGCGCAACGACCCGAGCCGCTCGCGCGTGGTGCCCGGGTGTTCCGCACACCGCTGGATCGTGGTGGGCACCAGCAGGATGCGCGTCGCGCCCTCCCGCTCGATGGTGTCGACGACCACCTCCGGGTCGAAGACCTTCACCATCACGTTCGCGGCGCCGCAGAACGTGAACCCGTAGGACAGGTTCGACGCGATGTGGAACATCGGCAGCGTCTGGACGAACACGTCCTCGGGGGTGATCGCCAACTCGATGCCATGCGCTGCGGCCCGGGCGTAGAGCGCGAGGTTCGACAGCACGGCTCCTTTGGGTCGGCCGGTCGTGCCCGAGGTGTAGAGGATGCAGGCGGCGGCACCCGCGTCCAGCGCCGGGGTCTCGACGGGTTCGGCTCCGGCGAGGGCCGCTTCGTACTCGGCCCCGAGCGCCACCGTCGGCAGGCCGAGCGCTGCGGCCGCCTCGGTGTACTCGGCGCTCACCACCACCAGCCGGCAACCGGCATCACCGGCGATGAAGGCCAACTCGCTGACCGCCAGGCGGAAGTTGAGCGGCACGAGGATCACCCCGGCCCGCTGAGCGCCGACCTGCAGTTCGAGGTACTCGACCTCGTTGCCGGCGAGCAGCGCCACCCGGTCGCCCCGCTCGATCCCACGGGCGGCCAGCACGGCGGCCCACCGGTCGGCCCGTTCGTCGACCTCGGCGAACCGCAGGGTGCGGCCCTCGGCGATCATGGCCGGGCGGTCGGGGAACCGGCGGGCCGCCGTGCGCACCAGGTCGGGGGCGATCACGACGCCACCCCGGGGGTGACGACGGAGGCCGACCCGGTGCGGGCCGCTCGCAGCTCGCGTTTGAGCACCTTGCCGGTGGCCGACAGCGGGAGCGCGTCGACGACCTCTATCGAGCGCGGCCGCTTGTAGCCGGCGAGCCGCTCGGCGCAGAAGGCGAGCACCGCGTCGACGTCGACGGTCGCCCCCGGGGCGGCGACCACCACGGCGTGGACCACCTCGCCCCACCGATCGTCGGGGAGCCCGATCACGGCGGCCGCTCCCACGCTCGGATGGGCGACGACGACCTCTTCGACCTCGCGGCCGTGGACGTTGATGCCACCGGTGATGATCACGTCCTTGGCCCGGTCGACGATGGTGACGAACCCGTCCCGGTCGACGGTGGCGAGATCGCCGGAGCGGAACCAGTCGCCGGCGCGGGACGCCGCTGTCTCCTCGGGCATCCGGTAGTAGGCATCGGCGACGGTGTCGCCCCGCAGCCACACCTCGCCGATCGCGGCGCCGTCCTTGGCCACGTCGTGGCCGTCCTCGGCGACGACGCGCACCTCCATGAGCACGTTGGGTTTCCCGGCCGAGCCGAGCCGGGCGACGACCTCGGGGGGCCCGTCGGTGTGCTGGTTCTCGGGCCGCAGCACCAGCCCGCACGAATAGGTCTCGGCCATGCCGTAGTGGGGGTAGAACACGTCGCCGAGCACTGGCCGGGCGGCCAGGAGCAGGTCGCGCGAGACCGGCGACCCGCCGCACACCACGGCCCGCAGCGTCGAGAAGTCGGTGGTCGCAGCGGCCGGATGATCGAGGACCATGCGGATCATCGTGGGCACCAGGATCGTGTGCGTCACGCCGAAACGGGGCACCGCGGCGCAGAACGCGCCGGGGTCGAACCCGGGGAACAGCACGGTGCGCCCGCCCTTCACGAGCACCGGATGGATGCCTGCGGGGCCGCCCGGGTTGAAGAACAGCGGGATGTTCTGGAGGTTGGTGCCCTCCTCGTACACGGGGATCTCGGCGAGCCAGTTGTTGATGGCGGCCCAGGCGTTGCGATGGGTGAGGGCGACGGCCTTGGCGACCCCGGTGGTCCCGCTGGTGGCCGCGAGTTGGTACACGTCGTCGTCCCGCACCCCGACCCCAGGATCCGACGGGTCCTGCGCCGCGCACAGCTCGTCGAGATCGAGGGCGAGCCCGTGGCCGGCGCCGATGCCGACGAGGTGCTGGATCGAGGGCGCGGCCGCCGCCACGGCTCGGGCCACCTCCACGAGCGAGGCGTGCACGACGAGCACGGTCGGCTCGACGTAGCGGCAGTAGGCGGCGAGTTCGTGGACGGTGAGCCGGATGTTCATCGGCGCCCCGATGATCCCGGTCTTGGCTTCGGCGAAGAACAGCTGCAGGTGCTCACCGACGTTCGGGGCCAGGACACCGATCCGGTCCCTGCGCTGCATCCCGAGTTGCAGCAACGCCCGGCCCACCTGGTTCGTGCGGGCCTCCAGCGCGCTCCACGACCAGGTGCCCCGGTCGGGCTCGACCAACGCGTCGCGATCCGCGAACACGTCCGCGTTGCGACGCACGATGGCGGACACCAACATCCCGTTCCCCTCCCTGGCCGGCACCTCCCCGTGGGTCGCCGGCGGCACGGCAGTGTAGGTGCCGGCTGCGGCGGATCTCAGGGGTCGGGTTCCGACCATCGCCACCAGCGAAGCTCGCCGGCGGCGATCGCGAGCACGGCTCCAGCCGGTGGCCGGCGCCGGTACTGCTCGTACTTGGCGCACAGCGCCTCGAGTGCCTGTGCGGCGAACGGCGAGCCCGGCTCGTGGACCGCCGCGGCCCCTCGCACCCGCACCCACCACAACGTGGTCCAGTCCTCGTCGTAGCGGTCGACGAGCAGCGTGGCCCGACCGCGGGCCCGGGCGTCGTCGAGGCGGCGCAGCTGCCCGGTGCGCTTGGGCTTGTGGTCGACCGCGCTGACGACGACGTCGCCGAGCACGGCGAAGCACACCGGGACCAGGCGCGCCTCGCCGCCGGCGTCGACGGTCGCAAGGCGGGCCACGCGGGACCGGTCGAGCGCGTCGAGGACCCAGGGGGGTGCGTCCATCGGATGCACCGTAGCGACACACCCCGCCGGCGCTTGCCGCAGGTCCGCGCGGTCAGCGATCCTGCGGAGATGGGGACGAACGAGACCGATTTCCGCGCCCTCGGGCGCCGGCTGAGCAACTGGGGCCGCTGGGGGGCCGACGACGAGCGGGGGACGACCAACTTCATCACCCCCGACAAGCTCGTCGCCGCCGCTGCGCTCGTGCGCACGGGCAGGATCTTCGACCTCGGCATCCCGTTCGGCGCCGACGGCCCCCAACCCGGCCGGCGGCGCATCAACCCGGTCCTGCTGATGTCCGAGACCGGTGCCGATCAGGACTGGCCCGGCGCGTTCCACTTCTCCGACGACTTCGTCTTCATGCCGCTGCAGGCCGCCTCGCAATGGGACGGCCTGGCCCACGTGTTCTACGACGAGCAGCTCTACAACGGATTCCCCGCCTCCGATGTGAGCCCGCACGGCGCCAAGCACTGCTCGATCGACAAGCAGGCCAAAGGGATCGCCGGGCGCGGCGTGCTGCTCGACATCGCCCGCCTGCGCGGCGTCGAGTGGATGGGCGCGGGCGAGGTGATCACCCCCGACGACCTCGACGCCGCCTGCGAGCGCCAAGGCGTGCAGGTCGGCTCGGGGGACATCCTGCTGGTGCGCACCGGCTGGCGGCGCAAGTTCCTGGTGGAGCGCAACCCTCTCGAATGGATGTCGTCGGAGCCGGGCCTGGGCATCGACTGCTGCGCCTGGCTGCACGAGCGAGAAGTCGCCGCCGTCGGCTCCGACAACTGGGCCATCGAGGTGCTCCCGGGCGAGCTGGCCACCGAGCGGATGCCGGTGCACATGGTCCTCATCCGCGACATGGGCATGACGCTCGGCGAGATCCTCGACTTCGAGGAGCTGTCGGCCGACTGCGAGGCCGACGGGGTGTGGGAGTTCTTCTTCTGCTCCCCGCCGATCAAGTTCACCCGCGCGGTCGGCTCGCCCATCAACCCGCTCGCGTTCAAGTAGACCGACCCCGATGCTGCTGAGCGACATCGTCGCGTTCTCTGCCCGCAAGGCACCCGACGCCCCGGCGCTGCACTACGGCGAGGCCACCGTCACCTTCGCCGAACTGCAGGCGCGTATCCATCGGGTCGCGAGCGCCGTGGCGGCTCGCTCTGCACCCGGCGACCGCGTCGCCGTGCTGGCCGAGAACCGGCTCGAATACATCGACCTGTACTACGGCGTCCCCGCAGCGGGCCGGGCGCTGGCTGTCCTCAACTACCGGCTGAACATCCGGGAGCTCGTGAAGATCATCGACGACGCCGGCGCCTCGGTGCTGTTCACCGAGCCCGAACACCTCGAGCGGGTCCGTGCCGTGCGCGACGAGCTCACCAGTGTCCGGCACGTGATCGTGATGGGCGGGTCCGGGCCCGAGCCCACCTTCGACGAGGTGGTCGGCGCCGCCCCCGCCGACCCCCCGACCGAGGCCGTCGACCCGGGCTCGATGGCCTGGTTGATCTACACGAGCGGCACGACGGGCATGCCGAAGGGAGCGATGCTCAGCCACCGCAGCCTGCTCGCGGCGGTGTGCAACACCGCGATCGGTTGGGACTCGGGCGCGCACGAGGTGGCGCTGTTCCCCTGGCCGCTGTGCCACGTCGCCGGGTACTCGATCCTCGGCTCGCACCTGAAGGGCAACCCGGTCGTGTTGATGCGGGCCTACGAGCCCGAGGCGTTCCTCGCCCACATCGAGCGCTTCGGGGTCACGAGCACGTCCCTCGCCCCGACGATGCTGAACATGCTGCTGGACCACCCGGCCTTCGACCGCTACGACACCTCGAGCGTCCGCCGCATCGGGTACGGGGCAGCTGCGATGCCCGCCGAGGTGTTGCGCCGGGCGATGGGCCGCTTCCCGCACGCCGGGTTCGGGACCGGGTTCGGCATGACCGAGTTGTCCGGCAACGTGTTCCACCTGAACGCGGACGCCCACCGCCGTGCGCTCGAGGACGACTCGGAGGTCCTGCGCTCGGTCGGCCGGCAACTCCCGCTGTCGTGCGTTCGCATCGTCGACGACGCGATGCGCGATGTCGCGGTCGGCGAGGTGGGCGAGCTCGTAGTGCGGGGCGATCAGGTGCTGCTCGGGTACTGGAACCGGCCGGAGGCGACCGAGGAGGCCTTCGCCGGCGGGTGGTTCCACACCGGCGACCTCGGCCGCTGGGACGCCGACGGCAACGCCTACATCGTCGACCGCAAGAAGGACATGATCATCACGGGCGGGGAGAACGTGTACAGCCGGGAGGTCGAGGAGGTCCTCTACCAGCACCCGGCGGTCGTCGAAGCCGCGGTGATCGGTGTGCCCGACCTGCACTGGGGCGAGAACGTCGTGGCCGTGATCCAACGACGCCCCGGACACGTCGTCAGCGCCGACGAGATCGTGGCGCACTGCCGCTCGCAGCTCGCCGGGTACAAGAAGCCCAAGCAGGTCGTCTTCACCGACGAGCCCCTGCCGCGCAACGCTGCAGGCAAGATCCTCAAGCGCGACCTGCGCGAGCAGGTGGCGTCCGGCGTTCTCGTCCCCTCGCCCTGACCCTCACCCATACCGAACCATCGCCAACGAAGGAGCACCACCGTGAATTTCGACCTACCGCTCGAACTCGCCGAGTACCTGAAGGTGCTCGACGACTTCATCGAGCGCGAGATCAAACCGCTCGAGCAGGAAAACGACAACATCCGGTTCTTCGACCACCGCCGCGAGGACGCCCGTACCGACTGGGACCGTGGCGGCCTGCCCAACGACGAGTGGGAGGACCTGCTGCGCGAAGCCCGCCGCCGGGCCGACCGCGCCGGGCACTACCGCTACCCGTTCCCGAAGCAGTTCGGGGGCCAGGAGGGCACCAACCTGGGCATGGCCGTCATCCGTGAGCACCTCGCGGCCAAGGGCCTCGGCCTGCACTGCGACCTGCAGAACGAGCACGCAATCGTCGGGAACAACGTCGGGCTGCTGCTGATGATCGCCTACGGCACCGACGAGCAGAAGTCCGAGTGGATCGACGACCTCGCCGAGGGCCGGCGCGGGTTCGCGTTCGGAATCACCGAGCCCAAGCACGGCTCCGACGCCACCCACATGGAGACCTACGCGGTGCGCGACGGCGACGAGTGGGTGATCAACGGCGAGAAGACCTGGAACACCGGGATCCACAAGGCCCAGTACGACATGATCATGGCCCGCACGAGCGGGAAGGCCGGCGACGGCAACGGGATCACGGCGTTCCTCGTGCCCACGAGCTCCCCGGGCTTCAAGGTCGAGGAGTTCCTGTGGACCTTCAACATGCCCACCGACCACGCCCACATCTCGCTGACCAACGTGCGGGTGCCGCACGCGTCGATCTTCGGCGGTGAGGGCAAGGGCCTGCAGGTCGTCCAGCACTTCTTCAACGAGAACCGGATCCGGCAGGCGGCCTCCAGCCTCGGTGCGGCCCAGTACTGCATCAACGAGTCGGTCGCCTACGCGAAGGAGCGCCGCCCGTTCGGCAAGCCGCTCGCATCGAACCAGGCGATCCAGTTCCCGTTGGTCGAGCTGCAGACCCAGTGCGAGATGTTGCGGGCCCTCGTCCACAAGACGGCCTGGATGATGGACACCTACGGCGCGTTCGCCGTGTCGGACAAGGTCTCCATGTGCAACTACTGGGCGAACCGGCTGTGCTGCGAGGCCGCCGACCGGGCGATGCAGGTGCACGGCGGGCTCGGCTACAGCCGCCACAAGCCGTTCGAACACATCTACCGGCACCACCGCCGCTACCGGATCACCGAGGGCGCCGAGGAGATCCAGATGCGCCGCGTCGCCGGCTACATGTTCGGCTTCATGTCGCAGCAGGCCCCCAAGGGCGTCGCCAGCGTCCACGGCTGAGCGGACCGCCGCTGCGGTCCCGGGCGATCAGGCGCCCACGGACCGCAGCACGGCGGCACCGGCCGTGGCGTTGGTGTGCTCGTCGACGAGCACGAGGTGCCCGGTCTCGCGGTGCACGTGGTAGGGGTCGGCGACGATCGGCGAGGCGAGCGTGAGCTTGATCCCGCCGATGTCGTTGAGCCCCAAGCGTTCCACCGGTCGGCGATCGAGGGCGTCGAGGTCGATTCGATCGAGGACGGCCTCGACGGTTGCGCGCACCGTCCGGGTGCCGTGCTTGGCCAGGTAGGTTGCTCCGGGCTCGAGCGGCCGGTCCACCATCCAGCAGACGTCGGCCACGACCGAGCTCGTCACGACCGGGGCGACCGGCGCGCCGTCGACGACCAGCGTGTCGCCGCGGCCGACGTCGAGATCGTCGGCGAGCTCGACGGCCACGGCATCGCCGGTGCCGGCGAGCTCGGCCCGCTCGCCGTTGCGCTCGATACGCACGACGGTCGAACGCAGCCCGGTCAGCGCCGAGACCACCGAATCCCCGACGCGCAACGGCCCGCCGACGAGCGTGCCGGCATAGCCCCGGTAGTCGCCGGCGCGGATCGTCCACTGGACGGCGATCCGTGCGCCCACGGGGGCCGGCGGAGCGGGGTCGATGTCCTCGAGGATGGCGAGCAGCGGCGGCCCGTCGTACCAGGGGGCCGCGTCCGAGCGGGCGACCACGTTGTCGCCGAGCAGCGCCGACACCGGCACCGCCTGCACGGCCGGCCGTTCCCCGAACCGCTCGAGGACCTCGGCGACGTCGAGCAGGATCTCGTCGAAGCGCTCCTGGGACCAGCCGACGAGATCCATCTTGTTCACGGCGACCACGACGTGACCGACGCGCAGCAGCGAGGCGATGGCCAGGTGGCGGCGGGTCTGCTCGACGACCCCGTGGCGGGCGTCGACGAGCACGATCGCCACGTCGCTCACCGACGCGCCCGTGACCATGTTGCGCGTGTACTGCGCGTGCCCGGGCGTGTCGGCGAGCACGAAGCTGCGACGCGGCGTGGCGAAGTAGCGGTAGGCGACGTCGATCGTGATCCCCTGCTCCCGCTCGGCGCGCAGGCCGTCGGTGAGCAGGGCGAGGTGCAGACCGTCGCCGTCGCCGTAGCGGCGCGACGCCCGGGACAGGGCGGCGAGCTGGTCCTCGAAGATCGACGTCGTGTCGTGGAGCAGGCGGCCGAGCAGGGTCGACTTGCCGTCGTCGACCGAGCCGACCGTAGCGACGCGCAGCTGGGTGGCCGGCATCAGAAATACCCCTCGCGCTTGCGGTCCTCCATGGCGGTGTCGCTGAAGGTGTCGTCGGCCCGGGTGGCCCCGCGCTCGGTGATCCGAGCGGTGGCGACCTCGGCGAGCACCTCGTCGATGGTCGTGGCGGTCGAACGGATCGCGCCGGTGCAGCTCGCATCGCCGACGGTGCGGTAGCGCACGATCTCGTGCGCCGAGCGCTCGCCGGATTCGAGGACCACCGGCCCTCCGACGGCGAGCAGCATGCGCTGGCGCTCGACGACCTCGCGCTCGTGGGCGAAGTAGATCGAGGGCAGCGGGATCCCGTCCCGGGCGATCGCAGACCAGATGTCCCGCTCGGTCCAGTTCGACAGCGGGAACGCCCGCAGGTGCTCCCCGGGTGAGATCCGCGCGTTCAGCACGTTCCAGGGCTCGGGGCGCTGCAGCCGCGGCTCCCACTGACCGCGCCGGTCACGGAACGACAGCAGCCGCTCCTTGGCCCGCGCCTTGTCCTCGTCGCGGCGGCCGCCGCCGAAGGCTGCGTCGAAGCCGTGTTCGGCCAATGCGTCGAGCAGGGTGACCGACTGGAGGCGGTTGCGGCTCCCGGTGGGGCCCGGGTCCGGCACCCGACCCCGATCGATGGAGTCCTGCACCGAGGCCACGATCAGCTCGACGCGCAGGGACGACACGAACTCGTCGCGGTAGGCGATCACCTCGGGGAAGTTGTGGCCGGTGTCGACGTGGAGCACCGGGAACGGCACGCGGCCGGGCCGGAACGCCTTGGCCGCCAGGTGCAGGAGCACGGCGGAGTCCTTGCCGCCCGAGAACAGCAGGACCGGAGCGCGGCACTCGGCGGTCACCTCGCGGATCACACCGATGGCCTCGGCCTCGAGCTGGTCGAGCGCCTGGTCCGTCGCCCGAGCGGTGTCGGTCATCGTCATCTCGTTTCCTCCGGTGCTCACGCGTGGAGCCCGCACTCGACCTTGCCCGTCCCCGACCAGCGGCCGCCCCGCCGGTCCTCGCCCGGCGCCACCGGACGGGTGCAGGGCCAGCAGCCGATCGAGGCGTATCCCCGATCCATGAGCGGGTGCCGGGGCAGCTCGTACAGGCGCTCGTAGAGCGCAAGGTCCTCGTCGGAGAGCGTCGCCAGCGGGTTCACCTTCACGAGGTTCCGGCCGGCGTCCCACGACACGATCGGGGCGTTGGCCCGGCTCGGGCCGTCGGCCCGGCGGATCCCGGTCACCCAGGCGGACTTCCCGGCGAGGGCCCGGTTCAGCGGTTCCACCTTGCGGACGTGGCAGCAGCCGTCGACGTCGGTCTGCCACCGGTCGTCGGGCACGACGTCGGCGGCAGGGGTGACGACCCGCAGGGTCACACCGAGCCGCGCGAGCTGCCCGGCGTACCACTGGGTCTCGGCGAACAGGTACTGGGTGTCGATCAGCACGACGTCGACGTCCGAGGACACCGACGCGGCGAGGTGGACGAGGACGGCGTCCTCGCAGCTCGTCGTGACGACCAAACCGGCGCCGAACCGCTCGTGGGCCCACCGCATGACCTCGGCCGGGTGCGCGCCCTCGAGGCGGCGGTTGACGTCGTGCAGCTCGTCCAACATGGGCGGCACCCTACCGAAATCACGACAATTCCGATCAACTTTGTCCGAAAGCAGTCGCGTACTGTTCTTGTGCAATCGCGATATATCGTTACTGCACCGGCCGAGCTGCGGCCGGAAGACAGGAGACGTGCCATGCGACGAGGTCCAGGACCCTGGCGCCATGACGACGAGGGGTTCCGCCCCGGCCCGCCGCCCCCCTACGGCGACGGGCGGATGCGCCGGGGCGACATCCGCACCGCCGTGCTCGCCGTGCTCGCCGAGGGCGACGGTCACGGCTACGACGTGATCCAGCGCCTCGAGGACAAAGCCGGGGGCCGGTGGCGACCGAGCCCGGGGTCGGTCTATCCGACCCTCCAGCTCCTCGAAGACGAAGGACTCGCCCGCTCGAGCGAACGGGACGGCAAGCGGGTGTACGCCCTCACCGAGGCCGGCCGGACGGCCGCCGCCGACCGGATGGCGGGCGCCGGCGGCCCGCCGTGGATGCGCGGCGGCAAGGAGTTCGGCGAACTGCGCCATGCCGTCGGCCAGATCGCGCTCGCCGCGAAACAGGTGGCGATGGCCCGCTCGCCCGAGAAGGTCGAACGGGCCGCGGCCATCCTGCGGGACGCCCGCAAGCAGCTCTACGTGATCCTCGCCGAGGACTGAGCCCTCGGCGGTAGTTGCCGGTGTGGCCGAGGTTGTGACGCCCGGGCTGTGGGAACTCGGCCAGGCCGTGGGGTTCGGGCCCAACGGGGATCGTGTGGGTGAGGCGGCCGCTTGCCGTGTCGAACACGTACACGACCCCGTCGTACCGACCCGACAACCACAGTTCATGCCCGTCGGCGGTCACCCCGCCCATGTCGGGCGACCCGCCGGCCGGGAACGTCCAGCGAGTCACGATGCGATCCGTACCCGGGTCGACGACGACGACCGCCCCTTCGCCGGGACGTGACGCCCGCTTCGTGTCGCCTTCGTGGCGCCCGCGGTCGGTCACGTACAGGACCGAGGCATCGCGGCTCGGGTAGATCCCGTGCGCCGAGGTCAGGCCCTTGATGGACCCCGCCACGGCGAGCGACGCGCCGTCGACGATCCAGATCGGACCCGACATGTCGGCCACGTAGAACTTGTTCGCTGCGGGGACGAGCCGCACGTCCTGTGGCATCGCGCCCTTGCCGAGGTTCCGTTTGGCGAGGATCTTCCCCGTCGCGGTGTCCACCTTCAGCAGGTCGCCGGAGAACTCGCACGTCACGAGGAAGTAGGCGCCGTCGGCCGACCAGTCCGCATGGTTGTTGCCCTTGCAGGTCGACGGCTCGCTGCGCAGCAGGCGGAACGTGACGCGGTCGTAATCGTCGATCGCGTTGTTCTGCTCGTTCATCACGATCGCCTTCGAACCGTCCGGCGCCCAGTAGAGGTTGTACGGCCGGGTGACGGGGATGGGCGCCCCCGGCGTTCCGGTCAAAACGTGGAACAGGCGGCCCTCCGGGAGACGCCGACCCGCACCACCCGGGAGCGGGTGACGCCCCGGGCCCGACGTCTGGCGCGAGCCCACGGCGTGGAGACGGCTGCGCTCGCCAGCACCGGTCGGATCGTCACCGGTGACGACATCCTCGCGATGGTTGCCGCGGCAACGACACCGGGCACGACGCCGGCCGAGCGGCCCCCGGTTGCGCCGCCTGCGCCCCCTCGACCTGCCGACGGCGGCGACCGCATGCGGCGCGCCATCGCCGCCACGATGGCGCGCGCCTGGACGGAGGTCCCGCACTACCACGCAGCGATGCGCATCGACGTCGGCGCGACCATCGCTCACCTCGCAGTCCGCAACGAGGGCGTGCCGCCGGCGCGGCGCGTGCTCGCAGCGGCCGTGTTCCTGCGGGCCGCCGCGCTTGCGCTGCGCGCTGTTCCGGAGCTGTGCGGGTGGTGGCGCAACGGCGCGTTCGTCCCGGGCGACGGCATCCACGTGGCGACCGTGGTGGCATTGCGCCGAGGTGGCCTGCTCGCGCCGGTCGTTCGCGATGCGGCCGACAAGGACCTCGACGCGATCATGGCGGACCTGCGCGACCTGGTCACCCGCGCCCGTAACGGACGGCTGCGGGCCTCCGAGGTGGACGGTGCCACTTTCACGGTCACCGACCTCGGGGAGACGGGCGCAGACTCGTTGTCGCCCATCATCCATCCCCCGCAGGTCGCGATCCTCGGTCTCGGGGCGGTGCGCCCCGAACCGTGGGCCACGGCCGACGGTCTCCTCGGCGTGCGTCCCGTCCTGCATGCGACACTCGCCGGGGACCATCGCGCCACCGACGGGCGTATCGGCTCCCGCTACCTGCTCGCGCTGTCCGATCGCCTTCAGGAGGTGGACTGGTGACCACGGCCCTCGACGCTGTCACCGCAGCCCTTTCGTCGGTTGCTCCCGACGGCGACCTGAGTCGACTCGACGACGACCTCTACGAGGAGCTCGGCCTGGACTCGATGGACCTGCTCAACCTGGCTGCGGCGATCGCCGAGTGCACCGGCGTGGAGATCGCCGAGCGCGACTACGGCGAACTGCGCACGCTGCGGGCCGTCGCCGAGTCCGTCGCGGCCCGCCAGCACTGAAGCCCCCACGCCCACCCGGTCGCTGTCGATACCCCGTTGGGTATCATCGACGGGCGGCCGGACCGGCCCGAGGAGGACGACCGTCGTGGAGTTGCCGCCCGAGACCATCGAGGATCTGCTCAAGCGTCTCCGGCGCGCCGAGGGCCAGGTACGAGGCGTCCAGCAGATGCTCACCGAAGGTCGCGACTGCCGCGACGTGGTCACCCAGATCTCGGCGGTCACCAAAGCGTTGGAGCAGACCGGCTTCCTCCTCGTCGCTGCCGGTCTGACCTGGTGTGTGTCACACCCCGAGCAGGCTGCCGACGAGGGGTACTCCCTCGGCGACGTGCAGCGGATGTTCCTGAAGCTGGCCTGACGGGCACAGCGTTCAGCGGTCTCGACGCAACCGCAGGCGGATCGCCGGCGCTGTGCCGAGCACGAGTACTGCCACGGCGCCCAGCAACGCCGGCAGCACCCGAGGTCGCGGCGGCGATGGCGAGCCGGTTCTCCCCGTGGCCTCAGGCGGTCGAGCTCGACACGAGCGGCGCGCTGCAGCCGACGATCGACACGCTCGACGCGCACGTCGGGCGTGTCGTCGCCGCTCAGATGCGGTTCGTGCGGCCCTCCCAGTAGCGGTCGCGCAGCAGACGCTTGTACAGCTTCCCGGTCGGCAACCGAGGCAACTCGGCGTCGAAGTCGACCGAGCGCGGGCACTTGATCGTGGCGAGGTGCTCCCGGCAGAACGCGATCAGTTCCCGCTCGAGCTCGGGTCCGGGTTCGATGCCGGGCATCACCTGCACGACGGCCTTGACCTCCTCGCCGAGATCCTCGTTGGGCACTCCGAACACGGCGGCGTCGGCCACCTTCGGGTGGGTGATCAACAGGTTCTCGCACTCCTGCGGATACACGTTCACCCCACCGGAGATGATCATGTAGGTCTTGCGGTCGGTCAGGTAGACGAAGCCGTCGGCATCGAGGTAGCCGACGTCGTTCACCGTCGTCATCGTCCCGTCGGCCGACGTCGCCTCCCGGGTCTTGGCCTCGTCGTTGAAGTACGAGAACGGCGTCGCCGTCCTGAACCACAACGTTCCCGACGTGCCCACCGGGCACTCGCGGCCCTCGTCGTCGAGCACGTGCAGTTCGCCGAGGATCACCCGGCCGACGGTGCCTCTGTGCGCCAACCATTCCGGCGAGTCGCACGCCGTGAACCCGAGACCTTCGGTCGCGCCGTAGTACTCGTGGATGATCGGACCCCACCACTCGATCATCTGCTCCTTGACGGGCACCGGGCAGGGAGCCGCCGCATGCACGACGACCTCCAGCGAGCTGAGGTCGTAGCGCGACCGGACGTCTTCGGGGAGCTTGAGCATGCGACTGAACATGGTCGGCACGAGCTGGCTGTGGGTGACCCGGTACCGCTCGACGAGAGCGAGGTACTGCTCGGGATCGAACCGCTCCATCACGATCACCGTGCCGCCGTTGGACAGCGTGAGTCCGACGGCCGCCTGCGGCGCGGAGTGGTACAGGGGCGCGGGCGACAGGTACGTCATGCCGGGCCGGTAGCGCCACAGCCGGTCGAGGAACACGAACAGCGGCGTCTGCTCGTCCGGGGCCTGGTCGGGCAACGGCCGCAGGATCCCCTTCGGCCGGCCGGTGGTGCCCGACGAGTAGAGCATCGCCACGCCGAGGCGCTCGTCGGCGATCGGGGACGTCGGGAATCCCGCAGTTGCCGTCTCGAAGTCGACGAAGCGGTCGTCGCCCCCGGTTCCCCCGACGCACAGGGCCAGCGACACCCCCGGGCACTGGGCCAGGGCCTCGGCGGCGACGGCGCGGGTGGCCGCCGACACGATCAGCACCCGCGACATGCTGTCGTTGACGATGAACGCCAGTTCGTCGGCGGTGAGATGGGAGTTGACCGGCGTGTAGTAGAGCCCGGCGCGCTGCCCGGCGCTGCACGCTTCCAGGTAGCGGCCGTTGTTCTCCATGAAGATCGCAACATGGTCGAGCCGCTGGAGGCCGTGGTCCCGCAGCAGATGGGCGAGGCGGTTCGCGCGGGCCTCGAACTCGGCGTACGTGATCACCTCGCCCGACCCGGCCATCACCACACACGGCTTGTCCGGATGAGCCAGAGCATGAGCACCGGGGTACATCGGATCCTCCCTTCCCTTGCGGGCGACCGTAGCGGCCACGACCCCGCGGCAGCCGCAGACAGGACGATCGCGCCTACCGCAGCGCCGACTCGGTCCGGGCAACGAACGGCATGGGAACGTCCTCATCGGGCAGCGTGGTGTAGAGCCAGCCGGCGACCTGGACGAACAGGCCGTCGGCTTGCTCAGGAACCGGTACGTCGAGCGCGACCACGCCGAAGACTCCCGGCTCGGCCCGCCCCGGGCGGCCCACGCCACCGAGGCCGGTCCCGTCAGGAGTGACGAATCCGATCAGCGGCACCGGCAGGTCGCACCAGCCGATCGGTCGGTCGCCCTCGAGCCAGGCAATGCCGGAGCCTGCCGGTTCGAGTTCGAACTCGACGGGTTCACTGCCCCGGCACACGGCACCGAGCGCGATCCGGCATCGGCCGTGCTCGCCCGCCCCGAGCGCACGGGTGAACCACTCAACGACCCGGCGCGGAGCACTGCGGCACTGCGTCGCCAGCCGTTCCGCCGCCACGAATGCGGCCGCAGCTGCACCGTCGAGCGGCGGTGCGAGCAGGTCGACAGCGAGCGGACCGGCCAGACCGGCCATGCTTGCGCAGGCGGCAGGCTCACTCGTCGCCGCATCGACCGCAAAGGATCCGACGAGATGCGGGGATTGCCGGGGACGGCGAGCAACGAGCCAGGCTGCACCATCGTCGTAGAGGACCAACTCCTCGTCGATCGACGTCGGCGGCCCGGTGCGCCAACGGATCCCTGCCACCCGGTGGGCCATCAGCGCACCTCGGCGGTGAACGGTGTGCGTTCGAAAGTGGTCCGCAGGCGGTCGTTGAACTGTTGCACCATCGGTGCGAACTGATCCGCCCGCAGTGTAGCCGTGGCGTTGGACCCCATGAGCCCTTGGTAGCTGTAGGTGACGTCCTGGTCTGGTGCGGGCGTGCCGGCTCCGAGCGGATCCCGGCCGCTTCCAGCAGTAGCTGCCTTGGCCGCGTCGAGCCGCGCCTTCATGGCGTTCACCATCGCCGTCATGTTCGGATCGGGGGCACCTGCTGCAGCCAGTCCGCCCGGCGGGGTCGCCATGATGCGGGTCACCTCCGCCTGGATCGCGCTCTGGAACGACGCAACGCTGCTGGTGAGCACCGGCTGGACCGCCGCAGCGACGAGCCCGCTCGCGATCTCCTGGGAGGCCGTCCGTGCCGTATTGGCAACGAGTTCGTATGCCCGCCGGTAGAGCGGCGCCGCTGCGCCGATTGCAGGGGCGGCGACTCCCGGCGGTAGCGCTGCGGCGGCTGCAGCCTGGGCTGCTGCGGCCCCGCTGATCGCCGCCGCCATCTTGGCGGCGAAGGCCGGACCGGTCACCCCGGTCTCGATCACACCGCCGGCCGCGGACCACGTGCCCGGCAGCGCAGCGAGCTGACCCGCAAGGGTCGCCGGGGGCGGCACCGCCGGGAGACCGGGGCCAACGGCTCCCACGGTGGAGCCGGCCAGCACCGCAGCCGATCCTGCCACCGGCGATCCCGGACCGGCGGCTGCGTACATCCCGCTGGTCATGTTCACACGCACATCCCCGAGCCCGGCAACGGCCACGTTGGTGGCCTGCGGGTCCAGGAGCGCTTGCCAATAGGCGTTCGTGATCGACGCCGTCAGCGCCGCTGCGCTGAAACCGGCCTCGACACCTTCGCCAGCCCGCTCGAGATTCGAGAAGTTCGTGGTCGTTTGGAACGCAACGATCCCTGGGATACGCGGCGCAAGACCGGGGGTCGCCACTGCGGCGAGGGCGGCCGTGAGCGCCGTCTGCACCGCAGGGTCCACCGCGCCTTGGCGGGCCGCCGCCCCCATACGGCGCTTGACCGCCGCTCGCTGCGCCCGTATCGCATCGGTGACCGGCCCGATCGCAGCGACGAGTTGAGCGTGCAAGGGTCTGGACATCGCGGCGAGCACCATGCGCTCCACGGTCGTGCGGTCGAGCGCCGCCATGGCGCTGGCTGCACCCCCGGGAGCTGCCTGGTGCAGCAGAGCATTCATCTGCGCGTTCGATTGGCTGTACTCGTCGGCGATGCCCAGGAGGTGGCCGTACTCGTGCGCGTAGATGATGTCGTCGTTCGCCGGGTACCCAGCGTCTTTTGCAACGTAGTAGTTGCCGGCGTCGATGGGATTCCCGGGTGAGCCGCCGACAACCGACGACGGATGGACGATGACCGTGTTGTGCGCCGGGTCGTTCAAGCCGAACACCGGCGTGGCCTGGAACGTCACCGGGAGCCGCTTGCGAGTGTTCGCCGAGAAGAAGTTGAACTCCTCGCCGATGAGCGTGAGGCGGTTGGCCCAATGGGTCAGCGCACTCGCTGCCGTCGTTTGAGCCCATGCCCGACGCGTATCGGCGGCCGGGATCTCGACCGGGTTCCCGATCAGAGCGCCCAGCGGTGGCGCACCTGCGACCCCGGGTGGCGGGGGCACGGTGTTTCGGACCTGGCTGAGGAACTTGATCCGGACGTTGACGGTGACCCCACTGTCACCGTTGCGGTTCATCTCGTAGTTCGCATTGATCGAGTAGGGAGCAGCAGCAGCAGCGCCGTTCGCCCCGGGCTGGTTGTACAGCGTCTCCCCCGTGGGGACTCCGGCGACCTCAACCCGCTGCACGATCTTGCGCACTGCGGCCGCCACGGAACGGTTTCCTGCGAGGCGCTGGAGGCGCAGCGGCGACGCCGGCAGCCCGGGGGCGAGCCCGGCGAGGTGCGGTCCCGCCTCGGCGCCGCCCGGCGCAGCGCGGCTCCCGGCCGGAGCATGCGGGGCGGGCCGGCGCTCGGCCGGCATGCGGCCCGACGCCTCGGTCACGGCCGTCCTCGCAGCACGGCGGCAGTCTGCCATAGGACCACCGCCGAGCCCGCCGGTCGTCCCGTGGCAGAGTGGCCCGATGACGTCCGTCCCCCAGTACGACCCGCTCTCGGCGGCGCACCGGGCCGATCCCGGCACCGCCTTCTGCGCCCTGCGGGATGCCGGTGGGGTGTTCCACGACGAGGCCCACGAGTTGTGGGTCGTCACCCGGCACGCCGACGTCCTCGCTGCGGCGCGCGACACCGTCACGTTCTCCAACCGGACCTCGGCCTCGGGCCAGATCCGGTTGTGCCCTGAGGCCCGGGCGTTGCTCGCCGCCGGCCCACGGCCGGTCGACACGCTGCTCACCCTCGACCCGCCGGCCCACACCGAGATCCGCCGGATCGTCAACGAGGCGTTCAAGCCGTCCCGGGTGGCGGCCATGGAACCGATGGTCCGCTCGATCGCCGTCGAACTCGCCGACGCCCTCGATACCGGCGGCCCGGTCGAGGTGATGGACGCGATGGCCGTCCCGCTCCCGATGCGGGTGATCAGCCGCATCCTCGGCGTGCCCGAGGACGAGTTCCCGGTGTTCAAACGGTGGTCCGACGACATCGCGTCCGGGCTGTCGGCCGACCTGACCGACGACGAGCAGGTCGCGGCGGCCCGCTCCCGGATCGAGTTCTACGAGTACCTGCTGGCCACCTGCGCGGACCGCCGTGAGGCGCCGCGCGACGACGTGCTGTCGGATCTGGCCACGCTGCGTCGAGACGACGGGAGCGTCCTCAGCGATGGCGAACTGTGCTCGATCGCCGTGCAGTTGCTCGTCGCCGGCAACGAGACCTCGACGAACCTGCTCGGATCGGTCCTCTATCACCTCGCCCGCAACGACCTCTGGCCGGCGATCGTCGCCAACCCCGGCCTCGCCCCCGCCGCGGTCGAGGAAGCCCTGCGCATCGAATCCCCGGTGCAGGCCCTGTACCGGCGCACCACGACCGACGCGACGGTCAACGGCACGACGATCCCCGCCGGCGAGCGCGTCCACCTGGTGTGGGCGTCGGCGAACCGTGACCCGGCTGCGTTCGGCGACCCCGACGGCTTCCATCTCGACCGACCCGAGCTGCGCACCCACCTCGCGTTCGGGTTCGGGCCCCACTACTGCCCCGGCGCGCCGTTGGCACGTCTCGAAGGCCGGATCGCGCTCGAGGAGTTGGCCCGGCGCTACCCGCGCCTCGAGGTGGACCTCGACGGTGCGGCGTGGCGACCCCACTTCCACCTGCGCGGCCTGCTGCGGCTCGACGTACGCGTCCACCGCTCATGACCGCGGTCGTCACCGGCGCGGCCCGGGGGATCGGCGCTGCGGTTGCGGCCCGCCTGCGCGCCGACGGCCTCGCCGTGGTCGGCCTCGACCGCAGCGATGCCGGTCCGGGTGACGTCGAGATCGACATCACCGACCACGGGGCGCTCGACCATGTCGCCAGCCGCCTCGATGACGTGGCGGCCCTCGTGTGCGTCGCCGGCGTCTGGCATCACGGGTCGGTGCTCGAGCTACCGATCGAGGAGATCCGACGCGTCGTCGAGGTCAACCTGCTCGGGACGCTCGCCTGCGTGCGGGCCTTCGCCCCGGCATTGCGGCGCAACGGCGCTGGGAGCATCGTGGTCGTCAGTTCGGTGACGGCCCGGGTACCCACGCCCGGCGCCGGGATCTACCCCTCCACCAAAGCGGCCCTCGAAGCGCTCACCCGCCAGCTCGCCGCCGAGCTCGGCCCCCAGGGTGTGCGGGTGAACGCCGTCGCGCCGGGTCTGATCCACACCGAGGGCACCGACGCGCAGTACGGGCCGGGCGGCACGCGCGCCGGGATGGGACGCCGGGTCCCGCTGCGCCGCATCGGCGCGCCCGAGGAGATCGCCGACGTCGTGTCGTTCCTCGTGTCCCCCGCCGCCCGCTACGTCACCGGCACCGTCGTCGACGTCGACGGCGGGTTCGCCACCGCTGCCACCAGCTGGCTCGCCAGCCGACCGACCGAGGAGCACCGATGACCACCCTGCCGTCCTTTGCCGAGCTGTTGGACTTCTCCGGCAAGGGGGTGGTCGTCACCGGCGGCGCCCGGGGGCTCGGTCGGGCGATCGCCCGACGGTTCGCTGCGGCGGGCGCTGCGGTTGCGATCCCGGACCTCGACGGCGATCTGGCCGTCGCCACCGCGGCGGAGATCGCCGCCGAGACCGGGGCCCGCGTGATCGGCTCGACGATGGACGTGCGCGATCCGGCCCAGGTGATCGCCGGGCTCGACACCGCCGCCGAGATCCTCGGCTCGCTCGACGTGATGGTCGGCAACGCCGGGATCTTCTACCGGCGGGCGACGCTGAAGATGACCGACGACGCATTCCACGACATGTTCGCCACCAACGTGGAGGGCCTGTTCACCTGCTGCCGGTGGGCTCTGGCCCGGTGGGTGGCGGCGCGCCAGCCCGGCGTGCTCGTCACCATCGCTTCCATCAACCCGTACCACCCGTCCCACCCCGGGATGGTCGCCTACGACTCGTCGAAGGCGGCCGTCATCACGATGACCGCCACGCTGGCCAAGGAGTTCGGTCCGCACGGGATCCGGGTGGTCGGGGTGGCGCCGGGCGCCGTCGACGCCGAAGCGCTCCAGCAGGCCGTGAACGACCCGGTGTCCGGCCCGCACTTCGAGGAGTTCCGGCGTCGCACCCCGCTGGGCCGCTTCGGCGATCCCGACGAGCACGCCCGGGTCGTGGCGTTCCTTGCGTCGCCGGCGGCGAGCTACATCACCGGCACGACCCTGCTCGTGGACGGCGGACGCATCCTCGGCTGATCAGCCCCGGCCGAGGAACCCCGATCCGACGGTGACGGTGGCGAGGTCGCGCGCGTAGCGCGGCCCCCAGTGCGCCCGTAGCACGGCGAGCGCGGCATCGGCCCGGGTGTCGCCCGCCCGCTGCAGCACGTCGAGATCGCGGGCGTCGTCCACGAGCGCCTGACCGAGCACCCGGTGCGCCGCGACCACGTCGCCGTAGACGGGGGGCGCCGGCAAGGGCGCTGCGGTACCGAGGCCAGCGGCCCGTTCCCGGATCCGGTCGGCCTCGGGCCCGGCCGCGTCCCCGAGAGCCGCAGCTGCCTCCCGCACCACCTCGAGCATCGCGTTGTGCTCGTCCACGAGATAGCCGAGGTACACCGGGATCGTCTGGCGCAACTGCTGCAGGACGGCCTGCATCATCAACGCCGTCGTCTGGGCCTTTGCGGTGCTGAGCACCGGGAGGATCTCGTCGTTGATGGCGAAGATCAGACCCTCGAGGTACTGGTCGACATCAGGGCTGTTGTACATCACGCCGCTCCGGGGTAGCCGAGCATCTGGGCGAAGCCGATCAACGCCCCGCTGCTCGGGGCGACCATGTACAGGTGGAGGAACTGGTTGTGTTCACGCCGGACGCGCCGGCCGACGGCCGATGCCACGGGCACGGCCACGTTGATCGTGGCGAACATGCTGAACCACGCCAGTTCCTCGGGCGTCACCTCGAAGCCGGTGAGCTTGTTGTAGTAGGCGAGGAAGCCGCCTTCGTCCCGGGGATGGGCGAGGACGCTGGTGTTGCTGAGCGCGTCCATCGTCAGCATCCAACCGAGGTCTTCGCGGGGATCACCGATGCGGGCGTTCTCCCAGTCGATGAGGGCGGTGACGCGACCGTTCGCGTACAGGAAGTTCGCCGGGTTGAAATCGCCGTGGACGATCGTCAACGGCAACGGTCGCGGCGGCGTACGGCGCAGCGTCTGCATCGCGTCCAGGAACACGAACATCTCGGGGTCGTACCCGATGCCGTCGTAGCCGTTCAGGTAGTACTCGAGCGTGGTCTCGATGTAGCGCTCCCACGACGACGCGTCGACCCCGACACCTCGGGGATCGGCGAGACCGCCGTGCGGGTCGACCGCCGAGACGTCGGCGCGGTGCAGTTCCGCCAGGAGCTCGCACAGGTGACGGATCACGTCGTCGACCTGGTCGGCGTCGGGGCCCTCGTTGAACAGATCCGAGGTGCGCCCGCTGCCCGGCATCCGCTCGATCACCATCGCCGGCTCGCCGAACACGGCCGGGTCGAGTTCGTAGCCGAAGCTCTGGCTGACCGGAACGGCGGTGTTCGCCCGCAACGACTCGAGCAACTCGTGCTCGAGTTTGCGGCTCGTGTGCAGGATCGCCGCGGCAGCAGGCGGGTCCTTGCGCAGGATGTAGGGGCGGCGCTGCTCACCGGCTGGGCCGCAGACCACGGCATCGAACCGGTACGTCTCGCGTGAGAAGCCACCCGGTATCGGCTCGAACGCCGCCACCGTGATCGACTCGGCATCGGGATGATGGCGGCGGAGGAACTCCGCCAGCGCCTGTTCCATGGAACCTCCAGTCCGGTCCTCCCCCGAGCGACCGGTGGCGGCACCGTAGTGCGCGACCGACAATGATCCACGCCGTGAGCGGCCAAGAATCCTTCGCCTACGAGGAGCGCTACGGCGCATTCACCTTCGACCGGCCTGCGCCCGGGGTGCTGCGCCTCACCCTCGACGCTCCCGGTCTCAACGCCGTGTCCCCACTGGCGCATCAGCAGCTCGCCGACGTGTGGCTCGACGTCGACCGCGACCCCAGCGTGCGCGTCGCGATGATCCGCGGCGCGGGCAAGGCGTTCTCGGCCGGGGGCAGCTTCGAGCTGATCGATGCGCTCACCACCGACCACGGGGCCCGGATCCGCGCCCTGCGGGAGGCCCGGGACCTCGTGCGCAACGTCATCGACTGCTCGAAGCCGATCGTGTCGGCGATCCATGGCCCGGCCGTCGGCGCCGGGCTCGTGGTTGCGCTCCTGGCGGACGTGTCGATCGCGGCACGTACGGCCCGCATCATCGACGGCCACACGCGCCTCGGGGTCGCCGCGGGCGACCACGCTGCGATCTGCTGGCCGTTGCTGTGCGGCATGGCCAAGGCGAAGTACTACCTGCTGACCTGCGAGACGCTCAGCGGCGAGGAGGCCGAGCGCATCGGGCTCGTGTCGCGCTGCGTCGACGACGACGCGGTGCAGGACGAGGCGTTAACGGTCGCCGTGAAGCTCGCGTCGATGGCCCAGTCCGCGGTGCGCTGGACCAAGCACACGCTCAACCACTGGTACCGCGACGCGTTCCCGACCTTCGACGCCTCGCTCGCCTACGAGTTCCTCGGCTTCGTCGGGCCCGACGCCCGCGAGGGTTTGCTGTCGCACCGCGACAAGCGCAATCCCGTCTTCGACGGCCCGACGAGCGAATGACGAACAGTCAGGGCTGCAACGGTTCCAAGGCCGCATCGAGCACGGCGACCTGCCGGTCGGGCGGCCAGGACGCCGGGTCGAACAACGCCTGGAGCGCCACGCCGTCGACCACGGCGATGAGGCGCTCGGCGGTGGCGACCGGGTCGAGCCCAGCGGCGAGCCGGCCCGCCGCTGCCGCGCGGCTCACGAGCGCCGAAACCGCACCCCGATAGCGGCGGTAGGCATCGCGCTGCTCCGAGGCGAGGTCCGCGTCGCCGGCGGCCTGCGCGCAGAAGGCGACGGTCACGATCCAGTGCAGGCGGGCTTCCTCCGACACGGGCAGCGCAGCCTCGAGCGCCCCCCGCAGGGCAGCCGCCGGGTCCTCGGGACCCGGCGCAGTGCGACGCCGGTGGTCGAGCGAGGCCCGCAACGTGAAGCGGAGCAGTTCACGCTTGTCCGTGAAGTGATGGGTGAGCGCCCCGGTCGTCAACCCGGCCTCGGCCGCAACCTCCCGGAGCGATGCGCCGACGATCCCGTCACGAGCGATCACCCGGGCGGCCGCTCGCGCCAGTTCGGCGCGGCGCTCCTCCGGGTCGACCGCGCGCGCCACCGGTCAGGCCAGCCGGGCGCGGTCGGGATCGGTGCTCGTCGGGCCACCAGCGAACGCCTGGGCGAGGGTCATCCACTCGTGCGCGGCGGCACCGACGGTCTCGATCGGGAGATCCTCGAACCGGCGCCGTTGGGTGACGGCGAGGCAGAAATCGAGCGCGTCGGCCCGCACGATGTCGGTCGCATCCTCGGGACCCCACGTCCACACGTCCCCCGACGGGGCCCGCAACTCGACCCGGACCGCCACATCGGGCGGGGTCAGCCCACGGTTCACGTACGACCAGCCTCGGGTGGTCACCCCGATGTGCGCCACGTGGCGGAGCCGATCGCTCGGCGCCATCGGCCGGCCCACCGCCTCGGCGGCGTCGGTCCCGTGGCTCCAGGTCTCCATGAGCCGCGCCGTAGCGTGGCTGCGGGCGCTCATCGGCGGCCCGAACCACTCGATGCGAGCCTTCGGATCCATCGGCGAGAGCACCTCGAGCAGTCCGGTACGGGCCGTTCGCCACCAGGCGAACACCTCGGCACCGCTCAGGTGAGCGTGGTCGCGCTCGACGTCGACCGCTCCCGAGACCAGCCGCCCGCGGAGTTCCACGAACGCGGCGGTGTCGGCGGCAGCCAACCGGGCCACGTCGTCGAAGAACGCAAGGTGCACCAGCGTGGCGCGCACGTCCCATCCGGCGGCCGCCGTGGGCGTGCGCCACCCGGCTTCGTCGAGGTCGGCGAGGGAGGCGTCGAGCGCGGCGTGGTCGTCCGCGAGGTCCTGGCAGAGCTGCTCCATGGCCCGGGATCGTACGCCCGGGACCCGGCGCCGTACCCGAGGCCGCCGGTACGGTGCAGGCGTGCCGTCCGCCGGTGTCGCCAGCCTGCCGATGTACGACCTGCCCGAGCGGCGCGACGCGACCGACGCCGTGTGGTCGGCGCTCGGCGAGCGCTTGCGGGACAACGGCATCCCTGCGCCCGACACGCTCGACCGCAACGAGGATTACCACGCGCCGTGGCACGCGCCGCACCTGGTGTTCAGCCAGACCTGCGGTTGGCCGCTCGTCACGTCCCTCGACGCCCGGGTGGAGGTGGTGGGCACCTTCGCCTACGACGTGCCGTCCGCCGACGGTGCCCGGTACCGCAGCCTCCTCGTCACCCGTGCCGAGCTGTCCGACCGTCCGATCGCCGACCTGGCGCGCCTGCGGGCGGCGGTCAACCACGGCGACAGCCTGTCGGGCTGGGTCAGCCTGCTGCGGGGCGTCGGCGCGCCCGGCTCCCGCTGGCCCGGGCGCTCGGCGACGATCGTCGGGGCGCACGTCGCGAGCCTCGCGGCGCTGCAGCGCGGCGAGGCCGACATCGCCTGTATCGACAGCGTCACCTGGGCACTGCTCGGCGACGTGCGTCCATCGAGCCGGGCCGGCCTCGTCGGGGTCGGGCAGGGCCCGGTGATCCCGTGCCCGCCGTTGATCACCGCCCTCGGTGGCGACCTCGCCGCCACCCGCCGAGCGGTGGCCGCCGTGTTCGAGGACGCGCGCACCGAGCCGGCGCTCGCGTCGGCGTTGCGCGCGTTGCGCATCACGGCGTTCCACCCCGTGGGGTGGGAGCACTACGAAACGGCGCGCGCCCTGGGTCCGGCGTGAGCGACGGCGCCCGACCTTCCGGGGCCCAAGCCGTCGAGCGGGCGCTCGCGCTGCTCGGTTGCTTCGCCGACGCCGACGAGCTGCGCCTCGTCGAGCTCGCCCGACGGACCGGGCTGCAAGCACCGACCGCTTACCGGATCGCGCAGGCGCTGTGCCGCAACGGCTTTCTGGTGCAGGACCCGCGCACCGAGCGCTACCGCCTCGGGATGCGGCTACGAGCGCGGACCGGGCGCTGCGCCGGCGCCACGGCCTGCTGGGCGCCTCCTGAGCGGGAGGCGCCCAGCGGCGGGGCTCAGACCTCGATGTCGGCGACCGCCGGCTTGGCGCCCCGCACCGGAAGGGTGGCGAACACCGCCGGCGGCTCGCGCCACGGATCCGGAAGGCTGCCGGCGCGGGCCTGCTCGATGGCGGTCCACACGCGCTGCGGGGTGCAGGGCATGTCGAGGTGCCGCACCCCGAGGTGGCTCAGTGCATCGACGACCGCGTTGTGGACCGCCGGGGTGGATCCGATCGTTCCCGACTCACCGATCCCCTTGGCCCCCAGCGCGTTCTGTGGGGTCGGGGTCTCGGTGTTGATGGCCTCGAAGCTCGGCAGCTCGGCCGCCGACGGCATGGCGTATTCGGCCAGCGTCGAGGTGAGCGGGTTGCCGTTGGCGTCATAGACGAACTGTTCCCAAAGCGCCTGGGCCGCGCCCTGGGCGATGCCGCCGTGCTGCTGACCGGTGACGAGCAGCGGGTTGACGATCCGGCCGCAGTCGTCGACCGCCACGTGGCGGACGAGCTCGACCCTCCCGGTCTCCATGTCCACCTCGACGACCGCCACGTGGGCGCCGAACGGGAACGTGGCGCCCTTCTGAGCGACGTCCATTGCGGCGGCCAACGGCCCGCCGTCGTCGTCACGGGCCGCGGCGGCCACCTCGGCCCAGGTCTTCGCGCTCGACGGCACACCGGCCACCCCGAGGCGACCGTCGTCGGTGAGCACGATGTCGGCGGCGTCGGCTTCGAGCAGCTTGGCCGCCAGCTGCTTCGCCCGGTCGAGCACCGTGCCCGCCGCTTCGAGCACGGCCGAGCCGCCGATCTGCAGCGAGCGCGAGCCGCCGGTGCCACCGCCCTTGGGTACGACCGCCGTATCGGACTGCACGAAGCGGATCTGCTCCAGCGGGATGCCGAGCCGGTCGGCGACGATCATGGCGAAGGTCGTTGCGTGGCCTTGGCCGTGTGAAGACGTGCCCACCTTGATCGTGGCGCCACCGTCGTCGTCGATCTCCACACCGGCCCACTCGCTCGACATGCCGCCGGCCGTGATCTCGACGTACGTGCTCACGCCGATGCCGAGCTGCATCCGATCGCCCCGGGCCCGACGGGCGGCCTGATCGGCCCGCAGGGCCTCGTAGCCCGCCGCGTCGACCGCGACGTCGAGGCACTTCTGGTACTCGCCGCAGTCGTAGGTCGTGCCCATCAGCGTCGTGTACGGGAACTGCTCGGGCCGCAGCAGGTTGAGCCGGCGGATCTCCACCGGATCGATGCCGAGCTCGTCGGCGCCCATGTCGATGATCCGTTCCAGGAACGCCGCAGCCTCCGGCCGACCCGCACCACGGAACGCTCCCACCGGCGTGGTGTTGGTGATCGCAACCGCGACGTCGTACCCGATCGCCGGGATGTCGTACACCCCCTGGGCCATGTTCTTGGTGGGACCCATCGCCAGGCCACCACCGAAACCGCCGTAGGCGCCGGCGTCACCGACCACCCGGCACCGCATCCCGGCGATACGCCCGTCGCGCCGGAACCCCATCTCGATGTACTGGACCTGACCGCGACCGTGCGGAAGCGAGACGAGATCCTCCGAACGGGTCTCCACCCACTTCACCGGCCGCCCGAGCCGCTTCGCAGCCGTCAGCACGACGAGGTGCTCGGCGGTGATCCCGGCCTTGCCGCCGAACCCGCCACCGACGTGCGGGGCGATCACGCGCAGCTCGCCCTTGGCGAGACCCGCGGCACCCCGGGCGAGCATCGCGAACAGGTGCGGCATCTGGGTCGACACGTACGCCGTCAGGGAGTGGCCGAACTCGTCGGCGCCCGGTACGACGCAGATGGCGTTGCCCTCCATCGGCACGACGGCCACCCGCTGGTTCTCGAAGCGCCCCCGCACCACCACGTCGGACCCGGCCAACGGGTCGAGTTCGGCGGGTTCGCGCGAGCCGGCGGCGAGGTTCGAGTCCATCGTGTCGAACTGCTTCGCCGCGTCGGTCGAGAGCGCAGCCTCCATGTCGACCGCGACCGCGAGCGGCTCGTAGTCGACCACGACCGCGTCGGCCGCGTCGGTGGCCTGCGGGCGCGACTCGGCGATCACCACGGCGACGGGCTCCCCGACGAAGCGGACCTTGTCGGTAGCGAGCGGCGGGCGGCCGCACGCCGGGTGCAGCGCCGCGCCGAACGCGTGGAACGGGTTGAGTCCGAGATCGGCACCCGTCAGCACGGCGACCACCCCGGGCATGGCGGCGGCGGCCGCCGTGTCGACGCCGGTGATGCGAGCGTGCGCATAGGGCGAGCGCACGAACACCGCGGTGAGCACCCCGGGGATCGGGAGATTGTCGACGTAGGTGGTGCGTCCGACGAGCAGGTCGGGGTCTTCGACGCGGCGGACCTCGGTCCCGATGAGCGATCCAGGCATGGCCGGCACTGTACGTGCCCGGATATCGACGGCCATCCGAGCGTGAACACGGGGCTGGCGCGCCGGCCCCTCCAGCGGTCCGGCAAGCTGTCGCAGTGAACGACGTTCCCACCACCGCCCCCCTTCCGGGTGCCGTCGACCTCGATCGCGCCGAGCGCGCCGTGCGCGAACTCCTGCTGGCCATCGGCGAGGACCCGGACCGGGAGGGCCTCGTGCGCACCCCCGCCCGCGTGGCCGAGATGTGGGCCGAGTTGATGGCCGGCTTCCACGAGGTGCCCGAGCAGCATCTGGCAACCACCTTCGACATCGACCACGACGAGATGGTGATGGTGCGCGACATCCCGTTCACCTCGCTGTGCGAGCACCACCTGCTGCCGTTCCACGGCAAAGCCCACATCGCCTATCTCCCCGGCGAGGGGGGTCGGTTCACCGGGCTGTCCAAGCTCGCACGGCTCGTCGAGGGCTACGCCCGCCGGCTGCAGGTGCAGGAGCGGATGACGAGCCAGCTCGCCGACGCCATGACGGCGATGCTCGATCCGGCCGGTGTGCTCGTGGTCGTCGCGGCCGAGCACTCGTGCATGTCGGTCCGTGGTGTCCGCAAGGCGGGCTCGCTCACCGTCACCACCGCCGTGCGGGGCCTGTACAAACACGACCTGCAGGCACGAGCCGAGGTGCTCGCGTTCATCAACGCGCGCTGAGACCCTCCGGCGCCGAGCAACCGGCGTCGAGCAACCGGCGTCGAGCCGGCGGTGCGCGAGGCTGCGTCCATGTCGATCCGTGACCTGGCCGAACGCCACTGGCACGGCGAGTGCGACCTCGCCGACCTGGTCCACCATCCCGTCCGTCCGGCGCTCAACCGCGCGAGCGAAGAGGTGCTCGACGGCGTGCTCGTGCTGAAGAGCGTGGCCAGCGTCAACGCCCTCGACACCGGCGACGGGCTCGTGATGCTCGACACCGGCGGCCACTTCGACGTCGACCACGTCTACGACACGGTGCGCGCCTGGCGCCCCCAGGGTCGCCTCGCCGGTGCCGTCTACTCCCACCACCACGCCGACCACGTCTTCGGCACCCTGCGCTTCGATGCCGAGGCGAGCGAACGGGGGTGGGCCCGACCCCAGGTGTACGGGCACGCCGCCGTCCCTCAGCACTTCGACCGGTATCGAGCCATGAACGGCTGGAACGCGAAGATCAACGCCCGCCAGTTCGGCGAGGTGGCCTCCGCCATGGGCGCAGCCGGGCACGAGCGGCTCCGGGCCTTCACCTGGCCGACCGAATACCGCTACCCGGACGTGACCTACCACGACCGGCTCACCTTCCGGCAGGGTTCGCTCACCTTCGAACTGCACCACGCGCTGGGCGAGACCGACGACGCCACGTGGACCTGGGTGCCGGAGCGGCGCATCCTGCACCCCGGAGACCTGTTCATCTGGGCGGTTCCCAACGCCGGCAACCCGCAGAAGGTCCAGCGCTACGCCTCGGACTGGGCGCACAGCCTGCGGCAGATGGCGGCCCTGCAGCCCGAGGTGATGCTCTGCGGCCACGGCATGCCGATCTTCGGCACGGACCGCGTCGTACGGGCGCTGGTCGACACCGCCGACCTGCTCGACTCGATCGAGTCCCAGACCATCGCGCTCATGAACACCGGAGCATCGCTCGACCAGGTGCTCCATGCGGTCGAGATCCCCGAGCACCTCCGGGACCTCCCCTACCTCCAGCCGGTGTACGACCATCCCCAGTTCCTCGTCCGCAACGTGTGGCGCCGGTACGGGGGATGGTGGGACGGCGAGCCCGACACGCTGCTCCCTGCGCCCCGGGCCCAGCAGGCCGCCGAATGGGTGCGACTCGCCGGCGGGGTCGACGTCGTGCTCGCCCGGGTCGCCGAACTGCTCGACGGTGGCGACGCTCGGCTCGCCTGCCACCTCATCGAGTTCGCGGCGCTGGCCGCCCCCGGGTCGAGCGCCGTGCACGAGTTGCGGGCCCGCACGTACCGCCAGCGCGCCTCGGGCGACCCGACGCTCATGTCCCGAGCGCTCTACCTCCACGCCGCGTCCTCGAGCGAGGCCGGTCGGCGTGACCTCGTCGGCGACTGGTGAGCCCTGGCGTCACGCCTCGGGCTGTTCGAGCACCGTCACCGGGATCGCCGTGCGGCGTTGAAGCCGGCTCGGCAGATCGAGCTTGAGCCACCGCGACACCCCGGCAGGCAACGTCGACAACACGATCTCGTCGAAACTCGAACGAGCCAGCACTGCGTCGATCGCAGCGATGGGGTCGGCGGGGCCGACCTCGCCGGTCGCGCTACGCACCCCGAGGCGCACCAGTTCGGCGAGTTGAGCAGCGAGGCGTTCCTCCGCTTCCGCCGCCACGTCCCGGGTGGCTTCGGCGAGCACCTCGGGATCGGCGAGCACGTGGCCTGCCGTCAGGGGATCGATGCCAAGCGTGAGGTTCGCCACCGACGTGATCGCCGGCACGAGCAGGTGGACCTCGACCGGGCCCCGGCCGAGCCGGTCGCGCACGAGCGTGGCGACCCGAGGCCCGCCGACGGTCCGGTTGGCGACCACCAGCAGCCGCTGCACGACCGCGGTCTCGCCAGCGATCGTGCGGATCCGGTCGATCCGGTACGACATCTTCAGCTTCACCCGGTACGCCACCACCCGCCCCTCGCGCACCGTGGTGTCGAGCTGCACCACCTGGGCGACGCGCAGGTCGTCGATCGTCTTCGCCGCCTCGGACACACCTGCTGCGGCAGCGGCCTCCCAGCTGTCGGGGTGGGCCGCCACGAACTGTACGACGCGGTAGACGCTGTCGGGATCACGCGGCTTGGGTGGCATCGTCCCCCTCTTCGCGCCGGCGCCCGGCAGGTAGCCTGATCATCGCAGGGTGCGCGCCAGGGCGGAAGGGGCAACGATGTCGTCGAGCGTCTACAACGTCGTGGAGCTGATCGGCTCGAGCGCCGAATCCTGGGAGCAGGCCACCGCCAACGCGATCGAAGAGGCGACCCGTTCGATCGGAGCCGACCTGCGCGTCGCCACCGTCGTCGAGATGGACGTGCTGATCGAGGAGGGCAAGGTGCGCGCCTACCGCTCCCGGGTGCAGCTGTCCTACAAGCCGGGGGTCTGACCCTGCGACGGCTCCATCCGGTCGAGCCACACCCGGCCGGGTCCGACGCCGTCGATGTCCTCGAGTGGTACCGGGACGGCACGCGCCGGCGCGTCGACGGCCGCCCGTGGGTGGTCATCGGCATGGTGATGAGCATCGACGGCGCCACGGCGCTCGGCGGGCGGTCGGGCGGTCTGGGCGGTCCGGGGGACAAGGCGGTCTTCGCCGCCCTACGGGCGCAGGCCGACGTCATCCTCGTGGGGGCGACCACCGCTCGCACCGAGCGCTACCGCGCCCCCCGGCGAGCCGGGCAACGCATCGCGGTCGTCAGCCGCACCGGCGACGTGGACCCTGGCACCGACCTGTTCCCCTCGGGCGCGGGCATCGCCGTCGTCACAGAGGAGACCGAGGTGCGGCCAGGAGTTCCGGCGCTTCGGGCGGGTTCAGGATCAGTCGAGCTAGGCGATGCGCTGCGCCAGCTCGATGCCGACGTCGTCGTCGCCGAGGGGGGCCCGACACTCAACGGCCAGCTGATCGCCGCCGATCTCGTGGACGAAGTCTGCGTGACCGTCGCACCGATGCTGGTCGCCGGCACCAGCACTCGGATCGCCGCCGGCTTGGGTGAGGTCGCTCGCCGGATGAGCCTGGAGCACGCGCTCGAGTCCGATGGCGAGTTGTTCCTTCGCTACCGACGGCTCAGGGCGCCGGATCGGTGAGCTTCGCGAGCAAGCCGAGCTCCCGGCGGAAATCGTCGGCGGCGGCGAAGTTCTTGTACACGCTGGCGAAACGGAGATAGGCGACCTCGTCGATCGGCCCGAGGTGCTCGAGGACGGCCAGACCGATCGCCGTACTGGTCACCTCCGGGGCTTCGAGCCGGATCCGGTCCTCCACCTCGATCGCGAGCTGTTCGAGCTGCTCGGAGGACACCGGGCGGCCCTTCGAGGCAGCCTGCACCCCGGACACCAGCTTGTTGCGGTCGAACGGTTGCCGCTGGCCGCTGCGCTTCACGACGACGAGCGGCAATTCCTCGAGGCGTTCGTAGGTCGTGAAGCGCTCGCTGCAGGACAAGCAGGAGCGACGACGACGAATGGCCGCACCATCTTCCGCCGCACGGGAGTCCACCACCTTGGAATCCTCGGCTCGGCAGACGGGACAACGCACCGGCTGGAGCGTACCTGCCGCACTCATGCGCCGACGGGGATCACGAGCGCCTGACCCACCTGCAGCTGCGACCCCCCGTTCGCCCGCATGAGCCGATCCGACATGCTGCCGACCTCGCCGGGACGGGCGAAGCGCTCGGCGATCGACCAGATCGTGTCTCCCCGCTGCACGACGTACGTTGCCGTTCTCGCCGAGCCGTTTCCGCCCGGACCGCTCGGCATCTCCGGCGAACCGAACGAGGCGACGGCGATCGAGGCGACCCACGCGAGCGCGGCCACGAGACCGACCGCTAGGGCACCGGCTGCCCGCCGACGGCGGCGATACACCGAGGCGGGCAGGCGCACGGTGCGCCGATCATGCCCGGCCGAGCGCGCACGGGCCGGGGGCAGCTCCCACGGCGTGAGCACACCATGGGACGACGCGAGCCGAAGCGAGGCAGGGTTCTGAGACGGCTTCGCGCTCCGCGTCAGCGGGGCCTGCGCCCGGTGCATCGGGGCTCGCATCGGGGCTCGCATCGGGGCTCGCATCGGGGCTGCTGCCATGACCTTCCTCACCAGGGAGCGCCCGTATCACAGGGCGACGAACGACTGTTCGCAGTCTTGCCCGAACGACCGTTCGCCGTCAACGCCTGGTCGAACAAAAGTTCCACGAACAGATGTTTGACCTTGGATCGACCGGTCGGTAGCCTCCGGAGCCATGGCCGAACAGCTGCTCACCGCCCGCCAGCGCGAGATCCTCGACGTCATCGAGCGCCATCAGCGCGAGCGAGGCTTCCCCCCGTCGGTCCGTGAGATCGGCGAGGCGGTCGGCCTCACGTCACCGTCCACGGTGCACAATCACCTCACGGCGCTCGAGCGCATGGGGTTCCTGCGGCGGGATCCCACCAAGCCGCGCGCCATCGAAGTCCGGTACGACCCGAACTCCGGCGCTGCGATCGAGCGGCGGCCCGTCCGCCACGTCCCGCTCGTGGGCGACGTCGCCGCAGGTGCCGACGTGCTGGCGCAGGAGAACGTCGAGGAGGTGCTGCCGGTTCCGGCGGATCTCACCGGGGAAGGTGAGCTGTTCATGCTTCGGGTCCGCGGGGATTCGATGATCGATGCCGGCATCCTCGACGGCGATCTCGTGATCGTCCGCCAGCAGGATCATGCGATCAACGGCGAGGTGGTCGTCGCCGGCATCCCGGGCGAGGAAGCCACCGTGAAGACCTACCAGCGCAAGGGCAACAAAGTCACGCTTCAGCCTGCCAACGCCCGGCTGAAGCCCATGGTGTTCGAGGCGAGCGACGTGCGGCTGTACGGCCGGGTCGTCACGGTCATGCGGCGTCTGTGAGCAACCGCTCCAGCGCCTGATACACCCGTTCGATCGGCTCACGCCGGACGAACTCGCCGGCCGTGTGGGCGATCGTGGCATCGCCCGGGCCGAAGTTCGCCGCCGGTACGCCCCGCTCTGCGAAGCGGGCCACGTCGGTCCACCCGAGTTTTGCTCGAACCTCGAGCCCATTGCGCTCCACAAGGCTCGCAAGGATCGGGTGGGTCAACGATGGTGCAGCAGCCGGTGAAAGGTCGACGAGTTCGAAACGGTCGTGCTCCTCGAGGTCGGGTGCCACGATCGCTCGCAGGTGCGCTTCCGCTTGCGATGCCGTCCGATCCGGGGCGAAACGGTGGTTGACAGTGAGCACGGCACGATCGGGGACGACGTTGCCGGCCACACCACCCTCCACCTTGACGGCCTGCATCGCCTCGCGGAACTCGCAGCCGTCGATCACCGGCCGCCGTCCCTCGTAGGCGGAGAGGCGGGTGAGCGCTTCGGCGAGACGGTGGACGGCATTGCGGCCCATCCACGGGCGTGCCGTGTGGGCGCGAGCTCCGCCGAAGGTCACCTCGGCCCGCATCGTGCCCTGGCATCCCGCCTCGAGCGTGCCGTCGGTCGGCTCACCCAACAGGGCCACGTCCCCGGCGAGGAGGTCGGGGCGCTCGGCGAACAAGCGTCCGAGGCCGTTGAATCGAGCCGCCACCTCCTCCGCTTCGTAGAACACATAGGTCACGTCGTGCGCCGGTGCGCGCAGCGAGCAGGCGAGCTCCAGCATCACGGCGAGGCCGCTCTTCATGTCCGAGCTTCCCAGGCCGTACAGCACGTCGCCGTCGAGACGCCCCGGGAAGTTGCCGTTCGCCGGAATGGTGTCCGTGTGGCCGGCGAGCACCACTCGCTGGGGGCGACCGAGCTCGGTGCGTGCGACGAGGTTCTCGCCGACGCGATCGAGCCGCAGCCATGGGGCCCGCTCAGCGAGGACACGTTCGAGGTGATCGGTGATCTCGCGCTCGGCGTGACTCTCGGACGCGATCGCAACGAGTTCGGCCGTGCGAACCAGGAGATCGACCGTCACGTCACGAACCCGAACTCGGCGGACCCCACGACGACGGCGGCGCCGGCGGTGCGAGCGGAGGCGGTGCGGACGGGGGCACAGCCGGCGGGGGAGCCGGAGGCGCAGGTGGCGGCGGGGCGGAAGGCGGCGGGGCGGGCGGGGCGGAAGGCGGCGGGACGGTGGGGGGCGTGCCGACCGGCGGCAGCGGCGGTGAGGCCGGAGCCGGCGCTCCATACGGCACCACAGGAGCCGGCGCTCCATACGGCACCACAGGACCCGGCACATACGGCGACGGAGCGAGCCGGCCGCCGGACGCCTCCCGACGCCGGCGGCCCCGACGCACCCCGGTGACGATCAGGAGCACGATGCCGACGACGACACCGACCACACCGGCGGCGATGCCGCCGAGGATCCAGCGGACCAATGTGCCGAGCACCCCCCGGCCGACGGCGATCGCGAATCGACCACCGTCGCCGCTGACCTCGATCACGTACTCGCCCGCCGCCGGGATGTCCACGGAGGCCACGGATCGGCCCGCACGACCGCCGACGGAGAACGAGAGGTCGGTGGTGCTGCTGCGGTCGACGGCAACGGTGCGGCCGGCGGCATCGGTGAGGCGGATCGTCAGCGACGACGGCGGCGTCTCCGGCGCCTCGATCGTCACGCACCCCGACGGTTCGCCACACACCTCGCCGCGGTACTCGTAGAAGATCGTGTACGTGCCGGACCGCTGGAACTTCAGGCTCTTGGAGGCCGGCGCGACGAAGCGCCCGAACCCGTCGACGGTTCTCGACGTGCTGACGAGCCCTCCGACGAAGAGCCCGATGCCACCCACGATGCCGCCGACGATCAGCAGGACGCCGACGAAGTACCAGACCTTGCGGGGGCGGATCGGCGGCGGCGCCAGCGGCAGCGGGGGGGCGGGCGGGGCGACGGACATCACGCAACTCCTAGGCGACGAGCGAAGAGGGCTAGGCGATCATCGGGCTGGACCACGGCGACCCGGACGTACGAGGCCGCAGCCTCGCCGTAGAACTCACCGGGGCTGACCACGGCGCCGCCCTCGCGGGCGAGACGCTCGGTGAACGCCCAGGCGTCGTCCACCGGGATCCAGAGGTAGAACCCGCCGGCCGGGAGCGGCACCTCGATCCCCGACCAGGTCGAGAGCACCCGAGCACAGTCGTCCAACCGGCGCCGGTAGCGGGCGCGCTGCTCGGCCACGTGCTCGTCGTCGTCGAGCGCGACGACCCCGGCGGCCTGCGCCGGGCCGGGGACCATCATGCCGGCGTGCTTGCGCACCTCGGACAGGTAGCCGACGAGATCCGGATCCCCCGCATAGCAGCCGACCCGAACCCCGGCGAGGTTCGACCGCTTCGACAACGAGTGCACGGCGACCACACCGTCGAGGCCGTGTTCCAGGATCGTGCGAGGCGAGCCCTGCCAGGTGAACTCGCAGTAGCACTCGTCGCTGAACACCGGGACGCCACGAGCCCGTCCCCACGCTGCGGCAGCCCCGAGGTCGTCGAGGGCACCGGTCGGGTTCGACGGGCTGTTCACCCACAGGCACAGCGCACGCGCTGCGTCCGCGGGATCGATCGCCGCGAGGTCGAGTCCGCCACCGGGAGCCTCCGGAACGGCCACGGCGCGGCAGCCCGCGAGCGTGGCCCCCATCTCGTAGGTCGGGTAGGCCACGGCCGGGTGGAGCACGGTGTCACGATCGGGCCGCCGCAGGTGGAGCCATTGCGGGAGCGTGGCCACGAACTCTTTCGTGCCGATACAGGCCGCAAGCGCCGAGGCCGGCACCTCGATCGACCAGCGGCGCGCGATCCAACGCCGGAAGGCGTCGCGCAGGGCGACCGAGCCGATCGACGCCGGATACCCGCGTTCGGCTCCCGAGGCGCCGAGGGCCGCCACGACGGCGGGCAGCGGCGGATCGCACGGCGTGCCGATCGAACAGTCGACGGCGCCACCCTCGTGCGCCGCAGCGAGCGAGATCGCCTTGTCGAGGCGGTCGTACGGATAGGGAGGGGGGACGAACCCGGTCGGCATCGTGCCTAGGTTCGCACGTCAGGCACTCGGCGTGGGGGCCACGACGAACGCAGCCAGCCGGCCGACCGAGGCGTCGTCGAGCCGGGCGCGGATGCGCACCCCCTGTTCCTCGTGCGCGGTCGACAGGACCTCGCCCTCCCGATGGACGGCGGCCAGGACGTCGCCGCGCTCGTAGGGGACGACGAGTTCGGTGATGCGGGCCAGGGAGCGGAGGCGATCGGAGACCGCGACGAGTAAGGCGTCGACACCGGCACCGGTACGAGCGCAAACCGCCACACCGCCGTGGGCCACCGCCAGGGCCTGGGCACGGTCGGGGTCGATGTCGGCCTTGTTGACGACCAGGAGCTGCGGCACCTCCCCGGCACCGATCTCGGCGAGCACCTCGCGGACCGCTGCAAGTTGCCCGTCGGGATCCGGCGCGGAGCCGTCGACCACGTGCAACAGGAGGTCCGACTCGCCGACCACCTCGAGCGTCGACTTGAACGCCTCCACGAGTGGGTGGGGCAGCCGACGCACGAATCCGACGGTGTCGGTGACGAGCACGGTCTCGCCGCCAGGCAGCGAAAGCCGCCGAGTGGTCGGATCGAGCGTGGCGAACAGGCGGTTCTCCACGAGCACCCCGGCGTCGGTGAGCCGGTTCAGCAACGTCGACTTGCCTGCGTTCGTGTAGCCGACGATGGAGACGCTGGCCAGGCCGCCACGTCGACGGCTCTTGCGCTGCAACTGCCGGGTACGTTGCAGCTCGCGCAGCTCTTCTTCGAGACGGGTGATGCGGCGGGCGATGCGCCGCCGGTCGACCTCGAGCTTGGTCTCGCCGGGCCCTCGCGTGCCGATGCGGCCGACCTGCTGCGACAGACCCGCCGAGCTGCCGCGGCGCAGGCGGGGCAGCCGGTAGCGCAGCAGCGCCAGCTCGACCTGGGCTTTGCCTTCCAGGGTGTGGGCGTTCTGGGCGAAGATGTCGAGGATCACGGCGGTGCGGTCGATCGCCGTACGGCCGAGCAGCTTCTCCAGGTTGTACTGCTGGGCCGGGGTGAGATCGCTGTCGAACACCACGGTGTCGGCGTCCACCGCAAGGCAGACCTCGAGCAGTTCGGCGGCCTTCCCCCTCCCGACGAACAGCGCGGAGTCGGGCGCGTCGCGTCGTTGCAGGACCGTGGCCACGACCTCGGCACCGGCGGTGTCGACCAGTTGGGCGAGTTCGTCGAGGCTCGCCTCGGTTTCCTCCTCGCGGTGCGGCGGCAAGGTGACGCCGACGGTCACGATCCGCTCGCGAATCGTGCGGTCGATGAGGCTCGCGCCGAGGGCTTCGGTGTACGGCGTGCTCAGGGTGCAGGCTCCTCGAGGATGACTGTCGCGACGACGGTGGACGGACCGACGAGGGTCACCTCGCCGTTGACCGGGGCGTCGAGGCGGACCGTGGCGTCGCCGCCGTCCATGTGCACGAGCACCTCGCTCGCCCCGGCCGGCACGAGACCCCAACGGGCAGCAGCGAACGCCGCGGCGCTCGCCCCGGTGCCGCAGGCCTCGGTGATCCCCACGCCGCGTTCATGGACCCGCATCCTGACCGCCCCCGGCTCGGGCCCCGGCTCGACGATCTCGAGGTTCACCTGCGGCACCAGCGCCCCGAGGTGGGCGAGATCGACGGATGCGACGTCGTCGGTGAGCACGACCGAGTGGGGGTTTCCGAGGCTGAGGTGCAGGACCGGACGGCCCGGGTCGCAGCCGAGCGCCGCCCAGCCGGCGGGCTCGGCCAGAGCGGTGACCTCGCCCATGGTCACCGAGGCGAGGATCGTGTCGCCGGACGCAGTGGGCGCCACCGTCACGGTGCGCAACCCGGCATCGGTGCGCACAACGAGCGGCGACGTCGGCATGCCGTGGCTCAGCACCCAGGCATGCACGAGGCAGCGGATCCCGTTGCCACTCATCTCGGCGCGCGACCCGTCGGCGTTGAACAGCGTCATCGAGAGCGCAGTGTCCCCGGCGGCGGGGCCGAGCACGAGCAGGCCGTCGGCACCGAGACCGCGGCGGCGGTCGCACCAGCGCACGGCGGCGGCGGCGTGCGCTGGGCCGGGCGGCCGAGCGGTGGCCAGGACCAGGAAGTCGTTGCCGAGGCCGTGATGCTTGGTCAGGGTGACGGGCAGAGCGCCTCCAGGACGGCGGGGAGCGCCTCCAGCGGGTCGTCGTGGAGGTCGACCCAGCGTATGCGGGGGTCGCGACGGAACCACCGGATTTGCCGCACGGCGAACTGCCGGGTGCGGCGAATCGCCAGCTCGACCGCCTCGTCCAGCGTGCAGCGACCCCACAGGTGCTCGGCGAGCTCCTTGTAGCCGAGCGCCTGCGCAGCGGTGCGGGACAGGCCGCGCGGGTCGCGCAGCAGGTGATCGACCTCGGCCAGGAGGCCGGCATCGAGCATGCCGTGGAACCGCTCCTCGATCCGTCGGGCGAGGACCTCGCGTGGCCATCGCAGGCCGATCTGAACGATGTCGGTGGGCGGGTAGACCTCGAGACCCGGACCGAACGAGGAAAACGGCCGGCCGGCGCCCAGCGTCACCTCGAGCGCTCGCACGACCCGCCGTCGGTTGGTGGGCTCCATCCGAGCGGCCGCCAGGGGATCGAGCGTCGCCAACCGACCGTGGAGACCGATCGTGTCCGGATCCCCCTCCAGCTCGGCACGCAGCTCCGGGTACTCCGCGGGCGGCTCGAACCCGTCGACCGCGAACCGACAGTAGAGACCGGTTCCGGCCACCACGAGCGCCCGTGAACCCTGCTCGCCGATCGCGTGCAGTGCGCAGCGATAGGCAGCGCGCCAGTCGACCACGGTGGCGTCCTGCCAGGGCTCGAACAGATCGACGGCGTGATGCGGCACCGCCGCGCGCTCGGCCGCGGTGGGTTTGGCCGTGCCGATGTCCATCCCCCGGTACAGCTGCAGAGCATCGGCAGAGACGAGCTCGACGGCCCCCAGGGTCCGGGCGGCGACGAGGCCGAGTGTCGACTTGCCCGACGCTGTCGGGCCGAGCACGACGACCGGTGTCACCCGAGGGCGACCGGGATCCTCGTGCGGTGGGCGGCCTGCGCGGTCTGCTCGAGGAACCGGCCCCGGAGATGATGGGGCGCAGCGTCGACGATCTCGACCAGCCCGTAGCTTCCGGCCCGCAGGGGCCGGTCCGGCCGGAAGTGCACGAGCTTGTGCTGTCGGGTGCGGCCGGTGGTGACGGCGGGGTCTTTCTTGCTGGGACCTTCGACGAGCACCTCTTCGGTGCGCCCGATGCGCGCCCGGTGTTTGGCCAGCGCCGAACGTTCGACCACGACCCGGAGCCGTTCGAATCGCTCGCCGGCGACCGCAGGGGCCACGAACTGCTCGACGAGTTCTGCGGCCTCGGTCCCGGGCCGGGGCGAGTAGATGAAGGTGTAGGCGAAGTCGTATTCGGCGGCGGCGACCACCTCGAGCGTGCGCTCGAAATCATCGTCGGTCTCGCCGGGGAACCCGACGATCAGGTCGGTCGATACGGCGAGGTCGGCGACGCCAGCCCGGGCGGCGGCCAGCCGCTCGAGATAGCGCTCGGCGCTGTAGCCACGGTGCATCGCGGCGAGCACCCGATCCGAGCCCGCTTGGAGCGGTAGGTGCAGGTGCTCGCACACCGCCGGCACCTCGGCCATCGCGGCGATCGTTTCGGGTCGCAGATCCTTGGGGTGCGGCGAGGTGTAACGAACCCGCCGGATCCCGGGAACGGACCCGACGGCGCGGAGCAACTCGGCGAACATCGGCCGGACCCGCACCGAGCCGTCCCCGGCTTGCCGTGCCGCCAGCGCCAGATCCCGCCCGTAGGAGTTCACGTTCTGGCCGAGCAGCGTCACCTCGGTGACACCTTGGCCGGCGAGGTTGCGGACTTCGGCGACCACGTCGTCGACCGGGCGGCTGATCTCGCGACCCCGCACGGCCGGAACGATGCAGAACGCACAGGTGTTGTCACATCCGATCTGGATCGTGACCCATGCGTTGTAGGAGGTTTCCCGGCGAGCCGGCAGCGCTGACGGGAACAGCGCATGGTCGTCGATCACCGCCTCCTCGAGGATCTCGGTGATCGGGCCGTGTCGGCGGGCTTCGTCGACGAGCTCGGCTGCTCGATGGACGTTGTGCGTGCCGAGCACGACGTCCACCCACGGCGCTTTGGAACGAACGAGATCCCGATCCTTCTGCGCCAGACAGCCGGCCACGACGATCTGCTTGTCGGGGCGCTGGTCTTTGGCCCGCTTCAGGTGACCGAGGTTGCCGTACAGCTTGTTGTCGGCGTTCTCCCGGATGCAGCACGTGTTCAGCACGACGACATCGGCTTCTTCGGCCGAAGCAGCGAGGGTGAGACCGTCGGCCTCGAGCAGGCCGGCGATCCGCTCCGAATCGTGTTCGTTCATCTGGCACCCGAAGGTGCGCACGAAGTAGCTGCGCGCCATGGCGCCCGGGATGCTACCGACTGCACCGGGACCGGCCCCGGCCGATCGGTCCGACGACGCACGTGGGAACGATCGGCCGGATCGGCCCGACCGGGTCAATCGAGCTTGATCGGCTCCTCGTCGGCAGCGCTGAACGCATCGCCCGTCGACAGCCCGGCCTTGGCACGGACCCGCTCGCTGATCTCGACCATGACCTCGGGGTTGTCCGAGAGGAACTGCTTCGCGTTCTCCCGGCCCTGCCCGAGCTGCTCGCCGTCGTAGGTGTACCAGGCACCCGACTTCTTCACGATCCCGAGATCGACCGACATGTCGAGCAGTGAGCCCTCGCGGCTGATGCCCCGTCCGTACATGATGTCGAACTCGGCCTGGCGGAACGGCGGGGCCACCTTGTTCTTGACGACCTTCACCCGTGTGCGGTTGCCCACGACCTCGACGCCGTCCTTGATCGACTCGATACGCCGGATGTCGAGCCGGACCGACGAGTAGAACTTCAGCGCACGGCCACCCGGCGTGGTTTCGGGCGAGCCGAACATCACGCCGACTTTCTCCCGCAGCTGGTTGATGAACACGGCGATCGTCTTCGACTTGCTCAGGCTCCCGGTGAGCTTGCGCAAGGCCTGGCTCATCAAGCGGGCTTGGAGACCGACGTGCGTGTCGCCCATATCGCCCTCGAGCTCCGCACGCGGGGTGAGCGCAGCCACCGAGTCGATCACGACCACGTCGAGCGCGCCGGAGCGCACCAGCATGTCGGTGATCTCGAGAGCCTGCTCACCCGTGTCGGGCTGGGAGATCAGCAGCTCGTCGATGTCGACCCCGATCGCCTTGGCGTACTGCGGGTCCATCGCGTGCTCGGCATCGATGTACGCGCAGATGCCGCCGTTGCGCTGGGCCTCCGCGACGATGTGCAACGCCAAGGTGGACTTGCCGGACGACTCCGGGCCGAAGATCTCGACGACCCGCCCTCGAGGGACACCCCCGATACCGAGGGCCAAGTCGAGCGCAAGGGCGCCAGTCGACACGGCTTCGATGGCCATCGACTGCTTTTCCCCCATCCGCATGATCGAGCCCTTGCCGAACTGCTTGTCGATCTGCGAGAGCGCGAGATCGAGGGCCTTGTCACGGTCTGCTGCCATGGTCCGTCTCCTTGCCGGTGCTCCGGCGGTGGTGCCTGCGGTGGTGCCTGCGGTGGAGAGGGCCGGCTCGCACGGCCCCGACTCGGGCGCCCGATCGGGCTCCCAGGACGCACCCTACGGAGGGGGTGTGGCGGGGTTACCGGCCGAACGACAGCAGCGTAACTTCGAACACCGGTTCGCTCAAGTACTGCCGGGGTTCGGACCGCCGTCACCGTCCCAACTCGCGAGCGCTCGGGCGGCATCGGCCTGCTCCGCCGGCTCGAGGGGGCGCATCGCAAGGTCGATCGCCGCCCAGATCGTGTACGAGAGCGGGTAGAACGCGACGGGCACGACGACGGCGATGGCGAGCGACGCCACGAGGATCGGGACGGTGGCGATGTCGGGGTAGGTGGCGATGCACCCGACCAGGATCACCAGGCCGAACAGCCCGAAGGTCACGATCGTGTTGACGGTGGTCGCGCCGAGCGAGAAGCCGGGTTGGCGTTGCCACCGGTAGCCACACGTCCGGCATCGGGGCTGCATCCGGAACCAGCCGTCGAACCAGGCTCGCCCACCGCACCAGGGGCAACGACGCCGCAGGGCCCGAACCGTCATCCGGGGCAGCGACGGCCGGGGAGGTCGCTGCGCCACCACCGGGCACGCTACCGCCGCCCGGGCCGAGGCCGCCCAGCCGCCGTGTTCGGATCCGATCCGGATGGCAACCCCCCGGGCGCGGTGGCAGACTTCAGCGTCCCTGGTGGCCGTAGCTCAGTCGGTTAGAGCGTCAGGTTGTGGCCCTGAAGGTCGGGGGTTCGATTCCCCTCGGTCACCCCAGGTTCCGGAGTGTTCGCCCCGCTCTCGGGTCGGGTCGTACACTTCGGCGCCCGCCGCCCCTCTAGCTCAATGGCAGAGCAACGGACTCTTAATCCGCAGGTTCAGGGTTCGAATCCCTGGGGGGGCACGACAGTGGTCGGGGCCGAGCGTGATCGGCCGGCGCTGGGCGACGGAGCCGGCCCGCCATCGCCCCGTGCCTCGACGGCCGGAACGGGCCGGTCCTTCAGCGGGGCACGGCGTGCCAGTGCTCGGCGATCCCGAAGCCGGTGCGGCCGTCGGTGTGGAACCGGGCCAGACCCTCGTTCACGAACGTGACCCCGTCCCGGCGCGGGATCTTCGTCGGGCAGATCGTGACCACCTCGCCCGTGACCACCAGCGACGCCCCGGCGGCGTCGGTGGCCCGCAACTCGACGGCCCGGTGCAGCAACGGGTTCGTCGGGTCGTACTCGGTGGTGATCACCACGTCGGTCAGATCGATCGTGTCGCCGTCGCGCTGGATCCACCCCTTGCCCCGCAGCGTCCCGTCCGCCGTGCGCCCACACGCCCCGCCGAGCGCCAGATCCGGGCCGAAGTTCATCGAGAACCAGTTCAGGAAGCAACCCGACTCGGTCGCGGCCGGGCCTGCCGCCTTGGCCGCCGATCCGCTCGGCCCCTGCCAGGTACGCGGCCCCCACGACTTGTCCCGCACCCCCAGCGCGTCCACCTCCCACTGCTCGCCGTCGAGGCGGATCGTGCCGGTCACGCGCCCGGTCTGCTCGAAGTGCCCCTGGGTGCCACCGACGGCATAGTGCGGGCCCGCGAACGCCTCGAACGTCACGTCCATGTCCAACTGCGACGCCTTGAACCAACCGGCCGGACGGTCCTTCGTGGCCGCCAGCATCACCGTCGGATCGGCCATGTCCTGGGCCTCGCCGTGGTAGGCGATCCCCCAGGTACGGAACGGCTCGCCCCGCCGCAGCACGAGGTTGCCGACCATCGGGTCGGCGGTGCCGAACCCGTCGACCACCTCCGGCGACAGGTCCGTGCGACGGCCGTAGGTGAACGCCACCCGCCCCTCGGGCAGGTACACGGCGTGGAGCGCATCGGCCCAACCGTCGTTGGGCCGGAATCCCATGCGGGTGAACGCCCCCACCCCCGTGCGGTGGTCGACGAAGTTGAAGTAGTAGCTCTCGCTCCATGCGGCGTGATCGCCGACCGCGTGGAAGAACTCGTCGGCAGGGTTCGCAGCGGTGCTCATGGCCCCGGTGTAGCCCGGCGGCGGCCGCCAGGGCGAACGCATCGTCCACCCGGACCGGCGACGGGGCTGCGAGGCTGACCGCAACCCCTCGGGAAGGAGCGGGATGCGCGCCACCACCTCACGGTCGCTGCGGCGGTTGCTCCGGTCCCTCATCGCCTGGCGGTGGCGGCCCGCCCAGTCCGCAGTGGTGGCCGTCCGCGTCGGCGCCGTCGTGGCCGGTGCGCTCGTCGTCAAGTGGTCCGCGGCGTCCGGTCGCCCCGCAGCGCTCGGCACGGCCGCAGCGGTTGCGGTCGTCGTGATCGTGATCTGGAACCGAGTCCTCCCGGCTCGCAAGACGATCGCCGGCGCGCTGCTCTACCTCGCGGCGATCGCCATCGGGCTCGCGCTCAGTCGCCGCGACGACGTCACCACGGACCTCGGCCTCCCGACCGCAACGGCACTGTACGTCGCCGTCGGCCTGCTCCTGGCCGGCGTGGCCGGAATCGCCAAGCGACTCCGCGAAGCACGCACAGCGGCCACCCTCGGCGGCCCACCGCTCGTCGTCCTGGCCGCAGTGCTGTGGTGGTGGGGGCTGACCCGCTATCGCGACGACGGCACCCTGGGAGCCGTCGGCGCCGCCGGGTTCGTCACGTACCTCGCCCTCACACTCGTCTCCGGTGCCGTACTGACCCGTCGCGCCCCGGACGACGAACCCACTCGACCGGTGCCGAGTCGGCGGCATGCCTGGCCCCCGGTCGCCTGGTTGCGCGAGCGCGCCGAGCGGTGGTGGGCCTGGTGGGAGCACCGCACCGGTGCCGAAGCAGGCGACGACGGTTACCCCGCGGCCGACCTGTGGCAGCGGTTCCGGGTCGTCGCCACGCTCGCCCTCGCGGCGAGCACACTGATCGTCGTCGGGGCGGCCGTGTGGGCGGTTCGGCGACTCGAACTCGACGCCGGCCTCGTCGTGATCGGCCTTGTCCTGCTGGCGTTCGCGGTCACGGTGATCGCCGCCAACAACGTCGCCGACACCGTTGCCGCCCTCGCCATCGTGTCGCTCGCCTGGGCGCTCACACCGGGCACCGTGGCGCTCGACGGGCCGCAGGCCGCAACGCTGGTGCGGCCCCTCCGACCGGGGGACACCACGCTGGTCGTGCTCGGGGACTCGTACATCTCCGGGGAGGGCGCGAAGCAGTTCTACGAGGGCACGAACGTCCGCGGGACCAACGAGTGCCGGCGCGCGCCGAGCGCCTACGGGCCGCTGCTCGTCGGGCCGGACTTCGTCGACCGGACCGGGATGGACAGCCTGATCTTCCTCGCCTGCTCCGGCGCCGTGACCGCAGACCTCGACGACCGGCCACAGCATCCGGGCGAGCCGCTCGGCGCCCCGGCCCGGCTGCGCGACGACGGCCGGTGGCGGACGGGGGCGACGCAACTCGAACAACTCGACGAGCGGCTTCGCCTGGCGCGGCCGGCTCACGGTCTGGTGCTGCTCAGCATCGGCGGCAACGACGCCGGGTTCGGCACGATCGCGGGCAGTTGCGTCTCGCTGGGGAACTGCGCCGAGGTGGTCGACGCCTGGGTCGCCGACGTCTCGGCTCCCGATGGGATCGGCGTCGGTCTGCGCCGCTCCTTCGCGCAACTCCGCGCCGTGATCGGCCCCGACGTGCCGGTGCTGATCGTGCCGTATCCGATCCCCTTGGCCGCCGACCGTTGTGGCGCATCGGCCTTGAGCAACCGTGAGCACGAGGCGCTGCGCCGGTTCGTCGGGGAGCTCAATGCCGCCGTCGCCACCGCGGCTCGCCCCCCCGGCTTCGACGTCCTCGACCTGCAGGACGTGTTCGACGGGCACCGCATCTGCGACCGGGTCGGTGCTGACGGCCCGTTCGTACCGGCCGACCAGTGGTACCTCAACTACATCGGCGCCAATCCCGTGTCGGGCGCACTGCGGGAGATCGCCAACCCCCGCAACTGGTTCCACAACAGCTTCCATCCCAACGCCGCCGGCCACCGGGCGATCGCGCAACGGATCAGCGTTTGGATGGAGAGCAACCGCGACCGCATCGCCGGGTCGTCGTTCGCCCTGTCCCCGAACCCGTTCCGGGCCCGGGGCACCGTCGCCGACACCGATGAGCGCCCCTCGACCCGGCTGGGCGCGATCGGCGTGCCCCCCTGCGTCGCAGCCGGCCCGGGCTGGGAATCGGCATGGTCGGCCTGCCGCACCGGACGGGCCCTGCTGGGGGTGTTGATGCCGGCCCTCGTGCTGCTCGCCGCCGCCTGGGTGCTCTCCATCGGCGCCATCGTCGCCGTCCGCGCCGCCGTCCACGATCGGGCTCGACGGACGCGACGGGCGTTCATGCTCATGGTGGATTGATCACCGCACGCCCCGAGTTCGCTGTGCTTCGGCCCAGCTCAGACCCTTCTCGACGTCGGGCTCGCGCGGCAGGCCCAGCACGTGCTCACCGACGATGTTGCGCTGGATGGCGAACGTGCCCCCACCGATCGTGAGCGCTGGGGCGAACAGCTGCCCGTAGTACCAGACCGGATCCACGTCGGGGAACTGCGAGCGGTCGAACGTCGCCCCCGTACCGATCCCGCGAGCGTTGGGGCGCAACGTCCCCGGGATGCCGCTGCCCTCGAGCATCGCGCCGGCGCCCGCCAACCGGGCCACGAGCGCCATCACCCGCTGGCCGTGCTCGTCGGCCATGAGCTTCTGCACCGAGGCCTCCGGTCCCGGGGCACGGCCTTGCACCCGGGCCGTAACGGTGCGCATCTGGTTGAGCCACAGCACCGTCGCTTCGGCATGCAGGCGAGCGATCTCCTGGCGCAGCCGGTCGTCGCGCACCCCGCCCGATGCGCGCACCAGACCGACGAGGTCGGCCATGGTCGGGCCGCCGCCCCACAACACACCGCCCGAGGAGAGCCCGACGCGTTCGTTCGCCAGCGTCATCTTCGCCAGCCGCCACCCGTCGCCCTCCTCACCGACCCGCAAGCTCGCCGGGATCCGCACGTCGTCGAAGAAGCACTGGTTGAACGAGTGCACCGTGGTCATGTCCACGATCGGCCGCATGGTGAGACCGGGGAGGTCCGTCGGGCAGATGAAGTACGACAACCCCTTGTGCTTGGGCGCCTCCGGATCGGTCCGGGCGATCAGGATCCCGAACGCCGAACGGTGCCCGCCGCTGGTCCAGATCTTCGAGCCGTTGACGACGTACTCGTCGCCGTCGCGCACGGCCCGCGTGGCCAGGTTGGCGAGATCCGACCCGGCCTCGGGCTCGGAGAACATCTGGCACCAGTGCTCCTCACCGGAGAAGATCGGGCCGAGGTACCGGTCGCGCTGCACGTCGGTGCCGGCGAGGAAGATCGTCGGTGCCGCCCACCCGATGCCGATCCCGTTCTCCGGTCGGCGCACCCCGGCCCGGTCGAGTTCGTCGTCGATGATCAGCTGATGGATGGGGTCGGCGCCCACGCCGTACGGGCTGGGCCAGTGCGGCACCACGTAGCCGGCGTCGGCCAACTCGCGCCCGGTCGGGCGGGGGTGCTCGGCGAGCCATCGGCGCACGGCCACACGTCGGGGATCGTCCTCGGGCGGCAGTTCGAAGTCCACCGCTCGACCCTACGAGACCGCTGCCGTGCGCCCGGTCACGCCGGTCAGCCGCGCACCACGCCCCGGGCGACGAGGTCGTCGATGTCGCTTGCGGCGAGCCCGGCGTCGGCGAGCACGGCCCGGGTGTGGGCCCCGACCGCCGGCGCGGGACCCTTGGGCCCCACGGGCGCCGTGTGGAACCGCATCGGGATCGACACCGAGCGGTAGGCGCCGCGGTCGGGGTGCTCGATCGTCGGGAACAACCCGAGCGCCTCGGCCTGCCCGTCGCGGACCACCTCGTCGAGCGACAACGCCGGGCCCCAGATGAGACCCGCCGCGTCGAAACGCGCCGCCCACTCGTCCCGGCTCCGAGCCGACAGCGCCTCGTCGATGAGCTCGACGAGCTCGGCCATGTGGTCGAACCGACCCTTCGTCGTGGCGAAGCGCGGGTCGTCGACCCACTCGGGCCGATCGACCACCGGGCAGAAGCGAGGCCACCAGTGGTCCTCGGGCATGTTGAGCACCACCCACTTGCCGTCCCCGCAGGGGTAACGGTTGCCCAGGGGTGCGATGAGCTGCTTGCGCGTCCGGCGCCGCACCGGAGCGCCGTCGATCGCGGTGACGGCGTAATCCGAGGCTTGCGTCCACACCGCGGTCTCGTACAGCGAGGTCTCGACGACCTGCCCGACCCCGGACCGCTCGGCGAGGCGCAGCGCCGCGAGGATTGCGCCCGCGAGCGCGAGCCCCGTCGTGTGGTCGCCCTGTGCGGGGCGAGCCATGGGGACAATGCCGTCGTCGCCCTCGCGCAGCGCGTCGTACAGGCCGGACCGCCCGAAGAACGCCGTGACGTCGTACCCGGGGCGCCACGATTCCGGACCGCTGGTGCCGTAGCCCGTCAAGGTCGCGTGCACCAGCCGCGGGTTGTGGGTGAGCAGCGTGGCCGGATCGAGGCCGAAGCGGGCCTGCCGGGGTGCGAGCAGGTTGCACAGGAACACCTGCGCCCGCTCGCACAGCAGGCGCACGAGGGCTTGGCCGTCGGGGGCGTCGAGGTCGACGGCGATCGAGCGCTTGCCCCGGTTGTCCACGTCGAACGTCGCATCGAACCCCTTCAGCGACCCGGCCGTCTTGACCGGTCGCCCCATCGTGCGCATCGGGTCGCCCCGCAGGGGCTCGACCTTCACCACGTCGGCGCCGAGGTCCGACAGGATCGCCCCTGCGCTCGGTGCCGCCATCCAGTTGTCGATCTCGACGACGCGCACATCGTCGAGCGGTGCCACAGCCCCCCGGTCGCTCACGGCGGCAAGCCTTGCAGCGGGACCGCTACCGTCCCAACTGCATGCCCGCCGGACGCGCCTACGACGCCGTGCTGTTCGACGTCGGCGGCGTGCTCACCGTGCCGCTGATCGAGGTGTTCCTCGAGCGGATCACCGCCGCCGGGGTCGACCTCGCCACCGTGGGACCGGTGCTGCTGTCGGCCTTCGCGTCCGACGGTGACGGCCACAGCGACCATGCAGCCCATCGCCTCGAGCGGGGCGAGATCACGCTCGAGGCGTTCTTCGAGACGCTCGGCCCCGACGCCGACGCCGTGCGGACCCTGCTCGACCCGGCCTCGCCGTTCTACGGGCCGGGTGCGCTGCGCGCCCACCCGGGTATGCACGCACTCGCCGCCGAGGCCGCTCGGGCGGGCCTTGCGGTCGGCATCCTGTCGAACACCGTGCGGGAGTGGCAGCCGGCCTGGGATGCGGTCGTGCCCGCCGACGTCGACGTCGCCGTCTGGTCGTGGGACGTCGGCCTGCGCAAACCCGATCCGGCGGTCTACCGCCTGGCGCTCGACCGGCTCGGCGTCGCTGCCGGGCGCACGTTGTACCTCGACGACTTCCCCGCCATGGCCGCCGCCGGCCGGGCGCTCGGCCTGTCGACCGTCGAGGTCGCCGACCACGACGACGCGATCGCGCAGGCGCGCCGGCTGCTCGGTTGGTAGGGCTCAGCCCCGCACGAACCCGAACGCGCCTGCGTCGCGCAGTCGGGCCATGAACGACTCCTCGTAGGCCTCCTCGGGCGTCGCGCGCACGGCGGCGTCGAGCACGTGGGCGTCCTGGCCGACCAGGATGCGCCACCGGCCGTCGCGCACCCCGTCGAGGATGATCGTGGCCGCCTCGGCCGCCGTGGTCGGCGCATCGTCGCGGAAGCTGGTGGCCTGCTGCACGGCGAGCATGCGCAGGTCCTCGTCCGAGGCACTGCGAGTGTCGATCCCGCGGCGACCGAGCCGATCGCGCAGGAGCCGGACGTCGTCGTCGCTGAGCGCCTTGGGGTCCCGGCCGTGGGCGATCCCCGAGTTGAACGCGATCGAGGTGCCGATGTGACCCGGCATGACGACGGAGGCGGCGACGTGCGGGGCGTGCAGCCGCAGGTCGACCACGAGGGCCTCCGTGAATCCCTTCACGGCGAACTTCGCAGCGGCGTACGCGGTGTGCGGCCCCTGCGGGCCCAGGCACGCCCAGAAACCGTTGACGCTGCTCGTGTTCACGAGGTGTGCCTCGGGAGCGGCGATCAGCATCGGCAGGAACGTCCGAGTGCCGAGATACACCCCGCCCCAGCAGACGCCGAAGGTGCGCTCCCACTCCTCCCGGCTGTCGAGCACCATGCTCCCGCCCCCGCCGATGCCGGCGTTGTTGAACAACAGGTGCACGAGGTCGGTCGCGTGCTCGGCACGCACGTGGTCACGGAACGCGAGCCAGTCGGCCTCGGACGACACGTCGGCCCGGAACGTCGACACCCGTGGTCCACCGACGCAGGCCGCCGCCGTCGCGGCGAGGCCATCGGTGTCCACGTCGCAGGCCGCGACCGCACACCCGGCCGCCCACAGTTGAACGACCAGTTCCCGCCCCATCCCGCTGCCACCCCCGGTGACGACGGCCACCTTCTGCGCGAACGATTGCATGACCGGCTCCCCTCCCGGGCGGGTGCCCGATGCCGGGAGTCTTCCCGATGCGACGTTCCATCTGCACCGATCGGACACGACACCGCTATGATCCACCACGGCGTGTGGCCCCTCGTTCGGGTGTGCCCCCTCGGGAGCGCACCGTCGGCGGGAGCGCAGGATCGGGGATCCTGCATCGGGCCCCGCCGGTCACAGTCCCCGAGCGGTTCGCGGCGCGAAGGGGCGCCGCATCCCCCTTATGCCACTGCTGCTTCACGATCTCGAACACGTCGCCTGGGCCGTCGCCGAAGGCCGCGCCAGCACCGAGGATCTCGCCCTCTTCGAGCGCGAGCCCGCCCGAGCCCGCCTCGCCGTCGGTCGCCTGCTCGACGACACCGACGAGCGCATTCTGAACGCCCAACGGCTCCCACTGCGCGAGCGCGAGCTCGTGCTCGCAGATCTCGAGGACGACCGCACCCGCCTCCAAGCCGTGTGGGACGTGCTCACCGCCGCGCCGACGGTGTCGGTCAGCGAGCTCGCCGAACTCGCCGAGATCCGGCTCCAGGCTTCGTGGTCCGACGGTCACGTCGTCGTCTGGGCCGCGGGCCCCGGGCTGGCTCCCGAGGACAACGAGCAGCTCGCCGACCGGCTCGAAGCGATCGGCGGCCCGGCGCTCGGCTGGGATCTGCACCCCGGCGTGCCGCTGCCCGGCGGTTTCCGGGCCGATGCCCTGTCGATTCCGGTCGACAAGATCCTCGGCTGGCTCGTCGAGGTGGGTGGTCGCACGACCCGCTCGGGGGTCGGCGCAAGCGTCGCCTGGCTCGGCCGGGTCGCACTGCTCGGTGTGCGCCACGTGGCCAAGGGCGCCGTCGTCCCCACGCTGCGGAGCGTTACCCGACCGAACGGTCGAGCCGCCGACGTGGCCGTGCGCTGGGTGCCGGCCCTCGTCGACGACGAAGAGCTGCAACGCCTCGCCGCCGTCGTCCCGGGCCCTGTCAACGCGCTGCACCCCCAGGCCGATGCGCGTGCAACCACGGCGACGATCCTGTCGGCCGTCGTCGACGCCGTCGTGAAGTTCGGGGCCCGCCAGCTCAGCTTCCCGGCGCCACCTCCGGTCACGCATACGGCTCAGAGCGTCGCCGAGGCCGTCGCCACGCGCCTCGACGGGTCCACCTTCGCCGCCCCGGTCGCCGTCGTCGGCCAGCTCGGCCGGCGGCTCGAGCAGTGGTCGCGCACGGTCACCGCATCGGGCCGCCCTCGTCTGATCGTGCAGCTCGACCCGCCGGACCGGGGTGGGGCCTGGTTCTGCAACGTGCTCGGACCGGGCGCCGACGGCCGTCCCCTCCCTGTCGAGGTCGCGCTCACCGATTCGAAGAACACCAAGCCGATCGCCGACGAGCTCACCCGGCTCGAACGGCTCTACCCCGTACTGCGCCGGCCCGGCGCGCTGCGCCGCGGGCAGGTCGTGCTCAGCCAGGACGAGGCGTGGGAGCTGATGACGGTCGTCGCCGTCGAGCTGACCGCCGCCGGGTTCGACCTCCGCCTTCCGGCGCTGTCGCGGCGCAAGCCCACACCGGTGCTGCGGCTGTTCACGATGCCGACCGGCGAATCGGTCGTCGGTGCCCATCAACTCGCCAACGTCCGGTGGTCGGTGGTGTTCGGCGACCTCGAGCTCAGCGCCGCGGAGATCACCCGCCTCGCCGCCGAGGCCCGCCCGCTCGTGCGGTCCGGTGGACGCTGGGTGGAGCTCGACCGGCTCGACCTCAAGGAGGCGGCTGCCGCCCTCGCCGAACGGTCCCGCACCACCCAGATGACCGGGGCGGAGATCCTCCGCCATGCCATGGGCCTCGAGGGGAGCCGGCTCACCGGCGGCATCGCCGTGGCCGGGTCCGGCTGGGCGACGGAGCTGTTCGAGCGGGCGCGCCATGTCTCCACCGAACCGGTGACCACCCCGGAAGGGTTCCGTGGCGAGCTGCGCAGCTACCAGGCCGAGGCCCTCGCGTGGCTCGGGTTCCTGGACTCGGCCGGCCTCGGCGGCTGCCTCGCACTCGACATGGGGCTCGGCAAGACCCCCACGATGCTCGCCCACCTCGGGCGGGCCCAGGCCGCCGCCCGGGCCGCTACCGACGGCGACGCCGCTTCGGCCGGCAAGGCACTCGTCATCGCCCCGCCCGCCGTGGTCGGCAACTGGGCCCGGGAGGCAGCGAAGTTCACCCCCCGGCTGCGGGTCGTGCTCCACCACGGGGCACGACGCGCCGACGCCGCCGAGTTCGAGGCCGAAATCGCTCGGGCCGACGTCGTGATCACCACCTACGGCACGGCGGTGCGTGACATCGACGTGCTCGCCGGGCGCACGTGGAGCCGGCTGGTGCTCGACGAGGCGCAGGCGATCAAGAACCCGACCAACGAATCCGCACAGCAACTGCGGCGGATCCCGGCCCGCTCCCGCATCGCGCTGACCGGCACCCCGATCGAGAACGGCCTGGGCGACCTGTGGGCGATCCTCGACTTCACCAACCCGGGCCTCGTCGGCCCGCGGGCCACCTTCGTGTCCCAGCTTGCCGGCGAGGGCGAAGCGGCGTTGAAGGCGCTCAACGGGATCCTCGTATTCCGGCGGACCAAGGCCGAGCCGGCGGTCGCCGCCGAACTCCCCGACCGCATCGACGAGTTGGACCACTGTTCGATGACGGCCGAGCAGATCGGCCTCTACCAGGCCGTGCTCGACCGCCTCATCGTCGCCTCGGCCGACGGGGCCGAGCAGCGAAAAGGCGCCGTGCTCGCCGCGATCACGGCGCTCAAGCAGATCTGCAACCACCCGGCGAACTACCTCGACGACGGCCGACCGCTGGCCGGTCGCTCGGGCAAGCTGGCCCGGCTCGAGGAGATCGTCGAGCAGGTCTTCGCCGCCGACGAAAAGGTGTTGATCTTCACCCACTTCGCCGAATGGGGCCGCATGCTCGCGGCGTACCTGAGCAAGACCTTCGGGCGGCGGATCCAGTGCTACGACGGGTCGCTGGCCCGGGGCACCCGCGATGCGATGGTCGCCGAGTTCCAGGCCGAAGCGGGGGCCGGAGCGCTCGTGCTGTCGCTCAAGGCCGGTGGGGTCGGGCTCAACCTGACCGCGGCCAGCCACGTGGTGCTCTACGACCGCTGGTGGAACCCCGCTGTCGAGGACCAGGCCCGGGATCGGGCGTGGCGCATCGGTCAGACGCGCACGGTCATCTCGCACCGACTCGTGTGCCCGGGCACCGTCGACGAGCGGGTGGAGGAGGTCGTGGCCGGCAAGCGCCACATCGCCGACCTCGTGCTCCCTGCATCGAGTTCGCTGTCGGATCTCGATGCGGAGCAACTGCGCAAGGCGCTCGGGCTGCGGCCGGAGTCCATGCTCACCGAGGAGTCCGACACTGCCGCCACCCTCGAGGAGGTCGGATGAACGCGTCCCGCCGTCATGTCGTACCCGGGCGTGGCCCCAGCCGAGGCGGGCGGGGCGTCGACCTGTGGCGTCCCTCCGGCCCACTGCCCGATCCCGAACCGGTCACCCCTGCGGCCGACGCCGCCGTGCTCGTCCGTTCCCTCGGGGATCCCCCGCTGCCGGGCTCGGCGACCGTCGCCGGTCACTACGTCGCCGCCGTGGTCGAGAAAGCGGCTCAGGTCGCGCTGGCGTTGGCCGCCAGCGCCGACCTGCTCGTGCTACCGGCCGACGACGACCGCGAATGACCAGCGGCCCGGCTTAGCGGCCAGCTCTGGTGCGCTGGCGGACCGCTCGCGGTGGCCGGGCCCGACCGACCCGGCGATCGCTCGGCTCCGCCGCACTGGTGCGCTCGGAACGGGCCGATCGGTCCGGTCGGGCATCGCGACGCCAGAACTCGGTCGGCACCGGACCGAGACCGGAGGAGGCCGGCGGGCCCGTTCGAGCGGAGCGCCGCGGCCGGACCTGCTCGGCCAAGGCGTCGAGTTCCCCGAGCGCCGGGGGGCCGATCTCGACGTCGTAGCCGAGCACCTTGGCCATCGAACGGGCCGCTTTGAACTTGCCCTCCTGCACGAAGGTGACCACGAGCCCCTTCGCCCCGGCTCGCCCGGTTCGCCCGGAGCGGTGCTGATGATCGGCGGGCGTCTCGGGCAGATCGATCTGAAGCACGCACGCCACGTCGTCGACGTGGATCCCTCGGCTGGCCACGTCCGTGGCCACGAGCGCCTGGACCCGCCCGGCGTGGAAACCGGCGAGGGCCTCGTCCCGCTTGGCCTGCGAGTGCCCACCGTGAAGTGCTGCGGTCACGAGCCCGGCGGAGGCCAACTGCTTGGCCACCCGGTCGGCGCCATGCCGGGTGCGGGTGAACACGAGTGTGCGCCCCATCGAGCGCACGACCTGCGCTGCGACGGCCTGGCGATCCTGCTGGGTGACGGTCCAGAAGCGGTGCACGAGGTCGGGTTCGGCCTCGGACCCGCCGGCGACGTCGACCCGGATCGGGTTGCGCAGCAGGTCCCGGGTGAGCGACTCGGACGCGTCGTCGAGCGTCGCAGAAAACAGCGCCGTCTGGCGTGACGCCGGGGTCGAGCGCACGATGCGCCGCACCGCCGGCGCGAACCCCATGTCGGCGAGGCGGTCGGCCTCGTCGATCACGACGACCTCGACGGCATCGAGCGCGATCGCCCGCTGCGCCATCAGGTCCTCGAGGCGGCCGGGGGTTGCGACGACGACCGCGACCCCCTTCGCAAGCGCCTTGGTCTGCGGCATCAAGGACACTCCGCCATAGACGGCAAGGATGCGCCGGCGGCGCAGGGCGCCCAGCGGAGCAAGCGTGTCGTGGATCTGGGCCGCGAGTTCTCGGGTGGGTGCCAGCACGAGCCCCGCTGGGCGGCCCGGCGCGCCCCGGCCGACGCGTTCGAGCAGCGGCAGACCGAACGCCAGCGTCTTGCCGGAGCCCGTGGGGGCCCGCCCGACGAGGTCCCGCCCGCCGACGAGGTCGGCGATGGCAGCAGCCTGGATCGGCGTCGGGGAGCTGATCCCTCGCTCGGCCAGGGCGTCGACGAGGTCGCCGCCGATGCCGAGCTCGTGGAACGTCAGGGACACGGCACTCCTCACTGCGCCGGCCGTCGAGGCCGGACGAACTGCGCCGGCCGTCGAGGCCGGACGAACTGCGCCGGCCGTCGAGGCCGGACAGGGGATGCTACCCGGCTGCCGTTGGGTCGGCGCGTTGCGACGGCCGTAGGCTACGCGCCATGTCGAACGTCGTGATCGTCGAAGCTGTCCGCACCCCGATCGGGCGCCGGGGCGGCGGGCTGTCCACCATGCACCCTGCGGACCTGCTGTCGGTCGTCCAGCGCGAGGTGGTGGCCCGCTCCGGGATCGACCCGGCCGAGATCGGCCAGGTCGTGGCCGGTTGCGTGAGCCAGGTGGGCGAGCAGAGCTTCAACATCGCCCGCACGGCGTGGCTTGCCTCCGGCCTGCCGCAGGCGACGGCCTGCACCACGGTCGACACCCAGTGCGGCTCGAGCCAGCAGGCCACCAACCTGGCGACTGCGCTGATCGCCTCGGGCGTGGTCGACGTCGCCATGGCGTGCGGCGTCGAGATCATGAGCCGCATCCCGATCGGCATCAACTCGTCGAAGAAGCTCGGTCTCGGGGTACCGATCCCGAAGAGCTACTTCGCCCGCTACGAGATGACCTCGCAGTTCGAAGGCGCCGAGCGGATCGCCGACAAGTGGGGCCTCACCCGGGAGGACACCGACTCGTTCGGCTTCCAGAGCCAGGCCCGGGCCGCCCGCGCCTGGGCCGAGGATCGATTCGCCACCCAGATCGTCGAGGTCGAGGCGCCGGATCTCGACGAGGAGGGCAAGCCGACCGGCACCTCGCATCGCGTCACGCGCGACGAGGGCATCCGGGAGACCTCGATGGCCAAGCTCGCCGAACTCAAGCCCGTCGCCCGCCCGAACGGCGTGCACACGGCCGGCAACTCCTCGCAGATTTCCGACGGCGCGGCTGCGGTCCTGATGATGACCGAGGAGAAGGCTGCGGCGCTCGGCCTCACCCCGATCGCCCGTGTCGTGGACACCTGCCTCGTCGGGGTCGACCCGGTGCTCATGCTCACCGGGCCGATCGACGCGTCGGAGAAGCTGTTCGCCCGCACGGGTCTGCGCGCCGGCGACATCGACAGCTTCGAGATCAACGAGGCGTTCGCCTCCGTGGTGCTGTCGTGGGCCCGGGAGGTCCACCCGGACCCGGAGAAGGTGAACCCGAACGGCGGCGCCATCGCGCTCGGCCATCCGCTCGGCGGCACCGGTGCCGTGCTGCTGACCAAGGCCGTCCACGAACTGCGCCGCACCGGTGGCCGCTACGGCCTCGTGTCGATGTGCTGCGGCGGTGGCCTCGGGACGGGCACCATCGTCGAACGGCTCTGACCGAACCCCGAGCCGTGCTCGCGGCCCACGGCCGCCCCCGATCCGATGGGAGGTGGGCCGTGGGCCGTGCCGCGTTCCGGGTGTCCGTGCTCGCTGCCGTGACCGTTGCGCTCGGGGCCGCCTGCACCGAGCCTGTGCCGTCCGGTGACCCGAGCGCCACCGTCGTATCCGTGGTCGACGGCGACACGATCGTGGTGAAGATCGACGGGAAACGCACCACGGTCCGCCTGATCGGGATCGATACCCCCGAGACGGTCGCGCCGAACCGGCCCGTCGGCTGCTTCGGCCCGGAGGCGTCGAAGCGGACCGCCGCGCTGCTCCCGGCCGGCACGGCCGTCCGTCTCGAGCGCGACGTCGAGGCGCGCGACGTGTACGGCCGCCTCCTCGCCTACGTGTACCGGCGCGCCGACGGGTTGTTCGTCAACGAGGACCTCGTGGCCGGCGGCTTCGCCGACGTGCTGCGGATCCCGCCCAACACTGCGCACGCCGAACGGCTCACCCGGGCCCGCAGCGACGCCCGCCGAGAGCGACGTGGACTGTGGGGGGCCTGCCCCGCCTTCGGTGCCCCCCGCCCGGGATGACACGATGGGGGTCCGACCGGACGAAGGGGGACGCCCGTGGCCCGCATCACCAAACTCGAACCCGAACAGTGGGATCCCGAGTTGCGAGAGTTGTTCAAGCCCGAGGATCGCACCCCGCTCGAGGTGGGCCTGTCCCGGTACTTCGCGCACCGGCCGCCGCTGGCCAAGGCCATCGGGGCCTTCGGCCGTGCGCTGAAGGTGAACCGGACGCTGCCCGACCGCCTCGTCGAACTGGTCCGGCTCCGGGTCGCGTTCCACAACCAGTGCCGCAGCTGCATGGCGATCCGCTACACCGACGCCGTCGTCGCCGGTGTCACCGAGGACCTCGTGTGCTCGCTCGAACGCCCGATGGAAGCACCGGATCTGACGCCGGCGGAGAAGGCGGCCATCCGGTACGGGGAGCTGTTCGCCACCAACCACCTCGCGATCGACGACGCGGTGTACGACGAACTGCGCCGGCATTTCTCCGAGGCCGAGATCATGGAGCTCGCGATCGTCGTCGCGTTCTTCGTCGGCTTCGGCCGACTCGGTGCCACGCTCCACATGGTCGAAGAGCTGCCCGGTGCGTTCCAGGGTGAGGTCACAGCCGGCCCGGTCACGCCCTGGGGGAACGACGCGATCGTCGTGCGTTGAGCCGGTGCGCCGATAGCGTTCGGCGCTGATGAGCGAACTGGCCGAACGCCTCGGGTACGCCGCCGACACCCGCTTGGTCATCGTGTCCTGCGATGACCTCGGCGCATGCCATGCGGCCAACGAGGGGGTCTACCGGGCGCTGCGCGACGGGGTCGCCACGTGCTCGTCGATCATGGTCCCGGCCCCCTGGGCGCGAGACGCGGCCGCCCGCTACCGAGGCGAGGACATCGGCGTGCACCTCACGCTCAACGCCGAGCACGAGCTGTACCGCTGGGGTCCGATCACCCATGCCCCGTCGCTGCTGTCCGGCGACGGCGGCTTTCCTCGGCGCCTCGACGACCTCTGGGAGCACGCCGACGTCGACGAGGTGCGACGCGAGTGCCGGGCGCAGATCGAGCGGGCCATCGTGTGGGGCTTCGACGTCAGCCATCTGTCCTCGCACCTGTCGGCGCTCACGTTGCGGCCCGAACTGTTCGACGTCCTCGTCGATCTCGCACTCGAGTTCCGCTTGCCCGTCCGGCTCCCGTCCTCGGTGAGCGAGCACGACGCCGGCTTCCCGTTCCGTACGCTCGCCGTCGACGAGGGGCTCGTGTTCCCCGATCACTTCGTCGCGGCGCGCCGCTGGGGGAGCCGCGATCGGGTGGCGATCGAGCTCGATCAGCTCGCTCCGGGCGTCACGGAGATCCATCTCCAACCAGCGGTCGACACACCCGAGGTGCGGGCCCTGGCCCCGGAGCACTGGGCCGCGTGGGTCGACGATCTCGCCGTCGTCGAGCGGGGCGGACCGCTCGACACCGCCTTGGCGCGTGCCGGCGTCGTGCGGATCGGGTTCCGGGCGCTGCGGTCGCTCATGCGGACGGCCTGAGCGCCCGGGCGCGTGCGGCGCAGGCTCAGGCGGGGGCGAACCGGCCGAGCACCGAGGCGGCGCGCCCCGATCGCAGCTCGTCGAACAACGGGCCGGTGGGACCGGTCGCCTTCAGCTTGCCGAGCATGAACGCCACGGTTGGGTCGAGCGCACAGTCGGCCACCGCGATCGTGACGACCACGTCGGCATCATCGGGGCCAACGGCCTCGACGACCTTCCCCGACGTGATGCGGTACTGCACGCTCACGTCCCGCTGCTCCGCAGCAACTCGGCGGCGACCACCCCGGCGAACAGGTCGTCTTCGACGCTGCCCTCGGGCGGGAGCCCTACCAGCGAACGGGCGAGGATCCAGTCCTCGTACGGATACGCTTCTGCGAGTTCCCGATCGTCGAGACCGAACCAGAACGGCTCGGTCGGATCGACCTGTGTGGCGTGGGCGCGTAGCGCCGCCGAACGAGCCGGCAGGAACGACCCGATCTCGAGCCGGGTGGTGATCCGATGGTCCTGGCTGGGGCGCTCGAACCAGCGCTCGTCGAACGGCGATAACCCCCGAAGTCGTTGCAGCGCTTCGTGCACGGCGACGAGCCGAGCCCGGGACCACACGTTGTAGTAGAGCTTCGAGGGCTGCCAGGCCGGCCCGGCCTCCGGGTACCACGACGGATCCCCCGCCCGCTCGAAGGCCGGGATCGTGATCTCGTGCACCTTCAGGTGGTCGGGGTGCGGGTAGCCGACCTGGTCGTCGGAGTAGGTCAGCACCACCTGCGGCCGCGTACGGCGGATCACCGCCACGAGCCGTCCGACCGCTTCGTCGAGGTCGGCCCGATGGAAGCACGCCGGGTGGTCGTTCGCCGGCGAGTCCTTCATCCCCGAATCCCGGTACCCGAGCATCACCACCTCGTCGAAGCCGATCGCCGACGCACTCCGGGCCAACTCGTCAGCTCGCACGGCGGCCAGCAAGGCCTTCGTGGCGACCTCGTCGAGCCCGTGGAACGGGCCTCCCACGGCTTGCAGGGCCGGGTTGTGCAGGTCGCCTTCTTCACCACCCGTGCAGCAGACGAGCACGGTCCTCACACCGGCCGCACCGTACCGGGCGACCGTCGGCGCACCCTTGGACGCCTCGTCGTCAGGATGCGCGTGCACGGTGAGCAAGCAGAGCGGGTCCGACATCGGCGAGCAGGGTACCGGCGCGGCGGCGGCATCGCATCGACCAGCGCCGCTAGCCTCTGCGACCGCATGCCCACCCGAGCCATCACCATTGGGTTCACCGCTGCGCTGGTTGCGGCGATCGTCGTGAGTGCCGGGTGTTCCCGCGACGGACGTGAGCTGCGGCCGCCACGTCCAGATCAGAATCAATCGATCCTGTCGATCGCGCCGTCGACCACGGTCGCCTCAGCCGACACGCTTCCGGCTCCCTGACGTCGCAGCGTCGGCGTCCCACCGCGACAGGATCGAGCCGGCCTCGCCGGGTTGACCGAACAGGTAGCCCTGCCCGGCGGTACAGCCGAGTTCGACGAGCCGCTCGCACTGCCACGTCTCCTCGACGCCCTCTGCGAGCACGCCCAGACCGAGCAAGCTGCTCACGTCCACGATCGAGCGGATCAACGAATCCCCCGGTCCATCGCCACCGGGCGACAACGCAGCGACGAGGGAGCGGTCGACCTTCAAGACCGTGAACGGGAGTTGGCGCAGGTACGTGATGGAGGCGTGGACCGAGCCGTAGTCGTCGAGGGCGAGCCCGACGCCGTGGGAGCGCAGGTCGCTGAGCACCTCCTGGGTGCCAGCCATGCGCGCCATGGCCGCGCCTTCGGTCACCTCGAGCACCAGCCGCTTCCCGGGCAAGCCGTGCTCGGCCAACGCGGCGACGAGGTCTTCTAGGTAGTCCGCGGCGAGCAGCTGCTGCGGGGAGACGTTCACGGTCAGGTAGAAGTCAGGACCGACACGACCGTCACGGATCCACCCGGCGAGGTCGCGCAGCGAGCGGCGGAGCACCCAGCGGCCGACGGGAACGATCTGTCCGGACTGCTCGGCGAGGGCGACGAACGCCCCCGGCATGACGACGCCACGAGAAGGGTGCTGCCAGCGCAGCAGCGCTTCCACGCCCAGCATGCGCCGGGCGGCGAGATCGACGATCGGCTGGTAGTCGAGGAAGAACTCGTCGTCGGCCAGCGCCCGCTCGATCTCCTCGCGCCACTCTGCGCGGCGGGAGGCATGCTCGTGGCGCGCCGGGTCGTACAGCGCCCAGCCGCCCTTGCCCGAGGTCTTCACTTCGTACATCGCCGTGTCGGCCTCGTGGAGCAGCAGCGCAGGGTCGGCCCGGCCGATGCTGGTGGAGATGCCGACCGACGCACCGACCGCAACGGTCGCCTCCCGCAACTCGACCGGCTGCGCGATGAGGCGCAGGAGTCGATCGGCGAGCGCCGCCACGTCGTCGTGGTGGTCCACGAGCACGGCGAACTCGTCTCCGCCGAGGCGGGCCAACTGGTCGCTCGACCGCAACTCGCGCTGCAGGCGCTCGGCGAGCGCCTGCAGCAACTCGTCGCCGGCGGCGTGGCCGTAGGTGTCGTTGACGGCCTTGAAGCCGTCGAGATCGAACACGACGGCCGACACGGGCGTGCCGTGGCGCGCCGACAGCATCAACAGCCGCTCGAGCTGGTCGAGCAGCATGCGGCGGTTCGGCAGCCCCGTCAGGGCGTCGTGGTAGGCAAGGAACTCGAGATCGCCCTGGGCGGCGCGCCGTTCGCTGAGGTCCTCGAGCACGCACACCGCACCCATCGAGGCACCGGGGATCGGCAGGGCACGCATGGCGAGCCAGCGGGTGGCGGCACCGACCAGCAGCGTGAACTCGACGGCGCCTTGCGGCTCACGACCTGCGAGCACCTCGAACACCGGCAAGACCGTGTCGAGCGGTGTGCCGTCCACGGACGCCGCGCGCTGGAACACCTCGGCGACACGCCGGCCGAGCAAGCTGTTCGCTTCGAGCCCGATCACGTCGCCTGCGACTTCGTTCGCATCGACGATCCGGCCGGCGGGGTCGACGAACAGCAGCCCTTCGTTGACCGACTCCAGGGCGAGCCGAACCGCGCCGGACGCAACGGCGAGCACCCCGGTGCGCTCGACGCTGCACACCACGGCCTCGCCATGGGAAACCATCGAGATCCGGACACTCCGGGCGCCATCGGTGAGCCGGACGTCGAGCACGACCGGGGCGCCGCCCGTCGCGAGCGCGTCGATCTCGGCGCCGACCCGGCCCCGGTCGTTCGGATGGATCCGCGCGAGCAGCGCTGGGCGCGACCCGATCGCGCCCCCGAGCAACGCCACCGCCGAGGCGTTCGCGCCGGCGAGGTCACGTTCGACGACCACGACGGGCACCGCCACCGCGTCGATGGGCACGGACGCGCCGGAATCCGGGCCGACGAGCGATGCTCGGGCCCCACGGTGCACCTCGCTTCCCGGGGTGGCGGTCACGGCGGTACCGATCGGCGGCCGGTCGCACCGGTTGACGGTTGGCGCCTTTCGTGGCCGACCGGTTCGGCTCAAGTGACCTTCTGCTGCGCCGATGGCTCCATCGACGCGGGAAGGACGACCGAGATGCAGCCGAACCAGCAACCGCCCTCACCTCTGGGGTCGCTCCCGGGGCCGCTGCTCGAGTTGGGCATGCGCGCGCAGCTCGAGTCGCTCTACGCCGAGCGCGAGTACCTCGCTGCCGAACTCGGGGTGAGCGACGCCGACGAGGTCCTGGCCGTCGTCGAGGGTCTACGGGCCGAGTCGGCATCGCTGCGGCGCCTGATCGAGCTGACCGAAGCGCAACGGCGTCTCGACGCCGAACGCCAGGCCGTCAGCGACGAGATCGAGCGGCTTCGCTCGCTGCTCCCCGCCGGCATCCCCCCGACGGCATCGACCGAGGATCGGCCATGACCACCGATCACGCCGCCGGCGGACTCACCACCCTGGCCTGGGCGCAGGCGACGGAACTCGCCGCTGCGGGCGTGAGCTTCGCCGACGAGGCCACCCTCGCCGAGCTCGACGCCGCCGAGGACTTCGACCGCTTCGCCTTCGCCGTCATCGAGGTCGATGACGGCGCCACCGTGCTCGGGATCAATCGCGCCGCCGCCGAACTGTTCGGTGTGGTCCCCGACGCAGCGATCGGTCGCGACTTCTTCCTCCAGGTCGTGCCCGGAACGAACAACCGGCTGTTCCGGGGCACCTTCCGGCGCTGCGTGGATCTCCCGCAGGTCGATCTGTTGTTCGCGTACACCTTCACGTACCGCATCGCTCCGACGGACGCTCGCGTCCACCTTCACCGCCGCAACGGCCGGAATCTGATCCTGGTCCGCCGGAGCTGAGCGGCATGCGCCGTCAGTGGCTGACGGCGAGCTGGTCGAGGTAGTCGGCGAGCTTCGCCTCGGCCGCGGCCCGGCGCGTCGGGACGTGCTCGGACGGAATCTCGTGGGGCCGGTAGTTCTTGAGCAACTGACGGGCCACCGTGACCTTGTGCACCTCGTCGGGGCCGTCGTAGATGCGAGCGGCACGGGCGTGGCGGTACATCGACTCGAGCGGCAGGTCCGTGGTGTAGCCGAGGCTGCCATGGATCTGGATCGCCCGGTCGATCACGTTGTAGAGCACCTTGGCGCCCCAGAACTTGATGACGCCGATCTCGACCCGGGCGTCGGAGTAGTGCCGCCCGGCGGCGTGGAGCTGGTCCATCTTCCACGCAGCCTGGAGGGTGAGCAGCCGGGCCGCCTGCATCTCGGCATGGCTCTCGGCGATCCAGTCCTGGATCATCTGCTTCTCCGCCAGGATCGACCCGTGCACATAGCGGGACAACGCCCGCTCGCACAGCATGTCGAAGGCCCGCGCCGACTGGCCGAGCCACCGCATCGCATGATGGATGCGGCCCGGCCCGAGGCGCTTCTGCGCCAACGCAAAGCCCTGACCGATCCCCGCTTCGCCGCCCACGATGTTCTCGAACGGCACCCGCACGTTGTCGTAGATGATCTCGGCATGGCCACCCGGCTCACCGGTGCGGTGGTCGGGCTCACCCATCGTGGGCACGTCCCGGACGATGTTCACCCCGGGGGTGTTCCGCGGGACCAGGATCATCGAGTACGACTTGTACGGCGACGCGTCGGCATCGAGGTTGGTCTTCACCATCACGAGCAGCAGGTCGGCGATCGACGCGTTCGACGAGAACCACTTGTGGCCGTTGATCACCCACTCGTCACCGTCGCGTACCGCCTGGGTGGTGAGCAGCGTCGGATCGGCGCCGGCACCGGGCTCGGTCATCGAGAAACAGGACCGGATCCGCCCGTCGAGCAGCGGCTGCATCCACTGATCCTTCTGGGCGTCGGTACCGCCGACGGCGAGCAGTTCCGCGTTGCCGGAGTCCGGTGCGTTGTTGCCGAAGATCGAGGGCGCATAGCCGCAGGCGCCGAGGATCTCGTGCATCAGACCGAGCTTCACCTGGCCGAACCCGAGGCCACCCATGTCGGGCGGCAGGTGGGCGGCCCACAGGCCCTGGCGCTTCACCTCCTCCTTCAGCGGTGCGGTGATCTGGTTGAACACGGCGCGACCCTCGGGGGTGCGCCAGTGCTCCGCCAGCGTCTCCAGCGGCATGATCTCGTTCCGGACGAACCCCCTCATCCAGTCGAGCTTCTCCTGGAACTCCGGATCGGTGGAGAAATCCCACGCCATCGTCGACCCCCTCGTGTACGCAGCGACGCGCCACCCTACGCCGTCACCGCCGCGCCCGTCCGAGGGCCCACACCCGCGCCGCCACGGGCATGCCGACCCGGCCTGCGGGCTGCCATGATCGACCACTCGTGGAACTGGTCTTGATCCGTCACGGGGAACCCGAGTGGGTGCACGACGGGCTGAACATCGACGATCCCCCGCTGACGACTCGAGGCCACGAGCAGGCCGACCGCCTCGGGACCGCACTGGCCGCCACCGTCTTCGACGAGGTCCACGTGTCGCCGCTGCAGCGGGCCCGCCAGACGGCGGCGCCGTTGCTGCGACGTCAGGGCCGGGCCGAAGTGGTGTCGCCCTGGCTCGAGGAGATCCGCAACCCGGTCTGGCACGGCACGCCCGCCGAGAAGGCAGACGCGGCCTACGCCGCCGACCGCGCCCGACCGTCCCATGAGCGGTGGGAAGGGTTGCCCGGCGGCGAACCGGTGAGCGACTTCGTGGCGCGGGTGCGCGAGGCCTGCGGGTTGTTCCTCGCGGAGCGCGGGATCGTGCCGGTCCGCGACGACCTGCCCGTGTGGCACCTCCCTGCGCCCGGCGCGCGGTACGCCTTCGTCGCCCACGCCGGCACGAACTCGGTGATCATCTCCTACCTGCTCGGGCTCGAACCGGTGCCGTGGGAGTGGGACCGCCTCGTGCTCGGCCACGCCTCGATCAGCCGGCTCGAGGTGGCCCCGACCGGCGACGGGTACGTGTTCAGCCTCGCCAAGCTGTCCGACGTCGAGCACCTTCCGGCCACCGACCGGACCCGCTGAACCGGCCGGCGGTAGCGTTTTCCCGCATGGCTCCCCCTGGCGAACCCGGCGACGGCGTCGACGTGATCGACATCGTCGTCGATCGGGCCGGCGGGCTCACCGTCGAGTTCGCCGACGGGTACACGGCTCGACTGGGTCTCGAGGAGTTGCGCACCGGGTGCCCGTGCGCCACCTGCCGGGGCTGGCGCGACCGGGGCGAGCCGGCGTGGCCCCGGCCCGGGGCACAGGCCGAGCTGCGCATCGTCGACGCCGATCTGATCGGCGCGTGGGGTATCTCGTTCCGGTGGAACGACGGTCACGACACGGGCATCTACCCGTGGGACGCGCTGCGTCGCTGGTGTGAGGAGGATTTCGGCGGCGAGTCGCCGTGAGCTTGCCTCCGCCTCCGCCACCGCCCCCGGCCTCACCGCCGAATCAGCCGCCGAGCGAGCCGCACTACCAGCCGCCGGTTGCCCCGGCAGTCTGCTTCCGCCACCCCGACCGGCCGACCGGTCGGTCGTGCACCCGCTGCGGACGACCCGCCTGCCCGGACTGCCTCGTCCAGGCCGCCGTCGGATCGCACTGCGTGACGTGCGCACGCAGCTCTTCGGGCCCGCCCCGGACACGCCGTCTCCCGGCAGGCTGGAGCGCTGCGAAGGTCCTCGTCGGGGTCCACGTCGTCGTATTCCTGGTCGGGCTCGTCAGTCGGGGCAGCGTCGACGTCTGGCAGGGCACCGTCGGTCGTTTCGAGTACGACTACGGCCTCAACGTCGCCTTCCTCGTGCGGGGCGAGTGGTACCGCCTGCTGACGAGCGGGTTCGTGCACTTCGGGATTCTCCATCTGGCGATGAACATGTTCGCCCTGTGGCAGTTGGGGCGCGAGCTGGAAGCACCGCTCGGGCCGACCCGCTTCACCCTGCTGTACGTCTCGTCGATCCTCGGGGGCGCCGGCCTCGTGGTGGCACTGCAGGTCGTCGACATCCCCTTCCTGAGCCAGCCGGGCCTCCAGGGCGGCGCGTCCGGGGGCATCTTCGGCCTGCTCGGTGCGCTCGCGATCGGATTGCGCCAGCGCGGCATCCCGATCATGCAGACCACCCTCGGGCCGGTCCTCGTCATCAACCTCCTGCTGACGCTGTCGCTGCAGCTCTCGATCGGCGGGCACCTCGGGGGGTTGCTCGCCGGCGCGGCGGCGGGCAGCGTCCTGCTGCGTCCACGGAACGGTCCTGCACCCGCACGCGATCTGTGGGCCCCGATCGGCGTGGGGTTCGCCGCCGTCGTACTGGCCGTCGTGGCGACGGCGCTCGCCTGACCGCACCGGTCCGCCCGGCGATCGGTGCCGCACCCCTTCCGTAGGGTCTCCCCGGTGCGTCCCCCACCCGCCGTGGAGGTCGTCCCGTGTCCCGTCGTTGCAGCCCACCCCGCGCCGCCGCAACCCGCCCACTCCCCCGAGCCGACGACCCCCTGCGGGATCCGCACGACGCCGTCGCCCTCATCGCCACCGTTGCGTCGCGTCCGGTCCAGCACGAGGTGGTCGTGGTCCTGCTCGACGCGGCGCGCCGGGGCGGTCCGGTGTTCGTCGTCGAGACCGGCGACGACCGCACCGAAGTCGAGATCGTGCTGGCGGTGATCGAGCTCGTCGAGCGCCTCCCCGCGGTGGACGCGCTCGTCATCGGGTCGATCCGGCCCGGAGCCAGCATCGATGACGCCGACCAGTACCACTGGCTCGACGCCGTGGAGGCCGCCGGGCTGATCGGGGTCGTCGTCGTCGACTGGTTCGTGCTCGACGGCACCACGGCGACGTCGCTCGCGGTCCGGTCCGGATCACCGTCCCAGTGGTGAACCGCCCGGGTTCCCGCTGGCTACGTTCGGGGCCGTGGGACTGCTCGATCGGATCCGGGCCGTGGCCGCCGAGGTCCTGGCGCCGGCTGCTCCGTTCGTCGACGGTGGCGAGCGCATCCCGCCCGAGCACCTCGCTGCCCTGGCCGAGGCGGGTGCGTTCGGGGTCCGGCGCGATCTCGTCCCACCGGCCGAGTTCGGCGCCATCAGCGAAACGCTGGCGGGCGCATGCGGGGCCACGGCGTTCGTCTGGCAGCAACACGGTGGCCCCTTGGGGTTGGCGGCCAACGGCCCCGACGCCATCCGGGCCCGGTGGGCTGGCACGCTCACGTCCGGCGAGGCGCTGGGCGGCGTGTGCTTCGCCCATCTGCGCCGCCCCGGTCCCGCCGTGCTGCGGGCCGAACCCGACGGTGCGGGATGGCGGTTCGTCGGAGTGGCGCCCTGGGCCACCTCGTGGGGCACCGCGGCGGTGTTCGCCGTCGCCGCCGCCACCGCCGACGACCGGGTCGTGTGGGCGTTCGTCGACGGCCACGAGCAACCCGGCCTCACCGCATCAGCTCCGCTTGCGCTGTCGGTGTTCCGGGCGACGTCGACGGTTCGGCTGTCCTTCGACGACTTCCACGTCACCCCCGACGCCGTCGCCGCCGTCCAGCCCGGGGCGTCATGGCGGCGGGCGGACCGAGTCGCAGGGAATCGCTGCAACCCGGCGGTGCTCGGCGTGGCGGCGGCTGCCCTCGAGCGACTGGCCGACGAACCACCTCCGGCGGCCGATGCTGCAGCGGCGCTGCGCGATCGCCTCGATGTCGTACGCCACGGCTGGGTGGCCCTCGCCACCGATCCCGCACCCGACCTCGACGAGCTCGCCCGCCACCGATCGGCGGCGCTCACACTGGCCGGCGAGGCCACCACCGCACTGCTCGCCGCCGTCGCCGGTGCCGGCATGCTGCTCGACCATCCCGCACAACGACTTGCGCGCGAGGCCGCGTTCTATACGGTCCAGGCCCAGACCCCGCTCGGGCGGGCGCACCGCCTGGCCGACCTCGCCAACGGTTGAGCGGCCCGAGCAGCGCCGCCCGCCGATCTCAACCCGGCTCGGCCTGCCCGGCACGTCGACGGTCGGGGCTGAGCCGCAAGCCGGCGGATCGCAGTCGCCGCACCAGGTCCCGGGAGTCGACGACGGTCGCCCCCCGAGCGATCGCATGCATCCGCCACTCCTCGGGTAGGTCGTAGTGGTCACCCTGGAACCCCCGGCGCGGGATCCCGAGCGCCTCGGCGAAGTCGTGCAGCTCCTCGAGGCTCTCGTCGCTGACCAGGTGGCACCAGCGGCGGCCCTTGAACCACCAGCGGGCCTCGTCCAGCAGGATCACGCCGACCAGTCTGCCGAGACACCCGTAGGCTCGGCGAGCGTGGAGGCCGAGCTGCGTGCCTGGTGGCGGGCCGACGCCGGGGCCGGCACCGATGCGATGCTCGAGCGGCTCCTCGCCCGCCATCGCGAACCGCACCGCCGCTACCACGGCGTCGCCCACGTGCGAGCGGTCGTCGGACGATGCCGGACGCTGCTCGCGACCGTTCCGGTACCCGACCCCGGCGCGGTCTGCCTCGCCGCCTGGTACCACGACGCCGTGTACGACCCGCGGGCCGAACCGGGCGCCAACGAAGCGGCGAGCGCCCGACTCGCCGTCGCCGATCTCACCGCGCTCGGGTTTCCCGCCGAGCGCTGCGCCGAGGTCGCCCGACTCGTCGAGCTCACCGCCGGCCACGAGGTGGACGACGGCGATCAGGCCGGGGCCGTGCTCGTCGATGCCGACCTTGCGGTCCTGGGCGCCGAACCCGGGGCGTACTCGGCCTACGTCGCCGGTGTGCGCGCCGAGTACGCCCACGTCGACGAGGCCGCCTGGCGCATCGGTCGCGCGGCGGTCCTGCGCCGGCTGCTCGCGCTCGATCCGCTGTTGCGGACCCCGCCGATGCAATCCACCGTCGCCCGGGCGCGCGCCAACCTCACGGCCGAGCTCGCCTCGCTCACGGCCTGACACCCAGCGATAAGCGGAAGCGCAGGGACGCCACAGGCCGCACCCGGCGAGAATCGCTGCGATGTGGGACCCCGCGCAGTATCTCCGGCACGCCGACAATCGGTCGCGACCCTTCTTCGACCTCGTGGGCCGGATCGCGATCGACCCCGGCGCGGTGCGCGCCGTCGCCGACGTCGGCTGCGGGCCGGGCCATCTGACCGTCACCCTCGCCGACCGGTGGCCCGGTGCACGCGTGGTCGGGATCGACACCTCGGCGGCGATGATCGAGCGCGCCCGAGCCGACCATCCCGGTGGCGACTGGCAGCTGGCCGATGCCCGAACATGGGCGCCTGCGGCGCCGCTCGACGTCGTCGTGTCCAACGCCGTGCTCCAGTGGGTCCCCGGTCACCGCAACGTCATCGGACGCCTGCTCGGCCTGGTGCGTCCCGGCGGGTGGCTCGCGTTCCAAGTTCCCGCCAACGACGGCGCCCCGGCCCAACGCACGCTCGCCGCGTTGGCCCGCAGCCCACAGTGGATCGAACGGGTCGGCCATCTCGCCGAGCGCGAGGAGCACGTCGCGGATCCGCAGGACTACGCCACCGGGCTCCTCGCCGCCGGTTGCGACCACGTCGACGCCTGGGAGACGACGTACGTCCATGTGCTCGCCGGCGACGACCCCGTGCTCGACTGGCTCGCCGGCACCGGACTGCGGCCGATCCTCGAGCATCTCGGCACGGACGGTCCGGCGTTCTGCACCGAACTTGCGCCGCTGCTGCGAGCCCACTACCCGACGGGCCCGCACGGGACGCTGTTCCCCTTCCGGCGGGTGTTCGCCGTGGCCCGCCGGGGCACCGGTCACGCCTCGCCCGCCGCGGTCCCGGGATCGAGCCCCCGGTAGCGTTCCCGGCGATGGGTGCTGCGTCGGTCGAAGTCGCCTCCCGGCTGCGAGCGGCGCTGGCATCGGTGCTGCTCGGGCGGCCCGACGCCGTGGAGTTGACCGTTGCTGCTGTGCTCGCGGGTGGGCACGTGCTGGTCGAGGATGTCCCCGGGGTGGGCAAGACGTTGCTGGGCAAGGCGCTCGGCGCTGCGATCGGCGGGTCGTTCGGACGCATCCAGGGCACCGCCGACCTGCTCCCCACGGACGTCACCGGGGTCAGCGTCTACGAGGAGCGGTCGGGCTCCTGGGTCTTCCGAGCGGGTCCGGTGTTCCACCACGTCGTGCTGGTCGATGAGCTGAACCGGGCCACCCCCCGGGCGCAGTCGGCGCTGCTCGAGGCGATGGCCGAAGGGCAGGTCTCCGTCGACGGCGCCGCCCGCCCCCTGCTGCAGCCGTTCCTCGTGCTCGCCACCCAGAACCCGGGAGGGCCGGGCACCTTCCCACTCGTCGAAGGCCAGCTCGACCGGTTCGCCGTGAGCGTGTCGCTCGGGCTGCCGCCCCGGGACGCCGAACGGGCGCTGCTCTCGGGCGACGGCGGGATCGCCGCACTCGAACACCTCCACGGGGTGACCAGCCCGGTCGGGCTCGCCGAGGCGCAGCGTGACGCCGCCTGCGTCCACGTCGCTGCGCCGGTGCTCGACTACCTGCTCGACGTGATCGAAGCGATCCGCAGCGTCCACGGCGGATTGCGACCGAGCCCGCGGGCTTCGCAGGCCTTGCTCGCCGTCACCCGGTCGCTCGCCTGTCTCGACGCTCGCGGCTTCGCAACCCCCGAGGACGTCCAGCGCGCCGCCCCCGCCGTGCTCGCCCACCGTGTGTCGGCAGGCGGTGCCGGCTTCGAACCCGCACGGGCCGACATCGCCCGGCTCCTGCGCACGGTGCCCGTCCCGGTCGGGTGATGCGCGTCCGCCGGCGGCCCACGCTGCGGCCCACGCCGAGCGGTGCCATGGTGGCGCTGCTGTTCGTCCTCGGCGCTCGCACCCTGCGCGAGCAGCCATCGCCGTGGTTGCGGCTGCTCGTCGTCGGAGCTGCGTTGCTGCTGGTCCTCGACGCGGCGTGGAGCCTGTTCGCCGTTCGCCGGCTCCGGATCGACCTGGTGGCCGCGCCGGTCGGGATCGTGGGTCGGCCGCTCACGAGCCGGCTGTCGGTGTCGGGCGCCAGCCTCGCGGTCGTCGTTCGCATGCTGTCGGTGCGTCGAGCGCCCGAGGTGCTCGTGCATCCCCCCGCCCAGGGTGAGTACGTCGCCGTGCCCGACCGCCGTGGCGTGTTCCCGGCCGCGACGCTTCGTACCCTGGCCCGCAGCCCGCTCGGGCTGCTCGCCGGCGGCTGGGTGTGGCAGGTGCACTTCGCCGTCCCGGTCCTCGTGGGTCCAATGCCCGTCGCCGTCACCGTCACCGGCTCGGGGCCGACGACGGCCCACGGCGACGGCGACGAGACCACCCGCAGCATGCGTCCCTACGTCCCGGGTGACCGGCCGGGGCTGGTGCACTGGCCGGCATCGGCACGGGCCGGCGAGCTGGTCGTGCGGCAGGTCGAACACGACGAACTCGCGCCGACCGTCGTGGTCGTCGACCTCGGACCCGAAGCCGGCGCCGCTGCCGAGCGGGCCGCCGCCGTCGGCGCCGGCCTCGTCGACTCGCTGCTCGCCCGGGGCGATCGCGTCACGCTCGTCACCAGCGCCGGCGCACGAACGGTGGCCGACGACCTCGCCGCCGCTGCCGCACTCGCGCTCGCCCGACCCGGCCCCGTGACCCACGACGCGAGCACCTTCCATGTCTCCCCGGAGGGGGTGACCGTCGCATGACTCGGCCGTTCCTTCCCGCCGTGCTCCTCGCACTGGCCACCGCCGGCGTCGCCGTCGTACAGGGCGAACCGGCCTGGCTCCTGCCCGTGGCGGTCGCCGCGCTTGCGGCCGGTGACCTCCTCGGCGGGCTGACCCGGCGGATCGTGGTCGCCGTCGCCGTCACCGGCGGCGTCGCAACCCTGGCCCTCGTCGTCGGCGGGGGCGGGCAGGCCGCCGTGCCCGTCGTTGCGACGATCACGTGTGCCGCAGCTGTCCGGCGCCGATCGCTCGCCCCTGCAGTGCTCGGCCCCGCGGCGGCGGCGGTCACCGCCGCTGTCGTCCTGCTCCCGGCGGGGCGGTTCCTGCCGCTCGCCCTCGTCGGCTGGAGCGCTGCCGCCGTCGGGCTGCTCGCCTCACCAGACCGCTTATCGCCTCTCGTCGAGCTCGGCACCCCGCGACGCAGTCCGGTCCTCGTGCGGGTCCTGACGACCGTCGCCCTGCTCGCGGTGTGCACCCCGTTGGTGGCAGCCCTGATCCCCGACCCGCCCGGTCGGGGCGATCCACGGCTCGGCGCCGGCGAGGTCGACGAGGGTCCCGGTCCCCCCGTGGCGTCGGGTTCGTTCCGGTCCACCGACCGCATCGACCTCGGCGTGCGCTCGCCCGTCGACGATCGCGAGGTGCTGCGGGTGCGCGCCGAGCGGCCGTCGTTGTGGCGGGGGCAAGTGTTCGACCGGTGGGACGGGAGAACGTGGACCCTCGCGCCCGGACTGGTCGATCGCGACCGGGTAACCGCCCGCACCGAGTTCGAGGCCGCCAACCGGTTCGGCATCGACCTCGAAGAGCAGCGGATGACCGTGGTCGAAGCGACCGACGTCGTCGTGGCGGCCCCTCGACTGGTCGACCATGCGACGCCGGTCCGAGCCCAGCGCGACCGCGACGGCACGATCCTCACCGACCGGCCTATGCCGCCCGGCACGACGTACCGGGTGACCTCCGCCGTGCTCAAGATCTCGGTGGGGGAACTCGAGGCCGCGGTGGCCGGCGGCGCCGACCCCGGCGAGCGGTACCGGGTGCTGCCCGCAGTGCCCGAACGGATCGTCACCCTCGCCCGGGAACTGACGGCGGGCGCCCCGACGACGCTCGCCAAGGTGCGGTCCATCGAGGCCTGGCTCGCCGCCAACATCACCTACACGCTCGACCTGCCCCCGCTGCCTGCGGGTGCCGACGCGGTCGACCACGTGCTGTTCGAGGACCGCCGCGGCTACTGCCAGCAGATCGCGTCGGCGATGGCGGTGTTGCTGCGGATCGCCGGCGTGCCCACCCGGGTTGCGACCGGGGTGGTCGCAGGGGAACGCGACGAGCTCAGCGGCGAGTGGATCGTGCGGGCCCAGGACGCGCACGCCTGGGTGGAAGTGTGGTTCCCCGGCATCGGGTGGTATGGCTTCGACCCCACCTCGGCCGTGCCCTTCGGCAGCCGTGACGGCGCCGGCTCGGCGCTCGCCGACGCACTGGCCGCCGCCGTTCCCGGTCTCGTCATCGCGATGGGGGCGCTCGCCATCGCCGGTGCCGTCGTCAGCGCACGGCGGGCCCGGCGGCGCCGGCCCGGTTGGGCGAGGCGTCAGGTCGATACCCTCGATCGGCTCAGCGGCGCCGTCGGGCGCCCCCGCTCGCCATCCACGCCGGTGCGCAGGCACGTCGCCGACGGGCTCGCCGGCTCACCGCTCGACCATCCCGATCTGCCGGGTGCCGTCGCCGTGGTCGAGCGCGCCCTCTACACCGACGACGAACCGGCGCCCACCGAGCGCCGGTTCGTCGAGGTGACGCTGGCGGAACTCAGGCGGGAAGCACGGCCTCGATGGCGCCGACGACCGTGGGATCGTCCGGCTTGACCATCGGCGCGAACCGGCGGGCGACGGTGCCGTCCGGCGCAACGAGGAACTTCTCGAAGTTCCAGCGGATGTCGCCGCTGTGGCCCTCGGCGTCGGCGACGGCGGTGAGCTCGGCGTAGATCGGATGCCGGCCCGGGCCGTTCACGTCGATCTTCTCCATCAACGGGAACGTGACCCCGTACGACGTGGAGCAAAAGGTCTGGATCTCCTCGGCCGTGCCTGGCTCCTGCCCCATGAACTGGTTGCAGGGGAACCCCACCACGAACAGGCCGCGCGGCCCGTAGGTCTTCTGCAGCTCCTCGAGGCCGCTGTACTGCGGTGTGAGCCCGCACTTGGACGCCACGTTGACGATCAGCAGCGCGTGCCCGGCGTACGCGCCGAGCGAGGTGGACTCACCGGACAGGGTGTGGACGGGGTGCTCGAACACGGACATGTCCTCATCCTCGCCCTCGGCCTGCGGCCACGTCGGATCGGACGGGCGCCCGGCGCGCCGTACAGTCGGACCGTGCGCATCGGATTGTTCCTCGGTTCCCCGCCCAAGCTCGACGAGTTGGTGGCCGGCGTCCGCTCGGCCCACGACAACGGCTTCAAGGCCGTGTGGGTCGCCCAGATCTTCGGCCTCGACGCCCTGACCGCGCTGGCCGTGGCCGGCAGCCAGGTTCCGGACATCGAGTTGGCCACCGGCGTCGTGCCGACGTTCCCCCGCCACCCGGGCATGCTGGCGGGCCAGGCGCTCACGGTGCAGGCGGCGACAGGGAACCGGCTCACGCTCGGCATCGGGCTCAGCCACCGCCCGGTGGTCGAAGGCATGTGGGGCTACCCGTGGGACAAGCCCGCCCGGCACCTTCGGGAGTACCTGGAGGCACTCGTGCCTGCGCTGCGCGGCGAGAACCTGGCCTACCGGGGTGAGACGATCACCTCGATCGGGCAGATCGGCGTCGCTGGCGTCACGGCGCCACCGGTGCTCGTCGCCGCCCTCGGCGAGCAGACGTTGCGGATCACGGGGCGACTGGCGGACGGCACCGTCACCTGGATGGTCGGTCTGCGCACGCTCGCCGATCACACCGTGCCGATCCTCACCGGTGCGGCCGAGGCCGCCGGGCGCCCGGCACCGCGCGTCGCCGTCGGCCTTCCCATCTGCGTGACGAACGACGTCGACGCCGCCCGGGCCAGGGCCAACAAGAGCTTCGCGATCTACGGGCAACTCCCGTCGTACCGGGCGATGCTCGACCGCGAAGGGGCGGCCAACCCCGGTGACGTGGCGATCCTCGGCGACGAGGACGAGGTCCGGTCCGGGGTGCGCGCGATCGCCGACGCCGGCGGCACCGACTTCGCCGCCAGCGTGTTCGGCTCACCCGAGGAGCAGGCCCGCACCACGGCGCTCCTCGCCGAGATCGCGGCCGGGCGGTAGCGCCCGCTGGCGACACGGGGCGGCCCCGGGGCGGCCCGCCCGCTGCAGGGTTAGCCTTGTGGCCGTGGACGACCGCCTGTACTTCCGCCAGCTCCTGTCCGGCCGCGACTTCGCCGTCGGTGACGGCTTGGCCTCCCAGATGGTCAACTTCGTCTACGCCATCGGTGACCGCGCCACCGGCGAGTGCGTGCTGGTCGATCCGGCGTACGCCGTGCGCGAACTCGTCGAGATCGTCGGAGCCGACGACATGCGGGTCGTCGGCGCGCTCGCCACCCACTACCACCCCGATCACGTGGGCGGTTCGATGATGGGCTATCGGATCGAAGGCGTCCGTGAGCTGCTCGAGTTGCAGGGCATGAAGATCCACGTGCAGGAAGCCGAAGCGGCTTACGTGCGCAAGGTGACCGCCGTGTCCGAGAGCGACCTCGCGGTGCACGAACCGGGCGACGTCGTCACCGTCGGGGCGATCCCGATCGAGCTGGTGCACACGCCGGGGCACACGCCGGGGAGCCAGTGCTTCCTGGTCGAGCACCGGCTCGTCTCGGGCGACACGCTGTTCCTCGACGGTTGCGGGCGCACCGACCTGCCCGGCAGCGATCCCGACGCCATGTACGACAGCCTCCAGCGCCTCGCCCGGCTGCCCGACGACACGATCGTGCACCCGGGCCACCGCTATTCGGTTCCCGCCTCGGGCACAATGGAAGCCGTGCGGCACAACAACATCGTCTACAAGCCCCGCAACAAAGAGGGCTGGATGATGATGTTCGGCAACCAGTGACGGTCGCTGCGCCCCCCGCCGGGCTCAGCGACCCGGGCGCGGCCGCCTGAGCCAGACGTAGAGCCAGATCAGCCCGAGCAACACGGCGACGAGCAGCACGGCCCGCAGCAACCACAGCAGGGTGCCGACGAGCGCGCCGAGCAGCCACCAGGCGAGCAGGACCACGATCACCCAACCGACGACGGTGGCCGCCAGCGAGCGGGCCCGGCCGGGCACGGCCCGCTACTCCCCGACCGACCAGAACCGTGCCGAGGCCACCCGGTCGGCGCCGTACACCGGGTCCTTGGCGTCGATCCGGTACTTCCAGTTGTCCGCGGCGAGGATGCCGGACGCGCCGAGCAGGGCCCGCATGTTGTGGTAATTCGGGTGCTGGAAGTGGGCCTCGAGCGATGCGGCGTCGGTCCACAGTTCGTAGACCTGGATGCGGCCCGGCACCACAGGATCGGCGGCGAAGCAGTAGGCCAGGCACCCCGGCTCGTCGTCGCGGGTGGCCTTCTGCAGCGCAGCGCTCTCGGCCACGACCGCGTCGCGGGTCTCGATGGGGACGTCGATGATGCCGGCGATGATGATCACGCCGCCGACGCTACCCCGGTCGCACCGCAGGGGACTCGGGCCGCGCCGACCCGAGTACCCGGTCAGCGGAAGCGGCGTTCGAGCTCCTCGAGGCGTTCCTGGGCACTCATCCACTGCTCCATCAACGCGGCGGCCGTGTCCTTGGCGGCGCCGTAGGCCTTCGACGCCTCGAGCACCTTGTCGTTGTCTTCGTAGAGCGACGAATCCGACAGCCGCCGCTGCCAGTCGGCCACCTCGGCCTCGGCGGCGCCGAGCGCCTTTTCGAGCTGCTCGACCTTGCGGCGCAGGTCCCTCGTGGCGGCGTAGCGCTCGTTGCGCTTGTCCGCAGCGACCCGCTTGTCGCCCTGACGGTCCGGGCGGTCCGCGCGCTCGGTCCGATCCGCGCGCTCGGTCCGGACGCTGCGATCCGGCCGGGCCGGGGACACGGCCGGCACCGCCCGCCCGGTGAGTACCGCCTCGTCGACCCCGGGCACCTGCCGCACCCGGCCGTCTCGCACGGCCACCAGACCGGAGGCCACCTCGCGCACCAGGTACCGGTCGTGGGTGACGAGCAGCACCGTGCCGGGGTAGGCGCGCAGGGCGTCGATCAGCACGTCGCAGCTCGAGAGGTCGAGATGGTTGGTCGGTTCGTCGAGCACGAGGAGATTGACCGGGTTCACCAAGGCCTTGGCCAGGGCGAGCCGGGTTCGCTCCCCGCCCGACAGCTCCCCCACCTGGCGGTCGGCGGCCTCGCCGGGGAACCCGAAGCTGCCGAGCACCGTGCGCAGGTTGCGGTTCTTCGCCTGGTTGCCGGCCGCGAGTGCGAACTCCTGGTACACGGTGTTGGCGAAGTCGAGGCCGTCGACCTGATGCTGGGCGAACGTGGCGACGTCGACGTTGGCGCCGACGCTGCACCGCCCGGCGAGCGGCGCCAGCTCGCCGAGGATCACCTTGAGCAGGGTGGTCTTGCCGGCACCGTTCGGACCGACGAGGGCCCACTTCTCGCCGCGCTCGACGACGAGGTCGACGCCGCGCACGACCGGCGTGCCGTCGTAGCCAGCGTCCACGCCGGCGAGTTCGACCACGACCCGGGAGGACCGCCGCGGTTCGGGGAAGGCGAACCGCGTGACCACCTCACGCTCGGTGGGGACCTCGATGCGGTCGAGCTTCTCCAACGTCTTCAGCCGGCTCTGGACCTGGCGGGCCTTGGTGGCCTTGTAGCGGAAGCGGTCGACGAAGCGCTCGATCTGTGCGACCCGCCGCTCCTGCTGGGCCCGGCGAGCCTCCATCTGGGCCAGACGCTCCTCGCGCTGCACCACGAACTCCGCGAACCCACCCACGTACTCCGTCGCCGTGCCGAAGGCCAGTTCCACCACGCGGTCGGCGACGGCATCGATGAAGTCCCGGTCGTGGCTGACCACGAGCACCGCCCCCGGGTAGGCGAGCAGGGCGTCTTCGAGCCACCCCACCGAGTCGGTGTCGAGATGGTTGGTCGGCTCGTCGAGGATCAGCACGTCGGGTTGGTCGAGCAGGAGGCGGGCCAGCGCAGCCCGCATGCGCCAGCCGCCCGACATCGACCGGAGCGGCCGGTCGGCATCGCCCGGGGAGAAGCCGAGTCCGGCCAGGATCCGGTTCGCCTCTGCCTCGAGCGCGTAGCCGCCGAGGGCCTCGTACCGGTGCTGGGCCTCGCCGAAGGCCGCCAGCAGCCGGTCGTGTTCCGGGCCCGCCGGCGGGGCCGACGCCAGCTGCCGCTGGAGTTCGTGCAGCGCCCGTTCGAGGTCGCGCACCTCACCGGCGCCGTCGAGGACGGTGTCGAGCACGGTGCCGTCGCTCGTCTCGGTCAGCTCCTGGGGGAGGTACCCGACGCGACAGTCGCGAGGGCGGTGGACGTCGCCCGCGTCGGGAGCACGTTCGCCCAGGATGAGTTCGATGAGCGTCGTCTTGCCCGCCCCGTTCGTGCCCACGAGCGCCGTGCGCCGACCGGGGTGCAACTGGAACGTGACCTCCCGGAACAGCACGCGCGCCCCGAAGGACATCGACAGCCCGCTCACCGAGATCACGAGGACCAGACGCTACCGGCCTACCGGCGTGCGGCGCCGGGAAACCCCGCCACACCCCCCTGGCACGCTGCGGGTCATGAGCACCGAGCAGCTTCCCCTCCTCCCCGACGAGGTCGTGGCTCGGATCCGGCCGGCCCGCCGCCGGCCGGCCCCCGTGCCCGCCCAGCTTCGACTCGACGCCGAAACCCGCCGGATCGGCCTGGCCGGCCTGGCCCAGGTGAAGGCGATCCTGGCCGCCCAGGAAGCCCAGCGGCGGGCCGCCTGATCGTCGGTCAGTCCACGGGCAGGCCGAGCCCCCGACTGATGACGAGCCGCTGGATCTCACTGGTGCCCTCGCCGATCTCGAGGATCTTGGCATCGCGGTAGAAGCGGGCGACCGGTGTCTCGTCGATGAACCCGTACCCGCCGAAGATCTGGGTCGCCTCCCGCGCTGCGGTCACGGCGGCCTCGGTTGCGTAGAGCTTGGCCACGGCGGCCGCCTGCTTGAACGGCTTGCCGTGATCCTTCAGCCAGGCCGCCCGGTACGTCAGGGCACGGGCAGCCTCGGCCATCACCTGCAGGTCGGCGATCTTGAACGCCACCGCCTGGTAGGAGCCGATGGCACGACCGAACGCGTTGCGCTGCTTGGCGTACGCGACGCACTCGCCCAGGCACCCTTCGACGAGGCCGACAGCGAGCGCGGCGATGGCGATGCGACCGTCGTCGAGGGTGGCGAGGAACTGCCGGAAGCCCTGCCCCTCTGCGCCGAGCCGGTGGTGGGCCGGCACCCGCAGCTCCTGGAACACCAGACCATGGGTGTCCGAGGCGTGCCAGCCGACTTTGCGGTACGGCGGCTCGACGATCAGGCCCGGCGTCCCGGCGGGGACGAGGAACGCCGTGACCCCGGCAGGCGTCCGGGCGGTCACCGTGATGACGGACGTGATCGACGTGCCCGAGTTGGTGATGAACGCCTTCGACCCGTCGATCACCCAGTCGCCGGTGGCGTCCTGGCGGGCGCGCGTCCGGGTGGCGCCGGCGTCGGACCCGCCGTCGGGTTCGGTCAACCCGAACGCCCCGAGGGCCCGGCCGGCGACCAGATCGGGCAGCCAGGTCGCCTTCTGGTCCTCGGTTCCGAAGGAGTGGATCGGGTTGATCCCGAGCCCGACCCCGGCCGACAGGGTGATCCCCATCGACTGGTCCACCCGGCCGAGTTCTTCGATCGCCAGGCACAGCGCCGTGAAGTCGGCCCCGGCACCGCCCCATCGTTCCTCGCTGACCAAGCCGAACAGCCCGAGCGCCCCCATGGCGTGCACCACCTCGACCGGGAAGTGATGGTTACGGTCCCAGGCGTCGGCGTGCGGGGCGATCTCCTTGGCGGCGAAGTCCCGGACGACGGCCCGGAGCGCCTCGTGCTCCTCGGCGAACTCGACGGTCATCGCGGCAAACCTTTCGTTGGAGCAGTGTCCTGGTGCTCAGCGTGGCACGACCGCTGCCCGGGCCCGAGCCAGCGCGCCCGGGTCGGCGCCCGAGAGTTCGAGCCGGGCGCCGGCCGATACGGCGAGCCGGGCGATACGGGCCACCTCGTCGAGATCGGTCGACGCGTCGACCGGCACGACCAGAGCCCGTGACCCGGCGAGCAACGCCTCCTCGGCTGCACCGGCATCGGCGACGACCGTGCCCGCCGGTCGCACGGCCGGAACCGACCGCCGTAGGTCCTCACCCGGGGTCCAGTAGCCCACGGCCGGAAGGCTACGACACCGCCGCGCGCTCCAGCGCGTCGCTGATGGCCACCGGCACCGGGGCCAGGCCGTGATGCGCAACCCCGGAGGCGCGCCGGGCGCGCGCGGCACCCGGGTCGTCGAGCGTGCGGATGGGCATGCCACCGGCGACGGCGAGCTCGAGGAGCGGGGTTGCACCCGCCGGCGCGAGTTCGCCCAGCCCGGCGACCAGCACCGAACCGTCGCTGCGCCGCCAGACCTGCTTGCGGCCGGGCAGGGTGCGCTTGCCCGGCGAGTGCTTGCGCCGCGGACGCCCGCCGGACTCCACCAGCTTGTAGACGGCACCGAGATGCGGCGCATCGGCGCTCGTCCCGAACCGGGTCCCCACCCCGAACCGGTCGATCGGGGCGCCGGTCGCCAGCAACCGGCGCACCTCGCCGGCATCGAGGTCACCGGACACCAGGATGCGCACCCCGGCGTGGCCGGCGGCGTCGAGCCGGGCCCGCACGCCGCGCGCCAACTCGGCCAGGTCGCCGGAGTCGAGCCGGACCGCCGCGCAGGCATGGCCGACCGTGCGCATCGCCTCGATCGCCCGCTCGGCACCCACCAGCGTGTCGTAGGTGTCGATCAACAGCACCGTGCCCGGGCCGTGATGGCGCAGGAACGCGACGAAGGCCGCCGTCTCGTCGTCGTGGGCCATCACGTAGCTGTGGGCCATCGTGCCCGCCGGCGGGATCCCCCATCGGTGGGCCGCCTCGACGAGCGAGGTACCGGCAGCGCCACCGACCCACGCGGCCCGGGCGGCGGTGCGGGCTGCATCCCCACCGTGATCGCGCCGGGCCGAGAAATCGACCCAGGCTCGCCCGGCGCACGCCTCGGTCAGCAGCGCTGCGGTGGTGGCGAGCATCGTTCCGACGGCGACATGGTTCAGCAGCAGCGTCTCGAGGAGTTGACCTTCGAGCAGCGGCGCTTCGACGCTCAGCAGCGGCACGCCGGCGGGGAGCACCTCGCCTTCGGCCACGGCCCGCACGGAACCGCGGAACCGGAATCCGGCGAGATGCTCGACGAAGGCCGGGGCGACGGCACCCGTCGCTGCCAGCCATTCGAGTTGGTCGTCGGCGAAACGGAACCGCTGCACGTCAGCGAGCGCGGCGTCGATCCCATCGGCGACGAGCCAGGGCCGCCCGGGGGGCAGCGAGCGGACGAACAGCTCGAAGGTGGCCGGCACCTCGTGCAGACCCTCGGCATGTAGCGCCGAGCCCATGGTCAGCTCGTAGAGGTCGCAGAACAGCCCGAGCGGCGCGGCCATCTCGCCAGTGTCCCTGGCCGGGCCGGGGGCCCGGCCAGGGTCGGACGGTCCGACTGCGGTCACGCCCCGAGTCGCTCGGCGAAGAACGCAAGGGTGCGCTCTTCGGCGAGTGCGGCCGACACCGCGTCCCAACTGGCCCGCTGGTCGCAGTTGAACCCGTGCTGGGCACCGTCGTAGACGTGCACGGTCACCTGCGGCCAGGCGGCGGCGAGCGCCCGCACGTCCTCGAGGGGCAGCGCGTGGTCCAACTCGCCGTAGTGCATCACCATCGGCACGACCGGGGTGTGGTCCTTCAGCGTCGGGGTCCCGCCGCCGTAGTAACTCGACGCCGCGGCGAACACGTCGCCGCACTCGATGGCGCAACGGGCGGTGAGCAGCCCGCCCCAGCAGTAGCCCACGACACCCACCTTGCCCGCCGAGGCGACCGCCGCGGCCGCCGCCCGCAGGTCGAGCATCACGGCCACCGGATCGGTCTTCACCCGGGCCAGTTCGATCCCTTGGGTCATGCCGTCGGCGTCGTAGCCGAGTTCGACGCCTCGCTCGACCCGGTCGAACAGCGCCGGGGCGATGGCGAGATAGCCATGTGCCGCATAGCGATCGGCCACGGCCCGGATGTGCTCGTTCACCCCGAAGATCTCCTGGATCACCACCACGCCGCCGATCGGTGTGCCGGTGGGGGCGGCCCGGTACGCCCCCAGTTCGAAGCCGTCGGACGCCGTCAGTGTCAAGTGCTCACCCATGGGCGGGATCGTAGAGTGCGGGACCGTGCGGGTGTCCTTGACGTTCGACAACGGCCCGACGGTCGGGGTGACCGACCGGGTGCTCGACGTGCTCGGCGAACGTGGTCTGCGGGCGTCGTTCTTCGTGGTCGGTTCACAGCTCGAACGACCGGGCGCCCGAGCGCTCGCCGAACGGGCCGTCGCCGAGGGTCACCTCGTCGGCAACCACTCCCGCACCCACACCGTGCAGCTCGGCGTGCTCGACGACGAGCGCATCGCCGACGAGATCGACGGCGCAGCAGCGCTGATCGGCCCACTCGCCGGCGCCGAGCGGTGGTTCCGGCCCTTCGGCGGCGGCGGGATCATCGACGAGCGCCTTCTCGGGGAACGTGCGCTGGCCCATCTCCGGCAGGGGGGCTGGAGCGTCGTCACCTGGAACAGCGTCCCGCGCGACTGGGAGGAACCGATCCGCTACGTCGACCGGTGCCGGCAGGAGGTGGCCGCGCTCGATTGGGCCGTGGTCGTGCTCCACGACCTGCCGACCGGGGCCATGGACCACCTCGGCCGGCTGCTCGACGGGCTGGCCGCCGACGGTGCCGAACTGGTGGACCCCGACGCCGGATTCCCCGACGACTGCCTCGTGCTGCGCCACGGCCGGCCGGTCCGCTGAGGCCCTGATGCCGCATCTCGATCCCGTCCCGCCGGAGGCCGCCACCGGGATCCTGGCCGAGGAGTACGCCGAGGCGATCCGCCGGGCCGGGCGCATCTGGGGGATCGTCGCCGTCCAGAGCCACAACCCGCCCGCCCTGCGCGACTCGTTGCGGCTCTATGCGACGTTGATGTTCGGGCCCGGGCCGCTGCGGCGCGACCAGCGCGAGCTGATCGCCGTCGTCACCTCGGCGGTCAACGGCTGCGTGTACTGAACGCGCGCCCACCTGCACGACCTCCGGTCGGAGGTCGAGGACCAGGACCTGATCGACCGGGTGGCGCGCGACTGGCCGCAGGCCGGGCTGGCCCCACCGGAGGCGGCCCTGGCCAGCTACGCCGAGCGCCTCACCCGTGACCCGGCGAGCTGCCACGGCGACCCGTCCTCGCTGCAGGGCTTGCGAGATCAGGGCTTCTCCGACCGGGCGATCAACGACGTGGTGCAGATCTGCGCGTACTTCAACTACATCAACCGCATCGCCGACGGCCTGGGGCTCGAACCCGAACCATGGATCGACGATCTCGGCCGGGCCCGGGAGCCGTGAGCCTGCGCGTCGCCCTCGTCGGCGGCCCGATGTACGACGGGCTGTACCGCTCACTCGGGCTGTTCGACGAGGTCGAGGTCGTCGTCCACGCCGATCACCCGACCCTCAACCGGGAACTGGCACGCCGCCTCGGCGCCGGGGAACGGCTCGACCTGATCGCCACCCACTCGAAGTACGCCCCGTCGCAAGCAGCGTGGCTCACGCCGCTCGAGGAGTCGCTCGACGAGGTCGACCTCGACGCGTTCGCCGAGCGGGCGCTCGCGCTGTGCCGATGGCAGGGTCGGCTGCTGTCGTTGCCCCGCAACATCGACGTGCGCACCCTGTGGGTCGACGCCGATGCGGTGCCGGCGGTGCCGACGACTTGGACCGACCTCGACGCGTCGGGGCTGGCGTTCGGGTTCACCGGCCGCGACAGCGGACTGTTCGGAACGTTCTTCGAGGTCGTCACCGCCTGGGGCGGGCGGTTGTTCACCCCCGACGGCACCCCGGCGCTGGTCTCGGACGTCGCCGGCGACGCCCTGACGATGCTGCGACGGCTGGCCGGACGCCTGCCGGAGTCGCAGGCAGAATGGCACTACGACGACGTGGACATCGCGCTCGGCGCGGGCGTCGTGCCGATGGCAGCTGCGTGGCCGGGCGGGACCGCAGCACTGCGGGCCACCACGGCCGGCCCTCGCCTGCGACCGCACCCGTACTTCGACGGCATCTCGTACTCCGGCTGTCACTCGTGGGCGATCCCGACGACCTGTGGCGACCTCCCCGGGGCGGTCGCCCTGCTCGGCCGGCTCGGCTCGGCCACTGCGCACCGGGTCGACGCCGTGGCGGGCACCGTGCCGGCCCGCACCGACGTGCTCGCTGCGATCCAGCCGGCCGACGCCGTCGACGCCGCGCGTTGGGACGTGCTGCGCCGAACGATCGCCGACGGCATGATCACCTACCCGCCCTTGCACCGGTTCCCCGAGATCGAGGACGCCTGCTGGTCGACGATCCGGGACGTGCTCGTCGGGCGGACCGCGCTCGGCGATGCCCTCGGGATCATGCAGGCGGCTGCGATCGCCGCTTGCGCCTGAGCACGGGGGGGCGTCGGCACCGGTCGGGGCGCACCGTCGGAGTTCAGCGGACGATGCGGACCCCGGTGATCCCACCGTCGAGCACCCACTCCGATCCCGTGGTGAACGTCGTGTCCGCGGCCAGGTAGGCGATGGCGTCGACGACGGCCTCGGTCGGCACGAGGTCGCCGAGCGGTTGGCGGGCCCGCAGGGCCGCACCTGCGCCGGCAGGATCCGGGGCGGTCGCGATCAAGCGCCGCACCCAGGGACCATCGACGGTGCCGGGGCACACACAGTTCACCCGGATGCCGTGGGCCACCTCGTCGGCCGCCATCGCCTTGGTGAGGGCGAGTACCGCCCCTTTCGAGGCGCTGTAGACGGCCCGCTCGACGAGACCGACGACCGCAGCCACCGAGCACGTGTTGACGATTGCGCCCCGGCCGGCCGCCCGCATCGCCGGCAACGCTGCACGCGAGACGTACGCCATGGCGAACACGTTGACGGCGAACACCCGCTGCCAGTCCGCAGGAGTCGCCGTCACCACGTCCCCGACGGCGCTCACCCCTGCGTTGTTGCACAGCACGTCGATGCGGCCGTGCTCGTCGAGCACCCGGCCGATCGCCGAGCCACACGCATCGGGGTCGGCCAGATCGACACGCACGTCGGCGCCCTCGGCGACGTCGAGCCCGACGGCGACGTCACCCCCAGCGGCGAAGCGCTCCAGGATCGCCGAACCGATCCCGCCGACCGATCCCGTCACGACGACCACCCGAGCCATCGCGCGAGCCTACGGTGAGCTCGTGACCCGCATCGTCGCCGCCCGCACGCTCGACGTGCGCGCTCCCACCTCGCGCACCCTCGCCGGTTCCGACGCCGTGCACACCGATCCGGACTATTCGGGCGCATACGTGTTCCTCGAGACCGACGACGGCCCGACCGGGGTCGGGATGACCTTCACCGTCGGTCGCGGCAACGATCTGTGCTGCGACGCGATCGCAGCGCTCGCGCCGCTGGTGGTCGGGCGCGAGCTCGACGAGTTCATCGCAGCGCCGGCGACCTGGTGGCGCCGGTTGACCAACGACAGCCAGCTTCGCTGGCTCGGCCCCGAGAAGGGGGTCATCCACCTCGCAACCGCGGCGATCGTCAACGCACTGTGGGACCTGTGGGCCAAGGTCGAGGCGAAGCCGCTGTGGCAGTTGGTCTGCGACCTCACCCCCGAACAGTTCGTCGACTGTGTGGAGTTCCGGTATCTCACCGACTTCTGCGACCGGGACCGCGCGCTCGACGTCCTACGGGCCGCAGCACCCGGCAAGGCCGCCCGTATCGCGGAGCTTCGACGCGACGGGTATCCGGCCTACCTCACCTCGGCCGGCTGGCTCGGGTACCCCGAGCCGGAGGTACGCGACCGGTGCCGGCAGGCGCTCGGCGCCGGGTGGCGCAGCTTCAAGACCAAGGTCGGTGTCGATGTCAGCTCGGACATCCGCCGCTGCGAGGTGATGCGCGAAGAGCTCGGCGACGGCGTCGCGCTCGCCGCCGACGCGAACCAGGTGTGGGACGTCGGCACCGCCATCGAGTGGATGGGCCACCTGCGCCCGTTCGGTCTGCGTTGGATCGAGGAACCGACGAGCTGCGACGACGTGCTCGGCCACGCCGCCATCCGCCGAGGGGTTGCACCGGTCGGGGTTGCGACCGGTGAGCACGCAGCGAACCGGGTGGTGTTCAAGCAGCTCCTGCAGGCCGACGCGATCGACTACGTGCAGGTCGACGCCTGCCGGCTCGGCGGCGTCAACGAGGTGCTCGCCGTGCTGCTGCTCGCCGCGGTCGCCGGCCGGCCGGTGTGCCCGCACGCCGGGGGCCTGGGGCTGTGCGAGATGGTGCAGCACCTCGCCGTCATCGACTACGTGTGCGTGTCCGGTTCGCTCGCAGACCGCACCGCCGAGTTCGCCGACCATCTCCACGAGCACTTCGTGTACCCCTCGGTGGTGCGCGACGGGCGGTACGTCCTGCCCGAGGCGCCCGGCTACTCCGTCGAGCTGCACCCCGAGTCGTACGCCGCGCTGCGCTGGCCCGACGGGGCGGTGTGGCGGTGAGCGAGCCGCCGGATCCGGCTCGGATCGGACTCGGTTGCGCGCCGTTGGGAAACCTCTACGAAGCGGTAGGTGACGACGACGCCGTCGCCACGGTCCTGGCGGCTCGGGCGGCGGGGATGCGGGTGTTCGACACCGCTCCGCTGTACGGCCACGGATTGTCCGAGCAACGGTTGGGACGGGCGCTCGCCGGCCTGCCCCGTCACGAGATCACGGTGTCGACCAAGGTCGGCCGGCTCCTCGTCGACGGCGACCCGGGTCCGACGATCTTCGCCGACGTCCCGGCGCTGCGGCCCGTGTTCGATTTCTCCCGCAGTGGCGTACGCCGCTCGGTGGAGTCGAGCCTGCATCGACTGGGCCTCGACCGGCTCGACATCGTCCACGTCCACGATCCCGACGACCATGAATCCGACGCCTGCACCGAGGCGTTTCCGGCTCTGATCGAGTTGCGCGACGAGGGCGTCGTCGGCGCCGTCGGCTGCGGGATGAACCAGGCAGCGATGCTCCAGCGATTCGTCGAACGGATCGACCTCGACGTGATCTTGCTCGCCGGGCGCTGGTCCGTGCTCGACCACGACGACTCCGCTCGGGCGCTGCTCGACCGCTGCGTCGAGCGGGGCGTCGGCGTGATCGTCGGCGGCGTGCTCAACTCCGGCCTGCTCGCCGGCGGCAACACGTTCGACTACGGCCCGGCCGACCGCGAGCGCCGGGCGGCAGCGGGCCGGCTGCGCGACCGCTGCGCCCACCACGGTGTCGGTCTGCTCGACGTCGCTGTGCAGTTCCCGTTGCGGCACCCGGCGGTGCGCACGGTGCTCGTCGGTGCCCGCAGCACGGCCGAGGTCGAGGCCGACCTGCGGGCGAGCAGCACCCGGATCCCCGACGAACTCTGGGCCGACCTCGGCCTCAGCGGCTGAGGTCAGCCCAGAGCCGGCGGCTACTTCTTGCCGAACCCGAACAGGTTCTGGCCGACCTTGCGCATCTGGATCTCCTCGGAGCCCTCGGTGATCCGGTACCGGCGGTGGTGCCGGTAGATGTGCTCGAAGGGCATGTGCCGGCTGTAGCCGACCCCGCCGCAGGTCTGCATCGCCCGGTCCGCCGCGTCGCACGCCAAGCGGTTCGCCTTGTAGTTGCACATCGCGACGAGGTGCGTGACCTCCATGTGGTGCTTCTGGTCGAGCATCCAGGCGGTGTAACGCACGAGCTGGCGCAGCATCGCAGCGTCGGTGTGCAACTCGATGAGCGGGAACTGGATGCCCTGGTTCACGGAGAGCTTCTTGCCCCACGTGTAGCGCTTGTTCGCATAGGCGACCGCTTCGTTGATGCAGAACTGGGCGGCACCGAGCGACGACGCTGCCTGTCGGATGCGGTTCTCGTGCACGAAGTGCTGCGCGAGATCGAGACCGTGGTCGACCCGGCCGAACACCGAGGTCTGCGGCACCCGGACGTCGGTCAGCGACACCTCCGCGTGGTCGGTCGGCATGTTGAACGTCCACCAGAAGAACTCGACCTTGAACCCGGGCGAGTTGGTCGGGACGAGGAACGCCGTGATGCCGATCGGGTCGCCCGGGTTGCCCGAGGTGCGGGCGAAGATGATGTCGTGGGTGGCGTGGTGGAGCCCGGAGTTCCACCGTTTGGCCCCGTTGATCACCCATTCCTCGCCGTCGCGGTAGGCGCGGGTCTCGAGGTGCGTGGCATCGGAGCCGTGGTTGGGTTCGGTGAGACCGAACGCCAGTCGCTTGGTGCCCTCGAGGAACCCGGGCATCCACTCGGCCTTCTGCTCGGGGGTGCCGAAGTCGCGCATCATCAGCACCGTCGGGAAGTTGCCGACGATCGAGGACTCGTTCTGCAGGTCGTTGTGCAACCCGAGACCCTTGGTGGCGAGGTGCTCGCGGATGATCGCCATCTCGAGGTTGGTCGCCTGCTGACCGCCGTACTCCTTCGGGAGGGCGAGGCGCAGGAAGCCCGCCGCGTCGGCCCGGCGGCGCATCTCGCGCAGCAACGCCTCCCAGTCGGGGCGGGGCACGCCACCGGCCTCGAAGTCGGTACGGGCGTACTCGCGGCGGTGGTCGAAGAACCGCTCGTTGTCGTCGGCGGCCTGCAACGGCTTGATCTCCGCCTCGATGAACGCATCGAGTTCGTCGAGGCGGGCCTGGATGGCGGGCGGGATCGAGAAGTCCACGGGCGTGCTCCGTCTGCTCGGCGGCGAGCGCCCCTCGCGCCCACTCCCCGGCGGCGAATCTACGGGCCGGGTCGCGCGCGGACCGAAACGGCTAGAACGGCACGGTGACCGACGACGACCCCGTGCCGGTCGCAGAGCGCGTGCCGCAGCACGCCGTCGGGCGCAGGGCCCGGGTGCCCCGGTGACCGCGGCGGTGCGCCGGGCACCCCTCGGCGCTACGCGGCTCGAGCTGATCGCCCTCGTGCAGTTCCTCGGCACCGGCATGCTCCTGTCGGGCGTCCCCCGCTACCTGCGCGAGGAGCTCGGCGCCAGCCGGACCGCCGTGGGGATCGCGACCACGATCTTCTTCGTCGGTGCACTCGCCGTGCGACCCGCCCTCGGCCGCGCCCTGGACCGGTACGGGCGCCGCCGCTTCTTCCGCTGGTCGCTGGCCGGGCTGACGATCCTCACGATCGGGCTCGAACTGTCGAGCACGGTCGTCGCCGTGGGGGCGTTGCGCCTCGTACAGGGTGCGTTCGGCGCCGCGTTCTACACCTCGATCGCGACGATGACCGCCGACGTCGCCCCGCCCGACAAGCGGGGCTCTGCGGTCGGCCGGTTGTCGTTCGCGACGTACCTCGGGTTCGTGTTCGGCCCACTGATCGCCGACGTGGTGATCCCCTTCGGCTTCTCGGCCCTGTGGGCCGTGGTGACCCTGGCGATGGCCGGCGCGCTCACGCTGGCCTGGTCCCATCCCGAGACACGACCGGAACTCGCTCCGGGCGAGGTTCGCTCGCGTCCCCCGCTCATCCATCCGGCCGTGATCCGTCCTGGCCTGGCCCAGGCGGCGGTGTCGTTCGCCCTTTCGGCCACGACGGCGTTCTCCCCCGAGTTCGCCGGTTTCGTCGGCATCGATCGTCCGGGCACGCTGTTTTCCGCCTACGCCGTCACCGTGCTGTTCGTGCGCGTGCCGGCGGGCCGGGCCTCGGACCGCCTCGGCGCGCACGTCGTCGCGATCCCGGCGCTCGCCCTCGGCGCAGTGGCTCTCGTCGTGCTGTCGCAGGCCCGCGCCCCGTGGTGGGCCTACCTGGCAATGGGGGTCGTCGGCATCGGGATGGGTGCGGTGTTCCCCGCGATGACCGCACTCGCCGTCGATCGTGCGCCCCCGGCCGAGCGCGGTGCTGCGCTCGGCTCGTTCCTCGCCTTCAACGACATCGGCCAGGCCCTCGCCGGGCCACTCGCGGGCGTTGCCTCGGACGCCGGCGGCATCCGATGGGCCTTCGGTCTTCCGGCGATCGTGGTGGCGGGCGGGTTCCTCGTGGCGCTCGGCCTGCGCCCCCGCCGATCAGCCGCCGGCTGACGACGCGCCGTCGAAGCGGAGGATCACCGCACAGTCCTCGGCGCGCCGGCGCCGGATCCATCCCCCGATCGTGCCGAACGCGTCGATCATCGCCGCTTGCCAGCCGTACTTTCGCCGCACCGCCGCCGACACCCCGGCGGCCTCGCCACCGACGACGACCACGGCCCGGGCCGGCACCTCGGGCGCCCCGTCGACCGCGCGGCCCCGCCGGTCGCAGGCCCGCAGCGTGACCTCGGGGAAGTTCCGGATCCGCTTCACCTTGCCCGAGTCCGCTCCCGTGGTGAACCCGGCGGCACCGTCGCCCAGGGGGGCGATCCACACGGGGCTCGACACGGTCTCGCCGCTGCGCTTGCGGGTGGTGATCGACACGTACCGTTCGCCAGCAAGGCTCACACCATCGGCGGCGCTCATGCGCAGCACCCTACCGACCATCGTGGGCACCGCCGCCGGGGGTACCGGTGTCTAACGTGGGGCCATGCCGACGTTGGTCTGGTCCGACACCGCGCTGGCCACGGGCCGGGCGCATCGGTGTTCCCCGGCGCAGTTCCGGTCCTACCCGCCGAGCCCGTGGTCGTGGCTGACCGTCGACCCCGACGGCGGGCCTGGCGCCGGCGTCGCCTGCTCGATCGGCCACTACGAACCGCTGTGCGATCGCCTGCTCGGCACTCGGTCCGCGCCGCAGGACCGTCGGCCGGGAGCGCCGTCGCTGTTGACGGTGCTCACCCGCGCGGTCCCCGGCCACGACGCCGCCTATCACGACTGGTACTCCGGCACGCATCTCCCCGAGGTGCTGACCCTTGCGGGATACGTTGCCGCCCAACGGTTCTCGGCGTCGGCCGAGTCGTCGGTCCCGCGGCCGTTCCTCGCCCTGTACGAGCTCGACGCCCGCGACGCGCAGCCGGTGCTCGACACCCTGGACGCTGCGACCCGCACGTGGATGCGGCGCAGCGACGCGATCGACGGCCCGGCCATCCTGGCCTGGCTGTTCGACCCGGTCGACTGACCGCGACCGACCCTGGGCGGGCGGCGGTTTCAGGACGCGTCGCAGGCCGCGGTTCAGGACGCGTCGAGCGAGGCCAGGAATCGCAGCAGCACCTCGGTGACCTCGGCGGCCCGTTCCTGCTGGATCCAATGACCGGCGCCTTCGATCATCAGGCACTCGCGCAGATCGGGCAGCACCGCTCGCATACCGGCGATCGCCTCGGGGGTGTTGCCTGCGATCAGGTCGAGGGTGCCGCCCACGTAGCACGCCGGCTGGGTGATCGTGCGCCCCTGGAACGGGGCGAGGATCCCGGGCAGCGCATCGATGTTCCGGTACCAGTTCAGCCCGCCCCGGAACCCCGATGCCGTCAGTTCGGCCGTGTAGAACGCGAGGTCTTCCTCGGTGAGCCAGGGGGGCAACCGGTCGGGCACCACGAGCTGCTCGGTCAGCGTCTGGCCGGCGGGGAAGTGCCCGTCGGTGCACGCAGCGGCCACGCCGTCGGCGACGATGTCGCCCGAGATGAGGTAGAGGAACCCGAGCACGCTGCGGCGGACATCGGCCTCGAGATCGGCCTCGGCCACACCGGGTTCCTGGAAGAACAGCCGGTAGTAGTCGCGGTCGGGTCCGGCGTTGGCGCGCGTCAGGTCCCCGATCGTGACGCCCTCGGGCAGCGCCGGGATCACCCCGGTGAACGGCACGCTCATCGCGGCCACGGCCCGGAACACGTCGGGGCGCAGCAGGGCCGAGAACCACGCCACCGGTGCCCCCCAGTCGTGCCCGACCACCACGGCCTCCCGCTCCCCGAGCGCGTGCACGACACCGACCACGTCGCCCACGAGGTGGTTGAGCGAGTAGTCGCCCACGGCCGCCGGCTTCGAGGTGCCGCCATAGCCGCGCATGTCCATCGCCACGGCGCGGTAGCCGGCGCCGGCAACCGCCGGGAGTTGGTGCCGCCACGAGTACCAGGACTCGGGGAACCCGTGGCAGAACAGCACGAGCGGTCCTTCGCCCTGCTCGACGAGATGGACCGAGATGCCGTTGGCGTCGACGGTGCGATGGAGGAGGCCGGCCATCTCGGGACGCTACCGCGGCCCCAACACCAGCACGTCGTGATGGGAGACCTGCGGGCGCGGCCGCCGGGGTTCGGGCAGCGCCTCGAGCTGCGCGAGCACCGGGGCCACCACGCGCGCCCAGGTGGGCTCGTCGAGATCCCACAGGCTCGACCACGTCCGGGCGCGAATCTCGGCGGCGAGATCGGCCGGCGACTTCGCCTGGGCCTCAGAAGCCGTACGGTCCCGGCCGATCAGCTCGAGCGACGGCGGCAGCGCTGCGACGATGCCCGAGGCATGGCGCATGCCCGCCGGCCGCAGGACGTTCTGCATCCCGTCGAGCAGGCTGGTGACGTCGTCGGCGGACCGCACCGCCTCGGACGGCACGACGAGCAACCGGCCGCCGAGGGCGAGGAGACCCGCGGCTGCGTCCAGGAACGCCGGCGCGTCGGGGACGAGTTGCAGCACCCAGGTGATGACGACGACGTCGGCCGCGCCGGGCCGCAGCGGCGGCCGGTACCCGTCGCCTCGGACCACGCAGTCGCCGAGCCGTTCCCGGGCCCGGACGAGCATCGGCACCGACAGGTCGATCCCGACGACGGCGATCCCCCGTTCACGCAACGCCTGCGCGATCACCCCGGTGCCGATGCCCAGTTCGACGACGCGCTCGCCCGGGCCGATCCATCGGGCCATCGCCTCGGCGAACCGGCGGCCACGCTCGATCCCCCCACGGGTGGCGTCGTAGCGGTCGGCGATGCGGTCGAAGGCGACGGACACGTCGGTCACCGTAGGCCGTCGCGCTGCGCTACAACGGCGGCACACGCGGGGGCGAGGTCCACCGCACGAAGGGGGGCGGCCATGGCCGAGTTCGATCTGGTCCTGCAGGGCGGCACCGTCGTCGACGGGCTGCGCACCCCGCGCTACCGCGCCGACGTCGCCGTGCGGGACGGGCGCATCGCGTCGATCGGGCGAATCGCGCCGCACCGTGCTCGGCGCGTCCTCGATGCCGACGGCTTGATCGTCGCTCCCGGGTTCGTCGACCTGCACACCCACTACGACAGCCAGCTGTTCTGGGACCCGTGGTGCACCATCTCGGGGTGGCACGGGGTGACGACCGTCGTGATCGGCAACTGCGGGTTCGGATTCGCCCCGTGCCGGAGCGACCAGCAGGAGCGGGCGATGCTGACGATGGCCCGCAACGAGGCCGTGCCCCTGGAGTGCATGCGGGCCGGCATGCCGTGGGACTGGGAGACCTTCCCGCAGTTCCTCGATTCGGTCGATCGCACGGCCAAGGGCGTCAACGTGCTGTCCTACGTCGGGCTGAACCCGCTGCTGGCCTACGTGTTGGGGTGGGAGGAGGCCAAGCGCCGACCCTGCCGTGACGACGAACGGGTTGCGCTGCAACGCCTGCTGGCCGAGGCGATGGAGGCCGGGGCGTGCGGGTGGTCGGCGCAGCTCAGCGGGGTCGACACCGTGCAGCGCGACTACGACGGCACCCCGATGATCACCGACGTGATGGCGACGGCCGACCTCGACGCCTGCGCCGAGGTCCTCGGGCGACTGGGTCGTGGGTTCATCCAGATGGCCGGTTCGCTGCCGATGGCCGAACACCTCGCGGAGGTCTCCGGCCGGCCGGTCGTGTGGAACCTGCTGGCCGCAGCCACCGACCAGCACGGCGCCCCGGCGATGGCGCACGCCGCTGCGCTCGCGGCGCTCGACCGGGCCAACGCCGCCGGTCGCCGGGTCTTCGCCCAGGCCCTGACCGTCGACGTCGGGTTCGAGTTCACCCTGGAGGACTGGAACCTGTTCGACTCCTCGCCGCTGTGGCGCGAGGTCACGCTCGGCGACGCCGCGGCCCGGATGGAGAAGATGAGCGATCCGGCCTGGCGGGCGCAGCTGCGGGCCGAGTACGACGCCGGACGCGGCCCGGTGGCGGGCGGCGGCACCGAGGAGCGTGACGTGCGCGTCGGCTCCGGCCTCGGGGAGTTGCTGCTTGAGTGGGTGACCACCGACGACCCCGAGCTGAAGAAGCTCGAAGGGCTGACGGTCGCCGAGATCGCGACGATGCAGGGCAAGCACGCCGTCGACGTCCTGCTCGACGTCTCGATCGCCGACGGGCTGCGCGCCGGGTTCGGCACCCCGCCTCGCCACACCAACGTCGACGCCATGCGGGAGATCGCGACGTCACCGTTCGCGCTGCCCGGGGTGAGCGACGGCGGGGCGCACACGAAGTTCATCACCCTGGGCGCCTACCCGACCGAGCTGCTGGCCACCTGGGTGCGCCGCCACGGGATCATGAGCCTCGAGGAGGCGCACTGGCGGCTTTCCGCCTACCCGGCGCTGGCCGCCGGCGTGTTCGACCGGGGATTCCTGCGCGAGGGCGCACCGGCCGACATCGTCGCCTACGACTTCGACGGCCTCGACCTGCTGCCGAGCGAGCGCACGAGGGACTTCCCGGCCGGCGCCTGGCGCCTCACCCGCAAAGCCGACGGCTACCGGTGGATCCTCGTCAACGGCGAGGTCACCTTCGCCGACGGCGTGGGCACCGGCTCGACCCCCGGGCACCTGCTGCGTCACGGACGGGCCTGACCGACCGGGCGGTGCGCCGGTACCGTGCCGGATCGTGTCGGCCGCCCGCCTTCAGATCACCGGCCGGCTGCGCGTCGGCGGTCGGGGCGTGCCATCGGAGAACTGCCGCCCGTCGTAGTACGTCGCCGCCGTATCGGGGCGCCCCCGGCGCGACGTCCACCGCCACGTCAGCGACACGCGGGGTCGCTCGATCCCCGGCATCGCCGGCACCCCGTGCAGCCAGTCCCGCTGGCATGCGCCACCCATCACCAGCAGGTCACCCTCCCCCGGGGTGAGCACGATGTCGTCCGGTCCGGCGCCGGCGGGAACCCGTTCGGCCGCCGCCTGCGCCCACGAGCCCCGAGGGCGGAACACGAACGGGCGGCGGGGCCCGAGCGCCACGATGGCGATGCGCGTGTCCTCGAGCCACCGCAGCTCGCGGTCGCTGTGCAGGCCCTGGAAGTCGTTCCCGTCGCGGTAGAGCAGCGCCGCAACCCCGTCGAGCGGCACGCGGTAGGTCGCTTCGAGGTGCAACCCGGTCTGGCGCAACAGCGTCGAGGTCTCCGGACGCAGCCACGCCCCGAGCCGGCGCTCGGGGACGTAGCGGTCGTAGCGCAGCACCTCGGTCTGCTGCCACGGCGCTCCGGCTTCGATCTCGACGAGCGCGCCGAGCGGCTCCCGCACGAACTCCTCGACGACGTCCACCCAGCTCCCGGCGTCGAGGTTGATGCGCCGGGCCGGGGCCCGACGCCGGATGACCAGATCGGGCGGCGTCAGCTCCAGGGGGCCCGCTCCTTGTAGTTCCGCAGCAGGCTGCGGGAAACCACCATGTGGTGCACCTCGTCGGGCCCGTCGTAGAGCCGGGCGTAGCGGGCCTCCCGATACATCTTGTCGAGCGGCCGGTCCGAGGTGACCCCGAGGGCGCCGTGGACCTGGATCGCCCGGTCGACGACGTTGTGGAGCATCTGCGCGCCGTGGAACTTGATGAGCGAGATCTCCATGCGAGCTTCCCCACCCTCGTCGAGGGCCCGGGCCGCGTCGAGCGTCATCAGCCGGTGACCCTGGATCTCGGCCGCGGACACGGCGATCATCTGCTGGATCGCACCCTTCTCTGCGAGCAGGGAACCGTGCGCGTACCGGGTGAGCGCCCGGTCGCACATGATCTCGAACGCCCGCTGCGCCTGACCGAGCCAGCGCATGCAGTGGAAGATCCGGCCCGGGCCGAGGCGCTTCTGCGAGATGAGGAATCCGCGACCGCGCTCACCGAGCAAGTTCGACGCCGGCACGCGCACGTTGTCGTACACGACCTCGCAGTGCTGGCCCCCGACGTGGCCCATGGTCGGCACCGCCCGCTGGATCAGGTAGCCCGGGGTATCGGTCGGTACGAGGATCGCCGAGAACTGGAAGTGCTTCTCGTTGTCGGGGTCGGTCTTCGCGAACACCGTCGTGTACGCCGCCCGGCTCGCGCCCGACGTGAACCACTTGCGGCCGTTGATCACCCATTCGTCACCGTCGAGCACGGCGGTGGTCTGCATCTGCGTGGGATCCGAGCCGGCGACGGCCGGTTCGGTGAGCCCGACCGACGGGTAGATCTGGCCCTGCACCATCGGCAACAGGTACCGCTCGCGCTGCTCGTCGTTCGCGTACTGGTACAGCATGATCGAGTCCTGCATCGAGGCCGTGCCCACCGTGACCTGACCGAACTCGCACCGGCCGATGATCTCGTTGAGCATCACCACGTCCATGAACGGCAGCCCCCCGCCACCGATCTCCGCCGGGTGGCCGAGCGCCCACAGGTCCCGGGACTTCGCCTCGGCCTTCAGGTCGGCCATGAGCCCGGAGTTGCGCCGACCGGCCATCGCGCCGGCGAGGCCGAGCCCGCGCACGCCCTTGGACGGGTCGTCCCCACGTTCCTCGGCCAACTCGTAGAGCTCCATCGGAAGCCCGGTCTCGGGATGCATCCCGGACTCGGCCTGCCGGTCGAGCTCGTGTTCGGCGGGGATCACCACCCCGTCGATGAAGTCCTTCATGCGCCGGCGCAGTTCGCGCTGGGTCTCCGTCATGGCTGCGGTCACGTGGCCCCCCTGGTCAGGCCGCATCGTCGCGCATCGCCGCACCCCGAGGGTGCATGACCGGCGATCAGAAGTGCGTGGTGCACAACGGCGGTGGATCGCTGGCGACGAACCGGTCCAACCGGGCCAACGCCCCGGCCCTGCCCTCGACGATCCGCCCGGCCCGGCCGAGCGTCGAGGGCGAGGAACCGCCCAGCACCAGCGCGCCGAGATCGGCGACGTCGAGCACGACATCGGCCGGCGAGCCGCGTCGGGCGCGCCGGACCGCTGCGCCGTCCGGACCCCCGTCGAGCACCCACCGGCCGGCCGCCCGCCCGGCCGGACGGGTGGGATCCACCACGTCGAGCACGAACCGGTCCTCGCAACCCCAACCCCGGGCGGACAGCACGGCGGGCACGTCGAGGACCCGCAACCACAACGCGTCGACGACCGGCCCGAACCGCAACGCACGCGGGTCGTCCACCATCCACCACAACGGGTCGTCGAGGGCGACCGACGAGGCGGAGACGATCGGATGGAGATCGACCGACGCCAGGTACCGCCACAGTGCCGCTCGGCTCTCGGACGTGGTCGCCAGCAGCTCGTCGACCTCGACCGCCCCACGCGGTGTCGCCCCCGACCATTCGGGGCGCGTGCGGAACGCGGCATAGCCATCGGGGGCGAGCACCCACTGCCGCTCGCTCGCCCCGTCGCGCAGTCCGACGGGATCGGCGAGCTCGCGCGCCTCCCACCACACTGCGGAGCGCGACAGCGTGCCGGGTACCTCGGCCCGCACCGCCTCGTAGACCGACCAGACGTGCCCCGCCGCGTCGGCGGCCGACGAACGCCGCAGGGGCACACCTTCGCCGACCCCGTCGCGCAACCGGCACCGGTCGGCCCGCACGAGGACCTGACGGCTCGCCGGTCCGTAGCCGAACCGGCCGTAGATCGCCGCTTCGGACGCCCACAGCCCGGCGAGCGGGAACCCCTCGGCCACCGCAGCGTCGAGGTGGACGGCCATCATCGACCGCAGCAGGCCCCGGCGCCGGTGGGTCCCGGCGACGGTCACGGCCGCCGTGCCCAGCATCGGCACCGCCGCACCGCCCGGGACCGTCACCTCGAAGCGATAGCCGGCGATCGTCCCAACGATGCCGTGATCGCCGTCGACGGCGGCGTGGACCACCGCGTCGTCCCACACGGGCCGGCGCAGGGCGTCGGCCTCGGGAACCCGGTCGACGCCGAATCCGCGGAAGGCCTGCTCGAGGAACGGCTCGTACTCCGACGAAAGCTCGACGCTGCGCACGACGGGGGGCATCGGGGAATGCTCGCCCGTGGGTAGCGTGCGCGCCATGGAGATTCACGGCCACGGCAAGGCGGTGCTCGACGCCCTCAACCCCGAGGTGCGCGCCCTTCGCCAGCACATCCCCGAGGTGTTCAAGGGCTTTGCGGCCCTGGCCGGCGCGGCGATGGCACCCGGGGCGCTCGACCGCAAGACCAAGGAACTGATCGCGCTGGCCATCGCCGTCGTCGAGCACTGTGACGGCTGCATCGCCGCCCACGCCAAGGGCGCAGCGGCCGCCGGGGCGACCGAACCCGAGGTGGCCGAGGCGATCGGGGTCACGGTGCTGATGCACGGTGGCCCGGGCACCGTCTACGGCCCCCGGGCATTCGCCGCGTTCCAGGAGTACCTCGCCGCCCGACGTTCACCCGAGGCCTGAGATGGGGTTCGCCTCGGCCACAGCGGTCACCCGCGTCGACGAGCACACCTGGCTCGCCACCGTCGAGCCGGGTTGGGACATCAACGGCAACGCGAACGGCGGCTACCTGCTGGCCATCGCCGGCCGGGCGATGGCCGAGGCTGCCGGCCGACCGGATCCCGTCACCGTCTCGGCGCACTACCTGAGCCCGGGCAAGGTCGGCCCCCTCGTCGTGCGCTGCGACACCGTCAAGGCCGGCAAGCGGTTCGTCACGCTGCGGGCGTCCGTCGCCACCGAGCAGGGCACCCCGGTCCTCGCCGTGCTCGGTGCGTTCAGCGACCTGTCCCGGCCCGCCGACGCGCCGGAGTACATCGACGCCGATCTTCCCGAGCTCCCCGCCCCGCAGGACTGCGTGCGCCAGGTCCAGGGCGAGGACGTCCACATCGCGTTCCGCGACCAGATCGAGATGCGCCTCCACCCCGACGATGCGGCGTGGATCGCCGGGCGGCCGAGCGGCCGATCCGAAATCCGAGGATGGTTCCGCCTGCGCGACGGCGAACCGATGGACGCCCTCACCCTGCTGCAGGCCGTCGACGCCTTCCCCCCGACGATCTTCAACCTCGACCTGCCGGCGGCGTGGACGCCCACGGTCGAGTTGACCGCCCACGTCCGGGTCCGACCCGTCGGCGATTGGCTGCGGTGCCGGTTCCGCACCCGTTACATCACGGGCGGGTTCCTCGAGGAGGACGGCGACGTGTGGGACGCCACCGGCCGCTTCGTGGCCCAGTCGCGTCAGCTGGCGCTGATGCCTCGCCCCCCGGAGGCGGCGGGCTGAGCGATCTCGTCACCCCCGACGGCCTGGTCGTGCCCGACGCCGCACTGCACTGGACCTTCTCCCGCAGCGGCGGCCCGGGCGGCCAGCACGTGAACGTCACCGCGTCCAAGGTCGTGCTCCACTGCGACCTCGTCGCCGGCGACCTGCCGCCTCGCGTCCTGGCCAGGCTCGGCGCCGAGGTGCGCATCGTCGTCGATGCCCACCGGTCCCAGGCCCGCAACCGGTCCGACGCGCTCGAGCGCCTCGCCTCCCGGCTCGACGAGGCGAACCGGCCGCCGGCAGCGGCGCGCCGACCCACCCGGCCGAGCCGTTCGAGCGTCGAGCGTCGCCTCGAGGCCAAGCGCCGCACCGCCGCCCGCAAAGCCGATCGACGCACCGATCTCGACCGCTGACGGCTCGGGCCCGCATGACGTGACCGGCACCGGGGCGCCAAGATGGCCGCCCCGTGCGCCTCGCCGTCCTCTGCCCCCACTTCGCACCAGACCTGGCGCCGACGGGTGAGGTCATCACGCGGCTCGTGCACGAGCTCGCCGCCCGAGGCCACCGCATCGACGTCGTCACGGCCCTGCCCTGGTATCTGCACCACGACGTCGAACCGGGCTGGCGGGGACGGCCCGTGCGCCGCGAGCGCACGGACTGGGGGACCATCACCCGGGTCCACCCGTTCCCGACCGACAAACGCTCGATCCCTCGACGCGCGCTGGGGTTCGGCGCCTTCAGCGCGCTCGCCGGACTCGCTGCGGCAGCGGGTCCACGCGTCGACGTCGTGCTCGCGATGTCGCCGCCCCTCACCCTTGGCCTCACCGGCTGGGCAGCCGGGCTGGCGCGGCGGGCGCCGCTCGTGTTCAACGTGCAAGACGTGTTCCCCGACGTCGCGGTGGAGGTGGGCGCCCTCACGAACCGGCGGGTGATCGACGCCGCCCGCCGGCTGGAGCTCGCCACGTACACCCGGTCGGCCGCAGTGACCGTGCTGTCGGAGGACCTGCGCGACAACCTCGTGGCCAAGGTCGGCCCGGGTCGCGCCCACCGGATCCGGGTGATCCCGAACTTCGTCGACGTCGACGCCGTACGACCGGCGGATCGCATGACGCCGTACCGGCACGAACTCGTGATCCCCGCCCATCACACCGTCGTGCTCTACGCCGGGAACATGGGCTTCTCGCAGTCGTTGCCCTCCGTGGTGGACGTCGCCCGTCGGCTCGCCGACCGCCCCGTCACCTTCCTGTTCAACGGGGGCGGGTCCGCCCGCGAGGCGCTCGTCGAGGCGGCATCCGGGTTGGCCAACGTAGTCTTCGCCCCCTACCAGCCCCGTGAGCGGCTGGCGGAGGTCCTCGCCACCGGCGACATCCATCTGGTGCCGCTGCGCGCCGGGCTGGCGCGCAGTTCGGTGCCGTCGAAGACGTACTCGATCCTGGCCGCCGGTCGACCGCTCGTCGCCGCGATCGACGAGGGCACCGAGGTTGCGCGGGTGGTCACCGAGGCGAGAGCCGGGCTGGCGGTGCGCCCCGACGATCCGACCGCGCTGCAGGAGGCACTCTGCTCCCTGCTCGACGACCCGTCCCGAGCCCAGGCGATGGGGGTGCGCGGGCGCGCCTGGGTCGAGCGGTGGCTGTCGCCCGCGGCAGTCGCCGAGCGGTACGAGGAACTGTTCGACGAGGTACGCCGTGCCGCACGGCGTGGACGGGGACGCCTCCGGTAGCGTGTCCGACCCGTGGGCAATGCTTCTTCGAACCGGCCGTCCTCGACCAAGAAGGTGCAACGGGCCGCGCGAGCAGGCGGGCGCACCAAGGTGCGCTCGAACCGAGGCACGGTGTTCCCGGCGTCGGTCGCTGCCGTCGTGGTCGTCGGCGTCGGGCTGATCGCCTACGCCCGTCAGTCGTCCTCGTTGAACGAGCCGCCGACCGTCGAGCAGCACTGGCACATCGCGTTCGCCTTCAACAAATGCGGCACCGAACTCGGCAAGATCCAGAACAGCAACGAGACCCAGGGCACCGACGACTTCCTGCTCTACCAGTCGAGCGGAATCCACACCCACGGCGACGGGGTGATCCACGTCCACCCGTTCTCCTCGGCCGGAACGGGCAAGAACGCGAAGCTCGGCACCTGGTTCAAGCAGGCCGGCATCAAGATCTCGGACGACAAGATCGAACTTCCCGAGGGCCTCGGCTCGATGGCCCAGGACGAGCAGTGTCCGGCGACCGATGGCGGCTCGCCCAAGCCGGGCAAGCTCAAACTGCTCGTCTGGAACGACGCCGCGTCCACCGGGGATCCCGACGTGTACATCACCGGGTTCCCGGACGTGCGGTTCACCAAGGACGGCATGGCGATGACGTTGGCCCTGATCCCCGACGGCGCCGACCTCGGCCCGCTCAAGCCGTCCTCGGCCGCGAACCTCGCCGAGCTTGGCGCAGTCGACCAGCCCACCTCGGCGACCACGACCACGACTGTGGCGGCGACGGCCACCACTGCGGCCACGGCTGACGCATCGACCACCGCTGCGGCGACCACGACCACGACCAAGGGATGAAAGCGGTCGTTCTCGTCGGTGGGTTCGGCACTCGCCTGCGGCCGCTGACGTACACCACGCCCAAGCCCCTGCTCCCGGTCGGCCATCGGCCGATCCTCGAGCTCGTCCTCGAGAACCTCGCCACCGCCGGCATCGAGGAGGCGGTGCTGTCGCTCGGGTTCAATCCCGACGCCTTCACGGCCCGCTACCCCGAGCGACGCTGTGCCGGGGTCCGGCTCGACTACGCCGTCGAGCCCGAGCCGCTCGACACCGCGGGCGCCATCGGCTTCGCCGCCCGCCACGCCGGGATCGACGAAACGTTCGTCGTGGTGAACGGCGACATCCTCACCGACCTCGACGTCGGCCGGCTCCTCGCTGCGCACCGCGCCACTGGGGCCGAGGGCACGATCCACCTCACGCCGGTCGAGGACCCGTCCGGATTCGGCGTGGTGCCCACCGATGCCGCCGGCCGCGTGCTCGCGTTCATCGAGAAGCCACCACGCGACGAGGCGCCCACCAACTTGATCAACGGCGGCACCTACATTCTCGAGCCATCGACGCTCGCCCGGATCCCGACGGGCCGCAAGGTGTCGATCGAGCGGGAGACCTTCCCGGCGATGGTCGCCGACGGCGCGCTGTTCGCGCTCGCCACCGACGACTACTGGACCGACACCGGTCGACCCGATCTCTACCTCGCCGCCAACCTCGACGCCGTCGCCGGTCGCCGGCGCGGCGTTGCGCCGCAAGCGATCGGCGACGGCGCTACGGTCGACGGCACGGTGGTCAACAGCGTGATCGGCGCCGGTTCGACGGTTGCAGCCGGTGCGCTGGTGACCGGCTCGGTGCTGCTGCCCGGGGTGTCGATCGCCACCGGCGCCGAAGTCGTCGGCAGCTGCCTGGGGGCCGGCGTACGGGTCGGCGCCGGAGCACGAGTGGTCGACAGCGTGCTCGGTGACGGCGAGGTCGTCGCCGAGGGAACGACCGTCGCCGCCGAACGGCGTCCTCCCGCCTGATGCGCGCACTGGTCGTCGGCGGTGCCGGGTTCGTCGGCTCGCACCTCGTCGATCTCCTCGTCACCGAAGGCGCGTCCGTCGACGTCGCCGACGACCTGTCGACCGGCTCGCTCGCGAACCTCGCCGAGGCCCGCGCCGCACGCGACCGCGACCTGCGGATCCACACCCTCGACGCCCGCGGCGGCGAACTCGGCGAGCTCGCCGCCCGCCGGCCGCCCGACGTGGTCTTCCACCTCGCCCTGCCCCGCCACCACGGATCGACCGACCACGACGCCTTCGATCGGGCGGTCAACGGCACCGCCCGCGTCATCGAGGCCGCCGAACGAACCGGGGCGAAGGTCGTGGTGGCGTTACGCGCCCTCGACCTGTACGGCGCGGTCGCGCCGAAGGACCTTCCCGTCCGGGAGCACCGGCCGAGCGACTCGCCGGTCACCCTCGCCGAGCTCGCCACACGGACCGTGGTCGACCTGCTGACGATCGCTCGCGAACGGCGCCAGGTCGAGTTCACGGCACTCGCCTGCAGTTCGCTCTACGGCCCACGCCGGCGTGACGGGGTCGTCGCCGCCTTCGCCGCCGCCGCGTCGTCCGGGGACGCCGCCCGGATCGACGGCGACGGCCGTCAGACCCGAGACCTGCTCCACGTCGACGACGCGGTCGACGCGCTGCTCCGCTCGGCTCGACGCGGCAGCGGACTCGTCGTGAACATCGGCACGGGTATCCAGACCGCCGTGCGAGACCTGCACCGGATGGTGTGCGGGGCCGGCGCCCCGGTCGAGCGGACACCGGAGCGCCCCGACGAGCCGGGACGGTTCGCACTGTCGCCGGTGCGGGCCCGTATTCACCTCGGCTGGGAGCCGTTCACCCCGCTGGCCGAGGGGATCGGGCGCCTCCTGGAACCTTGAGCGAACCTGCTAGCGGAAGAGGTCCTCCGCGGGCGGTCGGATCAGCTCGCTCATCGACGACGGCCGCAGCCACGACGGATCACACCCGCGTACCACGGCGACCGGGATCCCGTTCGACTTGCCCATCGCCAACTCGGCCGCCGACGCAAGCTCGTCGGCGACCGCGACCTCGGTGACCTGCATGGTGCGTCCGAGTGCGTCGGGCGTGCCGCGCAGGTCGACCACCCCGGCGATCCCGGCCACGCCGATGGCGACATCGGTGAGCCCCTTGCGCCACGGGCGGCCGAACGTGTCCGAGACGATCACCCCGACCGACACCCCGAGGCGCGCCCGCACGATGTCGACGATCCGTCGAGCCGATCGGTCCGAGTCGATCGGCAGCAGCGCGGCGTACCCGCGCTCGACGTTCGACAGGTCGATCCCGGAGTTGGCACAGATGAACCCGTGACGGGTCTCGGTGATGATCAAGTCGCCTCGGCGGCGCACGATCCGCACCGCTTCGGACTCAACGAGCCCCTTGTGGGACAACGGGTCTTCCGGGTCGACGGGAACGAGTCGCCCCTCGGCTTTCGACACCACCTTCTGGGTGACGACCAGGACGTCGCCGTCGGCGAGCGGGCCGTTGGGCGGGCCTGCGCACGCCTCGACGATCACGTCACCCAGTTGGTCGCCGGGCCGGATCTCCCCGATCCCCTCGACACCCCAGATCGTCAGCCGGTTCATCAGGCCACCGCCTCCAACGTGACCCGAGCGAGCGCTGCGGCCCGCTCGGGATCCGACATGATCGTGCCGGTCACCACCGGTCGCATCCCCGCGTCCTCGACGGCAGCGGCCGCCTCGGCGTCGACGTCGTCGATCACCAAGGTGCTGGCGAACGGTGCGTACAGCCGGGCCACGCCCACCACCGAGGACTCGTGTCCCAGTTCGACGAGCATCCGGTCCGCCGGACCCTTCAGTGCGGCCCCCCCGATGATGGGCGACACCGCGATCACCTGGGCCCGCTTGGCGACGAGCCGGTCACGCACCTCGGGGAAGGCGACGAGTGGCCCGATCGACACGATCGGGTTCGACGGGGCGACGACGATCACGTCGGCCTGATCGAGGGCGTCGAGCACGGCGCCCGTCGGCCGGGCGGTGCCGTCGCCGAAGCGGACCGCCGACACCGGCACGGCGTGGCGCCGACCGACGAAGTACTCCTGGAAGCTGATCTCGCCTTCGACCGGTACCGTCACCATCGTCGGGCACCGGTCGTCGCTCATGGGCAGCAACCGGAACGGCACACCGAAGGCCCGCCGGATCTCGTCGGTGGCCTCGGTCAGCGACGCCCCCTCGGCCAGCCGAGCGGTCCGGTAGCAGTGCGTGGCGAGATCCTGGTCACCGAGGTTGAACCAGGTTGCTGCGGCGGCGCTCCCGGCCGGGCGGAACGCAACGAACCGCCCGAGGCTCTCCATGACCCGCCACGTCTCCGACGACAGGCCCCAGCCTCGTTCGGTGTCGATCGCGCCGCCGACGGTGTAGGTCACGGTGTCGAGATCCGGGCTGATCGACAGCCCGTGCAGCACCAGGTCGTCGCCGGTGTTGACCACGGCGCAGACCGTGTCGCCGGAGAGCACCCGGCGCAACCCGGCCAGGTACCGAGCGGCACCGACGCCCCCGGACAGCACCACGACGAACGGCTCAGGAACGGTCATCGATCGCCTGACGGTAGAGCTCGAGCATGGCCGACGCCGTCGACGACCAGGTGTACGACGCCACGCGGGCCCGGCCGGCCTCGAGCAGCCGGGTCCGTTCGGTCTCGTCGGCCACCGCCCGGGCAAGCGCACCGGCGAGCGCATCCGCGTCGAGCGGATCGACGAGGAGCGCAGCGTCACCGGCCACCTCGGGCAACGCTCCGGCGGCCGAGGCCACGACGGGCACGTCGTAGCCCATCGCCTCCAGCATCGGAAGGCCGAAGCCCTCGTCGAGGGACGGGTAGGCGAGCACTCGGGCGTGGGAGAGCAACCACACGAGCTGCTCGTCGGTGACGAAGTCGGTGAGCACGACGCGCTCGGCCGCCGACGCCGGCAACGCCGCGATCGCAGCATCGACCCGGGCGGTATCGGAGCCGGGCTTGCCGACCAGCACCAAGCCGACGTCGTGGCCGACGGCGCGAAGGATCCCGAACGCCTGCACCAGGCGGACCAGGTTCTTGCGCGGCTCACGGGTGCCGAGCCCCAGCACGTAGGGCCGGTCGTCGAGCCCCGGGAGCGACGGGCGCCGAGCGGGCGCCGGACCCAGCTTCGGGCCACCGTGGGGGATGGCGCGCACGCGCGTGGTCCCGAAGCGCTCGCGCACCTGGTCGGCGACGTACTCCGAGGGGGTATGGACCCAGGCGCCGCGTTTGACCGCACGGGCGATCAGGGCCGGAAACCGGCGCACCACCGGGTCGACGAGATCCGGCCGGTCGAGCGGCGAGCAGTCGTGGACCGTGACGACCTCGGCGAGCTTCGAGGGCGGCACGACGAAGTTGGTGCCGTGGATCACCTCGCACCCGTCGAACGGTCGTCGAGGTCGCGGGTAGTCGAGTCGCTGCCACAGCTGTTGGGCGAGCGCAGCCGGGTACGGGAGCCGAACGGTGCCCCGAGGCAGCGGCGCCCGGTAGCTCAACACGTAACGCACCACGGCCGGGGCGTCTTCGAGCGCGTCGAGGCCGCCGAGCAGCTCGGCGGTGAAGCGGCCGATGCCGGTCCGGGGACCGACGAGCGGTCCGGCGTCGACGGCGACGGTCAGCGATGGCACCGAGCCGGGACCGTACCGGACGGCTGGCCGCCCCGCGAGCCCGGCCGCGCGGCCGAGTAGGCTCCCCGACCCGTGAGCACCCCGTCGCGACGAGCCCTGGTCACCGGGATCACCGGGCAGGACGGCCAGTTCCTCGCCGAACTCCTCCACGCCGAGGGGTATCAGGTGTACGGGCTGCTGAAGGGCCAGAACAACCCGCGGGCGGCGATGATCACCGACGAGCTGCCGTTCGTCGAGCTCGTCTCGGGCGACCTGCAGGACCTGCCGTCACTCGTCGCCGCGCTCGAATACACCCAGCCGCACGAGGTCTACAACCTCGGCGCCATCTCCTTCGTCGCCCTGTCGTTCAAGCAGGCGGAACTGACGGCGAACATCACCGGCCTCGGGGTGCTTCGCCTCCTGGACGCCATCCGGATGGTCGGCGGACCGCGGGACAACCCGATCCGCTTCTACCAGGCGTCGTCGTCGGAGATGTTCGGCAAGGTTCGAGAGACACCCCAGACCGAGCGCACCCCGTTCCACCCTCGCTCGCCCTACGGCTGCGCGAAGGTCTTCGGGCACGACATCACGGTCAACTACCGGGAGAGCTACGGGCTGTTCGCCTGCTCGGGGATCCTCTTCAACCACGAGTCGGAGCGGCGCGGGCTCGAGTTCGTGACCCGCAAGATCAGCAACGCGGTCGCCCGGATCCACCTCGGGCTCCAGCGTGAACTCGTGCTCGGCGACATCGAACCCAAGCGCGACTGGGGATACGCCGGCGACTACGTGCGGGCCATGTGGTTGATGCTCCAACAGGACCAGCCGGCCGATTACGTCGTCGCCACCGGCGAGGCGCATTCCGTCCGGGAGTTCCTCGACGCAGCGTTCGGTCACGTGGGCATCGACGACTGGACGCCGTACGTGCGTCAGGACCCCCGATTCTTCCGGCCGGCCGAGGTCGACCTGCTCGTCGGCGACGCGTCCCGGGCCCGGGCCGAACTCGGATGGCGGCCGACGGTGAGCTTCGAGGGGCTGGTCGGCCGCATGGTCGACCACGATCTCGCCCTCGAAGCGAAGCGGCCGCGCCCGTAGGGCACACCGGACGCCCGATCCCGGGCATCGGTTCAGGGTTCGAGCGGTAGGTCGTGCGTCGCTTCGTAGATGGACGCCGCATCGGGCTGTGCGCCCGACGCCAGCCGGGTTCGCAGGGCGACGGCGAACACGACCGCTGCGGCGGCGGCCCCGCAGCACAGCGCAAGCTCGACCCGCAGGAGCAGGTCGTCGGCCGCGAACAAACCGACACCGAAAGCGACAAGAGCGATCAGCCAACCCGCGCCGACCCAGGCATGGCCGTGCAGCGCGATGACGGCCTGAGCGAACGCCATCGTCACCATGTAGAGCCCGGCTGCCGCCGACAACAGCAGGTAGTCCCGGGTCTCGAAGGTGCCCTCGGTGAAAAAGCGCAAACCGATCGGCCCCACGACCGGCGTTGACACCACCCCGAGGGCCCCGACGCCGGCTACGAGGAGGATCAGCAGCCGGAACCCGGCACGGAACTCGTCCATGGCCCCGAGCGACGCCAGACGGGCCAACTTCGGCAGCAGCGCTGCCTGCACGGCCTGGAACAGAAACAGCGGTATCCGGCAGACGAGCACGAGATAGGCGAAGTCCGCGACGAGCTCCGCCTGGGATTTGCTCGACAGGGCGTTGGCCGCCAGCGGTCCGGCGTTGACGAGGAAGGCCGAGGCGACCGACCCGAGGAGCAACCACCCGAGGTTCGAGGTCACCTCGCTCCACGGAGCCTCCGGGCCGTCGAACAGCAGACCTCGTTCGCGTCGGGCCGCGAACGCCAACGCGAGCATCGGCGGCAGGCCGATGAGAAGTCCGAAGACGCCGACCGAGTCGACGCCGAGGGCGGCAGCGGTGACTGCGAGCAGGACCCGGATACCTCCGTCGACGCTGAACACCATGCCGTACGAGGCGAAACGCCCTGATCCGGAGAGCACGCCGCGGCCGAGGTGGGCGGTGCTCCATCCCACGACGCTCAGTATCAGGCCTACGAGCAGCAGCCAGGAATCGTTGAACTGCTTGGTGACCAACAGCGGCGACAGCGCGAACACCACGAGGAGGAGCGCCAGGACGACGGAGCCGCCGAGGACGGCCGATCGCCGCACGACGGGCAGGCCCCCCTGGCCACGGGCGAGTCGGTGCGACAGCGCCCGACCGACCTCCTGCTCGAGCGGAAGGAAGAATCCCGGCGCCAGGAAGAAGGTGATGAACCAGAGCTGCGTCAGCGCCTTTTCGTCGGCCTTGTCGTCGAGCGCCCCGCCGGCGATCTTGAGGAACACGTAGGCCGCGGCGCCCGCCACCAGCAGTCCGGCAGCCACCGGGATGGTTCCTTCGGGCAACGGGTTGCGGCGGGCCGGCCGATCCACAGAGGCGGAGGTCAAGAGCCGGAGGTTAGTTGCCGATCAACGAGGTGACCGCGTTGACCTGACCGTCCCGGAACGGCGGGCCACGGGTACGGTCACCGCATTCGGTGACGTCGAGTGACGAGTGGTGACGTCGAGTGATGGTTGAGGGGATTCGGGCGATGGAGAGATGGAGACGCTCGAGCACGAGACGCGGTGTCCCGGGTCGACGGAGCGTCGTCGGCCTGCTCGTTTCCTCGCTGCTGTTCGCCGGGAGCACGGCAGCCGATCGCCCGGCCGGCGCCTCCGTCGTACCCGAGGCCGACGCCACGACGACGAACGCCTCGCTCGTCGTCGAAGGTCGCGGGTGGGGCCATGGCGACGGTCTGTCCCAGGTGGGTGCGTACGGCTATGCGGTCCGCTTCGGCTGGGACTGGCGACGGATCCTCGCCCACTACTACGGCGGTACGACCCTCGGCGGTCTGCGCAGCGACTGGGGCGACCTGATGTCCGTCCGCCTCAAGGCGTTCGATGACGACGGGGTCATCTCGCTCGTCCGAGGCGGTGGCGGGTTGCGGACGTCGGCGAACCCGGGCGCGCCCACGATGCGTTCGATCGTGGCCGTCGAGACCGGTCCGGCCACCTATCGAGTGTTCGGCCGGAACGACACTGCGTCGTGCCCGACGGGGCCCGTCTCGCTGACGGTGCTGACCGCGAACGGTTGGACCGAGCTCACCACGCCGGCCGGCATCGTGTCCGGGACGGCGAGCGGGCTGCCCGCCTCCCGCTTGGACGTCTGGGTCGACGGCGTCGACACCGTGACCGCACCCGCGGCCGATCTGCTCGTCGCCTGCGAACCCGGCGACGACGGGGCCGAACGTGCCTATCGGGGCTCGATCCGGATCGTCAACGGCACCGAGGGGGAGAACCGCGTCGTCAACCGGGTACCGCTCGAGTCGATGGTGCGCGGGGTCGTCCCACGAGAATCACCCGCGGGGTGGGCCGACGCCGGGGGTGGAGCCGGGATCAACGCGTTGCGGGCCCAGGCCGTCGCCGCCCGCACCTACGCCGCCGCCGAGAGCCGCTACAGCTACGCCCGGAGCTGCGACGACCAGGACTGCCAGGTGTACGGGGGCGCAGCGCGACGCACCGACCTCGGAGGCGGCTCGTTCAGCTTCACCGGCCTCGAGGACCCTCGCAGTGATCGTGCGGTCGCCGACACCGCCGGGGTTGTGCTGCGACGCGGTCCCGGGACCGACGCGGGCTACGCCTACGCCCAGTTCTCGGCCTCCTCGGGCGGTTGGACCTCAGGGGCGAACTTCCCTGCGGTCCAGGACGAGGGCGATCCGTTCGGGCCCTGGTCGGGGTACAACACGTGGACGGCGAGCGTGCCGATCGCCGAGATCGAGGCCGACTGGCCGACGATCGGCAAGTACCAGAGCCTCGAGGTCCTGCGGCGCAACGGCCTCGGGGAATGGGGCGGCAGGGTCCAGCAGCTGGTGCTCCGGGGCACCGCCGGCACGGTCACGCTCACCGGCGAGCAGTTCCGCTCACGTCTCGGCCTCAAGTCGAGTTGGTTCCGCGTCGGCGGTTGCGCCGGCGTGTCCGCCGCAGCCGGAACCCCGACGGCGCCGTCTGGCTATCGCGCGCTCCCCGTACCAGTGCGGATCCTCGATACCCGAGAGGGACTCGGCGCTCCCGCCGGCCCGGTCCCGGCCTTATGCGAGGTCGGGCTGCAGGTGACCGGGCGCGCCGGCGTACCGGCGACCGGCGTCACCGCCGTCCTCTTGAACGTCACGGCGGTCGCACCGGCGGGCGACGGATTCGTCACGGCCTATCCGTGCGCCTCGGGACGACCGTGGACGTCGAATCTCAACCCCCCGAAGGGCGGAATCGTCGCCGGTTCGGTGGTGGTGGCGCCCGACGAAGCAGGGCGGGTGTGCCTCTACACGATGGCGGCGAGCGACCTGGTGGTCGACGTGCAGGGATGGTTCGACGCCGGTCAGCAACCATTCGATCCGGACGGACCCCGCCGGCTCGTCGACACACGCAGCGGCGCGGGCCCTACGGGAATCGCCAGCGTCCTGGAGGTGGCGGTCGGCGCCGGCGGTCCGGTCGTGCTCAACGTGACCGCGACGGAGTCCAGGCTGCCCGGGTTCGTGACCGCCTACGCCTGTGACAAGGGACGCCCGATCGCCTCGAACCTCAACCTGGTGCCCGGGCGGGACGTACCCAACCAGGTGGTCAGCGCGGTCTCCGCCGACGGACGGGTCTGTGTCTACACGTCGGCGCCGACCCACCTCGTCGTCGATCTCCTCGGCCGCTACCGCGACAGCGACAGCGGCAGCCACCTGCGCACTGTGCCGGCCAATCGGCTGCTCGACACGCGGGAAGGCGCCGGTGTGCCCGTGCGTTCGATGACGAGCGCACGGGTGCCGGTGGCCGGCCGAGCGGGCGTTCCGCCGACCGGTGCGAGCGCCGCGGTGGTCGTCGTCACGGCCACGGAAGCAAGCTTGCCGGGCTTCCTGACCGCCTACCCGTGCGACCGGCCGGTACCCCTCGCGTCCAACGTCAACTACGTGGCCAAGCAGGCGTCGGGCAATCTTGCGACCGTCCCGCTGGCCGCCGACGGCAGCCTGTGCGTGTTCAGCCAGCGGGACAGCCACGTCGTGGTGGACGTCTTCGGCTGGTTCGGCTGACGAGCCGTTCCGATCAGGCCGCGGCCGACTCGGCGAGCTTGCGGACACGCTCCTGGTAGGCCTTCCCGACGTGGCGGGCCTGTCCCATGAGGTCAGCGGCCTGCGCGGGCAGGCGACCCTGCACCTCGTCGAGCGCCGCGTCCACCCGCTGCTCCACCCCTCGGAGACGGCCGTCGATCTGGGCCAGCGAGGCGCACACCTGCGCCCGGACGGCGGATGAGCCAGGGATCTCGGGCAGCGCGCCGAGCCGCTTGGTGAGCTCTTGACGCCGGACCTGAGCCTTCTGGAAGGCCAGGACGCCGAACCCGACCGAGACGTACAGCGCATCTTTCGCCGCAGCGGCGACGGCGCGAGCGGAGCGAACGATCGGGTCGGTCGTCGGGTCGGTCGTCGGGTCGGTCGTCGGGTCGTTCGCAGCCATCGGGGCAACCTCCGTGGAATTCAAGGAATGGAATTGCAGTGCTGGGGGGAAGAAGGGACGGGGGCGACGCGCCCGCCGAGCCGCAAACAACTATATCGGTGATGCTTACTTTTGCAAGCACACGGCGCCCGGATTGTCGTCAGTCGGCCCACTAGCGTGCGATCCACCGTGTCCCACGCCCGGGAAACCCCCAGCGCACCCCCCGTCGTGGCCGTGGTCATCGCACACGACCCCGGACCGTCCTTCGACGCGACCCTGGTCTCGCTCGCCGCGCAGGACTACCCGGCGCTTCGGGTGCTGGTGCTCGACACCTCCGGTGATGCCTCGACGACATCGACAGTCGGGGCCGATCTGCTCGAACGGCTCGCCACCCGGCTTCCCGACGCCTTCGTGCACCACAGCAGCGCGCCGACCCACGCCGCTGCGGCGAACGAGGTGCTCCAACTCGTCGAAGGCGGCGGCTTCTTCTGCTTCCTGCACGACGACGTGGAACTCGCGAGCGACGCCGTCCGGCTCCTTGTCGAGGAGCTCTACCGATCCAACGCCGGCATCGTCGGGCCGAAGCTGGTCGACCGCGACGACCCCCGGCGCCTGCAGGCGGTAGGCCTGGCGCTGGACAAGTTCGGGGAGCTCGCGCCCCCGACCGGCTCCGGGGAACTCGACCAGGAGCAGCACGACGCCGTCACCGACGTCTTCGCCCTGCCCAGCGCCTGCCTGCTCGCACGGGCCGACCTGTTCCGAACGCTCGGTGGGTTCGACCCAGCGATCGACGGCCCGGGTGACGAGATCGATCTGTGCTGGCGGGCCCACGTCAGCGGCGCTCGCGTGCTCGTCGCGCCTGCGGCGAGAGTCGCGCACATCGGACTGGCGACCGGGGCCTACGACCATCTCGACGATCGGGCCGCACGCAACCGCTTGCGAACGGTGCTCGGCAACTACTCCGTGCTCTCCCTACTGCGCGTCCTGCCGCAATGGTTCGTGCTGACCCTCGTCCGGTCGATCGGGCTGCTCCTCGTCGGCCGAATCCGGCAAGCCGCCCAACCCGTGGGCGGGTGGGCATGGAACCTTGCCCGGCTGCCCTCGCTGGTGCGCAAGCGACGAGCCGTGGCCCGGATCCGGCGGGTGCACGACGGAGAGATTCGCCGGCTCCAACGGCGCGGCAGCGCACGACTCGCCGCCGCGCTGCGCGAGGCGTCCGTCGCCCGAGACGACCGCAACGCACGCCTCGCCGGTGGGGTACGCCGCACGATCGAGCAGGTCCGGTCCGGCTCGCACTGGCCCACCACCCTCGTGTGGAGCGCACTGGTCGCGCTCGTCGTCATCGGCAGCCGAGGGTTGCTGTCCGACGGCATCGCTCCCGTCGGTCGTCTCTTTCCGTTCCCCGACGAGGTCGCCGGCCTGTTGCGCCGTCCGTTCGAGGGATGGTCGCCGCAAGGGCTCGGGAGCGCAACCGCCGTTGCGCCCGGACTCGGTGTGCTCGGGCTCGTCGGCCTGCTGGCCGGCGGCTCGACCGAACTCGCCCGCACGCTGCTCGTCATCCTGCCGGTGGCCGTCGGCCTCCTCGGCATGTGGCGGCTGACCCGTTCGTTCGGCGTCCGTCGCGCCCGGCTGGTCACGATCGTCGCCTACGCAGCAAATCCACTGCCCTACGCCGCCATCGCCGCCGGCCGCTGGGACGGCTTGGTCGCCTATGCCGGCTGCGGTTGGCTCATCGGTGCGCTCGGGCGGCTCGCGGGCTGGGCGCCACTGTCCGGGGCTCGCCGGCCCGTCGTGCAGTCCGTCGCCGGCCTGGCGCTCGGGCTCGCACTGCTCGGGCTCGCGGTACCCGGCCTGGTCCCGGTCGCGATCGGCTGCGCCGTCTTGCTCGCCATCGGTTCACTCGCGACGGGCGAGCGAACCGGTACTGCGACGCTCCTCACCGGCACGGCGATCGCCGGTGTCGCCGCAGCGGTGCTCCTGCTGCCGTGGTCGTGGACGGTGGTCGGTGATCCGGTCACGGCGTTCGACACCGCGCACCGGGTCCCGGGCGCCGATGCCCTCGCCCGCTTCGCACTCTCCGGCGCCGACCCCGGACCGTTGCCCTGGGGGTTGTGGGCGGCGGCTGCGGTCGCCCTGGCCATCGGCGGTTCGTGGCGCTCCGCGTGGGGGGCGCGCGCGGCGGTACTCGCCGCGGGCGCGCTGGTGGCGACGGTCGCCGGCGGCACGGGCGCGCTCGGCATCGAACTGCCCAACCCGGCCGTGACCCTCGCCCCGGCTGCAGCAGGCCTTGCGCTTGCGGCCGGTGCTGCGATCGCCGCCGCCCAGGTCGATCTGACCGGCACTCGCCTCACCTGGCGCCAGCCGCTGGTGCTCGCGGTGTACGTCGGGCTCGCCGCCGCAGCCGTCCCGGTCGTCGCACTGGCGACGGACGGGCGGTGGGACCAGCCACGCCGGGGCGACGCCGACGAGCTCGCGCTCCTTCCGGTCGCCGGACCGGCCGGCGCGATGCGCACGCTCTGGCTCGGCGATTCGGACCGCCTTCCGCTCGCCTCGACGGAGCTGGCCCCGGGAACGGGTTGGGCGCTCGTCGAAGGGTTCGCACCCACCGTCGAACAGGCGTGGCCCCGGGAGCCGAGCGTCGAGGACCGTGGGGTGATCGATCTGCTCGACGCTGCGCTCGGCGGTCAGACCAACCGACTCGGTCGCCTCCTCGGGTCGCGAAGCATCCGTTTTTTGGTCCTGCCACGCCCGCAGGACCCGGCGACGGCGTCGCTCGTCGCCGTGCTGCGACGCCAACTCGATCTCGCCGAGCTCGACGCCGGAGGCACGTTGGCCGTGTTCGCGAATCAGGCGGCAATCCCGATGCACGCCATGCTGACCGGCGCCGCCCGAGAGGCGAGCGAACTCGCCGGCGTCGAGTCACTGGCCCGTGCCGATCTCGAGGGCGCCACCTCGGTCCTGGAGCCCGACGGGCCCCTGCGGGCCAGCGGCCCCGTTCCCGCCGGCACCCTGTTCGCCTCGGTCCCCTTCGACAGCGGCTGGCGCCTGCAGGTCGACGGGCGGACGATCCCCCCTCGTCCCGCCTTCGGCTGGGCCACGGCCTTCGAGGTCCCGAACGCAGGGATCGCCGTGCTCGAACGACCGGCGCCGGCGAGCCGAACCGCCTGGTCGATCGCTGCCGCCCTGGCCTGGCTCGTGGCGGTGCGCCTGGCGTGGGCAGGCCGACTCCTACCCCATCGGCGGCCCCGCCCGACCGGCGGCGCGGCACCCGGCCGCCCGCTGATCGCTCTGGAGGGGGGCCCGACGGACCGCGAGGCCCTCGAGGCGCTGCCGGGGTCCACCTCAGCAGGCGGTGTGGACGCCTGATGAGCAGCCCCGAAGACCGCCGCATCCGGAGCCCACAGTGCGGGTGCTGACCCGGCTCGCGCCGGTCGCGCTCGTCGCCGCGGGGCTGGTCGGAGCCGCAGCCCTGGACGAGCGCAGCACCGCCACCGATGCGGTCCGCTTCGGGGAGGGCGATCGGTCTCCGATGCCGGCTGCGTTCCCAGCGGATGCGCTGACGTCGAGTTGGTTCTGCCCCGGCGTGCCGGTCGGACCCGGGGTGAGCAGCCGGGTCAGCCTGCTGAACCTCACCGAGGCCGACGTCGTGGCGACCGTGACGGTCCACCCGACCGGCGGCCGCCCGACGACGGTCGCCGTGACCGCCCGAGGGTTCGCTCGGACGGAGGTGGCCCTGGCTGACGCCGGCGCGCCCGCCGGTCACGCCGCCGCCCTCGTCGAGGTGGCCGGCGCCGGTCTCCTGGCCGAGCAGGTCGCCGTCACGCCAGCCGGCCGTGCGTCGTCACCCTGCGCGACCGCCCCGTCGCCGACGTGGTTCGTCGCCGACGGGGCGTCGACCACCGAGGTGACCAACGCCGTCACGTTGTTCAACCCGTTCCCCGACGACCTGGTCGTCGACGTGACGGCAACCACCGAGGAGGGGACTCGGGCGTCCAAGGCGCTCCAGGGCCTGGTCGTCGCGCCCCGGTCGCTGCGTGTCGTCGACCTGGGCGACACGGTGAAGGCGAAAGAGCGCGTGGCGGTCGCTGCAGTGGCTCGCACCGGCCGGTTCGTTCTCGGTCGGCTCCAGACGGCATCCGGCGCCCGGCGCGAACTCGCCGCCGGACTCGGGGCCCCGGCCCCGGCAACGAGTTGGACCTTCGCGGCCGCACCCAAACAGAACGGCCTGTTCACCCGCTTCACGATCTTCAACCCCGACCCGACCGACGCAGAGGTGAGCTTGACCCTCTATCCGGCGGGTGGGTCGCCCGGATCGAACTCCACCGCCACGGCATCCGGCGCCACACCCGCCGCCGGTGCCGGCAACCCGCCGATCCGGCGCACGGTGAAGGCCCGCTCCAGCGTGCTGATCAACCTCGCCGAGCTCACCGAGGTCCCCGATGGCGCATACGCCGCTGTCCTGACGGCGAACGCCGGTGTCGTCGTCGAGCGGGTGCTCGCCGCCGGAGACGGGCGCGCCGCAGTCCAGTTCGGAGCGCGCGCCGCCGCGCAGCGTTGGTGGTTCGTCGGAGCTGCCGGTCCGCTCTCGACCCGCATCACGGTCTTCAACGCCACCGGTGTCGAGGCCACGGCGACCGTCGAGCGGGTCGGCCCAGCCGGCCCGACCGCCGTCGCGGGAATCGCTCCTCTGGCGCTGCCGCCGGGCGGGTCGGGTTCGGTGGTGTTCGAGGGCCCGTTGGCCGACGGACCGTTCGTGGTCGTCGCCGAGCAACCCGTCGTCGTCGAGCGGCTCGAATCAACCGATCAGCCGCCGGCGTGGAGCACCTCCTCAGGTATCCCGGAGCTGCGATGAGCGTTGTCCAAGCTCTCGTTGCGGTTGCGGTCGCCGCTGTCGCCGCCGCCGCTGCGCTGGTCCTGCGCCGACGGCGGCCCGACGACGGGCCGACACAGCCTCGTACGTTCCTCGCACCGGCCCAGCTCGACCGGCGGGACTTCGCTCGCCCCGAGGCCGAGTGGCTCGTCGCCGTGTTCTCGTCGGCCAGCTGTCAGACCTGTGCCTCGATGGTGGCCAAGGCGGCCGTGTTGGCCAGCGAGACCGTCGCCGTCGACGACGTCGAGGTCTCGGCCCGCGCCGAGCTCCACCGGCGCTACGCCATCGACGCTGTACCGATCGTCGTGATCGCCGACCGGGACGGCGTCGTCCGCAAGAGCTTCGTCGGACCCGCCTCGGCCACCGACGTGTGGGCCGCGGTCGCCGAAGCCCGCAATCCCGGCTCGACCCCGCACCCGCTCTAGGCGCCCGCCTCAGCCGGCGAGCCGATGGGCGATCTCGTCGCCGATCTCCGAGGTCGTGCCCGACGGCTGCGGGCTGCAGGCCTCGCGCACCCGGTTCGCCGCGTCGGACTCCCCGAGGAAGTCGAGCATCAACGCCGCCGACAGGATCGCTGCGACCGGGTTGGCCTTGCCGGTGCCCACGATGTCGGGCGCCGAGCCGTGCACGGGTTCGAACATCGACGGCCCGGTTCGGGCCGGGTTGAGATTCGCGGACGAGGCCAGACCGATACCACCCGACACCGCACCGCCGAGGTCCGTGAGGATGTCGCCGAACAGATTGTCGGTGACGATCACGTCGTAGCGGTGGGGATCCTGCACGAAGTAGATGCAGGCGGCGTCGACGTGGTTGTAGGCCGTCGCCACATCCGGGTACTCGGCGGCGACCTCGCCGAACGTCCGCTCCCAGAGGTTGCCGGCGAAGGTGAGCACGTTCGTCTTGTGCACGAGCGTCAGATGCTTGCGCCGGCTTCGGGCGAGATCGAAGGCGTACCGCACGCAGCGCTCGACCCCCATGCGGGTGTTGACCGAGCCCTGCGTGGCCACCTCGTGCGGGGTACCACGTCGCAGCACGCCGCCTTCACCGACGTAGGGCCCCTCGGTGTTCTCCCGGATCACGATGAAGTCGTGCGGACGGTCGTGGCCCGGCGCAGTGCCGACGAAGGGGCGCTGGTTCACGTAGAGATCGAGCTCGAAGCGCATCTTCAGCAGCAGGCCACGCTCGATGACTCCGGGCGGCACCGCCGGCGTGCCGACGGCACCGAGCAGGATCGCGTCGAAGCCGCGCAACGCCGCCAGGGTGTCGTCCGACAGGATCTCCCCGTCGCGCAGGTACCGGGCACCACCGAGGTCGAAGGCCTCCGTGGTGAGGGCCACCCCGGCGGCCTGGATCACCTTGAGGGCCTCCGCGGTAACCTCCGGACCGATGCCGTCGCCGCCGATCACGGCCAACCGATGCGTCACGCTGGACATGGCGGTCGAGCTTACGCGTCGACCACATCCGGGCCCCGGCCGATAGCGTTCCGCTCATGGCCGAGGCCCATCACCTGTCGCGAGCCGCATTCCAGCGGCTGAAGGCCGAGCACGAAGACCTCACGACCCGGGGCCGGATCGAGATCGCGCAGGCGATCGAGCGAGCCCGAGAACTCGGCGACCTCTCCGAGAACGGCGATTACCACGCGGCGAAGGACGCTCAGGGCCACATGGAGGGCCGCATCCGCCAACTGGCGCAGATCCTCGAGCACGCCGTCGTCGTCGAGGGCGGCGACGACGGCACGGCCGCGGCCGGCACCGTCGTCACGATCGTGTTCGACGGCGACGACGACGACATGGCCGAGCGATACCTGATCGGCCACATCGAGGAGCGGTCCGCCGATCTCCACGTGATCTCCCCCGGCTCGCCGCTGGGCTCGGCGCTGATCGGTCACCGGGTCGGCGACACGGTCTCCTACGCGGCGCCCAATGGTGAGTTGCGCGTCCGCATCCTCGAGGTCGAGCCCGCCTGAGCGGGCCCGAACGAGCCGTGATCACGCTCCCACCGGGTCGCCCCGTCGAACTGCAGGGTCGGGGCACCACGTTCGTGCGGGAAGTCGCCGGCGCCGACCGGGCGGTGCTGTTGCTCCACGGATGGACGGTGTCGTCGTCGCTGAACTGGTTTCCCGTGTTCGGGCCGCTCGCCGGGCGCTACCGGCTGATCGCTCCCGATCACCGTGGCCACGGACAGGGCATCCGGTCGGTGGAGCGGTTCTCCCTCGAGGCCTGCGCCGACGACGCCGCCGCCTTGCTCGAGCACCTCGGAACCGGGCCGGCCATCGTGGTCGGGTACTCGATGGGCGGCACGGTCGCTCAGCTGCTCTGGCGCCGCCATCCGAACCTGGTCCGCGGTCTGGTGCTCTGCGCAACCGCCGGTCAGTTCCTTCGATCGACCGGCGAGCAGGTCTACTTCGGCGGCCTGCGCGCCCTCGCCGGTGTCTCCCGCCGCACGCCGGTGCGAACCCGTCAGGCCGTCGCCGACTGGCTCATCGAGCGACGGGTCGACGACCCCTGGGTCGCGCAGGAACTCCGGGCCCACGATGCGCTCGCCCTCGTCGAGGCCGGTGCTGCGATCGGCGAGTTCGACGCGACCGAATGGCTACCTGCCATCGACGTACCCACGGCGGTCATCGCTCACGAACTCGACACGGTGGTGCCGACCCGGCGTCAGCTCGAACTCGCCCGGAGCATCCGGGACGCCGAACTGCACCGGGTGGTGGCCGGCCACGACGCGGTCGCCGCCGACCCCGCCTATCCCGAGGTGCTCGGCCGAGCGCTCGACTCGGTCGACGCCCGCGCTCAGAACCGGACCAGAGCGACCTGACCGGTCTCGCGGGCCTTCGCCGCCGCCCGCTCCGCCGCCATCAACATCACCCGGCCGGACGTACCGGCACCACCGGCGACCGCCCCGAGGATCGGAACCGGCGCGACGGTTGCATGCGTCGTGAGGACGTGTTCGGCCACCCACTCGACCAGCCGGCCCGACAGCACCCCGAGCCCGGCGCCGTCGGCGCGTGGGCAGACGACGGCCAGCGTGTTGGGACCGACCCGTCCGAGGATGTCGGTCCCGCGCAGCCGGCCGGTGACCCGTTCGGCGATCGGCCGCAGGACCTCGGCACCGACGTCTTCGACGTCGGCAACCTCGACATCCACCACGATGACCCCGACCCCGGCCTCGCCGCCGAGCAACTCGATCTGGCGCTCGATTTCGACCCGGTCGGGCAGGTTGGTCTCGGGGTCGACCGTCAGGAACCGTTCGCCCGGATCGCGCACCTCGTCGGCGAGGATCCGCACCTCGAGCAACCGCCCGACCCGGTCCTTGAGCGCCGAGAAGGTGCAAGCGAGCCACCGATAGGACCCGTCGGCGTGTCGCAACCGCAGTTGTTCGACCGCCTTCGCGCTCCACACGATGCCCGACAGCAGCCGGTTCGCCTTGTCGTGCTCGCTCGGGTGGATCAGCTGGGTGATGCCCGTGCCGACGAGCTGGAACGCCGGCCACCCGAGGATCGTCTCCACCGAGGCGGACACGTAGGTGATCACACCGTCGGGAGCGAGGGTGGCCACGAGCTCGGTGGCCTGGTCCGACAACCGCCGGAACTTCGCTTCGTTCTCCCGCAGGGCCAAGTCGAGCTTGTGGGTCGCAAGCGCGGCCGACACGATCCCGCCCAGCGTCTGCACGGCGTTCACCTCGGTGGTCGTCCACTCCCTGGCGTCGTGGTCGTGACCGACCCCGAGGGTGCCGCCCAAGACGTCCTTGAGCAGGATCGTCACCGACACCAGCGACCGGGGGGAAGGCTCAGGAAGTCCGGCCCGGGCCTCGCGGTAGCCGTCGTCGAGATCGGCGTCGGCAACCACGACCGGCGAATGCTCCTGGAGGTAGTCCAACCAGGCCGAACCGGCCTCGAGTGACAGCGGCTCGGCGGGCGGGTCCGCAGGAAGGTCGGGGGCCGACCACGACACCATCTGGCGGACGGTCTGGCCGTCCTCCTCGACCATGTCGATCCACACCCGGTCGACCGCCATCGCTTCGCCGAGCCGCTTCACGAATGCGTCGAGCTGCGCCACGAAGCCCGACGCGCCGTACGAGACGACCTGCTGGGCGGACTCCATCACCAGCGTGTCGAGCACCGCCCGGTACGTGGCCTCGGCCTCCTCGAGCACCTTGTCGTCGATGTCCCGGCACGCGACCAGCCACCCCTCCCCTGTGCGCGCCTCGCCCAGGTTGGCCTCGAACCAACGCCAGCTGTCGTCGGCGGTGAGCAACCGGACCCGCACCGAGACCGTGCCGGCCGCGGCGTCGGCACCGCTGAGCAGATCGCAGAGGAACCCGAGGTCCTCCGGATGGACCAAGGTCGCCATCGGGGCCCCGGCTAGCTCTGCCGGGACGAACCCGAGGGCTCGGGCCGCCCGGCTGACGAACCGCAACCGCCACTCGCGATCGACGACGAACAGCACGTCGGTGACCGACGCCAGAACGGCGGACAGCTCCGCTTCGCGGGCCACCACGGCACGCACCGACCGCACCCGAAGCAGCAGCTGAGCGATCGTCTCGCTCAGGTGTCCGAGCAGTCGGCGCTCGTCGTCGTCCCACGTGCGCACCCGGCCGGGCGAGTCGAGCTCGACGGTGAGCACACCGAGGAGCTGCTCCCCGGCGCGCAACGGGATGTCGGCCCGAGCAGCGAGCGGGCCGACCTCGGACCCGGGCGCCCGTTCCCGCCACCACGACGGGCGGTCGGGTTCGTCACCCCGCAGGTACATCGCCTGGCCCTGCCGGACGGCCTTCAGCCACAACCGGACCGCCCGGTACGCGGTCGGCGTCGGATCGGGGCGGGGGCCCCCGCAGGCCCGGTCGTAGTCGACGAGCGGGGCAAGTTCGGATCGGGCGTCGTCGAGGAGCAGGACCTCGGCATGATCGAGTTCGAGGGCCTCGACGACGCTGCGCAACAGCTCGGCGAGGCGCTCGGTCCACTCCGACGACACCAGGTCGAAGCGAAGGGTCTCGGCCGCGAACTCGCCCGCGAGGCCCGCCAGGGCACGCCGACGCAGCTTGGGCCGGAGGTCGTCGCAGAGGACTGCCCGCACCCCTTCGAGACCGTCGACATCGAGCGCGCGCCGTTCGACCGTGACCGGGATCGCCGGGCCGGGCCGGATCGGCAGGAGCTCCCACCCGGCCTCGGGATCCGCCGCCGGGTCGAGAGCGTCCGCCGGGAGCAGGTCACCGACGGTTCGCCCGACCAGGTCGAGCGGGTCGACACCGGCGAGATCCGCAATCGCCTGGTTCGCGTAGAGCACGAAACCGTGATCGTCGACCAGCAGGGTCCCTCGATCGCCGCGTTCGACCAGCCATTGGAACCAGCTGCGCTCGCGCTCCACGGCCCGGTTCTGGCTGAGGTCACGCCGGACCTGTACCCAATGCGTGACCGCACCGGCGTTGTCGCGCACGGGGGTGAGACGCACCCCGCACGGGAACGTCGTGCCGTCGCGCCGGCGGGCCTGCGTCTCGACGTCGGCACCGTGACCGGCGGCCATCGCCTCGAACAGCTCCTCGAGCCGATCCCGGTTGACCTGGGGCGGATCGAGCGCGATCGGACTGCGGCCGACGATGTCGGATGCCGTGAACCCGGTCTGGGCCGTGAACCCTGGGTTCACGTGGACGATGCGGTTCCGGCGAGGATCGGCCACGGCGTCGGTGACGACCACGGCGTCGGACACCACTTCGAGCAGCGCCCGCAGGAACTTCGCGCGCGGCCCACCGCCCCCGAGGACCCGAGCGGCAGGTGCCGCCAGCGCATCCTGCGCGGCCGGCAGTTCGAGACCGCACCAGGGTTGGGCCAATGCGGTGCGATCGGCGACGGAGAACAGCGGCCCCTGCACGCGGTCGACCCCGAGTCGCTGCAGGTCCTGCACCGCCTCGATGCGGTCCACCCCGACCACGGTGACGACGACGCCGACGGTGTGCGCGAGTTCGACGACGGCTTCGAGCACCGCAGGGCCGTCGAGCAGGTCCACGTCCACGGTCACCTGGGAGACGGGCAGCAGCCGGAGCAGCCGGAGGGCGTCGGCCGTGGTCCCGAAGTGGTCGAGCGCCGACACGACGCCGAGCGACCGCAACGCTCGCAGCGCGTCCGCGGTGCGCTCGGCGGCCTCAGCCGCCAGCCGTTCGCTGACGACCACGACCAGTGCCGATGCCGGCAGCCGGTGGCGGTCGAGGAGCTCCGGCATCAGTTGGGGACAGCGCTCGAGCAGGTCGTGGTCGGCGACGGGAACCCAGACCGGAAGGACCTGACCCAGCGCGCGATGCAGATCCGCGGCCGTCGCCGCCGCCCGCTCCAGGACGTCGTCGAGCGCTGCGTGCGTTTCGTCGTGGGCGTCGACGGATCCGGCGAGGCCGAGCACGACGGCGGCGACCTCACCGTCCGCCAGCTCGACGACGGGCTCCAAGGTGGGGGCGGTCTGGTCGCGCGCGTCCATGGCGTTGTCCTCATCGGCACCGGGACGGCGCGCTCAAGCGCCCTCCGCAAGGACGCCGGGGGTCCCGACCCGGCACGCTGGAGCCGTGCGCCGCCCCCGACGCCTTCCGATGGCCGCCCGAGCCACACTGCTCGTCACACTCGCGGCTGCCGTCGCCGGCACCCTCGCCGGCCGCCGGCGGGTCCGGGGCGCCTCGGCTCGAGCCGTGCTCGGCCAGGCGCGCCTACGCCGCAATGCCGAGGTCGCCCGGCTCGGCGCTCGAGTCGGCGGCCGGTACGCAGCCGGGACCGCCCGGAAGGTGTTCGCCAGCGCCGAACGGCGCGTCGCCCTCGATCGCGAGCGGGAACTGCGCACCGCGGCCGACGTGGCCGAGACGCTCGGCCAGATGAAGGGCGCGCTGATGAAGCTCGGCCAGATGGCGAGCTACCTCGACGAGGGGCTGCCCGAACCCTTGCGCGCCGCGCTCGCGCAGCTCCAGCACGAGGCGCCACCCATGGCTCCCGAATTGGCCGCCCAGGTGATCGAGGCCGAGTTGGGCGGACCTCCCGAAGCGGTGTTCCTCGAATGGGACCCCGTCCCGATCGCCGCCGCGTCGATCGGCCAGGTCCACCGCGCGCGGTGGTGGGATCCCGAGCGGCAGGAGGACCGCGCCGTCGCGGTGAAGGTGCAGTATCCCGGGGTCGCCGACGCCATCGAGGCCGACCTCGCGAACGCCGACCTGCTCGGCGCGATCCTGGCGCAGGCGTTCCGCGGACTCGATCCGGGCCCGCTCGTCGGCGAGTTGCGCGCCCGGATCATCGAGGAACTCGACTACGAGCGCGAGGCCCGCGACCAGCGCCGGTTCGCCGCCTTCTACGCCGGCCATCCGACGATCCACGTCCCTCAGGTGGTCGACGCCTGCTCGACCCGCCGCGTGCTCACCACCGACCTGGTCGGCGGGGCACCCTGGAGCGACCTCGTCACCTGGGACCAAAAGGAGCGTGACGCGGCGGCCGAGACGATCTACCGGTTCGTGTTCCGCAGCCTCTACACGCTGCACTCCTTCAACGGCGACCCCCATCCCGGCAACTACCGGTTCCATGGCGACGGCCGGGTCACGTTCCTCGACTTCGGCCTCGTCAAGCACTTCACCCCGCACGAGATGGCGGTGTTCCAGCGGATGATCACCCATGCCGTGATCGACACGGACTGGTCGGCCTTCCGGGCCGAGGTCGAACAGGCGGGCCTGTTGCGGGCCGGTGCCCCGGTGTCGACCGAGGCGGTCGGCAGCTACTTCGAAGTGTTCTACGAGTCGGTGCGCACCCGGGACGAGCACACCTGGACCCCGGACTACGCCTCCGCTGCGGTGCGCCAGGTGTGGGACCGCTCGTCGCCGATCGCGCCGTACGCGACGGTCCCCCCGGCGTTCGTGATCATCCAGCGGATCAACATGGGCCTCTATGCCATCCTCGGCCAGCTGCGAGCCCGTGGGAACTTCCGGGCGATCGCCGAGGAGCTGTGGCCGATGGTCCAGGCCCCGCCTTCCACCCGGCTCGGCGCCGCCGAGGCCGCCTGGCTCGCTGCGCGCACGTAGCGTGCGCACCATGCGCTTCGCCCTGTCCACCGCTCCGCAGAACTGCCGCTGGGAGGATGTGCTCGCCGTCTGGAAGGAGGCCGATCAGATCCCGCTGTTCGAATCGGCCTGGACCTTCGACCACCTCGAGCCGATCTTCTCCGACCGGTCCGGGCCCTGCCTCGAAGGCTGGATGACGCTCGCGGCGCTGCTGCAGGCGACCACGCGCATCCGGGGCGGCAACCTCGTGTCGGGCATGGTGTACCGCCACCCCGCCGTGCTCGCGAACATGGCCGCGACGCTGGACATCACCTCGGGGGGTCGCCTCGAGCTGGGGCTCGGCGCCGCGTGGAACACCGACGAGTGCGGCGCCTACGGCATCGAACTGGGCACGCTCACCGAGCGCTTCGATCGCTTCGACGAGGGCATGGAGGTGATCGTGCGCCTGCTCACGCAGGAGCGCTCCTCGTTCACCGGCCGCTACTTCACCCTCGACGAGGCGTGGTGCGAACCCAAGCCGATCCAGCGGCCGCACCCGCCGATCTGCATCGGCGGGCAGGGCGAGCGGCGCACGATCCCGGCCGTCGCCCGCTGGGCCCAGCACTGGAACGCGGGTCGGCCCGAGCCCGACGCCTTCGCCCGCAAGCGCGACATCCTGTGGGAGCGCTGCGCCGACATCGGGCGCGACCCTGCCGAGATCACGACCTCGGTGCTGCTGGTGCGCGCCGACCCGGGCCGCCTCACCGCCGAGGCCGCCGCCTGGGGCGAACGCGGCGTCGACCTCGTGCTGGTAGCCCTGCCGGCCTACGACCCGGCGCTGCTCGCACCGATCGCCGAGGCTCTCGCGCCGCTCGCGTCGTGACCGACGAGCGCTCGTCGCTCAACCCGACCCAGCGGCGCACGCTCGAACTGCTGCGCCGCCCGGCCGAGCCACCCGAGCCGGTCGGCGACGTCGTCGACGGGCTCGTGGCCCTGCTCGAAGACGGCCTCGGCCCCCTCGTGGACGTGATCGAGACCCCGAACCGGCTCGTGCTCCACAAGCACGCGCTCGCCGGCCTCAACGCCTGCGAGGCGTCGTGGATGGCGGAGCGCGCTTCGTTCGCCTGGAGCACCCGCACGGCCCGCGGCACCGTCGTGCACAAGGCGATCGAGCTCGCCGTGCACTGGCACGGCGAGCCGATCCCGGGCGAGCTCGTCGAGCACGCCGTCGAGCGCCTGGCCGCATCGGACCGCTCGATCGCCTCCTACCTCGGCGCGCTCGACCCCGCCGAGCGCGCCGAGCTGGTCGCCGCCTGCGTCGACCTCGTCAGCAAGTTCCAGGAGTGTGTCCCGCCGCTGCGTGCGGCGTTCCGGCCGGTGAGCGAGAGCCGGGTCGAAGCGAAGTTCCTCGGCGGCCGGGTCGTCCTCACGGGCGTCGTCGACCTCACGCTCGGCCGACCCGACGGCGACCGGCCGGGCAAGGTGATCCTCGACTACAAGACCGGCCAGGTGCACGCCGCCCATCGCGAGGACCTCCGCTTCTACGCCCTCCTGGAAGCCGTGCGCCTCGGGGTGCCGCCACGCCTCGTGGCGACGCTCGAGCTCGACTCCGGCACCGTGCACCACGAGACGGTCACCCCGGCGCTGCTCGAGGCGGCCGCCCGGCGCGTCGTCGACACCGCTCGGCGCCTCGCGGCGCTCGATCACCTCGGTGCCGAGCCGGTGCGCCGGCCCGGTCCACGGTGCCGCTGGTGTCCGATCGCATCGGGCTGCGAGCCGGGCAAGGCGTGGCTCGCCGGCGACGACCGCTGACGAGGCGAGGTCGACTCAACCCGCCGGTGGCGCCAGGCGCAGCGCGAACCCGGGTCCCGCCGGCGGGGGAACCGGCAGGGTGACCGTGCACCCGCCGTCGCCCGTGGCGACCCACGGCAGGTCGGCGGCATCGCCGAGCCGGCGGACCGAGCCGCCCGCCGGAGGTGCGACATCGAGCGAGACCTCCCGACCGGACGGCGTGCCGAGCACGTTGGCGTACACCGTTCCCGGCCGGTCGGGCCGCGAGGTGAACCGCACGTCCAGACCGTCGCCGGTCCGGCCGGCGCGGCGCACCCACGGCCGCGAGCCCACGATCGCCTCGCGGTTGCGCCGGACGTAACGACCCAGGGCCTGCACCCGCGAGGCCTGGCTGACCGGCACCTCGCCCGTGGCCGTGGGCCCGATGTTCAGCAGCAGGTTGCCCCCGGCCGACACGACGTCGACGAACTGTGCGACGAGCTCGTCGGCGGGGAGATGGTCGGAGTCGGCCTCGGTCGCGTTGTACCCGAAGCTGTGCCCGATGCCCCGGCAGACCTCGAAGGACCGCTCGGGCCAGGTGCCGTGGCTCGCATACTCCGGGGTGACGATGTCGGCGTGGGCCGATCCGGCCGCCACCCCCAGCACGTCGAACCGGTCGTTGACCACGCCGTCGGGCCGGATCCCGTAGAAGTCGGCGATCAACTGGTTGCCCTGCGCGCGCAACGGGTAGGCGATGTCGTTCCACAGCACCTCGGTGCCGTACCGGTCGATGAGCTCCCGCCAGTGGGCGTCCGCGTACGCCGAGTACTCCGGCGACTGCGGTACGGCCCGGATCAACGCCTCGAACGAGTCGATCGGCAGACCGCCGAACGTCCAGTCGAGCCCGCCGGAGTAGTAGGTGCCGAACCGGATCCCGGCGGCGCGGCACGCCTCGGCGAGTTCCCCCACGCAGTCGCGCCGCGTCGACCACGACGGCCCCTTGAACGGGTTGGTGGTGCGACTCGGCCACAGGGTGACCCCGTCGTGGTGCTTGGTGACGAACACCAGGTAGCCCGCTCCGGCTGCGACGGCGAGATCGACCCACTCCGAGGGGTCCCAGCATTCGGCGGCGGCGACGAAGCGCTCCACGAACGCGTCGTACGGCACCCCGGCCCAGTGCTCGGCATGGTGGGCGCTGACCGACGAGCCGGGGATCGCGAGGGAGTTCTGGTACCACTCGACGTAGGGCGACTCGCGCAGCGCCAGCTCCCACCCTCCCCGGGCGGCCAGCGTGAACGGGTCGTCACCCACGGGCGCGAAGGCGGGGACGGTCGCAGCGGTCCAGTGGACGAAGATGCCGAGCTTGGCGTCGGCGTACCAGTCCGGCAGCGGGTGGGTCCGCAGGGACTCGACATCGGCGGTGTAGGCCATGGCGCCCGTTCTACTCGCCGGCCGGAGCGTCGCGAACCGATGCGCCGGCGACCGCCCGCACCACCCACCCCTCGCCGGCCAGCGCGCCGGGCCGGCACAACGCGACGACACAGCCGCCGAATCCGGCCCCCGTGAGCCGGACCCCGAACACCCCCGGCCGGGATCGCAGACGGTCGCAGAGGGCGTCGAGGACGGGGGTCGACACCGCGTAGTCGCCGGCGAGGCTGGCGTGGCTCGCGTCCATCGCCCGTCCTGCGGTCACCACGTCTCCGGTCGCCATCGCTGCGGCAACCTGCCGCACGCGGGCGTTCTCGGTCACGACGTGGCGGGCCCGGGCCCGCACCACGGGGTCGGCGATCCGCTCGACGCCATCGGGATCGGCGAGTCGCAGTGGGCCGATCTCGGCCTCGGCCGCGGCGCACTGGGCGACCCGCTCGGCGTACGCCGAACCGGCGAGGGTGCGGGCCTGACCCGAGTGCACCACGACCACCTCGAGCTCACCCGGCGGCGGGAGCGGCGAGGGGGTGACCGACCCGAGGTGGCAGTCGATCAGCAGTGCGGCGCCCGTGACCCCGGCGCAGGAGGCGAGCTGGTCCATGATCCCCGACGGCACCCCCACGGCCCGATGCTCGGCCCGCTGGCAGAGCCGGGCGAGGGCCCAGGGATCCCCCGTGGGTGCGCCGAGCGCCAGGGCGCAGGCGACCTCGAGCGCAGCCGACGACGACAGCCCCGCCCCCACCGGCACCGTCGAGCGCACGACGCCGCGCCAGCCGTGCGTCGGGCGCACCTCGGCCACCACGGCACCGACGTAACGGGCCCAGTTCGGCTGCAATACCGACGGGTCGTCGACGTCGAGCGGGACACGAGCGTCACCCGGCTCGTCGGCGGAGCGCAGGTGCACCTCGGCCGCTGCCGACGGTTCCACCTGCACGATGGTCTCCCGGTCGATCGCCATGGGCAGGACCAGGCCGCCCGTGTAATCCGTGTGGTCCCCGATCAGGTTGACCCGTCCGGGGGCCCGTGCGATCCGGCTCGCGCTCATCCCGCCTCCTCGTTCGGCGACGTGCCCGGTGCGGGCCCGCCGCGGTCCGACGCTTCGATCTCGACGAGCAGGCACGACCCCGGTCCGAGCACCGGCGGCTGGAGACCGTGCGCGGCGAGCTGCGCGCCGGTCAGCGTGACGCCACCGACCATCCAATGCGGCACGGCACCGGCTGCGGCACCGACCCCGTTCCGCCCGGGGAGCGGCACCGGCTGCACCCGGTACTGGCGACCGGGGTCGAGGCCGGCGATCCGAAGCGGGGCCGGTACCAGCGACGGCGCCGTGGTCAGTTGGATCAAGGCGACGACCGCACGTGATCGGTCGGCGTCGAGCACCCCATGGGCGAGCCCGTGCGGGTCGGGCCGATCGAAGCGGACGACGTCGCCGCCGTGCAGCAGTGGGCGTAGGCGCTTGTGGAGTGCGACGGCCTCGGCGAGCGCAGCGAGCTCGCCGTCGTCGCAACCGAGCAGGTCCCACTCGATGCCGAACTGTCCGAACAGCGCCGTGACGGCGCGCAACGCCAGCGACGCGTGCCGGCCGGTCGTGTGCGCGCGCGGCGGGCCGACGTGGACCCCGAGCAGCTCGGGCGGGAGCAGCGTCGTCGCCCAGCGCTGGATGACCTGACGTTCGAACGGGTCGTTGCAGTCCGAGGTCCAGACGCGCTCGGCCCGCTCCAGGATCCCGAGATCGATCCGCCCGCCGCCCGAGGCACACGACTCGAACTCAACCCCCGGATGGCGGGCCCGCAGCTCGTCGAGGAGGCGGTACACGGCGAGGGTCTGCGCCCGGCTGCCCGCCCGACCGTGCGCACCCGATCCCTGGGCATGGTCGCGGTTCATGTCCCACTTCACGAACGCGATGGCATGGCCGCCCAGCAGCGCGTCGAGTCGGTCCCGGACCGCGGCGTAGGCGTCGGCGCGGGCGAGGTCGACGACGAGTTGGTGACGGCCGGTGACCGGCGGGTAGCCGGGGGTGGCGAGCACCCAGTCGGGGTGGGCGCGGTACAGGTCGCTGTCGGGGTTGACCATCTCGGGCTCGACCCAGATGCCGAACTCCATCCCGAGCGCCTGGACGTGGTCGATCAGGGGGCCGAGGCCGTCGGGATGGGCGTCGGGCGACACGAACCAGTCGCCGAGGCCGGCGCGGTCGTTGCGCCGCCCGCCGAACCAGCCGTCGTCGAGGACGAACCGCTCCGCGCCGACGGCGGCGGCCCGCTGCGCCAGGGCCCACAGCCGATCCCGGTCGTGGTCGAAGTACACCGCCTCCCAGGTGTTGCAGACCACCGGACGCGCCGATCGGGGGTGCACCGGGCGGGCGCGCACGTATCGGTGGAAGCGCTGCGAGGCCGCTGTCAGCCCGGCATCGGCATAGCTCGCCAGCACCCACGGGGTCGTGTGCGTCGCCCCGGGCGCGAGCTCTACCTCACCGGGTTGGAGCAGTTCGCCCACCTGGACGAAGCGCCGGCCGTCGGCCGCCATGACCTCGGCCCGCACGACGGCATTGCCGCTCCAGGCGAGGTGCACCCCCCACACCTCGCCGGTCTGCTCGCCGAACCCGGGGGTCCCGGCCCACACGAAGGGGAGTTGGTCATGGGAGGTGCGGCCCCGACGGTGCTCGACCACGATCGTGCCGGTGTCCCAGGTCCGCCGCCGGGGATGGAACTCCCGGCACCAGCGCCCGTCGAAGGTCACCAGTTCGGTGGCCTGTGCCGGCAGGGCGAGTGTGACGGTCAACGCATCGAGCAGGTACTCGTCCGAGCCGAGGTTGGTCAGCGCGACCCGACCGCCCAGCACCCCGTCCGGCGACAGCGTCACCTCGGTGCGCAACCCGAGACCGGCCACCGAATCGACGGCGTCGACCGTCACCGTGCCGCCCTCGAGACACCACGAGACGGTCGAGAACCGGGGCGCCCAGGCCGTGCCGTCCGCACGGCGGCCGACCAGCCCCGGGTGGCCCGGGAAGCCCGAGCCGTGCTCGGGCACGACGCTCAGGGGAGCGACGAGGTCGAGCGAGCCGGGGGGAACGGGCCGTTCGAGCGCCGACGCCGCCGCCGTGAGGTCGGGCCCGGCGCCGAGCGCGGTGCCCCAGTGCAGCACCGTCGGGGCCCCGGTGCTCACGTCGAGCACGACGGCGACCCCGCCGCATTCGAGTAGGACAGGGGTCACGGCGGCCGCTCGGTCACTCCAACTCGATGAAGATGCATTCGCCCGGGCAGTCCTCCGCGGCGAGCACCGCACCGGGGTGGAGGCGCTCGGGTACCCACGCCAGGCTGCCGGCGCCGCCCGGGTCGTTCAGCACGATCCCGGCCTGGCACACGTACGCGATCCCGTCCTCGAGCAGGGTGAACACGTCAGGGCAGTGGTCCTCGCACAGGCCGTCGCCCGTGCACAGGTCTTGGTCGATCCAGACGTGCATGCCGACCGGACGCTACCGAGCAGTTCGCAGTGACGGCGGGCCGGACCCCTGAGCAAGCCTTGAACCAACCCTGCTCACGACCGCCGTATCCCGGGCCGATGGAGTCGCATGCGTGTTCAGGACCTGGTGGTCATCCAGCACGACGGCGTCATGCGGCTGTCGTTCCATCCGCGGATCACGGTCTGCGCCGGTCTGCAGCCGAACGAGCGGGACAACATGGTCGAGCTCGTCCATCGGTCGATGCTCGGCGCGCTCGACCAGGCCGAGCTGCGATACCAGGACGGCCTTGGCCGGACGCTACTGGTGCGCCGCAGCGGTGGTCGTCGCCGGGTGAACGTGCTCGACCAGGCCGGGACGGGCGACGCCACGACGCCCGGCCCCGAGGACCTGCCGCGCGTGACCCACATCACCGCTCGGGAGCTCGGCACCCTGCGGGCGCCGGCCGACGGACCGAACGACCGCCCGAGCCTGCCGCTGCTCGTCGAGCGGTTGATCGGCTGGCTGGGCCGGGCTCGCAACGGCGGAAGCCGCGGCAACCCGTCCCTCGCGATCCTCAACGAGCCGCTCCTGGGCCTCACCGGCCAGGAGACCTGGGACCTCCTCGACGCCGTCGAGCGCCTGTCCGCTGCCGTGCAGGTCGTCTACCTGACCAACGACGTGCACGTGTCGGCCTGGGCGAACGACCGGATCAAGACCGGAGCGGTCCACCTGTTCGACACCATCGCCGTGTGATCCGGCACCCCCCGGCCCGTCGCCGGTGCGCCGCTGCCGACCGTCGGTGGTACCGGTAGCGTCGGGCCGATGCCCGTCCCGCCGCCTCGGGCCAAGCGTGTGCCGACGACGTCGGTGCGCCACGGTCGTGCCGTCGTCGACGAGTACGCCTGGCTCCGGGACCGGGACGACCCCGACACCCTCGCCTACCTGCAGGCCGAGAACGACTGGGCCGAGGCGTGGTTCGGTCCGCTCGAGGCCCTCCGCGACACCATCGTCGAGGAGATTCGAGCTCGGGTCGTCGAGGACGACACCTCGGTCCCGGTCGTGCGAGGGCGTTTCGCCTACCGGGAGCGCACCGAGCGGGGTCTGGAGTACCCGATCTGGGAACGCTGGCCCGTCGAGGCGGGCGAGCGATCTGAGTCGGTGATCCTCGACGAGAACCGGGAGGCCGAAGGCCACGAGTTCTTTGCACTCGGCGCCTGTGCCCTCAGCCCGTCCCAGGACCTCCTCGCCTGGTCGATGGACGTCACGGGCGACGAGCACTACGAACTGCGGGTGCGCGACCTGCGGACCGGGGTCGACCTCGCCGACCGGATCGCCGACACCGCACCGGCGGTTTCGTGGATCGACGACGAACATCTGCTGTATTGCCGGGTCGATCACGCGGAGCGTCCGTTCCAGGTGTGGCGGCACCGGCTCGGGACCGATCCCGCCACCGACGAACTCGTCCACGTCGAACCCGACGAGCGCTTCCACCTCGACATCGAGCGGACCCGTAGCGGCGCGTACGTGGTCGTGTCCGCGCAGAGCCGGACGACCAGTGAGGTCCACCTGCTGCGAACCGATCGGCCGAACGGTCCGCCGGTGCTCGTCGAGCCGCGGCGACCCGGTCACGAGTACGCCGTCGACCACTGGGTCGGCGCTGATCCCGCTGGCCGCCTCGTGATCCTCACCAACGACGACGGCGCCGAGGACTTCGCCGTGATGCTCGCCCCCGTCGAGGCGCCGGGTCGTGCCTCGTGGCGCACGCTCGTCGCCCACCGACCCGGCCGGCGGATCGTCGACGTCGAGGCCTTCGCCGGCCACCTCGTGCTGTCCGAATGGGACGACGGTCTTCCCGGCCTGCGGGTCATCGCCACCGACGGCAGCGAGCGCCGCATCGAACCCCACGAACCGGTCTGCGGTGTCGAGCTGGGACCGAACCCGGAATGGACCTCCCGCACGGTGCGGTACGAGTTCGAGTCGTATCTGTCGCCACCATGCACGGTCGAGCACGATCTCGCCACGGGGGTGCACACCGTGCGCAAACGCATGCCGGTCGGCGGCGCCTACGACCCCGACCGGTACCGCAGTGAGCGCCGCTGGGTGATTGCGGCCGACGGCGCCCGGATCCCCGTCGACGTGGTGCGGCATCGGGACACCCCGGTCGACGGCACGGCGCCGCTGGTCGTCCACGGGTACGGCGCCTACGAAGTGTCGTTGGCACCCTGGTTCTCCCACCACCGGCTGTCGCTGTACGACCGGGGGGTGATCGGCGCGTTCGCGCACGTTCGGGGCGGCGGCGAGATGGGGCGGCGCTGGTACCTCGAGGGCCGGTGCCAATCCAAGCCCAACACTTTCTCCGACACCGTCGCCGTCGTCGAGGACCTGCTCGCTGCGGGCTACGGCGCGCCGGGCCGAGTGGCGATCTGGGGTGGTTCGGCAGGCGGTCTCCTCGTCGGCGCCACGGTCGCGCAGCGACCCGAACTGTTCGCGGCCGCCGTGGCCGAGGTGCCCTTCGTCGACGTGGTCAACACGCTGTCGGACCCGACGCTCCCGCTCACCGTGAACGAATGGGAGGAGTGGGGGAACCCGGCCGACCCACAGGACGAGGCGGTCCTGTCGTCCTACGCGCCCTACGAGAACGTCCGGGAGGTGCCCTATCCGGCGATGCTCGTCACCGGCGGCTGGCACGACCCGAGGGTCTCGTTCCACGAGCCGGCGAAGTGGGTGGCGCGCCTGCGCGCCACGGTCCCGGACGGCGGCGCCGACCCGGGCCGACCCATCCTGCTGGTCACCGAACTCGACGCCGGGCACGCCGGACCGTCCGGCCGGTACGGCGCCTGGCGGGACCTCGCCCGGCAGTTGGCCTTCGTGCTCGGCGCCCTGCGGGTCGTCTGAGGGGCGCCGGAGCTGCTCGAACCGGTTCAGCCGAGCGCCGCCACCACAGCCAATGCGAGCAGCACACCGTTGCGGGCCAGGGTCCATGCGCTGATCGGTCGCGCCGACCATCGCCCGAAGCACGCACAGACCGGACGGCGCCCACGGCGCAGCGCCTGCGCCACGAGCGCGCTGAACACCACCAGCAGCACGACGGCCCCGAGGGCCGGCACCGGCCGGGCAATCCCGGCCACGAGGGTCGCGGCGAGCACCACCTCGACGACCGGGACGGGCCGCGCCAGCCATCTGGGCACGCCGAGCGCCGCCGCATCCGCCGTCCACGTCGGCGCCGCCAGCTTGGTGACCGCGGCGATGGTGAACACGGCGCCGAGCGCGACCGACGCGGCGGTACCGACGATGGTCAACCGGCGAACCCGCCGACCTTGCCCCGGAAGAAGATCATCGGGTCCATGCGGTCGGCGGCGTCGAGCGCGACGACGCGCCCGAGCACGAACCAGTGGTCGCCGGCGTCCACCACCCCGTCGATCCGGCAGTCGATCCAGGCGAGCGCCCCATCGAGGCGCGGCGAGTGCGTGACCTCTGCCGGGGACCAGTCGACGCCGTCGAACTTGTCGTCGCGCTCCTTCGCGAACCGCCAGCACAACTCGGCCTGATCGGACGCCAACACGTTCACGCAGAACGACCCCGAACGCTCGATGCCCGGCCACGACGAGGAACCCTTGGCGGGCAGGAACCCGACGAGGGGCGGGTCGAGCGAGACCGAGGTGAACGACCCGATCGTGAACCCGACGGGACCGGTGTCGGTCGCCGCGGTCACCACGGTGACCCCGGTCGGGAAATGCCCGAGTACCTGGCGGAACCGGGCGGGGTCGATCGCAGCGTCGTGCGGCATGCGCCGACCTTACGCCGCGCCGGCCACCGTCAACCGAAGGCCCTCCCGAGCCGTGATCACCTCGACGCCGACGCGTTCCCCGGCCGCGGCGGCACAGCGTGCGATCTCGTCGAGCGCATCGTCGTCGCGCTGCGGATCGTGGTGGAACAGCGCCAGGCGCCGAACTCCGGCGGCGGTGGCTACCCGCAGCGCATAGTCGACCGTGCAGTGTCCCCAGGTGCGCTTGCGCTCGAACTCCGCCGGCAGGTACTGCGCATCGTGGATGAGCAGGTCGGCCCCTGCGCAGAGCTCGACCACGCTGTCGGCGACGTCCCAGGACCCATCCACGGGCTGTTGGTGGTCGGGCACGTACGCCACCGCCCCACCATCGGCCTCGATGCGGTACCCGACGGTCGGCCCGACGTGCGGGACCGCACCGACGCGCACCCTCGCACCGGCGAGCTCCATCCAACCCACAGTCGCTTCCCGGAAGCGGAGGTCGGCGGGCATCATCCCGACCTCGATCGGGAACTGCGGCGGGCGGATCAGGTCGGCGAAGACCACCGCCACGCTCCGCCCGTCCTCCTGCGCCGGTGCGTACACGGTCAGCTCCGATCCGGCGATGAGGGCCGGCCCGAAGAACGGAAGCCCCTGGATGTGATCCCAATGGAGGTGGGAGCACAGCACCGTTGCGCGCAAGGGCACGTCGGGCGGACGGGTCAACCCGAAGAAACGGGCTCCCGTACCGAGGTCCAAGAGGATCGGCTCGCCGGCGGCCGGCTCGACCACGACGCTCGAGGTGTTGCCGCCGTACCGACGCTGAGAGTCGCATGCGCAGGGCGTCGAGCCCCGCACGCCGAAGAAGCTGACGCGCAACTCCACCTCCCCGAGGGGTGCGCATGCGGAACGGACAGGTAAACGGTACGAAGACTGGTCGGGCGTGTAAACGCCAGGTGACGGAAGTCATCGACGGCCGGTACCGTGCAGGGCATGGTTTCCGGGGGACCGTCCGAGTCGGCCACTGCACCCGCCCTGCCCGACGGCCTGGTCATCGTGGTCAAGAAAGACTGCGCGACCTGTCGCCTCGTCGAACCCGTGCTCGGCGTGCTCGCTGCGGGTCACGAGCCGCTCACCGTCTACACGCAGGACGATCCCGGGTTCCCGGCGTCGGTCACCGCCGTGCACGACGCCGATCTCGCCGTGTCCTGGCACCACGACATCGAGACCGTCCCCACCGTGCTGCGCATCGTGGACGGCGCCGAGGCCGACCGCACGGTCGGGTGGTCGCAGGCGGAGTGGCGGCGGATCACCGGCATCGACGATCTCGGCGCCGACCTGCCGGTCATGCGTCCCGGGTGCGGCTCGCTCTCCGTCGACCCCGACCGGGTCGACGAGCTGCGCGTCCGGTTCACCGGATCCCGGCTCCGGGCCCGCCGGGTGGAGATCGCCGCACTCGAGGACGAGATGGAGGCGCTGTTCGCCCGGGGGTGGACCGACGGCCTTCCCGTCGTGCCGCCGACCGAGGCCCGGGTCCTCGCCATGCTCGAGGGCACCACGCGCGACCCGCAGGAACTCGTCGCCGTCGTACCGCCCGATCTGATCCCGTGCACCGTGGAGAAGGTTGCGATCAACGCGGTGATGGCCGGGTGCCGACCGGAACACCTCCCCGTGGTGCTCGCCGCCGTCGCTGCGGCGTGCACCGACGAGTTCAACATCCACGGCGTGCTCGCGACCACGATGCCGGTCGGGCCGGTCCTGATCGTCAACGGACCGATCCGGCGCCGCATCGGCATGAACTCGGCGGGCAACGTCCTCGGGCAGGGCAATCGGGCAAACCTGGCGATCGGCCGGGCGCTGCAACTCGTGATCCGCAACGTCGGCGGTGGCCGACCGCAGGGGGTCGACCGGGCGGCCCACGGCAACCCCGGGAAGCTGTCGTTCTGCTTCGCCGAGGACGAGGAAGGCTCGCCGTGGACGCCGTTGAGCGTGGCCCGCGGGTTCGAGCCGGGGCAGGACACCGTCACCTTGTTCCCGGGCGAGGGCCCCCGCTGCATCGTCGACCAGCTCTCGCGCGATCCCGAGAGCCTCGCCGGGAGCATGGCGCTCGGGGTGCGGGGCATGCACCATCCGAAGCTGGTGCTCGGGTTCGACGCCGTGCTCGTACTGGGGCCCGAACACGCCCGGGTCTTCGCCGACGCCGGGTGGGACCGGGAGCGGGTCGTCGCCGAGATCGTGGCCCGGACCGTAACCCCGGGCTCGGAGCTCGTGCGCGGCGCCGGCGGGATCGCCGAGGGGGTTCCGGCCACGCTGGCCGACCGGTCGCTGCCCAAGGTGCGCGATGGTGGGCTGTTGCTGGTGCATGCCGGCGGCGGGGCCGGGTTGTTCTCTGCCATCATCGGGGGCTGGGCCAACGGGGCCGTCGGCAGCCAGCCCGTAACCGTGCCCATCACGCCCTAGGAGCGAGCCGTGACCGTGATCCTCGATCCCACCGGTGAGCAGCAGGTCGCCGAGCGCGGGCTGCTCGCCCGCCCGGTCAGCCTGGCCGGGCTCACCGTCGGGTTGCTCGACATCTCCAAGCCCCGCGGCGACGTGTTCCTCGACCGGATCGAGCAACGCCTCACCGAGGTCGGCGCCACCGTGCGGCGTTACCGCAAGCCGACGTTCACCAAGCCGGCCCCGGTCGACCTGCGCCACGAGATCGCCACCCACTGCGAGGTGGTGATCGAGGCGCTCGCCGATTGAGGCAGCTGCACGTCGTGCAGTGTGCACGACATCGCTGATCTCGAGTCCCGCGGGGTGCCCGGGGTGTTCGTCGCCTCCGCCGAGTTCGTTCAGGCCGCGGAGGCCCAGTCGAAGTCGCTCGGGTTCTCCGCCGTCGCCCGGGTGTTCACGCCCCACCCGATCCAGGACCGCACCGACGACGAGATGCGGGCCTACGCCGACGCAGCGTTCGCCGAGATCGTTGCGAGGGTGACGGACCCTCGCTGAACGGTCCCGCATAGGTTGCCGGGCATGCGTGCCCGGTCGTTGGTCGCAGCGCTCGTCGTTGCGCTGATCACCGGAGCGACCGCGCCGATCCGCGCCGCCGCTGCCGCACCGGTACGCAGCCCGGCCGTCCCCGAACGTCTGGTGATGATCGGCGACTCCGTGACCAACGGTGCCCGCCGTCAACTCGCAGCTGCGCTCGGTCCCACCTATCCCGACCTGTCGATCGACGCTGCCGACCGCCGGGGCCTCGTGATCTCGTGCCGCACCTCCTCGCAGCCGACCGCCCCCGATCCCGGGCTGACCGTGCTCGCCCGAACCACCGACCGGATCGGGGCGCGTCTGGTGATCGCCCTGGGGTACAACGACGTGCCGTCGAGCGCCGACATCGATCGAGCAGTCGTCCAGGCGACTGCCGCAGGCTTCGACCAGATCACCTGGGTGGGCCTGTCGACCAGACGGGGAGGACGCACGGGGCCCCTCGGGCGCTTCAACGATCGCCTCCGCCAGGCGCAGTCGCGGTGGCCGGGCCTGGAGGTCCTCGACTGGGAGAGCGCCTCTTCCGGCACCGATCGCTGGTTCGCCGACGACGTCCACTTGACCGCAGCCGGTTCGGCGGCGTTCGCAGCGTTCGTCGCCGATCACCTCGACGTCGTCGTCGGTCCCCGCTGCGAGAGCAGACGGGTCCGAGGCCGAGTGGCGCCGCCAGCGTCGCCCCAGCCGACAGCAGTGACCGGACCAGGGGGGTTGGCGGCGGTCACCCCGGTCCGCCGACTCGACACGCGCACCTCGCTCCCTCTCGGCGCAGGCCGGACCATGGCGATCGAACTCGCGGGTTGGGGTCCCGTGCCGGCATCTGCGATCGGGGTGATGCTCAACGTGACGGCGGTCGATCCGTGCGGCCCGGGCTATGTCACGGTGCACCCCTGTTGGGACGGCGCACCGCCGCTCGCGTCCAACCTGAACGTCGGTGCCGGGCAGACGGTCGCCAATCTCGTCGCAGTCGCCCTGGGCGCCGCAGGAAGCCCCGACGGCACGAACCACTCGGGCTCGGTCTGCATCACCAGCCAGCCGCAACTCGACGTCGTCGTCGACGTGGTGGGCTGGTGGGGGCCGGGCCAAGGCGGGGTAACGGGACGAACGCCGCAGCGTCTCGTCGACACCCGAACCGCGACCAAGCCTCGCGCCGGGGGCATCGTGACCGTCACCGTTCCGCTCACGGCCCCCGCAGACGCCGCAGTGGTCACCGTGACGGCCGTGTCTTCCGAGGGCCCCGGATTCGTAACCGCCTGGCCGGCGGACGATGACGGGACGTGCCGCGACGACGACCGACCATTCGCTTCGACGCTCAACCCGCTGGGCCCTGATCCCGTGGCGAACCTCGCACTGGTCGGCCTCGGCGCAGGCCGGTTCTGCCTGCTCACCTCGCGCTCGGCCCACCTGATCGCAGACGTGACGGCCACGGTGGGTCCCGGTCCGGCACGCCTGCGCGGCACCACCCCCACACGGGTCCTCGACACCCGGGACGGAGGCACCCGCGTCGGCCCGGTCGGCGCGACGGCGGTGACGATCGCAGCACCGGGTGCTTCGGTGGTGGGCGTCAACCTGACAACCGTCGGATCCGATCGTCCGGGTTACCTGTCGGTCTGGCCGGCCGAGGCGGACGGTTCGTGCATGGAGCACCGCCGGCCGTTCACCTCGGTGCTCAACCACGTCGCCGGCGCAGTCGTCGCCGGGTATGCGATGGTGGGCGTCGGCGGGCAGGGACGCATCTGTGTGTTCAGCCTCGCTCGGACGGATCTCGTCGTCGACGTGACGGCCGTCGGGACCGCCAACCCGTAAAGAACGGCTCCGGACCGGTCGATGGGGCTCTGTGCTCCGCAAGGCCCTGTCCGCGGCGTTGGTGTCGACGGCGTTCATCGTCATTCCTGGGTCGCCGACCGACGCGTCTTCGTGGCGATCGACGGCCCGATCCGATCGCATCGTCGTCATCGGTGATTCCGTGGCGAGTACGGCCCGGCGCGAGATCGAGCGCGCCCTTCGCCCACTTGCGGGGACCGTGCAGATCGACGCAACACCATGCCGGGGGGTAACCCGGAGTTGTACGGCACCCGGGGTGCCCGTACGACCCGGTTCGGGCCTGGTCGTCGCCGGCCGCACCACCGCCGACGTCGTCGTGGTCGAGCTCGGCTACAACGACACTCCCACGCTCGGCGAGCTCCGGCGGATGACCGGCACCCTGACGGCCCGCGGCGCTCGACGCGTCCTGTGGGTGACCCTCCACGAAGGCCGTTCCCGTTACCGAGCCGTCAACGATGCGCTGCGCACCCTGGCCTCGAGCGATCCTTCGGTCGCCTTACTCGACTGGAGGGCCGAGGCCGCCGAACGGCCGGAATGGTTCACGGACAAGGTCCACCTGAGCCGAGCGGGCGTGACCGCGTTCAGCGCGTTCCTGGCACGGGAGCTCGCCGCACGGCGCTGAACGCCTCAGGCCAGTCGGGCGGTGCCGTCGTCGTCGACGCGGATCAGCCCGTCGCGCACGAGGCCCGCCACGATCCGGTCGGTCCGCTCCGTGTCGTCAGGCCACCCGGCGGCGTCGGGGATCTCGGCACGGCACAGCGGGCCGTCCCGCAAGCGGGCCACGAGCCGCCCGCGCCCCTGACGGTCGGAGCCTTCGAACCGGGACTGCCCACCGCTCACGAAGGCCGAGCCGGCCGCAGGGTCCGGATCGACATGACCGCCGAGGTGCCAGGCGCACTTCGCGCCGAGCGGGCAGACGACGCATCGCCAGGAACGCGCCGTGCAGACCTGTGCGCCGAGGTCCATGAGCACCTGGTTCCACGCCCATGCCTCGCCGGCCGGGAGCCATCCGTCGGCGACGGCCTGGGCCTCCCGGGCCGTGAGGCTCCGCCCCACCACCCGGGCGGCGACCCGGGCGACGTTGGTATCGACGACGGCCTCGTCGGCTTCGAAGGCGTAGGCCCGAACCGCACGGGCCGTATAGGGGCCGATCCCCGGGAGCGCAAGCAGGTCGGCGAGCGTCCCCGGCAGGCGACCGCCATGGCGATCGACACACGCGACCGCCGTGCGGTGCAGCTGCACGGCCCGCCGGTTGTACCCGAGCCCGGCCCAGGCCCGGATGACCTCGCCCACGGGGGCCGATGCGCACGTCGCCGGGTCTGGGAACTCGGACAGGAATCCCGGCCAGCGCTCCAGAACCCGAGCGACCTGGGTCTGCTGGAGCATCGCTTCGGACACGAGGATTGCCCACGGGTCTCGGGTATGACGCCACGGCAGGTCCCGCAGGCGTGCGAGGCCCCAGCCCAGCACCTCGGCTGCGTCGAGGGGCGGGACGATCAGGCCCAGACGTCGGTCCCGTCGTAGGGGCGGCGACGCTCGGGGGCGGACGCCTTCGACCAGACCATCACCTTGCGGCGGAAGTAGCAGACCTCCTTGCCGTCCTGGTTGAACGCCTTGGTCTCCACGGTCACGATCCCGCGGTCGCCCTTGGACGTCGGCTTCACCTCGAGCACCCGGGTCTCGGCGTGGATGGTGTCGCCGTGGAACGTCGGGTGCTTGTGCTGCAGCGTCTCCACCTCGAGGTTGGCGATCGCCGCACCCGACACGTCGGGCACGCTCATGCCCAGCACGAGCGAGTACACGAGGTTGCCGACCACGACGTTGCGGCCCTGCGGGGTGCCTGCGGCGTACCAGTCGTTGGTGTGCAACGGGTGGTGGTTCATCGTGATCATGCAGAACAGGTGGTCGTCGTATTCGGTGATCGTCTTGCCGGGCCAGTGCTTGTAGACGTCGCCGGGGACGAAGTCCTCGAGGTGCCGGCCGAAGGGTCGCTCATGCGTGGTCACGAGCGGGCGAGGTTAGGGGGATTCCGCTGGCGGAGGCTCGGACGGAGACAGCAGTTCCACGGTGGGGTCAGGACGGCGGTGGCCGAAGCGCTCGGCCCAGTCGTAGATGCTCTCGCCCGACGAGACCACCTCCGCCGTCTCCCGCCGCATGCGGGCGAGCGCCCGCTGCCGGTCGATCTTCCACGGTCCGATGCGGAGCGTGCCGTAGGCGACGACACCGAGCGGGATCGGGAGCCAGAACGCAGCGATCCGGTAGATCGGTACGGCGATCGCCGCGGCCGCACCGACGGCGAAGAACGCCAGCATCGAGGTGAGCGTGAGTTCGATGACGCCGAGCCCGCCCGGAGTCACCGGGATCGCCGCAGCGACCATGGCGACGCAGAACGCGACCACCAGGCTGTCGGGTCGGACCGTCGAACCGAACGCATAGAGGAACACCCACAGTGACGCTGCGTCGAGCAGCCAGTTGAGCACCGCCCAGACGATCACGCGACGGAGCAGTTCCCGGTCGTTGATCAGCTCACGCACCCGATCGGCGAGGCGTCCGACCAGTTGCCCCATCCGGTCCTCGTTCATGAACCGCACCCGACGAGCGAGGGCCCGCACGGCGCGCTCGGCCTGGCGCTGGCCCTTGATCAGCCCGAGCACGATCGCTGCGAACGTGGCCAGCAGGAACACCCCGATGAGCGCGATCGTCACGTAGATCGGGCTGACCCCCGACAGAGGGATCGACACCAGCAACGCGATCCACAGCAGCAGGTTGAGCACGACGGCCGAGCCGAGACCGGCGGTGGCCAGTGCGAACCCGGCGTCGGCGCCGCGCACGCCGCTCAGCACGAGCAGCCGGTAGCCGATCGCAGAACCGGCCGCACTTCCGCCCGGCACGGTGTTCGTGACCGCCTTGGTCGCCAACTGGATCCGCAACAGCGTCGGTACGTGGACGGAGTGCCGGGGCAGGCAGGCCGCGGTCAGCTGCGTGTAGGCGACGAGCGCCGCGAACTGCAGACCGAGTCCGGCGAGGAGCAACAACGGATTGACTTCACTCAGGCGCGGGAGCGCGTCGAGCGCACCGGCGAGCACGGGCGGCAGGACGTAGAAGAGCGCGACCATCAACAGCAGGATCCGAAGCGTTCGGCCGATCCGGCGCCGCACGGGTGAACGATTCCGAGCCGTGGCGGGTGCCTCGGCGGGCGGCGACTCGGCGGTCGCAACGTGGTCGGGTGGACGGTCCATGGGGACGGACGGCCCGCGCCGGCGGCCCGGGGCGAACCCAGCGTAACCACCTGCACCGACGCCCCCGGGCTGCCCAGGTCGCTCAGGCGACGGTTGCGCCACCGAGCACCCAGGTATCGGTCGGGTCGTACACGACGACGGCCTGCCCTGGGGCCACCCGACGGGCGGGTACCTCGAACACGACGTCGTCACCGTCGATCCGGGCCGCCCGGGGAGCGGCGTGGGCCGAGACCTGCACGAGCACCGGTCCGGTGGGGGCACCGGCCGACGACCACGCCCATCCGGCCACCCGGACCCGGTCGGTGAGCAGGTCGGCGGCGTCCCCGACGGTCACGACGCCACCGGCGACGTCGACGTCGACGACGTAACGCGGCGCGCCGCCACCGGGCAGGCCGAGGCCCTTGCGCTGGCCGATCGTGACGAGTTCGACCGCCGGCACGGTGCCGACCGGGCGGCCGGCCGTGTCGACGACGGTGCCTGCCCGCAACGGGATCCGGTCGCCGAGGAACGTCCGGCGACCGCCCGTCGAACTGATGAAGCACACGTCCTGGCTGTCGGGCTTGGCCGCGGTCCGCAGCCCGAGCCGGGCCGCTTCGGCACGGACGCCGACCTTGGTCGAGTCACCGACGGGGAACAGGATCCGATCGAGACCGTCCTCGACGAGCACGTGCACCACGTAGCTCTGGTCCTTGGCCCGGTCGGCCCCGCGAGCGAGGCCGGGTGCACCGTCGGGCCGGGGAGCGATGCGGGCGTGGTGTCCGGTGGCAACCGCATCGAATCCGAGGGCGCGCGCCCGGCGCGTCAGCCGGTCGAACTTGAGATGGCGGTTGCACTCGATGCACGGGTTCGGGGTGGACCCGGCGGCGTGGGCCGCCACGTACGGCCCGACCACGTCGCGGGCGAAGTCGTCCCCGAAGTTGAACACCAGGTGGTCGATCCCGAGTTGCTGCGCGACGCGCCGGGCGTCGTCGACGTCGGACACCGAACAGCAGCCGGTGTCGCTCTCGCCGCCCCAGAGCTTCATCGTCACCCCGACCACCTCATGGCCCGCCTCGACGAGCCGGGCGGCAGCCACCGAGGAATCGACACCCCCGGACATCGCGGCGAGCACCCTCACGGGGCACCCCGACGCAACTGGGCCACGGCCGAGGGCACCGCCGCAAGCGCTGCGTCGACATCGGCGTCGGTGGTGGTGACCCCGAGCGTGAACCGGACCGCCCCAAAGGCCGCGGCCCGGGGCACGCCCATCGCGGCGAGTACGTGGCTCGGCTCCATCGCTCCCGAGGCGCACGCGGATCCACCGGATGCGCAGATCCCGGCCCGGTCGAGCAGGTAGAGCAGCGCCTCGTTCTCGATCCCGTCGATGAGGACGTGGGCGTTGCCTGCGGTCTTGGCCTCGGCCGGGACGGTCTCGACGAGCCCGGGAACCGACGCCCGCAAGCCGGCGACCAGCCGATCGCGCTGGGCGGCGACGCGTGCGACGGTCGCCGGACGCTCGGCGACCGTGCGCCGGAGCGCCTCGGCCAGGCCGACGATCCCGGCGACGTTGTGGGTCCCCGACCGCCGTTCGTGCTCCTGGCCGCCCCCGACGAGCACGGGCGCGACGGTGGTGCCGTCGCGCACCACGAGCACCCCGACTCCTTTGGGACCCCCGAACTTGTGCGCGCTCACCGAGACGAGCGCCGCCGCCTGCGCCGCTCGGGCCACGTCGATCCAGGGGGTGGCGTGCACCGCATCGGTGTGGACCACGGCACCCGGGGTATGCCGGGCCACCGTGGCGGCCACAGCTTCGAGCGGCTGCACGGTACCGACCTCGTTGTTCGCCAACATCACCGACACGACCCCGACCGGCGTTCCGGACCGGGCGAGCGCGTCGAGTTCGGCGGCGAGTCGATCGAGGTCGATCGTGCCCCGGTCGTCGACACCGACGATTCGCCCGCCGGCCCGCTCGACGGCATGCAGTACGGCGTGGTGTTCGACGGCGGAGCACACGGCCACCCCTCCCCGGACGGCGAGCACGCCGGCGATCGCCTGGTTGTCCGCCTCGGTCCCGCCGCCCGTGAACACCACCTCGGAGGCTCGGCAGCCGAGTGCCTCGGCCACGCTGTCGCGGGCCTCGTCGATCGCGAGCCGGGCCCGCCGGGCCAGCGTGTGGGAGCCGGACGGGTTCCCGTAGTGGTCCCGCAGGTACGGGAGCATGGCCTCGAGCGCCTCCGGGCGCAGCGGCGTGGTGGCCGCATGGTCGAGGTACACGGGCACGGACCGAGACGCTACGTGCTACAACCCGGCCTCGTGCAGGGGTACGGACCGTCCTCGTACGGCGAGGGCATGGCCGAGGTGTACGACGACTGGTACGCCGACGTCTCCGACGTCGAGGCCACCGTTGCGCTCCTGCGCTCGCTGCATGCCGCCGGACCGTCCGGCCCGGTACTCGAACTCGCGGTCGGCACCGGTCGCCTCGCCGTACCGCTCGCAGCCGCCGGCCTCGAAGTCCACGGGGTCGACGCCTCACCGGCGATGCTCACTCGACTGGCGCAGCGACCTGGCGGCGACGCCGTCCACGCCACCCTCGGCGACATGGCCGACGAGGAGCCGCGAGGACCGTTCGCGCTCGCGTTCGTGGCGTACAACAGCCTGTTCAACCTGACCGCCGCCGAGGAGCAGGCCCGTTGCATCGCCAACGTGGCTCGCCGCCTGCTCCCCGGCGGCTGCTTCGTCGTCGACGCGTTCGTGCCCGAACCGACCTTCGGTGGTCCGGGCGAGCACGTCGCACTCCGATCGTTGCAGTCCGACGCCGTGGTGCTTTCGGTGAGCCGGCATGACGGCGGCCACCAACGGGCCGAGGGTGCGTACGTGGAGCTTCGGGACGGCCAGCCCGTCCGGGTCCGACCCTGGGCGATCCGGTGGTCGACCCTCGCGGAACTCGACACCTGGGCCGAGCAGGCAGGGCTCCGACGCGAGCACCGGTGGGCCGACATCCTGCGTCGCCCGTTCGACGAGTCTTCGGCCCACCACGTCAGCGTCTACCGGCGACCCGCCTGAGCCGAACTCACCGAGCGTCACCAGATTGACCACCGTCTGACGCCAAGCGTGAGCTCCGCCACCAGCGTTCGGCCTGGCGCCACCGGATTTCGGTTCGGCGCCTATCCTGACCGTTGCGATGAGTCAGCTGCGTCTCAACCCGTTGAACGGCCGGTGGGTGACCGTCGTCGCCGAACGGTCCCATCGTCCGAGTGACTTCGCCCCCCGGACGCAGCAGATCGAGGCCGATCCCCAGCGACCGTGCCCGTTCTGCCCCGGAAACGAGGAGTCGACTCCTCCGGCCTTGGAGTCCTACGGCCGCGACGGCCGGTGGGCCGTGCGGGTGGTGCCGAACCTTTACCCCGCCTTCGTGGGCGACGACACCATGGCCGTGCGCAACCTCGGCCCGGTGCACGTCCAGGCTGCGGCAAGCGGGATCCACGAGGTGATCGTGCTCAGCCCCGACCACGCCACGAGTTGGGCGGGGCTCGACGATCGCAGCGCCGGTCTCGCCATGGCGGCGTTGCGGGACCGGTTCGAGGGCCACGCACAGTTGCCACACGTGCGCTACACGCAGGCGATCGTCAACTACGGGCGCGAAGCCGGAGCGTCGCTGTCGCACCCGCACGGTCAACTGCTCGGCATGCCCTTCGTCCCCGGCGAGATCCTCGACGAGGAGCGTGCGTTCGCCCGTTTCGAGGGCGGCTGCGTGGTGTGCACCACGATCGAGGCCGAGCTCGCCGACGGCGCGCGGGTCGTGCTGGCCGACGAGCACGTGGTCGTGGTCGCCCCGTTCTGGAGCGGCGTCGCCTACGAGATGCTTGTCCTGCCCCGGTCCCATGCCGGACACCTGCAGGACGCCGGGCCGGCCGAGCTGGCCGGGTTCGGGCGGGCACTGCGCGATTCGCTGGCGGCCCTGCAGCGTGCGCTGGGCGATATCGCCTACAACCTGGTGTTCCACACGGCCCCGCACCATCACCGCGGCCCGTACCACTGGCACGCCCACATCTGGCCGAAGCTGACCACGATCGCCGGGTTCGAACGAGGCACCGGCGTGATGATCAACATCGTCCCGCCCGAGATAGCGGCCGACGAGCTCCGAGTGGGCATCCGTACACCTGCCTGACCATTCCCACACTGCGCGTTGAGCCGAACGCATAGCGTGCCCGCGTGCGCAGAGCCCTCCTTGCCATCGCGCTGGTCACCGCCGGATGCGCCGGTGCGACATCGGCGTCGACCGACACCACGGGGCCGGAGGTACCCGTCTCCACCACGATCGACGAGGCCTCCGACCCGACGGTGCTGTCCGTCACGGTCCTGCCGGTCCCCACGGTCGTGACGGTCCCGGTCGCCATCACCGCTCCGGTCGCCATCACCGCTCCGTCCGCCATCACCGCTCCGTCCGCCATCACCGCTCCTGCGGTCGCCACCACCCGCGCTCGGCCGACGGCGTTCCAGCAGGGGGCAGCGGGCGCGTCCGCAGCCATTCCGGCCGCCACCGCCCGCACCCTTACCACGCTCACCGGAGGCAATCCCCAACGGTTCTGTCGCGCCGTCAGCCCCTACCTAATGGTGAGGGTGTTGATCGGGTTCTCCCTGCCCGCCGACCCGACCGACGCCGCGGTCGCGGAGCTGATGTTCGGCCCCGCGCTCGCACAGCTCGCCGACGAACTGCTCGCCGGCTCCCCTGACGAACTCGTGAGCAGCCTCGAACCAATCGAGCGCCGCGCCCGCGCGGCTGTCACCGCCCTGCGCCGAGCTGGGCTGAGCGACGCGGTGATCGAGACCCTGCGCGACAGCGTCCTGTCCCGCACCACCTCCACGCTGAACGCTGCCTCCGGGGGCAACCCGGCCGATCCGGCCGTTTACGGGCATCCACCCGATCAGGTGCGGGTCGCCGCCCGAGCGTTCCTTGCCGAGCAGGGTCCGTACGCCTCGCACCTCGCCCGTCTCGACGCCGTGGCCCCCGAACCCCCGGCGCCGGCGACGCTCGCACGGCTCGTCACCACGTGGACCTGCGTCACCGAGCTCTTCTTGTCCCACGGCGAGGACCACGGCGAGGGCTGAGGGCCCGCCGCCGGCAGAGATCATCGGCTGTTCATCGCGCAGTCGGACGGCGGACACCTCGTCCTGAGGTGGGCGACACCTGGACCCGGTGAAGTCACGCCCTGTGGCGATGACCATCGAACGCCGGGCCGAACTGCTGGCACGCGCCGACGCCGACCGACTCCGGGCACTGGCCGAACGATGCCTCGACGCTGCGTCGGGTGCACTGTCCCGTGCCGTCGAGGTAGGCACGATTCGGGTCCAGGTGCGAGAACCCGTCGTCGGCGAGCGGTTCCTCCTGACCGACGTGCTGGCCTGCCGGGCCGAGGTGGCTCGCAGCGGGCACGTCGGCTGGTCGGTCCGCCTGGGGTCTGATCGGGTCACGACGCTGGCCGCCGCGGTGTGCGACCTCGAGGTTGCGAGCGAAGGCCCGCTCTGCAGCGAGGTCGAGTCGCTGTGCGAGCGGACCGCCAGGATCCTCGCCGCCGAGCGCGCGGCGCACTGGATCGAGCTCGCACCGACCGAGGTCCGCTTCGAGGAGTTGGACGGATGACCGCCTCGACCGCATGGCGGCTGGCCCCGCTCGTGTCCCAAGCGACCTTCCGAACCTTGCTCGACACGCTCGCCCGGCCCGGCACGATCGCCCGGCTCCCCGAACCGTTCGGCTCGACGATCCCGGCGGTGCTGTGCCTCCCGTTGGCGTTGTCGGATCTCGGCATTCCGATCACCGTCGTCGGCGACCCCGATCGCTGGGCGGGCGATGTCGCACGCGCCACCGGCGCCACCGTGACCGCACCCGCACACGCCTGGGCCGCAGCGGTCGTCGCAGGGTTCGAGCCGGCGTTGATCGAGCAGTTCGATCCAGGCAGCGCCCTGGAGCCCGAGCGTGGTGCCCGGTTGGCCGTCCTCGTCTCGGAGCTCGGCTCCGGACCGCTGTCGCTGTCACTGTCGGGGCCCGGGGTACCGGGCCGCCGCCACCTGCGCCTCGGCGGCGTGGCCCCGGAAGCCCTGCGCACTCTGCAGTCCCGCAACGCGTCGTTCCCGGCCGGCCTCGACGTCTGGTTCGTCACCGAGGACGGACGCATCGCTGCGCTGTCGCGCACGACCGAGTTGGAGGTCATCGAGGTGGATCCATGGGGTATGTAGCCGCTCGTGGCGGGCTCGACGCGATCGAGGCCGCCGAGAACCTCGTGCGCCGCAAGCGCAGCGAGGGGCGGTCGTCGTGGCTCGAGCAGGACCAACTCGTCGAACGGCTCCGCCTGCTCGTCGACCGGGTGATGAGCGAGGGCAGCCTGTGGGCGCCCGAGTTGGCCGCCAGGGCCCTACGTCAGGCCGAGGGCGACCCGATCGAGGCGGCGACCTTGTTGCGCTCGCATCGATCGACGCTCCCGCGCCTAGCCGTCACCGAACCGGTCTCCGCCGACGAGATCGAGATCCTGCGTCGGATCGTGCCGGCCTTCCGCACCCCGCCCGGGCCGCAACTCCTCGGCCGGACGCTCGACTACGTGGGCCGGCTGCTCGAAACGACCGACGAAGACACCTTGCGCGACCGGTCGGTGGCCGACGCGCTCGCGGCAAGCGAGCGGACCGACCCGGTGCCCGACCGCAACGGCTCCGACCGAAACGGCTCCGACCGCAACGGCTCCGAGCACGACGGCTCCGAGCACGACGCTGAGGACCGTCGGCCACGCCGATTGCTGGAGCTGCTGCGCGACCTCGACCTGGTCATCGACCGGCGCAACCCGACCGACGTCGACCCGGAGCCCTACGACATCAGTCGCGACCCGGTGCGGCCGGGGGTGCCGCGCTCGGCGTTGCTCTCGGTGATGGCTCGGGCGGAAGCCGGCGCGCTCGTCAACCTCTGGTACCGCAACATCCTCGGGCCCGACGGGCACCTGCACGAGATCACCCTCGGCGAGGTGCGCCACGGCTCGCTCCCGGTCGTGATCGCTCACCCTGCGACCGGCTCGCCGGTCAGCGTCGGCGAGATCCGGGTCACGGAGGTCGAGGCGATCGAGGATCTCGACGGACTCGAGGAGGACCGAGGTCGCTTCGACGTCGGGTACGGCCTCGTCGCCGGTCATGACGAGCGGAAGGCGATCGCCATGGCCAACCTCGACATCGCCGTCCACCGCGACGGCGGGCGGTCCTCGCTGACCCAGAGCGTGTTGCTGACCACCGACGGCCTCGAGGCCTCCGGTTTCCTCGAGCACCTGAAGCTCCCCCATTACGTCACGTTCCGGTCGATGATCGAACGCAAGCAGGCGGTGCGCACGGCGCAGAGCGGTGGGCCCGCATGAGCCTCCTCGACGAACTCGTCGGCGAACCCGAGCCGACGTTCGCCCATCTCGACGAATCATCCAAACGGGAGATCCGCCGGGCCCTGCTGAGCGCGGTGGCGATCCCGGGTTACCAGGTTCCCTTCGGCAGCCGCGAGATGCCGGTCGCACGAGGCTGGGGTTCCGGCGGCCTGCAGATCACGCTCGCCGTGATCGGACCCGACGACGTCGTCAAGGTGATCGACCAGGGCGATGACGCCGGCGTCAACGCCGCCAACCTTCGGCGTCTCGTCGTCGCGTCCACCGGGGTGACCGAGACGACCGACTCCCGCGAGGCGACCATCGTCCAGACCCGGCACCGCGTGCCCGAGGACCCGATGAGCCCGGGTCAGGTGCTCGTGCTGCAGGTCCCCGTCCCCGAACCGCTGCGCGGTGTCGAACGGGACGTTCGTGAGCTGCGGCGCATGCACGCCGAGGGGGACTACGCCCGCATGTGGGTCAGCCTCTACGAGGATCTCGTCCGCAACGGGGTGATCACCCGGACGACCGGGTATCCGTGCCTCGTCGGCGGCCGCTACGTGATGGCGACCACGCCGATCCCCCGGTGGGACGTCCCTCGACTCCACCAGGCCGAGCATCTCTCGCTGTTCGGTGCCGGCCGGGAGAAGCGGGTCTACGCCGTCCCTCCGCACACCGACGTGGAGCCTCTGACCTTCACCGACGTCCCCTTCGAGGTCGAACGCACCGAGGGCGCGCGCTGCTGGCGCTGCGGCTCGGCCGCCAGCTACCTCGTCGAGATCCCCGGACGGGACCGTTGGGTCTGTAGCGACACCGACTGGTGCGGAAGGCGGATCGATGGGCGCTGACTGGGCACTGCGGGTCGATCACCTCGGCCGGACCTTCGGGCGACCGGGGCCCCGGGCCGAGGCGATCGTCGCCGCCAGCGATGTGAGCTTCTCGGTGGCGGCCGGCGAAGCGCTCGGCATCATCGGCGAGTCGGGATCGGGCAAGACGACGGTGCTGCGCTGTATCGCCGGCGACGAGCACTCGAGCAGCGGGTCGGTCTGGCTCCGGGCGCTCGACGGCGGGGAGACCGACCTCGTCCGACTGGCGCCGTCCCAGCGCCGAGCGTTGCGGATCGACCGTCTCGCCATGGTGTACCAAGACCCGGCCCAGGGTCTCCGGCTCGATGTGACCGCCGGGGGGAACATCGCCGAGCGGCTGACCGCAGCCGGCTGGCGCAACTTCGGCCAGATCCGCCAGCGCGCCGCCGAACTGCTCGCCCGGGTCGAGGTTCCGCTCGGTCGCATGGACGACCTCGTGCGCACGTTCTCCGGCGGCATGCGCCAACGCGTGCAGCTCGCGGCCGCCCTCGCCCTTCGTCCCCCCGTCGTGTTGCTCGATGAGCCGACCACCGGCCTCGATGCCTCCGTGGCGGCCGGCGTGCTCGATCTGATCCGAGACCTGCTCGAGGAGTGGGGTCTCGCCGCCGTCGTCGTCAGCCACGACATGGCCGTCATCGAGTTGCTCACCCGCCGCTGCCTGGTCATGCACCAGGGGCGGGTGGTCGAAGCCGGTCTCACCGACCAGCTCCTCGAAGACCCTCAGCATGCCTACACCCAACGGCTCGTCGCCGCGGCGAGAGGATGACCGTGGTCCCGTCCCGTCGCCCCGTGCTGGAGGTCCGTGACCTCCGCAAGCAGTTCGTCCTGCACCACCTCGGCGGGCGTCACGTCACGGCGCTCGACGGGGTCGACCTCGACGTCGCCAAGGGCGAGCACGTCGCGCTCGTCGGCACCTCGGGCGCCGGAAAGAGCTCGCTGTTGCGTTGCGTCTGGCGCAGCTATCTCCCCTCGTCGGGTTCGGTGGTGCTGCGCCGCACCGACGGCACCTCGGTCGACCTCGCGACCCTCGACGACACCACGTTGGCCGACGTGCGCGAGCACGAGATCGGCTACGTGAGCCAGTTCCTCCGCCGTGAGGCCCGACGCACTGCGGTCGAAGTGGTGCGGGGATCGGCCCGCCGGCGCGGCGTCCTCGACCAGGCCGCCGCCGGGGACTTGGCGGTCGAGGCCCTCGGCCGGGTCGCCCTGCCGGCCGAGCTCTGGAACACCTACCCCGTGCTGCTCTCCGGCGGCGAGCAACAGCGGATCAACCTCGCGGCGGGCACCGTGGCCCCGCCTCGGCTGCTGTTGCTCGACGAGCCCGTCGCCTCGCTCGACCCGGCCAACCGAGGCGCCGTGCTCGAGCTCATCGCGCGCCTGCGGGACTCGGGCGTCGCCGTGCTGAGCGTCTTCCACGACCTCGATGCCGTGCGCCAGCTCGCCGATCGGGTGGTGCGCCTCGAGCGCGGCCGCGTCGTCGCCGTCGGCCCCCCCGAGGTCGTCCTCACTGCGGCCGGGGTGGCCTCGTGACCCGGGCGCTCGTCATCAGGAACGTCCGCGCGGTGGGTCCACGGAGCATCGTTGACGACGCAACGATCGTGCTCGAGGACGGCATCGTCGCCGAGGTCTCAGAACGGTCCCGGCCGCACGGCGGCGCGATCGATGGGCGCGGTTCCTTTGCGTTGCCGGGACTCGTCGATTCCCATTCCGACGGGCTCGAGAAGGAGATCCACCCGCGCACGAGCGTCACGCTCGACCCGCGGTTCGCGCTTCGCTCCTTCGAGCAGCGGGTCCGCTCGGCCGGCATCCTGACCGTGGCTCACGGGGTCGGATTCGAGGACAAGCCGGCGTACCAGCGCTCGGTCGAGCTTGCGCACCGGTTGTGCGACACCATCGACGAGCGCCGCGCCGAGCCACGTTCGCTCGTCGACCATCGGATCCTGTTCCGCACCGAGGCCCGCTCGGCCGACGGCCTCGACGCGCTGTTGCCCCACTTGGGCCGCGACCACGGAGTCGGGCCCCGTCCGTTGCTGTCGTTCGAGGACCACACCCCGGGCCAGGGCCAGTACCGGGATGTCGCCGTGTACCGATCGGCGATCGCCGCGGACCGTCTCCCGCCCGGCACGACCATCGACGATCTCGTGGCCGAGAAGGTCGAGGCGGCCCGGGCGGGCCAGGGCCTGCGCGACCGGAACTGGGCACGGGTCTGCGCCCTGGCCGCAGCCGGTTCGGTCCGCCTGCTGGCCCACGACTGCGAGGACGCGAACGAGATCGCGATCGCAGCCGACGGCGGCGCTGAGGTCGCCGAGTTCCCCCTGGGGATCGAGGCCGCCTCCGAGGCGAGGCGACGCGGCATGCACGTCGTGATGGGTGCGCCCAACGTGCTGCGGGGCGGGTCGCACTCCGGCAACGTCGCTGCCGAGGCCCTGGTACGTGCCGGCTTGTGCACCGTGCTCGCGTCCGACTACCTGCCGGCCTCGCTGCTGGCATCGGCCTTCGCGCTCGCCGAGCGCGGTGCATGCAGCTTGCCGGAGGCCGTGCAACTCGTCAGCGCCGGTCCGGCGGACCTGCTCGGGCTCGCCGATCGCGGCCGGCTCGAACCCGGTGTCCGGGCCGAGATCGTCCTCGTCACGCTCGACGGTTCGCTTCCGACGGTCCGGGCGGTCGTCGGCCCTGAGGGACCTGTGCCGTGAGCGGCTCGGGGCTGCCGCTCGTCGCCGGATCCGTCGACGACCTCGTGCACGCCCTGCTCGCCGGCCTCGAGCGACCCGCCGGCCTCCAGCAACCCGACGCCGACGAGGTCGGACCGACCGAACACGGGCTCCAGACCGCCGCCCTGCTCGCCGCGGCGTACCCCGCCGACCACGAGCTCCAGATCGCCGGATTGCTCCACGACGTCGGGCATCTCGTGGAGCCCGACCGACCGGAGCGGCACGCCGAGGTCGGTGGCCGCTTCGTCGCGCTCGTGCTGGGTCCACGCGTGAGCGACCTCGTGCGACTGCACGTCACCGCGAAGCGCTACCTCGTGTCGGTCGACGTGACCTATCGGCTGCGGCTCAGCCCCGGTAGCGACGCCCTGCTGCAGGCCGAGGGCGGCCCGCTCGACCCGGCCGGGATCTCGGGCTTCGTCGCCGAGCCGCGCTGGCGCGACGCCGTCGTCCTACGACGCGCCGACGAATCGGCCAAGGACCCGAGCGGTCACTGCGGATCCTTGGCCGATTGGATCGACACGCTCGAACAGCTCGCCCGGGTGGAGCGGCGCCGCTGGCGCTGAGTGCGGCGCTCAGCGCAGTTGGGCCCGCACCCAACCCGACAGCTGCTCGATCGCGTACACGACGGCGAAGATCGTGATCACGATCGCCGACGCGGTCGCGAAGTTCAGCGTCCGCAGCGCGTTGAACAACAGGAACCCGATGCCACCGCCGCCGACAATGCCGAGGATGGTGGCCGATCGAATGTTGACGTCGAGCAGGTACAGGAAGCTCCCCACGAAGCTCGGCATCGCCTGCGGCACGAGCGACGCCGCCGTCTCCTGACCTCGCGTCGCCCCGGTCGCGACCACGGCCTCTCGGGGGCCGGGGTCGACCTCTTCGAGATTGTCGGCCATCAGCTTCGCCATCAGCCCGAGCGAGCCCAGCGCCAGTGCCATGGTCCCGCCGACGGGTCCGAGTCCGACGGCGGCGACGAAGATCACGGCCAGGATCAGCTCCGGGATACCTCGCTCGAACACCAGGAAAGTGCGCGCGGCGTACATCACCCATCGGGCCGGCGCCACGTTCCGAGCGGCGAGGAACCCGAACGGGACGGCGAGCAACGCACCGAGCACGGTTGCCACCACCCCGATCGCCACCGTCTCCAACATCCCTTCGATGATGTCGCTGCGAGCCGTGGTGAAGTCGGGCGGGACGAACTGGGTGAAGGTGCGCCACATGTCGGGCAGCGCTCCGGCGATGTCCACGGGGTTGGCATCGGCGGCCCAGACCGACCAGGCCAGCACGGCAAGCGTGCCGACGAGATACGCCGTGCGCACGATCCGACGGCGCGTCCACGGTGGCCGCATCACGGCACGGTCGAAAGCCGTGACGTCGTCCCGACCCCGGATGCGCTGACCCCGGCGAGCCAGGAGGAGGTCGCCCATCGTCCGGCGCCGCTTCACCGCACCTAGCACCGTCGACTCGTTGCCGATCAGCGACGCTCGCATGGCCGACGACACCAATTCGACGAGCAGGATGAGAGCGAAGATGACGATCACGATGCCGAGCCCTCGGTCGTAGGAGAGCGATCGCAGTGCATCCTGCAACTCGAAGCCGATGCCGCCTGCGCCGACGACACCGAGGATCGTCGAGGTGCGCAGGTTGATGTCGAGGCGGTAGAGCGACGTGCCGATGAACGACGGAAGGACCTGGGGAAACACCGCCGTCGCAAGGTCCTGCAGGCGTCCGCCGCCCGTGGCGGCCACGGCCTCTCGTGCACCCTCGTCCACCTGTTCGATTGCGTCGGCGAACAGCTTGCCGATCATGCCGATCGAGTGCAGACCGATCGCCAACACACCAGGCAGCACCCCGATCCCCAGGCCACGCACGAAGATCACGGCCAGGATCACGTCCGGCACCGCCCGGGCCAACACGATCACGCCTCGGGCGGTGTAGTACGTCGCCCGGTTCAGGGTCGTGTTCCGCGCGGCGAGGACCGCTACCGGGATGGACAACACGATGGCGAGCGCCGTCCCGACCACCGCCATGGCGAGGGTGAGGAACGCGAGCTCGATGATGTAGGGCAGGTCGACGAATCGGGGCGGCAGCATGCGCCCGAGCAGGTTGGCGACGTCTCCGGCCCCACCGAGCAACTCACCGAATCCGAACTCGATCGTCCGCCAGCTCCAGACGAACGCAGCCGTGAGGACCACGACGACCCCGGTCATCACCACTCTCGCTCGGGTCCACGGGACCCGCAGGCGAGCGCTGGTCGATTGCGGCGCCGGCGGAGCGCTCACCGCCATGTGCCGACCTCGCTCGCCTCGACGACCCCGCTCGCCTCGACGACCCCGCTCGCCTCGACGACCCCGGTTTGCTCGGCGATCGGCAACGCCGGGTCGACCCGCTGGTAGACCGCCATGGCTTCGGCCGGATCGAGGCCACGAGCGTCGCGGTCGAGCACGACGCGACCGTCACGCAGCCCCACGATCCGATGCGCCCAGCCGAGCGCGAGCTCGACTTGGTGCAACGAGCACAACACCGTGAGACGGTCCTCGATGCAGATCCGGAACAGCAGGTCCATCACCTGGGCCGACGATTCGGGATCGAGCGACGCCACCGGCTCGTCGGCGAGCAAGAGCCGGGGTTGTTGCATCAAGGCCCGCGCGATGCCGACCCGCTGCTGCTGTCCCCCCGAAAGGGTGTCGGACCGCTGGAAGGCCCGATCGCCGAGGCCGACCCGCTCGAGGTGGCCGAGGGCCTCGCGCCGCAGCGACTGCGGGTAGGAGAGCACCCCGAATCGCGGGAACCGGAGTCGCCCGAGCGCGCCCGACAGGACGTTCTCGAGCACGGTCGAACGGCCGACGAGGTTGAACTGCTGGAAGACGAAACCGACCTCACGGCGCAGGCTGCGCAGTTGCGGCCGCCTCGCCCGAACCACGTCGGTCCCGAGGACCTGCACCGACCCGGCCGTGGGTCGGTGCAGGCCGTTCAGGTGGCGCAGCAAGGTCGACTTCCCCGACCCCGACAACCCGAGGAGCACACACAGCTGCCCACTGGGTACATCCAGGGTCACATCATCGAGTGCAACCGTTGCGCCGAAGCGCTTGGTCAGCCCCTCGACACGCACCACCACGGGATCGCTCACGTCCGCAAGCTCACTTCGACTTGCACTTGTCGGACTTGGTGATTTCGCACACCTTGCGGATGCCGTCGTAGGTCGACTCATTGACCTTCACCCAGCCGTAGGCGTTGGAGTCGAGCTTGCACTCGCCGGTGCAATAGCCATCCTTGAGCAGCGCGTCCTTGTTGCCCTTCTCCAGCAGCAGCCTCTGGAGCGTCGTGCGCAGCGACTCCGGCAGTGCCGTGCGCACGGCCATCGGAGAGGCCGAGATCAACTCCGACTTCCAGACGACCTTGATGTCACCAGGCTTGAGGTCGCCCTTCCCGGGCAGCGTCTTGTCGACCATGTCGTCGAAGGCGAAACCGGCCTCACAGGTGCCGTTCTTCACCGACAGCGCCGCAGCGTCGTGGCCCCCGGCGAACACCGGGGTGACTCCCGCCTTCGGGTCGATGCCGGCGGCGAGGAGCCCGGCCGACGGGTACAGGAAGCCCGAGGTCGATCCGGGATCGACGAAGCAGACCTTCTTGCCCTTGAAGTCGTCGATCTTGGCGATCGACGAGTCGCCCTTGGCGATGCCGTAGCTGTAGTAGCCCGGGGTTCCGCCAGCCTTGGAGATCTGGGCGACGGACGGTTCGATCTTGGCGCCGTTCACCTTTGCGATGTAGTAGGAGAACGGTCCGTACATGGCGATGTCGACCTTGTTGGCGATCTGCGCCTCGACGATGCCGGCGTAATCGGTCGCCTGTACGAACTCGACCTCGACACCGAGCTCCTTGCTCAGCATCTTCATGATCGGATCCCAGTTCGACTTGAGGTCGGTCGCGTTCTCGGCCGGCACGGCCCCGATGGTCAGCTTCTTGGGCCACCCGGTCTTGTCGACACCGGCGGCCTTGGCGGTCGTCGTCGTCGCAGCGGCAGCCGTAGTCGCAGCGGCGGTGGTCGCGGCGGCCGTCGTCGCGGCGGCGGTCGCTACCGTGGTCGCCTTGACGGTGGTGGCAGCCGAGCCGGCGGACGAATCGTCGCCGCACGCCGCGGCGACGAGCAACAGGGCGACAGCGGCGCCGGAAGCGGTGATACGGCACAGGGAGGTCATAGGTGGGGTCTCCTCAGCTCGGGTGGACGCCGCGCACCGTACGGAGCGTTCACGAACGGCCACCGACGAAAAGATGACTCCGAGGTGACGGACCCAGCTGTTCGCCGAGGATCCAACCGGCCGTCGATCGGCGTTCACCTTGGCGCCCGGACGAGACGGCACCCGAGGCTTCCCGGCGCTTCGTAATCGAGCGGCGTGCGAGCGCAAGGTGGGCCTCAGCGAGGGCGGTTCGCTGAGGGTCACAGCCGGATGCCCGTCACGGCGTCGAACAGGTGCGCAGCGTCGAGACGCAAGCCCAAGCCGATCGCGTCACCGACCACGGGATGATCGTCGGGGTGGAGCCGGGCTCGCACGGTGTCCGTCCCGATGGTCACGGACGCATAGATGTCGCTCCCGATCGGTTCGACGAGCGAGACGATCCCCACGAGGTCCGCTCGGTCGGCATCCGAACGGTTCACGTGTTCGGGCCGGAGCCCAAGGACGACGTCGGTACCTGCGTGGGCCCTACCCGCAAGCGGCATTCCGACCGGCAGCGACCAATCTGGGCCTTGCAGGCAGTCACCATCGAGTCTCCCGGCGAGCGTTCCCATCGCCGGGGTGCCGATGAACGTGGCGACGAAGAGGTTCGCCGGCATTCGGTAGAGCTCCTGCGGGGTCGCAACCTGCTGGAGCACGCCGTCTCGCATCACGGCGATCCGTTGGCCCATGGTCATCGCCTCCACCTGGTCGTGGGTGACGTAGATGACGGTCGTTCCGAGACGCCGATGCAGGGACGCGAGCTCAGCGCGGGCCCGCAACCGCAACTGGGCGTCGAGATTCGACAGCGGTTCGTCCATTAGGAAGACGGCCGGCTGGCGAACCATCGCCCGGCCGAGCGCTACCCGCTGGCGCTGGCCACCTGAGAGCTGCTTGGGGAGGCGCTCGAGCAGTGGACCGAGTTCGAGCACAGCCGCCACCTCCTCGACACGACGGGCGATCTCGGGTGCCGCAACCTTTCGCTGCCGGAGCGGAAACGCAAGATTCCTCCGCACATCGAGATGGGGGTAGAGCGCATAGTTCTGGAAGACCATGGCCACGTCGCGATCGCGGGGAGCATCGTGCGTGACGTCACCATCGCCGAGCAGTACGCGACCTTCCGTCGGGTCCTCCAGTCCAGCGACCATCCGCAACGCCGTCGTCTTGCCGCAACCTGACGGCCCAACGAGGACGAGAAACTCACCCTCGTGGACCGTCAGGTCGAGATGATCGACCGCAGTTGTGCGGCCGAACCGCATGGTGACATTGTCGAACCTCACCGATTGCGCGGCCATCGTCAGCCGAGCTTCGGCTTCACCTCGGTGTCGATCACCTTCTGGAGTTCGCCGGACACGTCCTTCCACACCCGGTCTGCCGGCTCGTTCGAGAGCATCATCCGCTCGAGGCCTTTGCCGATGATCGAGTCACCCCCGGGCACATAGACGCGCGCGGTGTCCTGCGAGCGCGTCTTTGCGAGCTGGTCGACGGCGGTCCGGAACTGGGGCTTCTCCTTGAAGAAGGTCGCCATGAGGGGACCGTCCACCGCGCTCTTCCGCACCGGCATGTACCCGATGTTCTGGCTGTAGTAGGCCGTTTGCTCCGGCTGGCCGAGAAACGCAATGAACGTCATCGCTGCGAGTTGCCGTTCGGGACTGATGCTCGACGGAATCGCCAGCCCAGCCCCACCGGTCGGACATCCGAACGCAGTCTTCTTCGGGAGGAAGCCCGTACCTACCGGGAATTTTGCATCGCGGAGAATGCCTGCAAGGCCGCCGGTGGAGGAGATAATGGATGCGGTCTGCCCCGACGTGAAGTCCGCTGCTTCATCCTTCGCAGTCACGGTCGCCCACTTCCGTTCGTTCACCTGCGCTCGGACGTAGTTTCCCGCGTCAGCGGCTTCCTTAGAGTCGAGCAGAAGCTTGAAACTCTCGTCGCTGTAGCGACCCCCGAACGCCCAGATAATCGACTGGAAGGTCCACGCAATGTACGACTCGCCCTTCACATGGGTGAATGCGAACTGGCCGGCGCCCATTTTCTCCTGCAACTTGGGGGCCCAGGTCTCGAATTCGTCCCACGACTCGGGCGCACGATCCGGAAGGCCAGCTGCCGCCCACTTCTCCTTGTTGTAGTAGAAGAGAGGAGTCGAGCGTGCGAATGGCATCGCCCACTGCTTGCCCTGGAACTGATAGTCCTTGATGAGCGAATCCTGATAGTCAGCCAACGTGATCCCCGTAGCCCGGATGAGATCGTCCATGGGAGTGATGGTCTTGGCGAGGAAGTACTTGAACCACCACACATCGGAGAGCATCACGACATCGGGAACACTCTTGGCCGCCAAACCAGCCTGGAACTTCTGCGACACCTCCGCGTAATTGGCGCCTGCGGTCTCGAGTTTGACCTTGATTCCGGGGTTCGCAGCTTGGAAGCGTGCGATCAACTCCTCCTCGGCCGCTTTCGACTTCGCAGGGTGCACACTCCAATACGTGATCTCCGGCGCCGGCTTCACACCGTTGAAGGGATTCGACGCTGCGGCCGTGGTGGCTCCGCCACCTGCGGCGGGCTTGACCGTGGTGGCTCCGCCACCTGCGGCGGGCTTGACCGTGGTGGCAGAGCCACCAGAGGAATCGTCACCGCAAGAGGCCAGGAACGCAGCGGCAGCGGCGCCACCAGCGAGTTGGAGCAAGGTTCGACGGGTCACTTCACTCATGACATTCACCTTTCGGAGAGGGTTCAGACGGAGTCGGGGGGCAAGGAGGAGTCAGCCCTTCACCGAACCAGCGGTGAGGCCTTCAACCAGATGACGCTGTGCCCGGAGGAACAGCAGGATGATGGGTACAACGACCATCACGGATCCCGCCATCACGATCCCCCACTCGCTTTGTCCCTCGGAGTCCTGGAGAAGGGTGAGACCGACCGGGAGCGTCTTCATCTGATCGGTGTTGGTGACAAGAAGAGGCCAGAGATAGTCGTTCCACCGCGCAACCACAGCGATAACAGCGAAGGCCGCGAGCGAGGGCCGGGAGATCGGGAGCAGGACCTTCCAAAGCAGGCCGAGATGGCCGACGCCGTCGAGACGGGCTGCCTCAACGAGTGACCGTGGAATCGTGAGGAAGTGCTGCCGCATGAGAAACGTGCCGAGTGCGACAGCAGCATTTGGAACGACGAGCCCTTGGTACGTGTTCAGCCAGTCGAGATCCGACACGAGGACGTAATTCGGGATCAGAACAACCTGTTCCGGCACCATGAGCGCTGCGATTACGACGAGGAAAACAATCCGGCGAGCCCGGACTTCCATGAATACGAGCGCGTAAGCCGTCAGAACTCCGTTGAGGAGCTTGAGCAATGTGGCAAGCAGGGTCGTGACAATCGAGTTGAGGAAGAACCGGGCGAAGGGGACCGCGTTCCACGCTTTCGAATAGTTGGACCATTGCGGGTCGGACGGCAGCAGTTCGACTGGCACGGAGTACAACTCGGAGCGTGATTTCAATGAGGCCGCGAACATCCAGGCCAAGGGGAGACAGATCGCTGCTACGGCGACGGTAGCCACCACGTAGGTCGAAGCCCCGGCGCTGTCGAGACGACGACGCCGACTGCGGCGGGGATCGTTCCTGGGGACTGCGCTCATGCGTAATTGACCCTTCGCTCGACGAGCCGAACCTGAGCGAGAGTCACAACGAGCATGACGATGAACAACACGGTTGCCACCGCCGACGCCAAACCGACCCGAAAGCGAACAAAACCTTCTTCATAGACCTGATACACCATCGTCTTGGTTCCGTCCAAGGGCCCACCGCGAGTCATCACATGGATGATGTCGAAGGCCTGCATGGCCGCAAGGAAGGTCGTGACGCCGAGAAAGAAGGTGATGGACGACAGACCAGGGACGGTGACCGCCCGGAAACGAGCCCATGCTCTAGCCCCGTCGACCTCTGCGGCCTCGTAGAGCTCCCGGGGGATCGACTGCAGACCTGCGAGGTACACGACAGTCACGTAGCCGACGTTCTTCCAGACATAGACGATGATCACCATCGCCAGCGCCCATTCGGGGTCGTTGTACCAATTCGGCGATCGGATCCCGAGCCGGTCGAGGCCGGCCGCGAGTAGTCCGTACCGGGGGTCGAACATGAAGAGCCACACGGTGCCAACGGCGGCGCCGCTCACGACGTAAGGGGCGAACAGGACGCTGCGAACGAAGCTGCGCCCCCGGAACCGCTTGTGGAGAAGGATGGCGAGGGCGAGTCCGAGCACCATGGAGCCGATCACCGTGGATGCCGTGAATATCACCGTTGTCAGCAGCGCTTTCCGGCTGTTCGGATCGCTGAACCAGTCGGCGTAGTTGTCGAATCCAACCCACTGGCGAACCGGCGAGATCAGGTCCCAGCGGTAGAAGCTCAGTTCGATATTGCGAAGAAGCGGCCGGTAGGTGAACAGGGCGAGGAACGCAATATTGGGCGCGACGAGGACAGCGAACAAGAGAACTTCGCTCGCCCTACGACGTTTCTGCTTTCGGCGCAACGCAACCGGCACCTGGTCATAGTTCATCCACCGTGTGGCGACTCGACGGCTTCGCCATTGCGAGCCGGTGGAGGATGCGTGAATACTGAGTGACGCTGCAGGGAGGAGTACCTCGTGGCTGATCGCCCTGTCGCTGCGCGGCTCGAGCCGGCTGCGCGCCCTAGTGATCTGGGACGTGCTTGCGCCGGCCAAGCTTGCGTGGTCGTGGGAGACCGGCAGCGCCGGGACGCCATCCAGGTGGACCGCCGCTAGGTTCGCGACGCCTCGTACTTGTACCCGAGGCCGCGGATGGTGGTGATCCGCACCGGGTTGGCCGGATCCGGTTCCACCTTTGCCCGCAGGCGCTTGATGTGGACGTCGAGGGTCTTCGTGTCCCCGACGTAGTCCGTGCCCCAGACGCGGTCGATCAGCACCTCGCGGGTCAGGACACGCCCGGCGTTCGCCAGCAGCAACTCGAGCAACTCGAATTCCTTCAGTGGCAACGGAACCACGTCGCCCCGCACGCTCACCTCGTGCCGTTCGACGTCCATGCGCACGTCCCCGACCTCGAGCACGCCGACCTCGGCAACTCGAGCGCCGTCGGACGTACGACGGCGCAACACGGCGCGCATCCGGGCGACGAGCTCCCGCAGGCGGTAGGGCTTGGTGACGTAGTCGTCCGCACCGACTTCGAGCCCGACCACGGTGTCGATCTCGGCTCCCTTGGCCGTCACCATGATGATCGGGACCTGCGAACGTTTGCGGAGCTGCCGGCACACGTCGATGCCGGAGACCTTGGGCAGCATGACGTCGAGCAGGACGATGTCGGGCCGCACGATGTCGAACACGTCGAGCGCCTGCTGGCCGTCCCGGGCGACGTGCAACCGGAATCCCTCCCGGCGGAGCCCGATCGTAAGTGCGTCGATGAACGACTCCTCGTCCTCGACGAGGAGCACGCTGATCTCGGGCGTGGGCGGATTCACGAGGCCTCCGAATAGCGTTCGAGCGCAGGCGTGCCGGGTCCCGCCGGCACGCGAAGGGTGAACGTCGAGCCGAGTCCTTCTTCCGAACGGACCCGGACCGACCCCCCGTGGTTGGTCGCCACATGACGGACGATCGCCAACCCCAGACCGGTGCCGCCGGTGTCGCGGCCACGGCCCTTGTCGACGCGGTAGAACCGTTCGAAGACCCGCTCGAGGTCACGGCTGGGGATGCCGATCCCGCGATCGGTCACCGAGATCTCCACCCATGAGCCGACGACGATCGCGCCGAGGTCGACGGCCGATCCCGAGTCGGAGTACTTGATCGCGTTCTCCACGAGATTGGCGATCGCCGATACGAGCTGCGGTCGGTCGCCGATCACGGTGAGCCGCCGCACGGCGGGATCGACCCCGACCCGGACGCGGCGCTCCTCGGCGAGATGCCGGACGCGGTCGAGGCTGTCGTCGACGACGTCACCGACCTCGACGACCGACTTGAGCGGTTGGTCGCCCACCTCGATCCGGGACAGCTCGAGGAGGTCCTCGATGGTTCGGGTGAGGCGGTGGGCCTCGGCGACCAACTTCGTGCTCAGACGGTCGACGAGATCCGCATCCCGTTCGCCCTGCAGTGTCTCGGCCAGCAGCGCCATCGCTCCGACCGGTGTGCGAAGTTCGTGGCTGATGTTCGCCACGAAGTCGGTGCGCATCGCTTCGAGCCGAGCGCGTTCGCTCACGTCCTCGACGACGACGAGCGCCGTCGCAGACGTCCGCTCTCCGACCGGAATGCCGGTGACGACGATGCGTCGGCGCGGCGGACCGTGGAGATCCAGGACCTGGGTCCGGCTCCCCCCATCGAGCGCCACGCCGACCATCGTGCGGACCGCTTCGGCAACCAGCGCGTCGGCGTGGCGGACGCCGAGGAGATGTTCGGCCACCCGGTTGCGGACGTCCCATCCGTCGCGTCCGGCCAGGACCACGCCGATCGGCAAGGCGTCGAGCGCCGTGCGGGTACGCGCCTCGTGGTCGAGCGAACGGGTCAGTTCGGCTTCACGTTCGGCGACGTGCCGTTCGATCTTCGATAGGACGCTTGCGAAGTCATCCGTGAGCACCGCGTCGCCCGCGACTCGGGTGGCGAGCGCTGCGGCAGAACGGGTCGACAGCCACCGAAGGGTGAGCGCTCCAGCGACGAACCCCAAAAGGGCGACGATGACGAGCCCGACGACGATCACTGGGGCTCGTCGGGCTCCGCCGCCTGCGCCTGCCGATGCCGCGCCGCTCCGGCCTGCTCGGGCATCCACCCGGTCACGATGTAGCGGACCCGTTCCCCGAGGCTCACCGCGTGGTCGCCGATACGTTCGTAGAAGCGGCACACGAGGGCGAGTTGGACGCCGACCTGCAGGTCGGTGAGCCCGGCGTTGTGGCTCTCGAACAGCGTTCGCATGAACTCGGTCTGGAGGCCGTCGAGCAGATCGTCCATGTCACGGATCGCCGCGCCGAGCGGTGCGTCGTCGTCGGCGTAGGCCTCGACCGCACACCGGTAGAGGACTTGTGCCTGTTCCGACATGCGGTGCAACACCCCGCGCATCCGAGGGTCGAGCGTCTTGCCATAGATCCGCCGCGCCGCTTTGCAGATGTTGACGCAGAGATCTGCGGAGCGCTCGATGTCGGCCACCATCTTGATGGCGGCAACGATGCGCCGGAGATCCTTGGCCATCGGCTGTTGCAACACGAGGAGCCGGTAGCACCGTTCTTCGATGTCGATGGCTCGGGCGTCGATCTCGTCGTCGGCCTGCACGATGCGGTCGGCCTCGACGAGATCGCCGTCGAGGATCACCGCCGTCACCCGCGGGATCAGCTCCACGACGGCCGAGGCGAGGCGAACGAGTTCCTCGTGCACCTGCTCGAGCTCGTGATGGAAGTTCGGCCGTGCATCGACGGAGCCCATCAGCCGAACCGCCCGGTCACGTAGTTCTCGGTGCGCTCGTCGGCCGGGTTCGAGAAGATCTTCTCGGTGCGGTCGTACTCGACGAGCACCCCGGTTCGGCGATCCCCATTCGGGTTGACCTCCGCCGTGTAGAAGGCGGTTCGATCGGAGGCTCGTGCCGCCTGCTGCATGTTGTGCGTGACGATGATGATCGTGTAGCGCTGCTTGAGCTCCTGCATGAGCTCCTCGATGCGTGCGGTTGCGATGGGGTCGAGCGCGGAGCACGGTTCGTCCATCAGCACCACCTCGGGTTCGACCGCGATCGTCCGGGCGATGCACAACCGCTGCTGCTGGCCCCCCGACAGGCCGAGGGCCGAGCCCTTCAGGCGGTCCTTCACTTCGTCCCACAGGGCGGCACCCTTGAGCGACCGCTCGACGATCGCGTCGAGTTCCGCTTTCTTGCGCACCCCGTTGATGCGGGGACCGAACGCGATGTTGTCGTAGATGCTCTTGGGGAACGGGTTCGGCTTCTGGAACACCATCCCGACGTGGCGCCGCACCTCGGTGGCCGACACCGTCGGGGCGTAGAGATCCTGGCCGTGATACGTGAGTCCGCCCTCGACCCGTGCGCCGGCGATGAGACCGTTCATCCGGTTGAAGCAGCGCAGCACGGTCGTCTTGCCGCAACCCGACGGACCGATGAAGGCCGTGATCTCGTTGCGGTACACCGACAGGGTGACGTCCCGAACAGCCTTGAAGGCTCCGTAGTACACCGACAGCTCCGAGAGGTCGAACACAGCGTCCCCCGGCGGGGCAGCCTCGACCTCGGCGGTGCGGGCCTGCACCCGTGGTATCGCGATCGACGCGTTCGTCGGCGCCGTGCTGGTGTCGTCGGGGCTCATCACGGGCTCCTGCGATCGAAGGTCGGGCATGTCGGGAACCTCACCGCTTGAGGGCGAACCGGGCGGACACGAGACGGGCGACCAGAGTGAAGAGGAAGGCGATCACGATGAGCGTGAGGGCCGCACCCCACCCTCTCGCCTGCGCAGTATCGAAGGTTGACGAGGCGTTCGAGTAGATCTCGCGCGGCAGCGCCGTGTTCGCCCCACTGAACGGCCAGACGTTCAGTGCCTTGGCGGCGCCGATTGTGAAGATCAACGGCGCCGTCTCCCCCGCGGCGCGGGCGACGGCGAGCAGACAACCCGACACGATCCCGGGCAGGGCGGCCGGCAGCACCACGGTCATGATCGTCCGGCTCTTCGTCGTCCCGAGCGCGAGTGCCCCCTCCCGAAGTTGGTCGGGGACGAGCCGGAGCATCTCCTCCGTGGAGCGGATCACCACCGGCAGCATCAGGCAGCCGAGAGCGATCCCGGCGCCGACCGCCGACAGTCCGAACGTGAGCGTCCACATCACGTACACGAACAGGCCCATCACGATCGACGGCACACCGGACATCACCGTCGCCATGAAGCGGACCAGGCGGGCGAAGGCCCCCTGCCGTCCGTACTCGTGGAGGTACACCGCACCGAGCACCCCCAGCGGTACCGCCAGCATCGTGGCGATGCCCGTGGCGAGCACCGTGCCCACGATCGCTGGGCCGACGCCGCCTTCGGAGCGCCGCTCGGACGCTGCGATGTCGGTCGTGAGGAAGTCCCATGACACCACCTTCATGCCCTCGGACACCACGGACCAGAGCACGAGGACCAAGGGGACCGAGATGGCGACGAAGCACAGCCCGAGCACCACGCTCATGAGTTGCGACTTGACGTGGCGCCACGATCGGGCCGCACTGCGGTCGATGGGACGGGCCCGCACCGTGACGTCGTCGAGGCCGACGGTCGACATCTCATGCCCCCCGGGACTTGCGCATCGAGCGCTGCACAACGGTCGTCGCCGCCATGTTGACGAGGATCGTCATCACGAACAGCGTGACGGCGAGGCCGATCAGCGCTGCTTTGAACGTGCCGTCGGCCTCACCCCACTGGTTGGCGATCACTGACGGCATCGAATCGCCGGAGGCGAACAGGTTGGACGTGAGCTGGGCCGACGAGCCGATGACGAGGGCCACGGCGATCGTCTCGCCCATGGCGCGCCCGAGGCCCAACATCACCGCGCCCACGAGACCCCCCTTGGAGTGGGGGATCACCGCACCCCGGATCATCTCCCAGCGGGTCGCGCCCAGGCCGTATGCGGCCTCCATTTCGCCGGGCGGCGTCGTGTCGACGACCTCCCGGGCGAGCGAGCTGATGATGGGCGTGATCATGATCGCCAAGATGATCCCGGCGGTGAAGAACGAGCGCCCGGAGGCCTGCCCGAACAGGCTCTGGAGCACCGGCACCCCGTCGACGGCATCGGCGACCGTGTCGTATCGCTCTTTGATCCAGGGGGCAAGCACCGAGATTCCCCAAAGCCCGAACACGACCGACGGGATCACGGCCAAGAGGTCGACGACGTACACGCAGGGCTTGCGGAATCGGTTGGGCACCACCTGGGTGATGAACAGGGCGATGCCGATGCTCACCGGAACGGCCAAGACGAGTGCGATCGCCGACGACACCACCGTGCCGTAGATGAAGGTCAAGCCGCCGAAGCGCCCCTCGGCCGGTGCCCATTCGTCGGACGTGAAAAAGGACCACCCCTGATCGCGGAACGCCGGCCACGCCCGGGTCGTCATCGTGAATGCGATGAGCCCGAGAATCACGAGCACGAGGAACCCGGCGAGCGCGGCGGCCCAGCGGAACGAGCGGTCGGCCGTCTGGCTTCGGCCGGTGAGATCGAGCGGTGCGGTGGCCACAGGGCGTCCCTCCGTTCAGTGGCGCCGTTCTAACACCCCGCCCCGGCCGGCGGCCGGAGCGGGGTGCAGGAACGTCGTCAGGCCCCGATGGTCTTGACGGCGGCGAGGGCCTTGTCGTCGATCACACCCGGAAGGGGGGCGAAGTCGATCTTCGGCGCCAGCTTCTGGCCGTCGGTCAAGATCCACGTGAGGAATCCACGGAGGGCGGCGGCCTTGTCCGGATCAGCGATCTTCTTGTACGCCAAGATCCAGGTCTGCGCAGCGATCGGGTACGACTTCTCGCCGTCCGCCCAGGCCAGGCCGAACGTGAGGTCGTCGTTGATCTTCGCTCCCTCGGCCGCAGCCGTCGTGGCCTCCAGCGTCGGTGCGACGAACTTCCCGGCCTTGTTCTTCACGGCCGCCGCCTTGAGGCCGGTGGCCTTCGCATCGGAAAAGTCCACGTAGCCGATGCCGCCCTTGGTGTCCTTCACGATCTTGGCGACACCGCTGTTGCCCTGCCCGGCCTGCACCCCGGCGGGCCACTGGATCGTGGAGCCGCGCTTGAGCGCCCAGGCCTTGGAGGCCGCATCGCCCGAAGCGAGATCGAGGAAGATCGAGAAGTTCTCGGTCGTGCCCGACGAATCGGCTCGCACGGCGACGGTGATGGGAGTGTCGGGAAGCTTGACGTTCGGGTTGTCAGCGGCGATCGCCGGGTCGTTCCAGGTCTTGACCTGGAGCTGGAAGATCTTTGCGATCGTGTCCGGGGACAACTGCAGCTTGTCGACACCGTCGACGTTGTACGCCATGGTGATGGGAGCGATCACCGTAGGGATGTAGACGAAGTCGCCGCCCTTGTACTTGGGCTTGTCCTCCGCCTTGACGACGCCGTCGGTGCCGCCCCAGTCGGTGACCTGGTCGGCGAAGTCCTGGCGGCCCTTGCCCGAGCCGCCGCCGCCGTAGTTCACCGTCACGCCCGGTGCGACCTTCTTGAACTCGGCGATCGCCTCGTCGTAGAAGGCCTTGGGGAACGTCGCCCCCGAGCCGTTCAAGGTGCCCTTGAGGCTCTTGTAGTCGACCGTGGGGGCCTTGGTGGTCGTCGTCGTCGCCGCAGCGGTGGTCGGTGCAGCGGTAGTCGGTGCAGCCGTGGTCGCAGCGGCGGTCGTGGTCGGCGCAGCCGTGGTAGCGGCGGCAGTCGTCGTCGCACCCGACCCGCTCGAGTCGTCACCGCACGCGGCTGCGACGAGCCCGAGCGCCGTGACTCCGGCGAGGGCGAGGGTGGTTCGGGGCTTCCGGGAACGCACGATGGCATCTCCTTGGAGGGAACGAGGTCGCCTGCAAGGTACGGAGACGAGGTGGCCGTCGGGCCGATCCGGGATGAACGAGAGGTGAACGACCCACGAACTCCGTGGTCGAACGTCACCTTCCGGCCCCGCACGGGCTGAACACCGGGTGAACGAGGGGCCCGTCCGGTTCGTCGCGCCGGGCCGCCCCTGCCGAACATGACGGTATGGCAACTCCATCGCCCTACCCGCCCCCGGGGACCTGGGGTCCGACGCCCCGGCCGGAGCGGCGACACCTGAGCTACCCCCAGTTCCTCGCCCGAAGCGTCACGATCGCCGTGCTGGCACCGTTCGTGCTCGGCGCCCTCGCCGTCGTCTCGCTCCTGCCGCTCATCGTGCTCGCCGTGGCGATCGGCGACTCCGGGACGGTGGTCTCCTCCGACGACCGTGTCGGCGCCACCTCGCACGTCGCCGGCAACGACGGCGCGACAGCGATCGTGCTCGCCGTCCCGATCGAGGGGCCCATCGTGACGGGCGAGAGCGGCGACGGCCTGTTCGGCGGCGGAACCACCAGCGGCTACGAGACCAAGCGCCTCCTGCAGCGGGCCGCCCGGGACCCCGACGTTCGGGCCGTCGTGCTCGAGATGAACACCCCGGGCGGGACGGTCGCCGGCGCCGCTGCGATCGCCGACGGTGTCGCCGCCCTCAAGGCGGCCGGCAAGCCGGTGTTCGCCCACGTGAGCGACATCTCTGCGTCGGGTGGCGTCTGGGCCATGGCGCCCGCCGACCGGATCATCATCGACCCCGGAGCCCTCGTCGGATCGATCGGGGTGATCCTCGGGCCGCTGCGGCAGTACAAGGGCGTCACCGCGGTCGACGACGGGCTGTTCGGCGGCGGCGTCGAGGTCGACCCGGCCCGGGGCTCGATCGACGAGGTGGTCATCACGGCCGGCACCAGCAAGGACCTCGGCAACCCCTACCGGCCGCTCACGACGGCCGAGCGCGCCTCGCTGCAGACCGCCGTCGACTCCGCCTACCGACTGTTCGTCGACCACGTCGCCCGCAACCGCCCGAAGCTGAGCACCGAGCGCATCCGGGGCGAGGTCGGCGCCCTCATCTACGCCGCGGACGACGCCGTACGCCTCGGCCTGGCCGACTCGACCGGCTCGATCGACGACGCCTACGGCGCCGCGGCGGACGCCGCCGGGCTCACCCGATGGGATGTTCGACGGCCCGACAGCGGTGGGCTGTTCGACAGCCTGTTCGGGGTTCGGCTCCCGTGGACACAACGCAGCGCCCCCGTCCCGGACCTCGCCTCCCTGTGCGGCCCGCGCCTGGTGCCGCTCGCGTTCACCGGCGATCTCACCGCCGTGTGCAGCGCACGGCGCTAGTCACCCTCCACCCAGGAGCGGAGACGGCGGCGATCGGCGCGGGCCCAGGTGGCTCGCCACCGCCGCCGCCGACGTTCCGCTCGCGCGTGTTCGGCTGCGACGAGGAGTCCGGCACTGAAGGCTGCCGCCGGGTCCAACCGTGCGGCGACCCGGTCACGAAGCCACGCCTCGGCCATCGCGCCGTCGTGCAGGTCGCCGAGGAGGTCCTGTACGTCGACGAGCGCTTTGGCGTGGCGCGCCGCGCCCGGGACCACCCGGGAGACAGCCTCGGCTGCGTAGCGGGCCCGCTTCACCCGGATGCGCAGGGCGTGCAGTTCCTCGATGGGGCTGTGGCGACCGACGCGTCGGGCATCTCGGGCGAGACGTCGCCACGGCTCGCGCGCCAGGCTTCGCATCACCTCGACGGCCACCTCGTTGGCCCCGAACGTGACCGGCGGCGCCGTCGCCAGAACGACCAGCCGGCGGCCGAGCGCGACCGTCCGATCCGAGGCGGCGGCGTCGACGACCGCCGCTCGGGCCGCCGCACGCAACGGCTCCAGTGCGGCCAGCAGCACGTCGCCGCCCGCCGTGTCGGGCGGGTCGAGGCGATCGATTCCGGCCCGGAGCCGAAGGGCGAGCACGTCGAGGTCTCGCGCTCCCCCGAGCACCCCGGCGAACCAGCCGAGTTCGGTCGCGAGATCGGCGAGCACGGCGGGATCGAGAACCGGACGCAAGGTTCGCAGGTCGCTGCGGAAGCGGCGCACGGCGACCCGGGCCTGGTGCACCACCTCGACCGACGGCTCGAGGACGAGATGCGGGAGCAGCGACAGTACCTGGCGGACGGTCGAGGCCAGGACCGCCCGCACGGCCGCTTCGGCCGGACCGTCGGGCTCGGCGAAGGGCACCATCGGATCGGCCGGCACCGCGGCACGAGGCCCGAGCGCCCGGGCGAGCGTCGACGCGGTCGCCGGGACCCCGCCCCCGGCGGCCTGCACGCACGCGGCGATCGCCGTGGCGAGTTGCGGCGGCGCCGCCTCGGTCCCGTCGATGCCGACCTGCCGGAACCTCGTCGCCACCCGGTCGTGGTCGAGTACCGAGATCTCGTCGTCGCGAACTTGCGCGACCTCGACGCCGTCGAGGACCAGGGCCACGACGGTCCGCCGGATCCGCACGGTGGCGACCGGCTCGGTCGGCGCGCCCCGCAGGACGCCGACGACCACGTTGGTGATCGCCGCAGGCACCGCATCGGGCGAACCGTTCGCAGCGAGCCGACCGACGTCGGATACGCCGACGGCCGGCACCACCACCTCCCAGACCTGTTCCGCTCGACCCTCGTCGGCCCCGTCAGGTCCTTCCGCATCGAGCGACCGCTCGTGGCGAAGCTCGATCCCGGCGCGAGCGAGGCGGAGATCGGCGGCATCGTGGAAGACCGCCTCGAACTCGGTTGCGTACGGCTTCCCAACCGCAAGGCCGTCGAGACAACCGGCGAGATCGGGCAGCACGAACCCGGCCCACACCTCGAACACGGTGGGGGTCAGGCTTCGCTCCGCCGTTGGTTGCGTCATTCGTTCCGCCGTGCCCGAGTCCACGCCCGTTCGTACAGCACCTGCTGCGAGTCGAGCCCACCGGGTTCGGCCTGTCGGTACCACCGGTCGTCGGCCCGCAACTCCCAGGCGAGGGACCGGTCGGCGCGGACCAGGTCGAGGATCTCGTCGAGCCGGCGATGAGCTGAGGCGCCGCGGACCTCGACGAGTACCTCGACCCGCCGATCGAGGTTGCGGGGCATCAGGTCCGCCGAGCCGATCAGGTATTTCGGCTCCCCGGCCCCCGAGCCGTTGCCGAAGCGGTAGATCCGGGAGTGCTCGAGATAGCGGCCGACGAGCGATCGCACCATCACGTTCTCGCTGAGCCCCGGCACCCCGGCGCGCAAGCAGCAGATCCCGCGCACCGTCAATTCGATGCGCACCCCCGCCCGGCTGGCGGCGTAGAGCGCTTCGATCATGCCCGGGTCGACGAGGGAGTTCATCTTCGCCCGGATGGAGCCGTTCGCACCGAAGCTGGCCTCGCGAGCGATGAGATCCTCGAGCCGGGGCCGTAGCTGCCCGGGGGCGACGACCAACCGGTCGTAGGGCAGCTCGCGGGAGAACCCGGTGAGGTGGTTGAACAGCTGGCCCAGGTCGGCACCGATCTCGGGGTCGCTGGTCAGCAGCCCCACGTCTTCGTAGATCCGAGCCGTGGAGGAGTTGTAGTTCCCGGTGCCGATGTGGCAGTAGCGCCGGATGCCGTCAGCGTCGTCACGCACGACCAGGATGCACTTGGCGTGGGTCTTCAGACCGACCTGACCGAACATAACGTGCACGCCCGCCCGTTCGAGCGCACGGGCCCAGGCGATGTTCGCCTGCTCGTCGAAGCGCGCCTTCAACTCGACCAGGGCCACCACCTGCACCCCGCGCTCGGCCGCCCGCATCAGTGCGCCCAGGATCGGGCTGTTCGCACCCGCCCGGTAGAGCGTCATCTTGATCGTGAGCACCCGCGGGTCGTCGGCGGCCGCTTCGATGAACTGCTCGACCGAATCGGCGAAGCTCTCGTACGGGTGGTGCACGAGCACGTCGCGCTCGCGCAGCACGGCGAACATGCTTCGCTCGCCGTCGAGCGCCTCCTGGAACGGCGGCGCCGTGACGGGCGGCCACGCCTCGTCTTTCAGGTCCGGTCGATCGAGGCCGTGGAACTGGAACAGGCCGGTCAGGTCGAGGGGAGCCCGGTGCAAGGAGACGTCTTCGTCGCGCAGGTCGAGTTCGCGCACGAGCAGCTCCCGCATCGCTGCCGGCATCCCGGCGGCGACCTCGAGGCGCACGGCCCGCCCGAACCGACGGCGTCGCAGCTCCATCTCGACTGCGGCGAGCAGGTCGTCGGCCTCCTCCTCGTCGTCGAGCGTGAGGTCGCTGTTGCGGGTGACCCGGAACGTCCAGCAGTCGGTGACGTCCATGCCCGGGAACAGCGACGACAGGTGGGCCGCGATCAGGTCCTCGAGCGGTACGAACCGCAACGTGCCCGGCAGCTGCACGAAGCGGGGCAGCAGACGGGGCACCTTGACGCGTGCGAACCGGCGCTCACCGCCGTTCGGGTCGACGACGGTGACCCCGAGGTTGAGCGACAGGTTCGAGATGTACGGGAACGGATGGGCCGGATCGACGGCCAGCGGCGTGAGCACGGGGAACACCCGTTGCTCGAACAGCTGTACCAGGTGGGCCCGATCCGCCGGGTCGAGATCCGACCAGCGCCGCAGCTCGATACCGACCCCGAACAGCGCCGGGAGCAACTCGTCGAGGACGATCGACTCCTGACGGTCGACGAGGTCGGCGACCGCAGCGCTGATCGCGCCGAGCTGCTGGGCCGCGCTGCGACCGTCGGGCGAGGGCCGCACGTAACCCGCCGCCTCTTGATCTTTCAGCGCGGCGACGCGGACCTGGAAGAACTCGTCGAGGTTGTTGGAGAAGATCGCCGCGAACTTCACCCGCTCGAGCAGCGGGATGGCCGCATCGGCGGCCAGCGCGAGCACTCGGGCATCGAAGTCGAGCCAGGAGAGCTCACGGTTGAGCAGGTGGGCGATGACCGGGGCGTCCACGCTCTCGACACTACGGGTCGGCGCAAGCGAGCCCGACCTCGACGGCGCGGCCCCGGATCAGCCGACGTCGTCGGGCAGCCCGAGATCCCAGTCGAGCAGGATCCGCTCGCGCTCGGCATCGCGCAGGATGCGCTCACGGTTGCGGCGGAACTGCGGGTCGTCACGGGGGAGCAGGACCAAACGAGCCAGGACACGGGCCCGGAACTCCTCGACGACGCCACGGTCGCCGAAGTCGCTGTAGACCTCCCAGTGCGGCGACACGGGCCCGAGGTACACGACCCGGGCGTGGGCACGAGGTGCGTCAGGGGCGGAGACGTTCGACATGGGGCCTCCAGTTTACCGGGCGACGGTCCGGCAGCAGGCGTCGCAAGTCGTCACCAAAAACTCACCTGGCGTTCGCCGTCCGTTGGCCCGGTTTGAGTCGCGTTCACCTGCCGTCTCCCCGTCGGGGACACAATCACGGGCGTGGAACGAATCGTGGTCGTCGGGGCCGGCATCCTCGGCACGATGCACGCCTGGCGAGCCGTGACCGCTGGGCTCGACGTGGTGCACCTCGAACTCGACGCCGCTCCCCGCCGGGCGAGCGTGCGGAACTTCGGTCTCGTCTGGGTGAGCGGACGGGCGCCGGGCCCGGAGCTCGCCGCCGCCCGGCGCGCCCGCACGCTGTGGGCCGAGCTCGCCAGTGCCGTCCCGGCGACGGGGTTCCGACCCAACGGCTCGCTGACCGTCGCCGTGAGCGAGGACGAACTCGCCGTGCTCGCCGGCGCGATGGGGTTGCCCGACGCCGACGAGCGCGGGTTCGAGCTGCTCGACGCAAGCGCGGTCCGGCGCTGCCATCCGGCTGTCCGCGGGGAGGTGGCCGGCGCCCTTCACTGCCGGCTCGACGCCACCGTCGAACCCGAACTCGTGCTCGGCGCCTTGCGCGACGCCATGGCTGCGAGCGGCCGGTACCGATTCGAGCCGGGTCGACGCATCGTGACCCTGGCGCGAGGGGCGGTGCGCGACGACCGCGGCCGGTGCGAGGCGGGCGACGTCGTCGTGGTGTGCCCCGGGGCCGAGCACGAGGGCCTTGCGGCCGAGGCGCTCGCCGGGGCCCCGCTGCGACGCTGCCGGTTGCAGATGATGGACACCGAAGCAGACCCGATCGCCTGGACGACCTCGCTCGCCGACATCGATTCGTTGCGTTACTACCCGGCCTTCGCCGGCCTGGCGCTCGATCGGCTCCCCGCGCAACCGGCGGTGGCGGCCGAGCACCGTATGCAGCTGCTCGCCGTCCAGCGGCTCGACGGGCGGATCACCATCGGGGACACCCATGCCTACGACGAGCCCTTCGCCGTCGGCGTGGTCGAGGGCCCGTACGACCACCTGCGGCAGCGAGCCGAGACGATTCTCGGACGGCCGCTCCCGCCGAGTAGATGCCGATGGTCCGGCGTCTACTCGCAGCCGACCGACGGCTCGGTCTGTGTACGCGTCTCCCCCGAACCCGGGGTCTGGGTCGTCACCGGTCCGGGGGGTCGCGGCATGACGCTGTCCCCGGCGATCGCCGAGGAGACCCTTGCCCTCGCCGGGGTCCCGGCATGACCGCCCCCGTCGAGCTCGCCTGCCTGGATCTCGCCGGCACCACGGTTCGTGACGACGGCGCCGTCGAGGCGGCGTTCGTCGCCGCAGCACACGCGATCGAGGCCCAGCACGGCGCGATCGACCTCGACGCGGCCCTGACCGTGGTGCGCACGACGATGGGCCAGTCGAAGATCGAGGTGTTCCGCCAGCTCTATGGCTCGGATATAGCGGCCCGGGCGGCGAATGCAGCCTTCGAGTCGGCCTACGCCGAGGTGGTGGCCGGGGGCGCGGTGGCACCGATCGATGGCGCTGCCGACGCGATCGAGGCCCTGCGCAGCATCGGTGTACGCCTCTGCTTCACCACCGGCTTCTCCGCCGCCACCCGGGATCTGCTCCTCGCGTCGCTCGGATGGTCCGACCTCGCCGACCTTGCGCTGTCGCCGTCGGACACGCCGCTCGGGCGGGGACGGCCGTTCCCCGACATGGTGCTGACCGCCGTGCTGCGGCTCGGCGCCACCGACGTGCGGAACGTCGCCGTCGTCGGCGACACCACGAGCGACCTGCTCGCCGGTTCGCGTGCGGGCGCCGGCATCGTCGCCGGCGTGCTCACCGGTGCCCACGACAGCGCCCGGCTGGCCACCGCGCCCCACACCCACCTCCTGGCGTCGGTCCGCCAACTCCCGGCGCTCGTCGGCGCCGCTCGCCGTTGAGGCTCGACTTCCTCACACGGCCAGCGGTCGTTCACCTCGGGTACACCGAGCGGTCACCCCGTTCTGGGAATCTCCCCTCATGGTTCGGGCGTCATACCCCCGTACGGCAGTCGTCATGCTCCCCGGTGACGACGTCGAGCGAGCCGTCGAAGCGTTGCGAGCCCGGCTCGCCGACGAGCTCGCCGATCCGATCGACGTCGTCGTCGTCGAGCCGGCCGGCGCCTGGTTCGGGCTGGCGTACGGCTGCGGAGAGATCGATGGTCCAACGCTGGTCGATCTCCGCCGGGCCGAGGAGCTCGAGCAGCAGCGAAACGCGCTCGCCGAGACGCACATCCGGGCGGTCCTCGACGAACTCGTACCCGGCTCGCGGGTCCGCACGCTGTGGGTCACGCCGGGTGCCGCACTTCGTCACGTGGCTCGGCGACCCTACGACCGGGTCTGGGTGATCGGCGACCGTGGCCGATCCCGACGACTGGTCCGGCGGGGTCGGATCGAGCTCATCGCCCTGCCGGTACGGCACGGGATCCCAGCGTCGCCGTAACGGATCGGCGTTCCCCCTGCCGGTCGATGTCCACGGTGACGCGGTCACCCCCCGAACGGGTTCGCAAGAGATCACCGAGGTCGGTCGGCGTCTCCACCGAGCGTCCGTCGATGGCGAGCATCACGTCGCCGACACGCAGGTCGACGTCCGCCGCTCCAGATCCTGGTTGCACCCGGAGCACGACGAGCCCTGTCGTCGCTGCGGTGCGCAGGCCGTCCCGGGCTTCGCGGGGAAGCTCGCTCACAGCGCGGGTCGTCACCCCGAGGAACCCCCGGACCTCGAGTTCCCCCCAACCGGCGAGCAACTGCTCAACGACGGGCCGGACCGCATCGATCTCGATGGCGAACCCGAGGTTCTGCGCGTTGGGAATACCCGCCGTGTTGATGCCGATCACCTGCCCAGCGGATTCGACGAGCGGACCACCGGAGTTGCCCCGATTGATCGCGGCATCGATCTGCAGCAGGTCCGCGAGCACGATCCCGTCGGCTTCGAGCGAGCGACCCTTCGCCGACACGATGCCCCGGGTCACCGTGGGCGCATCACCGAGGCTGAGCGCGTTCCCGATCGCGACGACGTCGTCGCCGACGGCCACTTCGCCGGAGGAGCCGAGCGTCGCGGGCACCAGGCCGCTCGCGTCACGAACCCGCACCAGGGCGATGTCGACCGACGGAGAGCTGCCCACGAGATCGGCCGGCCGAGGAGGCCCGCCGGCGACGGCGACCCGGATGGCGTCGGCGCCCGCCACGACGTGGGCGTTGGTCAGTACGAGGCCGTTTCTGCTGAGCACGACGCCGGATCCAGCGCCCGAGCCGAAGATGCGGTCGGCGCCGGCCCGACCGGTCTCGATCGTGACCACCGACGGCGCCACGGTGCGCAGCACCGCCTGGACGTCGATGCCGCCGGCCGGCGCGGTGCGGCCCGGATCCCGCAGGAGGAGCGCAGTGGTCGCCGATGCCGACGGAGCTGCGACGAGGGCAGCGAGCAGGGCGGCCAACAGTGCCGTCCGTCGACCACCTCCCCGTCCGTTGTGACGCTTGTCATGATCTTCGAGGGCGCCCGACTCTGGACGACCCAAAGCAGCGCCATCCAGCGTGCTGCCCGTGACATCCGACCAGTTCGCGGGCGGTGTGATGACCGGCGGGGGCAGCTCCGTCGCCGGTGAGGATCCCGTCTGCGGGGGGAGCAGGGGGGTCGTCATGTTCGCCTTCCTCCGAGGAATTTCTGGATTTTGGGAACTCAACGCCTCAACTCTTCGTCGAATTTGCCGATAGCCGTTTACAACGGGTTGTGGAGACCCGGTTCGGGCAGCCTCCGCCGACAGACGGAGCCCAGGGAGACAGCGATGTTCGACGACAGCGAAACCGCATGGATGAACGACGGCAACTGCCGGCAGTATCCGCCTGCGACCTTCTTTCCTTCCGACGGGGTCGGCGTTGACCGCGCCCGCAAGATCTGCGGCACCTGCGCCGTGAAGGACCAGTGCCTTTCCTACGCGCTGGAGAACCGGATCGACCACGGCGTGTGGGGCGGCACCTCCGAACGAGAGCGCCGGCGCATCCTCAAGCGCCGCCGCCTCGCCGTCTCCGCCGCCTGACCCGATCCACTCGATCTACCGACGCCCCGGGGCTCGCACCCGGGGCGTCGGCGCGCCTGGACCGCGACGTCTCAGGCGCTCAGGCGGCGAGGCCAAAGGTCTCGAGCAGCGCTCGGCCAGCGCCGACGAGTTGATCGACGATCCCGAGATCGTCACGGCGCTCGAGGATCGGCTCCATGGCGGCGTCCGCTGTCGCATCCCGAGGGTCATCGCCCACCAGCACGACGACCGACCCCGGCTTCTGCAGGAACACGACCTCCTGCTCGTCGATCGTGACCGCCCACCCCGACACACCGTTGACGGCCACGGCCCGCTTGGTCGCCGGCAACGCCTCTTCCCGCAAACGACCGGGGCGAGCGAACACCGACAGGGTTCGACCTTCGGCATCCTCGTAGAGGTACTGGGGCCAACCTTCGACGGTCATGGCCCGGACCAGGACGTAATCACCTGACAAGCTTCGGGGCGCAGCGACCGGCACCGAGGCCGTCGAGCCGGACCCGACCGTGGCAAGCGTGGTGTGTTGACCCAACAGGCTGCGCAGATCCGGGGTGATCGACGTGCCGTCCCGCACCCCCAGCACGCCGAGCACCCCGATCCACAGCGCACCGGCCGCGACCAGGTTGACGGCCGCGGCGCGCGCGCGTCGATGCATGCGACCACGCGGCGATGGACCGGCCACGAGCACCCGCTCGTAGAACCCGGGCGGCGGTTCGATCTCGGGCAGCGACCGCACGAGCGCTCGGATCTCGATCGCGTCGGCCAATTCGGTCCGACACGCTCGACAACCGGCCAGGTGCGCCGCCACCGCCATGCGTTCGGCGACGCCGAGCTCGCCGTCGCAATACGCCGCCAGAAGATCCTGCGGGTGCGTTCCATCCCATGACCCGCTCACGGTCCGACCTCCGTGCGCATCGGTCCGAGCAGCTGGCGCAGCTGCCCTCGGGCCCGGTGAAGGCGGCTGCGGACCGTCCCGACCGGCACGCCGGTCGCCGAGGCGATCTCGGCGTAGTCCATCCCGACGACGTCGCACAGGACGACTGCCGTGCGGAAGTCGATCGGCAACGACCGGATCGCTGCCTGGACGTGGTCCGGCAGCCGTGACCGCTGCAAGGCCTCGTCGGGGTCGTCGTCGATGCCGAACACCCGGTCGGGTAGTTCGGGCACCACCTCGAACGGTCGACGCTTACGCTTGCGCACGTCGTCGAGGAACGCATTCGTCGTGATCCGGCTCAACCAACCCTCCAACGACCCCGGCTGGTAGGTGGCGAGCCCCCGGCGCACCCGGAGCAGCACCTCTTGGACGAGATCTTGCGCGTCTTCGTGGTTGCCCGTCAGCCGGTACGCAATCGTGTAGAGGAACCGACCGTGATCCCGGGCGATGTCCTCCCACGACGGCGAACGGGGCGCCGCCCCTTCCGGTGGTGACAGGTCGCTCATCTCAACGACTCAGTTCGCGGTCCGGTTCCCGACCAGTTCCCGACGCCGGTACGGCAGCAGGGACACCGCGTGATGTGCCGGCTGCCTACTTCTTCGAGTCGGCGTCGGACCCGTCGTCCGCAGCGCCCTCGGTGAGGCCCTTCTTGAACTCTTTCTGTGCCTGGCCGAGCGACCGCGCCAACTTCGGGATCTGAGTCCCACCGAAGACGAGCACGACCACGCCCAGCACGATCCACAGTTCGGGGCCGTTGAGGAACGCGAGCATGCCGAAAGGCTAGCGGAAGGAATCCGGTGCTGTCGGTCGGTCAGGCGGTCGCAGTGCGGCGCACGTTGAGAGCCCGCTGCCGGCGGATCCGACGGCGCTCTCGCTCCGACAGCCCGCCCCAGATCCCGAACTTCTCGCCGTTCGCAAGGGCGAACTCGAGACACTCGGAGCGTACGGCACAGGCTCGGCACACCTCTTTCGCCTCACGGGTGGACGCGCCACGCTCGGGGAAGAAGAGGTCGGGATCGACCCCGAGGCAGTTTGCCTCGTCCTGCCACTGGGCTTCGTTGTGATCGTCGTAGCGCATCGCCGCCGCCTCCTCCGGAACCGCCTACGGGCTGCCGGTCGGCATGGGATCCGGTTGATCACCGTTTCCCACACCTCTGTAGTTACAACGATGTCATTCTGCGCATAGCACAGGAGTTTCTGCAAGGGGTGGATTCATCTTCTGCGCGAGCTCAACCACGATTCGCGCGTAGGCCCTGTCTGGGAGCAGCCCCGGCGTCGCTCCAAGGGCCGCTCGGGTCGCCAACAGCAACGTGCGGGCGGGACTAGGCCCCTCGGCGGTTCCCCCGGCGGCTGAGCGAACGCTTGTGCTCGATGAAATCGACGAGGACGTAGTCGCCCAGGTTTTCCGGGGTCGTGTAGAACGCCCGCCCCCGGTTCATCTTGGTGATCTTCTCGACGAAGGCCTTGAGGTAGGCATTGGCGTCGAGCATGAAGGTGTTGATCCGGATGCCGTCCCGCGTGCAGCGCTGCACCTCTCGCAGGGTGGCCTGCACCGTCTCGGGCACGGGCGGGTACGAGAAGAACACCTCGCCGTCGGGTTCGATGTGGGCGGTCGGCTCGCCGTCGGTGATCATGATGATCTGCTTGGTGCCGGTCTGACGCGCCAGCAGCTGCCGGCTGAGCAGGAAGGCGTGCTGCATGTTCGTGCCGTATACGAAGTCCCACGACACCTCGGGGAGCTGTTCGGCCTTCAGGATCCTGGCCACCTCCGAGAAGCCGACGATGCCGAGGTAGTCACGCGGGAACTGTGTGGAGATGAGCGAGTGCAGTGCCATCGCCACCTTCTTCGCCGGGAGGAAGTTGTCCCGCATCGGCATCGACAACGACAAGTCGAGCATCAGCACTGTCGAGGACCGCGTGAGCACCTCGGTTCGCTCGATCTCGAAATCCTCCGACGACAGCCGAACCGGCGTGCCCGAACCTTGCCGGGTGATCGCGTTGCGGATCGTGCGGTGCAGGTCGAGGTTGAACGGGTCGCCGAACTCGTAGGGCTTCGAGTCGTAGGTGCGCTCGTGGCCAATACCCGTACGGGCGATCTGGTGGCCGCCCATCTTGTCCTTGGTGAGTTTGGCGAACAGATCTTCGAGCGCATTCGCACCGATCTTGCGGATGCCTCGAGGGGTGAGCTCGTAGCGGCCTTCCTTGTTTTCGATCAGCCCGGCGTTCTCGAGCATCTTCGCCAGTTCGGCGAGCCGCTCGAGCGACCGCGCCGCATCGTCGCCCAGCAGATCGGAGACCTTGTCGAGGTCGGCTTCGGCGAGGGCACCGGGGTTGGTTGCGCCCCGCAACAGCTGCTCGAGCTGATCCATATCGCCGAGCTGGTCGAAGAGCTGGGCGGCCTCGGCGAACCCGAGCGGATCCTGACCTGAGAAGTCGTAGCGCTGCTCCCATCCCATCTGCGGGAACAGGCCGCGGAGGTGCTCGCCGAGCTGCTGAACCTGCCAGTTGAGATCCATGTCCTGCAGGAGCTGCTCGCTCAGGCCCTGAAGTTGGGCGCGCTGCTCGGGCGTCATCGAGTTGAGCATCCGCTGCATGTTCGCCATGCGCTGGGCCATCACCTCGAGCAGCTCGTCGAGGTTCTGCGGGTTCTCGGGGAAGAAGTCCCCGAAGCGCTGCATGAACTCCTCGAAGCCCGGGTCCTCACCCCGGGACCGCTTGTCGAGCATCTCGTTGAGGCTCGACATCATGTCCTTCATCCGCTGCATCTGGGCTTCGTCGATGTTCTGCATCGCGCCGGCCATCTGGTTGACGTACTGCTGCATCAGCTGCTGGCGCAGCCGGTCGAGCAGCTCCTCGAACCGTTGCTGGGCCTCGGCGGAGGTGAAGTCGTACTGCTGGAGCTCGCGCACCTGCCCGGCCAGGTCGGGCGGGAGCATGTCGAGTTGGAACTGCTTGTCGTCGGCGGTCTGGCGGCCCAGCTCCTGCTGACGCGGATCGGGGGAGGCGGCGGCCTCCTGACGGCGCTGGTCGAGGGACTGACGCTCGGCGTCCACCACGTCGCGCAGCTCTTGGGCGATGTCGTCGTACACCCCGCCGAGGTCGTGGCGCTCGAGGGTGTCCTGGCGCTTGCGCCGCAGCTTCTCCATCAGCTCGCGGATCCCCTGGAGCTTCTCGCCGTTCCGATCCTTGAAGCCGTTCTGCATCATGCGGCGCAGCGCATTGTTGAGATCGCCGTGGTAGAGCAGGTCGTCGGTGATCTCGTCGAGGATGGCGTCAGCATCGAGGTCGAACCCCTTCTGGGTTCCGTCCCAACGGGAATACGTGAAGCGAAGCGCCATGGCGGGAGGCTACCCCCCATCCGAGGAGCCGGAACGCTCAGCTGCCGATGGCCTGCAGGACGTTCCCGGCCGGCAGATTCGGCGCATCGAAGAACGCAAAGAACTCCCGCGTCGAGCCCTTCAGGTACCGGGCCCGATCGCCGCCCATCCGGCGATCGAGCAAGGCCGGGGTGATCTGCCCGTCAGGGCCACGCGCGTACGTGAAGAACGTCGGCCAGGTGCCGTTGATGTCGAGCTGCATGGCCCGGACGCACCCCATCGATGCGAGCACGTCGGACAGCATGATGGCGTCCACCTTGCCAACGGCGCCGTACATGAGGCGCCCGTCGGCGAGCACGCAGACCGACGAGCGCAGCACGAACATCTGGTTGCCGAAGTCGGCGCCCCACCAGACACCCTTGCTATCGCGCACCATCGGCTTGCCCCCGTCGACGAGGAGCGGGAGGTTCTGCCGGAACGACGCCCAGGTGCCGTCATCGACGAGGTCACGTCCGAACGCTCCGACCGTCGCCTTGCCGTTGCGGTCGACGGCGAGGGTGGCCTCCCCGTCGAGCAGCGGCCGCACGACCCGACCCTCGGTCTTGTAGCCACCCTTGATGTGCTCGAAGCGGAAACCGCCGTTGAACGCCGCAATGACCATCGGCTGCAGTTCGGCCGGCACCTTGTTGCCCAGGCCCCAATCCTTGCCCCCGGGAACGTCCGAGCCGTTGAACATTCCGACGCGGACGTGCCGCTGATCGATCACGGCGAAGCTTCCGATCACCGACGGGTACGCCGTCGACGGCCGCCACGACGTGGCCCACACGGCCGGATGACCACCGGCGGACGCGACAGGTACCCACACGCCTTCGCCGTCCAGCGCTGGGGCAACGGCAGGCGCCAGATCAGCCGGGCGCGCCGGCGGCGGGGGGACCGTGGTCGGGGGGACCGTCGGCGGTGCCGTCGTCACCGACACTTGCGTAACCGGGGCCTGCGGTGAGGGCATCGTCGTCGCCGGCGCCGTGGTCGGCACCGCGGTCGTGGTCGCCAGGGTCGCCGGAGCCGTCGTCTCGATGGGCGGCGGCGTCACCGGCACGGTGAGCGCCAGCTCGTCGGCCGGCCGGGTCGACGGTGGCTCGGAGAAGACCCATCGCTCGACGGCGTCGACGAGCCGACCGAAGCCGTGATCGCGGGCCCAGGTGACCGCGCGCTGTTCCACCGTGTCGCCGTTCGGGGTGGTCACGAACGACACGAGCGACGAACCGAGCCCGCCGATTACCAGCGCAGCGAGACCGACGATCAACTGGGCGACCGACCGCCGGCGTCGCCAACCGGCGCGCTGCCATCGGCGGACAGGTCCGGCCAGCCGTGACCGGTCTGCGCCCGCAGCGGTATTCGCCCGATCGAGTTCGACCGTAGACACGACAACCCCCACTCGAAATTCGTGCCTAAACCTTCACCCTAGCGGCTGCCATCGGTATGGGCACACCGCCTTGCCCCCCCGATCACCTAGCCTACGGGACGTCATGCGCGTACCCCGCACGTTCGTGTTCGTGGACCTTGGTGGCTTCACGAATTACACCGCAAGTCACGGCGACGACGCTGCTGGCGCGATCCTGTCCACCTTCCGGGCGATCGCCCGAGAGGTCGCTTCCGAGCGAGGGGTGCGCATTGCGAAGTGGCTCGGCGACGGCTGCATGATCGTTGCGGTCGATCAGCCCGACGCCGTCGCCGCCACCCTGGAGCTCGAACACCGGTGCCGTCGAGCCGTTCGGCCGCTCAACCTGCGCGCCGGGCTCGCCACCGGCTACGCGCTGCTGTTCGAGGGCGACGACTACATCGGATCGGCGGTCAACCTCGCCGCCCGTCTGTGCGACGTCGCGGGGCCCTGGGAGGTGCTCGCTCCGGCAGCGATCACCGCCGAACTGCCAGCCGGCGTCGTCGCGCAGCCACACGGCACCATCGATCTGCGCGGCTTTCCGGAAGCCATGGAGGTCGTCGAGCTCTCCGGGGAGGTCGAGCCCAAGGAGCGCAACGACACCGGCGAGCTGTGGACCCGCTCGCCGTTCGTCGCGTGATCGCACTCGGGGTCGCCTGTCCGCTCGTCGTGTCCCTGGGGTACGCCCCGACGTCGGACCATGCCGACCGGCGGGCGCCCGCCCGCCCCAACGGCATGGCCACCCGAGCGGCGGAAGATCTGACGGTTCTTGCGGCCCATGGGGTGCGCGCCGTGCGGCTGCCGGTCGACTGGTCGCGCCTGGTCCCCACCCCAGCCGGACCGGATCACGCCACGATCGAGTGGTATCGAGGGGTGCTCGCCGCCGCTCGGGAAGCCGGGGTCGCCGTGTGGCTCTCGCTGTTCGAGGGTGTCTCTCCGGCGTGGTTCGACGACGCCGGCGGCTGGGACGACGAGCGGGCGGCGTCTCGCTGGTGGCCCCGCTACGTCGCGACCGCCGCCGAACACCTCGGGGACTGCGTCGCCGGCTGGTGTCCGATCGACCGGCCGACCCGCCTGGCCCAGCGGGGATGGCTCGGCGGTGGCGCGCCACCCGGACGGGACGACCCGCGCCGCCACGCCGAAGCGCTGCGCACCTTCGCCGTGGCCTGGCGCGACGCCTGGCGGGTGCTCCGTGGGGGGCCGCCGGTGGCGACCCTGCTCGAGCTGGAAGTCGTCCGGCCCGCCGACCAGACGATCCCCGCCGCTGCGGCGGCGCGGCGGCGGGACGCGACGCTGTGGTCGCTCTGGCTGCGAGCGTTGCGCGACGGCGTGGTCGAAGTGCCCGGGTTGGCCGCACGGGAGGTCCACGACCTCGCCGGCGCACTCGACGTGCTCGGAGCCGTGGTCAGCGTCCCCGCGAAGGCCGACGACGTCGCCGGAATCGGGCAGCGGCTCGTCGAACAAGCCCCCGAGCGGCCACTCCATCTCACGCTCGTACCACCGCCGGGCCTTGGCCGGATCGAGGTCGCCCACTGCGTCGAATCGCTGCGACCGTCGCTCGCCGAGTTGGCGGCGGGCCGACTCAAAGCGTTGTGGTGGTCGCCCGGGATCGACCCGCTCGATCAGCCCGCCGACCGCCGCACCGGGTTCCTCGACGAGGACCGCCATCCCGGCCCGATCGCCGAGGCGGTCAGCTCGATCGTGCCGAGCTGACCGCTGGTCAGCTCCGGCCGCGGTAGGTGGCTCGCGTGCCGGACGAGTCCTTGTTGAGTCGCTTGGACAAGTGGAGCCCTTCGAGGATGAACTCGACAGCGCTCGCCACCGCGCCGACGGACTCGTCGCCGTCGGTGAGCCCGAGGACCGAGGCGCGCAGGTTCGGCACCCGATCGATGACCGCCGCCAACTCGGCCGCCGCGATGTCCTCGCCGGTGTTGACCGTCAGGCCCTCCTCGAAGGCCGACAGGACCTCCCGCACCTCGCCCTGCGAGACGCGCTCTTTGAAAACCCCGAGCACGGCGGACCGCAGCAGGTTCTCGATGATCTGGCCGTCGCGGCCCTCCTCGAGCGATTCGATCTCGACCTTGCCAGCCGTCGAGGCTGCCAGCGCTCCGAGGTCGCACACCCGGGGCACGACCGTGCGGTCGCCCGAGCGGAGGCTGCGGCGCACGGCGTTGGCCGCCAACACTTCGACGTTGGCGACGCTGAGGCGGACCGATACACCCGAGCGCTGGTTCACGTTGCTCGACTGGCGGGCCAGGTGGGAGAACGTGGCCACTACGTCTTCCATGAACCGCGGCACGCGGACCTCGACGTCACCGATCGACAACGGCGCCGCCTCCTGGCGCATGATCGCGACCTCGGTGCTCGTCTCGAGGGGGTAATGCGTGCGGATCTGGCTCCCGAACCGGTCCTTCAGGGGCGTGATGATCCGACCGCGGTTCGTGTAGTCGTCCGGATTCGCCGAGGCAAAGAGGATCACATCGAGCGGCAGGCGGATCTTGTAGCCCCGGATCTGCACGTCGCGCTCCTCGAGCACGTTGAGCAGACCCACCTGGATACGCTCGGCGAGGTCGGGAAGCTCGTTGATCGCAAAGATCCCCCGGTTGGTCCGCGGGACGAGGCCGTAGTGGAGCGTCAGCTCATCGGACAGATAGCGACCCTCGGCGACCTTGATCGGGTCCACCTCGCCGATCAGGTCGGCGATCGAGGTGTCGGGCGTCGCGAGCTTCTCGCCGTAACGGTCCTCGCGGTGCACCCATTCGATGGGCGTGTCGTCCCCGCGCTCGCGGACGAGTTCCCGAGCGTGACGCGACACCGGGTGGTACGGATCGTCGTTGATCTCGCTACCGGCGACCACCGGCATCCATTCGTCGAGCAGGCCGACCAGGCTGCGGATGATCCGGGTCTTGGCCTGTCCGCGCTCCCCGAGGAAGATCACGTCGTGGCCAGCCAGAAGCGCGTTCTCGAGCTGCGGCATGACGGTGTCCTCGTAGCCGAGCACGTGCTCGAAAAGCGGATCTCCCGCCGCGATCCGCCGCACCGCATTGGCGCGGATCTCCTCCTTGACCGGGACCGACCGCCAGCCGGATTCGCGGAGCTGGCCGAGGGTTGCAGGACGCGACGACATGATCGCAACCTACCTGCTCGACGTTGGATACGTTCCCGATCAGGATGCAGCGATGGTCGTTGGACCTCTCCGGAATGTGGCGGGCCGCACCCGCCGACGACGATCTGCGTCGCGACGCGTTCGGGATCGGGTTCGACGACGACGGGTGGGAGCCGGTTCCCGTGCCTTCGCACTGGCGCTCGGTGCCGGCGTTCACCCGCCACGACGGCCCGTTGATCCACCGCACCCGGTTCGCACTCGACGCCGGCGAGCCCGGGACCCGCACCTGGGTGGTGCTGGGGGGTGTCTTCTACCAGGCTGACGTGTGGTTCGACGGCGCCTACCTGGGGGACCCCGAGGGCTATTTCTTCCCGCACAGCCTCGAGATCACCGACCTTGCGCGGCTCGGGTCCGAGCACGTGATCGCGATCGAGGTCAACTGCTCGCCCCCGCGCGATCGCACGGCCAAGCGTGCCGTCACCGGCGTGTTCCAGCACTGGGACGCCATGGACCCATCGTGGAACCCGGCCGGGCTGTGGCGCCCCGTCGTCGTCGAGCAGACCGGACCGGTGCGGATCGAACGGCTGCGGGTCCTGTGCCGCGAGGTCGATGCCGACCGAGCGGTCGTCGACGTACACGCCACGTACGACGCCGACCAGCCGCGCACCGTGCGGACCGTCCTGCGGCTCGACGATCGGGTCGAGCGCGAGGTGGAGCACCCGGTGGCCGCCGGTCGTAACGCCCTGCGCTGGAGCTTCGGCGTCGACCAGCCCAAGCTGTGGTGGCCCTGGTCCCTCGGAGACGCCGCGCTGGCGACGGTTGGCGCAACGGTGGTGGTCGACGGCCAGGTGAGCGATCAGGCAGAACGGCGCACGGGTCTGCGGCAGATCGCCATGCACGACTGGGTGATGTCCGTGAACGGTGAGCGGCTCTTCCTCAAGGGGGCCAACCTCGGACCGACCCGAGCGGCCCTCGGCGACGCGACCGCCGACGAGATCCGACGCGATGTCGAACTGGCCAAGGAGGCCGGGCTCGATCTCATTCGCGTGCACGCCCACGTGGCTCGCCCCGAGTTCTACGACGCTGCCGACGAAGCCGGGATGCTCGTTTGGCAGGACTTCCCGCTGCAGTGGGGCTACGCGCGCACCGTCAAGGACCAGGCGGTACGTCAGGCCACCGAGATGGTCGATCTCCTCGCGCATCACCCGTCGGTGGCGCTGTGGTGCGGCCACAACGAGCCGTTCGCCATCGATCCCCCGGTCGGAGGCCGGATCGACCGCCGACTCAAGGCCCGCTTCGCGGCCGCCCAGCAACTGCCGACCTGGAACCGGACCATCCTCGACCGGGCCGTGCGACGTGCCATCACCCGTGCCGACGAATCGCGACCGGTCATCGCCCAATCGGGCGCCTTGCCCCACGCACCCCTGTTCGACGGCACGGACAGCCACCTCTACTTCGGTTGGTACCACGGCGACGAGCGCGACCTGCCCGGCTTCGCTGCCGCCGCACCCCGGCTCGTGCGCTTCGTCAGCGAGTTCGGCGCCCAGGCCGTCCCCATCGACGCCGAGTTCGCCGAACCCGAACGGTGGCCGGAACTCGACTGGGGGCATCTGCAGGCCCACCATTGCCTGCAACTCGAACCGTTCCAGCGCCACGTGCCCCCGGCGCACTACTCCCGCTTCGCTGATTGGGCTGCCGCAACGCAGCGGCATCAGGCCGACGTCGTGCGCTACCACGTCGAGACCCTGCGCCGGTTGAAGTACCGGCCGACCGGCGGCTTCTGCGTGTTCCTCCTCGCCGACGCGCAGCCGGCGATCAGCTGGAGCCTGCTCGGGCACGACCGAGCCGCCAAGCCCGCCTACCACGCCCTCGTGGACGCATGCCGACCCGTCATCGTCGTGGCCGACCGGCTCCCTGCGACGGTTGCGCCAGGCGAAGCGCTCGCCCTCGACCTCCACGTGGTGAGCGACCTCCGCCGCCCGCTGGGCGACACCGAGGTCGCCGCTCGGATGACCTGGACCGGCGGCAGCCACGGTTGGCGTTGGACGGGCACCGTTCCGGCCGACAGCTGCGTCCGCATCGGTACGGTCTCGTTCATCGTCCCCGACACGAGCGGCCTGCTCGTGCTCGACCTCGACCTGCGCACCGACGACGACGGGGGCGCCGCGGCCACCAACCGCTACGAGTCCTTCATCGTCCCCCAGTGAACGCGGCGCAACGCTGCCCTCCTCAGCGGCGGGCGCCCATGAACATGAGCTTGAACGCGTCGTAGTTCTCAATGCAGTGGCCGGCACCGAGGACCACGGACTCGAGCGGTGCCTCCACCAGGTGCACCGGGACGCGTGTCTCGATCGCCAGCCGACGGTCGAGCCCTCGCAGCATCCCGCCACCACCGACGAGCGAGATCCCCCGCCGCAAGAAGTCCTGGCTGAGCTCGGGCGGCGCTTTGGACAGGCATCGGACCACCGAGTCGATGATCGCCTGCACCACCTCCTCGACGGCCTCGCGCACCTCCGTCGGGGACAGCACGACCGTCTTGGGCAGACCGGTGACGAGATCTCGGCCACGCACCTCGGCATGGAGTTCGTCCTCGGTGGGATAGGCCGATCCGATCGCCACCTTGATCTCCTCGGCGGTCCGTTCGCCGATCGCGATCCCGTACTCCCGACGCACATACGCCTGGATGGCGTTGTCCAGGTCGAAGCTGCCCAGACGAACGGCCTCGAGCGCCACGATGCCACCGAGCGAGATCACTGCGGTCTCACTTGTCCCGCCGCCGATGTCGATGACCATGTTCCCGATCGGCTCACCGATCGGAAGCCCGGCACCGATCGCCGCAGCCATGGGCTGTTCGATCAATTGGGGATCCGACGCGCCGGCGCGCCGTGCCGCCTCGGTGACCGCACGCTTCTCGACCTCGGTGATCGCCGACGGAACGCAGATCACGACGCGCGGTCGGTTGAACCGGCTGACACCCACGCGCTGCAGCAACAGGCGAATCATGCGCTCGGTGATGTCGAAGTCGGTGATCGCCCCACCCCGAAGCGGCCGGACGGCGACGATGTAGCCGGGGGTTCGACCGATCATCTGCCAGGCCTCCCGGCCAGTGGCGAGCACCTCTCCGCTCTGGCTGTTGAGGGCGATCACCGACGGCTCGTTCAGCACGATGCCGCGCCCGCGCGAGTACACGAGGGTGTTCGCCGTGCCGAGATCGATGGCGAGATCCCGGGCCAGCGCTCAGATCCCTTCGCCCGGGACGTCGACGATCGCCTGCGCCCCCGTACCCCAATCCTCGCCGTCCTCCCAGGACTCGCGCTTCCAGATCGGCGCCGAGGTCTTCAGCGTGTCGATACCGAACCGCGCCGCCTCGAAGGCCTCACCGCGATGGGCCGCCGACACCGCGACGACGACGGACGACTCCCCGAGCAGCAATCGACCGACCCGATGCAGCATCGCAACCCGGCCGACGGAGGGCCAGCGGCGACGCATCTCGGAAGCGATCCTCTCGAACACCGGGACGACCTGCTCTTCGTAGGCCTCGTAGGTCAGATGGGTCACCCCGTCCCGACCTTCGGCATGGTCGCGAACCGTGCCCGAGAACAGCACCACGGCCCCGCACGAGGGAAGCACCGACCACTGGTACGCGACCGCTACCGGGAGCACATTCGTGCTCACCGCGAACCAGTCGTCACCCTCAGCAGGCGGCAGCACACCCGCAGACTAGTGCGAGGTCCTGCATCGTCGACTGGACCCAAGGCGTGCCGGCGAACCACCCGGGGTCGCGACCCCACAGGCGCATCGCCACCCCTACGCTCCCGCCACGTGAGCGACGGGGACCCGGGCGACGAGGACGCGAGCACCGGGCTCCCACCGGCGTCGGAGCGCCGCTGGCGTCATCCCTCCGAACTCGGGTCTGCCGGTTTCGCCGGGCGGAGCGCCGAGGTCGGCGATGTGGCGCACCGTCTCGTCGAGACTCGGTCGTCGAGGGCGCCGCGACGACTCACGGGCTTGGCGGTCGCAGCCGGTGTCGGGGGTGCGCTGCTCGTCGGCGGCTGGTTCGCCCTCTCCCGTGGCGACGGCGGCAACCTCCAGACAGCGCTCACCGCAACCGCCCCGATCAGTCGGGCGAACCCGCCGGGCGAGCTCAGGCTGTTGATCGACGGCCCGAGCGGTGCCCGCTCGGTACCGGCGGTATCGACGGACGGCCGTCACGTCGTGGGGTGGGTCGGCGGAGTCCCGTCGGCGGCGGCCATGGCCGTCGCCGACGGAGGAACCCAGCGGGCGGCGCGTCTCCTCGCCGTCGACCGGTCCGGGCTGGTCGTCGTCACCGTCGACGAGGTCGTGACCCAGGTGGCCGCAGCGGAGTCCCGTTCCCTGCGGATCGGGCAGGTGGTCCGGCTGGCGACGCCTGACGGGGACCGGGCGGTGGTCGACGGCTTCGAGATCGACGCCGGGCAGCCCGTGATCCGCCTCCGAGACGCTCGTTCGGGCGAACCGGGCACCCTGGTGTGGTCGGACGGTCGCGTGTTGGGCTTGATCAGGTCCTCCAACGGTGCCGATCTCACGGCGGTGCCGATCGAGTATGCCCAGGGCCTCACGGCAGGGGCGGGGCGGGGCGTCTCGGGGTCGCCGGTCCTCGGTGTCGGGGTGACCGGCGCCGAGAGCGATGACGGGTCCGATGCGAACGACGGCGTACGGGTCGCGTCGATCACGCCCGGGTCGCCGGCGGCGACCGCCGGCCTGCGCGAGGGCGACGTCGTGCTGAGCATCGAATCGCGTCCGGTGACCTCGCCGTGGCAGTTCGCCGTCGAACTGCGGCGCCACGCACCCGGGGATGCCGTCCGGCTCGCCGTGCGTCGCGGCGGCACCACCCTGACGCTGCGACCCTCGCTCTCAGCTCGCTCCGGTTGATCGCCGTCGGCGGCCTCGAATCAGCCGACGCACACCTCCCACCACCAGCGCCGGCAGTGCGATCGACGAAACGACCAGCCCACCGAGCGCCAGTTCCTGGCGGCGCTTGGGCGTGACCACGGTCCACCACGGCCCCGGAGTTCCCGCTACGAAGGCCTGTTCGTTGGTGCGGCTCGGTTCCCAGCCGACTGCCCGCAAGCGGTCGTTGGCCACCACCCAGGTCGTGGTGACGTACGGAAGCAGGCCGGGGGGCATCGGGCCGCGACGCACTCGCCAGCCGACATGGGCGACGAGCACCGCCAACCAGACGGGCACCTGTGGCCGAGCAGGCACCCCCGCCAGCGCGCGGACGGTGGAGCCTGGGATCCAGCCGTCGGGCGCCACGTTGAACGGGCCGTCGAGCCGGGCCCGGCGAGCGACATCGAGCGCAGCGGCGAGATCGTCGAGGTGGAGGAACTGCCAGACCTCAGCATCGTCGCCGAGGCGGCGCACCGCAGCCGTGGCGAGCGCACGCGCCAGCCAGCCGGTGCCGGTCTCGGCGAGCGCCGTGCAGGGGCGCAGCACGGCCACTCGGCGCCCCGGCTCTGCGCCTGCCCAGTCCGCCACGAGCTGCTCGACCTCCGCCCGCTGCACCGCATAGGCGAAGTCCGGGTTCGGTCGCAGCGGGGCGTCCTCGGTGAGTGGAGAAGGGTTGTTGGCCCATGCGCCGTAGACCGTCGCCGACGACAACACCACGAGGTGGCGGACGCCGGCGGCGGTCGCAGCGTCGAGCACCTGGCGTGTGGTGGCGAGGTTGAGTCGACGAGTCCGAACCGCCTGGCGTTCGGTGTCGGCATCAAAGGCGAGGTGCACGACCGTGTCGGCACCTGCGAAGGCCGCTTCGAGCGCCTCGAAAGCCTGCGGCCGACCCAGGTGGAGTCGGTGTGCCTCGACGCGGGGATCGCGCCACGTCGCCACCGCACGATCGACGGCGACGATCCGTCGCAGTCCACGATCCTGCCCGAGCCGGCGCACGAGACGTCGCCCGACGCCGCCTCCGGCCCCGGTGACGACGACGACTCCACGGGGCACGGGCGTACAGTGCCCTCGTGAGCGACTCGGGTCCAGCCGAACCGAACGATCCGTTCCGAGGCCTTCCGCTGTTCGGCGACCTTGCGAAGCTGCTCGGCGGTCAGGGCCCGGTCTCCTGGGACGCCGCGCGTCAGTTCGCGCAGCTCGTCGCGTCCGAAGGTGCCGCCGAACCGAACGTCGACCCGACCGAGCGCTTCCGCTGGCAGGACCTGGCCCGGGTCGCCGACTTGCACGTTACGGCGACACTCGGGCTCGACACCCTGACCGGTGGCCGCCCCGTCGAGGTCGTACCGGTCACCCGGTCGGTCTGGGCACAGCGCACGCTCGAGGACTACCGGCCCCTGCTCGAGAAGCTCGCGGGCGCCCTGAGCCGGCCGCAGTCCGATGCCGTCGTCGATCCCGGCGCAGCGATGCTCCAAGGGTTGTTCCAATTCCTTGGACCGACCCTGCTCGGCATGTCCGCCGGGTCGACGGTCGGGCACCTCGCCACCCGCTGCTTCGGGTCCTATGACCTGCCGATCCCGAGGCGGCCAAGCCACGAACTGCTCGTCGTCCCGGCCAACGTGCAGCAGTTCGGGGACGATTGGAGTCTTCCGGCCGACGACCTCCGGTTGTGGGTATGCCTGCAGGAACTCACCAGTCACGCGGTGCTCCAGGTGCCCCACGTGAACGCCGCCCTGCGGGAGCTGCTGTCGGCGTTCGTCGCCGCGTTCCGGCCGGACCCCGGGGCGCTGACCGATCGGCTCGGTGCGATCGACCCCACCGATCCCGACGCGCTCGGTCGTCTGCAATCGACGCTGTCCCAACCCGACGTGCTCCTCGGCGCCATGGAGACCGACGCCCACCGCGCACTGCGACCCCGTCTCGACGCCCTGGTGGCCGTGATCATCGGCGTCGTCGACCACGCCCTCGATCGCACCTCGGCGAACCTGCTCGGGTCGTCCGGCCGGATCGCCGAGGCGGTGCGCCGCCGCCGGATCGAGGCCGACCCGTCCGACCTGTTCGTGGAAAGGCTCTTCGGTCTCACCCTGACGCGCGCCGCAGTCGAGCGGGGAAGCGCCTTCGTCGCCGGGGTGGTCGAACGAGAAGGAACTGCCGGAGTGGGTCGGCTCTGGTCCGGTGCACGCGCCCTGCCGACACCGGCCGAGGTGGACGCGCCCGGTCTGTGGCTGGCGAGGCTCGACCTCGACAGCTGACGCCAGCGCGCCTGGACCGGCTGCTTCGCTCAACTCTTGGTCGCCGGCGCCGATCCCACGAACGTGACGGACCGTTCCCCGACCTGGTTGCCGCGACCGGCCGCGCTCGACGCCCCGGAGTTCCAACGGCGCCACCGGCTCGTCCTCGGCCTCGTGGCCGTGCACGCCGTGGCGCTCGCGGTCTTGGCGATCGCCGGCCCACGTGGTCCTGTTGGCCTGATCTGGGCGGCTGTGGTCGTTCTGTTCGCCATCGCCGCGGCACCCCCCGGATCACAGTTGCGGCGCGGCACCTTCGCCGTCGCAGCCCTGGCCATCGGTTCGGCCGCACTCGCTCATCTGAGCGCTGGCGATCCCCACGCTCGGGCCCACGTGCTGGTCGTGCTCGTCGTCGCTGCGGCCTACCAGTCCTGGCTCCCGCTGGCGGTTGCATCGACCCTGCTCGGCGCCCACGGCGGGGCCGCAGTGATCTGGCGCGATGCCGTGCTCGGCGCAGCGACCGGATCGATGACCTGGGCTTGGCACCTCGGGTACGCCGCGTTCGGGCTCGTCGTCGTCGGTGTCGTCGCAACGCTCTGGCGCGGTCTCGAGCAGCTCCGCCGGCAAGCCGTCGAGGCCGAGGAACGCAGCGCCGAAGACCGCGCCGCCCTGCTCGAGGCGCAACTCGAACGGGCGACGGCGGAACGCCAGCTCACGGACCGCGCCGATGCGGCCGTGGCGCGATCGCAGCGGCTCTCGGACCTCGTCGACGACGAGGCAGGTCGGGTGCGCGCCGGCATCGACGAGGTGAACCTGTCGGTGCAGACCGTCGCAAGCGCCATGGAGCAGATGTCGGTGTCGGTGCGCGAGATCTCCACCAGCGCGACCGAGGCGTCCACCGTCGCCGCTGGCGCAGTCGACGAAGCGACCCGGACGAACGACATCGTCGCTCGACTCGGCGAGTCCTCACGAGAGATCGGTCGGGTCCTCGAGGTGATCACCTCGATCGCCGATCAGACCAACCTCCTCGCCCTCAACGCCACGATCGAGGCAGCCCGAGCCGGTGAGGCGGGGAAGAGCTTCGCGGTCGTCGCCCAGGAGGTGAAGCTGCTGGCGGAGCAGACGACCCGGGCAGCGGGCGAGATCGCCACGATGATCTCGACGATCCAGTCCGACACGACGACGGCGGTTGCTGCGATCCACGGGATCACCGAGGTGATCGACCACATCAGCCAGCTCCAGAGCTCGATCGCCGGAGCGGTCGAGGAGCAAACCGCGACCGCTGCGGAGATCGTCACCAGCGCCCACCGGGCTGCGGACCGCACGGGCGAAATCGCCGACGCCGTCGCTGGGCTGAGCGAGATAGGCAGTCAGGTTCGCTGACGCCCGGAGCCGACGTCAGCTCGCCGTCGGGGGCGGGAGCGGACCCGGTGGCGAACGCCGAGGACTCGGGTCGGCTCGATCGGCGACGCGCGGCGACGGCAGCGCAGGATCGGGCAGGGCCGCCCCGGTCCGACGAACCCCACCCGGGTCCGTTCGCTCTCGCACCATCTGCCGCCGGCGCTGGACCTCTCGCCACGCGCGCCCCTTGAGCGACGGGGGCAGCCGACCCGTGCGACGCAGGTAGTTGGCCCCGAAGAGATACGAACCGAGCGCAATCGCACTCAGGACGCTCACCGCGAGCAGTCCGAGATCACCCGGAATCGGCACCACGACCGGGACGAAGGCGGCGGCGACCCAAGCGAGCTGGAACTTCGTCTCGAACCGGGCGAAGGCCCGACCGCGGTTCGCATCGGGCGCATCGCGCTGCACGATGGCGTCGAAGGCGAGCCGCCCGGCCGCTGCCGAGTACCCGACCGTGCACGCGAGCAGCGCCGCGGTCATCGTGCCCCCGACCAGGCCGGCGAGCAGGCCCGCCACGGCGGTCAGCCCCAACACGGACACCAGGATCCGCTCCTCGGAAAGGCTCTGACGCAGCAGCGGCGCCGTGGCGTTCCCGGCGAGCGAGCCGAACGCGGAGAACACCGCTGCCAACCCGAACCAGAGCACGCTGATGTCGTCGCCTCGGAACCAGAACGCCACGTGGAAGAAAAGGAAGCCGACGGTGGCGCGCAGGAACGCCATCGCCGAGGCGGCAAGGACGATCCCAAGGCTGCGCAATTCGGCCCGCTCTGCGGCCGGGGTCGGTTCGGCGGCCACCACCACGCGACGCGGCAGCCGAAGCGCCGTCGCCACCCCTGCGCAGAACAGCAACCCGGCGAAGGCCATGGCCAGCTCCGCAGCGGCGAACTTCAGCAGCAACGCCGGCACCGCCGCAGCGACCCCGACGACGCCGGCGATCACGCCGAGCTTCGAGTTCGCCTCGACGAGTTCGGCGTCGGACCGCACCACCGTCGGCACCAGGGCGCTCTTGGCCACGGCATAGGCCTTGGCCAGGACCAGCAGCAGGAACGCGAGCGGGTAGAGCAGCAGGCTGTCGAGATGGCCGACCGCCACCAGCGCCAGTACCGCCCGGCCCGCCGCCGAGAGCAGGACCATCAGACGGCGCCCGCCCGCCATGCGGTCGATCGCCGGGCCGATCAACGGGGCAACGATCGAGAACGGCGCGAGAGTCAGCAACAGGTAGAGGGCCACCTTCCCCCGCGCCTCGGTGGCGTCGACGTCGAAGAAGAGCGATCCGGCCAGCGCCACGGCGACCGCTGCGTCCCCGGCGACCAGCAACGCGTGCACGCGCGACAGACGCATGAACGGGGTGATCGTGAACCGGCGGGCGAGATCGTCCCGACGAGCACCGGGATCGATCGGGCGACCTACCGAGGGATCCCGACTCGCCACGGCGGTGATCGTAGGTCGCGCTCGTGCACCGTCAGGTCGGCGCCGTCCACCGAGGTTCGACCGTGACACGCAACAAGACGCCGAGGTCGGCCACCACGGGGGAGACACCACTGCGAGCCGCCTCGTACACCGCCTCCTGGGCTCGCTCGGCGGCCACGGCGAACCCGCCGCGGCCAGCCAGGGCGAGCATCGATGCGACCTCCGCAGCGTCGGCTCGTTCCAACGCTCGGCGGGTGACCGTTGCGAGCGCGCGGCCCGCTCGCTCCGCCAGCTCCGGGTGAGCCGGACGAAGCCGCAGCAGGTGGCAGTCCTCGACGACGGTCGTCACATCCGGTAGGGGGCCGCCGTGTTCGACCGCGCCCAAGGCGGCGGCGAGGCGGGCACCGAGCACGGCGGCAGCACGAGCTCCGAGTGGATCGGGCAGAGCTCCGTCAGCCACCACGACGGCAAGCAGCGTGCTGCGGTGCCGCTCGAACCAGTCCTCGTCGGCCCCCTCGAGTTCTTCGAGCGCAGCATCGAGCGACGCCTCGAGCACCGCCTCCTCCCGGCCGGGGCGGACACGTCGGGCCCACAGCGTGGCGCCGTCGCCCTCCTCGGCCCGGTTCGAGCGGAGATCACCGAGCCGGTCGAGCACCGCCTCCTCCGACACCCGTCCGCCCGCATCACGGATGCGCTCGAGGCAGCACGCGGCATGTCGCAGAACGAGGATCGTTTCGAGTCCGGCCGGATCGGCGAAGAACCACCCGCAACTCGTGTACATGGCCAGCGCATGTCGCTGCGCCTCGAGCAGCGCGCCAGCACGTTCGTGCGATGCCCCTCGCCGCAGGTGCCGGTCCGCGAAGGCCGGCCATCGGCCCGGATCGAGGAGGACCTCGACGTAGTCGTCACGCGCGGCCCACGGGTCGACGAAGACCTCGGCGCCGAGTTCCTCGAATGCGGCGGCGGCCTGCTCGCGCACCGCGTCGAGCGCCGACCGCAACGGGGCGCGCCACGCCTGCGACCACCCCGGCTCACCCCCCGTCGAGCAACCGCAATCGCTGCGCCAACGCTCGACCCCATGCACACAGCTCCATGCGCTGCAACGGACTTCGACGTTGCGCTCCGGTCGATGAGCCGCGAGCCAACGCTCCAACGAGCCGGTCGTGTGCCCCTGGCGAGGCACCTCGACGGCGAGCGCGTACGCGACGGCACGCTCGGTGAACTTGTGATGGTGCCCGAATGTCTCGCCGTCGGTCGCGAGGCAGACGAGCGGCGCAGTACCGGCCGAGCCGACGGCCCGCTCGATCAACTCCGCCGAGGACATCGAATCGATCCCGAACGCGATGTCATGGCTGACCGAACCCTCGTACACGACGAGATCGACCGTTGCACCGGTTGCACCTCGCCACCGGTAGGCCCCCGGGCCCACCGGCCCGTCGCTGACGATCTGGGACGGATCCAGGATCGTGAACGAGAACCCCTCTGCAGCCACGTCCTCCAAGGTCGGGGCGTCCACGGCGGTCTCCGGGAGCCAGACGCCGGCCGGTTCCCGACCGAACCGGCGCCGGAACTCGGCACGACCCCACCGCAACTCGGTCCGACGATCGCGTGCGGTGGACAACGGCAGGATCACGTGGTGGTACGGATGAGCGACCGCCGTCGACGCGACCTGGTCCGCTGCCACCATCCGTGCCAGCACGTCGGGGGCATGTCGATCGAGCCAGCGAGCGAGCGTGGGCCCGAGATCGAAGCTCATCAGCTCGTAGTTGTTCACGATCCCGACGACGTTCCCGTCCGTGTCCACGATCCGGGCCCAGGCGTTCGGCCGATAGCACTCGGCGGTGATGCGTTGGTTCCAGTCGCGGAACGGCGCCGCCGAGGGCTGGCGACCGACGACGTCGCTCCACGGGTTCTCCCGGGGCGGTTGGTAGAAGTGGCCGTGTACGACCACGTGTGCCATCCGGTCAGGCTACGTAGCCGCACGCTCGATCGCCGACCGAACCGAGCCGCGCACACCTAGGTTCCCGTGGTGCACCAGGCTCGCCTCCTGACCGCCCTCGTGGTCTCGGTCGCCGTGTCGATCGCAACAGGCTGCGGCGACGATGCTGCGCCCGCCGGCGCCGAGGCCTTCGTCGATCGGATCTGCCGTTCGATCAGCACCATTGCAAACCGCACCACCGAAACCCAGCTGGCACTCACAACGCTGGACGGCGCCGGCCGGGGGCGGCTCGACGGGTTGCTCGCCGAGCTCTCGGGCAGTGTCCAGGCCGCACGTAGCGAGGTCGGTGCCGGTGGTACGTCCCTGCCCGCCGAGTCGACCGCCCCGCTGCTCGCTGCGCTCGGCCGCTTCGAGAGCGGGCTGGGTTCGATGCGGCGTGATCTCGCCACCGTCGACTCGTCGCGGCCCGGGGCGAACCAGGCACTGGCGGACCTCGCCACGCGCCTGGTCGACCTGACGACCGGGCTCGCCGCCGGGCTCGACGTGCTGCAGGCTCCTGGGCTTCAGGACGCCTGGCGCACCTCGGCAGCCTGCCGCCCGCTACGGGGCGAGTGACCCACCGGCGGTGTTCTCAGCCGACGAGTTGCCGGATCCCGGCTGCAACCAAGGCCGCCACCGCCACCACGACCGGGAACGGCGCCCGCAGCAGCGCCGCGGTCCCACCGGCCGCGACGCCCGCCGCTCGCGCGTCGAGGACCAGGCTGCGGCCTGCCGAGAAGGTGTCGACCGCGACGAGTGCAGCGAGGAGCGCCGCCGGCACCAGCGCGAGCACCCGCTCGGCTGCGGCCGGAAGCTTGCGGTCGCCCAAGCCGAGCAGCCCGAGAGCCTTGAAGCCGTAGGCGCCAGCCGCCACGAGCAGGATCGTCGTCCAACTCATGTCGGTCTCCGTAAACCGACCAGCGTGGCCAGTGAGGCGACGAGGATCGGCACGCCCGCCGGGACGAAGGGGACCAGGGCGAGCGCAGCCGTTCCGCCGATGCCGGCCGCCACCCGGCCGGGCCGGGTGCGCAGGTGCGGGAGCAACAGGGCTACGAAACCTGCCGGGAAGGCGGCGTCGAGACCCAGCGCTGCGGGGTCGCCGATGCCTCGGCCGAGCACGGCCCCGGCGATCGTGCCGGCGTTCCAGAAGACGAACACCGCCAGTCCCGTCGCCCAGAACGCCCGCTCACGGGCCGCGGGATCGTCCTGAGCCGCCGCCATCGCCGTCGACTCGTCGATGACCAGCTGTGCGGCGATCATTCGGCGCCCGTGCGACCCTCGCACGACACGCGACATCGCCATGCCGTAGACGCCGTTGCGCGCTGCGAGCAGCAAGGCGCCGGCGATCGCGGCGGCCGGCACGCCCCCGTCGGCGACCACCCGAACGGCGAGGAACTGCGACGCACCGGTGAACACCAGGACGCTCATGGCGCACGCCTGGGCCACCGAGAGCCCCGAGGTCGTGGCCAGGACCCCGAAGGCCACCCCGAACACGCCGACGGCAGCACCGAGCACGACCCCGCCGGCGATCGGCGACCGGGCTCGGTTCACGCCGGGGACCCGAGGAGCACGACACCCAAGGGAGGGAGGTCGACGACGGCCGAACAGGCCTGCCCCTGGTGGGGCCAACCGCCGGCGTCCACGACGCTGCCGGCCGCGTACCCGGAGCCGTCGAAGCGGGCATCGTCGGAATCGACGAGCACGGCCCAACGCCCCGCCCTCGGCAGCCCGAGCCGGTACCCGGGGCGGGGAACCGGGGTGAGGTTCGCCACACAGGCGACGACCTGCCCGCCGTCGTACGACCAGCGTAGGAACGCATAGACCGAATGCTCGGCATCGTCGGCATCGAGCCACTGGAATCCGGCGGCGTCGTGATCCCGTTGGAGCGCCGGCCACTCCCCGACCACACGGTTCAAGGTCCGCACCAACTCGAGCACGCCTCGGTTGGGCGATCCCTCGAGTGCTTCCCAGTCGATGCCTCGATGGTCGTCCCACTCGCCTCGCTGGGCGAACTCGCCCCCGGCGAAGAGCAACTTCGCTCCGGGATAGGCCCACATCCAGCTGTACAGGGCCCGGAGGTTGGCGAAGCGTTGCCAGTCGTCACCCGGCATCTTTCCGAGCAACGACCCCTTCCCGTGCACCACCTCGTCATGACTGAGCGGCAGGACGAAACGCTCCGTGTAGGCGTACAGCAACCCGAAGGTGAGATCCCGGTGATGATGCCGCCGGTGGACCGGATCGCGTCCGAAGTACCCGAGGGTGTCGTGCATCCACCCCATGTTCCACTTGTGGGTGAACCCGAGACCGCCGTGATCCACCGGGCGGCTCACCGCCGGCCACGAGGTCGACTCCTCGGCGATCATCAGTGCGCCGGGCACCTCGGCGTGCACCACCTGGTTCAGTTCCCGCAAGAACTCGATGGCCTCGAGGTTCTCCCGACCACCGAAACGGTTCGGGATCCACGCCCCAGGCGCGCGCGAGTAATCGAGGTAGAGCATCGACGCGACGGCGTCGACACGCAGACCGTCGACGTGGAACTCCTCCAGCCAATACAGCGCGTTCGCGATCAGGAAGTTGCGCACCTCGTTGCGGCCGTAGTTGAAAACCAGCGTTCCCCAATCGGGGTGCTCGCCCTGACGAGGATCGGCGTGCTCGTACAGCGCCGTGCCGTCGAAGCGGGCGAGCGCCCAGTCGTCCTTGGGGAAGTGGGCCGGAACCCAATCGACGAGCACGCCGATCCCTCGCCGGTGGAGGTGGTCGACGAAGAAGCGGAAGTCGTCGGGCACGCCGAAGCGTGCCGTCGGTGCGTAGTACCCGCTGACCTGGTATCCCCACGACGGCGCGTACGGGTGCTCGCTCACGGGCAGCAGTTCGACGTGAGTGAACCCGAGGTCGGTGACGTGGTCGGCCAGCTGGACGGCAAGTTCCCGGTAGCCGAGGCCCGGCCGCCAGGACCCCAGGTGCACCTCGTAGATCCGAAGCGAACCGGTTGATGCGCTACGGCCGGCGATCCAGTCGCCGTCGCCCCACACGAAGCGCGACTCGGTCACCACGCTGGCCGACGCCGGCGGCACCTCGGTGGCTCGGGCCAGGGGATCGGACTTGAGCACCGTGGCCCCCGACGCCGTCACGAGTTCGAATCGGTACCGCGCACCGACCTCGACCGCCGGAACGAAGCCGGCCCAAACCCCGGACACGCCGAGCGGCTCGAGGGGATCGGCCTCACCCCGCCACCCGTTCCAGTCGCCCACGACCCGCACGGCCCGAGCGTTGGGAGCCCACACCGAAAAGCGAATCCCGGTCACGCCGTTTCGCACATGGGCGTGCGCACCCAGCACGTCCCACAGGCGCCGGTGGGTGCCTTCGCCGATCAGATGGAGGTCGAGGTCGCCGACCAGCGCCGCAGGCACAGCGGTCAGGTTCGCACCGGACTCACGTCCGGGACAACAACCGCCGGTTCTTGAACTTGGCCTTCGCGTAGTCCCGGTTCATCAGAGCGATCCAATCGATCGAGATCGCCTTCGGGCAGGCCTGCTCGCACTCGCCATGGTTCGTGCAGGAGCCGAAGTACTCCTCCATGGTCTCGACCATCGCCTCGACGCGCTTGTACCGCTCGGCCTGACCCTGTGGGAGCAGGTTGAGGTGCGAGATCTTGGCCGACGTGAACAGGTTCGCTGCGCCGTTCGGGCAGGCCGCCACGCAGGCACCGCAGCCGATGCACTCGGCGGCGTCCATCGCCGCGTCCGCCACCGGCTTGGGGATCGGGATCAGGTTGGCGTCGGGCGCACCACCCGTGGGCGCCGTGATGAACCCACCGGCCTCGACGATGCGATCGAAGGCGGAGCGATCGACCATCAGGTCCTTGATGATCGGGAACGCCGTGGCCCGCCACGGTTCGATCGTCACCTCCTGGCCGTCCCGGAACGAACGCATGTGCAGCTGGCACGTGGCGGTGCGCTTGTTCGGTCCGTGCGCCTGGCCGTCGATCATCAGCGAACACGTGCCGCAAATGCCCTCGCGGCAGTCATGGTCGAACGTGATCGGTTCCCCGCCGTCGTTCGTGATGCGCTCGTTGACGACGTCGAGCATCTCCAGGAACGACATGTCGTCCTTGATGCCTTCGGCCTTCACGGTCTCGAACCGACCGGCGTCGGACGGGCCGTTCTGTCGCCACACGCGCAGGGTGAGTTTCATCGTCTTCGACATGGATCAGCTCACTTGTAGGACCGGACGGCCAGCTTGATGTTCTCGAACACGAGCGGTTCCCGATGCTCGACGGGGGTGCGGGCATCCCCGGACCACTCCCATGCGGTGACGTGGGCGAAGGCGTCGTCGTTGCGCTTGGCCTCGCCGTCGTCGTACTGGTGCTCGGCCCGGAAGTGCCCACCGCAGGATTCCTCCCGCATCAGCGCGTCGAGGCACATCGCCTGGGCGAGCTGGAAGAAATCGTCCACCCGGCCGCAGCGCTCGAGGCTCTGGTTGAGCGTGGCCCCCGAGCCCGGCACCCGAACGTCGGTCCGGAACTCCTCGTAGAGCGCCGGGATCTCCGACAGCGCCTTCTCGAGACCCTGCTGCGTGCGCTCCATGCCGCAGTAGTCCCACACGATCTTGCCGAGCTCACGGTGGAACCAGTCCACCGATCGGGTGCCCTTGGCCGCCAGGTATCCGTCGAACCGAGCCCTCGCCTCGGCCTCGGCGGCCTGGAACGCGGGGTGGTCGGTGCCCACCAGTTTCTCGCCGAGCTTGGGGGCGAGGTAGTTCGAGATGGTGTTCGGCAGCACGAAGTAGCCGTCGGCCAGCCCCTGCATCAACGCCGACGCCCCGAGGCGGTTGGCGCCGTGATCGGAGAAGTTGGCCTCGCCCGCTGCGTACAGCCCGGGGATCGTGGTCATCAGTTCGTAGTCCACCCAGAGCCCGCCCATCGTGTAGTGGACCGCCGGGTAGATGCGCATCGGAACCTTGTACGGATCCTCGTCGGTGATCCGCTGGTACATCTCGAACAGGTTGCCGTAGCGCTCCTGGATGACCGGGGCACCGAGGCGCCGGATCGCGTCGGAGAAGTCGAGATACACCCCGTTCTTCAGCGGGCCGACGCCCTTGCCGGCGTCGCAGGCCCGCTTGGCGGCCCGCGACGAGACGTCGCGCGGCGCCAGGTTGCCGAAGCTCGGGTAGAGCCGCTCGAGGTAGAAGTCGCGTTCGGCGTCGGGGATCCGGTCCGGCGACCGGGTGTCGTCGGGATCGTTCGGCACCCAGATACGCCCGTCGTTGCGGAGCGACTCCGACATCAGCGTGAGCTTCGACTGGAACTCGTCGCTCTGCGGGATGCAGGTCGGGTGGATCTGGGTGAAGCACGGGTTCGCGAAGTAGGCGCCCCGGCGATGGGCCCGCCATGCCGCCGACACGTTGCAGGCCATGGCATTCGTCGACAGGAAGAACACGTTGGAGTAACCGCCGGTCGCCAGCACCACGGCGTGGGCCGCATGGCTGCGGATCTCCCCGGTGACCAGATCGCGCGTGACGATGCCCTTGGCCTCACCGTCGACCACCACGACGTCGACGAACTCGCAGCGGTTGTAGAGCGTCACGTTGCCGAGCCCGATCTGGCGGGCGAGCTGCTGGTAGGCGCCGAGCAGAAGCTGCTGTCCGGTCTGACCCCGGGCGTAGAAGGTGCGCGACACCTGCGCGCCGCCGAACGACCGGTTGTCGAGCATGCCGCCGTACTCACGGGCGAACGGCACGCCCTGCGCAACGCATTGGTCGACGATGTTCACGGACTCCTCGGCGAGGCGGTAGACGTTGGCCTCCCGGCTCCGGAAGTCCCCGCCCTTGATCGTGTCGTAGAAGAGCCGGTACACGCTGTCGCCGTCGCCGCGATAGTTCTTGGCGGCGTTGATCCCGCCCTGGGCGGCGATCGAGTGGGCCCGGCGGGGCGTGTCGTGGAACGTGAACGCCGAAACGTTGTACCCGAGCTCGCCCAGCGTGGCCGCTGCCGCCCCGCCGGCCAGGCCGGTGCCGACGACGATGACGTTGTACCGCCGGCGGTTCGCCGGGTTCACGAGCTTCCGGTTGAACTTGTAGGACTCCCACTTCTCGCTGACGGGGCCCTCGGGGATCTTGGATTCGAGCACCATGGCAGGACTCCTCAGTTGCTGATGATCCCGGCGAGGACCGCGATCGGGAACGAGACGTTTCCGGCGACGACCACGGCGGCGAAGCCCGTGGCGAAGGCACGACGCCACCGGTTGAACCGGGGGCTGTTGGCACCGATCGACTGGAACAGCGACCAGGCGCCGTGGAACAGATGGACCCCCAGCGCCAGGTTGGCCACCACGTAGAGCACGGCGACCGGTATGCGGGAGAACGATTCCACGACGTAGTCGTAGGCATCGTCGCCGCCCGGGTTCACCCAGCCCCAGGTGAGATCCATCAGGTGCCAGATCAAGAACAGCAACACGATCGGGCCGGTCCAGCGCATCGACCGGCTGGCCCAGTTGGCCGCCACGTAGTCCCGCTTCGACTGGTAGCCGACGCTACGGGCCCGGCGGTTCATCATCGTCAGCGAGTACGAGGCGTGCATGTGCAGCACGAACGCACCGAGGAGGCCGGCCCGCAGGATCCACAACACGCCCGTCTCGGGCACGATCGGGACGAGCAAGACCCGCAGGAACTCGGCGTACTCCACGAAGTGCGAACGGCCGAGGTACAGCTTCAGGTTGCCGATCATGTGCGCAAGCACGAAGCCCATCAGCATCACGCCGGTGATCGCCATCACCCACTTCTTGCCGACGGCGGATCGGTAGAAATCGACCAGGAAGGGGGCCTTGCGGGCCGGCTTGAGCGCCGTCCCCGTGACCGGGCCCCGGGTGATCGTTCGCTCGGAAAGTGCTCGTGCCATCTCGGGCCACGGCCTCCTCGTGGTGGTCTACTGATGTGGAACGGTACTCCCGCCCGATCGACCGTCGCGAAATGGTCCGGCGCAGGTCGAGCCCGGCGTGCCCCGGTTCACGTCGCAGCGACCACCCGGTTGCGACCGGTCCGCTTGGCCTGGTGGCAGCCGTCGTGGGCCGCACGCAACAGCGCCCGGCCCGACGCAGCCGGGCCGGCGGCGACCCCGGCGCTGACGGTGACCTCGAGCCCGGCGGCAACGGCGTCCCACGGGTGGGCGGCCACCGCTGCGCGCACGCGCTCGGCCGCCTCCGCTGCGGCATCACATCCTTCACCGGTCGGCAGACCGAGCACGGCGACGAACTCGTCGGCCCCGAGACGGGCGGCGAGGTCGCCCGTGCGTACGAGCCCTTCGACGAGCCGAGCCACGCGGCGTAGCACCTCGTGTGCGACCGTGCGCCCGAAGCGTCCGTCGACCTCGCCGAACCGGTCGACGTCGAACACGACGACCGCGATCGAACCGATGCGGCCCGACAGCCCGTCGAGGTGCGCGCCGAGTCGCTCGCGTTGCGGGAGCCCGGTGACCGGATCGACCTGCAGCGCGGTCGCCACCGGAGCCGGGGCGCGACGGGCCATCGACACGAGCGCGGTCACCAGCGCGTCGCGGCGCAGATCGATGGGATCCCGTTCGACCGGGTCCACCCGCAGCGGCCCGAGCCCCAGTCGGGCGGCGACCGCCGCCGTCGCAGCGCGTATCTCGGCGGCGGAGCGACGGCCACCCCAGGCGTCGAGTGCCTGTGCGAGCGCCTCGCCTGCGGCAACGAACTCCGGACGGTCGTCGGCATGGGTGACGAACAGGGCGACCGCCTCGGCGAGGGCTGCAGCGCCCTGGGCGAGCACGGCCGGTTCGCCCACGGCGCCGGCGCTGCGGGCCTCGAGCGACCGCCGGACGACCTCGACGAGTCCCGGAGCGGGGGCCTCGTCGAATGCCGGTTCGGGCTGCATCCGGGGACCGTATGCGGCCCGGGGTCGGTCCAGCCCCGGACCGACAGGGCGCCGCCGGGTTTCGGTTCGACCGGAGGGCTTCTTTATGCTTCGGGGCCGCTTCGACGGCGCCGTCGGCGCGACCGGAATCCAGGGGAGCCAAGTGACCGGAATCTTCGCCGCCGAAGGCGGCTACCAAGAGTTCGTACTTCGGGGAGGCGAGTGGTTCATCCTCGTCGGCTCCGCCATCACCGCCCTGCTGGCCATCGCCGTCGGCTTCGTCCTGATGAAGGGGGTGCTGGCTGCGGACCAGGGCTCGCCCAAGATGATCGAGATTGCGAAGGCGATCCAGGAGGGTGCACTGGCCTATCTCAAGCGCCAGTTCCGAACCATCGGGCTGATCCTCATCCCGCTGGCGATCATCGTGTTCATCACGTCGGTGGCGGTGAAGAAGCCCGACGGGACCGAGGCGCTGAGCTTCGGGGCCAGCGGTGCGTTCCGGACGATCGCGTTCGTGATCGGCTGCATCATGTCGGGCCTCACGGGTTACATCGGCATGACCCTCGCAACCCGAGGCAACGTGCGGACCGCTGCGGCGGCCCGCTCCGGGAAGATGCCCCCGGCGCTGCAGGTGGCGTTCCGCACCGGCGGTGTGGCGGGCATGTTCTGCGTCGGCCTGGGCCTGATCGGCGCCTCTGCGATCATGATGATCTTCCAGAACACGTCGTCGGCCATCCTCGTCGGATTCGGCTTCGGTGGTTCGCTGCTAGCGCTGTTCCTCCGGGTCGGCGGCGGCATCTTCACGAAGGCGGCCGACGTCGGAGCCGATCTCGTCGGCAAGGTCGAAGCGGGCATCCCCGAGGACGACCCCCGCAACCCGGCAACGATCGCCGACAACGTTGGCGACAACGTCGGCGACTGCGCCGGCATGGCGTCGGACCTCTTCGAGAGCTACGAGGTGACCCTGGTCGCCTCGATCATCCTCGGCGTACCGGCGTTCAAGTCGATCTTCCCCGAGAACCCCGAGCTGTGGGCGATCGGCGCGCTCTTCCCGCTCGCCGCCCGCGCGATCGGTGTGCTCGCCTCCATCGTCGGCGTGTTCGCCGTGCGGGCCAGCGACAAGGACCGCAACGCGCTCGCCCCCATCAACCGGGGCTTCCTCACCGCCGGCCTGTTGACCGTCGTGGGCTCGCTCGGGCTCGCCCTCGTCTACGTGGGTAACCCCGAGGGGACCATCTCCCACGTCGGGCTGCGCATGTTCGGCGCCGTGGTCATCGGCCTCTTGCTGGCGCAGGCAGCGAGTCGCATCACCGAGTACTTCACCTCCACCGAGACCAAGCCCGTGCAGGAGATTGCCGAATCCACCTCGGGCGGCCCAGCCACCGTGGTGCTCTCGGGCACCTCGTACGGGCTCGAATCCTCGGTGTGGGCAGTCGTTGCGATCGCCGTGGCCCTCGGAGGCGCCGTCGCCCTCGGCGGCGGCAACATCCAGTTCGCGCTGTACCTCGTGGCGCTGGCCGGCATGGGCATGCTCGCCACAACGGGCGTCGTCGTCTCCGAGGACACCTTCGGCCCGGTTGCCGACAACGCAGCCGGCATCGCCGAGATGTCGGGCGAGTTCCACGGGGATGCAGAGCGGGTGATGGTGAGCCTCGACGCCGTCGGCAACACCACGAAGGCCGTCACGAAGGGCTTCGCCATCGGCTCGGCCGTGATCGCTGCGGTCGCGTTGTTCGCGAGCTTCATCGAGATCATCGGCAACGAGACCCTCGGCGCCGACGGCATCAAGAAGCTCGAGGAGACCGGCAAGACGGTCTTCGACGTGGTGCTGATCAACGTCGCGGACCCGAAGGTCTTCATCGGCCTGCTGATCGGCGGCGCCGTGCCGTTCCTGTTCTCCGGGCTCGCCATCCAGGCGGTGTCGCGCACCGCAGGTGTGGTGGTCCAGGAGGTCCGCAACCAGTTCGCCGACGGCAAGATCATGAAAGGCGAGAAGCGCCCCGACTATGCACCCGTCATCGACATCTGCACGGCGGCGTCGTTGCGTGAGCTCGCCACCCCGGCGCTGCTCGCCGTGCTCACTCCGGTGATCATCGGGTTCGGCATCAACTACTTCGCCCTCGGCGCCTTCCTCGCTGCGGTGATCCTGGTGGGTCAGCTCATGGCGAACTACCTGTCGAACGCCGGTGGCGCCTGGGACAACGCAAAGAAGTACATCGAGGACGGTCACCATGGCGGCAAGGGTTCCGATGCCCACAAGGCCGCGGTCATCGGCGACACCGTCGGCGACCCCTTCAAGGACACTGCCGGCCCGGCGCTCAACCCGCTCATCAAGGTGATGAACCTGGTGTCGCTGCTGATCCTGCCGGCCGTCATCAACCTCCAGGACCAGGACGGCGCCCGTTACGCGATCGCCGCGGTGGCGCTCGTGGTGCTGCTCGGCTCCATCGCGTTCTCGAAGCGCAGGGCGCCGAACCTCCTCTCGAGCTGAGTCCGTCCGATCACACGTGTGACGGCCCGGCCGGCGAGCACCGGCCGGGCCGTTTCGCGTCCGGGCACGGACCCTGCCGTGGATTAGATCGAACGCTCGACGGGAACGGCGAGCGCGACCGCCGCCAGGATCAGCCCGGTCGACACGGCGAAGGCCGATGGTGGGCCGACGTGTTCGGCGAGCGCCGCACCGACGACGCTCCCCGCCGACGACAGCACCGTGCTCGCTGCGAGCATCGAGGCGAAGACTCGGGCCCGGGCCGACACCGGTGCGACCTGGCCGGCGAGCGCGTTCACGCCGGACATGAACGGCGCCACCGGCACGCCCCCGACGGCGAGCACCACCCCGAGGCCGACCAGGCCGGGCGCGCCGGCGAGCGCGCCGAGCCCCACGGCCACAGCGGCCCCGAGGACGCCGAGGCCGGGCGTTCGCCGGCCGGCCGCCACCCACCAGCCACCGAACACGCTGCCCACGCCCCATACGCCGATCAGCAGCCCCGTCAACTCCGTCGCGTCGACCTGTTTGGCCCGTTCGGCCAGGCCGACCATCGCCACGTTGAACCCTGCGCCGACGACGGCGAACGCAACGATCAGCCGAACGACCGGTCCGCTCAACCAGGGACCGGACCCGCCGTGCCCGCCGCCAGATCGCGCGCTCGTCGACCCCGTCATCATGCCGATCGAGCCGGCGATCACCGCGAGCCCCGATGCGGCGACCGCCACCCAACGATCGGTCAACACGGCGAGCAGCGACACGAGCAACGGCCCCGCGATCCAGATGAGCTCGACGGTCACCGACTCGAGCGCGAAGACTCGGCGATGATCCGACTCGGGCACCGCCCCGGTGAGCCGGGCTCGGACCAGACTCCCGATCGGCGGAACGCTCGACCCGGCGACGAAGGCGGCACCAGCGACGGCAGCCGTCGGGCCGCCGTCGGCGACCACGAGGAAGGCGCCGACCGCGGGGAGGTGCGCAACGGCGAGCACGGCGAGCACCCGGTGCGCCGCTCCCCCGTCGAGCCACCGGCCGGTCAACACCCCGGAGGCGCCGAGGCCCAGCGACACGGCGCCGGCCGCGACACCGGCGGCCGTCGTGGAGGCTTCCTCGGCGACGAGCACCAGGACGGCCAGCGGCAACATGGCCGCCGGCAGCCGTCCGAGGGATCCGACCGCCAGGAGTCGCGCCACGGCGGGGTCGACGCGCATCCCGGTCCTCACGGGCCCAGGCTCGCCTGCCAGTTCGATGGCGTCCAGCGGGTTGGGTCCCGCTGCCGACGCCACTGGCTCGGGTCCGGCGGTGCTCGCCGTCGCTTTCGCACTCTTCGACGCCCTTCGTCCTGAGCGCCTCCTCGAGGCAGGGGGTCTTGCGCTCGCTGCGGCGATCGTCTTTGCGGAGAGCGGCCTGTTCTTCGGGTTCTTCCTCCCCGGTGACTCCCTGTTGTTCGTCACCGGGTTCCTTGCCTCGCGTGCCGGCGGTGAGCGGCTCGGGCAACCGCTGTGGTTGATCCTGGGCGTGCTGTTCGTCGCCGCTGCGGTCGGCGACCAGGTCGGCTACGTGTTCGGCCGCCGGCTCGGCCCGGCGCTGTTCCGGAAGCCGGACGCCCGCCTGTTCAAGCAGCAGCGCGTCCACACCGATCAGCGGTTCTTCGAGGCGCACGGTGCCAAGACGATCGTGCTCGCCCGGTTCGTGCCGGTCGTGCGGACGTTCGCTCCGATCGTCGCCGGAGCCTCCCGGATGCCGTACCGCACCTTCGTCACCTTCAACCTGGCGGGCGCACTCGTCTGGGCGGTTGGGATCACCGTGCTCGGCCACCAGCTCGGCGAGGTCGCCGTCGTCCGGGACAACCTCGAGATCGCGGTGTTGACGGTGGTTGCGGTGAGCCTCCTCCCCGTCGTCATCGAATTCGTGCGCCACCGCCGACGGGCGGCGTCGGAAGGCTGACCTCAGGCCCCGCCGAACCACCAACCGTCGGCACCGAGCACGCTCCACCACGGCAGCGATCCGTCGGGTCCGACGAGCAGCGCCGGCGCTTCGAGCCCCGCCGGGCGCGGCCCTGCGGGGGCGGGGAACGGCCAGCGTCCCCACCGGTGCTCGTGGCATCCCGGGACGTCATCGAGTTCGACGGCTCCGTCCCGCAACTCGATGAGCCCGTGCACCCGCCCGTCGATCCGGTAGCCGGCCGGCTCGACCGCGACCGGATCCCGGTCGGCGTACCACTCCAGGTCGAACGCGACGGGCGTCGGCTCCCCGTACGCCCGGCCGAGCGCCTCGCCGGGGCGGTCGAGCGCCACGGCATAGGTCTCGTTCATGACCGTCCACTGCCGCAGGGGTTCGTCGCACACGTGATCGACCCAGAGGTTGCCGTTGCGCAGGCGCAGCCCCCGAGCAGGCATTCCCTGCTCAACGTCGACCACCGAGAGCAAGGGCCGATCGGGCGCGACGACGGCTGCGACGTACAGCGCTCGCCGCTGATTCGGGAGCAGCACGATCACCGAGCAGGCGCCGAGGCCAGTGGCCGACGGGCCGACCCCGAACGCGAACCACTCGGCCCACCACGGGTCGTCGGGCGGAGGATCGCGGCGGGCGTCGTCCTCCGGCCCGACACGCACGGCGGCAGCGTAGGGCAGACTTCGCCGGTGGCCCGCTACCTCAGCCTCGACTGGATCGACGAACTGACCTCGGCCGTCACGCGCTCGGAGTCGCTCACGTCGGCGGCAGCGGGACGATCCTTCGGCGTCACCCAGGTCGTCACCGACGGGCCCGAGGGCGAGGTCGTCTACCACCTGCAGGTGAACGGCACGGCATCGTTCGGCGCAGGGCCGGCCGAGCCCGAGCACGTGCGGTTCGTGCAGGACTGGGACACCGCGGTCGCCGTGGCAACGGGCGCGGTCAACGCCCAGGAAGCGTTCATCAAGGGCCGGATCGTGCTGTACGGCGATGTCCAGGTCGTGGTCGACAACCAGCCGGTGTTCGCCGCCCTTGCAGCCGTGTTCGACGCAGTCAGGCCGACCACCGAGTACCACTGATGCCCGAACTGCCCGAGCTCCAGGCCCACGCCGAGCGCCTGACCAGCCGGTACGCAGCAGCGTCGCTGGAGGAGTTCCGGCCGCTCACCTTCACGGCGCTCAAGACCGCATCGCCCGATCCGTCCACCGCAATCGGTGAAGCACTCGCCGAGGTCGGCCGGCGGGGCAAGTACCTCCTCCCGACGTTCGGTGCGCTGACCTTCGTCGTGCACCTCATGCAGGGCGGACGCCTGAAGGAGGACCCGAAGCCGTCCGCGAAGCCGCGCAACGGGATCGCCCGCTGGCGGTTCGCCGACGGGCGGGCCTGGTTGCTCACCGAGGCCGGCACCGAGCGGCGGGCGGGCGTCTGGTGCGTGCCGAGCGCCGACCGGTTGCGGCTCCCGCCGCTGGCCGACCTCGGTCCCGAGGCCGATCGGATCTCGGCTGGCGAACTCGCCGATCGGTTCACCCAGCACAACCAGCGGCTCCACGGCTTCCTGCGCAACCAGACCTGCGTCGCCGGACTCGGCCGGCGGCTCGCCAACGAGGTGTGCCACCGGGCGAGGCTGTCGCCGTTCGCAATGACGGGTCGCCTCGGCGCCGGCGGCGCCCAGGCGGTCGTCGACGCGATCGCCGCCGCCTGCGCGGAGGGCCTTGCGGCCGAGCGGGCCCGCAGCGAGATGAGCTCGTCCGGCGACCGCCCCGGCGGGGTCCACGGCCGCACGGGTCTGCCCTGCCCCGCCTGCGGCGACTCCATCCGCGAGGTCGCGTACAGCTCGTACACCGTGCACTACTGCCCGGCGTGCCAGACCGGCGGCAAGGCGCTCGCGGACAACACCACCTCGAAATTTCTGAGGTAATCACGACGCGCTGAGCAGCTCCCCCAGATCGACGCCTGCCGCCATCTCGCCGACCTGGAGGGCTGGAGCGTCGACGAGGTGCTCGTCGACAACGACCTGAGCGCCTACTCCGGTGCGTGCCGCCCCGAGTACGAGCGCCTCCTCGACCTCGTCCGCCGACGCGAGATCGACGTGATCGTCGCCTACCACCCCGACCGGCTGTACCGACGGCTCGCCGACCTCGTCGAGCTGACGAAGGTGGTCGCCGCCGCCGGTGTCGAGATCCGGACGGTCGCTGCCGGGCACGTCGACCTGAACACGGCCAGCGGCCGGTTCACCGCACAGGTCCTCGGCGCGGCGGCCGAGCACGAGTCCGCCCGGATCGGTGAACGTTTCAGCGCCAAGCACCACCAGAACGCGGAACGCGGCAACGCCCACGGCGGCGGAGCCCACCAGTTGGTCGCCTCGATCGAGACCGACGAACAGTTCCTCGCCGACCTCGCCGCGGACTACGGCGCGCAGCGGATCAACCGTGCGCAGTTCCTTGCTGCGCAGGATCCCATCCACGCTCGCCTCCTACTCGCGAGGCGACGGCTCGACCAACTGGCCGTCGACGCCAGCCTCGACGACACGCCGGCCGAACGGGTAACCGCCGAGACCTGGGACCTTCTCACCCTCGACCAGCAACGCGCCCTCGTGGGTCTGTTCATCGATCACGTCGTCATCCGGAGAGGCAAGCGAGGCCGCTGCTTCGACCCCAGCCGAGTTCAGCCTGTGCCGGTCGAGAAGGGCGTCTGATGAGCCGATGGCCGCCCGAGCCATGGTGCATCGCACCGTCCGGCCCGCCGTGGCCCGACCTCTGTTGACTTCAACGACCGGGCTGGCGGGGCGACGGTCGGTCTTCCAGCATTTCCGGCTCGACTGGAACTGGTCGGATCCTGCTGACCGCAGGCTCCAGCGCGCTGGAACCGCGAGGCGGAAGCGAAACTTGAAATCCACAGGCGAGTTCTCAAGGTTGATGCCATCAAGATTGACCGTGATCGCCGGCCGCAGCCCTCACTTGAAATCACAGATGTGAAACTCAAGGTTGACAGTGCTATCCATGATCGTGGATCTGAAGCGGTTCGGGCGCGAGGCAACTGGCAGGCTTGTTCCGATCAGCGTCGAGGAGGCTGGCCGACAGGTCGACCACGCAGCGTTCGTGCCCGATCCACTCCCATCGACACTCGAGCTCTCGGCGCGAACGTGGTCCGACGTTGCCAACGCAGCGCACCTCCTGGGCAGGCTCGACGCACTCGCGAAGGAGTTGTTGCCCAACCCGATGCTCGTTGCGCGCCCCACGATCCGGCGTGAGGCGGTGAGCACGTCAGCCCTCGAAGGCACCTTTGCTCCCGCTGCGGAGGTGCTGAGTTCGGAGATCGACGAGGAACTGCCTCGAAGCCAAGCCGTCACCGAGGTCATCAACTTCATCCATGCGACCGAACACGCCATCGAGCGGCGGGCCACGCTCCCGATCAGCACTCGGCTCGCGTGTGAGCTGCAGCGCATCCTCGTCGTCGGGACTGCCAGTGAGGACTGGCAGGCAGGTCAGGTTCGCCAGACGCAGGTCATCATCGGTCCCTACAAGGGCTGCAGCGTTCTCGAGGCGAGCTACATCCCGCCCCCACCAGGCGAGCTTCTCAACGACGGCCTGTCGGCGTGGGAGAAGTGGATTCGTGCCGAGGGTGACCTCCATGCCCTCATTCGAGTGGCGGCTGCCCACTACCAGTTCGAGGCCCTGCACCCGTTCACCGACGGTAACGGCCGCATCGGCCGTTTGATCGCCATCCTGCAACTGATCGACTACGGGCTTCTCACCGAACCGCTCATCAACCTGTCGCCTTACTTCGAGGTGCGCTCCGACCAGTACCGGTATCTCCTGCGAGAAGTCAGCACGCGCGGCGCCTGGGACGAGTGGATCAGCTACTTCTGCCAGGCGATTGCTGAACAAGCTGCGGACGCAGGGGCGCTGATACGCGCTCTGCTTGCCTGGCGGGACTCCACGCTCACAATGCTGCGCACGACACGAGTCAAGGGCGTCGCCATCGCCGTGACCGAGAAGCTCATCGAGTAACCAACGGTGACGGTCAAGAACATCGCGGAGAGCCACAACGTCAGTGCCCAGGCGGCTAACAACGCAGTAACTCGACTCGTCGATCTCGGGGTGCTCAGCGAGATCACAGGCCGGAACTACAACCGCGTGTTCAGCGCACCCGCGGTGTTCAACATCCTATTCCGCGGTGACGCCTCCAAGACGCGCACGAGCAGGCCGGGGAGCTGACTGCAATGCGACTCACTCGACTCCAGGGATCCGGAGTGGAGCTTCGATCGCTCGCTCGATCTGCCTCCCCTCGGCCCGAACACGAGGACCCGAATCGTCTGCCATTTCGATGTTGGAAGAAACGGGCCGGAGGCGACGCTCCTCGCGAAGGTTGGTGATCGCGGATGGTTACGGCGCAGAGGCTTCGATCCGGCCGATACCCACGTCCCGGACTTGCTCCCGAGGGTGGTCAGGCCGGCGCTCAGGCCGGACCGCTACAAATGGATCGCCATCGGCACGATCTCGATGGCGGGCGGATCGATCGACACCCTCGGCACGGCTACTCGGGCGCCACCCGGTCCAGGCATCCAGCGGACAGCCTCCGTGAGCGTCTCAAGGAACTCGGCAGGGAACACGACGAGCCGGTTCCTCAAGTGACCGGCACCGGCCGCAGAGCCGGGCGACCGATCGACAACGAACCGATCGCCGCACCCAAGCAGCACACGCCGGCGAGGAGCCAGGCGACCGTGTAGGACCCGGTGAGGTCCCGCAAGGCCCCGGCGCCCCACGCTGCGCTCGCCCCACCCAATTGGTGTGCAGCGAACACCCACCCGTAGGTGACGGTCGCCAGTTCCGGGCCGAAGCATTCCCGACACAGCGCGACCGTCGGCGGGACCGTCGCCACCCAGTCGAGCCCGTAGAACACCATGAACACCACGAGCGGGGCGCTCCCGGCGGTCAACGACGGTTCGAGGACCAGCAGCGACACCCCTCGGAGGGCGTAGTAGGCGAACAGCAGTCGGCGCGGGTCGTACCGGTCGGTGAGCGCACCCGAGGCCATCGTGCCGATGATGTCGAAGACCCCGATCAGCACGAGGTACCCCGCCGCGGTGGTGCGGGCGAGTCCGTGGTCGTGGGCGGCGGAGATGAAATGGGTCTGGACCAGACCGTTGGTCGACAGCCCGCACACGAAGAATCCGCCCACCAACAGCCAGAACGCCCCGCTCCCCGACACCGACCGCAACCCCGTCCAGGCGAGGCCGATCGGATGCGCGGGCGGCGGCGGGGTGCGGTAGCCCTCGGGGGCTCCGAGCGCACGCTGGCCGACATCTTCGGGTTTGTCGCGCATCAGCAGGACGACCGGCACGATCGCAAGCGCCGCACTGAGCGCGGCCACCCGGACCACCCATCGCCAACCCGGCCCATCCGACAGGGCCGTCAACACCGGGAGGAACACGAGTTGGCCCGTCGCCGTCGCCGCGGTCAGGCAACCCGTGATCAGGCCCCGTCGGGCGACGAACCATCGGTTGGCCACCGATGCCGCCAGCACGGTCGCCATGCACCCCGTCCCGGCGCCCACGACGACGCCCCACGCGAGCACGAAGTGCCACGGCTGGGTCATCACGCTCGTGAGCCCCGTCCCGATCGTCACCGTGACGAGCGCGAGCGTGACGACCCGCCTCAGGCCGAACCTTGCCAACAGGGCCGCGGCGAACGGGCCCATCAGTCCGAACAGCACGAGGCTGACGGCCTGCGCCGCTCCGACGGTCCCTTTCGACCAGCCCAGTTCCTCGTGCAACGGGTCGAGCACGACCCCCGGCACCGGGATCCGGGCCGATGCGAGCAGCAGGGTGACGAAGGTGACGCCGAAGACGACCCAGGCGTACGGCCGGCGGACGGCCCGGATGGCAGTCGTCAAATGAGCCCGAGGTCGCGCACGGCCGTGCGCTCGTCTTCGAGTTCGGCGACGGTCGCGTCGATCTTCGAGCGGCTGTAGTCGTCGATGTCGAGACCCTGGACGATCGACCACTGCCCGTTCGCACAGGTGCACGGGAACGACGACACCAGGCCCTCGGGTACGCCGTAGCTCCCGTCGGACACGACCGCCATCGACACCCAGTCACCCTCGGGGGTGCCATGAGTCCAGTCGCGTACGTGGTCCATGGCGGCGCGCGCTGCGGAGGCCGCCGACGACAGGCCGCGGGCGTCGATGATCGCCGCCCCGCGCTTGGCGACCGTCGGGATGTACGTGCTGTCCACCCAGGCGTGGTCGCCGACGGCCTCGTAGGCATTGCGACCGCCCACCGAGGCGTGGAACAGGTCGGGGTACTGCGTGACCGAGTGGTTGCCCCAGATCGTCATGCGCTGCACCTCGTTCACGCTGACGCCGAGCCGCTGCGCGAGCTGGGTCTTGGCCCGGTTGTGGTCGAGCCGGGTCATGGCGGTGACCTGGCGGGGATCGAGCCCCGACGCATTCGAGACGGCGATGAGTGCGTTGGTGTTGGCCGGGTTGCCGACCACGAGCACCTTCACGTCCTTTCGGGCGTTGGCCGCGATCGCCGCGCCCTGGGGCTTGAAGATCCCGCCGTTCGCCGACAGCAGGTCCGAGCGCTCCATGCCCGCCTTGCGCGGCATGGCGCCCACGAGCAGGGCGACGTCGGCGTCACCGAAGGCGACCGCCGGATCGTCGGTGGCGACGGTGCCGGCCAGCAGCGGGAACGCGCAATCGTCGAGCTCCATCACGACCCCGCCGAGCGCCTTGAGGGCCGGGGTGATCTCGAGCATCTGCAGGATCACCGGAGTGTCCGGGCCGAGCATCTCGCCCGCAGCGATGCGGAACAACAGGCTGTAGCCGATCTGACCCGCGGCGCCGGTCACGGCCACGCGGACGGGGGAGGCAGAGGTCATGGCGGGCGAGCGTACCCAGGGCCGCCGTGCTCAGGGGAGCTTGCCGATCACGAAGTCGCGGATCAGCAAGGCGTAGGCCTCCTGCCCGGGCGGCTTCAGGTGGATGCCGTCACCGTAGAACCACGCCGGGTAGCCGTCGCCGTATCGCTTCCAGTCGAGCAGCAGCGCATTCGGATAGCTCGGGAGCGCCTTGGCGAGGATGTCGTTGTTGGAGGCCTCCCACGCCCGACCGGGCACCCGAGCGTTCACCCAGATCACCCTCGGGACCCCGCTGAGCACCGCCATCACCTCGCCGACCTGGGCTGCGGTGACCGGGCCGTTGGAGGCCAGGGCGATCACCACGGCCTGACCGAACTTGCCCCGGTCGCGCAGCAGCGTGAGCGGGGCGACCGCATCCTTCAGGTAGCGGCCTTCCTTGGCGTCCACGAACGAGTCGGCGCCGAGCGTTTCCTTCAACTTCGTGAACGCTCCGAGCATCACCGAGTCGCCCCAAGCGATCGCGGCGATCTTGCCCGGCGGGAGAGCCGCCAGCGGATCGACCGTCGTGGTGGTGGTCGCAGCGGCCGCCGTCGACGTCGGGCCCGGACCCGCTGCCGTCGCGAGGGTCGTCGGAACCGTGGTCGTGCCGATCGAGCCCTGGAGTCGCTGGGCCTCGAGGCCCTGGCGCAGGCTCTCGGCCGCCGCGTTCGGGCTCGACGATGCGGTCGCGACGCCGGCCGCCACCAGCAACAGGGCCAGGCCGCCGACGCTCGCCGCAGCGAGCGACCGTCGGGCGCGACGCTCGCGATTGCGGAGCCGGTCGAACCAGCGGCCGAGCGCGCCCTGCCGGATCGGCGTCTCCAGGTACCGGTAGCTCAGTTCGGTGAGCAACACGGTCCACGCCACCCGGAACGCCGTGACCTGCCACGTCGGCCAGAACAGGTCGATGCCCGGCCGGGTGAGCACGAACACGGGCCAGTGCCACAGGTACAACCCGTACGACCGCACGCCGATCGCCCGCAGGACCGGGTTACCGAGCACGGGACCGAGGAAGGACCCGGGATGGACCGCAGCCGCGATCACCACGAGCGTGACGACCCCGATCACCACGAACCCACCGTGATAGAGCGCCCAGGTGCGCTCATCCCACACCCGGTGGAGCACGGCGAGCACGACCATCGCGACGAGGCCGGCCGCCCCGAGCGCCGGGACGGGACGCCGTGCCCGGCGGACCAGGGCCTGGGGGCGCCAGAACAGGGCCAGCGCCGCACCGAGGAGGAGCCCGGAGGCTCGTGTGTGGGTGCCGTAGTACACCGCCGACGGATCGGCCTCGGAGTAGCCGACGATCATGAGCACGGTCGAGACGACCACGCCGCCAAGCAGCAGTCCGGCGATGCGGTCGTACCGCCTCCCGAAGGACCGCAGGAGCACCCCGACCACGAGCGGCCACACCAGGTAGAACTGCTCCTCGACCGCCAGCGACCACAGGTGCCGTAGCAGCGGCGGGCGGCCGAGGTTGTCGAAGTACGACGACCCGGTGAAGACCAGGTACCAGTTCGTCACGTAGGCCAGCGACGCGATGAGGTCACCGCGCAGGCGTGCCACCTCGTCGGAGAGGAACAACACCGCGGTCACTGCGGTGGCCGCCAGCAAGGCGTAGAGCGCAGGGAGCAGGCGCCGAGCCCGGCGCAACCAGAACTGGGCCAGGTCGATCCGCCCGGATCGTTCGTATTCGTCGAGCAGCAGCAGGGTGATCAGGTACCCCGAGACGACGAAGAAGACCTCGACGCCCAAGAACCCGCCCGGCAACCAGGACGCGTCGGCGTGGTAGACGAGCACGGCGAGCACGGCGATCGCCCGCAGTCCGTCGAGCCCGGGCAGGTACGGCAGACGGCCCGAATCGGGCGCGCGAGAAGCGAGCGTCTGCACCGCACCATTCTGCCTGCCCGATCGCGTCGTGCACCGGACGCCCACCGCCGATCCACGGCATCCGGCCAACCGGCGTCGGCATCACACCGGTAACGATCCCCTCAGGATCCTCGCCAGCAGGCCCGACCCGCCCGCTTCGCATCGAGCACTGCGAGTTCGGCCCGAGCGAGGGTCGCCACCGGGTCGCCACCCGGCGACGACACCGCCACCCCGACGCTGCCGGTCACCGACAGGAACAGACCGTTCGCGATCACCGGCAGATCGAGCGCCAGGAGCAGCCGATCGGCGACCTTCTCGACGTCCGCCGGCTTGCGCAGGTTGCACGCCAGAACGGCGAACTCGTCCGAACCCAGCCGAGCCGCACAGTCGTCCCGGCGCAGCACCGATCCGAGGCGGCGCCCGACCTCGACGAGCGCCTCGTCCCCGAGCAGGTGCCCATGGGACTGGTTGACCTCGCCGAAGCGGTCGAGGTCGACCACCAGCACCGCCCAGTCCAGCGTCGTCGACTCGGTCACCTCCCGCGCCCGTTGGACGAGCGCCACACGCGATGGGAGACCGGTCAGGCCGTCGACGAGTGAGGGCCCACTCAGGCTTCCGGCGAGCCGCGCGCGTTCGAAGGCCAAGCTCACCAACCCTGAACCCTCGACCAGCGCTGCCGTTCCCGCCGGGCCGGGCTCCGCCACCGACGACCACACCTCCAACTGCCCGACGAGTGGACCGTCGGGCAGACGAATCTCACGCCCCCAGTAACCGGCCGGGTCGATCCCGGCGAGCCACGGCATCGCGCCCCGGTCGGGGGTCGACCCCACGAACCAGCCCAGGACGGGAGACGCGGCGACCACGACACCGCTGTCGTCGAACACCGCCACGGCGCATCGCCCTGGAAGGGAGACCTCGAACAGCGTCACGACCGCAGCACAGACGTCACGCAACGGAGCGCCCGCAGCGAGGAGCCGCACCGCTTCAGCGGCAGCGACACGATCCTCCTCGGAGCGCCGCGTTGGATCATCGGCGCTGGAATCGGACGCGGCCACGGCGTACCTATCGGCAGGGCGAGCGCCGGGTTCAGGCCACCGGGAGACCGAGATTCGCGTAGATCTCCCGAGTCGCGCTCGATCGGTTCAGCGTGTAGAAGTGCAAACCCGGAGCGCCCCGCTCGAGCAGCGCCGCACAGAGTTCGGTGGCCACCTCGACGCCGATGCGGCGGACCTCGTGAGGATCGTGCGCAACCGGGGCGAGCCGATCGGCGAGCCAGGCCGGGAACGCTGCCCCGGACAGCTCCGCCATGCGCTGCACCTGTCCGGCGTTGGTCACCGGCATGATCCCCGGGATCACCGGCTTCGAGCAGCCCAGCGCATGGAGCTCCTCGACGAGGCGGACCCAGTGTTCGGCATCGAAGAACAGCTGCGTGATCGCAAAGTCGGCCTGCTGGAGCTTGGCGGCGAGGTGCCGGCGATCCTCGACCCGGTTGGGTGATCGGGGATGCACCTCGGGGTGCGCCGCCACCCCGATCGAGAACGTTCCGTGCGCCGCAACATCCGCGACGAGCTCGGCTGCGAACGCATAGTCGCTGCTCGACTCCGACCCGTCCGTGACCGGATCCCCGCCCAGGGCGAGGATGTTCTCCACCCCCGCCTCTCGGTACGCGTCCAGGATCTCGGTGATCTCCGCCCGAGTGTGGCTCGTGCAGGTGAGATGCGCCATCGGCGTGATCGCCGTCTCCCGACGGACCCACCCGACGACCTCACGGGTCCGATCACGGGTGCTTCCCCCGGCTCCGTACGTGACCGACACGAAGCTCGGGGCCAGCGGCTCGAGCTCAGCGATCGTCCGGCCGAGCGTGAGCTGCGCAGCGTCGGTCTTCGGCGGGAAGAACTCGAAGGAGAACGTGTTTCCGCCAGCAAGGAGATCCGCGATGCGAGCCATGCCCGCCGGAGGCTATCGGCCGGCCCCGGCGTCGTCGGGGTCGTGCGGCCCGGTCGTGCGGCCCGGTCCGGTCAGTGCCGGAAGTGGCGCTCGCCGGTGAAGACGATGGCGATGCCGTGCTCGTCGGCCGCCGCGACCACCTCGTCGTCGCGCACCGATCCACCAGGCTCGATCACCGCCCGCACCCCGGCGGCGGCGACCGCGTCCAGACCGTCCCGGAACGGGAAGAAGGCGTCCGAGGCGCACACGCCACCGGCGGCTCGCCCATCAGCCTTCGTCGCCGCGATGCGGGCCGAATCGAGCCGGTTCTGCTGGCCGGCGCCGATCCCGACGGCTTGGCCGTCGCGCAGGAGCACGATCGCGTTCGACGAGACCGCCGCGACGACCTGCCACGCCAGTTCCAGATCGCGCCACTCTCCATCGGAGGGCACCACCGAACCGGCGACCCGCCACGCCGATCGGTCCACGGGGACCCGGTCCGCCTCCTGGACGAGCAGCCCACCGTCGATCGATCGGACGTCGAGCACCGCCGGGGACGGGGCCGGAGCCGACAGGATCCGCAGGTTCTTCCGGGTCGCCAATACCGCGAGGGCGTCGTCGTCGTAGCCCGGCGCGACGACGACCTCGGTGAAGACCGGAGCCAGGGCCTCGGCGACCTCGCGCCCGACCCGCTCGGTGAGCGCGACGATCCCGCCGAAGGCCGAGACCGGGTCGGCCTCGTGCGCCCGCCGGTACGCCGCAGCCAGGTCGACCCCGACGGCGGCGCCGCACGGATTCGCGTGCTTGACCACGACGGCCGCCGGTGCGCCGGCCGTCGTCGAGAGCCGGTGCGCGAGCTGCCAGGCGGCCTCGGTGTCGTACACGTTGAGGTAGCTGAGCTCCTTGCCCCCGTGCTGTACGGCGTCGTCCCACCACCCGTGCCGGCCCGTCAGCCGGTACCGGGCTCCGGCCTGGTGAGGGTTCTCGCCGTAACGCAGCACGGCCGCTCGCGTGGCGCTCACCTGGATCGTCGGAGGCAGCGTGCCCTCCCCGGCTCGCTGGTCGAGCCAGCCGACAACGGCTGCGTCGTAGTCGGCCGTCACGGCGAACGCCTTGCGAGCCAGGCGCAGCCGGGTGGTTGCACTCACCGCACCGTCGCTGGTCAGTTCGGCGAGCACGACCGGGAAGTCCGCCGGATCCACGACGACCGCGACATGGGCATGGTTTTTCGCCGCCGCCCGCACCATCGCCGGCCCCCCGACGTCGATCAACTCCACCGACGGGTCAGAGGTGAACGGGTAGAGGTTGACCACGACCAACGAGATCGGCTCGAGGCCCAGCGCATCGAGTTCGGCCAGGTGAGAAGGGTCGGAACGATCGGCCAGGATGGCGCCGTGGATCGCCGGGTGGAGGGTGACCACCCGGTGGCCGAGGATCGCGGGTATACCCGTCAGCTCGGCGACGTCGGTGCAGGGGACGCCACCCGCCGTGAGGGCGGCCGCCGTGCCCCCACTCGAGACCAGGTCCCACCCGAGCGCTGCGAGCGAGCGGGCGAACGGGACGATGCCGGTCTTGTCGTAGACGGAGAGCAGGGCGCGGGGCATGGGCGCATGCTGGCACGCACGGGCGCCAACCATCGGCTGCGCAGCGGCCGCTGCCGGTGCTGCAGGAGGGTTCGCCATGAAGCGTCAACCGACCGTTCCGGATCTGCTGTCCGGAATCGGAGGGATCGTCACGTTCCTGTTCTCGTTCCTCGGCTTCATCGGTGCGGACTTCGGCGGGTTCTCGAGTGCCACGAACGCCTGGGGGTCCGGGCTGTTCCCACTCGCGACGATCCCGGCCGTGCTCGGTCTCCTGACTGCCGGTCACGTTGCGCTCCGGCTCGTCGCCGACGTGAATCTGCCCGAGACGATCTTGACGTTCACCTGGCCGCAGATCGTCGCAACCTGGGGCATCACGTCGGTGGCCATCGTCGGGTCGTACCTCGTGATGGACAAAGGCGGCGCGTCCCTGCGGATCGGCGGCTTCGTGATGCTCCTGGGCACGATCGCCATGGCCGTCGGAGCCGTGCTGGTGCTGCTCGGCAAGGCCACCGCACCCCTCAAGATCGGGGGCGGCTCCGGGCCCTCGGCACCGCCGCCGCCCCCGCCGCCCGGGCAGATGCCGCCGCCCCCGCCGCCGTCACGCTAAGGCGCGCAGCACCCCGTCGGTCGTTCGAAGCACGAGGACCGAGCCGGCGGTCACGAGCGTTGCGGGCTGGTCGAGGCGGACCCGCCAGAGCTGCTGAAGAGACGTCAGTTCGAAGCCCCGCAGCTCGTTGTCCGCAATGCCGTAGAGGATCGTGTCGGAGACCCCCAGGACCCCGTCGCGAGCCGGGACCGAACGACGATCGGCTCCCGAGCGCGGGTCGAGCTCGGCGACACCGTCCGAGCGGCGCACGAACAACCGCAAGCGATCATCCTGCGCCAGCACCGCCTCGAGCGACCCGCTGACGCCCGACAGCACCGTCGTGCCCGAGGCCAGGTCGAACGCTGCCACCGCCGACCCGCTCGTGAGCACGGCCCCCGTACCGAACGGCATCACGGCGTCGCCCGGGGCGGGCACGCCCTGCCAGGGGCGACGCCACCGTTCCACCCCGTCGACACCGAGACCGATCAACTCCTGCCCCACGCGCGCCAGCACGACCCCGTTGGCGCCGTCCAACCAGCTGGGTGCGGCGCCGAGGTCGACGCTCCAGCGCACCGTCCCGCTCAGCCAGTCGTAGGCCGTCACCGACGACCCCTCGACCAAGGCGAGTTGCTCGTTCAGGACGGCGCCCCCGCGCCCGGCCGGCGGGCGCCAGAGCTCGGCCCCGGTCGCAAGCGAGCGCAGGATGAGCCCGCCCGTTGCCCCGACGAGCACCACATCCGTGCGTCCGGCCGGAACGAGCACGAACTGGCCGGGACCGTCGGTGCTCCATCGCTCGGAGCCCGACGCGAGGTCGACCGCTCGAACGCGCCGCGAGGTGCGATCGACGACGACCATCGTCGTGCCGGCGATCGCCGGCTGCTGGGCCGACCAGTTCACGACGCCACCGGTCCACACCTGTGCGCCGTCGCTCGCCCGCAGCACGAACACGTCCTGCCCCTGCCGGCTGCGCTGACTCGGGGTGACCAGGACCAGCCGATCGCCGACCTGTTCCACCGCCGTCAACTGCCGACCGGCGAGAGCGTCGGAACGCCACCGCTCCGCCGGCGCTCTCGTGATGCCCACCGCCACCGAGCGGGTCTCGCCGCTCGGGAGCACCTGGACCAGAGGGCCGCCGGGGCCCTCACCCAGCCGCGACCCGACGAGCAACGCCATGGCCACCACGACGATGCCGACCAGACCGGGCCACCGGCGCCGTCGCACTGCGGTCGGCTCCTCGACGAGTTCCTCGACGGCGACGAGTCGATCCCCGACGAGCACCCACGCCCCGGGCTCCGTCCAGGCAGGAACCGGGGACGCCCCGGCCGACCCAGCGACCGCGACCGACCGGACAGGAGTGAAGAAGGACGAACCGGACGACGCCGCCGTGTCCGACCGAGCGGCCCCACAGGCACCACAGGTTCGATCGCCCGGCTGGAACCGGGATCCGCACCGGGGGCAGGTCACGGTGGCACGCTACGACCAGCCGAGGGCGTTCGTCGGGTCGGGTGCCGGTCAGAGCGAGGCGACGATCCCCGCCATCAGTTCTCCGGCCTCGGTCGGGTTGAGTCCGACCTGCACGCCGGCCGCCCGCAGCGCGTCCATCTTCCCCTGGGCCGTCCCCTTCCCGCCCGAGACGATGGCGCCGGCATGGCCCATCTTCTTCCCGGCGGGCGCCGTCACCCCGGCGATGTACGCGGCCATCGGCTTGGTGACGTGGGCCTTGATGAACTCGGCCGCTTCCTCCTCGGCGGTGCCCCCGATCTCGCCGATCATCCAGATCGCATGGGTCTCCGGATCGGCCTGGAACTGCTCGAGGCAGTCCACGAACGACGTGCCCGGCACCGGGTCACCGCCGATGCCCACACACGTGGACACGCCGATTCCCTTGAGCTTCAGCTCGTACAGCGCCTGGTAGGTGAGCGTGCCCGACCGGCTCACGATGCCGACGGTCGGCTTGCCCGGGATCGGCGGCTGGGCGATCTCGCCGGCCGTGATCCCGATGTTGCACCTCCCGGGGCTGATCACGCCCGGGCAGTTCGGGCCGAGCAGACGGGTGTTCGGGAAATCTCGCTTCAGGGTGTTGAACACCCGGGCCTCGTCGGAGGCGGGGATGCCCTCGGTGATGCACACGATGAACCGGATCCCCCCGGCCGCGGCCTCGAGGATCGCGGCCGGCGCCGCCGGGGGCGGCACAGCGACGAACGACGCATCGGCACCGGTGGTGACGACCGCCTCGGCCACCGAGGCGAACACCGGGATGCCGTCGACGTCGGTGCCGGCCTTGGCCGGGTTGACGCCACCGACCACCTGGGTGCCGTAGGCCCGGTTGCGCAGGCCGTGGTACCGGCCTTGGCCGCCGGTGAGGCCCTGCACGATGACCTTGGTGTGCTGGTCGACGAAGATCGCCATGATCAGTTCCCCCCGTTGGCGATGGCGACGGCCGCGCGGGCGGCCTCGAGCATCGTGGGCTTCGAGATGAGCTTCGACTCCGGGATCCCGGCGTCGGCGAGGATCTGGCGACCCTCCTCGGCATTCGTGCCGTCGAGACGGATGACGATCGGCGCCCGCAGCTCGACCCGGCGGAGGGCCTCCACGATGCCCTTGGCCACCTCTTCGCCACGGGTGATTCCGCCGAAGATGTTGATGAAGATCGAGGTGACGTTCTCGTCGTAGTTGATGACCTCGAGCGCTGCGGTCATCACGTCGGCGTTCGCACCGCCGCCGATGTCGAGGAAGTTCGCCGCCTTGCCGCCGACCTGGTTGACCACGTCGAGGGTGGACATCGCGAGCCCGGCACCGTTGGCGATGATGCCGACGGAACCATCGAGACCGATGTACTGCAGGTCCTTCTCCCGGGCGAGTTTCTCGCGGTCGTCGAGCTCCTCGGTCTCCCGGAACTCCGCCCACTCCGGATGCCGGAACGAGGCGTTGTTGTCGAGCGACACCTTCGCATCGAGGGCATGGACCTCGCCGGTCGGCTTCAGGATCAGCGGGTTGATCTCGGCCAGGTCGCAGTCGCCCATGGTGAACACCTCGTAGAGCTTCACGAGGATGTCGGCGACACCGTCGATCGCCTCGGCGTCGATCTTGGCGTCGACGGCGGCCTGGCGAGCCACGGCCGACGAGATCCCCTCGACCGGATCGACGTGCAGCTTCACGATGGCGTCGGGATCGGTCGCCGCGACCTCCTCGATGTCGACACCACCCTGTGCGGACAGCATCAGCAAGTGCTTCTTCGCCGACCGGTCCAGCGTGAAGCTGGCGTAGTACTCCTTGGCGATGTCGGACGCATGCTCGACCCAGACACGCTTGACGACGTGGCCCTTGATGTCCATGCCCAGGATGTTCCCGGCATGGAATCGGGCCTCCTCGGCGTTGGCGGCGAGCTTGATGCCTCCGGCCTTACCCCGACCGCCGACCTGCACCTGCGCCTTCACGACCACCGGATAGCCAGCGGCATCGGCCACGGCCACCGCCTCGTCGACGGTGTCGGCCGGGCCGCCCGGCGAGACGGGGATGCCGTAGCGGGCGAAGTACTGCTTGCCCTGGTACTCGTACAGGTCCACCTGGTCTCCTTCGGTCGGCTCGGTCGGTTCGCTGGGCCCGGTCAATCGGCGCGTTGGTCGAGGGTGGCCTCGAGCCAGGCACAGATCTCCTTGAGCGAGGACCCCGGGGTGAACACCCGGGCGACGCCCATGGCCTCGAGCTTGGGAATGTCGTCGTTGGGGATAACGCCGCCCCCGAACACCAGCACGTCCTCGAGGCCGCGGGACCGCAGCTCCTCGAGCACCCGGGGGAACAGCGTGAGATGCGCTCCGGAGAGCAACGAGAGCCCGACGCCGTCCACGTCCTCCTGGAGCGCGGCCTCGGCGATCTGCTCGGGCATCTGGTGCAGGCCCGTGTAGATCACCTCGAACCCGTGGTCGCGCAGGGCTCTCGTGATCGTCTTGGCCCCCCGGTCATGTCCGTCGAGTCCGGGCTTGGCGACCACGATGCGGTACGGGCGCTTCACGAGGTCGGGAGCCTACGCACCCGACGCCCGGAGGGGCGAAACGTCCGACGCTCCGGCAGACTTGCGAGCGCATGTCCGCACCGACACCTGCCCGCCGGGGTTCCCGGGCGCTCGCGCAGCTCGCCGCCCGCGAACCCCGCCTTGGGTCGCCGTTCGCCCAAGCCGTCGTCCCCGTGCTCGTCGGCATCGTCTTCCTCGCCCTGCTCGGCGGGCTGTTGTGGGGGGTGTCGTTCGCGCTGTCCCGCGGCAGCGAATCCGGCGCGGTCGAGCAGCAGATCTCGGAGACCCAGTTCGATCTGGGCAAGGCCGAATCCCGAGCCGAGTCCGTGCGGCGCTTCGGGCCATTCGCCTTCCAGGACCCCCTCGTGACGGACCGTCGGCCGGTCTTCGTCAACCACATCGGCACCGACCCGTACACCGGCTGGGTCGCCATCGAGGCGCTCGACCCGGTCACCCGGTGTGTCCTCGACTGGAACCCGACGACCCAGCGGTTCGTCGACCGACGGTGCAGCGGCAAGGACTACCCGGGTACCGGGGAGGGGCTCAACCGGTTCGATGCCCTGGCCAACCGAGAATCCGGGCGGTTGATCGTCGACCTCAGCGCACCGACCGGCTGACTCAGGTCAGGTAGCCGAGCACGTCGGGGGAACCACCGGACTGTTGGGCTCACCGGGACCGATGAGGCCGTAGCCCTGCCAGAGCACGACGAAACCGGCCCCCTCGGTGTCGTCGAGGGTGACGTTCACGATCACGCCGTTGACGTAGCGGGGCACGACGCCATCGAGATTGAACGACAGCGTGTCCCCAGTCCGCAGCTTGCCTCCGGCGTTCCAGCCCGGGGTCACCCGGTAGCCGTCGGCGGTGCGGCTGTCCCACACCCGACGGGGTTCGATGAGCACCACCGTCGAGGTCGCCGAGAAGTACGTGACCGTGACGCTGCGCAGACCCACCCCGGCCGGCAGGTCCACCGAGACCAAGTAGCCGCCGGCCGCCGGGTCGGCGACGTGGCTGGGCACGGTGACCGGGTCGGTCGTGGTCTGGCCCACGCGCCACAGGAAGGTCGCCACCCCCGGGCTGCCCGGCGGGTCGGCCGTGGTCACCACGCCGACCAGGTTGTCGCCGACGGCCGGGGTGAACGGCGACTCGACGGTGCCGGCGCCGCTCAGGCGGAGCACCCCCGAGGTGGTCTCCCACGGGATCGTGCTCGACGTCGGACGGAAAGCGACGCCGGGTGTCCCGGCACCGAGACGGGCGAGACGGGGGCCGCCACACCGACGAGCGGGAGCGACACGGCGCCGGCCAGCAGGGTGCGACGGCTCACAGGGGGTGGTGGATGCATCCGTGTTCCTCCGGTCGAGTCGCATCCTGGGCCGGCACGGGGTGCACCCGGCCAGGGAACTGGGTCCCTTGTGGCCGGGACCTCGACAAAGGGATCATCGGGCCCATGACTCCCGAGCAGGCCGGTCTCGTCTTCCTCACCCCCTCCGCCTACGCCGACGAATCCCTGTTCCACGACGCCTGCACGACCCTGCGGCGACAGGACCCGATCCACCTGGTGGAGCATCCCGATTTCGTCCCGTTCCACGTCATCACGAAACACGCCGACGTCCTCGAGATCGAACTGCACAACACCGAGTGGCACAACGCGCCGCGGCCCGTCATCGCGAACCTGGAGGCGGACCGCCGACGCGAAGCGCGCGGCGAGATGCTCCGCACGCTGATCCACCTCGACGACCCCGAGCACCGGGTGATCCGCAACCTCGTAGCGGACTGGTTCCTGCCCAAGAACCTCGCCCGTCTCGACGCACGACTCGCCGACCTCGCCCGGGCGTCGGTGGACAAGATGATGGCCCTCGGCGACCGCTGCGATTTCGCCCGGGACATCGCCATGCCGTTCCCGCTGCAGGTGATCCTCGCGATCCTCGGCCTGCCCGAGTCCGACTACCCCCGGATGCTCAAGCTCACCCAGGAACTGTTCGGGGCGCAGGACCCCGAGCTGAGCCGGGGTCAGTCACTCGAGGACCTCGAAGCCGTAGTCATGGACTTCTTCGCCTACTTCACCGGGCTGACCGCCGAGCGGCAGGCGACGCCCACCGACGACCTGGCATCGGTGATCGCCAACGCCACGATCGACGGGCAGCCGCTCGGCGCGATGGAGCAGATCTCCATGTACGTCATCACGGCGACCGCCGGGCACGACACCACCGCCTCGGCGATGGCCGGCGGGCTTCACGCGTTGATCGAGAACCCGGGCGAGCTGCGGCGCCTGCAGGACGACCCGTCCCTGCTCACGACCGCCGCCGACGAGATGATCCGCTGGACCACCCCGGTCAAGCACTTCATGCGCAACGCGACGGTGCCGTACACGCTGCGCGGGCACGAGTTCCGACCCGGCGACGCCGTGATGTTGTCGTACCCCTCGGCGAACCGTGACGAGGAGGTCTTCGACGACCCGTTCCGGTTCGACGTAGGTCGGACACCGAACAAGCAGTTGGCGTTCGGTTTCGGGGTTCACTACTGCCTCGGCCACCTGCTCGCCCGCATGGAGCTCCGCGCCCTGTACCGGGAGCTGATCCCCCGCCTGCGGTCGATCGAACTCGATGGTGATCCGGCCTGGATGCAGACCCTGTTCGTCGGCGGCTTGAAGCGGCTCCCGATCCGTTACGAGGTCGCCCCGGCCAGCTGAGCCGGCGCAAGACGCACGGGCACGGCCGCTCAGAACCCAGCGCGGGCGCGAGACTGCTCCGCGTGGTCAGTTTCGCCGACAAGCCGACGTTGCGGGGCAGGCGGGTCACCGTGCGACCCCTGGCGCCGCGCGACGCCGACGACCTGCTCGCGCTGCTCGAGGACGCCGATACGCGCCGACTCACGGGCACCTTCGACGTGTTCACGCTCGAGCAGGTCCAGCACTGGTGCCGCACCCGGGGGGTCCAGACCGACCGGCTCGACCTCGCCATCGAGTCGGCCGCCGGTGGCGCCTTCCTGGGCGAGTGCGCGCTCACCGACTGGCACGAGGCGAACCGCACCTGCAATCTCCGCATCGCACTGGCGCCGTCCTGGGCGGGGAAGGGATTCGGCCGGGACGCCCTGCGACTCGTGATCGACTACGTGTTCACGAACCTGCCCATCGACCGGATCGGACTCGACGTGTACGCACACAACACCAGGGCCTTGCGCGTGTTCCACGGCCTGGGCTTCGCCCCCGAGGGACGGCTGCACGGCCGAACCGAGCACGATGACGTGCTGATCCTCGGCCTCCTGCGGTTCGAATGGGAACACGGCGGCGCGCGGCGCGCCGGGGTGGCGGGCTGATGCGCTGGGTCGTAGGGGACGCCACGGTCACTGCGGTGATCGAGAGCGAGATGCCCACCTCGCCGCGGTTTCTGTTCTCATCGGTGACCAAGGGCGACGTCGCCGAGTTGGCGACACGGCACCGGTGGCTCGCCCCGCATTTCGTCGACGACGCCGGCTATCTCCTGCAACGCGTCCAGTGCCTCGTGATCGAGATCGACGGTGTGCGGATCGCAGTCGACACCTGCGTCGGCAACGACAAGCCGCGGGCGAACCCAGGTTGGGCGCAGCTCCAACTCCCGTTCCTCGAGCGCCTCGCCGAGGCGGGGTACGCACCCGAGGACATCGACATCGTGCTCTGCACCCACCTCCACGTCGACCACGTCGGCTGGAACACCCGTCTGGTCGACGGGCGATGGGTGCCGACCTTCCCCAACGCGCGGTACCTGTTCGCCCGAACCGAGTTCGAGCACTGGCGGGACACCGGCTACGAGGGGGGCGACGACATCTTCGGGGACTCGGTCGCCCCCGTCGTCGCAGCCGGTCAGGCCGAACTCGTCGCCATGGATCACCTGGTGTGCCCCGGTGTCCGCCTCGACCCCACCCCGGGCCATACCCCGGGCCACGTGTCGGTCGTCGTCGAATCCGGGGGGCACCGGGCGGTCATCACCGGCGACATGATCCACACGCCCATCCAGATCGCCGAGGTCGGGCTCTCGTCCGCGTTCGACACGGACCCGGTACAGGCCGCCGACACGCGCCGGGCCTTCCTCGCCCGGTACTGCGGGGGCACCCTGGTGATCGGCACCCACTGGGGTGGACCGGGCGCCGGGCACATCGTCGCCGACGGCGACGGCTGGTCCGTCGACGTCGACGGCGCTGCGGCCCCTCGGGGCTGATTGCGAACTCGCCGGCTACGACCCGGCGGTCGCCCGACGCGTCGCAGCCGTCAGCGAGCGATCCGTTCCAGAGGTGACCAGGCCAGCAGGAGCGTCTTGTCGCCCTTGGCGGCGAATCGGACGCGAGCCTCGGCCTTGTCGCCGCTGCCGCGGAGCTCGAGCACGACCCCGTCGCCGAACGTGGCGTGCCGGACGTCGTCACCGACCGACAGACCGATCGCGTCGGCCCCGCTCGGCCCCGGGGCCGAGCGGCCGGCGCGCAGCGCGGCGTCGACGACCCGCTCGCGGTGCCGCTCGGCGGCGTCGTCGTCGGGATCGAAGCTCGACAGGGCCCGCCGACCCTGGCTGCGCTCGCCCCACGAACGCTCCCCCCAGGGTCGATCGCCCCGCGACCGATCCCCCCAGTCGTCGTCCCGATCACGGCGCCGCCAGGCTCCCGTGTCGTTGCCGCGCCGCGCCCGCTCGCCCACGTGTTCGACGAGTTGGGCGGGGATCTCGTCGAGGAACCGTGAGGGCGGGTTGTACTGCGTGGCACCGAACATCGTGCGGCTCCATGCATGGCTGACGTGCAGCTTGTGCATCGCCCGGGTGATCCCCACGTATCCGAGCCGACGCTCCTCTTCGAGTTCGTCGGGTTCGGTGAGCGCCCGGGTGTGCGGGAACACCCCCTCCTCCATCCCGACGAGGAACACGAGCGGGAACTCGAGACCCTTGGCGCCGTGGAGGGTCATCAGGGTGACCTTGGTGGCATCGGCGCCCTCGGCGGGCTCGTCGGTGTCTGCGACCAGCGCCACCTGCTCCAGAAACGCGTCGACCGACTCGAACTCCTGGGCGGAGCCGATGAGCTCGCTCAGGTTCTCGAGTCGGCCGGCGGACTCCACGGAGTGCTCCGCCTCCAACTCGGTGAGATACCCCGAGTCGTCGAGCGCAGCCTGCAGCACCGCCGCCGGACCCTGCCCGACCAGCACCGCCAGCCGGTCCAACAACTCGGTGAATCGTTCGATCCCACGGGCCGCCGCACCCGACACCCCGGCCTCACCGGCCTCCCGCAACGCCTCGGCGAACGTGAGGCCGTAGGCGGCGGCATGCACGTCGAGACGGGCGACGGTGGTGTCGCCGATCCCGCGCCGCGGGATGTTCAGGACGCGCTTGAGGCTCACCTCGTCGGCCGGGTTGACCACGGCGCGCAGGTAGGCGAGCGCATCCTTGACCTCGCGACGGTCGTAGAAGCGGGTGCCGCCGACGACCCGGTACGGGATGCCGGCCCGCATGAAGGCCTCCTCGACCACCCGGCTCATGGCGTTGGTGCGGTAGAAGACGGCGAACTCGCCCCACGGGCGACTGTCGTGGTCGTGCGCATCGGCGAGGCGCCGGGCCACCCACGTCGCCTCGTCGTGCTCGTCGGACGCGTGGTAGCGGGTGATCTTCTCCCCCGCCCCGGCGTCGGTCCACAACGACTTCGGCTTTCGGGCCTGGTTGTGGGCGATCACGGCGTTCGCCGCATCGAGGATCGTCTGGGTGGACCGGTAGTTCTGCTCGAGCAGGATCGTGGTGACCTCGGGGAAGGCCTGCTCGAACTGCAGGATGTTGCGGAAGTCGGCGCCCCGGAACTTGTAGATGCTCTGGTCGACGTCGCCGACGACGCAGACGTTGCGGTGATCCCCGGCGAGCAGCAACACGATCTCGTTCTGCGCGGCGTTCGTGTCCTGGTACTCGTCGACGAGGATGTGCTGGAACCGCCGCTGGTAGGACTCGAGCACCTCGGGGAACCGTCTCAGCAGCTCGACCGTGACGGTCAGCAGGTCGTCGAAATCCATGGCCCCGGCCTTGCGGCGGCGGGCCTGGTATTCGCGGAACGCCTCGGCGACCTTGCGGTCGAAGGGCGTCGCTGCGCGCTCGGCGTACTGCTCGGGGCTGACGAGATCGTTCTTGGCCGCCGACACCAACCCGTGGATGCCCTTGGCCGTGAACCGCTTCGCGTCGAGGCCCTGATCCCGTAGCACGTAGCCCATCAGCCGCTGCGCGTCGGACTGGTCGTAGATCGAGAACGCCGACGGGTAGCCCAGTCGGCCGGCATCACGCCGGAGGATCCGCACGCAGGCCGAGTGGAAGGTGGACACCCACATCTTCTGCGCCACCGAGCCGACGAGCCGCTCCACGCGCTCGCGCATCTCGGCTGCGGCTTTGTTGGTGAACGTGATCGCCAGGATGGCGAACGGGCTCACCCCGTCGTCGATCAGGTGGGCGATCCGATGGGTGAGCACCCGGGTCTTGCCGGAGCCGGCACCCGCCACGATCAGCAACGGCCCGTCCCGGTGGACCACCGCATCGAGCTGATCGGGGTTCAGGCCGTCGGTGAGGGAGGGGATCGGCATGGCCCGATGCATCCTACGGCCCCGGTGTCGTCCGGAACGGGAGGCCTGCGCCCGCCCGACGGGACCGGTTCAGGGGTGGCGGCGGGGGAGCACCTCGGCCCGTGGCGGCAGGACGATCGGGTGCCCCATCCACACGCCGATGTTCTCCCCGGTACGGCCCTCGGGTCCTTCGTCGAGAAGGTCCAGCAGCAGCCCGCCGAGCTGCGCCGGGGTCATCCAGCGGGCGATCACCTCCGGCGTCGCCCGGTCGCCCGAGGCGAACCGCACCATCTCGGAATCCGTGGCGTCCATGCAGAGGGCGTTGACGCGCACCCCTTTGTCTCGCAACAGCTTCGCCCACGCCTGGGTCAGCCCGTTGATGCCCCACTTCGACGCGTCGTAGACGTCCATCCTCGTGCCCCCGCCGGTGTCGAACCCGGCAGGTGGGCAGATGTGATCGGTCGCGATGTTGACCAGGTTCCCGCCGCCGCGGGCCACCAGATGACCGATGGCGGCCCTCCCCGTGAGGAACACGCCCCGCAGGTTGGTGTCGACCAGGTACGACCAGTCGTCGAGGGCCTTGTCCCACGGATCGGTCAGGGCGTTCGTCGGCCGCCACACCCCGGCGTTGGCGACCACGATGTCGAGCCCGCCGAAGCGTGCGGCGGCCTCGTCGACGAAGCCGCGCACCTGCTCGGGAACGCGCACGTCGGCGACCCACGACTCCACCCGCCGGCCCGTCGCCGAGGCGAGCGCCGCCGCAACGTCGTGCACCCCGGGTTTGACGTCGCAGATCGCCACCTCCGCCCCGGCCTGCGCCAGTGCCGTGGCGAAGCCCCGTCCCAGTCCGACCGCCGCGCCGGTGACCAACGCGACCTTGCCCTCGCAGCTCCCCATGGCTCGATCCTGCCAGGCCGGAGGCACCGGTACTCCCTCCCCGCCGACCCCGATGCCTAACCTCGCTGCGATGCACCCCTCCGGTCGGACCCTCGTCCCGGTGGCGACCGCGACCGTGTTCGGCTCGGCGGTGCTGGTGTTCGCCGTGCAACCCCTCGTCACGCGGCTCGTCCTGGCCCGCCTCGGCGGGTCGGCCGCCGTGTGGAACACCGCCCTGGTGTTCTTCCAGGTCGTGCTGCTCGCCGGCTACGGCCTCGCCCACGTGACCACCGCGCGGCTGCGCCCGACCGGCCAGCTCGTCGCCCATCTCGCTCTGTTCGCCGCCGGCGCCGTGGTGCTGCCCATCGGACTCGGGGCCTCCTGGCGGCCGCCCGTGGCCGGCACCCCCGTGTGGTGGTTGCTCGGCATGCTGCTGGCCGTCGTCGGGCTCCCGTATCTGGCGCTGACGACGATGAGCCCACTGGTGCAGCGATGGTTCGCAGCCACCGGCCATGCCCGCGCCGCCGACCCGTACTTCCTGTACGCGGCGTCGAACGCCGGCAGCCTGATCGGACTGGTCACGTACCCGTTCGTCGTCGAACCGCGCCTCACCCTGTCCCAGCAGGCCCGGCTCTGGGCGATCGGATACGGGCTGGTCGCGATCGGCACCGGCGTGCTCGCACTGGTCGCCCACCGGGGCGACCGCCTGCCCCGCCCGGTCGTCACCACTGCGACGGCCCCGGTGCCCTGGCGGCGGCGACTGTCGTGGGTGGTGTGGGCAGCGATCCCGGCGAGCCTGCTCGTCGGGGCGACCACCCACGTGACCACCGACATCGGTTCGATCCCGCTGCTGTGGGTCGGACCGTTGGCCCTGTATCTCCTCAGCTACATCGTGGCCTTCGCCACCCGACGGGTGCCCCTCGCCGTCGCCGACCACCTGCTGTTCGCCGCCGCCGGTGCGGCCGGGATGTCGTTCGTCGTTCGCCCCTCCCAACGGTGGGCCGAGATCGCACTGCACCTGGCGCTGGTCGCCGCCGCCGGGCTCGCGTTCCACCTGCGCCTGGCCGAAACCCGACCCGACCCGGCCCGCCTGACGGAGTTCTTCGTGTGGACCTCCCTCGGCGGGGTGCTCGGCGGGTCGCTCAACGCGCTGGTGGCGCCGCTGGTGTTCCACCGCATCGTCGAGTACCCGGCCGTCATCGCGCTCGCCGTCGTCCTGGCATGGCGGCGACCGGCCTACCGGGGCCGCTGGCGCTGGACACTGCCGGCCGAGGTGGCCGTCCCCGCCGCCGTGTGGTTCCTCCTCGACGGCATCGACACCCCGGGGCGTTGGCTGCTCGCCGTCGCCGCCGTGCTCGCCACGGTCCTGCGCCGGCGGCCGGTGGCCGTGGCAGCGGCGCTCACCGTGGTGATGGTGCTCGGTACCGACAGCCGCTGGGCGGCCGCGATCCGCTTCGAACGCAGCTTCTACGGCGCGTTCTTCGTGACCGACACCGGGCAGTTCCGGGCGATCACGCACGGCACCACGTTGCACGGCCAGCAGCCGCTCGACCCGGCGATCGCTCGGGAACCGTCGACCTACTACGCCCGCACCGGCCCGGTCGGACAACTCTTCGACCGCTACGCTGGCGACCCCCGGCTCGACCGCGTGGGCGTCGTGGGTCTCGGGGTCGGAACGCTTGCGGGCTACTCGGAGCCGAACCGACGGATCACCTTCTTCGAGATCGACGCCGAGATCGCCCGCACCGCCCGGGATCCGGCGTTGTTCACCTACGTGTCCGATGCTCCCGGGCCCGTCGAGGTGGTGCTCGGCGACGGTCGGCTCTCGCTCGAGCGCTGGAGCGGGGAGCCCTTCGGCCTCCTCGTCATCGACGCGTTCTCCTCCGACGCAATCCCCACCCACCTGCTCACCCGGGAGGCCGTCTCGACGTACCTCGACCGGCTCACCCCGGACGGCGTGCTCGCGCTGCACATCTCGAACCGGTACTACGACCTCGAACCGGTGGTCGCTGCGATCGCGACCGACCTGCGGGTCGACCGGCTCGTCCAGTTCGACTCGGCGATCACCGACCCGTTCTCGCAGCAGATCGGCAAGACTTCCTCCCACTGGGTCGTGCTCGCGCGCTCGTCGAAGGCGCTCGACCCGTTGCGATCCATCGCCGTGTGGCAGCCCCTGGGCGGACGGCCCGGGGTGTCGGCCTGGACCGACGAACGCATCGACCTGCTCGGCGTGCTCGACCTCGGTTGACCGGACCGGGCCCGCCGATCCGCTACGAAGAGCGGATGCGCCTGGCCAAGTACCACCCCGACGGAAGCCACCCGTGAGCACGGTCCGCACCGAACGGCTCGAAGGCCCGACCCCGGATGCCGGCATCCTCGTCGTCACCATCGACCGACCGGAGGTCCGCAACGCCGTCGACCGGCCGACCGCCGAGGCGCTCGCCGCCGCCTTCCGAACCTTCGACGGCGACGACACCGTTTCCGTCGCCGTGCTCACCGGCGCACGGGGCACGTTCTGCGCCGGCGCCGACCTGAAGGCGGTGACCGCCGGACGAGGCAACCGGGTGGACGCCGACGTCGCAGCGGACGGACCGATGGGTCCCACCCGAATGGTGCTCTCCAAACCGGTGATCGCCGCGGTCGAAGGCCACGCCGTCGCCGGAGGTCTGGAGCTGGCGGCGTGGTGCGACCTGCGGGTGGCAGCGCGCGACGCCGTGTTCGGGGTGTACTGCCGGCGCTGGGGCGTTCCGCTCGTCGACGGCGGCACCGTCCGGCTGCCGAGGCTCATCGGCCACTCCCATGCGCTCGACCTGATCCTCACCGGCCGCGGGGTCTCCGGCGACGAAGCCCATGCCATGGGGCTCGCCAACCGTCTCGTCGAGCCTGGCGACGCGCTCGACGCAGCGATCGACCTCGCCCGCCGTCTGGCCGGCTTCCCGCAGGCGTGCCTGCGCGCCGATCGCCGCTCGAGCTACGACCAGTGGGATCTGGCGCTCCCCGACGCGCTCGCCCACGAGACCGCGTTGGGTCGAGCCGTGATCGCCTCCGGTGAGACGGCCGCCGGAGCCGCCCGGTTCGCTGCGGGCGCAGGCCGGGGCGGATCGTTCGACTGAACCGGCGGCGCCTCGCCTCAGGCTTCCCGGGCCCAGAGCCGCTCGACGAGCCGGCCGGCCCGGGCCTCGATCGCCGCCATGGCGTCGAGCACCGTGTCCTCCCGGTACCGGCGCCCGACGAGTTGCACCCCGGCGGGGAGACCGTCGACGAGATCCACCGGGACGACGCCGGCCGGTAGGCCGAGCACGTTGACCCCGTAGGAGTAGATGGCCGCCTCGAGCAGGTCGCGCCCGCCCTGCGGGGTCGTGTCGACGTCGTGCGGATAGGTGGCGCGCAGGCAGAACGGGGTGAGCACGAGCGGCACCCGGTCGAGGAACGTCGTCCAGCGGCGCAACAGGCCGGTGCGCTCCGCGAGCGCCGATGCGTAGCCCGAGAGGTCGAGCACCTCACCCATGGCGAAGTAGGTGTCGAAGACACCCTGCAGTTCCTCGCTGCCGTAGGCCCGAACGATCGGGTCGAGGCTGAGGCGCATCTCGGTGGCACCGGCGGTAAACCAGAGCCGCGCGGCGTCGATGATCGGCGGCGGTGGCTCGTCGATCACCTCGTACCCCGCGTCAGCGAGGAGGCCGGCGGCCCGATCGACGAGCGCTGCGATCCCGGGATGCACGGGGTAGCCGTGGGTCTCGCGAGCGACCGCCACCCGGATCGGGCCGTCCAGCGGCGCACCGCTGAACGGAGCGGGCACCCACCACGGGTCGCGGGGGTCGCCCTGGGCCATCACCTCGGTTCCGAGCCGGACGTCGGCCACCGAGCGGGCGATCACACCCTGGCTCGACATGAGCGAGGACAGCAGTGGGCGTTCGGCCGTCGCGCTCGGGTTGAACGCCGGCACCCGTCCCTGGGTGGGCTTGATGCTCGTCACCCCGTTGCAGAACGACGGGAACCGCAACGAGCCACCGATGTCGTTGCCGTGGTGCAACGGCCCCAGACCCGCAGCGGCGGCCGACCCTGCTCCTCCCGAGGAGCCCCCGGCCGACGCGTCCGGGTCCCACGGGTTCCAGGTGCGACCCCGCAGTGGGTTCCAGGTGGTGGCCCGCATCGACACCTCAGGCGTGTTGGTGCGCCCGACCAGGATGCCACCCGCGCGCCGCAGGTTGGCCACGACCGGCGAGTCCTGCGAGGCGATCAGGTCGGCGAGCACCGCAAGGCCGTTCGGCGTGGCTTGACCGGCGACGTCGATGTTCTCCTTGATGGTGAACGGCACACCATGGAGCGGACCGGGCACGGCACCCGCGGCCAGCGCCCGGTCGGCCGCCGCAGCGGCCGCCTGGGCCGCATCGGCGCACTCGACCGTCACGGCGTTGAGGCGCGGGTTGGCCTGCGCGATGCGGTCGAGCACGGCGGCGGTGGCCTCGACGCACGAGATCTCCCGGGACCGGATGGCTGCGGCGAGCCGCGTCGCGTCCCACTGCCAGAGTTGTTCCCCCATGGCCGTAGGCTAGGCGGCGAGCTTCTCCCGGAAGAACGAGATCGTGCGGGCAACCGCTTCGTCGTCCCGGTGCTCGGTGACGACGGAGTGCTTCGAGCCGGGCAGTTCGATGGCCTCGAACCGCTCGCCCAAGAGGCGGCGGAGGGTCTCGAATCGGGTACCGACCGCTTTGTCGCCGGTGTAGCGGAGGCCGAGCACGTCGCACCCGGCCGCAACCCGCTCCACCACCCGATCGAGATCCTCCGGCGACAGGCCGAGGTCGGCGGCCCGTCGCCGGCCGACCGCCATCGGCAACGACGGCTGCGACAGCACGGGCGCGACCGTGTGGTCGTCGAGCAGCATCGCGAGGGCGAACCCGCCGGTGAAGCACATCCCGATGGCGCCGACCCCAGGGCCCCCGCATTCCCGGTGGAGCTCGGCGGCCAGCGCCCGGCACCACGTGGTCGCCGGCGAGGTCCGCCCGATGGCGAGGGCGTGGAACTCCGAGGACACGCAGCCGTTGAGGAGCGAACCGAGCAGGTAGCCCCGCGTCGGGGCCCGCCCCGGGGTGCCGAACAACGACGGGCAGACGACCGTGAATCCGGCGTCGGCCACTTCGTTCGCGTACCCCGCGACCCGTGGTGTGAGGCCCGGCATCTCGTGGATGACGATCACGCCCGGACCGGAGCCTCGCCGGTAGGTGTCGTGGGTGACCCCGGCATGGGTGAACGAGCCGCGCACGAACCCCGCAAGGGGATCGCCGGAGCCGGCGGAAGGACGGTCGGTCATGCCCCCAAGCGTCGCACGGCGGCGAGGGCGGACTCGGCGAGCCGCTCGACCCCAGCCTTGAAGCCGGCCACCTGCTCCGGGTCGGCGTCTCCCATCACCCCGTGCAGGTAGCGGGCGTAGACGCCTTCGGAGATCACCGCCAGGCGGAACGACGAAAAGGCCCGGTAGTAGTCGATCTCGCTCGTGTCCCGGCCCGTGCGCGCCGCGTAGCGGTCCACGAGCTCCTGGTAGTACGGGAACCCGGGTAGCCCGGATGGGTCGTTCGTGCGAGTCTGCTCCTCGCCCGGATCGCACCAGTACACCCCGAGGTACCCGACGTCGGCGAGCGGATCGCCGAGCGTGCACAGCTCCCAGTCGAGCACCGCTGCGATCCGCCCCGAAGCGACGTCGGACAGGCAGTTGCCAAGTCGGTAGTCGCCATGCGCGATCGTGACGCCCTGCTGCACCGGGATCCGCGCCGCCAGCCGGGTCCGGACCTCCTCGATCGCCGGGAGCTCCCGGGTCTTGGAGTTCTCCCACTGCTTGGACCAGCGGGCGAGTTGGCGCTCTACGTACCCCCCGCGCTTGGCCAGATCGCCGAGGCCGACGGCGTCGATGTCGACGGCGTGCAGCTCGGCGAGGACGTCGACGAGGTCGAATCCGAGGCTGCGGCGCACGTCCGGGCTGAGCGACTGCGCCTTGAGCTGCGAGTCGAGCACGACACCGTCCACGAAATCCATGACGTAGAAGGGCGCGCCGTTCACCTCGACATCGGTGCACAGGCCCAGCGTTCGAGGCACCGGCACCCCGGTGCGCCCCACGGCCGAGATGATCTTGTGCTCGCGCGCCATGTCGTGGGCGCTCTCGAGCACGTGTCCGAGTGGGGGGCGACGCAACACGACGCGCCGACCATCAGCGGCGGTCACCCGGTAGGTCAGGTTGGAATGCCCACCGGCGATCAGCTCGTAGGCGAACGGTCCGCGCAACCCGTCGATGTTGTCGCGCAACCAGGCGTCGACCTTGTCGACCTCGATGCCCCTCATGGGCCGGACGCTACGGGCCGGTCAGCCCGGTCGGCCAGCGGCGAACAGGCCACGGCCGAAGATGGGAGCGATGCGCACCGAATACCCGGGACCCTGTGCGTCGACCATCTGCCCACCGCCGATGTAGATCCCGACGTGGGACACGGCCGGGAAGTAGTAGAAGACCAGGTCGCCGGGTTGCAGTGCGTCGATCGGCACCTTCGGCAGGCGTTCCCACTGGGCCTTCGAGTAGTGCGGGAGCGACACGCCCGACTGCGCCCAGGCAAAGCTGGTCAGGCCCGAACAATCGAACCCCACGGCGGGGTCGGCCGAGGCGTACTTGTACGGCTTACCGACCTGGGCAAGCGCCGCCTGCACCGCCCGCGCGGCCCCTGGATTCGGAGCCGGGTAGTCCACGATCGGTGGCCGCGTCGTCGGCGGGGTCGTCGGCCGGGTCGTCGAAGGCGTGGTCGACGGCGTGGTCGACGGCGCGGAGCCGCCTGGGCGCGTCGTCGACGGTGTGGACGGTGCGCCCAGCGAGGTCCGGGGTGTGGTCGGACGAGGCAGCACCAGATTGTTGGGATTGGTCGTCGTGGTCGAGCGCCGCAGCTGCTCCTGCCTCTGACGCTCGAACTCGGCCGCCTGGCGCGCCGCGGCCTCTCGGGCCTTTCGTTCCTCCTCCGCGAGCCGGGCCGCTTCGGCCTCAGCGACCGCCGTCGCTAGGTCTCCCTGCACCTGGGACAGGAGCGACACGAGCTTCTGCTGGTTGTCCTCCACCTGCGTGCGATACCGCTCGATGGTGGTGAGCAGGTTCTGCTGGCGGGCGAGCGCCGTGTCGAGCACTGCCCGCTCCTTGGCCGTCTCGATCCGCTTGGCCTTCACCTCGTCGACGATGTCCCGGTTCTCGCCGAAGAAGACGTCGGTGTACCCCTGGCGAGCCGCAACGTCCTTGCCGGGCACCTCACCCGCGAACAGCGTGCCGAGCCCGGCCTGGCTGTCGCCGTAGACGTAGCTCTTCACCGCGAACTGGGTGAGCTGGGCGTTGAGCCCCACCAGCGAGCTGCGCTGGTCATCGAGCCGCGCCTGGACGACCCCCACCTGGTTCCGGGTCTGCTCGAGTTCGAGCCGGGCACCGTTCAGTTGGTCCGTGAGCAGGCTCGCCTGTTCCTGCAGCGCAGCCTGCTGCTGCACGATCTGGCTTGCCCGCTGCCGGAGGTTCGCCACCTCGTCGGCCGACGCCGGACGTGCTGCGACGACCAGGACTGCCGTGGCGACGACGAACGCTGTCAGCCGACCTCCGCGGGGCATGGGTGTGGACCGTAGCAGTTGCATGACGATGGTTACGAAGTTATGACGAATTGGGCACGTTCGGGCGTCAGCCCGCCGAATTGGTCCCGCCGGTCACTCCCACTCGATCGTCCCCGGAGGCTTCGACGTGAGGTCGTAGACGACCCGATTCACTCCGTCGACCTCGTTCACGATCCGTGACGAGATCCGATCGAGCACGTCGTAGGGCAGCCGGGCCCAGTCCGCCGTCATCGCATCCTCGGAGGTGACGGCCCGCACGATGATCGGGTGGGCGTAGGTCCGTTCGTCGCCCATGACCCCGACTGAACGGATGTCGGCCAGGACTGCGAAGGCCTGCCAGATCTCCCGATCGAGCCCGGCGGCATGCAGTTCGGCCCGCACGATCGCGTCTGCCGCGCGCACGGTCGCCGCACGTTCGGGCGTGACCTCCCCGATGATCCGCACCGCCAACCCCGGACCGGGGAAGGGCTGGCGCCAGACGATCTCGTCGGGCAGGCCGAGTTCGGTCCCGACGCGGCGAACCTCGTCCTTGAAGAGGTTGCGCAGCGGTTCGACGAGCTCGAGGGTCATGTCGGCGGGGAGCCCCCCCACGTTGTGGTGACTCTTGATCGTGGCAGCGTGGCCACCCCCGGACTCGATCACATCGGGGTACAGGGTGCCCTGCACGAGATACCGGGCGTCGGAGAGCCCGCCGGTGTGCTCTTCGAAGATCCGCACGAACAGCTCCCCGATGGCCTTGCGCTTGGCCTCGGGGTCGACGACACCGGCGAGTCGACCGAAGAACCGCTCGGCGGCGTCGACATGGATGAGCTCGATGCGCTGGTGGCGTCGGAACGTGTCCAGCACCTGCTCCGTCTCACCCGCCCGCATCAGCCCGGTGTCGACGTAGATGCAGGTCAGCTGACCTCCGACGGCACGATGCACCAGGGCGGCCGCCACGGCCGAATCGACCCCGCCCGACAGACCGCAGATCACCCGGCCGCCGCCGACCTTGGCCCGGACCTCGGCGACCGCCCGGTCGATGATCGATGCATCGGTCCAGTCCGGCGCAAGGCCGGCCAACTCGTGGAGGAACCGGGCGAGCACGTCGTTACCGAACGGGGTGTGGGACACCTCAGGGTGGTACTGCACCCCCCAGATCCGCCGAGCCGGATCCTCGATGACGGCGAGCGGCGCATCGTCGGTGCCGGCGGTCGCAACGAACCCCGCCGGCAACCGCGAGACCGCGTCGAAGTGGCTCATCCAGACGGTCTGCGTCTCGGGGATCGACTCGGCCAGCAGCGTCGAGGCCGTGCCGGGGAGTCGCCGCAGTTCGGTGCGGCCGTACTCGCCCTTCGCACCGCGGGCGACCTCGCCGCCGAGCTGGTGCGCGATCAGCTGGCAGCCGTAACAGATGCCCAGGATCGGGATCCCGAGTTCGTAGACCGCCGGGTCGAGCCGGGGCGCTCCCTCGACGTGGACGCTCGCCGGGCCCCCGGACAGGATCAGCGCGCTCGGCTGGCGGGCGGCCAGCTCGGTCGCCGAGATCGAAGCGGGGACGATCTCGGAATACACGCGCTGCTCGCGCACCCGGCGGGCGATGAGCTGCGCGTACTGGGCGCCGAAGTCGACGACGAGGACGGTCACCCCGACACGTTGTCATGCCGCACGACGGCGGGCGAGGAACCGCCGCAGGCGCCAAGGGCCAGCGCCGTGGTTCAGCGCGGGCGGAGGTCGACACCGAACGCGTCGAGGAACGCTCCGTAATACGCGCCGTCGTCGGCGAGGCGACCCATGGCCACCCACTCGTCGTCGCCGAGCGCGGCCCGACCGGCGACGATCTCGGGGCCACCCCAGGCGACGGTGAGCCGCAGCGGGGTCGACGGGTCGGCCACGGCGGCCGCGATCGCTGCGCCCACCTCCTCGGCCGGGGTCGCCTGGGGGATGCCCACCGCGTAGAACTGGAACATCCGACGGTTGTGCGCCTCGTAGGCCCCCGACGCGTTCGGTGCGTCGGTGTTCTTGGCGAAGATCGCCGAGCGGGTCACCCCGGGCTCGACGATCACCACCCGGATACCGAACGGCGCGACCTCCTGCGCGAGCCCTTCGGACACGCCCTCGAGCGCCCACTTCGACGCGACGTACGGCGACTGGGCGAGCGAGGCGAACCGGCCCACCACCGAGCTCACGTTGACGATCACCCCGGCCCCGGCCGCTCGCATGCCGGGCAGGACCGCCTGCGTGCAGCGGATCGCACCGTAGAGGTTCACCTCCATCGCCTCGGCGTACACGGCGATCGAGGTCTCTTCGAGCACCCCGATCGGGGCGATCCCGGCGTTGTTGACCAGGACCGACACCGGCCCGTGGGCGTCAGCGATCGCCGCGATCCCCGTACGGACGGCCTCGTCGTCACCGACGTCGAGCGCCACGACGTGGACCCGGTCGCGCACGCCGGCCACCTCTGCCGCCGCAAGGAGCTTCGCCGCCTTGTCGGGGTTGCGCATGGTGGCGGCGACGGTGTGCCCGTCGACGGCGAGCGCAACGGCGGCCGCCCTCCCGATGCCCGAGTTGGATCCGGTGACCACGGCGACGCCCACGCCCCGAGCGTAGGCCCCACGGAAGGTCACCCCCGGCCGAGCAGCCGGCGGGCGTAGGCCAACGCGGCGTCGAGCGATCGGGGCGAGGCCCGCCCCGTCCAGGCGATGTCGAACGCCGTGCCGTGATCGACCGAGGTGCGCACGACAGGCAGCCCCAGCGTCACGTTGACCCCCTCTTCGAAGGCGAGCAGCTTCATTGGGCCGTGCCCCTGGTCGTGGTACATGCACACGATCCCGTCGAAGCGCCCCCGGTGGACGGCGGCGTGGAACACCGTGTCGGCCGGGTGCGGTCCGCTCGCGTCGATCCCGCCGACCCGGGCCCGCTCGATCGCCGGGGCGATGTGCGCAGCATCCTCGTCGCCGAACAGGCCGTGCTCGCCCGCGTGCGGATTGAGCCCGCAGACGGCGATGCGTGGGGCAGGCAGGAAGCGGCGCAAGGCCTCGGCGGTGAGCTCGATGACGTCGAGCACCCGCTCGGGCCGCACCCGATCGATGGCGTCGCGCAGCGAGACGTGAGTCGACACGTGGGTCACGGCGAGCGAGCCGTGCGGGGTCGGGGCCGTCAGCATCATCGTCACCTTCGCCACCCCGCACAGCGCAGCGATGAACTCGGTGTGGCCCACGAACCGAGGGTCCGTGCGCTGCGTCGCTTCCTTGTTCATCGGCATCGTCACCACTGCGTCGACGACACCGGCGAGGGCATCGCGCGTGGCCGCCTCGACGTAGGCCCGCGCAGCCGCCCCCGACGCCGCATCGAGCTGACCGGGACGATGATCGGCGCTCGACAGCAGCGCGAGGTCACGCACCCGCAGCGTGTCGGGCCACGCGATCCCCAACACGGTGGCGCCGTGGCGCAGGATCGCCTCGTCGCCGTAGACGACCACATCGGCCCCGAGACCGCCGTGCGCCGCACGGTGCAGCACCAACTCCGGCCCCACCCCGGAGGCGTCGCCCATCGTCAGCGCGATCGTCACGAGCTGCAGTGTGCTTCGAGCAGCGGGGCGAGCGCAGCCGGACCATGGAACCCGCCCGAACGCGTGACGATCAACGGCCCGGCACCGTCGGGCCGTCGGGCCCAGGGCACCCCGGGGGCGAGCAGGCCGCCGACGAGGACCGGACCGTCGCCCAGGACCGCTGCCGCCGTGGCACCGCCAACGATGACGAGCGTGCCGATCGGTCCGATCCGGTGCAGCTGTTCCGCCAGGGCCTGCGCAGCCCGCTCCGGCTCGACGACCCGCTCGGGATCGGTGGCGACCACCACGACCCCGGGCGGCAGCGAGCCGAGCTCGGCGCGGGCCGCCGGGTGCAGGCTCCCGCAGGCAACCACGATCGGGGCCGGTAGTCGGCTGGGCTGTGGGGCGGCATCGGGGGCGACGGCGGCGGCCACTGCGGCCGACGTGCCGGCCAGGACCGGCCGCTCCCGCTCCGGCAGCGCCCGCCACCGGGCACCCACGTCGGCCAGGTCGGCAGCGGTCACTGCGTCCCAGACGATGGCGGCATCGCCGAGCGCCTTGCCCGGGCGTCCGAACACCTCGGTGCTCGACCGCACCACGCCGTCCACGCAGATCCGGCCCATCGAGGGCAACGCGGCGACGACCCATACGGCGCGCTCCGTCGTCGTGGCGAGCGCACGCAGTTCCGCCGGCCAGTTGCCCCGTAGCCGCGAGTCGAGCTTCCAGGCCGCCGGGGCGAACGCGGCGGCCCGTTGCGCAGCGCTCGCCGGATCGAGCTCGCGGGTACCGAGATCGACCACGCCGTCGGCGACCGGGCGCGCCGGCCACACCGTCACCTCGACGGCGCCGCCGGCGGCTGCGCACGAGCCGGCAACCTCCAGCGCGCCGGTTCGATCGTCGGCCCCGACGATCACCGCCTGGCCACGCTAGTCATGACGGACGGCCACGGCCGCTGGTTCACAGCCTCAGGTTCACGGCCGCCGGTTCACTTGGGCCGCAACGTCTTCAGGAGCTGCTTCGCGATTGCGGTGTTCATCTGGAACAGCGCGCTCTGCCCGCCTCGTTGCACGCGCTCGACCAGCGATCCGCCGGTCACCTTCGACATCGCGTCGAGCGCGTCGACCATGGCGTCTTTGGCGGCGTCGGTCACCTGGTAGCCCATCGCCGTCAGTCCCTTGACCACGTCGCTGTCGGCCACGGGCCCGGGGGCCGCCGAGGCGATCACCCGCAGCGCGTCCTTCGCCAGTTCCGCCCCCCGCTCGATCACCTCCACTGGATCGGCCGCCACTTCCTCACCGTCGACCGAGGCGAGCCACCGGCGCACCTTGGCCACGATCTCGGCGTGGGTCTCCCCCTCGAATTGCAGCGTCGCCATGCCGGACCACGCTACGCCGACGGGCGACGGGCGACGACGGCGACCGACAACCCGAACGGCAGCGACACCCGCCGCAGCAGCCGGCGCTCGAGACCGGCGAGCGCCGGGAGGACGCCGCGCAGGCCGTCGTCGGCCCGGTCGAGATCGCTGCTTTTGCGGCCTCGCTCGAGCACCGCTTTCGCCGCCGCAGGCGGCACCAGATAGCTATGGGTCCCCGTCGCCCGGATCACCTCGAGACCCGCGCCGTGGGCGAGCGTCCGCAGGTCGGCGCGCGAGAACCGCCGGGCCGTGTGGGTGACCCGGTCATGGGCGCGCCGCAACCGGCGAACGCCCGGCTCCCACAAGCACACCAGGCCGCCGGGACGCACAACGCGGGCGAGTTCGTCGACGGCTCGCTGGGGATCGGGGATCGCCGTGTGGCACAGCACGGTCACGCACAACGCGAGATCGACGCAGGCGTCGGCGAGCGGCAGCCGGTTGAGGTCGCCCACGACCCCGAGCGTTCCGGGATACGCCGTTGCGTAGTGGGCAACGGCACCGAGGACGGGATCGAGCGCGACCAACGAGCCGTACCGGGTGAGCCAGGCGCCGGTCGCCCCGGTACCCCCGCCGGCGTCGAGGAAGCGTCCACCTTGGGCCAGGTGAGGCACGATCAGGTCCGCCAATTCGGCGCGGGTCGCGGCATACCACCAGTGCCGCTCGCCCATCGCCGCCATGCGGTCGTACTCAGCGGTCTCCACGGTCCGCCGGTCTACCGCACCACGATCTAGCGTGCGGTGCCGTGCGCGCCGCGTTCCCCGGCCGGGCGGTGATGCTGCCGTGGCTGGTCGCCCGGGTGATCGACGTCGTGGCGCTCACGATGCTGGCGCCCGGCACCTGGTCGGCCCCCAGCTGGCGCCTGCTCGTGAATTTCGACGGCAGCTGGTTCCGGGTGATCGCCCTCGATGGCTACGGGCCCTGGCCCGAGCCCTGGCCTCCCAGCGAGGGGCAGTGGACCCCGTTCCCCTTCTTTCCGTTGTTCCCGATGCTGGCCAAAGCGCTGCACACGATCGGCGTGCCGATCGAAGCGGCGCTCGTCGGGGTCGCCTGGGCTGCGGCGCTGCTGGCGGCGGCAGGGATCTACCGGCTCGCCACCCGGCACGTCCCCGAGCCGACGGCCCGGCTCGCCGTCTGGGTATCCGGGCTGCTCCCCGGCGCCGTCACCTTGGGCATGGGTTACAGCGACGGCGTGTTCCTGGCCGGCTGCGTGTGGGCGGTCGTCTGGGCCGAGGATCGGCGTTGGGGTTGGGCGGCGTTCGCGGCGCTCGCCGCCACCGCGGCCCGGCCGAACGGTGGGCTGATCCTCGTCACCGTGGCCCTCGTCGCCTGGAGTGCCGGCGGCCGGCTGCGGGCGATCGCCACGCTGTGGGCTCCCTCGGCGGTGTTCGCTGCGTGCTGGGTGGTCTGCATGGTCCGCTGGACCGGCGATCCGCTCGCGTTCCTCACCGCCAAGGCCGGCTGGTTCGAGGTCAATGCGATCGACCTCGTGCAGCAGTTCGAGCGCAATGCGTTCGTCCACCTCCTGCTCGGCCTGATCGGCTTGGGTGCCGTGCTGGCGGTGGCCCGACGCGTTCCGGTGTCGTGGACGGTGCACACCGCGGCGTCGATCGCTCCGCCGATGGTGCTCGGGCTCACCGGGCTGGCCCGCTACGCCGCGGTTGCGTTCCCGGTACCGATCGCGTTCGCCATGCTGGCCCACCGATTCCCGGAACGCCTCCGCCGACCGGCCGCTGCGGCGCTGCTCGTGTCGTCGACGTTCGGGCTCGCCGTGTTCGCGGTGCTGATGACCCGCGCCAACTACGTCCCGTAACAGCCGTCGGACCCGCCGGGCGGCTCGAGCGCCAGCGTGGCCGCAGCCAGGACTTCGGCATCGGCGGGAGGGCTGATGCTGCGAAGGTCGTAGAAGGCATACCGGCCGTCGGCGCTCTGCGTCGACGGTTCGCCGAGCACGGAGCGCCACGGCGCTTCGACCTCTCCCGGCACACGGTCCCCCCGGCGATCGACGACGACCCCGGCGATGCCGACGGCCCGGACCCGCGCAGCCTGCTCCGCCGCCGGCATCGACGCCAATGCGCACGGCCAGTCCGGGTGACGGCCACGCATGAACCCCCAGGTCCACCGCAGGGTCGGCGCGTGGACGTACCCCAAGGCCCCGTCGTAGGGCCCGATGTCCAACCGGTTGGGCATCTCGGGGAACGGGAGGTGGGGGGCGACGAGCACCACTGCACCGTCGCCGAGCCGGTCCCGCACGTCGCCGAAGAAGGACGCATCGTTCGACCACCTCGCCGCTGCGGCCGCGTACGGCGGGACGTCGGCGGGTGCGGTCTGGTCGAACCAGCCGACCGACCCGACCGCAAGCGCCGCGACCGCGGTCACGGTGCCGACCGGCCAGCCCCGACGGGCGGCGAGCCGACCGGCGAGCCGTTCGACGACGACCAGGACCGCCGCCAGTGCAACGAAGGCGACGAGGACCGAGATCCGGTTCCAGGACCGGATCTCCCGAAGGCCAGCGGCCGAGAGCAGGTAGGAGAAACCGCTGACGGTTGCCACCAGGATCGACACGACGGCCAGCAGGGCCAGCCGACGCAGCCGCGCCTCGACACCGCGGCCGGCGATCGCGACGACGAACACGACGAACAGCACGCTGAGCCCGGCGGCGCCGACCAGTCCGAGCGCCTGCCCCTCCTCGGACGGCACCACCGTGCCGCGGGCTTCGGCAGCAAGCGTGGCCAGCGCATCGACCCGGTGGCCGAGCCGCGGTGCGTACAGCTGGCTCACCCGGAGCCCGTAGAGCTCGGTCTCGCCCGGCGTCCGCCCGGCGACGCCCGGGTTGGCCCCGCTACCGGCGAGTTCGACGAGCGACGGTGACACGTTCAGGGCGAACGCCACCCCCGTGACCGCGATCATCGCCCCGGCGGCGAGGACCGGCTGCCACTGTCGCCGTTCGAGGGCGGCGACCACCCCGGCGACGGCCACGAGCAACAGGGTGAACGCGAGGTAGTACGCCCCGGTCGAGGCCAGCCCGACCAGACCGGCGACGACCCACCACCACCGGCGGTCCCGCCACGGCGGCAGATCGTCGAACAGCGCCAGGGCGAGCAGTACCGACACGGGCACCAGCGCGTACGACGACAGGAGCAGGTGCACCTCGTTGCGAGCGAAGTGGTAGGGCGCCACGGCGTAGAGCACCGCACCCACCATCGCGGTCGCTCGCCCGAGACCGAGGCGCCGCAGGGCCACGCACGCCACTGCGGCCACCATCGGAAAGGTGACCAAGTAGAACGCATTGACCGCCGCCCCCGGCGAGCCGGTCACGGCAGCGAGGATCCGCAGGAGCAACCAGTTCGCGTTGTCGACCCCCTGGGGGAGGTCGTGCAGCCGCTGGCCGAACGGGAAACCCAGGTGGTCGTTGGTGAGGTAGCCGTCGCCCTGCCCGAGCGCTCGCGCCACCATCAGGTAGAAGCTGGCGTCGCCCTCGGCGACCCACGGGACCGACCAGCGGGCGCGCCACACCTGCAGATGGGCACCGACGGCGACGGTGGTGGCCACCGCCACGGCGGCCGCTTCGGCGAGCAGGATCCGAACCCGTAAGGATCCTGCCGGCGACGCCACGGCCCGGCACGGTAGTTGCGGCTAGCGTCCTCACGGGTTTCTCCCAGGTTCCGCATGCGCCCCGCCGACCCCGCACTCGCCCCCTTCGCAGGCCGGACCTGCCTGGTCACGGGTGGCCTCGGCTTCATCGGGTCCAATGTCGTCCATGCCCTCGTCGCCGCCGGCGCCCACGTCCGGGTCGTCGACGCACTCGTCCCGGAGCACGGCGGCGATCGCCGGAACCTCGACGGGATCGCCGACCAGGTCGGGATCACCGTCGCCTCGGTCGGCGACGCTGCGGCGGTTCGCCCCGCGCTCGACGGCGTCGAGTTCGTGTTCAACGTCGCCGGGCAGGTGTCGCACCTCGAGTCCATGAGCGATCCGCTGCGTGATCTCGAACTGAACGCCCGCAGCCATCTCGCGTTCCTCGAGCAACTCCGTCACGAGCGGCCCGAGGCAACCGTGGTCCATACGTCCACCCGGCAGGTCTACGGCCGTCCCCGCTACCTGCCCGTCGACGAAGACCACCCGACGGCACCCGTCGATGTCAACGGGGTCGACAAGCTCGCCGGCGAGCAGTTCCACCTGCTCTACCACGCAGTACACGAACTGCGGATCTCAGCGCTGCGCCTCACCAACGTCTACGGCCCGCGCCAGAACCTGGCCAAGGACGGCCTCGGGTTCCTCCCGGTGTTCGTGCGACGGGCGTTGGCCGGCGAGACGATCTCGCTCTACGGCGACGGGTCGCAGTTGCGTGACTGCCTCCACGTCGACGACGTCGTGCGCGGTCTGGCCCTGGCCGCGCTGTCGCCCGATGCTCCCGGCGAGGTGTTCAACCTCGGCCATCCCGAGCCGCTGACGCTCGCCGACATCGCCAGGCTCACCATCGCGGCCGCAGGAACGGCGAGCGGGGTTGTCAACGTGCCGTGGCCCGCCGACCACGTGCGCATCGACATCGGCAGCTTCCACGGCGATTTCTCGAAGGCCAAGCGCATCCTCGGGTGGGAACCGCACGTCGGCTTCGTGGCCGGAGTCGACGATGCCGTTCGCTACTACCGGGCGCACGCCTGGGCGGTGCCGCCACGGCCGGAGCCCACCGCGTGATCCCGGTCGTCGATCTCGCCCGGCGCGGGCTGCACCAGCGAGAGGCATTCCTCGTCGCCGTCGAGCGGGTGCTCGCCGGCGGTCAGGTCCTGCTCGGGCCCGAACTGCGTGGGTTCGAGGAGGAGTTCGCCGCCTGGACCGGCCACGCCCACTGCGTCGCCGTGGCCTCCGGCGCAACGGCGATCCAACTCGCGCTGCACGCCGTCGGCGTTGGTCCTGGCGACGAGGTGATCGTCCCGGCGCACACCGCCGTGCCGACCGCCTCGGCGGTGTGCGCCCTCGGCGCCGTCCCGGTGCCGGCCGACGTGGACCCCGACACGGCGACGCTCGATCCGGTCTCGGCCCGCGCCGCGCGCAGCGAACGCACCCGGGCCGTGGTGCCGGTCCACCTCTACGGTCATCCGAGCGAGCTTCCGGACCTCGGGGTGCCGATCGTCGAGGACGCCGCCCAGGCCCACGGGGCGCTCACGCCCGGTTCCGGTTCTGCAGCGGTCGCCTACAGCTTCTACCCGACCAAGAACCTCGGCGGGATCGGCGACGGCGGTGCAGTCGTCACCGAGGACGCAACGATGGCCGAGCGCCTTCGCCGCCTGCGGGTCCACGGGATGGCCGAGCAGTACGTGCACACAGAGATCAGCCAGAACTTCCGGATGAGCGAGATCGAGGCCGCCTGGCTCCGGCTGAGCCTCGGTGAGCTCGAAGCCGGCAACGCCCGCCGCCGCACGGTCGCCGAGCGCTACAAGGCCGCGGCACCCGGGCTGCGCTGGCATCCCGATCACCCCCGCCACGTGCGGCATCTGTGCGTGGTGCGGGTCGCCGACCGGGAGCGGTTCCGGGCCGAGCTCGGCCGGGCCGGCATCGGCACCGGTGTCCACTATCCGCTGGCGATCACCCAGCAGCCCGCCTACCGGCACTTCGCTCGGGTGCCGTGCCCACAGGCCGAGGCCTGGGCCGCCGAGTGCGTCTCGCTGCCGTGCTTCCCCGAACTGACCGACGACGAGGTGGACGCCGTGAGCACCGTACTGGCCGAGGTTGCCGACCACGCGTGGGCTCGATGAGCGCACCCCGGAACCCGCTCGTGACGAGCGTGTCAGCGTTCTTTCCCTGTTACAACGACGAGCTGTCGATCCCGAAGATGGTCCGCGACGTGCACGCTGCGCTCGAGGCCTCCGTCCCCGACTTCGAGGTCATCGTCGTCAACGACGGCTCGAAGGACGGCTCGCTCGCCGTGCTCCACGACCTGCAGCGTGAATTGCCCCGGCTCGTCGTGGTCGACCACGAGGTCAACCGGGGCTACGGCGGCGCGTTGATCTCCGGCTTCGGCGCCGCATCAAAGGAGTGGGTCTTCTACACCGACGGCGACGCGCAGTACGACGCCTCGGAGGTCGTTCGGTGCATCGATGCCGTCACGCCCACCACCGACGTCGTCCAGGGGTTCAAGCTGGGCCGAGGCGATCCTTGGTACCGCAAGGTGATCGGCCGGGTGTACCACCACGTCGTGAAGGTCTTGTTCCGCCTCCACGTCCGGGACACCGACTGCGATTTCCGGTTGATCCACCGTCGGGTGCTCGACCGGGTCACGCTCCGGTCCACCAGCGGCGTGATCTGCGTCGAGATGATGCGCTCCTTCGAAGCGGCCGGCGCTCGGTTCGTCGAGGTCGGCGTCAGTCACTTCCACCGGCCGCACGGCCGCAGCCAGTTCTTCCGTCTTCCGGCGATCGCCCGCTCGGCGCGCCAGTTGCTGCAACTCTGGTGGCGCATGATGGTCCGTCACCGGCCCGCCTGAGCGAGGATCGCCGCATGCGCACCCTGCCCCGCCCCGGCGCCCTGCTCGTTGCGATCGTCCTCGGGCTGCTCGCCGCCGTGAGCACCGCTGCGGGCCCCGCGGCCGCCCAGACCGCCAGCACGGCCCCGCTGCCGACCGCACCTGCCTCGCCGGCCTCGACAGCCCCTCTGCCGACCGCACCTCGACCCACCGCAGCGGGCGCCGAGGGCAACAGCCTCCCGCGGCCCAACTCCGGCGCCGAGCCGCAAGCCTCGGGCGACCGAGGCGGGTGGGCACAGCTCGTGCTGATGGTGCTGGTGTTCGCCGCCGTTGCCGCCGTCATCGGGCGGATCGCCTGGGCCACGAGCAAGCGCACCCGGGCCAAGGCCGGCGGGGTCTAGCCGGCGCGCCGAGCGGCGAGCAGGTCCGAGCAGAACGCCGCCGTCCCCGACACGAGCGCGTGCGGCGCCTCCCACGGGACGAAATGACCGCAGTCCCGCAACAGGAACGGGCCCACGTGCTTGTCGAACACGACGGCCGCCATCCGGTCGAACGCCGGGTAGAGCACGTGGTCGGAGGTGCCAAACAGCACGAGCGTCGGGGTGCGGCCGTTGCGGCCGTTGCGCCCTGGTTCGCTGCGGGCCGACGGATGGAACGTGGACTCGTATCCCCCGAACGAGGCGCGAAGCTTTGCGCCGTCACCGAACGGTTCGGCGTGGAACGCCGCAGCGTCGGCCGTGAACGACCCGGGATGGGCCCAGAAACGGCTGGCGTAGAACGTCGTGATGTAGCGCTGCCGCTGCGCCGGCGTGGCCAACTCGGCCGCCAACTCGTCGGGCTCGTTGCCCTGACGCCAGAAGTAGTCGGCCGCCTCCCGGGGTGCCCGCGTGCCGACGATCGACGCCATGCGTTCCTTGTCGTACGGCAGCGGCGAGTTGAACAGGACCATGCGGTCGACCCATTCGGGGTGGCGGAGCGCGAGGTCCTGGATGACCGGTCCGCCGAGGTCACCGCCGAGCAGCACGACCTTGTCGTGGCCGAGGACGTCGTGGACGAGGGCGTACAGGTCACGGGCGTGCGCCGGCACGTCGTGGAACCCGTCGGGGCCGACCTCGGAGTCGCCGAATCCCCGCAGGTCGGGCACGATCACCTCGAACCCGTTGCGGGCCAACGGTTCGATGACCCGCCAGAACACCCGCTTGGTCTCCGGCCACCCGTGTACGCACACGAGTGGCACCCCACCCGGGTTCTCCCGGACGTAGGCCTGGGCGAAGCCCCTCGGGGCGGCGGTGTGCACGGTGAACCGGGCGGGATCGAGATCGGGGTCACGGACGGGATCGGTCACCTCCCTACGCTGCCCGCCATGACCGACCCGTTGCACACCTGGAGCGTCGGACTGCTCTCGGCCTGGGACGCCCCCGATCACGAGCAGGACCGTGCGAGGCGGTCGATGCTCGAACACCTCGACGCCCACCCCGACGGCGTGCGCCGCGCCTGCACCGCCGGCCACCTGACCGGTTCGGCACTGATCGTCGACGCCACCTGGACCACTGCGCTGCTGCACCTCCACAAACGCCTGGCCCGGTGGCTGCAGATGGGCGGCCACACCGACGCCGCCGACGACACCCTGGCCGACACGGCCCTGCGGGAGGCCGCCGAGGAGTCCGGCATCGGGGGCCTGGAGCTGGCCTCGGCCCGTCCTGTCGACCTGGACATCCACCCGCTCCACTGCCCTGCCGGGCATCCGAACCGGCACCTCGACGTGCGCTGGCTGGTCGTGGCGCCACCCGACGCCCGGCCCGTGGTGAGCAGCGAGTCGCTGGCACTGCGCTGGTTCCCGCTCGAGGCGCTGGCCGGTGGCGACGTCGACGCCGGTGAGAGCGTCCAGCGATTGGCCCGGCTCGCGCTCGCGCAGCGCCCGTAGTCTCCGGCGGTGACCCCCGAGGAGTTCCGCACCGCCGGCCACCAGCTCGTCGATTGGATCGCCGGCTACGTCACGGGCCTCGCCGACGAGCCGCACCGGTTCCCGGTACGCAGCCCGCTCGCGCCGGGTTCGGTACGGGCACTGGTGCCCGAGCACCCGCCGAGCGATCCCGAGCCGTGGCCCACGGTGCTCGCCGACCTGAACCGAGTCGTGGTCCCCGGGCTCACCCATTGGCAGCACCCGGCCTTCTTCGCCTACTTCCCGTCGAACTCCTCGTTCCCGTCGATCCTCGGCGAGCTGGCCGCGGCCGGGCTCGGCGTGAACGGCATGCTCTGGGCCACCTCCCCCGCCGCCACCGAGATCGAGACCGCGATGCTCGACTGGATGCGCGAGCTGCTCGACCTGCCCGAGCGGTTCGCGTCGAGCGGCCCCGGCGGCGGCGTCATCCAGGGCACCGCGTCGGAGGCCACCCTGTGCGCCGTACTGGCCGCTCGCCATCGGGCCATGGCCGCGGGCGCGTCGCTCGACCAGCTCGTTGCGTACGCCACGTCGCAGAGCCACTCTTCGATCGAGAAGGGGTTGCGGATCGCCGGGATCCCGGCCGAACGCCTGCGCCTCGTGGAGGTCGACGCCGACTTCGCGATGCGGCCCGACGCGCTGGCCGCCGCCGTTGCGGGCGACCGGGCCGCCGGGTTCATGCCGTTCGTCGTGATCGCCAGCCGGGGCACGACCTCGTCGATGGCGTTCGACCCGACGCCCGCCATCGCTGCGGTATGCCAGGCCGAGGGCCTCTGGCTCCACGTCGACGCCGCGATGGCGGGCATCGCCGCGCTCTGCCCGGAGCTGCGGTGGGTGAACGACGGCCTCGAGCTCGCCGACTCGTACTGCACCAACCCGCACAAGTGGATGGGGGTGAACTTCGACTGCGACCTGTTCTGGGTGGCCGACCGGGCCTCGCTGCTGGCCGCGCTGTCGATCCTGCCCGAGTACCTGCGCACTGCGGCTGCAGAGGCCGGCCAGGTGATCGACTACCGCGACTGGCAGATCCCGCTCGGGCGCCGGTTCCGGGCGCTCAAGCTGTGGTGGGCGATCCGGTTGGAGGGGCTGGCGTCGTTCCAGGCGATGATCCGCCGGCACCTCGCCATCACGGACGAACTCGTGTCGTGGGTCGAGGGCGACGACCGCTTCGAGCTGGCCGCGCCTGCGTCGCTCAACCTCGTGTGCGTGCGCCTGCGCGCCGGGGACGCCGCCACCGACGCCTTGATCGAAACCGCCAATGCCACCGGCGAAGCGCTGTTCACCCGGACCGTGCTGCACGGCCGCAGCGTGCTGCGGTTTTGCATCGGTGGCCGCGTCACCGAACGGGCCCACGTCGAAGCGGCGTGGGCCCTGTTGCAGCGCTGCGTCGAGCCCTGATCCGCCGGTGCCTCAGGCCGGGCCGCCGTAGGCAAACAGCGGGGCCCGGCGCATCGTGTCGGCGCCGGCCTTGCAGTCCTCCGAGCTGCGGTGGCGCAGTCCACCGGGATCGATCTCGCGCCATCGCACCGTCGGCCCGTCGAGGACGATCTCGCTGACCCCGCACCGGCTCGGACCGAACTCCGCCGAGGGACTCGAGACGAATCCGGTCGACGGCGCCCACAGCGACATGAGCCCATCGTCGAGACGGAACGCCGCCCCCCGGTGGAGATGTCCCGAGGCGACGAAGCGGACCGGACCGGCGGCGAGCACGGCCAGCAGCGCCTCCCGGGACGAGAGCGGCACGGACCATCCGGGACGGTCCTCCCGCTCCGGCCGGCTCACGCACAGCGGCTTGTGCATGAACAGCCCGACGTGCTCGGGCCCCCGCAGTTCCTCCCGGAGCCACTCGTACTGCTCGGCTTCGTGGGTAGGAAGCTCACCGAGCAGCAGGTTGTCGATCCCGATGAGGCGCCAGTCGGCGACGTCGACGCTGAACCGGTCGGCTCCCCAGGTGGCCACGAACGCGTCGACCCGGTCGGGATCGACGCGTTGCCCCTGCCACGGGCTCGGGCCGCTGTCGCCCACGTCGTGGTTGCCCGGGATCGCGACGACGCGCGCTGTGATGCGCTCGTGCAGCCGCCGGGCGAAGATCCGGTCGTCGGCGTCGTCGGGATCGTCGAGGGCGATGTCGCCGGTGTTGACCACGACGGCGGGCGGATCGTCGTTCAACCAGTCGACGACGCGATCGAAGTTCGCTGCGGCATAGGCCCGCGCCCCGGACAGGTGGGTGTCGGACAGCTGCACGATCCGCACGGCCATGGCTCGAACGGTACGACGCCGGACCCTTCGTCCCGATGGCCTCCCGATGAACCCGGTCGGTACGTGTGATGAACCTCGGCAGCGACGTGCGGGTCCGTCAGCGGCCGATCCCCGTGGCGATCGACAGCAACTGGTGCAGCATCCGGGCCGTTGCGCCCCATACCGTCTCGTCGTCGAGGTGAAAAAAGTAGAGCGTGTGGGGCAAGGAGGGGTTGCTGCGCGCCCAGCGCTCCTCGACGTAGGTGCCCGGGGAGAGGAAGTCGGCGAGCGGCACGGTGAGGATCCGGTCGACTTCCTCCGTTCCGGGCCGCAGCACGGGTCGCTCGGCCAGCCGGGCCACCACCGGCACGATCATCGTGGCCGACACGTACGTCGAGAGGTGGTCGAGTTCGCCGATCACCTCGACCTGCGCCGGATCCAGGCACACCTCCTCCCATGCCTCGCGCAGCGCGGCATCGACCGGCGTCTCGTCCGCGTCGAGCTTGCCGCCCGGGAAGCTGACCTCGCCCTTGTGGGAGCGCAGGTGCCAAGCCCGCCGGGTGAGCACGACCTCGGCCCCGCGCGGCCCGTCGAAGAGTGCGATCAAGACGGCGGACCAGCGGAACTCGACCGTGTACGGGTCGGCGCCGCGACCCGGTCCGCGCGCCGAGATCGTCGACAGCAGCGGGTCGAGGTCGATCCGATCGAGCCCCTGAGGCCAGGGAGGTGGCCCCCCGAGCTCCCAATCCTGCGGCCGCGGGATGATCTGATCGCCACCGCGACGCCGCACCGTCAGGCGCCCGCCTCGGCCACCAGACCGGCCAGCAGCTCGGGGAGGCCGTGCGTCTTCAGGTTCGCCAACGTCCGCCCCGGGGGCGTCTCACCGCGTTCCCACTCGTTCCAGAACGCGAGCAACTTCGACGCATCGGGGGGCGGCTTGTCCATGGGTCGAGCCTACGAGCCCTTGCGCTTTCGGTACGCCTTGAGTCCCGAACCAGCTACCCGCCCGAGCCCTCTGCTCGCCGCGAGGGCGCTCTTGCCTGCGACGTCACCGGCCTTGGCCGCCGCCTCCCGACCCCCGACGACCTTCTGGCCGACGGCGGCGCCGGCGCGACGGCCGGCCGCTTCGCTACGGGCGGACCCCTGCAGGTCCCCGGGATCCGGACGGAGCCGGCGCAGCCGCTGCGCCGGGCGGTAGTCGACCTTCACCACGAAGAAGGCGAACACCACGGCGGTGGCGACCAGCGTCGCCCGCGCCGTTCCCCCGAGGCTCGATCCGACGAGTGCGAGTACGACGAGCCCAAGTGCGGCCGCCGCGTCGAACCACCGATGCGCCGGACGCCCGACGAGCCGCAGTGCGGTGAGCGGCCCGTCGGCGAGCGCCGGGACGGCCAGCACGACGAGTCCGGCGACGACGAGCACCAGCGGCTCCCCCGACCTCACGCCGGCACCCAGCACGGCGAAACCCAGGAGGTACTCGACGGCTTGGTGGAGGCCGAACGGCAGGCGCACCCGGTCATGATGCCAGTACCGACCCCCGTCGCGCCGGTGCCCCGGCACGAAGCCGGGGCACCGAACCACACCTCACCGCAGCAGCGGTGCGCTCACATCATGCCGGGCATGCCACCCATGCCGCCGCCGGGGGGCATCCCGGGGGCCTTCTTCTCCGGCTTGTCCGCCACGAGGCACTCGGTCGTGAGGACCAGCGCAGCGATGGACGCTGCATTCTGCAGCGCCGCCCGGGTGACCTTGGCCGGGTCGATGACACCGGCCTTGACCAGGTCCTCGAGCTGGCCGGTCGCGGCGTTGAGCCCGATCGTGCCCGACTCGGACTCGATGTGCTCGACCATCACCGAACCCTCGAGCCCGGCGTTCTCGGCGATCAGGCGGGCCGGCGCCTCGAGTGCCGTGAAGACCGACTTTGCGCCGGTCGCCTGGTCGCCCGACAGGGTGCCGATCAGCTCGGAGACCGCCTTGCGTGAACGCAGCAGGGCCGTGCCGCCACCGGCGACCACACCCTCCTCGATGGCGGCCCGAGTGGCCGACAGGGCGTCCTCGATGCGGTGCTTCTTCTCCTTGAGTTCCACCTCGGTGGCTGCGCCGACCTTCACGACGGCCACGCCGCCCGACAGCTTGGCGAGGCGCTCCTGGAGCTTCTCGCGGTCCCAGTCGGAGTCGGTGTTCTCGATCTCGGCCTTGATCTGGTTGATCCGGCCGGCGATGTCGTCGGCCGAGCCGGCGCCCTCGACGATCGTCGTCTCGTCCTTGGTGATGACGACCTTCTTGGCCCGACCGAGCAGGTCGAGGGTGACACCCTCGAGCTTGAGGCCGACCTCTTCGGCGACGACCTGGCCACCGGTGAGGATCGCCATGTCCTGGAGCATCGCCTTGCGGCGATCCCCGAATCCGGGAGCCTTGACCGAGGCGGAGTTGAACGTGCCGCGGATCTTGTTCACCACGAGGGTGGCCAGGGCTTCGCCCTCGACGTCCTCGGCGATGATCACCAGCGGTCGTCCGGTCTGCATGACCTTCTCGAGCACCGGGAGCAGGCTCTGCACCGAGGAGATCTTGCCCTGGTTGAGCAGGATCAACGGATCGGTGAGCACCGCTTCCTGACGGTCGGCGTCAGTGACGAAGTAGGGCGAGATGTAGCCCTTGTCGAACTGCATGCCCTCGGTGAAGTCGAGCTCGATCCCGAAGGTGTTCGACTCCTCGACGGTGACCACGCCGTCCTTGCCGACCTTGTCGATCGCCTCGGCGATCACGTCGCCGACGGCCGGGTCGGCCGCCGAGATCGTGGCGACCTGGGCGATCTCGGACTTGTCGGAGATCTCCTTCGACTGGTCCTTGATCGACTGCACCGCAGCGGCGACGGCAGCCTCGATGCCCTTCTTCAGCAGCATCGGCGACGCACCGGCGGCGACGTTGCGAAGGCCCTCGCGCACGAGCGCCTGGGCCAGCACCGTGGCCGTGGTGGTGCCGTCACCAGCGACGTCGTTGGTCTTGGTGGCGACTTCCTTGACGAGCTGAGCACCCATGTTCTCGAACGGGTCCTCCAGCTCCACTTCCTTGGCAATCGACACACCGTCGTTGGTGATCGTCGGGGCGCCGAACTTCTTGTCGAGCACGACGTTGCGGCCCTTGGGCCCGAGCGTCACGCGGACGGAGTTGGCGAGCTTGTTGACGCCCGCCTCGAGCGCCCGGCGAGCGTCGTCGCCGAACTTGAGTTGCTTGGCCATGTGGTTCAGGGCCTCACTTGTCGATCTTCGCGAGCACGTCGCGGCTGGTAAGGATCAGCAGGTCCTGCCCCTCCACGGTGATCTCGGTGCCGCCGTACTTCGAGTAGACGACGGTGTCGCCGACCGCGATGTCGAGGGCGAAGTGCTGGCCCTCGCTATCGGACCAACGGCCGGGGCCGACGGCAAGGACGGTGCCCTGCTGCGGCTTCTCTTTGGCCGTGTCGGGGATCACGAGACCCGACGCGGTGCGCTCCTCGGCCTCGTTGGCCTTTACGACGATCCGGTCATCGAGCGGCTTGAGCTTCATGATGGACAGCCTCCGTTGGCTCAGTTCTTGTCCGTGCGGCGCTGCCGGGGTCGTCCCTAGCAGTCGCCAAAGGCGAGTGCTAACGATACGCGGGTGACCGGGCCGCTAGCAACCTCGGAGCGCGAGTGCTAACGGCTCGGTGACGCCGGCGTCAGCCCGCCTTGACCACCTGGATGTCGAGCTCGAGCTTCACCTTGTCGCTGATCACGACGCCGCCGGTCTCGAGCACGGCGTTGTACTCCAGGCCCCACTCCTTGCGGCTGATCTCGGTCTCGGCGCTGAACCCGGCGCGGGTGCCGCCCCACGGGTCGGGCGAGACGCCCTCGAACTCCAGCTCGAAGGTGACCGGCTTGGTGATGCCCTTGATCGTCAGCTCGCCGGCCAGGACGTAGTCGCCACCGTCGGCGGTGATCCCGGTGGAGCGGAACGTCATCGTCGGGTGGGCGGCGACATCGAAGAAGTCGCCGGTACGCAGGTGGTTGTCCCGGTTGTCGTCACCCGTGGCGATCGAGGCCATCTGCACCTCTGCCACGACCGAGGACGCCAGCTTGTCCTCACCTACGGTGACCGCGCCGGAGAAGGTGGTGAAGCTGCCTCGCACCTTGGACACCATCAGGTGCCGCACCGTGAAGCCGACGCGCGAGTGGGCGGCGTCGACGTTCCAGGTGCCGGGGGTGAGGGCGGACAGGTCGGCCACGGGGGTGCTCCTTGTTTCTGGGGGATCGAATCCTTGCGGCCTCAAGGATATCCAGGAATATTGCGTATGCAACTTTTGCAGAGCGAATCTCCCTCGCTAGCCTGCCGCTGGTGACCCGCTGGCTCGACGACGACGAGATGCGGGCGTGGCGCGGACTGGTCGAGGTCATGACCGGCGTCGAGGCCGACCTCGAAGCCGAACTGGTCGAGCGCCACGGGTTGGCGGTCGGCGAGTATGGGGTCCTCGTCCACCTGTCCGAGGCCGAGGGGGAGGCGATGCGCATGTGCGACCTCGCCGCCCGCCTCCACCTGTCGCCCTCCGGGCTCACGCGCCGCATCGACGGTCTGGTCCGCACCGGACTCGTGCGCCGCGAACCCTCGAAGGAGGACCGCCGGGTGATGCGCGCCGTGCTCACCCCGGCCGGGCGGTCCGCCATCGGCGCCGCAGCACCCACCCACGTCGACGGCGTGCGGCGCCACCTGCTCGACCATCTCGATCGCGACCAGATCCGTGTGCTCGGCGAGGCCTGGGCCGCGGTGCAAGCGGGGCGGGCGAGCCGGGTCGGCGCACCCGAGCGCACCGGTTGAGCCGGTTCAGCCCACGGTGATCCCGGCCTGGGCGAGCAGGCCGAGCGTCTCCACCAGCGGCAGGCCGATCACGTTGGTGACGCTGCCGTGCACGGCGACGACGAACGCTCCGCCGATGCCCTGCAGCGCATAGGCCCCGGCTTTGTCCATCGGCTCCCCGGTGGCGACGTACCAGCCGATCTCCGCAGGGCCGAGTGGGGCGAACGACACCGTGGTGGTGACCGTCACGACATGAACGTGCCCGCCATGAGCCAGCGCAACGCCCGAGTGCACCTCGTGGTCGCGCCCTGCGAGCGCATGGAGCATCCGCGCGGCATCCGCGGCGTCGACCGGCTTACCCAGGATCGTGCCGTCGAGTTCGACGGTGGTGTCGGCGGCGAGCACCACCGCACCGGCGGCCGCGGTACGCCGGGCCACGGCTCCGGCCTTGGCCGCAGCCAGGCGGGCCACATACCGGCGCGGATCCTCGTGGCCGAGCGGGGTCTCGTCCACGTCGGGCGACATCACGACGAACGACAACCCCAACTGCCCCAACAGTTCCCGACGGCGAGGCGAACCCGACGCGAGCACCAGCGGCGGCATGGCGCTCACCCGCCCGAGGCGGCCGCGACGTCGGCGTCGTCGGGCGGGGTGAGATCGTCGAGGTCGTCGAGGTAACCCTCGGGCAACCGGACGTGGATCGGCCCGTTGGTGTGCCCCCGGGCCAAGCGCTGCGCCCCGGCCGGCAGCACGAGCGTCGGGTCGAGCCCCGCCAGCAGGTCGTCGAGCTCGCCGAGGCTCGCCACGAGCCCGAGCCGGCGGCGCACCTCACCCCCGACCAGGTAGCCGGTGAGGTACCAGCCCGCGTGCTTGCGGAACTCGACGATCCCGCGCCCCGGCGGGAGATGGTCGGCGAGTAGCCGGGCGTGCTCGGCCATGACCCCAGCCACCTCACCCAGCGCTGGCGGCGGCGGGGGTTCCTTGCCGGCAAACACCGCTGCGAGGTCGCCGAACAGCCACGGCTTGCCCAGGCATCCCCGCCCGATCACCACGCCGTCGCATCCCGTCGCCGCCATCATCCGCACGGCGTCGGCCGCTTCCCAGATGTCGCCGTTGCCGAGCACCGGGATCGACAGCGCCGCCTTCAGCTCGCCGATGGCCTCCCAGTCGGCGGCGCCGGCGTAGTGCTGCTCGGCGGTGCGGGCATGGAGCGCGATCCATGCGGCACCCTCGGCCTCGGCCACCCGGCCAGCGCCGAGCGCGGTCGGCAGGTCGTCACGCAATCCCTTGCGGCACTTGATCGTCACCGGCACGCCCTCGGGCGCCGCGGCCTCGACCGCGGCGCGCACGATCGCGGCGAGCAGCTTCGGCTTCACGGGCACCGCTGCGCCCCCGCCGCGACGAGTCACCTTGGCTGCGGGGCACCCGAAGTTCATGTCGACGTGGTCGACCCAGCCCTCGCCCACCACCCGTCGCACCGCCTGGCCGACGACCACGGGATCGCTGCCGTAGATCTGCAGCGACCGGGGGGACTCGTCGGGCGCGAAGCGGATCATCGCCTCGGTCTTCGCGTTGCGGTGCACGAGGGCGGCGGCCATGACCATCTCGTTCACGAAGATCCCGGGCCCGTGCCGGCGGCACAGCGCCCGGAACGGCTCGTTCGTCACCCCGGCCATCGGGGCGAGCACGACGGGCGGGTCGAGGACGTGAGGGCCGAGGGCGAGCGCAACCACGGGGTCAGTCTGGCGGCCTAGGGCCGCGACCGGAACTCGAGGCCCTCGAAGCGGCCCGACGTGCGCCAACGCTCGATGTAGTCGAAGTAGGCGACCGGGCCGTACGGGTAGCCGCTGCCCTTGAGGCGCTCACGGCGGCTGAACGCCGTGCCCTCGTTGTTGTAGTAGCCGGGCGTGCATTCGGGATCGCCCATGTAACCGCGCACGACGCTTTCGAGCAGTGCCACCCAGTCGCGCTCGGCCTCGGCGGTCGGCTCCACTTCGTCGGCACCGACGGCCTGCGCGTGGGACACGACCGCAGCGATCGTGGAACCCGATTCGACGAGGTTGTAGGTGACGTTCGAGATCAGGTTCGCACCTTGCGCCGGTCCGATGACGAACAGGTTCGGGAAGCCGTGGACGTGGATGCCGTGGAGGCTGTGCATCCCCTGGGCCCAATGCTGCGACAGGGTCTCGCCGTCGCGTCCCACCGCCTGGAACCCCGATCGGCGCGCCGTGTCCGTGCCGACCTCGAAGCCCGAGGCGATCACAATGCAGTCGAGTTCGTAGTGGGTGTCGCCGACCCACACCCCGGTCGCGTCGATGTGGCGGACCCCTTGGCCGTCGGTGTCGACGAGACCGACATTGGGGCGGTTGAAGGTCTGCAGGTACTCGTCGTGGAAACACGGGCGCTTGCACAGCTGCCGGTACCACGGCTTGAGCGCCTCGGCCGTCGCCGGGTCGGCGACCAGCGCGTCGACGCGGGCCCGGATGTCGGTCATCTTCTCGTCGTCGGAATCCTCGTACGCCTTGCGCATCCCCTCCGGGGTCAAGTCGGCGCCGTTGGCCAGCACCCGATCGCGGATGCGTTGCGAGATGTCCGTCCAGCCGTCCTTGACCAGGTCCTCGTCGGCGAAGCCGCCGGTCTGCAAGATGGTGAAGTTCTGCAGCCAGCGCCGCTGCCAGCCCGGTTCGAGGGCGGCGAACCAGTCGGGGTCGATCGGGTGGTTGTCGCGGGCGTCGATCGAAGACGGGGTCCGCTGGAACACGTACAGCTCGCCGGCGTCGCGCCCGAGGTGCGGGATGCACTGCACGGCGGTGGCCCCGGTGCCGATGATGCCGACCCGCTTCCCGGCGAGACCGACCATCGGCGCGCCGGCCGGATCGCCGCCGGTGTAGGCGTAATCCCACCGGCTGGTGTGGAACATGTGCCCGGCGAAGTCCTCGATGCCGGTGATCCCGGGCAGTTTCGGGCGGTGCAGCGGCCCCGTGCCGAGCGCCACGAACCGGGCCCGGAACGCGTCACCCCGGTCGGTGTGCACCACCCAGTGCGCGGTTGCAGCCTCCCAGACGAGTCCGGTCACCTGGGTGGACAACAGTGCGTCCTCGTACAGCCCGAAGGTGGTGGCGATCCGTCGGGCATGGGCCTGGATTTCCGGCGCCGGCACGTACTTGGCGCTGGGCACCGTGCCGGTCTCCTCGAGCAACGGCAGGTAGATCATCGCTGCGGTGTCGCACATCGCCCCCGGGTACCGGTTCCAGTACCAGGCGCCACCGACGTCGCCGCCGCCGTCGACCAGACGCACCCGGGCCACCCCCGCCTCGCGCAACCGGGCGCCGGTGACCAGCCCGGCGAATCCGGCACCGATGCATGCGACGTCCACGGTGTCGGTGACCGGCACACGGTCGACCCGAGGGGTGTACGGGTCCTCCAGCAGGTGGGCGAACCGACCGGTGGGCTGGAGGTACTGATCGTTGCCGTCGGAACGCAGGCGCTTGTCCCGCTCGGCGCGGTAGCGGGCCCGCAGGGCGTCACGATCGAGCGTCGTCATGGTCGCAGTCTGGCGCCCGCCGAGACCGCCGGGCGCCACGACGGCCCGTTGCACCTACGGGTACCGCCAGCGAGTCCTCAGCGGCGCTGGTACGTCTCGTTCCGGGTGCGGCCCGCAGCGTCGGTGAAGGTGAAGCGCACCTCGGCGCCGGCCACGGTTCGCCGGTTCGGTGCTCCCGTAGATCGCGAACCCGTCGAGCGCGTACGCGATGGGCCGGCCGGGCCCGACGGCGGCCTGCAGGTGCAGCGGGGCGAGATGGTAGCGGTAGTCGTCGTGGGGAGCGCGACCCGAGCCGCCGTAGCATCGCAACCATGGTCGCGACGCTGGTCCCGCCGCCCGACGCGCTCCCCGACGTACTGCCCACCGCACGGCTGAGCGCGCGAGGCATGCCGGTGCGCGAACTGCGCGACGAGCTGCGCCGGATCCCCACCGCCCGCAACGTGATCGTCGTCGTATCGGCCGTCGCCCAGACCGTCGGGGTCGTCGTCGCCGCCGCGTGGATCGACACCTGGTGGGCCTACCTGCTCGCCTTCGCCCAGATGGGCCGGGGGCACTGCCAGCTCAACATCCTCGGCCACGAGGCGGCACACCGCTTGCTGTTTCCGAACCAACGCGCCAACGACCTCGTCGGCCGCTTCGTGCTCGCCTACCCGACCTTCCAGGCCTTCAGCGCCTACCGCCGGGCCCATTTCGCCCATCACCGAGACGAACTCGGCCCCGACGAGCCCGACCTCGCCCTCTACCGCGGGTATCCGGTCACCCGAGCGTCGTTGCGCCGCAAGCTGACCCGGGACCTGCTGTTCGTCTCGGCGTGGAAGAACTGGCGCGGGTTGTTCGGTGCGGCACGACGCCGCTCGCGCGAGGCCTGGCAGATCCTCGCCGTGCAGGCGGTGCTCGCCGGCGCCGCAGTGATCACGTTGCGGCCGTTGGCCTACGTCGTGTGGATCGCGGCGTGGGGATCGCTGTGGAAGGTGTCGAACCGGTTGCGCTCGTTGGCCGAGCACGCCGGGATGGAGCGCTCGGCCGACCGGCGCCGGACCACCCACGTGGTGCACCAGTCGTGGCCGGCGCGGTTCGCCTTCGTGCCGTACCACACCGGTTGGCACCTGGCCCACCACGCCGACATGGGGGTCCCGTGGCGCAACCTGCCCCGGCTCCACGACGAACTCGTCGCCTCGGGATGGGTCACCGAGGCGATCACCTGGCCCAACTACCGGACGTTCTGGCGGGCCGCTGCGTCCCGCACGGCCGCGCCGGTGAAGTGACACGCGACGGCGCAAGTGCCGAGCGGCACATCGGTACGCTCGGGGGCCATGGGTGTTGACTTCCGACCGCCGATCGACGACATCGCCTTTGTGCTCGAGCACGTCGCCGGGCTTGCGGACATCGCCTCGTTCCCGGGGCTCGAGCAGGCCGATCTCGCCACGACCGTCGGGTTGCTCAGCGAGGCCGGGCGGTTCGTGGCCGAGGTCATCGCCCCGCTGAACGTCATCGGCGACATCGTCGGCAGCCGGCGCAATGCCGACGGCACCGTCACGACGCCGCCCGGGTTCGCCGCCGCCTACCGGCAGTACGTCGAGGGCGGCTGGGGTGGGATCAGCTTCCCGACCTCCATCGGCGGTGGGGGCTTCCCCTGGGTCGTCACGATCGCCGTCCAGGAGCTGATCTCGGCCGCGAACATGGGGTTCTCGCTGTGCCCGCTGCTCACCCAGGGCGCGATCGACCTGTTGCTGCACCACGCCGACGAGGTCCAGCGCGAGACGTACCTGCCGAAGCTGGTGACCGGCGAGTGGTCCGGAACGATGAACCTCACCGAACCCGATGCCGGCAGCGACGTCGGCGCCCTGCGCACCCGGGCCGTACCGGCCGGTGACGGCACCTACCGGATCTCGGGCACGAAGATCTACATCACCTACGGCGAGCAGGACCTGACCGACAACATCGTCCACCTCGTCCTTGCCCGCACGCCAGGTGCGCCGGCCGGAACGAAGGGCATCTCGGTGTTCATCGTGCCCAAGGTCCTCGTCGGCCCGGACGGGACCCTCGGCGAACGCAACCGGGTGCAGTGCCTGAAGATCGAGCACAAAGCCGGGATCCACGCGTCGCCCACGTGCGTGATGGAGTTCGACGAGGCCGTCGGCTACCTGATCGGCGACGAGTGCACCGGGATGCGCTCGATGTTCACGATGATGAACAACGCCCGCCTCTCGGTCGGGCTCGAAGGTCTGGCCCTGTCGGAGCGTGCGTACCAGTTGGCGTTCGACTACGCCCACGACCGGCGCCAGGGCAAGGCCCCCGGCGCTTCGGGGCACGACCCGTCGCCGATCGTCGACCACCCCGACGTGCAGCTGATGCTGGCCCGGATGCGGGCCGGGGTCGAAGCGATGCGGGCGCTGCTCTACCTCGACGCGTCCTGCGTGGACCGGTCCACCCACGACCCCGATCCGGCCGGGCGGGCGGCCGCGGCGGACCTGCTCGCGCTGCTCACCCCGATCGTGAAGGCGTTCTGCACCGACCTCGGCATCGAGCTCACCTCGCTCGGGATCCAGGTGCACGGCGGGATGGGGTACGTGGAGGAGACCGGCGCGGCGCAGCACTGGCGTGACAGCCGGATCGCCCCGATCTACGAGGGCACCAACGGCATCCAGGCCATCGACCTCGTCACCCGCAAGCTCGGCCTGGGCGGCGGGGCCGTCGTCGCCGATCTCCTGGCCCGGGTCGAGGCCGATGCGGGCGCCACCGACGCCCTCGCCGCCCTGCGGCGCTCGGCCACCTGGCTCGGTGCGGCGCTCGGCAGCGGTCGGGTCACCGACGCGCTCGCCGGGGCCACGCCGTTCCTGCGCCAGTTCGGCCTCGTGCTGTGCGACTGGATGCTGCATCGCATGGCCGCCGTACCGGGCGCACCGGCGTCGAAGGCGCTGGTGGCCGAGGTGTGGCGGACCCGGTTCCTGCCCGAGGCCGTCGGGCTGGAGGTCGCCGTCACCGCCGGCGCTGCGGCACCGGCCGCGCTGTTCGCCCGCTGACCGGCGTCAGCGGGCGAGCCAACGGCGGGCGCCTTCGACCGCGACCGTGATCGCAGCCTGGACGGCCGCCTCGGCCTCGTCAGCGCCCACGATCCGTTCGCTCTCGGTGCGCTGGGCGATGACGGCGAGCACGGCACCGGCAGCGAGGCCGTAGATCAGCGACTGGGTGAACAGCAGCCCGGCCTCCATCTCGAAGTTCACGATGCGCAGCGCCCGGTACTCCTCGGTCATGCCGACGTTGCGCCGCAACAGCATCGGGTTGAACGAGGTGGTGGTGCGCTCCTGCCCCTCGAAGAACGTGTCGACCGACGCCGTCACCCCGACGACGTGCGGGACCCCGATCCTCGCGGCGGACTCGGCCAGGGTGACGGTGAGGAACGGGTCGGCCGCGGCGGGGAACTCGGCCGGCGCCAGGTCGCGCGCGGCACCCTGGCGGCACAGGGCCGCCTGGCTGACGACGACGGTGCCGGGCGGAACGTGAGGCTGGATCGATCCGGTGGTGCCGACCCGCACGATCGTACGGATCCCCAACTGCGCCAACTCGTTCACCACGATCGAGGTCGAGGGCCCGCCCATGCCGGACGTGCACGACAGCACCGGGGTGCCCTCGAGCGAACCGAGGTAGCTCACCAGGCCGCGGTTGCGCGAGAGCGGCCACGGCTCGTGGAGGTGGGCGAGCGCAATGGCCTCGGCCCGGTCGGGGTCACCGGACAGGAACGCGAACGTCGGGCCCGGGCTAGGGAGGTCGTCGGTCCCGAAGCCGAGGTGATGGGCGTGGACTGCGGCCATGGGCCGACGCTACCGGCGCGTCACCGCCACGACGCCCGCCTCGGTGGCCAGGTGGGTCATCGCCACGTCGTGGGCGTCGCGCGGCAACTCGTCGACGACCAGCGCGGCGGTGACGACCCCGATCCGCCAGACCGCCGGGGCGAGCCCGGCCAGGAATCGGTCGTAGTAGCCGGCGCCGTGGCCGAGGCGTGTCCCGCGGCGGTCGAAGGCCAGCCCCGGCACCAGCACGACGCCGATCTCGGCGAGCGGGATCGCCGCAGCGTCGGCCACCGGTTGGCGGAAGCCCCAACGGTGGTCCTCGAGCTCGGCGTCGGCCCGATGCACGGTGAGCTCGTGCCCGGATGGCGGCGTGCGGGTCAGCGCCAGCGGCCCGACCGCGAGCCGGCGCAGGTCGATCTCGTGGGCGAGCGGCCAGTAGGTGACGATCCATCCCGGCGGTCGGGGCCCGTCGAGGAACGTCTCGAGGTGGGCCACGACGGCGCCGTCGTCGGCGACGAGACCGGCCCGTCGGGTCCGGGCCCAGCGTCGCCATGCCGCTTTGTCGTCGGGCACCGCCGAGGGGTCCACGGCGTCACGCTACGGTCGACGGCGTCGCTCGACGAAGGAGGAACGACGTGAAGGTGTGGGTCGATCCCGACAAGTGCCAGGGCCACAACCGCTGCTACGCGTTGGCGCCGGAGCTGTTCGACGTCGACGACTACGGCAACGCATCGGCCAAGGGCGACGGCGTCGTGCCGGCCGGGCTCGAGGACAAGGCCCGGTTGGCCGCAGCCAACTGCCCCGAGTTCGCGGTCGTCATCGAGGAGTGAGCACCGTGCCGCACGAGGTACGCGCGGTCGTGGCGCTCGGCGAGAAGCAGCCGGTGTCGGTGACCATGATCCGGGTGCCCGACCCCGGGCCCGGTGAGGCACTCTTGCGGGTGCAGGCCTGCGGGGTGTGCCACACCGACCTGCACTATCGCGAGGGCGGGATCTCGCAGGACTTCCCGTTCCTGCTCGGCCACGAGGCCGCGGGCATCGTCGAAGCGGTGGGCCCCGACGTGCGCAACGTCGCACCCGGCGATTTCGTCGTCCTCAACTGGCGGGCCGTGTGCGGCACCTGCCGATCCTGCCGCAAGGGCAGGCCCCAGTACTGCTTCGCGACGTTCAACGCGACGCAGAAGATGACCCTGCTCGACGGCACGCCGCTGTCGCCTGCGCTGGGCATCGGCGCGTTCGCCGACAAGACCCTCGTGGCCGCCGGGCAGTGCACCCCGGTGAACCCGGCGGCGCCACCGGCCACCGCCGGCCTGCTCGGCTGCGGGGTGATGGCCGGTCTCGGCGCCGCGATGCTCACCGGCAACGTCCAGCGGGGCGACACGGTCGCGGTGTTCGGTTGCGGCGGGGTCGGCGACGCTGCGGTGATGGGCGCACGGCTCGCCGGCGCCACGACCATCGTCGCCGTCGACCTCGACGACCGGAAGCTGGAGTGGGCCCGCGCCGCCGGTGCCACCCACCTCGTCAACGCCGCCCGCACCGACGCCGTCGAGGCGGTCAAGGCGGCGACCGGCGGGTTCGGCGCCGACGTGTGCATCGAGGCCGTCGGGAACCCGAAGGTGCTCGAGCAGTGCTTCTTCGCCCGCGACCTCGCCGGCACCGTCGTGCAGGTCGGCGTCCCCACGCCCGACATGCGGTTCCCCGATCTGCCGATGATCGAGTTCTTCGGCCGGGGCGGCGCGTTGAAGCCGTCGTGGTACGGGGACTGCCTGCCGAGCCGGGACTTCCCGCTGCTGGTCGATCTGTACCTGCAGGGCCGGCTCGACCTCGACGCGTTCGTGTCCGAGACGATCCCGCTCGACGGCGTCGAGGACGCGTTCCACAAGATGGAGCGCGGTGAGGTGCTCCGCTCCGTCGTGGTGCTGTAGCGCTCCCCCGGGAGAAGCACCGGCTCGGCGCGAGCCTATCGATACGTTGTTTCGGAACATCGTTTCGATAGTGTGGCGGCGTGCCCCGGCCGAAGGAGCGAACCGCCGAGCTGCGTGACGAGGTGCTCGCCGCCGCGATCGGCCTGCTCGGTCACGACAGGACGGCGATCACGGCGCGAGCGGTCGCCGCCGCCGCCGGCACCTCGACCGCCGCGGTCTACGAACTGTTCGGCGACAAGGGCGGACTGCTCCGGGCCGTGTTCCACGACGGTTTCCGACGTCTCCACGACACCCTGGCCGCCGTGCCCACCGGCGCCGACCCGCGGGCCGACCTCGTCGCCCTTCTGGCCGCCTCCCGGCGCTTCGCGCTCGACCACCCGACGCTGTTCGAGGTGATGTTCGCCCGCCCCTTCGCCGAGTTCGAGCCCGGCCCCGACGATGCCGAGGCCGCCGCCGGCATCGTCGGGCTCGTGCTGCGCGCCGTCGACCGGGCCCGAGCCGCCGGCGTGCTCGCCGGTGAGCGCCGCGATCTCGCCCACGTCCTCGTCGCCGTCAACCGGGGCCTCGTCGCCGCCGAACTCGCCGGCATCGCCGGCAGCTCACGCGCCGGCGTGGAGCGGCGGTGGCGGCTCGGGATCGACGCCGTCCTCGACGGCCTGGCCGCCAAGGAGCCCTGATGCGTCAACTCACCTACCGGTCCGCAGGCGTCGTCGCCTGGGAGGAGGTGCCCGAACCGGACGGTCCTGGGCCCACCGGTGCGCTCGTGCGGCCCCTCGCCGTCGCCCGGTGCGACCTCGATCTGCCGATGGCCGCGTTCGGTCTGTTCCCCGGCCCGTTCCCCGTCGGCCACGAGATCGCCGCCGAGGTGATCGCCGTCGGCACCGAGGTGCAGACCCACCGTCGCGGTGATCGTGTGGTGGTGCCGTTCCAGGTGTCCTGCGGCGCCTGCCGCCCCTGCGCCCGGCGCACCTTCGCCGCGTGCGGCGCCCATCGGGCCCCGCTCGGTGCGTCGTTCGGCTTCGGGCCGTCGGGCGGCGGCTTCGGCGGCGGGGTCACCGACGTGCTGGCCGTCCCGCATGCCGACCACCTGCTGGTCGCCGCACCGGCCGGCACGTCCCCGGTGGTGCTCGCGAACCTGTCCGACAACGTCGCCGACGCCTACCGCGCCGTCGCCCCGATGCTGCGCGAGGAGCCCGATCGCGACGTGCTGATCCTGTCGGCCGGGATCGGGGCCATCCCCCTGTACGCCGCCGGTGTCGCCGTCGCGCTCGGCGCCCCGTCGGTCCGCTACATCGATCGCGATCCCGAACGGGTGGCGATCGCCGCCCGCCTCGGCGCGACGGCGAGCCTCCACGAGGGGCCGTGGCCGAAGCGGTTCGACCCGGCTGCGATCGTCGTCGAGTCCGTGGGCGAGCCGGCGGGGCTGCAGTGCGCGCTGCGGTCCACCGAGCCGTACGGCACCTGCACGACCGTGTCGGTGTCGTTCGAACCGGTCACGCTGCCGGTGGTCGAGCTGTACACGCGAGGCGTCACCTTCCACGCGTCGCGCGCCGACGGCCGCCGCCTCCTGCCCGAGGTTCTCGATCTCGTGGCCTCCGGCCGGTTCGACCCGCTGTCGATCCCCACCACCGTCGTGGACTGGGGCGACGCCGCCGAGGCGTGGCTGGCCCCGGCCACGAAGCTCGTCGTCGCCCGCTGAGCCCTACTGCTGGGCCAGCGCCGCGCGCGCTTCGGCCTCGGGGTTGCGGTAGGGCTCGCCCACGGCCTCGATCACGACCCGCTCGCACACCCCGGGCGTGAGCTCGGCGGCACCGTGCAGGTCGTGGCTGATCGGGGTCATCCGTTGGTACCCGACGGCGAAGGGCTCCGAGCCGTAGGTGAGCGGCGTGGTGAACGGCAGATGGCCGCGCCCCACCGGTACGTCGCCGTACCAGAGCTCGACATCGCCCCGGAACCGTCCGGTCGGGGTGAACGTCGCCCGCACGAGCACCTCACCGGGCGGCAGCGTGACCTCGGCCGACACCGTGGTCACCGCAGCACCGAGCACGTTGTTCACGTAGTGGAGACGGCGGTCGGCCAGGTACAGCGCGTAACCGCCGGAATGGCCGCCGTGGGCCACGAGGATCCCCTCGCACGGCCCGTCGGCCGGCACCGTGAGCGCGGCCATGATCTGCCAGGCCCGGTTGCGGAGGTTGGGCGCCAACGATTCCGGGATCGACGAGATCCCCGGCCGGTACACGTAGCGGTCCTGCACGAAGCGGCGGTCGCCGTAGCGCCCGGGCTGGTTGTTGAGCGGCAGCACCTGGTTGCGCTCGGCCTCGGACCACCACAGCGCCTGCAGCTCGGCCAGCTTGTCGGGCCGCTCGGCTGCGAGGTCGTGGCACTCCGAGAAGTCCTCGGCCACGTGGTACAGCTCCCACACGTCGTCGTCGAAGCTGCGCCGACCGGCGTCGGAGCCGTCGTAGACCACGGCCGCCGGCGGGTGGAACGTCACCGCCTTCCACCCGTCGTGGTATAGCGCCCGTGAGCCGATCATCTCGTAGTACTGCGTCGTGTGGTGCCACGGCGCATCGGCGTCGGCGAGGGCGTCAGCGAACGACACCCCGTCGTACGGCGCCTGCGGCACACCGTTGATCTCGGCCGGCGGCGCGATGCCGAGCAGGTCGAGGATGGTCGGGGTGAGATCGACGGCGTGCACGTACTGCCGGCGCGTCGCCCCCGGCCGGCCGAGGCGGGCCGGCCAGTGCACGACCATCGGGTCGGCCACCCCGCCTTCGTGCAGGTCCCGCTTGAACCGCTTGAGCGGCGTGTTGCCCGCCCACGCCCACCCCCACGGGTAGTGGTTGTTGGCCCGCGGGGTGCCCAGGTCGTCGATGCGGCGCAGGTTCTCCTCGAGCCGCTCGGGCACGAAGTTGAAGAAGTACTGCTCGTTGTACGACCCCCGGGGGCCGCCCTCGGCCGAGGCCCCGTTGTCGCTCATCACGATCACCATCGTGTCGTCGGCCTCGCCGAGCGCGTCGATCGCCGCGAGCAGCCGGCCGACCTGGGCGTCGGTGTGGGTGAGGAACCCGGCGAACACCTCCATCATCCGGGCGTAGAGCCGCCGCTCGTCGTCGCCGAGGGTGTCCCAGGCGGGCACCCACGAAGGACGACTCGACAGTGTCGTGCCCGCCGGCAGCAGGCCGGACGCGACCTGGCGGGCGTAGACCTGCTCGCGCCAGGCGTCCCAGCCGAGGTCGAACCGGCCGCGGTAGGCGTCGATCCACTGCGGGGGCGCCTGGTGCGGGGCGTGACAGGCACCGGGCGCGAGGTAGAGGAAGAACGGCTTGTCCGGCGAGTAGGCCCGCAGGTCGTGGAGGTACCGGATCCCCTCGTCGACGAGGTCCTCGGTGAGGTGGTACCCCTCCTCGGGGGTGCGGGGCGGGAATACCTGCGACGAGTCGCGCACCAGGTCCGGGTGGTACTGGTCGGTCTCGCCGGGCAGGAACCCGTAGAACCGCTCGAACCCCTTCGACAACGGCCACCGGGTGCGGGGCCCACCGGCGGCGAGCTCGGTGGCCGGCGCAAGGTGCCACTTGCCCAACGCGAACGTGGCGTAGCCGTTGCGGACCAGGATCTCGGGCAGGAACCCGTTCTCCGGAGGGATCGTGGCGTCGTAGCCGGGGAACCCCGAGGACAGCTCGACCACCCGGGCCATGCCGCTCGCGTGGTGGTTGCGGCCCGTCATCAGACAGGCCCGCGTCGGCGAGCACAGCGCGGTGGTGTGGTAGTTGCTGAACCGCAGACCCTCGGCGGCGAGACGGTCGAACGTCGGGGTGTCGATGTCGGAGCCGTAGCAGCCGAACTGGGCGTAGCCGACGTCGTCGAGCAGCACCAGCACGATGTTCGGCGCCCCGTCGGGCGCACGGTCCAGCGGCGGCCACCACGCCTTGGACTCGGCGAACGTCCGCCCGATCGTGCCCTCGAACCGCTTGGCCATGGTCGCTCCCTCCGGCGAGTGCGCGGAGCGTAGCCAGGGCCCGAACCCTCACCCGCCCTTAACCAGGACCACGCTGCACGCTTACCGGCACCGGCCACGATGATCGGAACGGAACGCCCGTGCCGGTCCCCGACGACGTCCGGCCCACCCGAAAGGTCGTTCGATGGACCACGCCACCGACCACGCATCGCACCGCAGCACGAACGACGGCGCGGACCACGAGCACCTGTTCCTCCCGGTGATCGAACTCCGCCCGCTCACCCGGCGCCGGGCGCTCGGCCTGATCGGTGGCGGCCTGGGGGCGGCACTGCTCGCTGCGTGCGGCGACGACTCAGCCGCCGGATCGCCGACGACCACCGGCCAGCCCGTCACCACTGCGGCGGGAGCAACGTCCGTTGCGGCCGCGACGACGGCCCCACCGTCGACGAGCGCTACGGCCGGCACGACGGCTGCGCCCTCCACGGCTGCGCCCTCGACGGCCAAGCCGGCGACGGCGATCAACTGGCTCACGCCGCCCACCGAGACCGGCGGCCCGTTCCCGGCCGACGGCTCCAACGGCAACGGGGCCGGCGGGTCGGCCAACGTGCTGAACAAGCCGGCGGTGTTCCGCACCGACATGACCACCGACCTCGACGGCACGAACAAGCAGCCCGGCCTGCCCCTCGTGCTCAAGGTGAAGGTCGGCAAGAAGGCCGACCGTTCGGCCTTCGCCGGCGCGGCCGTGTACGTCTGGCACTGCAGCCTGAACGGCAACTACTCGGCGTACAGCGGCCGCATGAACGGCGGGAACTTCGCCGATCGCTCCTTCTTCCGCGCCGTCGGCGTCGCCGACGCGAACGGCGACGTCACGTTCACGACCGTCCTGCCCGGCCGCTACCAGGGCCGCGCCACGCACATCCACTTCGCCGTGTTCACGGACAAGTCTCTGGCGACCCGGGTGCTCACGAGCCAGTTCGCCTTCGACGACGCCACGGTCGACGCTCTGTACAAGGCCGACGGCGCCTACTCGGGGAGCTTGAGCAACCCGACGTACAACGCCCGGGACAACGTGTTCCGCGACGGCACGTCCAACCAGCTCTTGGCCCTGACCCAGGCCAGTGCGGTCGAGGCATCGATCGCCATGCTCGTCTGAGGCCCTTGTTCTGGGCCCCGTGCCGTGTGACCATCCCGGCCGGGGAACCGAACCCGGCCGAGCGCCGAAGGAGACCGACGTGACCTACGGGGCCGACCGCGTGGAACTGCCACCCGTCACCGACTGGGTGAACGACTGGGACTGGCTCGACGACCAGTGGGGCGAGAACGCCATCGCCATCTGGAACTCGGTACGCGAGCACTGCCCGGTGGCCACCACCGAGCGCTACGGCCGGGCGTTCATGCCCGTCACGATGGACGCGGTGTCGGCCGTCGCGCACGACACCGAGCGGTTCTCCTCGATCTGGGTGAACGTCGCCCGACCCGACGCACCCCGGTCCCCGGCTCCGCCGATCACCTCCGACCCGCCCGAGCACCACGGCCATCGCCGTCTGCTCCTGCCCTCGTTCAACCCCAAGAAGGTCGCGCAGATGGAGCAGCAGCTGCGCGACTACTGCCGCCGCCTCATCGGCGAGCTGGACGGCACCGGCGCCGCGGACGCCGCCGAGCAGTACTCCCAGCACATCCCGGTTCACGGGATCTGCCATCTGACCGGGCTCCCCGAGGCCGATGCCGATCTGTTCCGCGACTGGATCTACTGCAACTTCCAGCTGGCGCCACGGGACAACGCGATCCGACTCCAGGTGATCCGGGAGATGAGCGCGTACGTCGACGTCATCCTCAGGGAGCGGATCGAGCATCCCGCCGACGACATGCTGACGTTGGTCGCGAACGCCGAGATCGACGGCGAACCGGTGCCGTGGGATCTCAAACTCGGGTACATCCGGCTGTTGATCGTCGCCGGCATCGACACCACGTGGAGCGCGATCGGCTCGGGGCTGTGGCACTTCGCCCAGCATCCCGACCAGGTGGCGCGCCTCGTCGCTGCGCAAGACGACGACCTGCTGTGGCAGACCGCGATCGAAGAGGTCTTGCGCTTCTACGCCCCGGTCACGATGGCCCGCAAGGTGCTCGCCGACACCGAGGTCGCCGGTTGTCCGGTCCACGCCGGCGACCAGATGCTGCTCACGTTCCCCGCCGCCAACCACGATCCTGCGGCCTTCGAGGCCCCCGAGGAGTTCCGGATCGACCGCGCGCACAACCGCCACGTGGCCTTCGGCCTCGGCATCCACCGCTGCATCGGCTCCAACCTGGCCCGGCTCGAACTCACCGTCGCGCTGCAGGAATGGCTGCGGGCGTTCCCCCGCTACACGCTCGACACCACCCGGCGCACCACCTGGGCCAACGGCCAGGTGCGCGGCCCGCGCACCATCCCGGTGCTGCTCAACCGCTGAGCGCGGACGGACCCGAACCCCGAAACCACCGTCCCGACGGCCGGGCGCTCCGGTACCGTCGCCGGCCATGGCCTCCCGCACCGTGCTCGGCACCTGCCACCACGACTGCCCCGACTCGTGCGGCTGGGAGGTCACCGTCGACGACGGGGTCGCCGTCCGCCTGCGCGGCAACGCCGACCACCCGTACTCCCAGGGCGAGCTGTGCCCGAAGGTGAACCGGTTCCTGTCCCGGGTCTACGCCCCCGACCGGGTCCTGCGACCGTTGCTGCGCAACGGCCCGAAGGGGTCGGGGCAGTTCCGGGAGGCGACTTGGGACGAGGCGCTGGCCGTCGCCGCCGACGGCCTGCGCCGGGTCCAGGCCGTCCACGGCGGTGAGGCGATCCTGCCGTGGTCGTCGGCCGGCACCCAGGGCCTGATCCAGGCGTCCTCGATCGACCGGCGCCTGTTCGCCGCGCTCGGCGCCTCGCGCACCACCGGTTCGCTCTGCGGCGCGACGGCGGCCACCGGCACAGCCCTCACCTACGGCTCGGGCCACGGTGCCGACCCGCTCGAGGTCGCCCACGCCGAGGTCGTGCTGCTGTGGGGCACCAACACCCGCCTCACCAACCGCCACCTGTGGCCGTACGTCGAGCAGGCCCGGGCCAACGGGGCGACCGTGATCGTCGTCGATCCCCTGCGCACGATCACCGCCGAGTCCGCCGACTGGTTCGTCCAACCGTTCCCCGGCACCGACGTCGCGCTGATCCTCGGGATGCTCCACGTCCTCGTGCGCGACGACCTCGTCGACCACGACTACGTCCGCGATCACGCCACCGGCTTCGCCGATCTCGCCGCCCACGCCGCCGAGTGGACCCCTGCCCGGGCCGCCGCCGAATGCGGTGTCGACGCCGACGAGATCGAGCGGCTGGCCCGGCGGTACGGCAGCACCCGCCGGGCGTTCATCCGCACGCTCATCGGCGCCGAGCACCACCACCACGGCGCGATGACGTTCCGGGCGTTGGCCTGCCTGCCCGTCGTCACCGGCGCGTGGCGCGTCCGCGGCGGGGGCCTGGCCCGCTCCACCGGGGTGTGGTCCGGCACGCACGTCGACGAGGACGTCTTCGACGCACCGGACCGGCCCCACACCCGCGGGGTCAACGCCAACCAGCTCGGCCGCGCCCTCGAGGATCCCGCCGCCGGCATCCACGCGCTCGTCGTGTGGGGCGGCAACCCGGCGACCTCGGCCCCCAACGCCGGCGCCGTACGCCGCGGTCTGGCCCGTGACGACCTGTTCACGATCGTGAGCGAGCAGTTCCTCACCGACACCGCCCGCTACGCCGACGTGGTCTTCCCGGCCACCACCCAGATCGAGCACCTCGACGTGGTGCCGTCGTGGGGCAGCCTGCACCTCGGCTGGAACGAGCCGGCCATCGCACCGGTGGGCGAGGCGGTCCCCAACACCGAGCTGTGGCGACGCCTGGCCCGGGCGCTCGGGATCGAGGATCCGATGTTCGACCTCGACGACGAGGCCCTGGTGCGCCTCGCGCTGCACGACCTCGACGTCGACGCCCTGCGGGCCCGTGGCTGGGCCCGCCACGATCTCCCGGAACCGTTGCTGCCGTATGAGCACGGTGGGTTCGCCACCGCCGACGGGCGGGCCGCGCTGCGCAACGACGCCCTCGGCTCGCTCGGGCTCCCGGCGCTGCCCACCCACACCCCCGTGCCGGTCGCGCCCGGGGAGCTCCGGCTGCTCACCCCCAAGACCCACCCCCGGTTCCTCAACACCAGCTACTCGCACCACCACGGCCCGCTCGAGCCGGCGCCGTGCCTCGAGCTGTCGGCCGAGGACGCCGACGCCCTCGGCCTGCCCGACGGCGCGCCGGCCACCGTCGCCAACGACCGGGGTACGTTGACCCTGCCGGTGCGACGCTCGGCCCGGGTGCGTCCCGGGCTGTGCGCCATCCCGTGGGGATGGTGGGGGCAGGATCGAGCGGTGAACGTGCTGACTGACGACACCGTCGCCGACGCCGGTGGCGGCGGCGCCTACTACGGCACCCGGGTGCGGGTCACCCCCGCCGGAACGCCGGCATGAGCACCTCCGCACGGGGGTTTGCGTCCGACAACGAAGCCGGCGTCCATCCCGCCGTGCTCGACGCCGTCGCCGCCGCCAACCACGGCCATGCCCACTCCTACGGCGCCGACGAACACACCGCCCGGCTCGGCGAGCTCGTCCACGACCACTTCGGCCCCGAGGCCACCGCGTTCCCGGTGCTCATCGGCACCGGCGCCAACGTCGTCGCGCTCCAGGCGCTGTGCCAGCGGTGGGAGGCGGTCATCTGCACCGACCACGCGCACGTCCACGTCGACGAAGGCGGCGCACCGGAGCACATCGGCGGGCTCAAGCTGTGGATCGTCCCCACCACCGACGCCAAGCTCACCCCGGCGCTGCTCGACACCGAGGCCTGGGGCTTCGGCACCGTCCACCGGGCGCAGCCGGGCGCGGTGTCGGTGACGCAGTCCACCGAGCTCGGCACCGTCTACACCGCCGACGAGCTCGGCACGCTGTGCGACCACGCGCACGGCCTCGGGCTGGGGGTGCACCTCGACGGTTCCCGCCTGGCCAACGCCGCTGCGCACCTCGACGTCCCGCTCCGGGCGCTCACCACCGACGTCGGGGTCGACGTCGTGTCGTTCGGCGGCACCAAGAACGGGGCGCTGCTGGCCGAGGCCGTCGTCGTGCTCGACCCGGGTCTGGTCGACGCCGTCGCCTACCTGCGCAAGACCTCGATGCAGCTCGCCAGCAAACAGCGGTTCCTCAGCGCGCAGCTCGTGGCCCTGCTCGACGACGACCTCTGGCGGGTGAACGCATCCCACGCCAACGCCATGGCGGCGCGCCTCGCGGCCGGAGCCGCGGCGGTGCCGGGCGTACGGCTGACCCAGCCGACCCAGGCCAACGCCGTGTTCGCCGTGCTCCCCGCCGGCGCCGCCGACCGGCTGCGCCGCCGGCACCACTTCTACGACTGGGACCGCGACAGCGGCGAGGTCCGCTGGATGTGCGCCTGGGACACCACCGCCGCCGACGTCGACACCTTCGTCGCCGACCTCGCCGCCGCCGTCACCGGTGGGGCCGTCACCGGTGGGGCCGGCGGCGCGTGACCGAACCGACCGAGGCCCGGGTCGACGCCTGGCTGTGGTCGATCCGCCTGGCGTCGACCCGGACCGAAGCGGCCGAGGTGTGCAAGGGCGGCCACGTCACGGTGAACGGCCGACCGGCCAAGCCGTCGACCCCCGTGCGGCCCGGTGATCGCGTCGAGGTCCGCATCCACGAACGCGACCGCGTCGTCGAGGTCGTCCGCACGATCACCAAGCGGGTCGGGGCCCCGGTCGCGGTCACCTGCTACGTCGACCACAGCCCGCCGTCGGCCGACGAGCGTCCGCTCACCCCGCTGTTCCGTCCACGCGGCGCCGGTCGGCCCACCAAACGGGAGCGGCGCCAACTCGACGCGTGGGCTGACGCCTGGCGCGTGGCCGACGGCGAACGCCCACCCTGACCAGACGCACTCGTCAGTCGGGCCAGTCGAGCGCGCCGGCGGCGTGCAGGCGGTCCAACTCGGCGTCGTCGAGCCCCAACCGGGCCGCGAGCACCTCCCGGGTGTCCTGGCCGAGCAGCGCAATGCGGTCGGTCGGTTCCGCCGGCGTCGCCGCAAACCGCCACGGTGGCACCGGCTGGCGGGCCGGGCCGACCGGCGCAACGTGGTCACGCTCGATCACCGCCCCCATGTGCAGGATCTGGGGATCGCGCAGCATCTGGTCGCGGGTGTTCACCCGCCCGAGCGGCACGTCGTGCTCGGCGAAGCGGGCCATCACCTCGTCGGTGGTGAACGCGGCGAACGCCGTGGCGTACATCGCCAGCGCCTCGGGCATGTTGACGAGGAACCGCGCCGGGTCGTTGAACCGCTCGTCGATCAGCCATTCCGGGCGGTCGAGGGCCAGCGCCACCCGCTCGAACGGGGTCACCGTCGGCATCGTCACCACGTGGCCGTCGGCGGTCGCGTACACCCGGTAGGCATCCTTCACGTCGAACGGCAGCGTCCGCTCCGCCAGCGCGTGCTTGGCCGACAGGGCGTCGCACCAGAAGAACGCGAGGCCGGCCTCGGCCATCGTCACCTGCACGAGTTGGCCCTCGCCGGTGCGCTCCCGGGCGAAGAGCGCGCCGAGCACCGCCTGGCACGCCGTGTACGCCGTCGACTTGTCGACGATCACCTGGCGGTTCACGTCCATCGCCCCCGACACCGGGTCGGTCTGGTAGTCGACCATGCCGAGCACGCCCTGGATCACGAAGTCCCACGTCGGTAGCTGCGCGTACGGCCCGTCGTCGCCGAAGCCGGTGATGTGGGTGTAGACGAGGCGCGGGTTGCGGGCCCGGACCGCCTCGTACGACAGCCCGATCGCATCCGGCTTGCCCGGGCGCAGGTTGGTGAGCAGCACGTCGGCCCCGGCGACGAGATCGCCGAGCACGGCGCGGCCCTCGGGGGTCTTGGCGTCGATGCACACCGACTGCTTGCCCCGATTCGTGTTATAGAACAACGGCGGGATGCCGTCGCGGTACACGACGTGGCGCCGGTACACCGACGACCCGTAGGTCTCCACCTTGATGACTTCGGCCCCCATCTCGGCCAGCAGCACCCCGCACAACGGCCCCGTGATGATGTCGGCCACCTCCACCACCACGATGCCGGCCAGCGGCCCGGTCCCCGGGCGACCCGCGCTCACAGTCGGCCGGCCCAGATGGCGCGACGTCGCGACGACGGGTCGTTGGTGATCCGGCACTCGAGGTCGAGATGGAGCGTCGTACGGTCGATCTCGTCGTAGGGCGCCCAGGCCGGGATCCCGTCGTGCTGCGGGTTCCCGCTGCGCGCGAACGCGATCCATGCCTGGTGCATCGCGTCGGCGAGGGCGGCGGGTGGTCCGTCACCGGTGAACAGCGCGACGCCCTTGCGGTCGAGGGTGTGGAACACGAACGGGATCTCCAGCGCATGGCACGACCCGAGCCGACCACCGAAGGCGCTCGACGCCCAGTCGAACTGGTAGAGCCAGGTCGCGTCGGGACGATGACGGGCGTGGGCCTCGACCAGCCGCACGGCTGGGATGCGGAACGCCCGGTCGGTCATCACCGCCGACCAGATGGCGTCGTGGTCCGCGGTGTCCGCCGACTCGCGGTAGATCGCCATCAGCTCGTGCGGATCCTCGACGAGCCGACCGAGCCGGCGCAGCAACGCCGCCTCGTCGGCCGGGCTGCGCCCCATGAGCGCGAACAGGTTCCACTCGTCCCGGTTGGTGCCGGTCAACAACGGCACCGGCGCCGACCGGCCCGCCCGGATCGCGTCGAGCGGCGCCTCCGGCAGGAACGCACCGTCGACCACCGGACAGAACGGCAGCGCCAAGCCGGTGTCGTCGTTGGATGCGGCCCGGGCTTGGGCCACCTCGACCGCCGCCGCCAACTGCGCCTCGAGGAGCGCCTCTGCCGACACCGACCGCAGGCCGGCCACCCCGCACACGCCGAGCCGGGACTCGATCCGCTCGGTGACCTCGGCCGCCCGGTCCGGGTCCTGTGTGTGGTGCGCCGCCCCCGACTGCGGGACCGCCTTGTGGAACAGGGCTCGGGCCGACGGCACAGCGAGCAGCGTCGCAACCGACATCCCGCCGGCCGATTCCCCGAACACGGTCACGTTGCCGGGGTCGCCACCGAAGGCGGCGATGTTGTCCCGCACCCAGGCCAGCGCCGCGACCTGGTCGGCCAACCCCGGATTCGCGTCGGCGCCGGCGAGGTGCAGGAACCCGAAGGCACCGAGCCGGTAGTTGATCGTCACGACGACGACGTCACCGTTGCGGCAGAACGCCGATCCGTCGTACCAGGGGATCGAGCCGGCCCCCGAGGTGAACCCGCCGCCGTGGATCCACACCAGCACCGGGCGTCGCCCGGCGTCGCACGCCGGGGTCTGGACGTTGAGGAACAGGCAGTCCTCCGACCAGTCCGGCGGGCCACCCCCGGCCATCGCCTCGGTTGCACCGACCCCCTGCGGGGCAACCTTCCCGAACGAGGTGGCCTCGCGCACCCCGGTCCAGCCCGGATGCGGGTGAGGGGCGGCGAAGCGCCGGTCGCCGACCGGCGCTTCGGCGTACGGGATGCCGGCGAACAAGGTGACACCGTCGCGGGCCCGGCCCGACAACCGGCCCGAGACGATCTCCACGATCGGGGCGCTCATGATCCGATCCTTCCAGGACTCAGCCCGTCAGCCGAACGCCCCGGCAATCGCGCAGGGCGAACGAACTTGCGGCCGGGCGGCCGGGGAACGACGTCTGCCCCGGAGTGCCCGCCGTACCCGAGGCCCCGGCGGTCGCCTGCCACGTGGCCGGCGGCACGACCGGGCACGAGCGCGCCACCACGGTCGACATGCGCCCGGTCGCGCCGGGCCCGCCCCCCGGACCGCCGCCCGGACCGCCGGCCGGACCACCCCCACCACCAGGACCGCCCCGTCCGCCCGCCCCCCCGGACGCGAGCCAGAAGAACCGCACCCGGCCGCCATCGATCAACTGCTGCAACGACTCGACGGTGAGGATCGGATCGCTCCCGGAGAATCCGCCCATGGCCATGACCGGCTCGCCGAACCCGATGATGATCGGCTGGGCCGGCGCAGCGCTCTCCACGGCGACCAACCATCGAGCCTCGCCCCGGTTGGCCCGCAGATACGCCACGAGCGCGCCCGTGTCGCCCGACGCGAACGGGAACCGTCCGTTCGGTACGGCCCCGCCGGCAGGAGCCGCACCGGCCGGCGCCCCCGACCGCACCGGCGTGGGGTAGGCGAACGGCAGCGGGCCGTTGACCCCCGCCGCGAGCGCCGCCCGGGTCCACAACGCCGGCGCCACGAGCAGCACCGCCGCGACCACCACCACTGCGGTGAGCACCCCACGAGAACCAACGCGGCGTGCCCACACCGCTGTCGCCCCGAGCGCCACCGCCACCGCTGCGCCAGCCACCACAGGACGCAGCCACGGCGACCACTCGACCGGATCGAGGATCACCCATTGCCCCCACCCCGTGGCGAGGACCGCAACCGGCAACAGCACCGCTCGGCGACGCCGCGCCGCAAGGTCCTCCCGCCATGACCCGACCGCCATGCCGACCAGCGCGGCCAGCGGCGGCCCGATGCCGGCGAGGTAGTACGGGTGCACGATCCCCTTCGTCACCGAAAACGCCCCGGCCGCGACGGCGAACCAGCCGCCGAACACCACCAGCGCGCCGAGCCGTGCCGACGGGCGCAGGCCGAGCGACCACAGCAGGCCCACCGCCCCGATCAGGCCGAAGGGCACCAGCCAGCCGGCCTGCCCGCCGAGTTGGGCGTTGAACAGCCGCAGCGCGCCCGGATCGCCGCCGCCGAAACCGAGACCGCCGGGTCCGCCGGCGCCTCCCGGCCGCGCCGCCCCGCCCGGCACCTGCCCGCCCGGCGGGCCACCTGGCACCCGCCCACCGGGCGCCTGCCCGCCCGGGCCGGGACCCATGGTGCCCTCGACCTGGTTGACCCCGTTGCGCTCGAACGCCAACTGGAACGCAGAGTTTGTCGGACTCGATCCCACGTACGGGCGCGCGTCGGCAGGCGTCAGATCGACCAGCGCGAACCACCACAGCGCGGCCGCCGCCATCACGGCGGCTCCGACCGCGGCGTGCCCGAGCCGCACCCGCCACGACCGCGGCGCGCACCACACGTAGGCGATCAGGATCCCCGGCAGCACCGGCACCCCGGCGAGCATCTTTGCCGTGACGGCCGACCCGCCGATCGCTGCTGCGGCCACCAGCCACCGCAGACGGCCCGTGTACACGGCCTGGACGGCAGCCACCGCCGCCGCCGTCATCACCAGCACCAGCACCGCATCGGTGTTGTTCGAGTGGGCCACCATCACGCTGATCGGGGTGACCGCCAACGCTGCGGCCGCAACCACGGCGGCAGTGCGACCCCACACCCGGGCCACTCCGACGTACACCAGCCCCACCGCCGCCGTGCCGGCCAGCATCCCCGGCAGCAGCACGGCCAAGGGCCGGTACCCGAGCACGGTGGTGAACACCACCTGGACCCAGAGCGACAGCGGCGGCTTGTCGACCGAGACGAACCCGCCCGGGTCGAAGCTGGCGTACAGGAAGTCGTGCCAACTCGACCCCATCGATCGCACCGCTGCCGCGTAGTACGCGTTGCCCCACCCGGCGCGCGTCAAGGCCCATCCGTTGACCAGGGCCGCCACCGCCACCACCGGCATCGCCACAAGGTGGTGAGTTCCGTGCGCCCCGATCCGACTAGCCACGGTCGCTCAGAGCGCGATCGGCAGTGACAGGTTCGGATCGGCACCCGTGTCGAGCCGGTGCGGGCCATCGAGGCGCAACCGGTGCCATCCGGCCGCGGCGATCATCGCTGCGTTGTCCGTGCACATCGCCCGGCTCGGCAGGAAGCCGTGGATACCGTCGGCCGCGCAGGCGCCGAGGAACGACTCCCGCAACAGCGAGTTCGCCGCCACCCCGCCACCGAGCGCCATCGCCCGTGCCCCGACGGACCGGGCCGCTCGACGCGCCTTTGCGACCAGGACGTCGACGACCGCAGCCTGGAACGACGCCGCAATGTCGGCGGCCGCTGCGTCGGGGTGCTTGCGCACGTAGTTGATGACCGCGGTCTTCAGGCCCGAGAACGAGACGTCGAGCCCCTCGTCGAGCATCGCCCGCGGGAAGGCGATCGCCGTCGGGTCACCGTCCATCGCGAGGCGATCGATGGCCGGACCACCCGGATACCCGAGCCCGAGGAACCGTGCGACCTTGTCGAAGGCCTCGCCGGCCGCGTCGTCGATGGTCTGTCCGAGCACCCGGTACCGGCCGTGGCCTTCCATGGCCACGAACATCGTGTGCCCGCCGGAGACGAGGAGCACCACGAGCGGGAACGACAGGCGGCGCTCCTCGAGGAAGCTCGCATAGAGATGGGCCTCGAGGTGGTTCACCCCCACGAAGGGCACGTCCCACACGAGCGAGTACGCCTTGGCGGCCGAAACCCCCACGAGCAGGGCACCGATCAAGCCGGGCCCGATGGTCGCTGCGACTGCGTCGATACGGTGCTCGGCGATCCCGGCTTCGACGATGGCCTGGGCCACGACGGGTGTCAGCAACTCGAGGTGCGCCCGGCTCGCGATCTCGGGCACGACCCCGCCGTAGCGGGCATGGAGGTCGACCTGCGACGACACGACCATCGACAGCACGTCACCCCCGCCGAGCACCACGGCCGCCGAGGTCTCGTCGCAGCTCGTCTCGATGCCCAGTACGACGGTCGAGGCATCGGGTACGACCGTGCGCATCAGCGGTCTCCCCGCGCGCTGTCGACCCATTGCGTCATGCCCGGGACGCCGGCCAGCAGCGCGTCGAGCCGTTCGCCGTACTCCGGCCCGTCGACGTCGTGCGCCCACATGACGATCGCGTCCTCCGTGTTTTCGTAGTAGCGCTGCCGAATCCCGGCCGGAGCGAATTTGAAGCGCCGATACATCGCCTGCGCCGCCACATTCGACACCCGCACCTCGAGGGTGAGCGCCGTGCAGCCGTTGGCGCGCGCCCACCACGCCAGGGTGCACAGCAGGCGGGTGCCGACATGGTGACGGTGCCATTCGGGGTCGACGGCGATGTTCGTGACATGGCCCTCGTCGAGGGTCCGCATCAATCCCGCGTACCCGACGAGCGTGCGTCCGACCCAGGCCCCGATGTAGTGACGCGTACCGTCCACGATCCCGAGTTCACCCTGGAAGACCCCAGGGGTCCACGGCTTGGGGTACACCTGCCGTTCGATGCGCATCACGCGGCGCAGGTGGCGCCGGCGCAGCGGCGCGATGCGCACGGTCGAGGCTTCGGCGGGAGCGCCGAGCACCTTCATCGCCGTCCCCTCATCCCCGGTGGCGCCCGTCTCGGGTGACCCAGTTGATCTCGGCGTCGGGCTTGCGGAGGTAGAGCGGCTCGAGCCGTTCGGGGCTGGTCCAGTCCTCCCGCAGCGCCCGGGCGTGTGCGAGCTGCACGAGCGGGGCCGCCGACGGGTGGGCGAGGAACTGCTCGGCGAACTCGATCCGTGGGCCGTCCTCGAGCTCGCGCCGGTAGCGCAGTGCGCCGTCGCCGACCGCAAGGGTGTCCTCGTTGGTCACGAGAAGATCGGCCACCAGGTCGGCCGGGGTACCGACCGTGTACGGACTGACCCGCTGCACGCCTCCCGGCACGGTGCGGTAGAGCGCCCAGAACACCTCGCCGCGGCGGGCATCGATCACCGCGGCGATCAGCTTCGGCGAGCGCCGGACGGGGAACGCAAGCAGGTCGAGGCTGGGGATTCCGATGATCGGGACCCGCAGCGCATGGGCCAGCGCTTTGGCCGTCGCCATTCCCACCCGCAACCCGGTGAACAAGCCCGGCCCAATGTCGACGGCGATGCAGCCGATCTCGTCGAGTTGGACGTCGGCCTGCCGACACAGCACGTCGATCTCGGGGGCGAGCAGTTCCGCGTGGCGACGGCCACGGGTGGTCTCGTTGAGCCCGAGCACGCCCTCGTGGCCGCCGATCGCACACCCCACTCGGGCCGTTGCGGTTTCGATGCCGAGGATCAGCATTCGCCGCCGTCCTCGGCCCATTGCAGGCCCCACAGGGTGACGGCCTCGGCGAGCGCCGATTCGCGAGCCGCCCAGCGCCGACCCGACGGGGCCAACTGGATCAGACGGACCGCATCGTCATCCTCGGGGGCGGCGTACGAGAGCCGCACCTCGAGCCGGTCGGTCGGCAGGCGGGAGGCGACGGCGTCGCCCCACTCGATGACCGTGACGGCATCGTCGTCGAGCAACTCGCCGACGGCGAGATCGTCGAACTCGCCGAGATGGTCGAGGCGATAGACGTCGAGATGGTGCAGCAACAACGCGCCGGCCTCGTACGTGCGCACCAGCGTGAAGGTGGGACTGGTGACCGGCTCGATCACACCGAGTGCGGCAGCGAGCCCCTGCACGAACGCCGTCTTTCCCGCACCGAGGTCGCCCACGAGCAGCACGAGATCGCCGCCGCGGACCACCCGGGCGACCGCTGCGGCCAAGGCTCGGGTGGCGTCCACCGACGGGGAGCGCACGACCGGGACGGGCACGGGGAGCGATCGTACCGGCGCCGTACCGTCACTCCCGGTACCGCCGGGGCACACGCGCCGAGATCCCGCACACGATCTCGTACCCGATGGTGCCCAGGCGCTCGGCCCACTCGGCGGCACGGATCTCTTCGTCGCCCTGCCGGCCGATCAGGACCGCTTCGTCGCCGATCGCCACCTCGTCATCGCCGAGGTCGACCATCAGCTGGTCCATCGTGACGACACCGACGATCGGGCGACGCCGACCGCCGATGAGCACGACACCTCCGGTGGAGGAGAGCCGCCGGGGAACGCCATCGGCGTACCCGATCGGCAGGGTGGCCACCGTCGTGTCACGGCCGAAGGTGTGGCGCAGCCCGTAGGAGATCCGGTCGCCGGCCGCCCGCCGCTGCCGGTGCGACACTTTGGCCCGCAACGACAGCACCGGCTCGAGATCGGACACCCAGGGACCCACGCCGGGTCCGGGGCTGATGCCGTAGAGCGCGATCCCCACCCGCACGACGTCGTGTCGGGCGGCCGGGTGGGCGAGCGCGCCCGCCGAGTTCGCCGCATGGACGAGCACACCGGCCGGTACCGACCGCCGCACCGTGGCGAACGTCGCCAATTGCTGCCCGGTGTAGGGGTCGTCGGGTTCGTCGGCCACCGCGAGGTGGGTCGCCACACCGGCGAGCGCCAACCCGGGGCTGGCCTCGATCCGCTCGATCAAGCCGGCGGCGTCGGCCGGGTGGCACCCCACCCGGTGCATGCCGGTGTCCACCTTCAGGTGCACCGGGTATCCGACCTTCGTCCGGCGTTGCGCCGCCTGGTTGGCCGCCTCGACGGCCGTCGCGGAGTACACGGTGAGCGCGAGATCGTGCTCGACCGCTTCGTCGAGTTGCTCGGGTGGTTGCTCCGACAGCACGAGGATCGGCCCGCCCACCCCGGCCCGCCGCAGCGCCACTCCCTCCTGGACCAGCGCAACGCACAGCCCGGTCGCCCCGGCAGCCTGCGCCGCTCGGGCCACGCGCAGCGCCCCATGGCCGTAACCGTCCGCCTTGACGACGGCCCACACCCCGGCCGGCTGCGCGGCGGCGCGCATCCGGACCACGTTGCGGGCGACGGCACCGAGGTCGATCTCGGCCCAGGCCCACCGCTCGGTCACGGCTCGGCCCAGACCTCGGGGATCAGGTCCGGGAGGTCGCCGGCGACGAACCCCCGCGCCGGACCGAGTCGGGCAGCCGACCCGTGGACCCAGGCACCGGCCGCCGCCGCCGGGGTCGCCGCGACCCGCTGTGCCAGAAAGGCGCCGATGATGCCGGCGAGCACGTCGCCGGTCCCGGCGGTCGCCAGGCGCTGGTCACCTGCGGTCACCACGGCGACGTGGCCGCCCGGGTCGGCGACGAGCGTCGACGGGCCTTTCAGCAACACGACGCAACCGGAGGCGACGGCGAAGTCGCGGACGGCCTCGACACGGTCCGTGCCGACCCGGCCCCCCCGCAGCAGCGCGAACTCGCCGTCGTGCGGGGTCAGCACCGTCGGCGCCGGTCGCTGCCGCAGGATCGACAGCGCGCCGTCGGTTCCCCAGGCGAGCGCGAACAACGCATCGGCGTCGACCACGAGCGGCACGGGGGCCTTGGCGACGAACTCCCGGATGCTCGACACGGTCCCGTCGGCCCGACCGAGCCCAGGACCGACGACGACGGCATGGAACCGCTCCACCTGACCGAGCGCCTCCGCCGCCCAGAACGGCACCCCGAGCGGATGGCGGACGGCCTCCTGCGGCGCCGTCGGATCGGCCGCCACCCCGGGTGAGGACAGCCGGACCATCCCCGCACCCGCCCGCTGCGCCGCACGCCCCGTCAGATGCGCGGCCCCGATCATCCCGCCGCTCCCGGCGATCACCCAGACCGCCGAGCGCCACTTGTTGTGGTCGATGCTGCGATCCGGCGCCCACGCCACGACGTCCGAGCGCTGGACGAGATGCATCCGCGCGCCCGTGGCGGGCAGGCCGATGTCGACGACCTCGACCGGTCCGGCCAACGATGACCCGGGCGGGAGGACCAGCCCCGGCTTCAAGGCCACGAAGCACACGGTTCGTTCGGCCGCCAGGACCCGGCCGCGCACCTCGCCCGTGAGCCCGTCGACCCCCGACGGGATGTCGACGGCGAGGATCCGGGTTCCTGGTGTGACGGCCGGCGCATCCCAGGTCCCCCGGAAGCCGGTGCCGTAGGCGGCATCGATGACCAGGTCACACGACGGCAGGGTGGGTGGGGCTACCCCCGCCTCCACCACCTGCACCCGCACGCCCCGGCGGCTCAACCACGTTCCGGCGACCCGGCCGTCGGCACCGTTGTTCCCGGTGCCAGCCAGCACGACCACCCGCCGGCCGTAGCCGCCACCGAGCATCCGCAGCGCGGTCCGGCCGGCCGCCGCACCGGCTCGGGCGATCAGCACGTCGGCGGCGACGGGAGCGGCGGCGTCGATCGCCCGCATCTGGTCGGGAGTCACGATCGGCAACACAACGAGCACGCTAGGCGGTGGCCGCCTGCGGTCGGACACCACGGGCGCCCTTCAGTTCGCTGCAGGGAACCGGCAAGGTCCGTCGAGGGTCCAGCCGTTGGCCCGACCACTCTTAGTAGTCTCCGCCCGTGCGGTGGCCCGCCTCGTCCCGACCCGGGTCACCGGCGACGCCGTCGTCGTACGTGCGCACCGGCGAGTCCGGTTGGTGGCGCCAGCGCGAGAACCGGGTCCTCGCCCTTTGCGGCGACAACCTCGTCCGATCTCCGCTCGCCGCCGCCTTGATCGCCGACGCCCTCGAACTCCAGCGGGTCGAGGCGGAAGTCCGTGCGTGCGGAATCGACGTCACCGAGCCGGCTGCGCCACCGCCAGCGGTGCTCGCTGCGCTGCGTCGGCGGGGCATGGAACTCGACCACGTCGCCCAGCCGCTCGAGGCCCGCCTCCTCGTCGGCGCCGATCTCGTCCTCACGATGACCACGGCCCAGCGCGACACCGTCGAGTCGCTCGAGCCGGACGCAGGCGTGCGGACGTTCACTGTTCGCGACGCCGTCCGCCGGGCCCGAATCGGCGGACCGCGCCGACCTGCTGAGCCGTTGCGCACCTGGCTCGAGCGCCTTGGCGGGGTCGACGACCCCGGGTCCCCCGAGATCGTCGACCTGCCTGAACCCGCAGGTGCGGACGAGATCGAGCGATGCGCCGCCGAACTCGAAGCACTCGTCCGCGTGCTGGTGCCGCTCGCCTGGCCGCTGGCCAGCATGGCCCACGATGCCGGTGGCCGTCGGCCGGATCGACCCGAGGGCCCCTTGTTGCCGCCACTTCGGGCGGTGGCGCCACCCGAAGGATCAGTGCCACCGCCGACCCCCGGCACGGACGTCGACCTGCGCCCGGGCGCCGGTTTCGTGCTCGACGACGCCATCCTCACCCGAATCGTGCGGGAACTCCTCGTAACGGGCGAGCTTCTCCGTGACGAACCGGACGGCCCGATGGCCGCCGGGATTCCCCGTGACGGTTCGGACTGGCCCGCGCCGCGAACCCTCCGCTGGTCGGCCACCACGCTCGGTGGCGCAACCGTATGGCTTCACGGGCGCAGTCCGACCGACGTCGCCCGTTGGGCTCATGCGATCACGAACCGCCTCCTCGTGAGCGGCCGCGCCGCCCAAGCCGTAACCGGCGGGTCGTTGCCCGACGGCCTCAACGCCCCACTCGCTGCCCTCACGCTTGCGGACGCAGGCCTCGTCGCTGTGGTCGCCGGCGCCCGGGAGGACGCCTCGTGGGCACGAGCGGCGCACGCTTGGTCGGATCTGACGTTCGTCGAAGTCCGGCTAGATGACGAGTCAGACCCCCGTCGGGCCGTCCTCGACGCCCTCGGACTGTGGGGCTGAACCTCAGTCTGCGCTGAAGCGCTCGTTCGGCTTCACGTCGAGCGACGCGAGCGCCGTCGTGAGGTCGGCCACCGTCCAGCGGTCGTTCTGTTCGACGGCCTCGGCGAACGTCCAGGACTGCACGCGCTGCACCTTGCCGCCTTGCACGAAGAACGTCTCCCCCGAGAACTTGCAGTCGGCAGAGGCCAGGTACGCGACCAGCGGCGAGATGTTCGCCGGGTCCCACATGTCGAACGTGCCTTCCTTCGCCGCCAGGATCTCACCGAGGCCCGGGGTGGCCAGCGTGAGCCGGGTGCGAGCGGCCGGCGCGATCGTGTTGCTCTTCACGTTGTACCGCACGAGTTCCTTCGCGCAGATCTGGCTGAACGTGGCGATACCCGACTTCGCCGCTCCGTAGTTCGCCTGGCCCGGATTGGAGAACAGGCCCGACGTCGACGACGTGTGCACGAGGTTGCGCGGCTTGGTGATCCCGGCCTTGTGCTGCTCGCGCCAGTAGGCGGCCGCCCACCGCGTGGGGGCGAAGTGGCCCTTCATGTGGACGGCGACCACGGCGTCCCACTCGGCCTCGGTCATGTTGACGAGCACCCGGTCGCGCAGAATGCCGGCGTTGTTGACCAGGATGTCGAGATCCCCGAAGGTCTCGACGGCCTGGTTGATCATCCGCTGGGAGCCCTCCCAGTCGGCGACGTTGTCGTAGTTGGCCGCGGCCTCGCCGCCCATCGCCTTGATCTCGTCGACGACCTGCTGGGCCGGCGTGAGGTCGTTGCCCGTGCCGTCGTTCGCGCCGCCGAGGTCATTGACGAGCACCTTCGCGCCCTCCGCGGCGAAGAACAGGGCATGTTCCCGGCCGATTCCCCGACCGGCTCCGGTGATGATCGCAACCCGTCCGTCCAACGCGCCCATCGGCGTGCTCCTCCCCAAGTGGCAGCCGCCGCACGCTACCGCTCTCGTCGGGCGGGGCTCGAAACGCAGCCGGCCGTCTGGCGCACCGGGCTACGACGCTCGACTAGAACCAGCCTTCGCCGGCGCCGATGCACCGCAGGCCGGGGACAAGCAGGAGCACCGACCCGGCGAGCATCGCGATCTGGACGCCGCGGACCCGGAACAGCGCAGCGATACCGGCGAAGAACAGTGCGACGGCGAAATACACCGTCGCCAGGTCGTAGTTGTCGCCGATGTTGTCCGCCTTTTGGGCGTCTTCGAACTTCTGGTCGGCGGCCTTGGTCAGCTCCTCACCCGTTTCGGAGGCCTCGATCACGTAGTCGTCGGTCTCGAGCGGGGTGCGCGGGCCGTCGTCGCTGTCCGGCAGCGCCTCCCAGGCCACGGTGGCCTTCTCCAGCTCGTCGCTGAAGAGGTTGTCGCGCACGACGGCCGCCAGGTCCTCCTTTTTTTCCTCCACGAGCAGCTGGTACTCGAGGAACACCGCCTGGTCGCCGTTGAAGGTCTGGGAGGCCTCGTTGTAGAAGCCTTCCGCCTGCGACGTGATCCGTGCGGACTCGGTGAAGGCCTCGAGCGCCTTGTCCCCCGCCTGCGAGCCCTGGAAGGCGGCATAGGCGGTGAGGATGCCCGCAAGGCCGAGCAGGGCCGCGGCGACGATTTCGACCCAGTTCGACCCGTCGCGCTCTGCCTTCTCCGGATTCCCGGCGGGCGGGATGGCCATCGACTGCTCGTCAACCGACACGTGTGCTCCTCGTGCTGTGCGCTCGAATTCGGCCTACGGGATCGTGCTCACGGGTCGGCTCCCACCCGGCGCTCCGAAAGACGCCACGTCGAGGTCGGCGGCCCGCAGCGACGCGTACCGGGGCTTGATCTGCCCGTTGATGATCCGGAGACGCTCGTCGAAGGGGGCAAACGCGCTTTTCATCGCATTGATCGTCAACCACTCGAAGTCGTCCCAGCCCCAACCGAACGCATCGCGGACCTGGAGGAACTCCCGGGTCATCGTCGTGTCGCTCATCAGCCGGTTGTCCGTGTTGATCGTGACCCGGAACCGCAGCCGGCGCAGCACCCCGATCGGATGGTCGGCGATCGAGGCGCACACGCCGGTATTGACGTTCGACGTCGGGCAGCACTCCAGCGGGATGCGCCGATCGCGCACGTAAGCCGCCAACCGCCCCAGCCGGTAGACACCGTCGTCGGCGACGGCGATGTCGTCGACGATGCGTACGCCGTGGCCGAGCCGCTCGGCACCGCACCACTGCAACGCCTCCCAGATCGAGGGCAGACCGAAGGCTTCGCCGGCGTGGATCGTGGCGTGGAAGTTCTGCTGCTTCACGTACTGGAACGCGTCGAGATGTCGGGTTGGCGGGTGGCCGGCTTCGGCCCCGGCGATGTCGAAGCCGACGACACCGGCGTCACGGAACCGGACAGCCAGCTCCGCGATCTCCTGGCTGCGCGCTGCGGTACGCATGGCACACAGCAACGCGTAGATGCGCAGTTCCGTGCCCGTCGCGCCCCGCCGGAATCCGGACAACACCGCCTCGACGACCTCGTCCAGCGTCAACCCGGCCTCGAGATGGAGCTCGGGAGCAAAACGCACCTCGGCGTAGACGACACCGTCGGCGGCGAGGTCCTGGGCGCACTCGTACGCCACCCGCTCGAGCGCCTCGCGGTGCTGCATCACCCCGACCGTGTGGGCGAAGGTCTCGAGGTAGAGCACGAGGTCGTTGCGCTTGGCCCCGCGATGGAACCATCGCTTCAGTTCGCCCACGTCCTCGGTCGGAAGCTGCCGGTAGCCGAACTCACGGGCGAGTTCCACGACGGTGGAGGGCCGCAGGCCGCCGTCGAGATGGTCGTGGAGCAGCACCTTCGGCGCTGTTCCGACGGCGTCGTCTGCGGGGCGCTCCGCCATGCGACGGAGGCTAGTGAGCCACGGCCACTGCGAGGCCGAGCCGCAGTTGGCACGCCGGGCACCAGTAGGTCACGCGGGCCTGCTCGCCATGTCGCGCCACCGCGATCGACGTGGCGCACCGCGGGCACGGCTTGCCGTTTCGGCCGTAGACCGCAAGCCCGCCCGGCACGGTGATCCGGTCGACGCGCTCGAGGTTCGAAGACAGCAGCGAGGCTGCGACCTCGACGAGTCGGCGCCGTTGCGCAACGTCGAGCGCACCGACCGGCGTATCAGGGTGGAGTTCGCAGGCCCACAGGACCTCAGACTTGTAGACGTTGCCGACACCGCAGGCGATCCGCTGGTCGAGCAGCGCGGTGGCCACCGTGGTCGTCGCGTCGCAGAACCGGGCCATACGAGCGACGGCAGCGTCGAGGTCGGGATTGCGCGTGCACAGATCCGGGCCGAGCGAACCGCGCAGGGGATGACGGCTCATCTCCCGCGAGCGGTAGACCTCGACGACCGGCGCGTTGAAGCACACCGCCTGCCACCCCGGCACCTCGAGGACACAGCGCATCTGCCGGAGGGGGCGGTGCCAGCCTTCGCCCTCGCGGTACAGGTGCCACGAACCCGTCATCCGCATGTGGGTGTGCAGGACGATGCCGTCGTCGAACCCGATCTCGAGGTGCTTCCCGATCGCTTCGACCCGCTCGATCACCGACCCGACCGTGGGCTCGGGACCATCGAGACGCGGCGCATCGAACCCGGACACGGGACGACCCGTTAGCGCCATCCGCAGCGCTGTCGCCGAACGGTGGATGGTGTCACCCTCGGGCACGGCTCAAGGCTAGGCCAATCGCCTCATCGGCGGGTGGACAGTCGGTCGCTTCGCAGGACGAGACCCTTGTAGCCGTGCACGAAACCGGACGCTTCGAGGGCACCCGACCATACGGAGTCGCCGATGGACCCTCCGTCGATCCGGCGGATCTCGAGCGAGCGGTCTCGACCGGTCCGGACTCGCTCGGCCAGAGCGTCGATCCAGACATCGTCGGTGACCGCGGCGAACGTCACGAGTTGGTGTGACCGCCGATCCAACCACGCCTGGGGACGACCGCCGGAGAGCACCACGATCGAGCCGGTGACACGGCTGGGCCGGGCCGGACCGGCGGGGTCGGGCCACTCGAGGGCGGCACCGTAGGGCTGAGCCGGATCGCTCGATGCGAGCACGACCGTCGACGCCTCGTCGTCGCGCCGCTCGCGCAGACGGTCGGCCGCACCCGGCAGTGCGAACTGGGCGGCGCCGAGGCCATCGACGAGATAGCCGCGCCGCACCCGACCGCGTTCCTCCAGGACCTTGAGCACTGCGTAGACCGCGCTGAACCCGCCCGGAACCTCCTCGGCGGTGACCGCCTCGCGAGTGAGCACCCCGTGGCGCTCGAGCAGCTGCAACGCCCGGCGGTGAGCGCGCTCGGTCGGGTTCGGCGCGCCCTCGAGGAGCGGCGCCACCAGCGACCAACGGCCCGCACCCGCCGGCGGGCCGGCGGCCCGGAGCCGTCCGGGACGCGCCCGGGCGCGTGCGGCCGCCGTTCCACGGCCCGAGACGTAGGCACGCAGCGGCGCCAGGGCGTCGTTGGTGACCTCCCCGGCCCACACCAGATCCCACAGCGCGGCCAACAACTCGGTGTCGGTTGCGGACGGGTCGGCGGCGCGCAGGTCCGGCCAGAAGCAGGCGCCGCGCGCGCCGAGCCGCTCGCGCAGCGCCTCGTGACGGGCATCGCCGGGGCGGCGAGCGGGGTCGGGCCCGTCGAGCAATGCCGCCGCCTGCTCGCGGAACACGAGCCGCACCCGCCCGTCGGAACTGCCGAGCGCGCCGGCACCCACCCACACCACCTCGCCGGCTGCGCAGAGCGCGTCCAGATCGGACGGGCGGTAGCGCTCCACCCGGGCCGGCAGCAGTTCGGTGTCGAGTAGCGACGCGACGACCGTCGCCCCCTGGAGCTGGCCGATCGCCTCGACGAGCACGTCCGGCCCGCGACGGCCCTCGCCGATGCCGTGCCAGCGCGTGAGGAACCGTGCCAGCGCGGCCTGCTCGACGGGCTCCACCTCGCGGCGCAACGCCGCCAGAGAGCGCCGGCGCAACAGCCGGAGCACCTCGACGTCGCACCATTCCCGCTCGAGGCCATCGGGTCGGAACTCACCGCGCACCACCCGACCCGCGCCCTCGAGTGCACGCAGCGCTCCGGCCACCCGTTCGACCGGGATGCCGAACCGTCGGGCCACCTCGTCGGGCAGGAACGGGCCATGCGTGCGGGCGTACCGACCGACCAGCGACTCCAGCGGGTGTTCGACCGGCTCGGTGAACGCCGCGGGAAGCCCTAGGGGCAGCGCGCAGCCGAGCGCATCGCGGTAGCGGGACGCGTCCTCACCGGCGATCCAGCGCACCTCGCCCGCGACCCGGACCGGGAGCGCCCGGCGTGACCGTTCGAGCTCGGCGACCCACGACGCGACGGACCCGTCCCCCGGCTCGGCGCGCACGTCGAGCTCATCGACGGTCAGATCGCCGAGCCGGCGCAACAGGTCGTGCAGCTCGTCGGCCGATCGGGCCCGCCGGTGCTCGGTGAGATCGGCCAGCTCGAGCTCGACGTCGGCGAGCGCACCGGGGTCGATCAGCTCGCGGAGCTCCTCGGCCCCGAGCAGCTCCCGCAGGAGATCCCGGTCGAGCGAGAGCGCCGCTGCGCGCCGCTCGGCCAATGGCGCATCGCCGTCGTAGATGTAGTTCGCGACCCAGTTGAACAGCAGCCCCTGCGCGAACGGCGAGGCCCGATCCGTCTCCACCGACACCAGACGGATCCGGCGCGCCTGCAGATCGCGCAACACCTCCCGCAGGGCCGGCAGGTCGAACACGTCCTGCAGGCATTCCCGCGAGGTCTCGAGCAAGATCGGGAACGTGGGATGCCGGGCGGCGACGGCGAGCAGATCCGCCGCCCGCTGACGCTGTTGCCACAACGGCGTTCGCCGATCGGGTCGACGGCGGGGCAGCAGCAGCGCCCGCGCCGCGCATTCCCGGAACCGCGCGGCGAACAGCGAGGTCGACGGCAGCACCTCCACCAGCGCCCGTTCGATCTCGTCCGGGGCCAGGGCCACGTCGTCGGGGTCGAGTTCGGTGATCGCCTCCGGCAGCCGCACGGCGATGCCGTCGTCGGACCACATGACCTCGACGGGCATCCCGTGGCGGTCCGCCAGGCGGCGCTCGATCGCCATCGCCCACGGGGCGTGCACGGGCGAGCCGAACGGGCTGAGGATGCAGACTCGCCAGTCGCCGATCTCGTCACGAAACCGTTCCACCACGACGGTCCGATCGTCAGGAACGGCCCCGGTCGCGTTCGCCTGGTCGGCGAGGTACTGCACCAGGTTCTGCGCCGCCCAGGCATCGAGCCCGTCCTCGACCCGCAGACGCTCGACGGCGGCCTCGGCCGGCTGCCCACGGAGCTGTCGTACGAACGCGCCCAACGCCCGGCCGAGCTCGAGCGGTCGTCCGGGGCGATCGCCGTGCCAGAACGGCATCTTCCCCGGCTCCCCGGGGGCGGGCACCACGGTGACGCGTTCGAAGGTGATGTCCTGGATCCGCCAGGCCGAGGCGCCGAGCACGAACACCTCGCCGGGACGGCTCTCGTAGACCATCTCCTCGTCGAGTTCGCCCACCCGGGTCCCGTCGGGCAGGAACACGCCGAACAGGCCCCGGTCCGGGATCGTGCCCCCCGAGGTGACGGCCAGCCGTCGGCTCCCGTCGCGGGCCCGCAGCGTGCCGGCCGTCCGGTCCCAGACCAGGCGGGGCCGCAGTTCGGCGAACTCCTCGGACGGGTACCGCCCGGCAAGGAGATCGACGGTCGCGCGCCACACGTCGTCGGTCAGCTCGGCGAACCCCGCCGCGCGTCGCACGAGGGCGGCCAGGTGGTCGACGGGCCAGTCCTCCATGGCCACTGCGGCGACCACCTGCTGCGCGAGGACGTCGAGCGGGTTGCGCAGGTAACGGGTCTCCTCGACCAGCCCCGCTCGCATCCGCCCGGCGACGACCGCCGCTTCCAGGAGATCGGAGCGGTGCTTCGGGAAGATCGTGCCCGATGACGGCTCGCCGACCGAATGCCCGGCACGCCCGACCCGTTGGAGGCCGCGCGACACCGATCCCGGGGATTCCACCTGCACGACGTGGTCCACGGCCCCCATGTCGATCCCGAGCTCGAGTGAGCTGGTGGCGACGATGGCCCGCAGGACCCCGCGCTTGAGCTGGTCCTCGATGACGACGCGCTGCTCTCGCGCCAGGGAGCCGTGGTGGGCCTTGACCAGTTCGGTCCCGTCCGGCCCGCCGAGACCCTCGAGCTCGGCGAGTTCGTTCAGCTTGGCGGCCAGCCGTTCGGCCGCCCGGCGGGCGTTGCAGAACACGATCGTGGAGCGGTGGGCGAGGATGCGGCGAAGGACCTCGGGATACACCGACGGCCAGATGCTCTTGCGCACCGGGCCGGCCAACGCTGCTGTCGCCGGACCGGAGCGCAACTCGGCGTGGCCGATCTCGGTGACCGGCCGGCCGAGGTCGGCCATGTCCTCGACCGGCACCACGACCTCGAGGGCAAGCTCCTTGCGGATCCCGGCGTCGACGATCGTCACCGGGCGGAGCCGGTCGGGGGCTTCGTATCCCCCGAGGAACCGGGCGATCTCCGACAGCGGCCGCTGGGTGGCCGACAGCCCGATACGTTGCGGCGGTCGCTCGCAGCGGGCCTCGAGCCGCTCCAGGCTGAGCGCGAGGTGCGCACCCCGCTTGGTCGGCGCCAGCGCATGGATCTCGTCGACGATCACCGCCTCGACCCCGGCGAGGGTCTCGCGCACCGACGAGGTGAGCATGAGATAGAGCGACTCGGGCGTCGTGATCAGCAGGTCTGGCGGCCGCCGCACGAGCCCGGCGCGTTCGCGCGCCGTCGTGTCGCCCGTGCGCATCCCGACCACTACGTCCGCGACCGGAACACCGATCCGCTCGGCAGCAAGCCGGATGCCGGCGAGGGGGGCCCGGAGGTTCTTGTCGACGTCGAACGCCAGCGCTCGCAGGGGGCTCACGTACACCACCCGGGTCCGGCGTTCCCGCTCGGGAACTGCCGTGGTCAGGAGACGGTCGAGACCCCAGAGGAACGCCGTGAGGGTCTTGCCGGTGCCGGTCGGGGCACACACCAGGGTGTGGGCACCGGTCGCGATCGCCGGCCAGCCGAGCACCTGAGGTGCGGTGGGCTGGGGGAACGCCGTCGCGAACCAGGACCGGACCGCCGGGGAGAACAGGGCGAGCGGGTCCGCAGGCGGCATGGTCGGCCCCAAACGTACAAGCGCGAGCCTCATTTCGTCACCAAATCGTCAAGAACGTTGCGCGCCGGACCGGATCTCACGAGGAGTAGTTTCACGAACGCCGCGCGGAGCAGGAAGGCGGGGGCGTCGTGATCGAGGAGCGACCGGGCTTGGCTGAGGCGAGCCTTCGGGCCGCGGCGCGCCACGACCTCGTGCTCCTTCTGCGCACCGGATCGGTGGCCTGGATGTCCGATAAGGCGCGCGCCGAGCTCGGCGACGTTACGAGCCTCGAAGAGCTCTACCAGCGCGTCCACCCCGATCATCGAAGCGTCATCGCCGCCGCCCGGCGCCGTATCCAGGACGGGCTGCCTGCGGGCCCCTACCTGGTCCGATTCCGCAGCGAGTCACGCGGCTGGCGGGAGTTCTACGTCGAGTTGATCGACGACCGGGCCGGACCGACGGGCGGGATCGTGGTACGCGTCCGGCCCCGGGTCGAAGCCCTGCTCGCCGCCCCAGCGGGGGCCGACGCGCTGGGGAACACCCCGATCCGAGCCGACGGCCTCCACGTCGTGATCGGCCAGGACGACGTGGTCCGGTGGGAGACCCCGGCCGTGACCCGGTTGCTCGGTCGGAGCGCCATGGGTCAGCGCGTCGATGCGTTCCTGGCACCCGACGAGCAGGCCCGCCGGCGGGCCGGACAGGTGTCCAACAGCCCGGTCTGGCGCATCCAGACGCTTGCGGGGGTTCGCTGGGTCGAGATCGATGTCGTCGACGCACGCGACCGACCGGGGATCGAGGGCTGGCTGCTGTCGGGGTGGGACGTCACCCACCACGTCGAGGCGGAGCGCCGGCTGCTGCAGCTCACGCAGCGCGACCCGCTCACCGGCCTGCCCAACCGCCTCGCCCTGCACGACGGCGACGCCAGCGGAACCGGGGCGCTGCTGTGCAACCTCGACCGTTTCGGCGAGGTGAACGACCTGTTCGGGCGCGCGAGCGGCGACCGCATCCTCGTCGAGGTCGCCCGACGGATCCTGGCCGTCGCCGGCCGGGAGGGCACGGTCGTGCGGCCCGGCAGCGACGAGTTCGTCGTGCTCGCCGCCGGTGAGGTGCCCGAGCTGACGGCCTTGGCCGAACGCGTGCGGGATGCGGTCACCCAGCCGATCCGGCTCGACGAACACCGGTCGGTCCATCTCGACGTCACGGTCGGGATCGCGTCCGCCCGGACCGACGAGTCCCTGGAACAGATCGTGCTGCGCGCCTCGCACGCGCTCCTCGACGCCAAACAGCGACGGCGGCCGGTCAGCGCCTGGGACCGGACCATGGACGAGGCCCGCACCCAGCGACGGCGGCTGGTGCACGAACTCGAAGACGCACTGCGCAATGGCGAGCTCGACGTGCATTTCCAGCCGGTGGTCGACACCGAGACCCGCCGGATCATCGGCGCCGAGGCGCTGCTGCGGTGGAACCACCCCACGCTCGGATTGCGCGAGGCCTGGGAGTTCGTCGACACCGCCGAATCGAGCGGGCTCATGCCCGAACTGGGTCGCCGCATCCTCGAGCGCAGCCTTCGCCAGGCGGCCCGCTGGCCGCTGCCCGCAGCGTTCCGCCTGCGCGTGAACGCGTCGGCGACCCAGCTCACCGACCATGCCTTCGCCGACGACGTGCGCGCTGCGCTCCTCGACTGTGGGCTCCCCCCGAACCGGCTCGGGCTCGAGATCACCGAGTCGACGTTGCTCCACGCCGAGGAGGCCGTCAGCAGCAACCTCGAGGCGCTGCGCGACCTCGGCGTCCGGATCGATGTCGACGACTTCGGGACGGGGTACTCGTCGCTGCTCTACCTCAAGCACCTCCCGGTCGACGGGATCAAAGTCGACCGGTCCTTCGTGGCCGGTCTCGGTTCGGACGTCAAGGACGAAGCGATCGTCGACTCGATCGCGCTGCTCGCCGAGGGGCTCGGCCTCGACGTCTGCGGCGAGGGCGTCGAGCAGCCCGGCCAGCTCGAAGGCCTCCGCCGGCGCGGCATCCGGGCGGCCCAGGGTTGGCTGTTTTCTCGAGCGGTCGACGGCGACTCCTTCGCCGCCCTCCTCACCACCGGCACCGCCTGAGCACGCCGCACGTGAGCGGTCTGGCACACCGGGCGCCTCGGCCGTGGCACCCGGGGGACGAATTGTTACTATCGACGTAGTGCAAATCCCTCGCACGGCCCCCGTTCCCAGGAGGACCGCTCCGTGAGCATCGCCGACCTCGACCTGTCCCGCTACAAGCTCGGATGGTCCGACGAGGAGGATTACGTCTTCAAGCCCGCCAAGGGCTTGGACGAAGGCGTCGTCGACCAGATGTCCTGGTGGAAGGGTGAGCCGAACTGGATGAAGCAGTTCCGGCTGCGCTCGCTGCGGACCTTCGAGCGCAAGCCGATGGCGCCGTGGTTCGCCGTGAACATGCCCGACATCGACTTCCAGGACATCTACTACTACATCAAGCCGACCGCCGAGCAGGTCGACGAGTGGGACGACCTGCCCGAGCAGATGAAGGCGACCTACGAGAAGCTCGGCATCCCGGAGGCGGAGCGCAAGTACCTCGCCGGGGTCACGGCCCAATACGAGTCCGAGGTCGTCTACCACAAGAACCGGGAAGACCTGGAGGCCCAGGGAATCCTGTTCTGCGACATGGACACTGCGGTGCGCGAATACCCCGAGCTGGTGAGGCAGTACTTCGGCACGGTGATTCCGCCCGGCGACAACAAGTTCTCGGCGCTCAACTCGGCGGTGTGGTCGGGCGGGTCGTTCATCTACGTGCCGCCGGGTGTCGAGTGCGAGATGCCGCTGCAGGCCTACTTCCGGATCAACTCCGAGAACGCCGGCCAGTTCGAGCGGACGCTGATCATCGCCGACGAAGGCTCGAAGGTGCACTACATCGAGGGCTGCTCGGCCCCGGTGTACACGTCGGACTCGCTGCACTCGGCCGTCGTCGAGATCGTGGTGAAGCCGTCGGCCCGGGTGACGTACACGACCATCCAGAACTGGTCACCGAACGTGTACAACCTGGTCACCAAGCGAGCCCGGGTCGAGGCCGAAGGCCACATGGAGTGGATCGACGGCAACATCGGCTCGAAGCTCACGATGAAGTACCCCGCCGTGTACCTCGTCGGCCCGAAGGCCACCGGCGAAGTGCTGTCGGTCGCCTACGCAGGCCCGGGTCAGCACCAGGACGCCGGAGCCAAGATGGTCCACGCTGCTCCGGAGACCTCGTCGAAGATCGTGTCGAAGTCGATCTCCAAGGACGGCGGCATCACCACCTACCGCGGGCTGGTCCGGGTGGAAGACGGCGCGCACGGCTGCAAGAGCCACGTCCAGTGCGACGCGCTGATCCTCGACGAGGAGTCCGTGAGCCGGACCTTCCCCTACATGGAGGTCGGCGAGCGAGACGCTGAGATCGGGCACGAAGCCACCGTGTCGAAGGTCGCGGACGAGCAGCTCTTCTACCTCATGAGCCGAGGGTTGTCCTCGGAGCAGGCGATGGGTCTGATCGTGAACGGCTTCATCGAGCCGATCACCCGCACCCTGCCGATGGAGTACGCAGTCGAGTGGAGCCGTCTGATCGAGCTGCAGATGGAGGGCTCGGTCGGCTGACCGACCGACGGCGAGCGAACGCTGGCAGACTGTTGACGCCATGGGCATGCGAGAGGACTGCACCCACTTCGAGAGCCGGACCCTCGCCAACGGCGACTCGCTGCGGCGCTGCAATCTCGGCCGGGCGCCGGAAGCACCCTTCCGTTGCCCGGCCGACTGCGATCGGTACGAGGGCAGGCGTATCGACCTGTCCTGGAGCAACGCCCGATTCGGCGCAGAGGCGACCGACGCCAACCTGCCGAGTCTGGACGATGGCTCCGCTGCGGCGCTTCTCGCCGATGTCGAAGCGCTGTTCGCCGAGGTCGCTCCGGCCGCCCTCGCCGATCAGGCCGCAGCCGACGCAAAGAAGCGCAAACCGAACCCGAACAAGCGCAAGAAGTACCGCAAGAAGTAGCCCTCCCGCCCTTCGCCGACTCGCGACGCGGCGGCAGAATGGTGGCCGTGCCGATGCGGGAGGAGTGCAAGCAGTTCGAGAGCAGGACGTACGCCAATGGCGAGACCGTCCGGAAGTGCAACCTCGATCTCGCCCCCGAAGCCCCCTGGCGATGCCCGGCCCAGTGCGACCGCTTCGAGCCCCGTCTCGCCGACGTGTCCTGGGAGTACGGGACCCTCGTGACCCCGCGAACCCCCCAGGAGCCGCCCGGCCTCGACGACGGGACGGCCGCTGCCGTCCTCGACGCCGCAGAGGACATCGTGAACGCGGCGGGACCGGGCATCCTGGCCGAGGTACAGGCCGAGCGAGCCGCAGCGGTACCGCGACGTGCCAACCGCTCGTGGAGCCTCGGGAGGCTGTTCCGACGCCGGTCCCCACGTCGGGATTTCCCCTAGCTGGATAGGAGAAATCGCCGCTCGGGCGCTAGCGTTCGAGCCATGTCCGAACGGCCTGCACGTGAGGTGTTCCAGGCGAAGTCGCCCGGATGCATCGCTACGGAGGGCCGGGGCCGCTGCGTCGAGCCCGCTTGATCGAGGAGCGATCCGTGACCCGTGCATTCTCGCTCGATGCCATCGACCGGTCATCCGGTCCACCGGAACTCCGCCACCGACGTAGCGAAGCCGCTGAGCGAGCGGCGGCGACGCCGATGCCCTCTCCCGCCGAGGAGGTCTGGCGCTACACCACGATCGACGAGCTCGATCTTTCCGCATGGAAGCTCGACCGGGCGGCCACATCCGTTGCCGGACCCCTCGCCTCCAGCCCCCCGACGGCGGACGACCTCGGATGCGTGCTCCACGAGCCGACCGACGTATTCGCCGACTGGAACGCCGCCCTGAGCGAACCGACCGTGCTGCGCATAGGGCGAAACGAACGGGTCGAGAATGCCGTGCACGTCCGGCGCCACGTCGGTGGCGACGGCACCGCCGTGTTCCCTCGGCTGATCGTGCGCGCCGGAGCCGGCAGCGAGGTCACCATCGTCGAGCACCTCACCTCCGACGACGTCGAGGCGCTGGTGTGCCCGGTGGTCGAAGTGGAGGCCGGCAGCGGCGCAGTCGTCCGGTACGTCCTGGTGAACGAGCTCGGTCCCCGGATCCAGCAGATCGCCACGCACGCCGCCTCCGGCGACCGTGACTCCTCGACGTTGCTCGGCAACGTCTCCCTGGGTGGTCGGTACGCCCGGGTGCGCACCGACCAGCGCCTCGTCGGCGTCGGTGCCGAAGGCCGCCAGGTCGCCGTGTATTTCTCGAACGGCCGCCAACTCCACGACGTCCGCACCCTCGCCGACCACGTCGCGCCGCGCACCTCGAGCGACCTGCTGTTCAAGGGCGCCGTGGGGGACCACGGCCGCAGCGTGTACACGGGCCTCATCCGCATCGGGAAAGACGCTCGGGGTGCCGTCGCCCACCAGACGAACCGCAATCTGAAGCTGTCCGAGCACGCCTGGGCCGAGTCCGTGCCCAACCTCGACATCCAGAACAACGACGTCCGCTGCAGCCACGCCTCGGCCGTGGGCCCGATCGACGCCGAGCAGCGGTTCTACCTCCGTAGCCGTGGCGTTCCTGGCACGGTGGCGGATCGTCTGATCGTCGCCGGCTTCTTCTCCGAAGCGCTCGATGCCCTCCCGTCGGCGGTGCGCGGCCTCGGCATCGAGCAGCGACTGGCCGGACTCATCGAAACGGTCACCGATGCCTGAACAGCCCGCATTCGACGCCGGACCCCTCCACGCCCTCCCCGACGGTCAGGCTCGGCGAATCGTGACCGGCCCGCACCGGATCTGCCTCGTGCGCATCGGCGGCGAGGTCTACGCGATCGGGGACACGTGCAGTCACGCCGACGTGTCGCTCAGCGAGGGGGAGATCTGGGCCGACGCCTGCGAGATCGAGTGCCCGAAGCACGGCAGTTCCTTCTCGTTGCGCACGGGCGAGCCCCAATCGCTTCCGGCCACCCGATCCGTTCCCGTGTTCCCGACAACGGTGGTCGACGGGCGCATCCGCATCACCGTTCCCACGGCTGAGGAGCTCCGATGACCGAGCTACGCATCGAAGGCCTGAAGGCTGCGATCAACGGCAAGGAGATCCTGTCCGGGGTCGATCTGGTCGTTCGTTCCGGCGAGATCCACGCGCTGATGGGCCCGAACGGAGCCGGAAAGTCGACCTTGTCGGGCGTCGTGATGGGGCGGCCCGGCGTCGACGTGACCGGAGGCTCCATCACGCTCGACGGGGTCGAGTTGCTCGGGCTCGACCCCGAGCAACGGGCGACCGCTGGGCTCCACCTCGTGTCCCAGTACCCCACCGAGGTTCCGGGCGTCCGCCTCGAGGACATGCTGCGCGAGGCGCTCGTCGCACGAGGGCGCCCGGCAGCCGGGCTGCGATCGCTGATGACGGCCGAGGCCGAGCGGATCGGCTTCGATCTCGCGCTGCTGGACCGACCGCTCAACGTCGACCTCTCGGGCGGTGAGAAGAAGCGCAACGAAACCTTGCAGCTCGCCGTGTTGCGTCCCGCGATCGCCATCCTCGACGAGCTGGATTCGGGTCTCGACGTCGATGCGTTGCGGGCCTGCGCCCGGCGTGTGCTCGCAGCGGCCCGCGAGGAGTCGCTCGGCGTGCTGGCGATCACGCACTACAGCAAGTTGCTCCACGAGCTCCCGCCCGACCAGGTGCACGTGTTCGCCCAGGGACGGATCGTTGCAACGGGCGGACCCGAGCTCGTCGATCGACTCGAGACCGACGGCTACCGAGCCTTCCTTCCCACCGAACCCCGCAAGGCACCGTCGGCCAATCGGTTCGCCGACCCCTTCGCCTGACCGCTGCAGCCGTCGGCTGACGATCGGTCAGCTGTGCGACGGGTTGCCGTTGCCGTTGCCCGCCGGGTTCCGCCCGCTGTGTCCGTTGCCGTTCCCGGTCGAGTACGCGTACTGGCGTGTCGCTGCGCCCCGGAGGAACTCCACGAGCCCGCCGACCGACTGCTTTGCCTCGATCGCGTGGCGCAGCGGGCGATCTCCGTGGATCTCGTAGCGGTTGCGGCGTCCGACCCGAAAGCGGGACAAGAAGCCGGCCTTGACGAGATCGGCGACGATGCTCTGCGCAGCGCGCTCGGTGATCCCCACCCGAACGGCGACGTCCCGCAAGCGGATGTGCGGGTCGTCGGCGATACAGACCAACACGTGCGCGTGATTAGTCATGAAGGTCCAGACGTCACGGTCGCGGGGTATACCCGGTTCCGAACCGCCAGACGTGAATCCGTTGTTTCCCATCACCGTCGGTCACCCTAGCACCGCAAAGCTGGGTCTTCGATAAAGAAGTGACTGTGCCGCAACGATCTTCGTGCATCATTTCCTGCTCAATGTAGGGCGCGAAGACGTCGGATCCGTTCTTCCGTGGCCGGATGCGTCGAGAACAGCCGCGCCATCCGAAGGCCGTTGCTTCCGCGCGCCTCGGCCAGCGGGTTGTGGATGTACTTGTACGCCTGTGTCGGAGACACCTGCAGCGGAATGCCTTTCGCGTACTTCTCGATCCGCTCGAGTGCTCTCGCCAGCGGCTCCCCCGTCCCCAGCAGCGCTGCGGCGCCGCGGTCGGCCTCGAACTCCCGCGACCGTGACACCGCCATCTGGAGCAGCCCGGCGGCGATCGGGGCGAGCAGGCTCACGAGCAGGATCGCCAACGGGTTCGGTCGATCCTCGTCGTCACGTCCGCCTGCGAACATCGAGGCGAACATCGCCATCTGGGCGAGCGAAGAAATGACCGTAGCAATGGCCGCCGCGACCGAACCGATGAGGATGTCCCGGTGCTTGACGTGCATGAGTTCGTGGGCCATCACGCCCTCGACTTCGTCCCGGGGTAGCGCTCGCAACAGGCCGTCGGTCGCGCAGACGACCGCGCGGGACGGGCTCCGACCGGTGGCGAACGCATTCGGTTGAGCATCGGGGCTGACGGCGACGGTCGGCATGGGCATACCAGCCCGGTCGGCCAGGCGGGCCACCATCCGGTACAACTCGGGCGCTTCGGCCTCGGTCACGATCCGGGCCCCGGCCGAGCGGAGCGCAAGCTTGTCGCTCCACCAGTAGGACCCGAAGATCATCGCCAGACCGACCACAGCACCCAGGAGGAAGAACGTCGGCTGACCACCACCGATGAGCCCGAAGATGGCGACGCAAAGGCCGCCGAGGCCACCGAGCAGGACGGCGGTCTTCATGGTGTTCTTGAACATGACCGCCGCCCTCAGTCGAAGATCTCGGACAAACAGGACGACTTCTTGCGCTTGTGGCCGTAGCGCTTGTAGTCGTCGTCGTCATCGTCGTACCGGCGCGGCGCCGGATAGCCCAAGCCCGGTGAGGGGTAGGTAGCCGCCGATGCCGCAGGCACGGCAGCGGCGCGTCCGAGGATCTTGTCGAGCTCGCCGCGATCCAGCCACACCCCCCGGCAGGAGGGGCAGTAGTCGATCTCGACGCCGACGCGCTCGCTCATGACGAGCGCCGTGGTCTTGCAGACCGGACAGTTCACGGGGCCTCCTTCAGGAGTCGCCCGGGCGACGGGTTGGCCGCGGGCGGGAACGGACGGGAATCGGAATCGGTTTGGGCTGCGGCCGGGGGCTCAACAGCCCCACCAACCACTCGACGAACTCCTTCACGATCCTCACCTCCCGGCAGGCTCGGCGACTCGGTCCACATCAAGTGTACGTGGCGTCGACCCAGGCCGGATGGCACGGACAAGGAGCTTGCGGAGCTCCTCGACCCAGAGGATCGAGGAGGAGACCGACAGACAGACCAGCCACTCGGCGGCGCTGAGCGAACTGGTCTCGAACAGAGACTGCAGAGGACCGAGATGCACGGCAGCGACCTGCAACAGCGCAACGACCAGCAGCGACAGCCACAACGTCCGGTTGCTCAGGGTGCTGCGCCGGAAGACGGACCGGCGGTCGTCTCGGGCGTTGAGGATGTTGAAGAACTGGAACGCGACGAACGTCGTGAATCCCATCGTTCCGGCGACTTCGCTCGGCGCCAGGTGGAGCACCGCTAGGGTGCCGACGCCCATCACAGCAGCCACCAGCAGCAGCTTGGCCAGCCGGGACCGCGTGAGGATCTGCTCGCCCCGGGGCCGGGGGGACTTGTCCATCGCGTCCTCACGCGTCGGATCGACGCCGAGGGCCATCGCCGGCGGGCCGTCCATGATCAGGTTCACCCAGAGGATCTGCAGCGCCGTGAACGGTTTGGCCCCCGCGATGTTGAACGAGCTCGCCCCGAGGAACGCGACCGAGAATCCCAACGTCGTACCGAGCTGGAAGCGGATGAACGACACGATGTTGTCGTAGATGGTGCGACCCTGGCGGACCGCCCGGACGATGGTCGCGAAGTTGTCGTCGGCGAGCACCATGGTCGCCGCTTCCTTCGTGACCTCCGTGCCAGTGATGCCCATCGCAACACCCATGTCGGCAGCCTTCAGCGCCGGCGCATCGTTCACGCCGTCCCCGGTCATGGCAACGACGTTGCCTTTCGCCTGCAACGCCTGGACCAGACGCATCTTGTGTTCGGGTGCGACCCGGGCGAACACGGCGATGTCGTCGATGCGCGCCCGTAGGTCGTCGTCGGTCATCGCGTCGAGATCCGCCCCCGACACCGCCGCTCCGTCGAGGCCGAGTTCGGAACCGATGGCGGCTGCCGTGGCGGCATGGTCGCCCGTGATCATCTTCACCCGGATACCGGCGCTGCGGCACTCCGCGATCGCCAGCTTCGCCTCGGGCCGGGCGGGATCGACGATGCCGGCAAGCGCGACCACCTGGAGTTGGTCGACCAGGTCCACCACGTCGCCGCCGTCATCGACGAACTCCGTGAACACCGACTCCGGGAGGTCTCGCTGGGCGACGGCGAGCACCCGAAGGCCCTGGGAACCCAGCCGACGGTTCTCGGCATGCGCGGCGGCGTCGTCGCTGCCGAGCACCGAAGCCGCCCGGGCGAGCAGGACGTCGGGCGCCCCCTTCGCGAACATCCGCACGACCGGACCCGACGGGGTCTCCATGCGGTGGAACGTGGCCATGAACTTGTTGGTCGAGTCGAAGGGGACCTCGGCAAGGCGCGGGTGCTCGGCCCGCACGCTGGGGGCGTCCAAGCCGCCCTTGGCGGCGAGCACGACCAGGGCGGCCTCGGTCGGGTCGCCGACGATGCCGCCGTCGCGCACCTCGGCATCGGCGCACAACGCCATGGGCACGAGTGCCTCGTCGAGCGCGAGCGGGTCGTCACCGGGCTTACGACCGATCGCGCCCTGGGTCGAGTAGCCGGACCCGGATACCTCATGGACCCGGCCCTGGAACCACAACGACACCGCCGTCATCTGGTTGAGCGTGAGGGTGCCGGTCTTGTCGGAACAGATGACGCTCGTACAGCCGAGCGTCTCGACGCCCGCCAGCTTCTTCACGATCGCGTGCTGCTTGGCCATCGCCACCGTTCCCAGCGCCAGGGTGACGGCGACCACGGCCGGGAGGCCTTCGGGAATGGCAGCAACCGCCAAGGCGACCGCGCGAAGGAACAGGTCGGCGAACGACTCGCCCCGGATCAGTCCGATAGCGAACACGAGCACGACGACGAACCCGGCCAGCATCGCCAGCTTGTGGCCGAGCGCGTCAAGCTGCTGCTGGAGCGGCGTCCGCTCCGATTCCGTCGATCGCAGTAGACCGGCGATCCTCCCGAGTTCGGTGTCCATCCCCGTGGCGGTGACGACCAACTCGGCCCGGCCCCGGGTCACGGTGGTGTTCATGAACGCCAAGTTCTTGCGATCCCCGAGCGGCACCTCGCCGCGGTCGATCACCGCCACACCCTTAACCGACGGAACGCTCTCGCCGGTGAGTGCCGCCTCCTCGATCTCGAGGTTCGTCGCGACGAGCAGCCGGCCGTCGGCCGGGATCCGGTCCCCGGCCTCGACGAGGACGATGTCACCCGGCACCACGTCAGCGGTGTCGATTTCCTCCATCCGCCCGTTCCGGCGCACCTTGGCCCGGGCGACGAGCATCTTCTTCAACGCCTCGAGCGACTTCTCGGCTCGCTGCTCCTGGACGTACCCGAGCACTGCGTTCAGCAGGACGACCACGGCGATCACGATCGGGGTCTTCGCCTCCTGCGACACGACCGCACTCACGACTGCCGCTCCGAGAAGGATGAGGATCAGCGCGTCGCGGAACTGGTCGAGCAACGCTCGCCACTTCGGCCGCTTCGGCGGATCCGCCAGGCGGTTCGGACCGCTCGCAGCCAAGCGGGACCGGACCTCGTCGTCGGCGAGGCCTGTCGAGGCGTCGACCGACAGACGATCGAGAACGGTCGAGCCGTCCAGGGAGTACCAGGAGGTCGTTCGGCTGGGGGAGATGTCCACGGACGTCACGGTAGAGGCCCTTTCGGCGGAACCAAGGTTCGGCCGAAGGTCTCTCCCGCCCCGACGGATCAGGACCGGCGCCACCGGGCCCGCAGACCGTGATGACGATGACGCCGCTGAGGGATACTCCCCTTCGCTTCCGCCGAGTGTATCGACCGGTCGCGCCGTTGCGTGAGGTCGAAGGCAGGATTCCTGTCGACTCAGTCCAACCCGGCGAGCGTGCGCAGGGACACCAGCGGCCGTGCCCCGACGTGCGAGATCACCTCGGCCGCAGCGACCGCACCGAGCCGAGCACATTCGCCCAACGGTGCCGAGGCCGACAGACCGAACAGGAAGCCTGCGGCGTACAGATCCCCCGCGCCGGTCGTATCGACGACACGGTGTACCGGCTCGGCGGGCGAGTGCAGCACGTCCCGGTCCGTGACCACGAGCGAACCCTCGGCCCCGAGCGTGATCGCAGCGATCTCGCAGTGGCCACGGACCGATGCGATCGCCTCGTCCAGCGAGGCGGTCTCGTAGAGCGACAGCAGTTCGTCGCGGTTGCCGAACAGCACGTCGACCTCGCCTTCGATGAGACGGAGGAAGTCGGCCCGGTGCCGGTCGACGCAGAACGAGTCGCTCAGCGAGAGGGAAACCTTCCGGCCGTGTTGGTGCGCCGTCCGCGCCGCCAGGAAGTACGCCTCTTTCGCAGCGTCGCGGTCGAAGAGGTAGCCCTCGAAGTAGACGACGCGACCGTTCGCGACGACCTCGAGGTCGACGTCGTCGGGCCCGAGCAACGACGACACCCCGAGAAAGGTGTTCATGGTGCGCTCGGCATCGGGGGTGACGACGATCAGGCACCGACCGGTCGGGGTCGTCGTGCCGCCGGGACGGTGGGCGAAGGTCACGCCGACCGCCCGAAGGTCGTGGCCGTACATCTGGCCGAGGTCGTCGGCGGCCACCTTGCCCACGTAGGCCGCTCTCCCGCCGAAACTGGCGACGCCGGTGATGGTGTTGGCCGCCGACCCACCGGACAATTCCACGCCCGATCCCATCGACCGGTGCAGACCGATCGCCCGCTCCGTATCGATGAGCGTCATCGAGCCCTTCACCAGCCCCTCGGCTCGGAGGAACTCTTCGCCGTGATGGGAGATCACGTCGACGAGTGCGTTCCCGATACCCACCACGTCGAAGCCAGCGTCCACGGGGGAGGGACCGTACCGCTGCGCAGCGCACAGCCACGAGCAGGGCGGATCGGAGACCGCCCCTTACCCGCACCACCGTCGTCCCGTACGCTCGTCCGGTGGCTGACGACCCGTACCGGCTTCCCCGGACCGTGATCCCGACCCGGTACGACCTCGTGCTCGAACCGACGCTTGCCGAGGCGACCTTCTCGGGGTCGGTCACGGTGTCGGTCGAGGTGCGCGAACCCACGGCCGTGATCGTTCTGAACGCCGCCGAACTCGAAATCGACGAGGCGTCCGTCGACGGGCTCGGTCCGGTGACCGTCGAGCTCGACGGGGAGACCGAACGGTGCCGTCTCCGTCTCGACGGGCCGATCGCGGTCGGTGCGGCGACGGTCCGCCTGGCCTTCCGGGGCACACTCAACGACAAGCTCCGCGGCTTCTACCGATCGACGTATCAGGATGCCGCTGGCCGAAGCCGTACGGTGGCCACCACGCAGATGCAGCCGACCGATTGCCGGCGGGCGTTTCCCTGCTGGGACGAGCCTGATTTCAAGGCGGTCTTCGCAACGACCCTCATCGTCGAGGAGGGCAACCTCGCCATCTCGAACACCCGGGAGGTCGGCCGGGAGCCCCTGGCCGATCGTCCGGGAACGGTGGCCGTGCGATTCGCCGACACCATGCCCATGTCGACCTACCTCGTGGCGTTCGTCGTCGGACCGCTCGAGGCCACACCGTGGGTCGACGCCGGCGGCGTGCCGATGCGGATCGTCCACGTGCCGGGCAAGGGCCACCTCACCGGGTTCGGCCTCGAGATCGGAGCCGCCGCGCTCGCCTGGTTCCAGGACTACTACGGGATCCCGTATCCGTCCGACAAGGTCGACATGGTGGCGCTTCCCGACTTCGCGGCGGGCGCGATGGAGAACCTCGGTTGCGTGACATACCGGGAGAACCTCCTCCTGGTCGATCCAGCGACAGGCACCACGTCCGAGCGACAGGTGCTCGCTGACGTCGTCGCCCACGAACTCGCGCACATGTGGTTCGGCGACCTCGTCACGATGCGCTGGTGGAACGGCATCTGGCTGAACGAGGCGTTCGCCACCTTCATGGAGGTTGCAGCGATCGACGTGCTTCGACCCGACTGGGAGCGTTGGGTGTCGTTCAACCTCAGCCGCACGACGGCGTTCGATATCGACTCGCTGAGCTCCACCCGGGCGATCGAGTTCGAGGTCGTCTCCCCGAGCGACGCCGAGGGCATGTTCGACGTGCTCACCTACGAAAAGGGCGCTGCGCTGCTCCGCATGCTCCAGCAGTACCTCGGCGAGGACGGGTTCCGGAACGGCGTTCGTCGCTATCTCACACGGCACTCGTACGGCTGCACGGAGACCTCCGACCTCTGGGACGACCTCGAAGCTGCGACCGGCGAGCCGGTCCGACGGATCATGGACTCGTGGATCTGGCAGCAGGGCCATCCCTTGGTGACGGCCCACCTCTCGGGCGACGAGGTCGTGATCGACCAGAGCCGGTTCCTGTTCTCCGGCGAGGACTCGACCAGTTACGTCGTCCCGCTGCTCGTAGGCCAGCAACACGGGGAGGACGTCCGGATCGAGCGAGTCCTGCTCGAGGACCGGCCCGTACGGCTCCCATTGCTCCACCAGGACGCCGTGGTCGTGGTGAACGCAGGCGCCCACGGCTTCCTGCGCGTCGCCTACGACCGTGCACTGGGCGACCGGTTGCGCGGTGCCGACTTCGCCGGGCTGTCGACACCCGAGCGGTATGCCGTCGTCGATGACCTGTGGGCGGCGACCGTGGCCGGACATCGCCGCGCTGCGGACTTCCTCCGTTTGGCCGAGGGTTGCGGCAGCGAAACGGAGCTGCCCGTGTGGACCCTGCTGCTCAACGGGCTGCGGGCGATCGGCCGCCTCCTCGAGGGCGCAGCGCTCGAGGCATTCCGAGGCCGGGTTCGACACCTGGTCGAGCCGGCGCTCGGTCGTCTCGGCTGGGAACCTCGGGACGGCGAGCGAGACCTCGATGCCCAGTTGCGGGCGGCACTCGTGTCGGCTCTGGCCGTCCTAGGCCAGGATCCTGCGGCCCAGGCGACCGCTCGCGCCCTGCACGAGCGGATCCTCCAGGATCCGACGGCCGTCGAGCCGAACCTGGCCGCCGCCTGCACCGCCGTGGTCGCTGCGTGCGGGACGGCCGCCGACTTCGCCGTGTTCGTCGAGCGATTCCGGTCTGCCGGCACACCGCAGGAGCAGCTGCGTTACCTCTACGCGCTGGCCGAGTTCCCCGGGGTTGCGGAGTTCGATGCGACGCTCGCGCTGGCTCGCTCCGGAGAGGTGCGCACGCAGAACGCGCCCTACCTGCTCGCCCGAGCCATCGCCCATCGCGACCACGGCGCACGGGCCTTCCGGTTCGTGCGCGAGCACTGGAGCGAACTGCTCATCGCCTTTCCGTCGAACACCCACGTCCGGATGGTCGATCCGGTGAAGCTCCTGTCCCGACCGCACGAGGTGGCCGAGGCACGCGCGTTCTTCAGCGAGCACCCGATCCCCCAGGGCGCAAAGACCTTGGAGCAGATCCTCGAGCGCCAATCGGTGAATGCTGCGCTGCGCGCTCGCGAGGCCGACGATCTTGCGCAGGCGCTCACGTCGTGAACCGGCGGCACGCCGCAGTCGCCGTCGGGGTAGCGCTGCTGACGGTCGGCGCGGTCGTCGTTGCGCTGCCGCTGGCCCCGGACTCCGAACGCAAACGACCTCCGGAGGTACTGCCGGTTCCGGCGCCGAGCGAGCTGCTGGTCGTGCTCGAACCTCCGCCCGACGGCGCGCAACTCGTCCGGGTGGAGCGAGCCGAGCCCGGCGCAACGCTCGACGGCGGCGACGGCCGACGGCGCATCCGGTTCGTCCGGCTCGAGCCGCCCGACGTGACAGAGGTTGTTTGGGAGCCACTCGAGTCGACCCGGCCGACGACTCCCGCCGGGTTCGTCGCCGTCCCCGGCCTCGATCCGGGTGCACGCTCGCTGGCGCTCGAGTTCGACAACGGCGCCAGCGTGTCCGTCTGGCCGGAGCCACTCGACCGCGACCAACTCGTTGCGATGGTCCGTGTCGAGGGTCGCGCCGCCACCGAGGCGATCCCGCTCGGCATTGCGGCGTCCGCCCGAACCATTCGGGCCCGCTCCGGCTGGCTCCTCGATGGCCGGCTCGTCATGCCCTTCGAGCAGGGGGTGGTCGCCATCCGCTGGGAGGGCGCCACGGTCGACGGGCTCGTCGATGTCGCCCAGCGTCTCCAGGTGACCGACGACGAAGGGTTCCGCCGCTGGGCCGGAGCCTTCTCGCGCTCGGGCTCCCCGACCAGCGTGCGGGTCGCGGCGTCAGGCACGACGCCGAGCGGCGCCAACTGGCGCGTTCGCACAGAGATCCGGGATGGCCTCGGCACGGCGGTCGTGCGCCTCGACGGCCAGGAACAACGCCTCGTCGCCCCCGGGGACGTCGCACGCTGGCCCGGCGCCTTCATCGCCCTTGTCTCGACTGCGGGCACCGTGCGCACCACCGTCGACGACCGGCCGGTACCGGTGCGGGTCGTCCCCGTCGCCGGACGGGCGGTGCTCGTGATCGACAACCTACCTCGAACAGGTCGCCTCGAGATCGTCACGCCACTCCAGCGATGGTCCACCCTGCTCTAGGGCCGACCGTCGACGTCGCAACGTCCGAACAGACCGACCGCCGAACAGACCGTTCGATGAACAGACCGGAAATCGGAATGACAAGAAGGCCGACCCCTCAGGGCCGGCCTACTGGTCACGGTCGGTGGAGGTGAGGGGAATCGAACCCCTGGCCTCAACAGTGCGATTGTTGCGCTCTACCAACTGAGCTACACCCCCGACGGAGCTAGCGGACTCTAGCGCCCTCGAGCAGGACCGCGCCCGCCCGATGCGCGCTCGATCACGCTGCCCGGGACCACGACCGCTCGGGCAAACGCCGCGAGCGAGCCTGCTCGTTCTTCCGAATCCGAACGAGGAGGTAGACGTACCCGGCGAGCACTGCGTCCAACAGGAAGTTCAGGTACCACCACGTCGGCGAGTAGAGGGAGCCGGCGATAACGGCGGTTGCCAAACACGACCCAGCGAGGAGCAGGAGCACGGATTGGCGCCGGCGGCGTGCGGCGTACCGGGCGAGCGTCGCCCTCGGATCACCGACGGGTTGGGCCATCGCCCGTGCCGACGGCGCGGCGCCGAGCGGACGGGCGGATCCCTGGCCCACGGTGACGTGCCCCCCGGAGGGGCGACCCGCAAAGGGGGCCGAGCGCTGCAACGTCGTCAACTGCCGCCGGAACGACACGATCGAATCACCCGGGCGAGCGTCGGAGCGCGAACGGAGCAGCGGTGGCACCAGCACCACGATCCACATCACCGCGATCACGACCAACAGCAACTTCGTCACGCTCCGTGCCTGCCTTGCTTCAGAGTGAGCCGAGGACGCCATCCAACGACACCCGTGGAACCTGCGCCCAGGTCACACTCACCGATCCGGAACAACATCATTACGATTCTACGACGGAACGCGACACAACGGCAATGAGAACGGCGAATTCTTCCCGCGGCTCAGTCTGCGATGCGCCGATAGGTCCCCGACCGTCCACCGGTCTTTTCCCACAGGGTGAGTTCGCCGATGACCATGCCTCGGTCCGCCGACTTGCACATGTCGTAGATCGTCAAGGCTGCGATGGAGCATGCGTGCATCGCCTCCATCTCGACCCCCGTGCGATCGATCGTGTCGACCGTGGCCTCGACCAGGACGAACTCGTCGTCGAGTTCGAAGTTCACCGACACGGATCCGACCAGCACCGGGTGGCACAGCGGGATCTGGTCCGCCGTGCGCTTGGCGGCCTGGATACCGGCGACACGGGCCACGGAGAGGACGTCGCCCTTCTTCACCTCGCGGTTGGCGATCGCCGTGGTGGTCTCGGGCTTCATGAACACCTTGCAGCGAGCGATCGCCCGCCGGTAGGTGGGTTCCTTCGGCGTGACGTCCACCATTCGTGCCCGGCCGAGCGGGTCCAGGTGGGTGAAGCTCAGTTCGGACACGCTGCGGAGTCTAGGACTCGGGGTGCACCGGGACCGGGCGCCGGCGCACTCCCTCAGCCGCCGATCTGGCTCATCGACTTCGACGGCCGGATGAAATGCACCTGTCCGATCGCATGGCCCGCCCATTTCGTACCGACTGCCCGAGCGATCTCGGCCACCAGGGCGTCGTCGTCGGCACCGCCCCGCAGCAACGCCCGCAGATCGAACTCGCGGGTGGCGAACAGGCAGGTGCGGAATCCGCCCTCGGCGGTCAGGCGCACCCGGTCGCAATCGCCACAGAACGGCTTGGTCACCGTGGGGATCACCCCGACCGTGCCGCCACCGTCCGTGTAGCGCCAGGTGTCCGCCGGCGCCGCGCCCCGATTCGGCACCGGTTCGAGTGGGAACGCCGCCACCAACGCCGCCACGATCTCGTCCTGGCTGACGACCTTCGACCGACCCCAGGCCCCGTCGGCGTCGAGCGGCATCCATTCGATGAACCGCAGCTCGACCCCCGTTTCCCGAGCCCAACGGGCGAGCGGCACGATCTCGTCGTCGTTCACCCCTCGCTCGATGACTGCGTTCACCTTGACCGGCGAGAACCCGGCCTCCTTGGCGGCCTCTATCCCGTCGAGCACCCGGTGCAGTTCGTCGCGCCGGGTCATGCGGGCGAACTTGTCCCGATCGAGCGAGTCGAGGCTCACGTTGACCCGGTCGAGTCCTGCGTCGCGCAACTCGTGGGCCAGCAGGCGGAAGGTCGCTCCGTTGGTGGTGATCGACAGGTCGGGCTTGCGACCGGCGTACGGCGAGGGCACGGACTCCGGCACCCGCAGCCGGGCAAGCTTGGTGACGAGCACCGGCAGGTGTGCCCGGACCGTCGGCTCGCCGCCGGTCAGACGGAGGCCGTCGACCCCGAAACGCTCCACCATGATCCGGGCCAGACGCTCGATCTCCTCGAACGTCAGCACCTGATCGCGTGGCAGCCACTGCATCCCCTCCTCGGGCATGCAGTACGTGCAACGGAAGTTGCACCGGTCGGTGACCGAGATCCGCAGGTCGCGCACGGTCCGGCCGAACGGGTCGACGAGGTCTTGATGCGCCACGGCGGCCGAGTCTACGTAGGACGCCGGAGGTACCGCTCAGGTCAGCAAGAGCACCTCGACGCCGGCACCGGCTGCGATCCCGTCGCCGTCGGGCACCAGCGCGAGGCTGTTGGCCGCTGCGGTCGCGGCGAGCTGGTGACTCCCCTGCTCGCCGCTCGAACGGACGTGCCAGCGTCCGTCGGAGCCGAACGAGCCGTGGACACGTGCCAGGTGGAGCTTTCCGTCCTGCCGGCGGCGCAGCGGTTCATCGGCGACGGCGAGCACGCGGGGCCGATCGAGACGATGGTCCGGGTGGCCCGCCATGCGCCGCAGTGCAGGGCGGGCGAGGACTTCGAAGCTGACCAGCGACGACACCGGGTTGCCGGGGAGACCGAACACCGGGACCCGCCGACCGGTGCCGCCGTCGAGCAGGCCGAACGCGAACGGTTTCGCCGGCTTGATCGCGAGCTGCATCCAACGCATGTCGGCGATCCGGGACAGGACGGCCTTCACGACGTCGAAGTCGCCCATCGAGACGCCACCGGAGGTGACGACGGCATCGCAGGAGCGGGCGGCCTCGCGCAGGACCGCCTCCAGGACCGCCTCGTCGTCGCGCACGACGCCGAGGTCGACCGCAACGGCGTCGAGCCGGGCGACGCAGGCCAGCAGCATGGTCTTGTTCGACTCCCGGATCTGCCCCGGCCCGAGCGGCGCATCGCCCTCGACGAGTTCGTCGCCCGTGGAGAGCACGGCGACCCGCACCCGAGGATGCGCCACGATCCGCCGGCGACCGATCGAGGCCAGCACCCCGAGGTCGGCCGGTCGCAGCTCGGTGCCGGCGCGCAGGACAACGTCACCGGCGCGAACGTCGCTGCCGGCTGCTCGAACGGCGTCACCCGAACGCGCCGAACGCCCGATGCGCACGACGTCCGTCCCGCCGGCACCCACCCGCTCGGTGTCCTCGACCATCACCACGGCATCTGCGCCTGGCGGCATCGGCGCGCCGGTCATGATCCGGATCGCCTGACCGCGTCCGAGCGGCTCGCTGCGATGGCCGCCGGCGGCGAGGGTCGCGACGACGGGCAACTCCACCGGCACCCCGACGGTGTCGGCGGCGACGACGGCGTACCCGTCGACCGCGGTGTTGGCGAACGGCGGCACGTCCTCGGCGGCGGTCACATCCGTTGCGATCACCAGCCCGAGCGCCTCGGCGAGATCGAGTTCGCGGGCGGCGAGCGGGTGGCTGGCCTCGAGCACGTAGCGGCGGGCGTCGTCGAGCGGGATCACCTCCTCGACGATAGCGATCGGACCCCCGATGCCAGGATGGCGCCGTGTCCGAGTGGCCGACTCCCGAACGTCACGCCCAGTGGGCGAGCTGGGACGACCGGACGACGGAGACCGTGTTCGAGCGGTTCGAGAACGGCGGGTGGGTGGTGGAGGGCACCGTGTCGGGCCTGGACGTGCAGTACGTGGTGCGGCTGGGCGACGACTGGCGACCCCGTCAACTGCTGCTGTTCCGCGATCAGGTCGAGCCGGACCTCTGGCTCGCCAACGACGGATCGGGCACCTGGGGCGAGGTGAACGGGTCCGTGCGCGACGAACTCACCGGCTGCACCGACCTCCACGTCGCCGGAACGATCCACCCGACGGTCCTTCCGATTCGCCGGCTCGTCGCCGCCGGGATCGTGCCGGGGATGAGCCTCGACGTGCGCACGGTCGTCGTCGACTCCGAGAGCCTGTCGATCCGGCCCGCCGTGCACCGCTACGAGTGCCTCGACGCCGGGCACTGGCGGGTCGGACACGGTGTGGAGCTCTCGGTGGACGCCCTCGGGTTCGCCCTCGACCTCGATGGCGTTTGGCGGCGTCTGGCCTGAGCGCCGTCGCCGGTGCTGCCGTCACCGACGGCCGAGGCCCTCCCGGCGGGCGATGTCGTCGAGCACCGAACGAAACCCCGGGCCGAGCTCGGAGTGGCGGAGCGCGAGTTCCACCGTCGCCCGCAGCCAGTCGAGCTTGTTGCCGGTGTCGCACCGGCCGTCGTCGAACACGAGCCCGTGAAACGGCTCCCGGCGACACAAGGTCCGCATCGCGTCGATGAGTTGCAGTTCCCCGCCAGCGCCGGGGACCAGCGCGTCGACGTGGTCGAACACGGCCGGCGTCAGCAGGTAGCGCCCCATGATCGCAAGGTTCGACGGGGCGTCTGCGGCCGCGGGCTTCTCGACCATGTCCACGACCGAGACGAGGCCAGCGGCATCGGCCGGACCCGACGGGGTGACCACTCCGTACGCCGAGATCTCCGCCGGACCGAACTGCTTCAGCGCGAGCACCGACCCGCCGGTGCGCTCGTGCGCCTCGACCATGGCGCGCGACAGACCCGATCCCGGCGCCATCAGGTCGTCGGGCAGTAGGACGACGAACGGCTCGTCGCCTACGTGGTGCCGGGCGAGGCCGATTGCGGGCCCGAGTCCGAGCGGGGCGTGCTGGCGCCCCACGTGCACGTCCGCCAGTGCTGCGATCGCGCGGATGGACGCCGCCTGTTCGTGCTTGCCGGACCGCTCGAGGGCTGCTTCGAGTTCGGAAGCCTGGTCGAAGTGGTCCTCGACGGCTCGCTAGGTGCGTCCGCTCACCAGCAACACGTCGGTGATCCCCGCGTCGACCGCTTCCTCGATGACGTACTGGATGCCCGGCTTGTCGACCACCGGCAGCATCTCCTTGGGCACCGCCTTGGTCGCCGGGAGGAACCGCGTGCCCCAACCGGCCGCCGGGATGACCGCTTTGCGCACCCGCATGGGGCGACCCTCGGGGTGCGGTTCCCGCCCGTGGCGTCGCGGCGTCGCCGCGCTAGCCTTAGCACTCGACCCCTGCGAGTGCTAGCGGTTTCGAGGACGCCATGCCCACCTACGTCTACCGATGCCATTCCTGCGACGACGTGTTCGAGGTGCAGCAGAGCTTCAGTGACCCCACCTTGACCATTCACGACGCCTGCGGCGGCCCCGTGAAAAAGGTGTTCCAACCGGTCGGCATCACCTTCAAGGGCAGCGGGTTCTACAAGAACGACAACCGTGGCTCGTCGAGCACGTCGACGTCGTCCGATCGTTCTTCCGATGCATCGACGGCGACGGCGACGGCGACGTCCTCGGCCTCGTCGTCCGCGTCGGCCCCGTCGTCCGACTCCGGTTCGACCACCGGCAACTCGGCGCCGACGACCGCGCCTGCCCCTGCAGCGCCGGCGGCCTCGTCCGGGGCCTGAACGCCGCTAGGCTGCCAGCGGCGTCCCCCGGCACGTTCCGAGGAGGGCGCCATGTTCTTTCGACCGACCATGACCCGGTCGTTCCCGCTGCTCGAGATGCGGCGAGCGTGGGGTCGCCGCCGTCTCCTGCGACTCGCTGCCGTGACCGTCACGGGCGGCATGGTCGCCGGGTGCTCCTGGTGGCTCACGGCACAGGCCGCCGCCGCCCGGGATGCCTGGGGCGAGGCGCGAACCGTGCTGGTCACGACGCGAGCCGTCGAGGCGGGTGCAGCACTCGACGGACTGGTGGAGGCCCGCGCGATCCCGGTCGCTGCGCTGCCCGACGGCGCGTTGGAGTCGCTTCCCCGAACCGCCAGGGCCCGCCACCCGCTCTCAGCGGGAGCCGTCGTCACCGGCGTGGCCGTCGCCGGCACCGCACCCTCGCCCACCGCCGCCGCCATCCCACCCGGCTGGCGCGGCCTGGCGGTCGCCCGAAGCGAGGTCGGTCTGCCCGTCCGGGTAGGCGATGCCGTCGAGGTGATGGCGATCGGCGAACTCGACGGCGACGTCGGCAGGCCGGTGTCCGGAATCGTGGCCGGCGTCGACGACCGGGCGGTGACCGTGGCCGTTCCGGCCGACGCCGTCGTCCTGGTCGCAACCGCAATTCACGACCGACGGGTGGTGCTCACCCTTCGCACGTCCTGATCGAGCCGGTTCGTCACCGGATCCGGCGGGTCACCGGAAGGTGTAGAGCACGAGACAGCCGACACCGAGCACCGTGCGGTACGCCACGAACGGGCCGAAGCTGCGGGTGCGCACGAGCCGGATCGTGCCCCAGACCGCCACCCAGCCCGACACCGCCGCGGCGGCGATACCCGCCAGCATCGGTGCGACGAGCCCATCGGGAATGCCGTCGGCGACGAGCTTGCCGACCTTGAACACGACCGCTCCGGACGTGACGGGGAGGCTCATCAGGAACGACAGTCGTGCTGCGGCGTCCCGGTCGAACCCGCTCAGCCGGGCAGCGGTGATCGTGATGCCCGAGCGCGAAGTGCCCGGGTTCAGGGCCAGGATCTGCGCGCCGCCGAGCTGCAGGGCGTCCCGAAGGCCGAACTGCTCGACCCGCCGCGTCCCGCGGCGGCGATCCGCCCACCAAAGGAGCAGCCCGAACCCGACCAACGACACCGAGATGAGCGGAATCGTCCCGAGGTCCTCCTCGATGGCCTTCTCGAACAGCGCGCCCGCCACCGCCGCCGGGACGGCCGACACCACGAGCAACCACGGCAACCGACCCTCGGGCGCACGTCGGGCGACGGGGTCGACCAGCCCCCTGAGCCCGTTGCACACGTACGACCACAGGTCGACGCGAAAGTACGCGACGACGGCGACCAGGGTGCCGATATGGAGCGCCACGTCGAAGGCCTTGGACACGCTCGGGTTCTCGAGTTCGTTCCAGCCGAACAGCCAAGGCACCAGGATCAGGTGACCGCTCGACGAGATCGGCAGGAACTCCGAAAGACCCTGTACGAGGCCGAGCACGAGGGCGTGGACGATGGGCACGAGGGCTCCCGGACGTAGGCCCGGCGGGGTCAGCCGCCGGTCGAGGGCACGATCCTCGGCCGCCAGCGGCGCGCCGGATCGCTGTGATGGCCCACCACCCTGCCACGACGGAGCGAGTCCAGGAACTGCGCCGGGGAATCGAAATCGGGCATCTCGACGTAGGCCGCGCCGATCGCCTCGGGGACGTGCGCATCCGAACCGGCACCGGCCGCGAGCTCGTGACGCTCCGCGTACTCGGCCGCCTGGCGGTTCAGGTGCTGCAGCGACGTCTTCGCGTTGAACGCCTCGATCGCATCCACGAGCCCGGCGGACACGAGTTCGTCGAGCGCCGGCTGCACGAGGTTGCGGCGGATCGGGTCGAACGGATGGGGGACGTAGACGAGGCCGCCCTGCGCACGGATCCGCTCGGCCGCTTCCACCGGAGGGATACCCATCGGGACCCGCTCGGTGAGGAACAGCCCGATGACCTCACCGTGGTGCGTCCGCAGTTCCTCACCCACGACCACCCGGCATGGCAGGCGGCCGACGAGCTCCTGACCGCCCCGGACCGCATTGTGATCGGTGATGCACAACACGTCGACGCCCGAGGCGAGGACCGCCTCCTCGATCTCGTCGTAGGTCGTGGTCGAGTCGCCCGAGTGCATCGTGTGCGAGTGGAGATCGACACGGATCCACCCCGTCGGCAGCGGCTCGGCGAGATGGGGATGGCGGTCGATCCCGGCGGCGGTCGGTCGGCCCGGCATGGCGTCGGACGCTACCGGGTGCGCCGGGCCGACCACCCGTTTTCGCTCAGCCCGCCGTCGGCGAGCACTTCTGGGTGTACTTCTCCTGCAACGTCGCGATGCGCGTCGTGAGCGCCGACCGCTTCTGCGCCACCTCCCCACGCTTGGCCGTCAGCTTGTCGACGGCCTTGGTCCGACCCGCTGCGGTGGCGGCGGCGATCCGCTCGTCGAGCTTGGCGAGCGCCTGGTCGATCTTGGCGGTGGCCTGCGGGGCCCGGTCGAGCGCCGCTTTCACCTTCTCGCAGCGGGCGGCGACGGTTGCGGGGTCGGCGGCCTTTCCCCCCGGGCCGGACTCGGCGGCGAAGACCGGCGCCGCCGCGCCGACGGTGAGCAGGCCCGCAAGGGTGGCGACGACGATCTTGGTGCGCATGGTGATGTCTCCGTTCGTGGTGCACGGTGCTTCCGTCCTGAGCACCAGCATCACGCCCACTTGTGAGCAGCGTGTGAGCCCTTCGTGCGGATGCCGTCGAGATCGCGGGTCGATCAGCGGCGGTTGGTGAGCGCCACCCCGACCGCCGAGACGGCGAGGCCGGGCAGGGCGATCCAGCCGAGCCGTTCGCCGTAGAGCACCGCCCCTGCGGCCGCCGACAGCGCCGGGGTGAGGAAGAACAACGTCGACACCCGTGCCGCGGCCCGCCGGGCCAGCAACAGGTTCATCAGCAGCACGGCGCCGCACGACAGCACCACGACCGACCAGATCTCGGCGAACACGAACGACGGCGTCACCGTCACGTCCCAACCCTCGACGGTGACGGCGAGCACGGCGAGCACGGCGGCCGAGCCGAGGTACTGGACGGCGGTGCCGGTCAACATCGGCTGGGCCGAGTTGCGGGCCCGCTGCCACAACGTCCCGGCCGACATGCCGACCACCGAGAGGCCCATGGCGACGACCGCCGGCCACGAGGCCTCGGCGCCGCCGGCGCTGAGTTTGTCGCCGACCACGACCGCCACCCCGGTGAAGCCCAGGCCGACGCCGGCCCACTGGCGGGCGGTCAGCCGTTCCCCCAGCGCGACACGCGCCGCGACCGACGTCACCACCGGGTGCAGCCCGGCGATCAACGACGACAGCCCGGCCGGCAACCCGTTGCCGATCGACCAGAACACCCCGCTCAGGTAGACGGCGTGCACGCCGAGGCCGGCCAGGCCGAGATCGGCCCAGGCCCGACGGCCCACCGGCCAGGCCTCACCCCGGGCCCGGGCGACGGCGGCCAGGATCGCCGCGGCGGCCACCAGGCGGACGGTGAGGAAGCTGAACGGCCCGGCGTCGCCGGCGTAGTGGGCACCGACGAACCCGGTGGACCACAGGGCGACGAACACCCACGGCGCGACCGTGTCGAGGGTCGGTCGGGTCCCGGGCACGGGCGACAACCCTGGCACACCTACCCTCGTGGTCGCCGTGGCCCCAACCCCTACACCCGCCGTGCCGTCGCTCGACCTACGCACGCTCGCCGTCGCCGACCCGTACCCGGCGCTCGCCGCCGCCCGGGACACGGCGCCGCTGGTCGCGGACACGACCCGCGGCGGCTGGTTGCTGTGCCGGCACGCCGAGGTCGCAGCCGCGTTGCGGGACCGCCGCCTCGGACGCGTCGATCCGGCCACCGGCGCGCCGGCACGTCCCGGCTGCCCGGCCTTCTCGGCCCTGGAACGCTGGTCGCTGCTCGATCTGGAGGGCCCGGACCACGAACGGCTGCGGGCCCGGGTCGCCCGGCTGTTCACCCCGTCGGCGGTGGCGGCACGGCGTCCGGCCATCGAGACCCTCGCGGCCGAACTGCTCGATCCCGTGCTCGCCCGGCTGCGCGACGGCGATGCGGTCGATCTCCTCGCCGACTACGCCGGGCCGTTCGCGGTGTCGGTGATCTGCGACCTGCTCGGCGTGCCCCGTGCCGACGGACCCCGGCTGCTGGCCTGGTCCCACGCCATGGTCCGGCTCTACGAGGTGGCGCCGCCACCCGAGCAGCGGGCGGCGGCCGAGGCGGCGGCGGTCGAGTTCGCCGCCTACGTCGACGGGCTGCCCGACGTGCTCGGCCCGCTCGGGCTGTCACCGGCCGAGCGCCGCTCCACGGTGGTGCTGCTGCTCAACGCCGGACACGAGGCGACGGTGAACGCGCTCGGCAACGGCCTGCGGGCCCTGCTGTCGCATCCCGACCAGTGGCGGCGGCTCGCCGACGGCGCCGTCGACCCCGGGAGCGCGCTCGAGGAGTGCCTCCGCTTCGACGGGCCGCTGATGCTGTTCGACCGGATCGTGATCGACCCCGCCGGGATCGAGCTCGCTTGGCACCGCTTGGGCCCCGGCGAACGGGTCGGCCTGCTGTTCGGCGCAGCCAACCGCGATCCTCGCCGCTTCGCCGACCCTGACCGCTTCGATGCCGGTCGGGGCGATGCCGGTCATGTCGGCTTCGGCGGCGGCGCCCACTTCTGCCTCGGCGCCCCGCTGGCCCGGGCGGAGCTTGCGGTGTCGCTCGCCGCGCTGGCCGCCCGGGCGCCGGGCCTCACCCTGGCCGCCGAGCCCGAGTTCCACCCGACATTCGTGATCCGGGGGCTGCGCGCCCTGCCGGTCGCTACGACCCGCTGAGGCTGATCCCCTCGATCACCAGACTCATCCCGACCGCCGACATCGGCAGCCAGTCGAGGTCACCGCCGACTTCGCGGATGTCGAGGAGCATGCGCTGCAACGTCGACGCGATCGTGAACTCCCGGATCGGGGCACCGAGCTCGCCGCCGGTGATGCGCAGGCCGGCTGCGCCCGAGGAGAAGTCGCCCGACACCGGGTTCACCCCGGAGTGCAGCCCCAGGACCTGTTGCACCAGCACGCCGTCGCCGACGTCGCGGACCAGGTCGGCCTGGCTGCGGGTTCCCGGTGCGAGCTGGATCGCCCGGCACCCGACGCCGGGCGTGGACTTGAACCCGCCGCGCACCGCCGAGCCGGTGGAGTGCACCCCGGCCCGCCGGGCGCTGTAGGAGTTGTGCACGAACTGGCGCAGCACCCCGCCGTCGATGAGCAGGTTGCGCCGGGAGGCGAGGCCCTCCCCGTCGACTTCGGACGCGGTGTACGCCAACGGGTTCGTCGGGTCGTCGACGAGGGTGACGAACGAGGGGGCGACCTGCTCGCCGAGCCGGTTCGCGAACAGCGACCGGCCCTTGAGCACGCTCTCGCCGTTGAGGGTCGACGCGATGATCGACAGGAACTGTGCGGTGACGTACGGGTCGAGCACGACGGTGACGCGGCCGCTCGCCGGTTTGGTCGAGCCGATCAGCCGGGTGGCCCGCTCGGCGCCTTCCCGGGCCGCTTTGTCCGGGTCGAGGTCGGCCGGCGAGCGTCCGACCGAGAACCCGAACCCGGTGTGGGTCTCGTCGCCGTCGTCGGCGAGGGTCGACACCACCACGTAGCAACCCGACTCCCGCCCGTGGACCGCGATCCCGGTGGAGGTGGCGACCGCGGCCTCGGCCAGCACGTCGGAGTACGACGCCTCCTCGACGCGGATCCGCCGGTCGAGCCCGAGGGTGCGACGCTCGAGGTCGAGCGCGAGGCGCACCTTGTCGTCGGCTGCGAACGCGGCCAGGTCGTCGGACCACAGCTCGAGCGCCGGGACGGCCACGCCGTCGGGCTCGGCCAGGCCGGCCCACGGGTCCGACGAGCCGAACCCGGCATTGTCCCGGGCCTCGGCCAGCACCTCGGCCACGACGGCGTCGTCGAGCACCCCGGCGTAGGCGAACCCGATGCGGCCGTCACGGATCACCCGCACGCCGATCCCTTCGGACTGGGCCGAGGTGAGCTGCTCGATCTCGCCCTCGTACACCCGCACGCTGGTGTCCCGGTCCCGGGACACGAACGCTTCGACCTGCTCGCCGGGCCGGGCCTGCTCGGCGACCCGCCGGGCGAGCGCCAGCAGCTCCTCGGACCCGCTCACGCCGCCGTCCCCCCGATGGTGAGGGCCTTGACCCGCAACGTCGGCTGGCCGTCACCGACCGGGACACCCTGGCCGTCCTTGCCGCACGTGCCCGGGTTGCCCATGGCGAAGTCGTTGGCCAACCGGTCGATGTCCTTGAGGACCTGCGGGCCGTTTCCGATCAGGTTGCCCTCACGCAGCGGCTCGGTGATCTCGCCGTTCTCGATCAGGTAGGCCTCGGTCATCCCGAACACGAAATCGCCGGTGGCGGTGTTGACGCTGCCGCCCCCGAGCTGCGCGACGTACACCCCGTTGGGGGTGTCGCGGATCAGCTCGGACGGGTCCTCGGTGCCGTTGGTGACGAACGTGTTCGTCATCCGCACCATCGGCAGGTGCTGGTAGCTCTGACGGCGGCCGTTGCCGGACTGGGGCCGGCCGTCCTTGCGGGCCCGCAGGAAGTCCCACATGTAGTCGGTGAGCACGCCGTCGCGGATGAGCACGTTGCGCTGCGCCGGGTGGCCTTCGTCGTCGATCGTGATGGCGCCCCACTCGGTCGACATCGTGCCGTCGTCGATCAAGGTGACGAGCGGGCTGGCGACCTGCTCGCCGACCCGGCCCTTGTAGACGCTCGCGCCCTTGCCGACGAGGTCGGCCTCGAGTCCGTGGCCGCACGCCTCGTGGAACAGCACGCCGCCCGAGCCGGCCCGGATCACCACCGGCAGGCTGCCCGACGGGGCGGGACGGGCCTTGAGCTTGGTGAGAGCCCGGGTGGCCGCGGCGCGGGCCACCTCCTCGACGTCGTAGCGGGAGAACAGCTCGAACCCGATCGTGTGCCCGATCGACTCGTACCCGGTCTGCATACCGGTGTCCCCGCTGGCCACCGCGGTGACCCGGAACATCGTGCGGACCTGGTCGTCGGTGGCGAACAGCCCGTCGGAGTTGGCGACCAGGATCCGCTTGCGGCTGTCGCCGTAGCCGGCCGACACCTGGGCGATGGCCGTGCCGGCGGCCCGGGCCGCGGCGTCGGCCCGTTGCAGCAGTGCGACCTTGGTCGCCTTGGTGATCGTGTCGGGGTACGTCTCGATCACGTTGACCGGGGTGACCCGGCGCTCGGTGAGTGCGACGACCTTGGCCCCGCCGCCCCCGCCGCGCGCCGCAGCGGACGCGGCCTCGGCCGCGGCCCGCAGCCCGGCGAGGCTGAGGTCGGCCGTGTGGGCGAAGCCGGTGGTGTCGCCGATCACGACGCGGATGCCCGCGCCCCGGTCCCGACCGGAGGTGACCTGCTCGACCCGACCGTCGTCGAGGTGGGCCGACGAGGACGTCTTGTCCTCGACGTACACCTCGGCGAACTCTCCACCGTGGCGCAACGCCCCGCCGAGGACCTCCGTGAGCAGATCGCGATCGAGCATCCGGGAAGGCTATCGGTCACCCCCGAACGCGGGTGGAGCGCGCCCGGTGGCCGGAGGCCGGACCGCCGTCGTAGCGTGACGGCCGATGACCCTGGAACCGGGCCTGTCGGCCACCGTAACGCTCGTGGTGACCGACGCCGACACGGCCGTCGCCCTCGGCTCGGGCTCGGTCCCCGTGCTCGGCACCCCCCGGGTGGTCGCCCTCGTCGAGGAGGCGACGTGCCGTGCCCTCGACGGCCATCTCGAGCCGGGCACCACCTCGGTCGGGATCCGGGTGCAGCTCGATCACCTGCAGCCGAACCTGGTCGGCACGAGCGTGGTCGCCGAGGCCCACCTCGACAAGGTCGAGGGGCGGCGGCTGTCGTTCTCCTGCACGGTGAACGATGCCCGCGGCATCGTTGCGGCCGGCAAGGTGTCTCGCGTCGTGGTCGACACGGATCGGTTCTTGGACAAGGCGGCGGGCTGAGCACCGTCGGGGTGCTCGTCAACCCGGCGGCCGGGGGCGCGAGTCCTCGCACCCTCGACGCGGTCCGGGCTCGGCTGACGGACCTCGCCGGCGGTGAATTCGTCGAACTCGATGCCGCCGGCCCGGCCGAGGTGGCCGCCGCTGCCCGCCGGGGCCTGTCGGCCGGCCTAGACCGGCTCGTGGTGGTCGGCGGCGACGGGCTGGTCCACCACGTCCTGCCGGCCGTCGCCGGGCGTGCCGAGGTCACGCTCGGCATCGTGGCCCTCGGGACCGGCAACGACATCGCCCGCGCGCTCGGGCTACCCGTCGACGATCCGCTCGCCGCCGCCGAGATTGCGGTGGCCGGCGCACCGGTCGCGATCGACGCGATGCGCAGCGATGCCGGCTGGGCCCTGAGCGTGGCGACGGCCGGGTTCTCCGTGCGGGTCAACGAGCGAGCGAACCGGCTCCGGTGGCCCCGTGGCGCCGCCCGCTACCAGGTGGCCACGCTGCTCGGCCTGCCGGGCCTGCGGCCCGACCGCCTGGTGCTGACCGTCGACGGCGTCGAGCACCGGACGGACGCAACCTTGATCGCCGTCGGCAACACCCGGTTCTTCGGCGGCGCCATGGCGATCTGTCCCGATGCCGACCCGTGCGACGGCCTCCTCGACGTGACCATCGTCGGAGCGGTCGGGCGGCTCCGGCTCCTGCGCTTCTTCCCGACCGTCTACTCGGGCGCACACCGCACGAATCCGGCCGTGACGTTCCTTCGCGCTCGCACGGTGGCACTGGCCGGAGGTGCCGACGTGTGGGCCGACGGCGAGCGACTCGGGCCGATGCCGCTCTCGTTGGAGGCCGTCGCCGGGGCGGTTCGGGTGGCCGGGGCGAGGATCGGTGCCACCGACCGGGCAGACTGACCCCATGCTCGAGGTGCTCCCCGACATCGAACGATGGCGATCGGCCGGCAAGCGCGTGGCCGTCGCGCGCGTCGTGGCGATCGAGGGTTCGGGGCCGCGCGACCCCGGGGCCACGATGGCGGTCTCCGAGGACGGCGAGGTATCGGGCTCGGTGTCCGGGGGCTGCGTCGAAGGCGCGGTCGTCGGTGAGGCCCTCGCCATCCTGCGCGGCGAGGCGTCCCGCCGCGTGGTGAGCTTCGGCTACTCCGACGACGAGGCGTTCGCCGTCGGGCTCACCTGCGGCGGCACGATCCGGCTCTACATCGAACCGCTCGACTGGTGACGCGACCGTGAGCACGCTCTACGAGATCCTGCGCGACTGCCTTCGCAGCGGCGAACCCGTCGGTCTCGCCACCGTCGTCGACGGGCCCGGCACCGGCGCCAAGCTGCTCATACGACCCGGGCACGAACCGCTCGGATCGCTCGGCGACCCGCAGCTCGACGTGCTCGCCGCCCGCGATGCCCGAGCCGAGCTCGAAGCGGGACGCACCGGGATCCGCCACTACGGAGCCCAGGGCCAGACCCTCGACGAGGAACCCGGCGTCGAGCGGGTGAGCGTGTTCGTCGAGAGCTTCGCCCCACCCCCCACGATGGTGATCTTCGGTGCCGTCGACTTCACGGCGGCGCTGGCCAAGGTGGCCAAGGTCCTCGGCTATCACGTGGTGGTCTGCGACGCCCGCGAGGTGTTCGCCACCAAACGCCGGTTCCCGATGGCCGACGAGGTCGTCGTCGACTGGCCCGATCGGATCCTCGAACGAATCGGCCCGACGCTCGGCTCGCGCGACGCGGTGTGCGTCCTCACGCACGACCCGAAGTTCGACGTGCCAGCGATCCAGGGTGCCCTGCGCTCCCGGGTCGGGTACCTCGGCGTGATGGGCTCGCGAAAGACCCACGCCCGCCGAATGGAGCGCCTCGCCGAGGTCGGTGTCACCGAGCGCGCCGACCTCGACCGGATCCTTGCCCCGATCGGCCTCGACCTCGGGGCTCGAACGCCCGAGGAGACCGCCATCTCGATCTGCGCCGAGATCATCGGGCGCCGGCGCGGCCGGGTCGTGGCCAGCCTGCGCGACGGCGACGGGCCCATCCACGCCTGATCCCGCCGGGATCACGCAGTGGGCGATGCCTCGTCGGCGGTCACCGGCGACACGTAGCGCACCCAGCGGGCCGTCGATCGGTTGAACTCGACCGTCCGGCCGGTGTACGGAGCGTGCAACGCGGCCCCGACCACCCCGAGGTAAAGCGACACGTGGCCGGGATAGTGGACGATGTCGCCGGCGAGGGCGTCGTCCCGTCGAACCGCCCGCCCGGCCGCCGCCTGACGTTCCGAGGACCGCGGCAGTTCGACACCGGCACCTGCGGCCCACGCGAACTTGGTGAGCCCGGAGCAGTCGAAGCCCACGCCGGGCTCGCTGGTGTTGCGCCGGTAGGGCGTGCCGAGCTGGGTGAGCGCGGTCAGGATCACGGAGGTCCGCAACTCACCGGCCCGCTCCCAGGCACCGGTCAGCTCCGCGACCGCCGTCTCGGTCGCCGACGCGACCGCCCGAGCGACTTCGGCACGAGCGAGGAGGAATCCGAGCCGGTCGCCACGCTCAAGCGCAGCCAGCGCCTCTGCAGCCACCACCACGACAGGGAGATCGGGTCTTGCGACCGGCGCGGCCACGGCCTCCGGGGCGCCGAGGACCGCGACCACCGGAACTGCGACCGCGCCGAGGGCGACGGCCACGATGCCGATCCGCAGGGATCGCAACAATCGGGTCGAGCGGGGCACCAGGACCTCCCAGGATCAGGCCCGGAGCGAGGCGCGACCAGGCCCGAAGGCCCGGTCGACCCCACCAGCCCCAACCGCTGCGTGTCGAACGCATGACAGCATGCTTCATCGATCCGTCATATTGCAACGCGACCGTCACATTTTTGCTTACCCTGCGGTCGTGACGATCGCCGGGGTGCTCCTGGCCGCCGGGAGTGGCAGCCGCTTCCAGGGGCCGACCCACAAGCTGCTCGCCCCGCTCGGCGAACGCACCGTGGTCGACCATGCCCTGGCCGCAGTACTCGAGGCCGGGCTCGACGAGGTCGTGGTGGTCACGGGCGCGACCCCGGTGCCTACGCCGCCCGGGGTCACCGTGCTCCACAACCCCGACTGGAACGACGGTCAGGCCACCTCGCTGCAGATGGCGATCCGATATGCCAGCAAACGGGGACACGAGGCCGTCGTCGTCGGCCTCGGGGATCAGCCCGGGATCCCAGCGGAGGCGTGGCGCCGAGTGGCCGCCGCCGACGCTCGGATCGCCGTGGCGACCTACGACGGCCGGCGGCGGAACCCGGTTCGGCTCGCGTCCGACGTGTGGCCGGCGTTACCGGTCACCGGGGACGAAGGCGCCCGGGTGCTCATGCGGTCGCATCCCGAGCTGATCCGGGAGGTAGCGTGCCCGGGCCACCCGGCAGACATCGACACCGTGGAGGACCTGCACCGATGGAGCTCGTGAACGACTTCACCGTCAACACCTCGATCGACGAGGCCTGGGCCACGCTCACCAACGTCGAGCTGATCGCGCCCTGCCTGCCGGGCGCACAGTTGCAGGAGGTCGACGGCGACACCTACCGGGGTGTGGTGAAGGTGAAGGTCGGCCCGATCCTGGCCCAGTTCAAGGGCGAGGCCACCTGGGTCGAGCGCGACGACGTCAACCACCGCGCCGTATTGAAAGGCAAGGGCCGTGACACCGGGGGCAAGGGCAACGCGGAAGCGTTGATCACCGCCCAGGCCGAGGCGGCCGGACCCAACTCGACGAAGGTCACCGTGACGACCGATCTCACGATCACCGGCAAGGTTGCGCAGTTCGGCCGGGGCGCGCTCGCCGATGTCTCCACCAAGCTGCTCGGCCAGTTCGTCGACAACCTCGAGAGCCAGGTGCTCGCCCCGCAGGCCGCCGCCCGGGCGGCAGCACCCGTCGTCGAGGAGCAGGCCTCTATGGCTCCCGCCGAGACGGCGGCCACCGAAGCCTCGACCGCGCCATCGGGTGACGGCGGCGCAGCCGCTCCGAAGGCGGCGAGCACCGGACCGCGCAAGATCGATGCACCCGAGGCCCAACCGATCGATCTGCTCGAGACCGCCGGCGCGTCGATGCTCAAGCGCCTGGCGCCGATCGGCCTCATCGTCGTCGTGCTGCTGCTCCTGCTCCGCCGCCGCCGCAAGGGCTGAGCCGGCCCGGGGGCCCGGAGCGCCCTCGAAGGTTCCGACTCGTCGTTAGCTACGCTCAACTCCGCGTCTGCCGGGCCGAAAAGACGGGTGCCCTCGAGCACTGGAGAACCATGAACGCTCCCTCCCTGTCGGCGCTGCGGCAGCTCCGCATGCTGCCCCGCCTCATGATGGCCTTCGGCGCCCTTGCGCTGCTCGCTCTCGTCGTGGGCGTCGTGGGCCTGCGCGCGGTGTCGTCGCTCTCCGACGACGGCGGCAGCCTGAAAGTGGACGGGATCGACGCCACCGCCGACCTGCACGCCGCCGAGACGCACGTGACGGCCTCGTGGGCGAGCGCCCTGCGCATCGCTGCCGAGGGTGACAGCGCCGTTGGACTCGCAAAGATGACCGAGCAGGACGCGACCGCAGACGGCCAACTCGACCGATTCCTGTCGGGGTATGCGCTGCCGGCGAACGTGCTGGCCGACGCCCGCACGGCGAAGGCGGCGACGGCGACGTTCCGCACCGAACGAGCCAAGGTGCTCGACGCCGTGAAGGCGAAGGACCGAGCCGCGATCACCGCATCGCTGAGCGCAGCACAGAGCGCGTTCGAATCGGCGGACGCCGCCTTCGCAAAGGCGGTCACGTCGAACGCTGCCAAAAACACCCGCCTCGCCGCAGCCATCGACGACACCGCCGGCGCCGGACGGCGCAACATGGTCGTCATCATGGTGCTCGCCATCGGTCTTGCTATCGGCATGGGCCTGCTCATCGCCCGGTCCGTCAAGGACCCGGTGAACGATCTCAAGGATCTCCTCGGCAAGGTCGCCGACGGCGACCTCACGGTCAAGGCGACCGAAGGAGCTTCCGACGAACTCGGCGAATTGTCCAGGAGCCTCAACACCACCGTCGACTCGACCCGCGCCGCCATTGCGCACATCGCAGGAGCGGTCACGGTGCTCCAGTCCACGGCAGCCCACCTGGCGTCCAACGCGACGCAGGTCACGGCCTCGATCGAGACGGTCGCGTCGGGCACCGAGGAGATGACGGCGAGCGTCCGGGAGATCTCCACCTCGGCCTCCCAGGCATCCTCGATCGCGACGTCGGCCGTGAGCCTGTCGGACAACGCCGTGGAGCTCATCGCCAAGCTCGACGAGTCGTCCCGCCAGATCTCCTCCGTGGTCGACATGATCTCGGCCATCGCCGAGCAGACCAACCTGCTCGCGCTGAATGCGACGATCGAAGCAGCTCGTGCCGGCGAGGCCGGCCGGGGGTTCGCCATCGTGGCCAACAGCGTGAAGGAGCTAGCCCAGGAGACCACCAAGGCGACGGAAGCCATCCGGGCGACGGTCGGCAACATCCAGAACGACTCGCAGTCGGCCCGGGGCGCGATGGCCCGCATCAGCGAGGTCATCGGCACGATCCACGACAGCCAGTCGACGATCGCCTCGGCCGTCGAGGAGCAGACGATCACGGCGAGCGAGATCTCCCGCCAGCTCGTCGACGCCACGAGCGGCACCAGTTCCATCAGCTACGGCCGCGAAGGTTCCGCCGAGGAACTCAGCCGCCTCGCCCGCGAGCTGAGCACGATCGTGGGCGCCTTCAAGATCTGACCGTTCCCGGTCAGCCACCGGGCGCCCGGCGCCCCCGCACCCCCACCTCGCCCCGGCCCCAGCCCGGGGCGAGGGCGCGTCGGCGTCGGTAACGTGTGCGGGCCATGGCCGACGACGACCTCGCCCGGGTGATCGCCCTGCTCGGCCGGCGCCCGGCGGGACGGTTCGAGATCGTCGTGCGGGATCGGTCGGGCGGGCCGGTCGTGCTGCGCAACGCCCCCTTGCTCGACGACGGAACGCCGATGCCCACCCGGTACTGGTTGGTCGGCGCCGAGGAGGCCCGCGCCGTCGCCCGGCTGGAGGCGGTCGGCGGCGTGCGCGACGCCGAACGCTTCGTCGACGCCCGAGCGATCGCCGACGCCCACGAGCGCTACGCCGTCGAGCGCGACGCCGACCTGCCCGCGGACTGGACCGGCCCGCGACCCTCGGGCGGGGTCGCAGGCACCCGCACCGGCGTGAAGTGCCTCCACGCCCACTACGCCTGGTTCCTCGCCGGAGGCGACGACCCCGTCGGGGCCTGGGTAGCCGAGCGGCTGCGCACGTGACCGCCACGACCGCTCCCGACGGTCCGGTCGCCGCGATCGACCTGGGCACCAACTCGGTGCGCCTGCTCGTCGTCGGCCCCGACGGCGGCGTGCTGACCCGCCGTTCGGCGATCACGCGTTTGGGGGCGGGCACGGCGCGGACCGGGCTCCTGTCACCCGAGGGAACGGCTCGAACCCTGGCTTGCCTGGCCGACTACCGCCGCGAACTCGACGGATTCGGCGTCGGGAGCCTGCGGGTGGTCGGCACCCAGGCGATGCGCCGGGCCACCGACGCCCCTGCGCTGATCGATGCGGCAACCGCGCTGCTCGGGGTGCGCCCCGAGGTCCTCGACGGCGCCGAGGAAGCCCGCCTGTCGTTCCTCGGCGCGACCGACGGCCTGCACGAGCCCGCACCCCACCTCGTGGTCGACATCGGAGGCGGATCGACCGAGCTGGCGATCCGGACCGAGGACGGCGTGGTGCACGCGCGCTCGCTCCCGGTCGGCTGCGTGAGCCTCACCGAAGCGGAACTCGCCGGGGACCCGCCCCGCCCGGAGGAGCTGACGAACGCCATCGCCCATGCCACCGACCTGCTCGACGACGCGCTGCGCGAGCAACCGGTGTTCGGCACCGCCGCCACCCTCGTCGGCGTCGCCGGCACCATCACGACCGTCGCCGCGGTCGAGATCGGGCTGGTCACCTACGACCGGAGCGCCGTCGACGGCTTCCGCCTCGGGCGGGCCGCCGCCGAGGACGTGTTCCGGACGCTGGCCACCGAGCGGCTCGCCGACCGGATCCATAACCCCGGGCTCCAGCCGGCGCGGGCCGACGTGATCGTGGGCGGCTGCTGCGTGCTCGTTGCGCTCCTGCGACGGTTGCGCGCCGACGAACTCGTGGTGCGCGACGCCGACCTGCTCGACGCTCTGGTCGCCGAGCTCCGCGGCGCGCCGCGAGCGGGCTGACTACGGTCCGGGCTCGTGGTGCGCCTGTACGGCCGACGGGTACTGCTCCGACCGCTGACCGTTCAGGACTTCGCGTCCTACAGCGAGGTGCGGCGGCGCAACGCGGCCTGGTTGACGCGATGGGAGCCGCGCCGGCCTCCCGGCGCCGCCGACCCGGCTGTCGACCGCGAGAGCTACCTACTGCGCTGCTCGGCGCGCGACCGGGAGCGCCAGCTCGGCAACGGGTACTCGTTCGGAATCTTCGTGGACGGAGCGTTCGGCGGCGAGATCAACCTGAACGCGATCCAACGGGGGCCGATGCAGTCGGCCTACGTCGGGTACTGGATCGACGAGCAACGCGCCGGGCGCAGCTACATGCCCGAAGCGGTGGCCGTCGTCTGCCGGTTCGCGTTCGAGGAGCTCCGCCTGCACCGGCTGCAGATCAACATCATCCCCCGCAACGCCAACAGCCGCCGGGTGATGGAGAAGCTGCGGTTCCGGGAAGAGGGCGTCGCCGTGCGGTACCTCGAGATCGACGGGGTCTGGGAGGACCACGTGCGCTACGCGATCACCGCCGAGGAGTGGCTCGCACGTCGCGACGACCTCGTCGCGGCGTGGATCAGCCCGGCTTCGAGCTGATCCGGCGCTGCAGCGCAGCGATCTTCTCGGCGAACCACGGCTGCCGGGTGGACCAGACCTGCGGGACGATCTCCCGCTCGACGGCGTCGGGATGCTCGGCGATCCCGGCCATCTCCTTGATCGTCTTCTTCGTCTCGACGGCGAGTTCGCGCGGCGCCGCCGCCGCCCGTGCCGCCATCGCCTGCGCCGCAGCGAGCAGTTCGTCGTCCCCCACGCACCGCCAGACCAGGCCGATGCGCTCGGCCTCGGCACCGGAGAGCACCTCGCCGAACACGACGGTGGCCATCGCCGCCTGGGGGCCGGCGATGCGCCGCAACATCCACGTGTGGCCCCCACCGGGATGGATCCCGATCTGGAGGAACCGGGTGTCGAACCGGGCCGAGGCCCCCGCGATCCGCACGTCGCAGCCGAGCGCCAGGTTCATGCCCGCACCCACTGCGGCACCGTTCACGGCAGCGAGCGTGGGCAGCGGGCTATCGGCGATCCGCAAGAACCCGGCGTAGATGTTCTTCAGGCTCTCGGGCGTCGACTCCTGCAGGTTGCCCAGGTTGGCCCCGGCGCAGAACGCCGGCGCCGCGCCGGTGACGACCACCGCTCCGATGCCGGGATCGGCCTCGATGGTGTCCATCGCCGCGAGGATCTCGGCGACCATCGGGGCCGTGAGCGTGTTGCGCTCCCCCGGGTTGTTGAGCGTCAGGGTGGCGACTCGATCGGCGACGGTGACCTCGACGAGGCTCACGACGCACCTCCTTGCAGGGGTCCTTGCGTGGGCGGCTGGGCGTTCTCGATCTCGGTGACGACCTGGTCGGGGTCCTTGTCCCCGAACCCGACCCCGAGCACTCCGGGAAGGTACTGGTCCATGACCTGCACCGCCGGATAGAGGCATTGGGCGATCATCGGGTGGGTGAGCGGGACGTCGCGGAATCCGAGGCTGCACTTGTACCGGATCTCGCCGTCCCGCAAGTCGAGCTCGAAGTTCCCGATCAGCATCCCGTAGTTCGCTCGGGTGACGAACTCCGCCATCGCCTGGCGGCGGTGTTCGGGGATGTTGACCATGGCGTAGGTGTAGACGAGGAGGACCTCCCGCTCGACGTTCACCTGGGCCAGCACCCGCTGATCGCCGTTGGCCCCCCGGAACCCGCAGACGAACGCCGAGCTGCCGTCGACCGCCTGCGGGTTCCACTCGTCCATCTCCATGAACTGCTGGAGGTTCTCGTAGCCGGCCCACCCGTTGGCGTGCTCGAGCTCGGGGGAATCGCTCATAGGGCGGGCAGTCTCGCGCCCGTCAGGCTCCGAAGGGGATCCAGGCCGCCGTCGCCAGCGAGGTGAGGTCGCTGACCTTGACGCCCGACTGCGAGACGGTCACCAGCTGCCCGCCCACGACCAGGCTCCGGCGCATCTGCGTCGTCATCTCCGGCACCGGAGCGATGCCCGGCACCGTGGACCCCGACGAGCCGTCCGCCGCCTTCGGTGTCGTGGCGGGGTGTTCGACCGTCCCGGCGAGCGAGAGCGCCGACGCCCCGACCGAGACCACGACGGCCGAGGACCGGTAGTTGCCCTTCCCGTCGTCGCCGCTCACCGGGACGACCAGGCGGCCCGCCGACGCCCACCACAGAAACGCGTGCGGGTCGTACTCGGCCTCGCTCTGGGACCACCGATCGGCCAGGCGCAGGCTCGCCAGACGCTTCGGGGCCGACGGATCGGACACGTCGAACAGCGACGCCGCCGTGCCCAGCACCCGACCGTCGCTCGTGGCGTCCTGGCCGATGCCGAGCAGCCGGCCGTCGCCGAGGGGATGCAGGTAGGAGGAGAACCCGGGGATCTTCAGTTCACCGACCGCCTTGGGTGCGGCAGGGTCACGCAGGTCGATCACGTACAGCGGGTCGGTCTGCCGGAACGTGACCACGTACCCGAGCGGGCCGACGTACCGCACGGCGTAGATGCGCTCGGTGCGCCCGAGCCCGGTCACCGCGCCGAGTTGCGCCAGCGTGTCGCCGTTGCGGCGCAGGGTGTACACGCCCGACGAGCTGGCCGATCCGAACCCGTCGGCCTCGACGGTGGTGGCCACCCGCAACACGCCGTCGTACTCGGACATGGCGTAGCTGTTCAGCAGGGTGCCGGGCACCGCTCCCGAGGCCAGGTAGGTCGCGGCAGTCCCCGTGCCGAGCCCGAAGGCATGCACGGCGGTCCGGGCCGGCTCGGGCCGAACCGGCCGGGTGTCTGCATCGGCGGGCACGTCGGGGAAGACCGTGGTCGCCACGTAGAGGTTGTCGCCGCCGAGGTAGGCGATGTCGCCGGTGGCGACCACGCCGGCCGAACCGACCACCGTCGGTGTGGTGGCCCCGACCGGGAGGCTGGCGAGCCAGGTGAGGCCGAGACCGGCCTCGACCGCGGGGCGGCCGATGTCCTTGCACGACAACGCCTGCTTGAGCGGTGCGGCGGCGCCACCGGCCCCTTCGGCGAAGCTTCGGGGCAACCAATCCTCGAGACGGGAGTTGGCGATCGCCTTGCGGTTGGCCTCGGTCGCCTTGCGCTCGGCGTCGGTGCCCGGTTTGTTCGGCATTTCGAACGGGAGCCGGTCCCCGAGGCTCGAGTGCAGGACGAGGCGCACGACACCCTTGGCCGAGCGGGCGGCGACGAGGCGCCCTTCGAGCGTGATGACGCTCTGGCGCGTCGGCGAGGCCGGGGTCGACACGTCGTAGACGGCGACGGTCGTGCCCGCATCGCCGCCGACGACGTCCGGCAGGGCGCGGGCGGCACCGGCCGGCATCGGCCGGACCCCCCCGCCACCGCCCCAGCCGTTCGTCACGACGACGAGCCGGGTGGCGTCGAGGAGCAACTGGTGGTCACCTGCGGGCAGGTCGACCCGGGCGACCTCGGCCTTTGCGACGGTGTCGACCACTCGCAGCCGGCCGTCGACGACGCTGTAGACCATGCGGCCGTCGGTCTCGACCTGGTCGCCCTCGTCGACGCCCTGCTCCTGGGTGTTGGTCGTCGACGTGCCACCCGGTGCCGCCGAGACCGGCGACGCCGCCGCCTCGGCGCGGGCACCGGCCAGGATCATCGGCCCACCCGCCCCGAGCCCGTACGGGCCCACGTTCCGGGTGGCGACCGACTTCAGATAGCCGAGCACGTCGTCGCAGCCCCCGAACGGGGCGAACAGGGCGCGGCCGGGCACCGGACGTACCGTCGAGTCGGCGGGGCCGGTCGGGGTGGAGACCGAAGGCGTCGACCCCGAGCAACCGGCGACGAGACCGGCGACGAGACCGGCGACGAGGGTCGAGACGACGGTCGCATTGCGGGCAAGCGTGTGGTTCGTGCGGTGCATGCCCTTGCGACGTCGGCAGCACCGCGGCCGGTTCCAGGAAATCCGGTCCGGCTCGTCAAGGTTCCGGCACGGCCCGGCTCAGGGCATCAGAGGATGACGAGCCGGTCCTTCTCGACGACCACCACCCCGCGATCCGACAGCACGAACCGCTCGGCGTCGCGGGCGGGGTCGAGCCCGACCACCACGCCGGGCGGCACCGAGACGTTCTTGTCCAGCACGCTGCGGTGCACCCGGGCCCCGGCGCCGATGCGGACCCCGGGGAACAGGATCGAATCGGTGACCTCCGCCCCGGCGCCGATGCGCACGTCGGGCCCGATGATCGAGCCGTCGACCGAGCCCCCCGACACGATCGAGCCGGCGCACAGCAAGCAGTTGTAGACCCGGGAGGGCAGCCAGTCGTCGCCGTAGCTCAGCTTCGCCGGCGGCAGCGGCATCTGGATGCTGTAGACGGGCCAGGCCGGATTGTAGAGGCTGAACGGCGGCAGCGGAGCGAGCAGGTCCATGTTCGCCTCGTAGTACGCGTCCAATGTGCCGACGTCACGCCAGTAGCCGCGTTCGTGGGCGGCCTGCCCCGGGAGTTCGTTGGTGGAGAAGTCGTAGACGCAGGCGAGACCCTGCGCCGTGAGCGCCGGGATGACGTCGCCACCCATGTCGGTCGGCGTGTGGCGCTGCGCGCTCGGCGTCACCGCATCGACGAGCACGTCGGTCGAGAACACGTAGTTGCCCATCGACGCAAGCACCCGGGTCGGATCGCCGGGCACCGTGGGCGGCGCCGGCGACTTCTCGTGGAATCGCACGATGCGATCGCCCTCACCCACCTCGATCACGCCGAACTGGGAGCCTTCGGCGACCGGAACCGGGATCGCCGCCACGGTGACCCCGGCTCCCGACGCGAGGTGCTGCTCGACCATCTGGCGGGGGTCCATGGCGTAGACGTGGTCGGCACCGAACACACAGACCACGTCGGGGCGCTCGTCGCTGATGAGGTTGAGATTCTGGTAGACGGCATCGGCCGAACCGGCGAACCAACTCGGGCCGCGGCGCATCTGGGCCGGCACGCTCGTCACGTAGTTGCCCAGCAACGTCGAGAACCGCCACGTCTGCGACACGTGCCGGTCCAGGCTGTGGCTCTTGTACTGGGTCAGCAGCACGATCTTGAGGTAGCCGGCGTTGGCGAAGTTCGACAGGACGAAGTCGATGATCCGGTACGAACCCCCGAAGGGCACCGCCGGTTTGGCCCGGTCGGCGGTCAAGGGCGCGAGCCGCTTGCCCTCACCGCCGGCCAGGATCATCACGAGCACCCTCGGTGCGGCCATCGCTTCCTCTCCCCGACCGATCCCCGACCGATCCCCGACCGGCGAACGGCCCGCCGATGACCCGGGCTTGCTCCGGCGCCGACCGGACCTCACCCGGCAAGCCTGTCGTACCACGCCAGGTGCTCGGCTGCTGGACGCTGCCACGACCAGTCGATGGTCATCCCCCGACGCTGCATCGCCCGGCGCCGCGCCGGGTTGCGCCAGGCGCGCACGGCCCGGTGCAGGCCGTCGAGGACGGCGACCGCCGACGGCTCCGGCACCACGACCCCCGTCGCCCGGGCGGGCTGGGCGTCGACGTCGACCACCGTGTCGTGCAGACCGCCGACATCGGTGACCACCGGCAGGGTGCCGTAGCGCATCGCCTGCATCTGCGCGAGCCCGCACGGCTCGAACCGGCTCGGCATGGCGAACAGGTCACCGGCTGCGAACAACAGGTGGGCGAGCCCCTCGTCGTAGCCGGCCCGGAACCACACCCGGTCGCCTGCTCGCCGCCCCGCCTCTTGGAGCGCGGCGACGAGTCCCTCGTCGCCGTCGCCGAGCACGGCAAGGCGCGCCGGCAAGCCGTCCAGGTAGCCGACGAGTGGCAGCAACAGGTCGATCCCTTTCTGGTCCACGAGGCGAGACACGACGCTCACGACCGGGGTGGTCGGGTCGTCTGGCCACCCGATCGAGCCGGCCAGCGCCCGGCGGGCCTCGGCTTTGCCGCCCAGCGACGCAGCGTCGAAGGGCGCCGGCAGATGTGGGTCGGCCGCCGGATCCCATTCCTCGACGTCGATCCCGTTGCGGATGCCGACGAGCCGATCGCCCTTGGCCCGCAAGCGCTCGTCGAGCCCGAGCCCACCGGCCGGCGTGCGGATCTCGGCGGCATAGGTCGGGCTGACGGCCACGACCAGGTCGGCGAGCGTGATCCCGCCTGCGAGCGCGTTGCAGATGTCGCCGACGGCGTAGGCCTCCGGGAAGTGCGGGACGGCGCCGAGCCACCGGGCGTCGGCCCAGCCCTGATGGCCGAGCGTGTGGATCGTCAGCACCGTCGGCGGCCGCGGATGACAGAACCCCGCGGCCAGCGCCGTGTGCCAGTCGTTCAGGTGCACCACGTCGGGCTCGCGGTGCTTGGCGAGCGAGGCCACGGCGGCGGCGAACGCAAAGAAGCGGCGATCGTTGTCGGGCCAGCCCTCCCCCGAGCGCTGGACGTACGGGTGCGGCCGCTCGATGCCGGGCACCGACACGAGCGTGACCTCGCCCACCGGGTCGAGCACCCCCCGGCGGGCCACGGCCGGGGCCGCCCACGGCGGGACCTCGAGCGGCTCGACGTGCTGGGCCCGCAACGCAGCACCGGCGTAATCGGGCAGCACCACTTCGACGTCGGCACCCGCAGCCCGCAAGGCCTTGACCAAGCCGGCGGTCGCAGCCGCGAGCCCCCCGACGCGCACCACCGGTGCGAACTCGGCCGTTGCGAACAGGACGCGTCGGGCCACGGCGCCAGCCTGCCACGCCGGACCCACCGCCCCGGCAGGACCGGTCGTTTCGCGAGCGCAGGCACCCGGCCGTAGCGTGCACGTCCATGGGTGAACCGGAATCGCCACCGGCCGCGCCGGCCGCCACGGTGATCGTGCTGCGCGACGTCGCCGACGGACTCGAGGTCCTGATGGTGAAGCGCTCGGCACACGGCGCGTTCGCCGGGCACTGGGCGTTCCCGGGGGGCAAGGTCGATCCGGGCGACCGGGACGGCGATCCTGACGAGCTGACCGCCGCCCGGCGCGCCGCCCGCCGGGAGGCCGCCGAGGAGGCCGGGCTCGAGCTCGACGAGGACGACTTCGTCACCTTCGCCCATTGGATGCCGCCTCCGTCGCAGCCGAAGAAGTTCTCGACGTGGTTCTTCGCCGTCACCACCGATCGGCACGAGGTGTCGATCGACGGCCACGAGATCGACGACCACGTGTGGGTCCGGCCGGCCGACGCACTCGCCCGCCGGGACGCCGGCGAGATCGAACTGGCGGCACCCACGTGGATGACGCTCCATCAGCTGTCCGTGCAGCCCGACTCGTCCCGGTTCCTCGACTGGGCCCGGGCGATGGCGGCGCCCAATCGGTTCCACACTCGGCACGTCGACGACGATGCCGGGGTGCGGGTGCTGCTGTGGGCACCCGACGCCGCCTACGACTCGTTCGAGCTCGACGCGCCAGGGCCGCGCAACCGGCTCTACCAGCATCCGGGCCGGTGGGTCGTCGAGCAGCGCTGAGCCATGCTCGACCACGTCTTCACCGACGCCATCACCGCACTCCGAGAAGCCTTCGAGGCGGCACTGCTCGAGCGCCAGGCCTTCGAGGAGCACTTCCAGGCCGACGTCCTGCTCGGCGACCTCACCTGGGAGACGAGCTACGGGCTCCCCGGCGAAGGGCTCCCGCCCCGAGTCGTCGCCCACATCACCTTCGACTGGCCGACGTGGAGCCAGACGGCGTACCGCCGCTGGTACCTCGAGGAGGTGTTCGAGGATGCGCCGGCCATCGAGATGGAGATCGTGTTCCGGGTGCAGCGCCTGAAGGCCCAACCGGCACCGGCGGTATTCCTCGCTGTGCTGCCGGCCGACAGCCCCCCGATCGGATCCGAGCCGATGCGCCGGGCCGCCCCGACGGTCGAGATCCAGTACGCGACCGACGACGGCGATCCGCACTACGCCATCGAGGTCTCCTACGAAGGCCTGTACGAACTCGCCGAGGAGACCCTCGCCGACGGCCAGTCCCGCCTCCTCGACGAGCACTTCGGCGCGCTGGGGGCCTGGATCTCCTCGATGCTGGTCCGGCTCGGGGACCTGCGCCTCGACTATCACCCGGCCGACCCCGACGACGGTTGAACCGCCGGGCCGTATCGGGACGGGGACGGGCGCGGTGGTGCGCGGTCGGATCGGCAAGGCAGGCTTGCCCGCATGACCGCCGTCGTGCTCTACGAGGTTGCCGATCGCATTGCGACCGTGACCTTGAACCGTCCAGAAGCCCGCAACGCCCTGTCGAGTGAGGTCCTGCGCCTCCTGCCCGAGACACTCGAGCGCGCGGAGGCCGACGACGCCGTGGACGTGGTGATCCTCACCGGTGCCGACCCGGCGTTCTGCGCCGGGCTCGACCTCAAGGAACTCGGTTCGACGGCCGGGAACCTCGGCGGCGGGGGCGGAGCGCCGGCCGCGGTCGGCAGCGCCCGCAGTCCGTTCCCGGCGATGACCAAACCGTTGATCGGCGCGGTCAACGGCGCCTGCATCACCGGTGGGTTCGAGTTGGCGCTCAACTGCGACTTCCTGGTGGCCTCGGAGCGGGCACGGTTCGGTGACACCCACACCCGCGTCGGGGTGATGCCCGGCTGGGGCATGACGGTGCTGCTCCCGGAGGCCATCGGCGTGCGCCGAGCCCGGGAGATGAGCTTCACGGGCAACTTCCTCACCGCCGACGAGGCGTTCCAGTGGGGGCTCGTCAACCACGTCGTCCCCCACGAAGACCTGCTCGCGTTCACGCGCCGGTTGGCGGCCGACATCATCGGCAACGACCAGGACGGCGTGCGCCAGATCCGTACCACCTACGCCGAAGTGGCGCGCACGACCGTCGGCGAGGGCTGGGAGGTGGAGGCCCGGGACGGCCAGACCTGGCGCCGGCGCACCTTCTCACCCGACGAGGTCGCACGACGGCGGGCCGGGATCATGGAGCGAGGCCGGGCGCAGCACTGACGGTCGGTCGGCGACCCGGGCCCGCGGGCACGAGCTGCGGGGTCCGTGCGCCGGGCCGACGGGCCGGCCGGTCAGCCCGGGGCCTGACCGCCCCGGGCGACGAGTTCCTTCACGACCTCGCCGAACACGATGCGCCCGAGGTAGTTCGCGCCTTCGATCGACAGGTGGAACCCGTCGTTGGCCCGCATCCGTCGGACCTGACCCTCATCGTCGGCCACGTACGCCGCGTAGCCGCCGGTCGGGCTCTCGAAATACGTCCACGTGTCGACGAAGGTCACCGCCGGTCGTTTGGCGGCCTCTGCGGCATAGACGCCACGGATGACCGCAAGCCGTTCGGTGACCTCGTCGCGCCCGTCGTTCGGGATGCCCACCCAGATCAGCTTCCGGCCGTCGCCGCCGAGGAAGTCCATGGCCCAGGCGACCCGACGCGTGTACTCCGCGACCCAGGCCGGGTCGCTCACGTCCCGAACGGCCCGGCCCTCCTCGGTGATGATCGGCTGCTGATCGTTGGCGCCGAACGTCATGATCACCACATCCGGCCGGAGGCTGTCGACCCGCTCGACGAGGCGGGCGGGCCAGTCGAAGAAGTCGATGCGGTTGAGTCCAGAGGACACCTTCACGTCCACGGTGGCGGCGATCAACCCGGTCCGCGTCGCTGCGCCCTGGACGACCTGCCCGTACCCCTGGACCATGGAGTCACCGGCGATGTACAGCCGCAGCGGCCGTTCGGCCGACGGCGGTGGCGGCGCAGTCGGAGCCGGGGACGTCGGTGCGGGGCTCGTCGCTGCGGGTGCCCCCGCCGCAGGAGACCCCGCTGAGGCAGTACCCGGGGACCCCGCACCGGCGGACCCGCCCGTCCGGGCCGGCGCAGCCGTGGTGGCGGTCGACGGCTCGCTCGCCGGCGCCCCCGGGGCTGCCCGGCTGTCCAGCCCGGTTGCGGGTGCGGTGGACACGACCGGCAAGGAGAACCGTCCGGCCGAGCCCGAGCCGGCGTCGTCCGAACGGCCCCGGAGGGCGTCGAGCGCATCCCCGGGGGCCGTGAGGCGGAGCGTCTCGGCCACGACGGTGAGGGGGCCGGTCACGGCGAGCGCCACGTCTCGCCAGCCGCTGTCGAGCGGTAGGGACTCGGCTCGACGGCGGAGCGTCTCGGCGTTCAGCAGGCCACCGACGAGGTACGCGACCGCGCCGACGGCGAGCACGCGAGCCGCCGACGACCGCCGGGTCCGGGGCGGTCGGACGCCGGCCTTCGCCCCGGACGAGTTCGGCTCGACGGTGGCGGTCATCGGATTCGGGCGCAGGGAGCGGGCAGCGAGGCGGTCATCGAGGCGGTCATCGAGTCAGCGCACGACGGGACGGCAGACCCGACCGGCGGCGTATCACGAGCCTACCGACGGGCCCGGACGCCGTTCCGGGCGGTCACTCAGATGACCGCCTCCAGGGGACCGAGCGCGGCGAGGTCCTCGGCGGCGTCAGCGTCGTCCCACCAGCGCAGCAACAGCTCCGCCTGGTCCTGCCAGGTCCGGGCCGCTCCGACGGCCCGGCGTCGGGCCCGGGCCTCGGCATCGTCGCGCCGAAGGACCGGGTCGCCAGCGCCGAGCACGTTCCGCACCGCGTCCACCATCCCGTCCACCATCCCGTCTGCCATCCCGTCTGCCATCCCGTCTGCCCGGGCGCCGACCGCCACGACGTCGCGGTACCGCTCGAGCTCCGGGAACTCGGTGCTCACCACGGCGATCCCCATCGCGAGGTACTCCTTGAGCTTGATGGGGTTGGATCAGCGACCCCATTCGTGGTCCGGCACCAGGACCAGCCCGGCGTCGAGGTGGCGCAGGTACTGCGGGATCGCCGCATGCGGCCGGCGGCCGAGCATCCACACGTTCGGGAGCGCCGCCAGGGCCGGTGCCGCCGCCGCGAACAGCTCGTCCTCGAGTCGTTCGACCTCGCGTCGATCGACCCCGGGCGTGGCGCCGTGATGGTCGATCCGGTACGCGAGGACGGGCCCGAGGCCCATCCGGCGTACCACGGGCCAGGCGACGGGATTCGCCACGGCGACCGCCGGGGGCCCAAGGGAACCGAGCTTGCGCACCGCTCGGCGGGCCTGGGCCGCAACGAGCGCTGCGCCGGGCCGGCCCCGCCAGGACGAGCCGAACCACGGGAGCACGACGGGGGCGAGCACCCACAGGTCGGGCACGTCATCGGGAGCCGGACGCACCGCCCACGGCCGCATCGTCGACACGCGCCGGGCGATCCGGCGCACGGTGTGCCGCCAGGAATGGTCCGGTTGATGCGTGCCGACGACGGGACGCATCCCCAGCGTGTTCACGATCAGCACCGGCCGCACCCGGGCGATCTGGATCATGATCTGGAGATCGGCGTGCGCGTGGCTGTGGTGCCACCAGTCCTCGCCGGCGAACAACAAGTACGGGCGGTGCGGGTCCTGCGCCATCGGGAGCCTGGACGGCCCTCGGCGGCGACCACCGCCGAGGGCCGTCCGGCCCGCTTCACCGGCTCCTCGAATACGGGTTCGCGAGAGGGGGTCGCGACCGCGCTCAGACGAGGGTGTCGAGCGAGAACAACCGCCACGCGTTGTCGCGCAGGAAGCGGGCCCAGACGTGATCCCGCAACGGCAGGGCCCGCAGCTCAGCGAGCACCCGCTCCCACGACAGGCCCGGGTAGTAGCCGGCGAACACCACCTTGTCGCCCCCTCGGGTGTTGGCGAACTCGAGGATCTCGCGGGGGTAGTGCTTCGGGGCGAACGCACTCGTCGAGTAGTAGAGATTCGGCCACTTGAGGAGCAGCTTCACGCAGAGATCCACCCATGGCTCACCGCCGTGGCGCATCACGATGGTCAGCTCCGGGAAGAACCAGCACACCTCGTCGAGCCGTTCGGGCCGCTGGCAGTCGAACGGCACCCGAGGGCCGGGAACGCCGACGAGCACGTTGACGGGCAGACCGAGCTCGATGCAGGTCGCGTAGATCGGGTACATCCGCTTGTCGTCGATCGGCACCTGGGGCGAGTAGAGGCACGGGGCGAGCGCGCAGGACCGGATGTTCGGATGCAGCCCCGCCGCACGCCGCAGGTCACGCACGGCCTCCATGCCCTGGTTCGGATCGACGCCGATGGTTCCGAAGAACCGGCCCGGGAAGCGCTCGAACAGCTCGAGAGCGTGCTCGGGCTTGCGGGGGTTCACGTCGATCTGCGCCACCGCGATGCCGTGGGCGTCCATCAGCGCGACGACGTGCGCCGGGTCGGCGGCGTCGGCCATGCGCTCGGGAGCATCCTTGAACAGGTACTGCGCGGGGTGGTGGCTGAACTCCCGGGACCCTGCGTCACGCATCAGGCGTGACGCCTCCTTCATCCCCATGCCGGGACCGCCCCGGGGCAGCTCCACCATGAGATCGACGATGCCGAGACCCTCCGGGAAACCCATGGCCGCCGACGGTAGCGGGCCCCGGAACGACGCCCGCCGGACCCGGGCTGTCGACCCGCCGCCCCGTAGGCTCGGCGGCTCGATGCGCCTCTTGGACCCGGTCGAGCTCGGACCCCGAACGGCACCCAACCGGGTGCTGTTCGGCCCGCTGGTGACGAACCTCGGCCGGGACGACGCCCCGAGGACCTTGACGGCGCGCCACGTGGCGTTCTACCGGCGCCGCGCCGAGGGGGGATGCGGGACGATCGTCCTCGAGGAAGCCGCCGTGCACGCCTCCGACTGGCCCTACGAGCGCAGCCCCCTGGCCGAGCGGTGCGGCGAGGGCTGGTCGGCGATCGCAGGCGCCGTGCGTGACGCAGGGCCATCGCTGGTGATCGCCGCGCTGGGGCACAGCGGCGGGCAGGGGTCGTCGGCGTACTCGCAACGCGAACTCTGGGCCCCCTCACGGGTACCCGAGGTGAACAGCCGCGAGGTACCGAAGTGGATGGAGGCGGCCGACATCGCGGCCGTCGTCGACGGCTTCCGGGCGGCAGCGACGACCGCAGCCGCCGCCGGGCTCGACGGGGTCGAGGTGAACGCCGGCCAGCACAGCCTCGTGCGGCAGTTCCTCTCGGGCCTCACGAACCACCGCGACGACGAGTGGGGGACCGATCGTCGTCGCTTCGCCACCGAGGTCCTTGCGGCGACGCGGGCCGGGCTCGGCCCCGACCGGGTCCTCGGTCTGCGCCTGTCCTGCGACGAGCTGGCGCCCTGGGCCGGGATCACCCCCGAGCAGTCGCTCGAGCTCGCGGCGGCGCTCGTAGCGCAGGGCGTCGACTACCTCGTGGTGGTGCGCGGCTCGATCTACAGCGTCGAGCAGACGCGGCCGGATCACCACCAGCCGGCCGGGTGCAACGTGTCGCTGTGCCGGTCGGTGCGTTCGGCCGTGCGCGCCGCGGTCGGCGACGGCGTCGCTGTCATCCTGCAGGGGTCGGTCGTCGATCCCGACCAGGCGGAGTGGGCCATCGGGGACGAGGTCGCCGATGCCGTCGAGATGGCTCGTGCGCAACTCGCCGATGCCGATCTCGTAGCCAAGCTGCGAGCCGGGACGCCCGAGCGCATCCGACCGTGCCTGCGCTGCAACCAGGCCTGCCAGGTGCGCGACGCCCGCAATCCCATCGTGTCGTGCGTGGTGGATCCCTCGGCCGGCCACGAGACCACCGACCCGGCATGGGAGGCGCCGAGCGCCGCACCACGCGACGTCCTGGTCGTCGGCGCCGGCCCGGCCGGCCTCGAGGCGGCCCGGGTCGCTGCAGCGCGCGGCCACCAGGTACGCGTGCTCGAAGCCACCGACCGCCTCGGCGGTGCCGCAGCGGTCGCCGGCCCGGCTCGACCGTTCATCGGCTGGCTGGTGGCCGAATGCGAACGGCTCGGGGTCACGATCGAGACCAACGCAACGGCGACGGCGTCGGCGTTGGCAGCGCTACCGGCGACCACGGCGATCCTCCTGGCCACCGGTAGCCGACCTGGGACCGCGACCGTCGATCTCGACAGCGGCGCAACGCTGCTCGACGTGCTCGCCGTGCGGGCCGGTGCCGCGGCGCTCCCGGCCGAGGGGCCCGTCGTGCTCCTCGACCCGATCGGCGGACCGATCGCCGTGGCGCTCGCCGAGGAGCTCGGCGAGCGTGCGGTGCTCGTGACCCAGGACCACATCGCCGGCAACGAGTTGTCGCGCACCGGCGACCTCGCGCCGGCGAACGTACGACTCCAGCAGCGCGGCGTGCGCATCGAACGGCGCACCATCCCGCGGGCCGTGCGCGCCCGGTCCGGATTCCCGCCTCCCGGCGAGACGGTCGAGGTCGAGCTCGAGGACCGGTTCTCCGGTGAGCGTCGGACCCTGCTCGCCGCCGCGGTCGTCGACTGCGGCTACCGCCTCCCCGACGACGGTCTCTGGGAGGCGATCTCGGCGGTGCCGGGCACCGCGGTGCTGCGGGCGGGCGACGGTGTGGCACCTCGCACCGTGCTCGACGCCGTCCTCGACGCCCGCCGGGCAGCCGTCGCGATCGACGCGCTGCGCCGTCGACCAGACTGAGCCGATGCCCGCTGCAGCGACGACCCGCCCCGAGGGCCTCACCGCCGGCGAGGTCGCCGAGCGGGTCGCCCGTGGCCAGGTGAACGCCGTCGAGGAGCGCACGAGTCGACCGTTGCGCGAGATCGTGCGGGCCAACGTGTTCACGCGGTTCAACGCGATTCTGGGAGTGCTCGGCGGGATCGTGATCGGCATCGGCGCCTGGGGCGATTCGCTGTTCCTCGGGATCGTCGTCGTCAATGCGCTGATCGGCATCGGCCAGGAGGTCCGGGCCAAGCAGGTGCTCGACCGGCTCGCCGTGCTCAACGCCCCCACCGCACGGGCCGTGCGCGACGGCGAGGTCGTCGACCTCGCCGTCGGCGACGTCGTCCTCGACGATCTGCTCGAGCTGCGCGCCGGCGACCAGGTCCCTGCCGACGGCATCGTGACGCTCGCGGGCGGCCTGGAGATCGACGAGTCGTTGCTCACCGGCGAATCCGACCCGGTCGCCAAGAACCCGGGGGACCAGGTCCTGTCCGGCTCGATCGTCGTGGCTGGTTCCGGCCGGTTCCAGGCCACGGCCGTCGGGGCCGACGCCTACGCCCGCAAGCTCGCCGCCGAGGTCAAGCAGTTCACCAAGACGCGTTCGGAGCTGGTCGAGGGCACGAACAAGCTGCTGCGCTGGCTGACCTGGGCCCTGCTCGTCGTCGGGCCGATCCTGCTCTTCAGCCAGCTCCGCAACGAAGACGACTGGCGAGCGGCCGTCGTCGGCACCGTGGCCGGTCTGGTCGGCATGATCCCCGAAGGTCTGGTGCTGTTGACGAGCCTGGCGTTCCTGCTCGCTGCGGTCACCCTGGCCCGCCGCAACGTGCTCGTGCAGGAACTTCCGGCCGTCGAGGGCCTGGCCCGGGTCGACGTCGTCTGCTTGGACAAGACCGGCACGCTCACCGAAGGCGAAATCGACTTCGGTGAGCTCCTCCCGCTCGCCGGCGAGGACGACGCGACCGCAGACGAGGCCCGCGCCGCGCTCGGCGCGATCGCCGACGACCCGAACCCGAACGCGACGGCCCAGGCGATCGCGGCGACGATCGCCCCGCCACCGGGTTGGGCACGGATGGGGTCCGTGCCGTTCTCATCGGCCCGTAAGTGGAGCGCAGCCGAGTTCGACGGGCGCGGGTCCTGGGTTCTCGGCGCGCCGGAAATGGTGCTCGCCGACCAACCCGGTTCGTCGGCCCGCCGGCGAGCCGACGACCTTGCGGCGACCGGGGTTCGCGTGCTCGTGCTCGCCCGCTCGTCGGCGCCACTGGCCGGCGAGGCATTGCCGGCCGGGCTCGTCGCCTTGGCGCTCGTCACGTTCGTCGAGCGGGTGCGTCCCGACGCCGGCGAGACGCTCGCCTTCTTCGACGAGCAAGGGGTCACCCTGCGGGTGATCTCCGGGGACAACCCGCGCACGGTCGGCGCAGTCGCCCGACAGGTGGGTCTCCCGGGCGGGGAGTCGATCTTCGACGCCCGGGAACTCCCGGAGGACCTCGATGCCGCCGCCGAGGTCCTCGAGCACTCGGCCGTGTTCGGCCGGGTCAGCCCGCAGCAGAAGCGATCGATGGTGAAGGCGCTGCAGGCCAAGGGGCACGTCGTGGCCATGACGGGCGACGGCGTCAACGACGCCCTCGCCCTCAAGGACGCCGACATCGGTGTCGCCATGGGATCCGGGGCCCCGGCGACGCGTGCCGTGGCACAGCTCGTGCTGCTCGACGGCCGATTCTCGCACATGCCCCGCGTGGTGGGCGAGGGGCGACGGGTCATCGCCAACATCGAGCGGGTGGCCAACCTGTTCGTCATCAAGAACATCTACGCCGGTGTGCTCTCGGTGATGACGACCGTGTTCGGCCAGACCTACCCGTTCCTGCCCCGTCACCTCACGATCGTGTCGGCGCTCACGATCGGTATCCCGTCGTTCTTCCTGGCGCTGGCGCCGAACAACCAGCGGTACCAGCCGGGGTTCCTCCGGCGCGTCGCGGTGCGATCGATGCCGATCGGGGTGCTCGCCGCGATCGCCATCTTCACCGGGTACCTGCTCGCCGACCGCACCGGCGCCACGCGCGATGAGGCTCGAACCGCCGCCACCGTCGTCATCGTGTGCGTCGGGCTCGGTGTGCTCGTCCAGCTCGCTCGCCCGTGGAACGCCTGGAAACTCGGGTTGGTCGGGGCGATGGGCGGGCTGTTCGCCCTCGCGTTGGTCGTCCCGGCCGCCAAGGAAGCCTTCAAACTCGACATCCCGGTCGGGACGCTCCTCGAGTCGCTGCTCGTCGGTGGGGCCGGCGCCGCTGCGGTCGCCGCCATCTGGGAGGTCGGCGACCGCTGGCTCAAGCGCCGGTACCCACCGAGCTGAGCGAACGGGTCAGTCCATGACGAGGACGCCGCGCAGGTTCACCCCGTCGCGCATGTCCTGATAGCCCTGGTTGATCTCGGCCAGCGGGTAGCGGCGCGTGATCAGCTCCTCGAGCTTGAGCGTGCCGTCCCGCCACATCGACAGCAGATTCGGGATGTCGCGCCGCGGGTTGAGCGAACCGAAGATCGTGCCCTTGATCTCCTTGTTCCACAGCGTGATCGTGGACAGGTTGATCGCTGCCGTCTCCTGAGTGAGAGGGGCGACGGCCGTGGCGACGATGGTGCCACCCTTGCCGCACAGCGCGTTCGCTCCCGCCATGAGATCGCCGTAGAGCACGCCCGGCGTCATGATCACCCGATCGGCCATCTGACCCCAGGTGAGCTCCTGCACCGGCCCGAGGGCTTCCTCCATCGAGGCGAAGGTGTGGGTGGCGCCGAACTCCATCGCCTTCTCCCGCTTGAACTCGACGGGGTCGACGGCGATGACCCGGCGGGCACCGGCCATCTTGGCGCCCTGCACGGCGTTGATGCCGATGCCGCCGATACCGACCACGACCACGGTGTCACCCGGAATGATGCCCGCACGGTTCGCTGCCGAGCCCCAGCCGGTGGCGACGCCACACGACACGAGGCAGACCAGCTCGAGCGGGTAGTCGTCGTCGACCTTGATCACCTGCGACTCGGCGACGCAGGTGCGCTCGGCGAACGTGCCGAGCTTGGCGAACATCGACAGCTCTTCGCCGCCAAGGCGGTGACGGCTCGTGCCGTCGGTGATCATCCCCTTGGCGAACGCGCCGGCGCCGGCGTCGCAGAGGTTCTGCCGGCCGGTCGAGCAGTACCGGCAACGGCCGCATGCCGGCACGAAGCTCGCCGACACGTGATCGCCGACCTTCACCGAGGTGACGCCCGGCCCGACCTCGGTGATGATGCCGGCGCCCTCGTGGCCCCCGACCGCCGGGTAGTAGCTGTCGACGCCGAAGATGCGCAGCATCTCGGGCGTCGGCGTGAGATCACCAGTGACGACGTGTTCGTCGGAATGGCAAAGGCCGGCGGCTTTCCATTCGACGATCACCTCACCCGCCTTCGGCCGGTCGACGTCGATCTCCTCGATCTGCCAGTCCTGGTGCAGTCCGTGCAGCACCGCTGCGCGTGCCTTCATGACGTCCCCCCTCGTAGTGCGCGCTCCTGCGCTCGAGCGAACTGTAGCGACGGGCCGAACCTGCCCCGAAGCGCACGAAATCGAGCGTTCACACGCCCTTCATCGCCCGGTAGAGACGTGGGCGGCCAAGCCTACCTACGTTCACGGCGCCATCAATGAATGGAGGACCATGAAACGAATCGGGATGGCCAGTACGGCCTCGGCGGTTGCCGGACTCGTGCTTGTCGGACTTGCGGCGCCTGCCTTCGCGCAGGACGCCGCACCGACGGTCGAGGAACAAGTGGGGACAATCACCAACGACTTGAACACGATCTTCGTGTTCCTCTGCGGGGTGCTCGTGTTCTTCATGGGCATGGGATTCGCGCTGGTCGAGACGGGGCTCACGCGCTCGCGCAGCGCAGCCCACATGATGATGAAGAATCTCATCACCGCCGCCATCGGTGTCGCGGCATTCTGGGCCGTCGGCATGGCGCTCGGGTTCGGAGACGGCTCCAGCATCCTCGGGTGGTCCGGGTTCTTCCTCTCCGGCTCCTATGAGGACGGCTACAGCGCCCTGTCGAGCTACGCCGCGGTCGACGTGTCGGCGATGTGGTTCTTCCAGGCCGCGTTCGCCGCCACCTCGGCCACGATCCTGTCGGGTGCGATGGCCGAGCGGACGAAGCTGAAGAGCTACCTCGTCGTCGCCGTGCTCGTGTCGGGCCTCATCTACCCGATCGTCGTGAAGTGGCAGTGGGGCGGCGGCTGGCTCGCCGAGATGGGCTTCAAGGATTACGCCGGCTCGACCATCGTGCACCTCACCGGTGGCGTCGCCGCGCTCGTCGGCGCTGCGCTGCTCGGACCTCGCATCGGGCGCTACGCCGCCGACGGCAAGGTTCGGGCGATTCCGGGCCACAGCATTCCATTCGCCGTGCTCGGCACCTTCGTGCTCTGGGTCGGCTGGTTCGGCTTCAACGTCGGATCGATGCTCGGCACGTCGGGGATCGGTGACTCGATCGTCGTGACCGTGCTCGGCGGAGCATTCGGTGGCGTCACCGCCATGCTCGTCACGTTGGTCCGCGGCGGGGTCTCCGACGTCTCGATGACCGGCAACGGGGTGCTCGCCGGCCTCGTGAGCGTCACGGCGGGCGCCGGATTCGTCGAGCCGTGGGCGGGCGCCGTGCTCGGCGCGATTGGCGGCCTGATCGTCGTCTTCGCCGTTGGCCTCTTCGACAAGCTGAAGATCGACGATCCGGTGGGAGCCGTCTCCGTCCACGGGGTCTGCGGTGCGTTCGGCACGCTCGGGGTCGGCCTGTTCGACAAGGCCGACGGTCTGCTGACCGGCGGCGGGGCGAGCCAGCTCGGCAAGCAGGCGGTCGGCGTGCTCGCCGTCATCGCCTTCGTCGGTATCGCCTCGTTCCTGCTGTTCTCCGCCGTCAAGATGACGATGGGGCTGCGGGTGAGCGCCGAGGAGGAACTCGACGGACTCGACGAGCTCGAGCACGGTGCGCTCGGCTACGGCGAAGACGTCTACGTGGCGGCCGACGGCACGCCGGTGACCCGTTCGGTCAAGGTCTGATCCTTCACCGACGCTCAGACGGGCAACGGGGTCGGGTTCCCTCCGTTCAGAGGGAATCCGACCCCGTTTGTCGCTTCGGTCCGGTCGTCCGTTGCGTCAGTCGTAGACCAGCACGCCCCGGATGTTCTTGCCGTCGCGCATGTCCTGGTAGCCCTCGTTGATCCCCTCGAGCGGGTACGTGCGGGAGACGAGGCCGTCCAAGTCGAGCTGGCCGTCGCGATAGAGGCCGAGCAGCTTCGGGATGTCGTAGCGGGGGTTGCCCGAACCGAACAGCGAGCCGACCACCTGCTTCTCCATCAGGGTGAGGTCGAGCAGGCTCATCGTGGCCGAGATCTCGAGCGCCGGATGGATGTTGGTCACCACCACCCGACCACGCTTGGCGGCGAGCGCCAGCGCCTCGGCCATCACGGCACCGGAGCCGACGCCCATGGTCATCACGACCTTGTTGCACATCTGGCCCCAGGTGAGTTCCTGGATCCCGGGCAGCGCCTCGGTCATCGACGCAAAGGTGTGGGTGGCGCCGAACTCCATCGCCTTCTCCCGCTTGTTCTCCAACGGGTCGATGGCGATGATCCGCTTCGCCCCGGCGAGCCGGGCACCCTGGATGGCGTTCGCGCCGATCCCGCCCACACCGACGACGGCGACGGTGTCACCCGGCTGCACCTGCGCCGCGTAGACCGAGGAGCCCCAACCGGTCACGACCCCGCAACCGAGCAGGCATGCCTTGTCGAGTGGGACGTCCTTTTCGATCTTGATGCAGCTCGCCTCGTTCACCACGGTGTGGTGGGCGAAGGTGCCGAGCAGGCACATGAGGCCGAGGTCGGTGTCCCTTGCGTGGTGGCGGGCCGTCATGTCGGTGATCTGCTTGCCGAGCGCCATGTACTGACCGAGGTCGCACAGGTTCTGGTGTCCGGTCGAGCACGAGGGGCAGCGCCCGCACGAGGGGATGAACCCGAACACGACGTGATCACCGGGAGCGAGCCAGGAGACGCCCTCGCCGACCTTCTCCACGATGCCGGCGCCCTCGTGGCCGCCGATGATCGGCAGTCCGAAGGGCAGGTCGCCGGTGACGAGGTGCTCATCCGAATGGCACATGCCCGACGCAGCGAGGCGCACGAGCACTTCACCAGCCTTGGGCTCGTCGAGTTCGATCTCCTCGACGCTCCACGGCGCGTTCACTTCCCACAACACGGCAGCCTTGGTCTGCACGGCGGTCCCCCTTGTCGATGGTCCGGGTGCCCGGACGGTACCGCACCCTCGGGACGGGCCCGGCAGCGGTGGCCCCTACCATCCCGGGCCATGCCCTTGGATGCTTCGATCGTGGGTCGGCCCGTCGGTTCGCGTCGGGTGGTCGTCGACGCCCGCTGGTTGATGGCGTACGCCGCCGGAGTGCCCGATGCCCGGCCCGAGCTCTACGACACGCGATCCGATCTCGGGATGCATCCGCTGTTCCCGGTGGCACCCGAGTGGGACCTGGTGATCGGGTTCCGGCGCGAGCTGTCCGGTCTGCGTGCCGACGAGGCGTCCCGCGGAGTGCACGCCGCCCATGACGTGATCGTCGAACGACCGGTGCGCGCCGGCGAGGAACTCGAGCTCTCCGGTTGGGTCGCCGCCGTCGACCGCCGGCGGGGAGGTGCCGAGCAGCGGGTGCGGTTCGAGGCCCGGGATGGCGACGGGCAGGTGGTCTGGCGGTCCATGATGACCTCGGTGTTCCGCGGGGTCGACGTGATCGGAGAGCCCTCGGCGGCCGGCCCGGGAGCGACCGGGTCGGACGCGACCGGTCGGGAATGGCCGGTGCTTCCCGAGCCGGTCCCGGCGGACACCCCGGCGATCGCCTCGTCCGACTCCGTGGTCGGCCCGCTCGACGCGCACACCTATACCGAATGCGCGCGGATCTGGAACCCGATCCACACCGATCTCGCCTACGCGCAGCGCGCCGGGCTCCACGCGCCGATCCTGCACGGCACCGCCACGCTCGCACGAGGGGTGAGCATCGCGACGACCCTGGCGGGCGTGCCGCTCGACCGGGTGGGGCGAGTGGCAGGTCGTTTCGTCGCGATGGTCGATCTCGACACGACGATCACGGTTCGGCTGCTGCGGGCGACGGCGGAGGCGGTCTGGTTCGACGTTCGCAACGCCGCCGGGGACCCGGCCGTGCTCGGCGGAGTCCTGAGCCTGCGGGACTGACGAACGCAGAGGCCCCTCCGGCACCCTGCGCGCGATTCCGCCTCCCCAGGGCGTCACGAATCCGACCCCTACACGGCGAATCGTCAACGAATCGCCGTGTAGGGGTCCGAGAGGGGGCAGAGGCCGGGAGGGGCGTCCCGACCGCGGTCAGGCGCCGGCAGCCTCCAACGCCCGGCGGGTCAACACCTTGGCCAGATGCGCCCGGTACTCCGGCGACGCGTTCA